>BNJU01000158.1_pt1 | contig 424232 bp, 488 predicted proteins | sample 8539281 | NCBI WGS metagenome assembly BNJU01 (sample SAMD00202456, study PRJDB9452) | human saliva metagenome | isolation source: human saliva | place: Japan
GAATGTTATATTATAAAATAGGAATTCATTGGATAAGGAGGGAATATTGTGAAATATGTTGTTAAGTTACGATTGGAACAGCCAAATTTTAAGTCAGATTATCGGAGGACGGTGATTAGTTTTTTTAAGTATGCCATTTCGAAATATATGGATGGTGAGTTTTATGATTTTCTCTATAATAGTGGAGCAAATCAAAAATCATTGGTTTGGTCTATTCGCTTTGCAGAGCCAAAATTTTTAGGAAAAAATATGGAGCTTGGTGGCACAGAGGTAGAGATGACATTGAAGATGTCGGATGCTCAGACTGCACTTGTCTATTATTCTGCACTGTTAGAGATGAAAGGAAAGGCCTTTCCAGTTGGGGAAGGAAATGCTTTGATTTTAGAGCAAATCAAAATGGTTAGAGAGGAAAAAATCACTCAGCCATTTGCCATGTTTAAGGTATTATCTCCAATCTGTTTAAAGGAGAGAAAAGAGAGAGAACAGTATTTATCTGTCGAGGATGAGAACTTTTTGGAGGAAATGAAAAGAAAGTTGAGGGAGAGTTTGCCACAACTTTCAAAGGAGATTGAAGAACTTAAGGGTGATTTTAGAGGATTGAGAAAAACAATAGTGCGTGCATATGGAATGAAAATTCCAGCGAGCGTGGGAACTTTTGCACTGGCAGGGGATATTCAAATATTGCAATATATTTTAAGTTCAGGAGTGGGATCAAAGAGAAATTCGGGATTTGGATTAGTTGAGTTTGTGATGTAGGGAGGTGAATTTGTGATTGAAATCGGTGACTATGAGATTGAGGGAAAGGCTTTTAACCGCAAGTTAGTGCCAACAGATTGGAGATATGCGGCGGCAGCAGTGGGCATGATTCGATTTTTTTAGCCAAGAAAAAGCTTCCTTATAAAAAAAGCAGGGAAGGAAATTATATTATCGTTATGAGGATATTTATCCAGAGGATGAATTGGATCAGAAGTTTTTGTTATTTGTCGAAGACTATTTGAAAGATAATATGCATCATTGTCAGATAGAATATAAGTTAAAAAGGCTAAATGATGTGACAGGTGAACAAAGAGATGCACTGTTGAAAGAGATAAATGACAAGCTAAAGGCCAATACAATATTAAAAAAGATATTTGCTGGAATGGAGTGCAATGGTGAGAATGGGGAGATCATTCAAAGGCGGATTGAAGAGCATCGGCTGGAGCTCATTCGGCAGACTTTTGCGAATGCAAAAGTTGGAGGGTATCGTCAATTTTCTGATGCAAATAAATTGAGAAGTACACCAGCAGCGACTTGTCGATTAAGTGGCTTTGCCGTTGATGGGGGAAGAAAAACAAAAGCTCTGGGATTTTGCTTTGATAAGGATACTTTTCAAGGTAAGGATGAAGTGGAATTTGACTTTGTTATGTTTGGATTTACAAAGGGAGCAGAAGCAGTATTTATTAATGACAATATTTCGATAGAAAAGTTACTAAATACCAATAATGCTTTGCAAACATTCTTATCTAAAAAGCAGGGGGAGCGAGCAAATTGGGATGCTATGTTTTATAACTATATGGAGACGATGCCTTTTCTTGCCTATGATGTGGAAGTCATTAAAAAAGCATTTAATACAGGCTATTTTGAGACGATTTTTCTTCGAGAGAGCAGATTACATATCTTCCAAGAGATAGAGGAAAAGTGGAAGAATAGAGATTTTTCTTTAGATGATGCGCTCTATCGTTTGGTTAAGGTGGATCAAGATAGTTACATAAACATTATGCATGAAGTGACAATGGCAATTTTAAACAATCAAAATTTGGATGACTTGATTGAAAAGTTATTCTTTCTCAATGCAGGGCATGGAATATTGAGAACTTTGATTGAGGTCAATGACATCATTTACAGAATGGATAGGAGATTGGAGGAAGCTATGGAAGAGAAAGTTAGTCTGAGTGGGACATTTGCAGCGGCCAACGCAGTGGTGAAGTATTTTGAGTCGGCTGGAAATAAAAATAAGATTAAGAACTACCGACAAAAGTTATCCAGCGTGCTTGTGGCAAAGGACTATGATCGCTTTATAGAGATTATGTTGCAACTGTCGTCATATACCGACATTTCATTTCGTTTTTTGCACTATTTGATTCAAGATTTTGAATCAAATAAAAACTTAGCTTATAATTTTGTGAATCAGCTTGTAGTTTCAAAAGATGAGAACAAGGAAGAGGGAGGTAAGAAGGATGAAGAATAAGGCACTTACATTGACCGTCATTGCAAACATGACATCAAACTATGGAGAGGGTTTGGGAAATATTGGCGTTGTACAAAAGATTTATCGCTCAGGAAAAACCTATTCCATTCGATCGAGAGAAAGCTTGAAGAATGCGATTATGTTACAGAGTGGCTTGTATGATGATTTAGGGGTGATTGTTGCTGGAGATGGAAAAGTGGCACAAAAGGCTGTATCAGCAGAAGCGAATGCGTCAAATCAGAGAGCCTTAGAAGGAGGCTATATGAATACAGTTCCGACAACGAAAATTAGGAAGAGTTCTTTCTATTTGACAGATGCAATTTCTTTTGTTCCATTTATCAATACGACTCGATTTCATAATAACTTATTCCAGGCAAAGACTTATGCAGAAGGCGATGAAAATAAGTTAAAGGCTGGATTGATGCCTTACCAATATGAGTACGAAAAAGCATTAAAGTGCTATAGTATGACTATTGACTTAGATAAAGTGGGCGTGGATGAAAACTATGGCGAAGAGGCAGACAATACGGAAAAAATCTATCGAGTAAGGGCATTATTAGATGCAGTGAAAAACCTCAGCTTGGTTGTCAAGGGAAATATGGACAATGCAGAACCGCTCTTTGTTGTAGGAGGAATTGGAGAGCGAAAGACCCATTATTTTGAGAATGCAATTCATATGACTGGGAATAAGCTGAAAATTGGGAAAGACTTGAAGGAAAAGTTAAAAGAAGGGTATAGAGCTGGTTTATTGGAAGGAAATACTTTTGAGAATGAAGAGGAAATCATTCAAGAGTTAGAGCCTGTTTCCGTTGTAGAATTTTTTGAAAAGTTGAAAGATGAGGTGGATGCATATTATGAAGGTGCTCAGAATTAAACTGAGGCAGAGTCAAGCATCTTATGCAAAGGAAGAAACAGTCAAAAATAGAATGACATATCCTCTTCCGGCATATTCAACCATTATTGGAGCTTTGCATACGGCATGCGGATATGACCATTATCATCAAATGGACATTTCAGTTCAGGGAAAATTTGAAAGTATGCAAAGAAAACTTCAGGTCAATTATACGCTGTTGAATCGTTTAGAGGATGACCGAAGCACTTTAATTTGGCTAGAAAATTCAAATGCTTTGAGCAATGGTTACATTGAGGTTGCAAAGGCATTAAAGAAGCAGGGAAATAGCTTTAGAAAAGGAATTACCATACAGGTAGCTAGAGAAGATAAGATTCAAGAGTACAGGGCGATAAAAGATCGGGATGATCAACTCAAAAAGATGGAAAGGAAGAGATCTGTCCCATTGAAGATCTTTGGAAAACTGAGAAAAAGAGATTAAAGCAGGCAATAAAAGATGCAGGGAAAAAAACAGAGGAAGGGATGGTGCTCACTAAGCAACTCGATGCAGGAGAAGAAAGAGTTAAAAAACTTCGTGCAGATTTTAAGGAGAGGCGAGAGAGAGAGGTGGTAGAACCATTGAGCCATTTTGGCACATTGACTAAGGGAGTAAGCTATCAGGAAGTACTTTCAGATGTCGAATTAGTCATTCATGTGCACGCAGATGAAGAGGTTATACAGGATATTTTGAAACATAAATTTGACCTTGTGGCTTTAGGAAGAAGTGAAGATTTTATCGAATTGGAAGAGATAAAAGAGGTGGAGCTGACAAGAGACATTGATCAAGAATATACTTTGCCAAATGGCTATAGTATGTATGTCAATTACGAACGGATTGATGAAGGCACATATTTTATTAAAGACAGCAGGAAAAAAATGGGGCGTGAATTGAGTATACAGGGCACACTCTATGAGATATCAAAGAATTATGAGATTCAAGATAAGAAGAGAGTATTTCAAAAAATCTCCTGTCTGTATACATCGACAGTGGCTATTGACAGCGACTCAACAGATGCATGGTTTGATCGAGATGGGGGCTATATTGTAGATTTAAACTAGGAGGTAGAAAAAGATGAGCAAGCAGTTAGAGATTCCAGAGTATTATAAAAATTATTTGGCCAAGGAAGATGAGACCTTGTATGAGCATACAGCAGAGCTCTTAGAATGCTTAGGTGAGCTTTCAAAGTTTTCGGATATCAAAAATTTATGGCTTGTGGAACTTAGCTGCTTGTATCATGATGTGGGAAAAATCAATGCCCTATTTCAAAATCGCTTGAATGCACATAAAAAATTTGATGCAACAAAGGAAGTAGGGCACAATATTTTATCTGCAATTTTAGCGAAAGCATTGTTACAGGATGTAGACAAAGAGCAGATGCGAAAGGTCATCTATGCTATCTTAAATCATCATCATTATGTGGATAATTTTGGTGAACTTGAAGATAAACAGTTACTAATAAAAGAAAATTTAGAGATGATTCCTTGCACTATTTTGCCACAATCAAGTAGAGACAAAGATTTATCTAAAAGCATTGGCGGGAGAGAAGCCAATGCTTTAAAGAAGTTGGAAGAAGATATTGATAGTCAATTAATTAAAGGATTTTTGCATAAGTGTGACTATAGCGCAAGTGCACATGAAGTCATTGAGATTCCCAATGTAGACTTGGATCAGCGAATGGAAAGATATTGGGATAGAAAAGAGTATATTCCCAATGATATGCAAAAATTTGCAAGGGACAATAGAGATAGGCATTTGATTTTAATTGGTTCAACGGGATTGGGAAAGACAGAAGCTTCATTGATGTGGCTTGGAAATCAAAAGGGATTTTATGTATTGCCTCTGAGGAGTGCAATTAATGCAATGTATGAGCGAGTGAAGAGAGACTTTTATCCAATGGATTATTCTTCTCATTTGGGACTTTTGCATAGTGAAGCAAGGAGTGTCTATTTTAAAAACTTAGAAGAGAAAGTTCAAAAAAAGTTGGAGAAAAAGAACAACAAGAATTTTGGAATTATTATGGAACGACAAAATCCATGGCACTTCCTGTGACCATTACGACACCGGATCAAATTTTTCGCTTTGCATTTAAATATCCTGCCTATGAATTAATGCTGGCGACTTGCAGTTATTCTAAGATAATTATTGATGAGATCCAAGCCTATTCTCCAGATATTTTTGGCCACATTGATTTATAGTTTACAATGGATTGATAAAGTTGGAGGGAAGTTTATTCTTACAACAGCTACGCTTCCTCCATTTATCAAGAGTTGGCTGGAAAAAGTATATGGGAAAGTCGATCGTTGAAAAAGAGTTTTTTTGAAAGAGGAGATTAGACATCATGTGCAGTTGTGTGATCGAGAGATAGCGACAGAAGATATTTTTTTGAGTTTATTGATGTGAATAGAGGTAGAGAAAGTTTAAAAAAATATTAGTGGTTGTCAATACCGTTCGCACAGCACAAAAGAATCTACAAAGAACTAAGAGAAAATATAGGGGATGATATTGTAGTTAAAGTATTGCATTCTCGCTTTACAGTACAAGACAGAAATTTAAAAAGAAGAAGAAATTCTAAATGATGGAGCGACAGCTTGTAAAAAAAGAAAGTGATATGGGTAACAACTCAGGTTGTCGAAGCAAGCTTAGATATTGATTTTTGATGTTTTTATTTACAGAGCTTTCTGATTTGAGCGGATTGTTTCAGAGATTGGGGCGCTGTAATCGAAAAGGGAAAGAAGTCTATAGATGCAGAAAATGTGTTTGTCTATACAGTGATACCAAGAGCGTTGTATCGAAAATCTTCAGAAAAAAAATTCATATATAAAGAAGGGATTGATCTTTGAATCTCTTTTTGAACTGAGTAAGACAGCTTTTGCATAATTGGAGTGATGGCCGTATAGATGGGATGATGTCAGAAAAGGATAAAAAAACAGGATGATTTCCACATATTTTACGCTGGATAAATTGAAAGAATATGAGGAAAGATATCCAGATTCATCCTATATAAGAGAGTTTGAAGATGCTTATCGGGGATTAGAAAGTTTAAGAACAGGTCAATTGACACTAGATGAGGCAACGAAATCGTTTCGAAATATTACTTCTATTTCCGTGATTCCAACAAAAATCTATTTGGAAAAGTCGGAAGAGTTTGCAAAAAAATCAGAGATGATATGGAAATGATTATTCAAGATAAGCAAAACAGAGAAGAAAATAAGTTCAAGATGCTTCAACTTCAAAATCAGCTCAATCAATATACCTTGACTGTGGATATGAGTTATAAAATGTATATTCAGTTTCAGTCTCCATTGCAATTTGGCTATGAAAAATTCTATTTGATCAATGCTTCTTATGACCAAGATATTGGATTGTTGAGAGAAAATGAGGAGAGTGGTCTTTTACAATGGTAGATGAGAAAATCACAGGATTGATGGTCTATTATTACTTTGTTTGCAAGAAAAAATTATGGTTGTTCGGCAATGGTCTTGAGATGGAGGAAGAAAGTGAACTTGTGCATATGGGAAAAGTAATTGATGAGACAAGTTACCAGTCAGAGAGAAAGCATATTATGATCAATGAAGAGATTAATATTGACTTTATTGAAAATGCAGGAGTCATTCATGAAATTAAGAAGAGTAGAAAAGTTGAGCAGGCATCCATATGGCAGGTAAAGTATTATTTGTATTATTTAAAAAACAGAGGTGTAGTTGATGTTTTAGCAAAACTCGATTATCCCTTAATCAAAAAGACAGAGGAGATTTTTGCTATCAGAAAGTGATGAGGCACAGATAATAGAAATATTAAGAGACATTGCAAGGATTATTTCAAGTCCGACTGTTCCAGAAGGACAACAAGGTAGGATTTGCAAAAAAATGTGCATATTTTTGATTTGTGTAAGTTGTAAATAGGGTGATGGGGAGTGTGGATGAAGAATAGTTTATATATTTATCAAAATGGAGAATTGAGTAGGAAAGATAATACGATAAGATTTACAAGCATAGATGGAACAAAAAAAGGGATATGCCCATCAATAGTATCTCAGAAATTTATTTTTTTGGAGAGAATACATTCAACACAAAATTAATTACTTTTTTTAGCACAGAATAATATAATAGCTCATTTTTTTAATTACTATAGTTTTTATGTGGCGAGCTTGGTGCCTAAGGAAAATAAAGTGGCAGGGAAATTATTGGTACAGCAGGTTGAACATTATATAGATGCCCAAAAGCGTCTGGAGATTGCAAAGAAATTTGTGAAGGCAGCAGGAAACAATATATATAGAAACTTGAGGTATTACAATGGACGAGGTAAAGAAGTCAAGAAAACTATGGATGAGATTGAGTATTTGCTCCGACAAATTAATGAGGCAATGAGCATTCCAGAATTAATGGGCGTGGAGGGAAATATTCATAAGCTCTATTACAGAGAATGGAATACAATTATCAATCAAGAGATAGATTTTCAGACACGAGTGAGGCGTCCACCCGATAACATGATTAACACTTTGATTTCTTATCTCAATTCGCTGGTATATACGACAGTACTAGGAGAAATTTATAAAACACAGCTAAATCCGACAATTAGTTATTTGCACGAACCGGGTACTAGTAGGTTTCGTTGAGTTTAGATATTGCCGAGATATTCAAGCCATTAATAGCAGACAGATTAATTTTTTCTCTCTTGAATAGAAATCAAATTCAAGAGAAACATTTTACTAAAGATTTAAATTATTTGCATTTGTCTGAAATGGGATCAAAAATCATACTGACAGAATATGATAAGCGTTTGAAGCAAACTATTCAGCATAAGGATTTAGAGCGAGAAGTTAGTTATCGCTATTTGATGCGCTTAGAGTGCTACAAATTAATCAAACATTTGTATGGCGAAAAGGAATATAATCCATTTGTGATGTGGTGGTAAGGAATTTAGAGTATGTATGTAATTTTAGTATATGATATTAGCACAGAAGGAAATGGTCAGAGAAGATGGAATCGAGTATTTAAATTGTGTAAGCAAAATTTGATTCATATTCAAAAATCTGTTTTTGAGGGAGAGATTACAGAAGCAAACTTATATAAGTTGAAGAAGGATATCGAAGGAGAGATTGATGAAAGTACAGATTCTGTGGTTATTTTTAAGAGCAGAGATCAACGATGGTTAGATAAAGATGTGATGGGGATGGAACAAGATGACCCGCTATTTATTTGATTGTCGACTATAGAAAGTGCTAAAATAGTAGGGGGTCGACAAAGGGCGTATATTTGGGAAAAAGTGAGAAATATTTGCAAGTTTACAATTTCATGCTAGCGAAATATAGAATGAAATTTGAGGTCGACAGAACAGTACTTGAAAATAGTGTATTTCTGTAGTAGAATAAGGGGCGGATTAGAATCGTACCAGAGTGGAATGTAAAGAGATACAGCGTGTACCCTAACAAAATATCAGTATCTATTAGAATCGTACCAGAGTGGAATGTAAAGACTTGTTCACCAGCCAAGGGATTACCAAAAGCCCCAATTAGAATCGTACCAGAGTGGAATGTAAAGAAGAAATCCTTATAAGTTTCCCAGATATCTAACTCATTAGAATCGTACCAGAGTGGAATGTAAAGACATAAACGACTATCAATATGTTGAATCAACAAAAAATTAGAATCGTACCAGAGTGGAATGTAAAGTGTGTGACTTGACTGTCATCTAATCTATTATACTTATTAGAATCGTACCAGAGTGGAATGTAAAGATAATGTACCACGCACAAAAGCATGATTATTGTATAATTAGAATCGTACCAGAGTGGAATGTAAAGGTAATAGATGCAGTCATCGAGGAAAAATCTGGAATTATTAGAATCGTACCAGAGTGGAATGTAAAGGTCTAAATCTTTTACATTCATTCCACAAGCGTTGGTATTAGAATCGTACCAGAGTGGAATGTAAAGGTTCTTTTGTTACATTGTCATGAGGACGAAGCAAAATTAGAATCGTACCAGAGTGGAATGTAAAGAGACAAAATCAATACGGAACGGTCAAGTATTATGAATTAGAATCGTACCAGAGTGGAATGTAAAGTTTGACAAAGATACTTTTACAGTGACCTTATACGAATTAGAATCGTACCAGAGTGGAATGTAAAGTAATTTTAACCTCCGTCTGGTGTTTCTTGGTCAATAAATTAGAATCGTACCAGAGTGGAATGTAAAGTTGTCATTAAACTGTAAAAAAGTTTGCATATCATCATTAGAATCGTACCAGAGTGGAATGTAAAGGTTCAAACACAACTTCAACTTAATGAAAGTTCAGTATTAGAATCGTACCAGAGTGGAATGTAAAGAAAAAATCTTTGTAAGTTTCCCAGATATCAAGTTCATTAGAATCGTACCAGAGTGGAATGTAAAGTATTACAGCGTAATCATTGGCATCACCCTAGCCCAATTAGAATCGTACCAGAGTGGAATGTAAAGCTGAAAAAAATGTCATTGATTTGTCTAAATCGGTGCAAATTAGAATCGTACCAGAGTGGAATGTAAAGCTGATGTATGGGGGATATAATAGCCTCCTGTGCAATTAGAATCGTACCAGAGTGGAATGTAAAGGATGTCAAGTTCGCAATCAAATAAAACCGCATAACATTAGAATCGTACCAGAGTGGAATGTAAAGAGATATCTAACTCACAATCAAATAAAACTGCATATCCATTAGAATCGTACCAGAGTGGAATGTAAAGTTTTTTTACAGTGTGATTAGTGGCAACACTCTAGCCCATATTAGAATCGTACCAGAGTGGAATGTAAAGGTTGCAGCATCCATAGATGCATAGCCTTTAAACTGATTAGAATCGTACCAGAGTGGAATGTAAAGGCTCACACCCTGCGAGGGTGTCATACACTCAGCCAGCATTAGAATCGTACCAGAGTGGAATGTAAAGAAAATTGACACAGATGAACAGACTTTTGCAAATCTCAATTAGAATCGTACCAGAGTGGAATGTAAAAGCTCAAATATTGCGTTACAAAAAGCTGCTTTAGATAAATTAGAATCGTACCAGAGTGGAATGTAAAGTAGAATCAATCAGTTAAGAGTTTTTGCTAGTACATATTAGAATCGTACCAGAGTGGAATGTAAAGTTTCATTACAGATGCAGTAGCACTTGTTACAGTGAATTAGAATCGTACCAGAGTGGAATGTAAAGAAATATTAAATTCACCTTGCTCCAGTGCCCTAATGATTAGAATCGTACCAGAGTGGAATGTAAAACGATAAAATGGTCGGCAAATTTCTTCTTCACACACTATTAGAATCGTACCAGAGTGGAATGTAAAATATAGGATTCGCCCCTGTGTGTATAAACTTCAGAAGATTAGAATCGTACCAGAGTGGAATGTAAAACCGGGCACAGTAAAATCAAAATGAATAGTATTTGCATTAGAATCGTACCAGAGTGGAATGTAAAAGTGGCAAGAGCTTTAATCTCCGCATAATTAAGTGAATTAGAATCGTACCAGAGTGGAATGTAAAAACGCCGTTCATGATTCCATGTTGTCAGCGGTCACAATTAGAATCGTACCAGAGTGGAATGTAAAGCCACATTATCACGAATTGCACTCTCAATTTTATACAATTAGAATCGTACCAGAGTGGAATGTAATGGAGAAAAGAGTGAACTTCCAAAGGACTTTAAACAGGGAGATTTCGTAAAGTTATTCGGACAAATCAGAACATCCATTGATGATAACGGCAAGGAACACAGCAATGTAAGGATATTCTCCTCAAAGCTCTTAAAGGCAAAAGAACAGATGAAAGGACAGAAGGAAAAGAAAGAATCCGTCCTTGGAGCTATCAAGAAATATCAGGCAGAAGATAAGGAAAAACCTAAAGAAAGTAAAGAAAAGCCAAAAGAAACAGAGAGATAAATTTATGGTCGGTGCGGTCTTCGGATTGCACCGGCTCTTTTTTTTCTAAATATTGACTTTTATTCTTATAAATATTATAATTTAAGAACGAAAAGGCGGTGATAGAAATGAGTAAACGGGAACTGCTGCTAAAAAAAATAAAAGAAAATAATGGGATTATAACTACCAGAGAAGCCTTAAATCTTGGTATTCATAAGGATATCCTAAAAGAATTAACCATAAAAGAAGAACTTGAAAAAATAGCCAACGGACTCTATGCACTTCCGGATGAGAATATTGATGAGTATCTTTATTTCTCATACAGAATACCCAAAGGTATTTTTTCTCACGAAACAGCGGCATATTTACAAGGATTATCAACACGAATGCCCCTTGTTTATGTGATGACTGTAAAGGTAGGAGATAATGTCAGCAGAGTTAAGTCGGCAAGAGATAATATTATTTTTAAGTATGTAAAAAAAGATTATTACGATATTGGGAAAATAACTATAACCAGTCCTTTTGGCAGAGAAATATCAGTGTATGACAAAGAAAGAACCATACTTGATATTATCAAAGATAAGGACAGAATAGATGCACAAGTATTTAGCGAAGCAATAAAATCTTACTTTGCAGGTAAGGAGAAAAATTTATTAAAACTGTCGAAATATGCTATTAAGATGAATATGGAGCAAGCTTTAAAACGATATACGGAGGTGCTACTATGAAAACATCGGAACAGATAAAAGGAGCGATTAGGAACATATCTAAGAAAATGGGAGTTAATCCGAACTCTCTACTTCAGATGTGCTTGTTTGAAGGAATACTTGAAAAACTCTCCAAATCAAAATATAGTGAGAATTTTATATTAAAATTATTGGTGAATTTAGATTATCTCTTTAGAAGTTCTTATATGTCGGTATAGCCCGTATTTTCGGGCTTTCCCGGCATTTTAGATATGGGGAGAAGTTCTTATATACCCTCATAACCTTTTAGGTTTTCCCTCTCAATGGTAGTAAAAAAGTAGTAAATTGCTCTGCGGCTATGCTGCAATCAGCCTTTCCATTTCAGCCTTTGCGGAAGCGAAAGTTGCGTGTGCGTAATAATTCAGTGTCATGGTGATATTGGAGTGTCCCATAATATACTGTAACGCTTTCGGGTTCATGCCCGCATTGGCTAAGTTGGTGCAGAACGTATGACGCAGGGTGTGAGGTGTCATTACTTTGGGTAAGGCTTCCTCATGGCACTTGTTGTACTTCTTCGCAAGCCCCCGGAACATATTATCATAGCTTGTCGCCGTTTTCGGGCAACCGTCCCGGTTGAGGAAAAGGAAATTGCTGTAACCGTCAATCGTGATCGGCTTCGATCCCTTGCGGTTCTCCAACACGCGCCCCAACGCTTCATATACTTTTTCACTCATTGGAATTTGTCTGATACCGCTTTCTGTTTTGGGCTTCTCTATGTAGTAGCCTGTTTCCGCGCTCCGTAAAAGCTGGTGGTCTACATTGATTATCCTGTTTTCAAAATCAAGGTCGGTTTCAGTTAGTCCGCAGAGTTCGGAAACCCTAAGCCCTGTCCCCAGCAGTATGATAACCTCGTCACGGTATTTCTGATAGACGCTATCACCTTGCATAAAGGATAAAAGGCTTTCTTCCTGTTCCGCTGTGAGAGGTACTTTCGGCTCTGTGTCGTCCTCAATCACGGTGTTTAGCTGGAAGTCAAAGGGGTTCTTCCTTATACAGTCGTCCTGTATCGCTGTGTAAAAAGCAGCTTTCAAAGAACGCTTGTCATTGCTTATGGTCTTATAGGATATTCCCTTTCTTTCATGCGCAACGCCCATTCTTTCGCGTCGGACAGTTTCACACTGTCAATGGGGCAGGAACCAAGTTTATCCGCTTCCAGCAGCTTCATCAGCCGTTCGCGCCCCTTTGTGGTGTTATGCCTTACGTTCCCCCGGTGGCGGTTCTGCTTTGCGTAAAGCTCGCAGACGGTCATTTTCTTTCCGATTGTGTCTATCCCGTCGTCAAGGTCTTTCCGTATCTCTTTTTCTTTTTCTCTAAGGGATATGTCGTCACGCTTCCCGGCTGGGGTCTTGTCCGTAGGTACTAACTTCCACGCATAGACAAATTGCACTTTACCAAAAGTATCGGTATATTTATAAGCATATCTCCCGTCTTTTCTCTGGCTCTCTCCCGAACGCAAAATGCGGTTTTTATTATCACGTCTTTTCTCCGACATTGTTTTTGCTCCTTTCCGTGTCGGAAAGAGCCTTGATATGCTTATATTTATTATAGCACATTCAAGGCTCTTTTTCACTATCTTTTTCGCTAAATTGCGTCCAGTGTGTCGATGATTTTTTCAAACTGTTTCCTCTTGATCTGAATACGATTCCCGTTCAAGATCACCCAGCCCGCCGTAGGGTTTTCCTCCGCAAGTTTCCGCAGTTTGTTCTCTCCAATGCGGAAATATTTTGACGCTTCCTCAATCGTAAGCGTGTACTTTTCCCAAATAGGCACATCAGCATTGTTCATTCTATAAATCCCCCTTTCAAAAATGGGTAAAAGGTTAATAGTGAAAAGGGGCTGTGATCGGACGGTTATTAGCATAACCTCATGGGAATTTCACCCCGGCATGGTTCTCATGCAGCCCTACCCATTGCCTGCGACGCTCTTAACGCTCGGACTGTGGCTGTAAGGAAGTATCATTGTATATTCTGCGTGTCGTTGCCCGCAAACCGCTACACTTGCTTTCCGGCGCGGTGTTGGTCGCTCGGCTGTCCGGGCGGTGATAACCTCGCCCGGATAGCGTCATGGCGCACCCGCCGTATGGCTCGACGCAAAAGGAACGTATCCGATTTGCCCTATGCTGCGCCGCCGTTATCTTGCGCCGCTTTCTTTTTCAAGGTTCAAAATGGCTGTGCTACCCGCGTCAACAGCGGAACGGAAAAGGGGGTGAGAGAAAGCGTCCCGCCGCCGTTGCGGTTATTCCTCTGTCCTAAAGGTGAGGACAGCCATCATCAGTTTTGCTTGCAGCCGTTCCCGAATGTCGTGGTCTACGCCGAAATAGACGTTCCCGCGCTCGTCGTACAGCTTCCGCATGGAGAGGCGGGCTATGTAGCCGCTAAAATGCTGCAAGACAATCTTCATGGCGTCCGGGTCACCCTTTGTCGCTGCCACAATGACAGGATAGGGAACAAGGGCATTTTTCCGGGTAGCCGGGTTCGTTACCATTCGTCCCATTCATCAGCATTTTTCCTCCAGATATTTTTCTTAATTTCTCAAAAGAGCTTGTCCGCCTGTACTGTATCGTGCTTCTCGATGTATTGAACAACTTCGCAATCTCGGTGTCGTTCATTCCCTCGAAATAGTACAGGAGTACGGCTTTGCGCTTTTCTTCCGGCAAAGTACGGATTGCTTCAAGAAGCAGCTTCGGCGTGATTTTTCTTCCCGGCTTTCTCAAAGACGGTTTCGGCAGTTTCCGTTTGAAATATTCATCAAAGGTATGAAGCTGCCGCGCTTCGTCTAAGGGCAAATCGGAAAAGGTGACTTCCCTTGCCTTATGCCTGTGCAGCTCCCTGTGAGCGTCACACGCTTCATTGTGCAGCACCGTATTACAAAAACTTCTGAAAAGCACATTGTTTGTAAAACTCCCTGCTATTAGGGTTCCACATTCTCACCTCCTTTCTCGTTGGAAAGTTGGTGGTGCTTCCCCCTTTTTCGCAGGGGCAATACGGCGTTTTTTGAAAAAAACGCCGAAGATTTTTGAAAATTTTTTTCAAAAAAATTTTTTTGAGCAACAAAAATACGCCTGTCCGAAAAAGCCCGGACAGGCGTATAGGTATTGTAAGCAGTATTTAGATGATTAGACAGTTCATAGTCAAGGGTAGAGAGGTTCCCGGCGGTGGTCGGGCTTTTTTTGATATGTCAATGACCGTCGGATTTTTGTCGATAGGGTATGTGCTTCATGGCGGCTACCTCCTTTAGCCGCCGCTTTTTAACAGTGATACCGCGTCATTTCATTAGAAGATAAAAAGAAACGGCGGCTTTGATTTTTTTCAAAGCTGCTGCGGAAATCAAAGAACGACAAGCAACATTTCTGATTTTGCTCCAATATGGTTATTAGGGGCACAAATTAAAATCAAAAAGAGCCGATAACAGCAGTATTTCAAACTGCATATTATCGGCTCTGCGTCTATGCGTCTGGCTCTTTTAATTAAATTATTTCTGTTGTTTTTTTGGCTTTATTATATGTATTAGCTAACTGTCCACAAGCTGCTTTAATCTCTCTACCATGAGAAACTCTCATGGTAACTTCAAGTCCTGTTTGCTCTAATTGATGTTTGAACGCAACCATTTCTTGTTTTTTTGTGGTGCTCTAATTTTTGAATTACTCGTCGGGTTGTATTGCAGCACGTTAATCATAACATTTTTGCCCTTAAACCATTTTGCAAGTTGCCTTATATCTGAGGAACGGTCATTTTATACCTGGTAAAAAGCAAATACGCAAATACCACTTTTCGATTATGCCTTTGAGAATAGGACAATGCTTGCTTAACAACATCTTCAATAGCGTACATGTGCATATGAGGAATGATACAGTTTCTCGCAGCCTGTGTTGCTGCATGTAAAGATATTGTCAACTGAATTTTTTTAGATGTTCTTCGCGCAATTTTTTTAATTGATTAACTGGACCAACTGTTGATACGGTAATGCCGTCGGTTGGAAAGTTAAGTCCATTTCTATCTCGAAGAATATGGATTGCTGCAATCAAGTTGTCGTAATTGAATAAAGGTTCTCCCATTCCCATAAAAAAACGATACGATTTACTTTTTGACGTATCAATACAACCTGCTGCACAATTTCAGACGGTGTTAGATTACGAACAAAAACCATTGCGTCCGGACTCACAAAAAAATACAGCCAACAGAACAACCAACTTGCGTACTTACGCAAACAGTCCCACCATCTCGCCGTTTAATAAAAAAACCGTTTCAATATACCTGTTATCTTTCAATTCATAAACATACTTTTTCAGTATCGCTACTTTTTATAGACTTTTTTTGTTGATATTGATAGATTTTTCTTTGTGAAATGGCTGTTTATACAATTCCGTATATAAGGCTCTTGCTTTATCCTCTCCAATTACTTCCGACATTTCTTTGTAAAGTAAATCCGTATGGGTCATTCAATATTTCCGTAGGGTGTACTTTTTAGGTAAGTGTTTCATTTAAATATCCTTCCTTTTCAAAAATTAAAAAGTTTGTTTTTCAGAGTTTTTTTGATTATGATTTCTAGTTTTTTTCAACATCAACGATATGCGTTAATTTACATTTAGGGCAGAAAAGAGGAAAAATTTCTTAATACCGTATTATAAAATGCTTGAACCCTCGTCTTTCCGTTACAAATTGGACATTTTATCCAATATTTTTTTCAAGCATAATATTTCTCCTTTTTGCACAAAAAAATGCAGGTCAATTCTCAACATGAGCATTGACCTGCATTTATCATATATACTACAACAAAAATTAAGGCATAGTTTTTTTATACTATGTCTATACGTCGTTAGTTTTTGTTGTATAGCATACGCAAAATAAGCATGACAAAAAAAGCCCATATTGAAAATGGGAAAAAAATCTTTTTTTGATTTCAATGCTTATCGAATACGCATGCTATGTAACATAAACATTCCCCCCTTTTATATAATATTATATACAAAAGCAGCTTGTTGTCAACATATATATATATGAATTATTTTGGCTAACTGATAGAACTATGTAGACATATCCAAGAAGAAAGGGGAACAGTAAAATGTAAGAGGGTGAATAACTATGGCAAAAAGACCAGTACCAAAATACGACTTCAAGGCTTTTGGGGCAGCGATAAAGGCAGCGCGTGAAGGACGCAAGGAAAGCCGCAAGAAAGTAGGCGACGAAATGTTTATCTCGCCGCGCTACCTTGCGAACATTGAGAACAAGGGGCAGCACCCAAGTTTACAGATATTCTTTGAGCTGATACAGCGTTACCATATATCCGTAGACCAATTCCTGTTAGACACGCCCGCTGCAAGGACACAAAGCGGCGGCAGCTTGACGCGCTCCTTGACGGTATGAGCGATACAGGCATACGGATTGTGACCGCAACGGCAAAAGAGATTTCCGAAGTCGAAAAAGAGGGCGAATAGGAATGTCCGGCTTAAAACTGAACAGGATTTAGAGAGCGTTGTAATCTTTTTTGAGATTGCAGCGTTTTTCTTTTGCGGAAGTTTGGCAAAATCGCTTTTTCTCCGTAGTAGGGGATAAGAGCCTAAAGGATAAAAACATTCGTAGCAAGCATAGGAAGCGGGTACCCACTTCCGTATTTTCCCCCTCCCGCGCTGCGGCGCGTCGGTTGAAAATTGCTTGTTGGGAAGTGTCCCAAACCCTCGGAACGGAAAGGAAAGGAGCGAATACATGGACGGACGCAAAAGGACGGTACAAATCAAATTCAGAGTGACGGAAGCGGAACGGGATTTAATACTGGAAAAAATGAAGCTCGTACCCACCCGGAACATGGCGGCGTATCTGCGGAAGATTGCCATTGACGGATATATCATTCAGATAGACCACGCCGACATAAAGGCTATGACCGCAGAGATACAAAAAATCGGTGTCAACGTCAACCAGATAGCACGCCGCGTAAACGCGACGGGGAACGCATACCAAGAGGACATAGAGGAAATAAAGGGGGTGCTTGCGGAGATATGGCGGTTACAAAGATTAAGCCTATTAAAAGCACTCTAAGCAAAGCCCTTGACTATATCGAAAAACCCGGACAAGACGGACGGAAAAAAATGCTTGTGTCCTCTTTCGGCTGCTCCTATGAAACGGCAGATATTGAGTTTGAATATACATTGTCCCAAGCACTCCAAAAGGGGAACAATTTAGCCTTTCATCTGATACAGTCCTTTGAGCCGGGGGAAGTGGATTATCAGAAAGCCCATGAAATCGGAAAGCAGCTTGCCGACGCGGTAACAAAGGGGCAACATGAGTATGTTGTGACGACGCACATTGACAAGGGGCATATCCATAACCACATTATTTTCTGCGCGGTGAACTTCGTAGACCACCACAAATACAATTCCAACAAAAGGAGCTATTACGGTATACGGAACATGAGCGACAAGCTGTGCCGGGACAATGGGCTTTCCGTGGTCGTCCCCGGCAAGGGCAGCAAGGGAAAGAGCTATGCAGAATATCAAGCGGAGAAAACGGGGACAAGCTGGAAAGGCAAGCTAAAGATCGCCGTGGACGCGCTCATTCCCCAAGTTTCCAGCTTTGAGGAACTATTGCAGCGGTTACAGGCGGCAGGATATGAGATCAAGCCCGGAAAATATATCTCATGCCGCGCACCGGGGCAGGAACGGTTTACCCGTCTGAAAACCCTCGGCACGGACTATACGGAGGAAGCCATAAAGAACGGATAGCGGGCAAGCGTACCCGTGCCGCCAAAGCTCCAAAGGCAGAGCGCAAGGGCGTTAATCTTCTCATTGATATTGAGCACAGTATCAAAGCACAACAAAGCCGAGGCTATGAACAGTGGGCGAAAATCCACAATCTGAAACAGGCGGCAAAGACTATGAATTTCCTTACGGAAAATAAGATTGAGCAGTACGCCGATCTGCTCACCCGGATAGAGGAAATCACCACGGCAAGCGAACAGGCAGGGGACAGCCTAAAGGAAGTGGAAAAGCGTCTATCAGATATGGCATTGCTCATTAAGAATGTCACTACCTACCAAAAGACAAAGCCCCTCTATGAAGCCTACCGCAAAGCCCGGAACAAAGAGAAGTACCGGGCAGAGCATGAACGGGGTATTATCCTCCATGAAGCGGCGGCAAAGGCACTAAAGGCGGCGCAGATCGGCGGCAAGCTCCCCAGCGTCCCCGTCCTCCAAGCGGAATATGAAAAGCTGCAAGGACAGAAAGAAAGCCTTTATGCCGATTATGGCAAGCTGAAAAAACAGGTGCAGGAATATGATGTTATCAAACGGAACATAGACAGTATTTTACAGACAGAGAAGCAGCCGGAGCGGGAAAGGCAGACAGAGCGCGGATAAGGACACAAAAAAAAAAATAGCCGGGACGCGGTAGCTGTCAGATAGCCACCGCGCCCCGGTTTTCTCATGGGTGCAGAGATTGGATTGTTACGCAATAGAACCGCATTTCCGGGGGTAAAGGTATAAATCCCTTGCCGTCTTATTTCCCCGCCCGGAAAGCCGCATAAATCAAGGCTTATTTTGCCCCTATCGCGTCACATTCGCCCGCATTTTCCTCATACGCTCGGCGGTCTGTCTGCGGGTGATACGCTTCCGGCAGTCCGGGCAGTAGACAGCCCGGTTAGAGCTGGAAACAAAGGGCGCACCGCACACGCTACACCGCCTCATATCCTCCGTATGGCAAAGCTCGGCGTACAGCTCCTTATCTGCGGGCAGTACCGCAATGCGGAACCATTTACAGAGCAGGGAATAGGAAATGAGCTGCGGGCATACGCACTCGTCCCCGTCGTCAAGCAAGATACAGTTCCCATTATCGCAGTTACAGCACGTCCGGCGCACAAGGGTATTGACTTTCCGGCTTTGGGGCGGCGTAAGCCGCTTAATGTCGCTCATACCTCGTCGGCGGGGTAAAGGGCAAGCCCCGCAAACTCCGCTTCGGTCATGCGCCCCACTTTGGCAAGGGTACGGGCGGCAAAGTCCCGCATTTCCCCCTCCATAAAGGGCAGCGCGGCGTTCATAGCCACTACAAGCCCCTCCTTGCTGCCTGTCATGTAGATACTCAAAAGGTTGGTTTCCTCAACCGTGAAATTGTTATATTTGTTCATGCTCATACCTCCAATCCGTGATCTTTCTTTTTTGCCGCCGCCTTTTTCGAGACGGTTCTCTTTTTATCCTGTGCAAGCTGCGCCCGGACAGAGGGGCGGGGCTTCCTTACCTCCTTGTCCCGGTTCTCGTCCTTACCGATCAGTGCGTATGTACCGTAGCTGTTCTTGATCTGTGAGAAAGCAAGGGTCTTATAGGGCAGCATGGAGAAAAGGCGTTCCGTGTCCTTTGTGGACGCAAGCCGTTCAAAGGACGGGGACAGCTCCACCATGAAATGAGATTTATCCGGGCTGTTGGGGGCAGACAGCTTTTTCATGTCTGCCACAATGCGCCGCGCTTCATGCTCGATCATACCCTCATGCAATGCGGCGATATGTTCCTTTAAGTCCCCCGGTGTCAGCTTATCCCGGCTGTGCTTTTCTTCCCGTAACAGGGATTGCAGGGCTTCCGGGTCTTTCGGCTGTACTTCAAAATATTCAAACTTCCCAAGCTGGGGGTCGGGATAGCCATTAAAATGTTGCTCGGCTGGCTGCTCCCTCGTCCCATGCTCATAAACAAGCGTCACCGTCCCAGCGTCAACAGTATTGTCTTTGACGCGCTCATAGTGTTTTTCATAGTCCAGCTCATAGAGATTGCCCGTGATCTTCCCGTCCTGTACCCCGGTCAGCTCCACGGCGTAAGCAAGGATAGGGTCGCGGGTCTGCTCCTTGTAGAAACGCCATGTATTATGCGGGGCGGTGTCGCTGATGAAAACGTCACGCTCCCGAAAGCAGTATGTCCCGGACGGGCGGGAAAGCCACAAGAGCGTTTTGTCAGCGGGGTTTTGGCTTGCCGCCTTTTCCGCAATGATATTTTTGTCAATGTCAAAATCACTCTGATAAAATCCCGTGTTCTGCTTCATAATGGCTTCAAGGGAAGCGAACACGTCCACATTCTCAAATTTATTCAATTTCCCCATAATCAGCTCCTTTCCAAGTCCTGCGACTTGCTTCTTGCCTGTTTCCTCTGCGCTGCCCGTTCCTTGTCGGCTTTGAGCTGCGCCCGAATAGAGGGCTTCTTTTCGGTCTTTTTCCCCGGTTTCGTTTCCTTTCCCTGTTCCTTTTCCGCTTTCAGCGCGGCGGCATACTCGGCAAGGGAGATCTGTTCGCCGTTTCTTGCCTTTGCTTCCAGCTCGTCAGCGGTAGGGGTATTGTTGATGATACCGTCAAAATGGTTGTCGTTCTGCTCGATAGCGTCCTCGACGTGCTTTAGGGTGTCTGCCTTTTCCGGCTGCTCGGCGGCAACTGCAAACGCCTGTGTCCCGTTCCCCATAATGAGATATTTTCCGTCCTCCGACGTATGGTGAAGTCCATACCCGGCTTCCCTCATTTGTTCGGCGGTCATATCGGTTACAGAAAAGCTCCCCCGTGGCGTTCTGATCTGCTCCCCGGTCATGCGGGTGTCGGGGGTAAGCTGCGGTGTCTGCTCCTGTAAAAACTCCGGCACTTCCTTATAGCCGAAACTGTCAACGTAATGCGCGGTGTCCTCCCCGTTGTGATGAAGCACCACTATATCCGATACGGAAAGGCTGTGTCCCTTAAAATCTTTGGGGTGGTCGATATTGAAACGGGTATAAATATCTTCAAGGGAAGTCCTCGGCGTAAGCTCGGCGGTGTAGATCAGATTATAATTTGCCGCTTCCACGGAAAGCCCAGCCGCCTGCAGACGGTCGTAAGGCTCAAAATGATAGTCCCGCATACCGTCCCCGTCCTTTAACTGGTAAATGGAAAAGGTGTCTTTGTCCGGCTCTTTCCCGGTGGCGGTCGGCTCCGGCGTTCCCTGTCCCGGCTCGGCGGCGGGCTGTGCTTCCTGTGCCTTTGCATAAAGCTCTTTTACGTCGCCCTGTGTCAGTTCCCCGGTTTCCAGCTTCCCCAAAAGCTCCCGGCACTTTTCCGGGGTTCCCGTGTAGAGAATATCCCCCAGCTTTGCCATGCCGTTATCCTGCGCGACATACTCCTGCAAAATGTAGCTGTTTTCCGGGCTGTCACTGTACGGGTTCTGCCGCACCTTGTAAAAGGTTTCCGGCGTGACGGCGTTCCCCGGCTCCGCGCCCTGTGTTTCCTCCTGCGGCTGCTCCGGGACGGCTTCTTTCTGTGCGGCGGCTTCCCGCCTTGCCCGTTTCTGTAACTCGGTGGGGCTTTCCCCGTTAAGGGGCTGTATGCACTTGATACGGTCGGCGGCGTAGATCGCATTGTCGTTTAGCTGCCGCTGCCATGCTTCCGCGCTGGGCGCATAACGGAAGCCGTTCCCTTTTAATTCCTCCCGGATTTCCTTGTCCGGCTTTTCATCAAAGAAAATCTGCAAGCGGTTATCCGCTGTATTGGCTTCCACACGTCCCCCGTCAAACTCCCAGCCCACATATCCAAGCTCTTTCCTGCGGGTAAGGGCGGTAATGCGGTCTTTCAGCCTGTGGATTTCCGCGTTGTTGTTGGATAATTCATAGCTTTCAAAGGGTTTCGGGTTCCCCCGCCAGCTCCCGGACATGGACGCTTTCATTTTTTCAATCTGCTCCGGGGATAAATGGGGGCAGCCGTCAAGGGTCTTATGCTTGCGGTAGTAAGCGTTGACCGCTTTCATGGTTTCCTGCAAGGCTTCCAGCTTTGCAAGTTTGCTTTCCAGCTTAGAAACGGCGTTCGGGTCGTCGGCACTGATACCGCCCATGCCGGTACTGCGGATTTTGTCAAGCAAACCCTGTATCTCCCGGTATTCCTCCATGTTCTTATCTGCGGCGGCGTTCTGCTTCTCCTTTTTGCGGACAGGGAAGTTGCTTCCCCCGGCAATCATAATGGACGGGACGCGGGCGGTGATCTCATAGCCCTTATTCATGTTCGCCGCCAGCTTCCGGGCGTAAGCGTCAAGCAGCCCGTCAATCCTTTCATGGAAAGAGGGGTCAACGCGCTTTTTCTGCCTTGCAGCAAGCTCGGCGGCTTCGTCTACATAGTGGCGGTATTCTGCCGTTGCGCTTCCGGGCTTGTAATCGGAAAAACTGATTGCTTCCTTTGCGCGGCGGGCTGCGTTCTCATTGATCGGGTAGTATGTAACCTTTGTTTCCGTCTGCTCCGGCTGTTCTGCTGTATGGCTCTGCGGGTCGGCGGCTTTCTCCGTCTGCACTTCTTTCCGCTGTGCAAGCGTCTTTTCCGCACGCTCCCGGACTTCTTTGCTAATTGACAGCGAATACAGGTCAGAGGTTGAGGAAAAGCCTACGTTGTTAAAAACATAATCAACATCAGTTTCTTTCAATGCCCCCGCTGTAAAATAATCTTCCCTTGTGGGGTTCTCGCTCACTTTTTCCGTCTGATATGGCATAATTCAGCCCCCGTTTCTATGTGGGAACAGATTTTTACCGTCAACGGCAAGCGTCACATAATACCAGCCCATGTGACCGCCGCTTTTTCTCGTCCGTACCGTCGTTAAATTCCACATTGAGCAGGGTGTAGGGCTTCAAGCCTTTCTGTCCGGCAATCTCATTGTCTTTTGTTTCCCGCTTCCTAAGTGCGGAAATGGCGGCTTCCTTTGTTGCGGCTATGATCTCCGGGTTGTACCGTACCAGCGCGGCATTGACACATTCAGTCTGCACTTTTTACGGTTTTCGCTTGCGGTGTCCTGTGGTTGCCGATAAACAGGGACGCGCCATTGTCAAACTTGATAGATATGTCGCTTGTACCGCGCCATTTTCCCGGTACAGGGGAAGTTTCTATTTTTGCCCGACGTACTGCCGAAAGCCTGTGCGACAATCCCGATCTTATCCTGCAAGGGGAGATTTTCGTACTGTTTGGCGATCTCAACCGCTTTTTTCTGTAAATCTGTAAGGGGTTTGTCGGCGGTCTGTCCTGCCTGTTCCGGCGTGTCTGTTTTTTCAGAAACAGGGCTTTTCGGCTCCTGCGGCTCTGTGGTCTGTGCTGCTTCCGGCTCCGGGGCGGCGTAAGGTTCGTACCCGTTGGCAGCGTATTCCTCCACGGTCATTCCTGCGGCGGCTGCTTCCTGTGCGATTTCCTCCTTGACGTGTTCCTTGTAGGCGGCAAGCTCCACGTCAAAATCTCTAAGCTGGGGAACAGGCGGCAAGTTGTATTCGCCTTGATTGACAAGCCCCCTGCACTCGGCAACATAGGCTTGCATGGCGGTATGGTAGGCGGTTTCCGTAGAGGTAAGGCTCTCCCCGGCTTGCAGGGCTTCCGTAGAGATACGCTCCATTTCGGATAAATTACAGTGCAGTTTGAGATAGGGGATAAATTCATTCAGCAGCATTGCCCGGTGTTCCTTGTCGGCTTCCAGTGCTTCCTTGCCCTCGTTGTGCAAAGGTAGTTTTCCCATTCTTTATCGTTCAGATAATAGGTGTGGTGCTGCTCGATATGCTCCACAAGGGAACCGTCCCCGTCGCCCAAGTCCTGCCGCCCCTCGTAGTGGTCGGCTATACCGTTCATCACATAATCAATGCGGAACGCCACTTTATCGTAACCGGGGCTTGCAAGATTCGCTTCGTCCAGCCCTGCGATAAGGGTATTGGCGCGGGATAGGGGGGATTGTTTCGCCCTCCCGTAGCTGGGGGCTTTCGCTCCATTCGATTGTAACGGTCGGCTCTGCCGCAAGGTCGGGTGTCGGCTCTTTTTCTGCTTCCTGTGCTTTCGCAGCTTCCCGTTCTTTTTGCAGCTCTGCAAAATGCCCGTCAATGCTGTTGATGATCTCGGCGGCGGTGGCACGGATTGTTTCAAGGGACGTTTTCAGCTCCGCAAGCTCCCGCCCGCTGCTCCACCCGGCGACGTACCCAAAGGAATAGTCGGAAGTGTCAAGCCCGTAGTGCTGGCATACGGTATAGGCGATACTTTCCGCCTGAACTTCACGGGTGCGGCGGTCGGGTCTGTCCCCCTGTTCCTCCTGCGGGGCGTTAAGGTCAATGTCGTGCAACTTCGCGTGGGCGATCTCATGGATAGCGGTCTTTAGTTCTGAAGCTCGCTCATGCCCTCGTCAATGGCAATGCGCTTTTCCTCCAAGTGGTAGTAGCCGTGGGCTGTCCCCTCGATCTTCTCAAAGCCCATAGGCACGGGAGAGGTCTTTTCCAGCGCGGCGAAAAAATCCTCGTACTGTTCCACGTCCCCGGTCAGCTCGTTTGCGCCAATGGCGGGAAGCTCCCGCCCCTCGGTCTGCGATACGTCAAAAACGGCGACGACTTTATAGGCGGGGATTTGGATTTCTTTTGTTTCCATGACGGGCTTCCCGTTGCTGTCTGTCACCGTCTTTCCCGTCTGCGGGTCTTTTTTCTCTACCTCCTGCCGGATTTTGTACGGCGACGGGGCAAGGATACGGATACCTTTTTCCCCGCGCATTACGTTCCGTCCAAAGTTATTTTTCCATGCGTTAAATCCAGCGATAAGGGAAGCGTCGGGCTTCTGCATGGCAATCAGCAGCGTATTGTTGAAGCTGTAATTATGGAACTTTGACATGACTTGCAGATATTCCTTGTAGCGTTCACTGTCAAATAAATCCGTGATACCCTGCTCTAAGCGGTCTGTGATCTCCTTGATCTTTTCAGCGGGCTTGTCGGCGGTGAGGATAATCGGGTTGACCGGGCGCGGCTGGGGCGGCGGTTCCTGCTGTGTCCCCGGCTGGGGTTCCTCCTGCTCCGGCGCGGCTTCGTCCTTTTCCAGTTTATCCGGGGTGGGGTGTTCCGGCTCCGGGAAGCTCATTACCTTGTATTCTTTCGGTATGTCATTTTCCCGCCCATTGTACCACTGTGAAAAGGTGTTGCCGTTGTTGTAGATATAGCCTTGATCGGTAAACTGTCCCCGGTCTTTCAGTACCGCGTCCCGCCCGTATTCCTCGTACTTGAAATATTTCTTTGCTTCTTCGGGCAGCTCCAATTCGTCCAGCTCGTCAATAAGGTAATAGCCATAGTCGGCTTCGGTTCGGACGGTGGGATAAATCCAGTAGCAGTCAAGATTTTGTGCAAGGTTGATAAGGTCTTTCACGCTCCCGGCGTGTTCCCCCAGCGTTACCGCCGCCGTGAATTTGTTCCTGTCCTCGTCGCCCTGCATTTCTAAGAGCTTTCCAAGATAATTCAGCTCGTCAATGGTGCTTTCCTGTATCACGGAAAGCGGCACGTCAAAGGGGTATTGCTCGGTGTTGGAAAATCCGTTAATGAAAAAATCCTGCGGGTTCTCCGCTGTAATGCCGACGCTTTTCATGGCGGCGTGAAGCTGCTCCGTGGTGGTCGGCATGGATAGCCATTCGCCGCCCGGTTGCCCGGTTTCAAAGCGGCTGCGGCTGTCGATTAAGATTGAAAATGTTTCGCTCATTTGCATTTGCTCCTTTCTTTTATGGCAGCATTGCGGAAGCTGCTTTTTTTATTGTTGCCCGGTCTGCCTTGCAGCACCCGCGCTTTCTGCCAAGATTTTAATTTTTCAAGAGGGTTTGGGACACTTCCCAACAAGCAAAATCCCCGTCCGGCGCGTCAGCGTCGAAAGGGGATTTACGGAAAAGGGTACTCTTTTCCTATGCTTGCTACGAAACTTATTTTTTCTTCGGTATCTCTATCTTGTAGTTGACGTACTTCCCGCCCGTATCGGCTAAAACAACGGTTCCGTCGTAGGTTTTGCCTGTTTTCGGGGAATACAAGCCCTTGACATTTATCTTGCCGGATTTTAAGAGGGCGGCGGCAATCTTCGGGGTAAAGGTGACTTTCCTTTCTTCAAAGAAACGGTCATTTTTCCACATGGTAAAAGCACAATCCCGGTTAGAACAGTAGAAATTCTTCCTGCCCTCATGGACGGGAGAACCGCACCGGGGGCATTTCCCGATAGAGGGCTTTTCTTCCCCGCCCGTGAAAGCTACCTTGTCCTTGTCGGCGGTGGCGTTCTCCTTTACCAGCTCCCGCGCCATAGCTTCAATGCGCTGCATGAAGTCCCCGGCGTCGGCGGCTCCCTTTGCGATCTGCGTCAGATTGTTTTCCCATTCGGCGGTAAGCTGCGGGGAAGTGAGCATATCCGGCAGCACCGACACAAGGGCGGCTCCGTTCTGTGTGGGGATAAGCTGCTTTCCCTTGCGCTCTGCAAAGCCAGACTTCACCAGCTTTTCAATAACGGCGGCGCGGGTGGCGGGAGTGCCAAGCCCCCGGCGTTCTGCGTCCGGGTCGGTGTCCTCGTTCCCGGCGCGTTCCATTGCCGACAAAAGGGTTGCTTCGTTGTGGGGCTTTGGCGGCGTTGTGAAATGCTCCGTCACCTTTGCCGTGGGACTTTCAAAGCTCTGTCCCTCGGAAAGCTCCGGCAGGGTGTTTCCCCGTCACTGTCTGCGTCCTCCGGGTCGGGCTTGCCTTTCAGCGTTGCCCGGTAGCGGCGTTCAAGGTCTTTCCAGCCGCCCGCAAGCACCGTCTTTCCCCGCGCCGTAAATTCTGTATCTGCGCATGAGAAAACCGCCGTGACCGCTTCAAAGATATGCGGCTCGGCGGCAGCGAAAATAAGACGCGCCCCGGCAAGGGTGAGGATATTCCTTTCACTTTCCGGCAGCGCGGCAAGGTCGGTCTTTGCAAGCTCCATAGTAGGGATAATGGCGTGGTGATCTGATACTTTGCTGCTGTCAAGTGTCCGGGAAACCTCCGGGGTAAACTCTGCGCCCTCCATAAAGGGGAGCTTGCCGGATAACATGGCAACGGTCTTTGCCGCCGTGTCCCCCATGTCGTCGGTCAGAAATGCGCTGTCTGTCCGGGGGTAGGTAAGCAGCCGCTTTTCATACAAGGTCTGCGCAAGGTCAAGGGTCTGCTTCGCCGTGTAGCCATAGATTTTATTGGCTTCCCGCTGTAAGGAAGTGAGGTCAAAGAGTTTCGGCGGGGCGGCGGTCTTTTTCTCTTTTGTGAGGGAAACACAAACCGCCGTTCCTGCTTCACAAGCTGCTTTCAGTGCGTCGGCTCTCGATTTATCCGAAATCCTTTCGCTGGCGGCTTCCGCGCCGGACAGGTCAAGGCGCACATGGTAGTATTTTTCTTTCTTGAAATGGGAGATCGCTTCGCCCCGGTCAACCAGCATTTTCAGTGTGGGGGTCTGCACCCGCCCCACGTTCAAGGTCTTGTCATACAGGCAGGAGAAAAGGCGCGTCGCATTGATACCAATGATCCAGTCGGCTTTTGCGCGGCATAATGCGGAAGCATAGAGCGCGTCATAGTCCCGCCCGTCTTTGAGGTCGGCAAAGCCCGCCTTGATCGCCTTATCCTCCATTGAGGAAATCCACAAGCGGCGCATGGGCTTGTTGCAGCCCGTCACTTCATAGACAAAGCGGAAGATCAGCTCGCCCTCGCGCCCAGCGTCGCAAGCATTGACTACCTCGGAAACGTCGGCGCGGTGCATAAGCTCCTTTAAGATTGAAAACTGCTTCCCCTTGTCGGCGGCGACGTTGTACTGCCATTCCTCCGGCAGAATGGGTAAGCTCTCATAGCTCCACTTTTTATACTGCTCCCCGTAGGCGGCAGCTTCCGCAAGCTCCACCAAATGACCGACACACCAAGAAATGAGGTAGCCCCCGCCCTCGATATATCCGTCTTTTTTCTCTTTTACCCCAAGCGCGGCGGCGATACTTGCCGCGACGCTGGGCTTTTCTGCAATCACTAACTGCACTTAAAAATCCTCCTTTCATTTTCCCATGTTTTTCTCTGTCAGCTTCTTGATACAGTACCCCACGCAGGGCGGCTCCCGGTTGTAGGGACAGCCCTTGCAGCGCGGGGGAATGGAAGCGGGCGGCGATTTTCCACGCCGCCCGTCACCCGGTTTCTGTATCATCATTCTTTCTAAGGGGTTGTCGGTGAACAGGGTCATGCTTCCTCGTCCTCCGTTCCCCCGCCGTCCCCGGTTTCGTCGGGTTCCGGCTCGTCCTCGTCGTAATCGTCAAAATCGAAATCGTCAAGGTCTGTGCCGCCTTTTACGTCTTGCTTCGGCTTCATAACCTTAAAGTAGTAGGCTGCGCCCCCGCCGCCAAGAAGTGCCACAATGAGGAATACCAAAAGCCCGCCCGTGTTGTTTTTCTTTTCCGGCTGCTCTGCGGGTTCCTCCGTTTCCGGCTCCGCTTCCTTGCCGCTGCAAGCGGTCATGTTGTCCTTGCAGACGGGGCAGCTTACATTTACTTTCCCGGCTTCGCATTTCTCCGTACAGTTGCAGACTGTGGGCGGCTCCGTGGCGGTGTTCCCGTCCTCCATGAGTGCCATAAGGTCGGCTTCGTCCACTTGATTGAGGAAATGCACGGTGTTCTCGCCCTTGTCGTCCCGGTCAATGAGGATATAAAAGTAATTGCCGTTTTTGGTCGTCACGGTGATAAGCTGCTTGTTGCCGCCAAAATCGTCCACAAGGGTAGCGTTCCCGTCCGGGGTGAGGGGTTCTTCCTTTTCGGGTTCCTCGTAGACAACGCCGCTGTCGTCGGTCGCGTCGTCCTGTCCCTCCGGGGTCTGCGCGTAAGCGGTAACGGAAAGCCGCCCATAAGGACAAGGGCGGCGCATAAGGTCAGCAGGGCATTAAAAATCTTCTTATTCTTATTCTTATTCTTCATCTTCGTTTTCCTCCTTATCGTCGATGTCTGCGCCGCTTAAAACGGGCGCGGGGGTCATGCCGGGGATTGCGCCCCCGGACAGCATGGAAGTAAGCTCTGCGGGGGAAAGCCGCATGGAGCGCACAAGCTGGACGATCTGCAAATTCTCCGCTTCGGTTTTCTGTGCTTCCAGCCCTTTCAGTTTGTTCTGATACTCGGTGATCTTCTCGCGGGTCTTTTCAATCTCCCGGTTGATACGGTCAATCTTGTTTGCTGCCATAATGTAAAACTCCTTTCATAGTCAAAAAATGTTGTTCAGTTCCAATTCATCAGTCCATAGCCTTTAATGCAGCCATAGTCAAGGGAATAGCTCTTAATCTTGCAAGCGTCCCCGGAATTGCCCTCGACGGTGTAAACGCGCTGCCCGTCCGTGCCGATCACAAGCCCTACATGGTCTGCGCTCCCGTCCCCGTCCCAATCAAAGAAAATCGCGTCGCCGGGTGCTATGTTTGGATAATTGCGGTCGCCCCATTGCCCGTGTGACTGGAACCACGGGATACCCTGTGACTGGCAGGCGGCAAAGCGCGGCTCGCTTTTCCCGGCTTGATTGTAGCACCATGAAACGAAACAGGCGCACCATTCCACGCGGCTGCTGAAGCCGTACCAGCTCCAATAGGGCTGTCCCCCTACATTTCCTACCTGTGACTTCGCCCGGTCTACAATGGCGGTATTTCCGGGGCGTGTGCCGTTCACAAGCTGTACCCCGCTTAAATCCTCGGACGGGTTTGTGTCCGGGGAACCGCCGCCGAAAATGAGGGGCTTGTTTCCGCTGGTTTCCAAGTACACCCGGAACATTTCAAGCTGCTCCGGCGTGAGTAGTCCCGGCGCAAGCTCGGATATGGGCTTGTTCTCCAGCTTGACGTTGAGAATGTAATAGTTATAGGATACGTCTACCTCGTATTCGTAGGTTTCCGTAGAGGTTTCCCCCGTTACCGGGTCGGTGACTGTCCGCGTCCCTGTCCGGGTTTCCGTGCGGTGGCGTACCTCCACTTCCTCCGTGAGAGTGAGGGTATATTGCAGCGCAAAGATACGATCTATTTCTGCCTGTGCCGTTGCCGGGGTATAGGTCTGTAAAAGCGCGGTAAGGTAGGACGCTAATTCATGGGGGTTATGCCCGATACTGTCAAGGTCATAGCGGTACTCGTCATAGCCGGGGTTGTCGCGCTCAATATTGTCAATCTCGCGTTGTAGCTCCGTTTCCAATGCCGTATAGTTATTTTCCACGGCGACTAAATCCGCGTCCTCCGACGTGTAGGAAGTCCCAACAATGCCGTTTACCATGCCGGAAAACATAGCCCCGCAAGAGGACAGCGCGGAAGATACCATAATGAAAAGCAGCAGCGCACCTATGGCGATACAGACACCCGCCGGGTGCCGCCCTACAAAGCGACTGCCTTTTTGGTTTCCTCTGCGGTCTTTTTCGCCGCTTTCCGGGTGTTCTCCGCTGCGTTCTTGACGGACTTTGCGCCCTGTGCCTTGACGGTCTTTGCATACTGCTTTTTGATACGCTGCTTCTGCATATACCGGGAGAGCGGGTTGGACGCGGCGATCTGCGGGTTGTCGTGGAGTGCCTTTTGGTAGAGGTAATTGGCGTTTGCTTTTTCCGCTGCCTTTTCAGCTTTTGCCGCCGCCCGGTAGGGTTTGAGCTTGTGACTGCGGTAGCCCTCCTTAATCTTCCTCGCCCCGTACTTTGCGCCTTTCTCCGCTAATTCCTCGGATTTGTGCGCACCCTCCACGCCGGAATTGTCCTTTTCCACGGAATGTACCTTGTTATGGACGAAAATACCCGCTTCCTGCGCGGGGCGGGATAACGGGTTTTTATGTGCCTTGCCGCCGTTCATAGGCTTTTCCCGTTCCTCAAAACGCAGGCGGGTCTTGCCTTTCCCGGCAGCTTCGTCAAAGGTTCGCTCCTTGACAAGTTTCTTTTCCTTTGGGATTTTCGCCCTTGCTTCGTCCAGCCTGTCAGCGGCTTTGTCGGATTTCTTGATGTATCTTTCCAGCTCCGGCGTTGCCCGTTCTTCCTCGGTGAATTGCAGCCGGGAAGTGCGGGCGCGGCTTTCCGCTTCTGCCTGTGCTTTCCTTGCCACCTTTTTGCTGGCTGCGCGGGTGTGCGCCCCGTCGATATGCTCTAAGACGCGCTCGGCGGTTCCCGTGTTCTGTGCGGCTTCCGTCCCCGGCGCATGGGGCAGGGGCGGCGCGTTAGGGGAAATATCCGGGGCGGGATTGCCCGGTAGGGGCTGTGCTGCCTGTGCGTCCTGCGCCGCCTGTTGCTCCGGCGTTTTCAGCAGGGCAGCTTCCCGCGCCCGTTTGCTGATACGCTTTTGTTTCCCGGTAGCCGCGTTTACTTCGATAGCCCCGTCACGGGTCATTTTCTGCGTGATCTTGTCGCGGGCTTTGTACTGCTTCATGGTCTGTCACCTCCGATCTGCGCCCAGCAGAGGGCGCAAGGTTGATAAAATAATCTGCAAATTACGCGCCGCCCACTTCCTCCGGCTTTGTCGTCATAACGCGGTACAGCTCGGTATCTTTCGGGAAACGGTCTACAAAGGGCAGAATGACGTTGCCATAGAACAAAAGCCCCTCGCCCGCTTCGGAATGGGTGACATAGCTCATTTGCTGCGGGGAGATATTGAGCTGCTTTGCAAGGATAGCCCGGTCGCCCGCCGCCTGATTGAGCATGAGGACAAAATCGCTGTTCTCAAAGATATTTTCAACTTCCCGGCTTGCCAAGAGGTCTTTCACGTTCTGCGTGATCGCCGTGGGTATGCCGCCCCATTTTCTGAAACGCTTCCAAATCTCCACGCTGTAAGCGGCGGTCTGTTCGTCTTTCAGTAACAGGTGAAATTCGTCCATAAAATACCTTGTGGATTTCTTCGCCGCCCGGTTCACGGTGACGCGGTTCCATACTTGATCTTGCACAATGAGCATACCTAACTTTTTAAGCTGCTTCCCAAGCTGTTTAATGTCAAAGCAGACAAGGCGGTTGTTCAGTTCCACGTTGGTACGGTGGTTAAAGACGTTAAGGCTCCCGGAAACGTAAAGCTCCAATGCCGCCGCGATACGCGCCGCTTCCGGCTCCGGCTGCTTCAAAGCTCGTCGTAAAGGTCGCCCATGATCGGCATTTTTGCCGGGTCGGGGGCTGCAAGGAAAGGGCGGTACACATTCCTAACAGCGCGGTCAATCACGGTCTTATCCACGGGCTGTAAGCCCTCCTTGCCGCCGACGATCAGCTCACAAAGGGAGAGGATAAAGTCAGATTTCAGTGCAAGCGGGTTGTCGTCCTCGGAATAGTTGAGGTTAATATCCATAGGGTTGACGTAGTGCGGGCTGGTGGGGGAAAGCCTTATCACCTGTCCCTGTAACCGCTGCACAAGGGGGTAATACTCGGCTTCCGGGTCGCAGATAATTATATCGTCGTCCGTAATGAGGAAAGCGTTTGTCATTTCCCGCTTTGCCGCAAAGGATTTTCCGCTTCCCGGCGTTCCCAAGATCAAGCCGTTGGGGTTTTTAAGCTGCTTGCGATCGCAGAGTATCATGTTGTTGGAAAGAGCGTTCAGCCCATAATAAAGGCTTGCGCCCCTCTGAAAAAGCTCCTGCGTGATAAAGGGGATAAAGATCGCCGTGCTGCTGGTTGTCAGTCCCCTTTGAATGGGGATAAGGTTCTCACCGATAGGGACGCTTGACATAAGCCCCGCTTCCTGCTGGTAGTCAAGCCGGGTGAGGGCGCAGTTATATTTCTGTGCAATACCCGCCGCCGCGAAAATGTCATTTTCCAGTTTCCGCTTCGTGTCTGCCATGTTCACCACAAGGAACGTCAAGAGGAACATTCTTTCATTGCGGCTCTGTAAGTCCTGCAAGAGATTTTTCGCTTCGCCGCCGAAAGTGGCAAGGTCAGACGGTATAATATCCATGTCGTACCCGGCGCGGACGGCTTTCTTCTGTTCCTCAATCTTCATTTTGTCAAGGTCGGTGATCTTTCTCTTGACGGTCTTAATGGCTTCCGTCTGGTCGATACTGTGGATATGCAGGTTTACGATCACGCCCGTTTCAAGGTCTAACATATCCGCTAAAATGCGGTCGTTCAGCTCCGGCGCAAGTATCTGTAAGAACGATACCGCGCCGATCTTTTTCCCCATGCGGAAGTACCGCCCCTCGCCAAAACGGAATGAGGGCGGGGCGATAAAGTCCTTTGTGGTAAGCCCGGACGGGGCAAGCCATGAGAAATCAAAGTTGAACGGCTCCCCCTCCGGGTGGAATACCCCGTGCATGGTCTGTAAGCGTTCATAGCCTGTCATGGGGCGGGCGGTCACGCCTAAAACCTTAAAATTGTTCAGTATGTCCGTTTCGATACGGGAAAGGCGGGATTTTGCCGCGCTCATGTTATCCGCTTCGATACTGAACGTGATATATTTGTGCTTCACAAGCCCGTTGTTCCCTTTGGAAAGCTGGCTTTTCAGCATATCCCCGTATTCCGTGCGGATAGAGTTGAAAGCATCGTCCTGCGCCGGAATGTTGATTGCCTTTTCCGCTTCCTCCCGCTGCGTCCCTTGATTGATGAAAGAGAGCTGCACTGATACGGAAGCGTCAAAGTAGTTGAGGAAGTCGCACCAGTTCTCAAAAATGGCGGTCTTGTCGTCCGCTTGTGCAAGCTGGTAGTTTATATCCTCAAAGACAATGCTCTTGCTGTATTTCCTTTCCGTCACCCGGCATATCCCGTCCGGGTACAGGTTGATGTAGGGGATCGTCTGCTGGGCGGTGTGCGCCTTTCCGTCCCCCTTTGCCTGTCTGATAATGGCGGCGATCTGCTTCTTTTCCTCGCGGGTCAGTTTCCGCTTCGGTTTAGCCTTTCCGGGGTCTTTTCCCGGTGCGCCGCCTTTGGTTGTTTCCTTTGACAATCGCTGATACCTCCTTTTCCAGTTTTCGCTGCTTCTCCAAGACAGCGTATAAATTCTGCGTCTGATAGGGTCGCTCCTTTGGTCGGACAAACTTTGTCTGAATGATGTTCTTCACCACGACTTCAAGGGGCTGTCCGTGTTTCTCGTACATTGCCATGAGGAAGCAGGGGAGCATGACGACGATCATCACGAACGACGCTGCGCTGGTTCCCGCGCTGTCCTTTAGCAAGAAAAAAAGTGGCAAGCCCACAATGAGGGCTACCGCGAAACAAACGATCTGCCGCTTCGTAAGGTTGAAAGCGACTTTCGTTTTTATCTTTGATAAATCCTTTGGTACGGGTACATACGCCATACCGAAAACCTCCTTTCTGTCAGAGTTCTATGCTGTTTTTGGTTTCATTCCCCCATGTGTCCCAGCCCGCCGTTTCCTGCCTTGCGAAAAGCTCTATCCGGGGAATGTCGCCCATGAGGGCAACGATTTTGTCCCGCGTAATGTCCGGCTTTTTGCTGTGCTGCTCTATGGGGGAGATAATGAATTGATGAATACCCGCCGACTTGCGCTTTGGGTGTCCCCGTGTGGCAAGCAGACAGATTTCCGCATTTCCCCGCGTCCAAAATCCCAAGCCGTAAAACCATGTGTAGGATTTTTTATTGAGTTTCAGCCATACAAAGGCGGCGGTCTTATAGGTAAAGCCCCAAGCCTTAATTAGCCGCAGGGCTTCGGGAAGCTGTGGGAATGTCGCCCACAAAAAAAGTGCGCTGTCCTCTGCCGCAAGGTCAGCCACGGGGAGCGCACATAATTCCTCTATGCTCATGGTCGGGTAGTGGTGTTCTGCCGCGCCGGAAAGCCGCTTCTGTGCGTACTTCCACGGGGGATCGGCGTAGATTATGCCGTATTTCTTTTCAATGGTTTCTTGTCCCTCCTTTCTGTGTGCTTCCTGCAAGTCCCCCATTATGGCAGTTAAGGCAAAGGTCAGTTTATGCCCTTTGCCCGTCCCTATTGTATGGGGTTCCTCCCGCGTCAAGGTCGGGTTGTATTTTCGCCGCTCCGCTCTGAAAATCTCCACCCTACCCTTGACACGCCTTTAGTGCGCCGCGAAAATTGACTTTGCAAGTGCGCCGGATTTGAACAGGGAAAAGCAGAGGATAACCGTATATGCCGCAAGGGAAAATATCGCGCTGTGTAAGTTATCCGCTACAATCATGCTGTTTACCAGCACCGCGTAAATACCGACACATATCATAATGAGGAAGCCTTGAAAACCGATAGCGAACAAGGATTTTAGGTAGTTGTTCCCGATCTGTCCCCATTCCCGGTTAGTCATTGTTGCAAATGGGATAGGCGACACGGAACAGTAAAGGTATATTTCAATCATTCTGCCGTACAGGATAACCGTGATAAGCACCGACATGATCTTCATGCAAAGGCTCACAAGGCTTGTTTCCATGACAAGCAGGAGTAATTCGGGGATTTCCATTGCGTCAAGCCCGGACTGCATGGAAGCAAGGGCGGCGGCAACATCAATGTTCGTGCTGCCGCTTATCACCCCTGCCGCGCCGGAAACGACGTGCTGCGCAACGTCAAAGACTGCCATAGTAATATCAAAGGTGTGGGTGACAAGGTACACCGCCACCCACGCCTTGAAAAACCACTTGAAAAACATAAATGTGTCAACGTCGTGCATGTTGTTCTTTTCCGTTACCATGCTGATAAGCTCCACGCATAGGACGTAGGTAATGACAAGCCCCGCAATGGGTACGATCACATTCTCCGATAACGTGCGTATCATGTTGAATATGCCCGCGTTCCACCCCTGCGGGGTCTGCCCTACCTCGGCGGCGATAGTGCCGACTTTCTCGTTTACGTCCCCGAACATAGTTGACAGGTTCCCGTTAATGGCTCCTATGAGGATTTCCTTTATCCATTCCGTGATCGCGTCAAGTATGCTCTGCATAAGCGTTTACCTGTTGCCGATTAGGAGAACAGGTTCGCAAGCAGCGGTACAAGGGTCGTGCCGATCAGCGCAACGCCGCCGCCCGCCATGAGCTGTTTCATGCCCTGTGACTTCGCGCCGGGGTTGTCGTTGCCGTAGCCCTCCATGAGATTGACAACGCCCCAAATGCCAAGACCAGCCCCAAGAGCGATAACAAGTGTTTTCAAAACGCCTACTGCGGAAGTAAAAAATGCCATGATAAAATCCTTTCTGCCGCGTGTGCGGCTGTCCGTCAAGCGGACAAAAGGCGGTCAGCGATCAGTCGCCGCCGCATAAAAAAACCGCCCTGTATAAAAGGCGGTGTCCCCACGCTGCGTAAGTTCTGCGGCGCGGCGGTATTCAGTTGTAAGGGTTTGGGCGGTACGTCCCCCGGTAGGGGCGCGTATCATGTAGCCCGTGTTTACGTTCTTCATTTCCGATCAGCTCCTTAAAAAATCTTTTTATGAATGACAGGCAGGAAAGGGTCTGTTTCCGTAGCCGTCGGCGGTGTGGGAATGTGGGTAACTGGCTGCTCTTTTGGGATTGTGGGTAACTCTGTTTGCAGGACGTGGGAAAGCCGCACTTTGGCTTTTCCATGTGCTGTGAATGGAGTTATCCATGATCCCATAGCCTGTTATCCACATTTCCATGCCGTAAATCTTTTAAGCCCTGTCACTGTTTCGGGACAAGCCCCATGCGGCGGGCTAATTCCTCCGCGTAAAGCTCCACATAGCGGCGTTCCATTTCTTCCCGCCACTCCCGTATTCCCGCGTCAATGGTGTTTGCCATATCCAGCAGCCACTTCATTTCAAGCTGCTTTAGTTGCTCCCGCTGCTTCTGCTGTTTCTTTCTGATACGCTTATTCATGGTCTGCGTCCTCCTGTAAATGCGCCCGGTTCTTTTCGTAAAAGCCGTTCACAATCTTTGATAAATTTCCGCAGGGCAGCTTGCCGCCGCTGTTCTTCCCGGATTTTTGGGTTGACAAGCACCGTAAACCGCCGCTTATCATTTCCGGGGCTTTTATTCACTGTCTGCGTCCTCCTGTAAATCTGCCCCGTCGATCTCGTAAACGTCAAATTCCTCGTCCGGCTTCACTATGGCGGGGCGGCGTTTGATGTGCTTCTCCATGTCAAAGGCGTTCTTCGGGTCTGCGTCGGAGAGGTACTTGTATTTCGGGTGTCGCGTTATATCAAACTTATCTGAAAAGAACGGGCGCACACCGCGCACCTGTAAAATGCACTTGCCGCCGTCCATAACGGCGATCTCGTCCTGCGTCATAAGTTCCTTTTCCCAGCTTTTTGGTAGTTCATGCCGTGGGAAAGCTCCCGCCCCCGCGTTTCGGACGTGTTGAAGCTGTCTATGGTTTCCTTGCCTAAAATTTCCGATATTTCTTTGAGGGTGCTTTTTTCCTTGCCGCCCAAGAAAAGGGTGGTGTCGCAATTCCCTACAATCGTGTCAGCGTTGTCTTTGTAGATTGCCTTTAGCTGGCTTTGTGACTGCAAGATAATTGACGCGGAGATTTCCCGGCTTCTTATGGTAGCAATGAGCTTTTCAAACTTCGGTATCTGCCCGATATTCGCAAATTCATCAAGTAAGCACCTTACATGGACGGGAAGCCGCCCGCCGTATTCATCATCAGCCTTGTCACACAAGAGGTTGAATAGCTGGGTGTAGAGTATGCTCACGACAAAGTTAAAAGTGTCGTCGGTGTCGCTGATAATGACGAAAAGGGCGGTCTTTCTGTCCCCCAGCGTGTCAAGCTCCATTTCGTCCGTTTCCATAAGCTCCCGCAGCTCCTTAATGTCAAAGGGGGCTAACCTTGCGCCGCAGGAAATGAGGATAGAGCTTCGCGTCTTGCCCGCCGACAGCAGGAATTTTTTGTACTGCCGGACAGCGAAATGCTCCGGGTCTTTTTCTTCCAGCCGTTCAAACATGAGGTCAACCGGGCTTTGAAATTCCGGGTCGTCCTCGCGGGCTTCGCTGGCGTTTATCATTTCAAGCAGCGTCGTGAAGTTCTTTTCTTCCTCCGGGGCTTCATAGTGGATATAGCCGATAAGGGCGCAGTAGAAAAGCCGTTCCGACTTCACCCAAATCCTCGCCGGATTTCTCCCCGTCGCCTTTGGTGTTGGCGATTATGGTATTTACCAGCTTCAAAATGTCTTTCTCGCTGCGGATATACGCAAAGGGGTTGTAACGCATGGACTTCTTGAAATTGATTGTGTTCAGCACTTTTATTCTGTACCCGCCACGCTGTAAGAGCTTCCCGCACTCGATTAAAACCGTGCCTTTCGGGTCTGTGACAACATAGCTGCTGTGCATTTGCATAAGCGACGGTTTGACGAAAAAGCGGGTCTTGCCGCTGCCGGAACCGCCGATCACAAGGATATTTTTGTTTCTTGCATACTTCGGCTGCTTCGGGCGGCTGTTCATGGTAAGCCGTTCCGTCTGCGTAAGCGGGATATTGTTCTCAAATACCGGGTCTATGTACGGCTTTATGTCCTCGGCTGTCCCCCAGCGTGCGGAACCGTACTCAATGCCCTTGCGGTATTTTTTCGCGTTCTTGCCCTTTAGGTAAACGGCAAGCCGGATAATCACCGCCCCGGCAATACCGATCAGTAAATCGGCGGGGTGGAAGCTGGGGGCTGCGCTGGCAAAGGCGGCGGTGAAGCCCTCCCCCAAGTTCAAGATTTTTTGGCTTGCGTCCATGCCGGGGGAAAGCCGGACAGCCGCGCCTGCCTTGTCAAACAGGTACACAAAGAGCAGATACGGGAGATTGAGGATAAGCAGCTTCTTGATTTCCGGCTTCATAGCGATACCTCCCTGTCCTTGTGTTTGGTCTGCTGGCGGCTGGCGTTCAGCTCCTTTGCCTTTTCCCGGAAAGCGGCTAATGCCTTTCGGATTGAGGGCTTCTTATCCTGCGTCAGCTTCTTTGCGGAAAACTCCTTGAAAGCGGCGGTCAGTGCGTCCGCGTCCCTGCCCTTGAAGAATACAAGGTAGCGGGGCGGGGTTTCCGTCGCGTCCTTTTTCAGCGCAAAGTCGATACCGTACTTTTTGGCGATACTCTCAAACGCCTTGATATTGTCTTTTGTGATCTCTATGTTGGAAACGCCCGTGTTCTGCTTCATAAGCTGCTTTAGGGTCTGTTTCCCGTGGGGCTGTTTGCCGATCTGCTTCTTTGCCTGTGCAAGCGCGGCTTTCATTGCCTTTTGCAGCACTTCGGCGGTCAGCTTCCCGGTCTTGATATACAGGGCAACGGTTTTCTCGTTGATCTCGTCCTGCATGGGGTCTTTCCCTCCTTTCGGGGTGGTCTATGGGGCGGCGGTCAGATACGCACCCGCAGCCCGTTAAGATCGTCGGCTCTGATACCAACTAAGTACCATTCCTGTTTCATGTTCATTTCAATGCGGGTCGGCTTCCACTTGCCGCGGGTGAACACGTCGAAACAGTCCCCGCAATGCAGCCCGCCGTAATAGCTGGCAAGGTCAAAGCGAATGTCATAGCGGTCTGTGCGCTCGTCAAATACCAATGCTCCCGTCGTTTTCTGTGCCATAATAAAATCCTCCTTTTGTGGTTGTGGGTGGTTACAGGCTTTCGCCCGGTTTGAATGAATAGGGGTCGTGCGGCTCCTGTGGCGCAAGTGCGCCGCTTGCCATATCGTGAGCCACAAGGGACGTATAATAGTTGCCGATTGTGGACGGGGCATTGAAAAGCACCGCCCGTAGATACTGCTTGATGTTGCGGATTTTCGTTGTGTTCTCCCGCATACAGTCCAGCACAAAGCGGATATGTTCACTGTCCAGCTTCATAAACTTTGCTTTCACCAGCTCGGCGGGGTAGTCGTCCCCGGCAATACGGATCGTCTTTCTCCGGGTGCAGACAGTTTCAAGCATAATGTCAACAATTTCGTCCAGCCTGTCCCCGTCAAACTTCATATCCTGCATGAGAATGTCATAGGAGATATTGTCCTTGATGATCTCCCGGTAAATCTCATATGCGCTCTGTGTTTCCGTTTCCTTTCGCTTCCGTTCCGGCGGCGCAGCCGCTTCTCCGTCAGAGGGAGAGGGGGTAGGGGAAAGGATAGGAATGGAATGGGTACTTTGTAAATCTGTATTTATTTTTTCTTTTGTTGGTAAGTCAGTCTTTTGTATATCTTTATTTAATTGCATTGGATTTTCCAATGTAGGTAAATCCGGCGTAGGTTCTGTATGCGGCTGCTCATAGATCACATAATCAGCTCCGCGCAAGCGTCCCTTTTCGTCGCGTTCCCGTGAACGGACGATATACCCGGCGCGTTCCAGTTCCTTTATTGCTTCCCGGATAGCGTCTATCTTTTCCCGGTTAATCTGTGACAGCCCTGCAAGGGTGTAGTCCCAATCTTCGGGAAGTGACAGCATTTGCGATAAAAGCCCCTTTGCCTTTAAGGTCAGCTCCTTGTTGCGTAAATGGTGGTTGCTCATAACGGTATAGCCCTTGTTGCGCTCCACTCGGAAAACTGCCATAGCTTCATCACTCCTTTGGTTGTGGATTTGTTACGCGATAGAACACCGTTTTGCCGGGGTTAGGTATAAATCCCTGTCCCCGTTAAAAACGCGCCCGCAAAGCCGCATATAGCAAGGCTCTTTTCGCCCCTACTGCGTAACATGAGGGCATAAAAAAAGCGGCGTTCCTGTTCTCCCTGTTATGGGATAGAGAAACGCCGCATTTGCGTCGTATTCAGTTTTCATTTATTCTTTCTCAATGCTGTGTGCTGGTGTTTGGGCTTGCAGGGTTCCGGGTGGCATATCAAGGCTCTTTCCCTCAAAAGTAGTAAATTGGTAGTAAATTCAGCTTGAAATCCTGCTTGTATGCCCGTAAATCAAGGCTTTTTTGAGATAATCAACCATTTTCAAATAAAAGGAGGACTTCTTATCTCCTCTCTTATCGGTGTTGATATGCGTAGTACAATGGATATGGATATCACGATTAGAGGCATTCCGCTAAATGAAGTTTCTATAACAAAAATCTTAAATGAAATATTAGCGATTGAAATTGACGCAGATATTGAATATAAGCTGATTAAATTATCGCCAATAAGACAGGAAGATGTGTATGAAGATTTTTGTGCAAGCATATCCTGCATTTTTGGGAAAATAAATGCAACCTTAAATATAGATATAACGACAGGAGATGTTATTACTCCAAGAGAAATGAATTATTCCTATTCAAAAATCTTAGAGGAAGGTACAATACCAATTATGACCTATACCATAGAAACTATACTCGCTGAAAAAAATTTGAAACCATTTCAAGCAGAAATATTACCACAACAAGAGCAAGGGATTTCTATGATTTGTATATGATATACAGTATTTATAAAGATAAAATTGATAAAGGCATATTAAGAAAAGCAATAGAAAGAACGAGTAAATACAGAGGTTCTTTTGAAACAGCTTTACAGTACAAGGAAATAGTAGAGTTGTTCCGGGAAAGTGAAACACCAAAAGAACTATGGAAAAAATACACACAGAATAACCCGTATACTAAAGATGTTGATTTCTTAGATACTATATCAATCTATGAAGAAATAGGTACTGTATTAAATGTGAATGATGATACTAAATAGTCTTATGGTTGGTGTGGTCTTTAGGGCTGCACCGGCTCTTTTTTTGTTGCTCAAAAAAAGGAGATAAAGATTATCTCTCCATCTCCTTACCCATGTAAATTCCATAGTTTTTGCGTATCTTGTAAAGTTCGTCCATTGTGGATTTTGAGGAAGAATACTCTTTCATCAGGGTATTCTTTTTTTCTTGTAATTTATCAAGTCTGTCTAAAATATCCTTTGAATTTGGAAGTTTGGAATAGGACTTTTTAAGCTCGAAAAGAGCATTTTCATAGAGGGTAATCTGAGTTTTGTATTCTTCAAAGAATGCCTTATCAGATGGATTAGAGCGATATTCTTTGTAGTATCCTCGATATTTTTTAATGGTATGGACTTGCTCCATTGTAGCGGATAACTGTTCCATTTCTTTATCAATCGCTTTGATTTTATCTTGCAGATGTTGTCTTTCATCAGCCGTTCTTTGAATGTACTCATCAAGCTGCTGAACGGATTTAATGCCATGTTCTCTGATGAAAATAACAGATTCTGCCATCGTATTCAGATTATGTTTCGTTGCCCAGTATTCATAACCTTTGCTCTCTTTGACCTTGGCATTGGTCTTCATATCAATGATAGTTCCAATGCGTTTTTTAACAGGAGGAGTCTTAATCGTTTCTCTTTCTGCTATGCGTTCTTTTAACCGTTCTTCCGTATAATCTTCGCCAATTGTCTTCGATCTTGTAAATTTCGTTTTATCTTTCGGCTTAAAAGCGATGTGTTTGCCATGTTTGATTTCATAGCCAAGCTCAGCCATTTTCTTTAGAAATTCATCCCAATCCTGTGATTGCTTTATTATGCGGTCAATGTCAAATTGAAGCCTACTTTTCCAAGAAGTCCCTTTCTTTGCCTGCTCATTTTCATACCAAGACTTTCCGCTTGTCTTGTATTTTTTCTTAAAGCTTTCGTAGTGTTCATCGATGACGGAAAGGTTATTTTCCTTGCAGAGCTTATCACTCTGGTAACGGATCTTATGATAGCTTTTCTTGTTCGACTGCCATATTTACATTATTGAAGATGATATGATTATGGATATGCCCTTTATCTATGTGCGTCGATAACACAAACTCATACTCATCTTTGAGTATCTTTTTACATAAGTGAACTACCCATAGTCTAAAGCCTATGGGCTTCCTGCTTCGCTGACCTCGCAACCTACTATCTCCACAGGCGTTAATTTGGGCAGTCCCTGCCCTATTGTTTTTTCTTATACTACTTGTCTTAATCCTTCTGCCAATATATTTTTTGCCGCATTGATATCTCTATCGTGTTTTGTATTGCAGAAAGGACACATCCAATCTCTTACTTTTAGATCTTTTACATTTGTATTTTTATATCCACAACTAAAACATAGCTGGCTACTTGCATAAAATGTATCTATCTTAATATAATTTCTACCATTCCATTTTGACTTATATTCCAGTTGTCTTGTCAGCTCATACCACGATACATCGCTTATAGTTTTTCGCTAAATTATGATTTTTTTCACCATATTTTTTTATCTGTAAGTTTTCTGAAACTATCACTTGGTTTTTCGTTTATAATTTCGCTTGAAATCTTATGCAGATAATCTTTTTCTTGTATTCGCTATTTTTCTCATGGCATAGTGCTATTTGTTTCCTTTTTTTCTGATAGTTCCTACTCCCCTTTGTTTTTATTTGCTAATTGTCTTTGTAATCTTGTAAGCTTTTTTTCTCATATTTTTTTAATTGTCTTCGGATTTTCATATTTCTTCCCATCTGATGTGATACATAAATCTTTTTATCCCTAAATCCAATCCCTATTTGTCCGTTTGTCTTTACAAGTGGACTATGTTCAGTTTCTACAAGAACAGACACATAGTACTTGCCGCTTGGTACCTTAGATATAGTTACTGTTTTTTTATCCGACCTGAAAATTTTTCTATGTAATTTTTATTTTTTTACCCTTTTTAATTTTTGGCAGCTTTATTCTTCCTCTATCAAAATCTACAGTTATATTCCCATTTGTAAAATTGGTTGTATATGATTTACGATTACTGTGCTTACTCTTAAACTTTGGATAACCTGCATGTTCTTTGAAAAAAACTTTTGATAAGCACTGTCCATATTATAAATTGCATTTGTTAAAGCAAATTTATCTACTTCTTTTTAGCCATTCATAAGCTTTTTTTCAGCTCTCTATTGCAATAATTATTACAATCTGTTTTTACTGACAGACTTTTTTTCTTTTTTTCATAAGCATCTTTTTCTGTACGCAAGGGTTTGATTATATACAAAACGACAACAGCCAAATGTCTTTGCTAACTGTATTTCTTGCTCTTTGTTTGGATAAATCCGATATCTATATGCCTTTAACATTAAGCTTACCCGCCTTTCTACCCTTGATTTTTCTATATATTGCTTTAACATTTCTTCAGAAACATTGCCTACGCTACAAGCAAAAATATCCATCCGTCCAAAATGTATGTTCTTTCCAAAAAAATGATTCTTAAGATATTCTGTATGCTTTTTTTCCATATATGATATGTTGTATAGCTCTTAATTAGATTAACCACTTTACTTATGGATATTGTAGGCTCAGTTTCTATCATATAGTGTATATGGTCTTTGCCTGTTTCCATATTTTTATGATTATATTACTCTTTGTGCATATCTCATAAGAAAAATTGTTTTATATAATCTGATATTTCTTTTTGATACTAAAAAGCTTTTTTTCTATACTTACATACAAAAATAATATGATACTGTAATAAATATTTGTGTCTATTCTTTGATTTCCATACTCCCATAACGCTAGTTATTGTATCACAAATATCTATTTTTTGCTACCTTAACCCACCATCTAAAGCTAGTGGGATTGCGGTAGCACTATTTCAAGACCGATTCGATGTGCCATTTCAGGCGTTGTTTCTCCTGGTAAAAAAGATTGAATCAGATGTCTTGCAAGGACAGTTCCATTAGTTCCCTCCTCCACTCTTGTTCGTAAAAACTGAGTATGAGCAGTTGTCTGATGGCATTTATGCGTATTGACTGAAAGCTGTTCATCTGTTTTATCTCCATTAACAATATAGTCAATAGCAAGATGAAGGGTTGATTTTAGATGTATTTCGGGGTTTTAGGGTCTCCCTAACAAGCTAAAAATTGATAAAAAAAGAAGCAGTTCCCAAAGGGCTGCTTCATCAATTTTCCGTAAGTGTCCGTACACTTACTGTGCTTGCTCTTATACTGTTAGTAGAAGAGCAACATTAAGCATATAGAAATCTCCATTCCGCGGGCAAGCCGCGGCACAAATAGTAATGAAAGTGTTTTACATCTCAACTCTGTGATTTAAAATATATAACAAGAAGCTATACTACAAAGCACGGGAGGTAAAGTTGTAAAAACTTTCTCTGTTTTAGACAGCATAAAAATCAGTGTAAGTTCTGTCTTTTCAAGCACAAATAAGTGGTATCATGAATCCGTACACTAAGAATTGTTAAAGCTCTTTGTTTTATTGTGTGGCAGTTCAGTCAATGGCTTCTTATCTTTTGCGAAAGGAGTTACACTATGAAAGTTACTTATCAAACCTGTTGTGGTGTCGATGTTCACAAATCTTTTCTTGTTGCCACAATCATCAAAACTACCGCCGGTATTGAACCTTCTTATCAAAAGAAGCGATTCTCTACCTTCAACAATTCTATTTTAGACTTTAAATCGTGGCTTCTTGAAAATAAATGCCATGATGTCTGTATGGAATCCACAGGTAAATACTGGGTTCCTGTCTTTAATCTTCTCGAAGATCAAATCAATGTTACCATTGCTAATCCCAAATGGGTTAAAAGCTGTTAAGGGTAACAAGGACGATACCAAAGATTCTAAATGGATTGGAGACTTATTCCGACTGGGACTTGTGAAAAAGCAGCTACATTCCTTGTAGGTTGATCCGTATTCTTAGAGAATACACAAGATATCGTTACAAGCTTGTTTCTTGCCGTTCAAGTGAAAAGAATAGATATCAGAATGCTCTTACTGTTTGTAATATCGCATTAGATTCTGTTGTATCCGATATCTTTGGGAAGTCATCCTCATCCATTATCGATTATCTGCTTGAACAATCAGGTACTACGATTAACCATGAAGAAATCGCTTCAAAACTTCTTAAGAGCCTCAAATCCAAAGAAGACGCTGTGATTGAATCTATCGAAGGATATCAGATGACTGATGCCCAGAAATATCGTATGCGCCTAATTCGCGCACATATGGATTATATCACAGCTGAAATCAATGATATAGATAAACAGATTGAATCTTTGATTTCTTCCGATCCTGATTATGATAAAGCTATCCGGTTACTAACTACCATTCCGGGTGGCAAACGTGATAGTGCAATTACTATCATCTCCGAAATTGGTATTGATATGTCTCAGTTTTGTAATTCTAAACGCTTATGTTGTTGGGCAGGTCTTACCCCCAGCAACAATGAATCTGCCGGTAAGAAGAAATCTGTCCGTATTACACGTGCCGGTGTCTACCTCAAACCTGCATTAGTACAGTGTGCTCATGCAGCCGTGAAATCTGACAAGTCTCCTTACTACAAAACGAAATATGAATCCCTTTGTTAAACGCCGTGGCAAGAAAAGAGCTGTTATTGCCATTGCCCGTATGATTCTTATAGCCATCTACCGGATGCTGTCTACCGGAGAGGTATGGAATCCAAGCGATCTTTACAAAAATCGATATGCCTGCACCTTTAGCTGAAAAAAACAGAAGGCTAAGGCTATCAAGCAAGCCAAAAAAACTTTTACAAAAAGGAAGGACTGCTTCCTCCTGATGAACCTTTAGCTTCTTGATCAATCTACTAAATCTATATCCTCAAATAAGTTGCCTACTTAAGACAGCTTATTTAAGTGCGCCGGTTTACGGCTTACCTCTACTTTCTTTCACACTAATATTACTTAAATTATACCAATTTTTTTCTTAATTGTAGAAAGAGAAAATTATAATCATATGGTATAATATTTAAATATGAGAAAAAAATGAGGTGAGAAAAGAAATGGAGTTAAATGAAAACAATGTTATTGAAAATGCTTATGATAAACTCTTTTTACAGAAAAAAAGCAGACAAAGGATATACAAATATATTGCTTAAACAATGATACAGGAACGGGTGAAATGCGCTGCTATAATCTTTTGGAAGGAATTCAACTCTCTTACAATACTTTTGAATATGCAAACTACTTATCAAAAGATAGAGCCTAAGGAGGGTATGTTACAGATTGATCATTGTTTAGAAGGTTGTTATGAATTTATTTTAGAAAATAACGAGCATGCTTTTTTAGGGAGAGGAGATTTAAGTATTGTTGATCTTGGTAAAGTTTCATTTAAAAATTCGTGTATCCCTATGAAGAAATATGTTGGACTTTCACTTTTTATTGATATAAATGTGGCTCAAAAATCAGTTGATAAATATTTCCCATATGGAGACATCAATCTGAGCAGATTACGAGATAGACTGTGTAAAAATGGAGCATCTTTGATTATACGTTCTCGTGATGGAATAAATCATATTATCAACGAATTGTATGAGGTAGATGAAAGAGTAAAACTTCCATACTCTATTATAAAAACGATAGAGTTACTTTTGTTTTTAAGTTTGATAGAATCAAAAGATACAGAACAGTTTTCATCATTTTCCGAACCGGTATACAGAGCAACTCAAGAGTGTTATAAAATGATTATAGAAAATCCTTTTGAATGGCTTAAGATAAGAGATTTAGCGAAAAAGTTTGCTGTTTCTGAATCAAGTCTTAAGAATTGCTTTCAATGTATTTCGGGGCAATCGATAGGTGCTTTTATGAGGGAAAACAGAATAAAAGAAGCAGCAATTCTTTTGAATAAAAAACCATACTTAAGTATAGGGAAACTTGCCGAGATGGCCGGTTATGAAAATCAAAGCAAGTTTTCAAAGGCGTTTAAAAGTATTATGGGTAAAACTCCAAGTGAATTTAAGTGAGAGTAATTTGTCTTTTTGGAGTTAAAAAATACCCAATTGGTTATAGAGAACTTCTAACATTGCAGATATACTTAACATGAATGGTGATATAAGGCACTGGTACACCGGTGCCTTAATTTTTTCATCAGGGTTAGTTGAAGCTAACAAATAAAGAACCGGAATTTAGGAGGGAAGTTCATTATGAAATTAAAAGACATTATTCAAATCACTGTATTTACAGTTATCGCTTTTGTTTTAGGTATGGCTGTATCAATGGGAACAGGAATGTTGGGAACCATTTCTCTTTATGTTGCAAGTGGATTTTCTGCACTTGTAATTGCACCGCCATTTGTTGTAATGGCAAAAAAGATTAAGAAAAAACCTTCAGCATTTATATTTTTCATGTTGCTGGCTATTTTTTGGTCGTTAATGGGATATTGGCCGATGCTTATTATAAATTTAATAGCAGGTATTGTGGCCGAAATTATCATAGGAAGTTATGAAGATGATAAACGAGTTGCAGCGGCAGTGGCGACTGGAATGTTTATCATTTCAATGCATGCTATGACTTTTGTAAAAATTTTAGGCCCTGAAAAATTAGTGGAAGTATTTATTGTTTTTTCTCCGGAGCAAGCTCAATATATGTACACATTTTTTACACCTAAAGCAATGTTGATTTCGATTGTTATAAATATCGTTTTAGTTATTGTGGCCGGCATATTCGGAATGTATATCAATAATAAATTTTTTGAAAAAAGAAAAGAGAAAGGGATACTTTAATGCAAAAAAACACAATAAAAGAGACTTGCATAGTTAATAGTATAGTTTTGTTTATTCTTATTGTTTCATTCTCTATCACGCTTTTTTTATTACCGATAAGTTTGGCTATTATATTATGCTGGCGGTTTCGTTTGTTTTTATTGCTAACGCATTCAAAAAGTATTTCTTAATATGTCTACAAAGTATTTGTTTCTCATACTACTCTTGCACTTATTAGAGAAACTTCCTTATGGACTTGGAGTGGCGTCTTTTATAGGCTTACTTTTTAATTGGAATAAAGCTTTTTCCTGTTTTTTTACTTTTAGGTAGGATACTGATTTCTTTATCGCCACTTACTATAATGAGTTCCTTAAGGAAAATCGGAATTCTAATAATTTTTAATCTAAGTGTTGCTACGGGACTTAGATTTATGGGTGAAAATGAATATAAGGCTTAAAAGAAATACGAAACGGTATGAAAGTAAGAGGCTTAAAAATAAGCCTATTACATCCTGTCCGTTCATTTGAACTTTATCTTATTCCATTGATGTATAAATGTCTTCATGTAAGCGAAACTTTAACATCTTCCATTATTTCAAAAGGTGCAGAATACAACACGGAAAAAAACAAGTTACACTTCAACTAAATATAATATCTTTTGATCTAATTTGTTTTGTGCATTTCTTTTTTTATTTAGTATGGAGAGTTCTATAAAAATGGGAGAATATTAATGAATATTTTTAGATGTCAAAATCAACAAATTTAAGTATAAAAAAACAGCAAAGAGATTATCTTAAAAAAATTTAAGTTTAAGCGTTGAACCGGGTGAATTGATTGTTATAACAGGACTTTCAGGATGTGGAAAAAAACGACTTTGACAAGAATATTAAATGGCTTTAATTCCCAATCACTATGAGGGTGATTTAGACGGGGAAGTAAATTTATTCAATAAAAAAATTTGCTGGACTACGAAAAAAAGGTGAGCTTGCAAAAATATATCGGCAATGTATTTCAAAATCCATCGGATCAGTTTTTTGCTACCATTGCGGAAGAAGAAGTCGCCTTTGTCGGAGAAAACTTAGGAATGCCTCTTGAGGAATTAAAACAAAAAACAAAAGAAGCCTTTGAAAAAATGGGAATTAGCGACTTGATGGACAAGAAACTTTCCGAACTTTCCGGAGGACAAAAGCAAAAAGTAGCAATTGCTTCCACTTTGCTATATGATACCAAAATTATTTTCTTTGACGAACCTTCCTCCAATTTGGATTATCAAGGGATTGCTCAGTTTAGAGATATTGTTCGCAGTTTAAGAGCGATGGGAAAAAAACAATCCTTGTTGCGGAACATCGATTGTTCTTTTTTAAATGATTTATATGACCGCTTAATCTATATGAAAGACGGGACGATCGAAAGGGTGTTTTTTCAAGGAGAACTCACAGAGAATGACTGCAAAAAATATGGATTGCGAGCAATCAGTTATAGGTCCCTGAAAGCACAAAACTTGGGTGCGGAACAAGAGAAGGCTGCGAGTATCGTGGATTTAAGTATCAATATCGGGAAACAGGAACTCATAAAGAATCTTTTCCTTTGATCTTCATTATGGAGAAATCATGGCAATCATCGGGAAAAAAATGGAATCGGGAAAACAACATTAGGAAGAACTTTGTGGGACTAATTAAAAAAATAAAGGGAGAATAAGCTATGGAAAAAAACAACGAAAGAAAGATTGAAGCAATCATACTATATGATGCAGGATGTGGATTATCAAATTTTTCTTTGATACGGTGGAAAATGAACTGATCCCTAAGAATAAAGTGAAAGATAGTGAATATCTGAAAGAAGTCACCTCCTACATTAGGGCGATTGATTTGTGGGATAAAAAAATGGATCATCCGCAAGAACTTTCCGGTGGGCAAAAAGCAAAGGCTTGCACTTGCCACTGCCTTTTTTTAAGTGAAAGGAAAATCATTATATTGGACGAGCCGACTTCAGGGCTTGATTATAAGAGAATGAAAGAAATAGGAGCTATGATAAGGAAATATGCCGCCAAGAGACCGGTGGTCATTATTACCCATGATTTAGAACTTCTCTTTGGAGTGTGCAATATGGTGTTGATGCTGGACGACAAATCTTATAAAAAGCTACCTGTAAAAGGAAATGAAGGTAAAATATCAGATTTCTTATTTGCGCCCATAAGATAAAAATTTTTGGTATAAGAGGAGGATTTAAATTATGAATTTAATCAAACAGTATGTAAAAGAATATAAGAACACTTACATTCAATCTGTTCTATTGGCAGTTTTAGGAGTGGTATCCGGTCTTGCCGCATATATCATATTAGCAAAAATGATTGTAGGACTGATTGGAAAAAACACAGAATTCGGATTTTATTTGCAATACGGTTTTATGGTATTAGCCGCAATGGTCTTGAAAGAAATCTTTGCGGCGGCTTCCACTTCCATATCGCATCAGGCAACATTTTATTCCTTAAAAAAGATAAGGGAAGAAATTTCTAAAAAACTGTTTCGGATGCCCCTTGGAAAGGTTATGAATATTTCTTCCGGTAAGCTCAAGAATATTATTGTGGATCAGGTGGATTCCATGGAAACAACCTTAGCACATATTATTCCTGAAATGACTGCCAATATCATCGGTCCGATTCTTTTGCTAATTTATATGTTTATTTTGGATTGGAGATTGGCACTTGTTTCCCTGATTCCTCTTGTGATTGGAATGTTCTGTATGAAATCGGTGATGGCATCTTATGGGAAAAAGTATCAGCAATCAGTGGAAATCAATCAGAAAATGAATAACGCAGTGGTGGAATATATCGGAGGAATTGAGGTCATCAAGATGTTCAATCAAAGCGAAACTTCCTATCAGAAATACAGTGAAGCAGTCCATGAAAATGCGGCATTTTATTATCATTGGATGAAAGAAACGATGATTGGTGTATCTGCATACAGAAAAATTTCACCTATGTCCCTGCTCACAATCCTGCCGTTAGGAATTTATTTTTATTTAAATGGCTCTTTAACAATAGCGACCTTTATAACCATCATTGTACTTTCCTTCGGAACGGTGGAAAATATATTGACGGCGACCAATTATATGGACGATCTGTCCAGAATAGGAACGATTACCAAAGAAATTGGATTGATTTTGGATGCCCCTGATCTTGAACATGGGAAAGGGAATATTTCGTTATCTGGTAGTGCTATTGAACTGAAAAAAATGTGGATTTTTTTCCTACATGGAAGATAAGAAGATATTAGAAGGAGTCAGCTTATCTATTGGAGAAAATCAGGTAACGGCATTTGTCGGTCCGTCAGGAGGCGGAAAAGTCAACCATTACGAAGCTTATTGCAGGTTTTTTTGGAATGCAGATGCCGGAGAAGTAAGTATTGGAGGAAAAAAACATCAAAGAGATTCCGCTGGAACAGTTATCCGAAACCATCTCTTATGTATCGCAGGATAACTATCTATTCGATATGTCTGTCAGAGAAAATATAAGAATCGGAAAGCCGTCGGCAAGTGATAAAGAAGTAGAAGAAATAGCAAAAATTATCCGGCTGTGATGAATTTATTAGAGGACTATCAAATGGCTATGATACGGTTGCGGGTGAAGGCGGAGGGCATTTGTCCGGAGGAGAAAAGCAAAGAATTTCTATCGCAAGAGCCATGCTGAAAGATGCACCAATCGTCATTTTAGATGAAGCAACCTCCTATATGGATACCGAAAATGAGAGCATCGTTCAGAAGCCATCAGCAATTTGGTGAAAGGAAAAAAACATTGATTTTAATTGCACATAGGCTTAGAACTGTTGTTAATGCAGATAAAATATTTGTGGTCGAAAACGGGAAGATTGAAAGCTGTGGAAAGCATGAGGATCTTTTAGAAACATCAAAAGTCTATGCCTCTTTGTGGAAAGCTGCGGGAAAGGAGGAGCGTTATGATTACAGTATTTAAGAAAATATGGAACTTTGCGGAAAAGGAACAATCGAATATACAAAAGTCCATTATTGTCGGCTTCCTTTGTGCGGCGTTTAACGCAATGCAAATGGGCGGTGTGTATTATGTTCTCGTTAAAATATTTGACGAAACTCTTTCCGTGAAGGATATAGCCGTTGTCTTAGGGATTCTTCTTGTCAGCTTAGTCGGAAAGATTATCACGCAATATGTTTCTCAGCTGGAACAAACGCATGCCGGCTATTTATGGCAGCGGATAAAAGAATTCGTATCGGAAACAAGCTGAAAAAAGTACCGATGGGATTTTTCAGTGAATTCAGCTTAGGAAAGATTACAACAATGAGTACAACCACTCTCAGCCAGATTGAAATGCAGGTACCGATGTTGCTTGTGCTTGTTTTAGGCGGATTACTCAATACTTTTGTTTTTGCCTTAGCCTTGTTTTATTTGCATATAATGGTGGGAATCACCGCAGTTTTAGGAATCCTTGCATTTTTTATTGTCACTTATTTTATGGAGAAAAAGTCAAGAGAAAATGCAAGTGAAATTGGCATCGCTCAAACGCATTTGACAAAACAGGTACTGGAAACCGTACAGGGAATGCAGGTGATTAAATCATACAATTTAGGCGGCAAAAATAATAAAGAACTTAGCAATGCATTTGAAGAAAACTGTAATATTACAATGAAACTGGAAAAAACTATGACTCCATATATCGCCTTGCAGAGAATTGTCCTTGGAATCAGTATTGCCGCTATTATTATTTTATCTGCCAAGTATTACATGGAGGGAAATATGATTTTGGCAGATGCCATTATGTCGATGATTGCCGGTTTTATTATCTTTGAGGGAATCAAGGCGGCAGGAAGTTCTATGGCAATACTGAGAATTGCGGAAAACTCCATTGACAGCTTGAAATATTTGGAACAGATTCCTGAAATAAAAGAAGGACAGGAAACAAGTCCAATCCGTCACCCTAATATTGAATTTAAAGATGTTTCTTTCGCTTATGATGAAAAGACGATTTTTAGATCATATTTCCTGTGAGATGAAGAAAAACACCATTACTGCCATTGTCGGTCCGTCCGGAAGCGGAAAGACGACTTTTTGCAATTTGATTGCAAGATTTTTGGGATGTGAATACAGGAGAAATCTTAATAGGTGGGAAGAACATCAAAGAGTATACTCTGCCCCATCTGATGAGTCATATCGCTATGGTATTTCAGAGTGTCTATCTCTTTGAAGATACGATTGAAAATAATATCAAGTTCGGTGTGCCAAGTGCTACAAGAGAAGAAGTCATAGAAGCTGCTAAAAAGGCGATGTGCCATGATTTTATAGAAGCCTTGCCGAATGGGTACGATACATTGATTGGTGAAGGTGGAGCCACTCTTTCCGGTGGAGAAAAGCAGAGGATTTCCATTGCCAGAGCTATGTTGAAAGATGCCCCGATTGTCATTTTTGACGAAGCCACAGCAAATATTGATCCGGAAAATGAAGATAAGCTAAAGGCTGCTATTGAAGAACTGACAAAGAACAAAACCATTATTATGATTGCTCACAGGCTTTCTACCATACGAAACGCCGATCAGATTTTAGTTTTAAATAACGGAAAAATAGAACAACGAGGAAATCATGAAGAACTAATAAAGCAAGGCGGTTTGTATAAAACATTGATCAATATGAAAAATAAAGCAACTGTTTGGAAGATTGCTAATTAGTGTGAAGGAGATGGTTAAAATGAAACAAAACATGAAAGAGCAATTGTTAACCAAGACACCGTTATCACTAATGTTCCAACTATCCATTCCGGCAGTGATTGGATAGTTGGTAATTGGACTGTACCCTTGAATATCAGGATTTCTGTAGGGAATATCCGTTTAGAAAGATAAGATTCCAAAGATCCGGTGGAGAGTTTCATGACAGATACATTTTCATCGACTGGAATACCGAACATCAGCGAATCTATCATTGCGGAGCGTCTTCCAAAGATGCAGGACAAAGAATCACAAGCATAACGGAAGTGGTCGATCAGATGATTTATACAGACCTTATCAAAAATCTCTTGAAAAATCCGGTGTTGAAGTTAAAATAGAAGTAAAAAATGGATTGGAAATTTGAAAAAATATCTATCCAATACTTGACACAAGGGTGGAATGTAAAGTTCTTTACCTAAAATGGCAAGGAATGTGGACTTACCATTAGAATCGTACCAGAGTGGAATGTAAATCGACAAGGACAGCATATCCTGTATGCCTCACATTTTTATTAGAATCGTACCAAATTAGAATATATATCATAAGTCTAATGAGTTGAGAAGTTATTAGTAAAAATTTGCATTAGATATTTTTTTATGGTATAGTCTTTAAGGCGAGTGAGATATGAATTGTTTTCCGTTGAAGGGTTGGAATGTGTAGATACTGTTACATTACTAATTTCTACAATAAAATTTAGGAGGAGAGAACAATGATTAGAGATGAAGTTTCAAGATTACTACAGTTAGAGGATAGTGGAAAATTCAATGAAGAATTCGGCGATGGAATGATGACTCCAATGGAATTGGGAGAAGCAGTAAGAAATAGCTTACAGCAGATCAGTAAATCAAGTGGCATTTCTTATAACAGAGCATTGGAGTATGCAAATGTCTTTATGACAGAGTTAAATCCACATATTGTAAATGACACAGAACAGGAGGTACTTGAGGCTGTCAGTCCATTGATTGTGTTGAAGGAGACCTATGGCATGAGTCGCAATAGAGCCTATTGTTATAGTCGCTATATTACATTCAGAGATAAGTCAGATAGTGAATCCACACATAAACTTTTAAAAGAGGTTATAGGATTGAGAGACAAGGCAACTGAGGAGTTCTATAACGAAGTCAAGCAACTTGTGTGGATGCAGTAGGAGTGATGTTATTGTAGTATTGTAGGTTGTTTTATTGTAATTTAAATTTTAATACGTTATGAGCAAGCCCCAGCGATAAGAAAGCTGGGACAATTGCCCAGCGTATAATTTTTTATTAATCTTTTATTCTATATTTATCCATTTCAGGTTATCTATATCTCTTAAAATCAGAATATTTCCATCATCAGTTTGAAGTTTTACTTCTTCATCAATAGTTATATGAGGATAATAGTGATCTAGTTTTGCGTATTTTCCTGTGTGGATGTTGATGAGAGTACTTGTTATTGGAATCTGTGTATTTTTGTCAACGATTTCAGTTAATAAATAGTATGCATCTAAAAATATTAGCTGTTCACCAAAAATCCAAAATGGAAGCTCTACATTTAGTATCGGCAGTTTTGCAGAGAAAATAAGTTTGCCATTGGAAGACTTTGTTTCATAATGTAATTCTATTTCACTTCCATAATATGCAATTGTTGTATCTTCACAACCAATGGTTAGAGGGATTCCCTCCTCAGCTATATAAAAATCCATAGTGTTGTCCTCTTTAGTTTTAGTTAATTTAGTCAATTACTCAATTTAGTCAATTACTCAATCACTTAATTACTCAAATTTTTTTCTAATATCATACCTTCAGCCTTTATTCGAATGGCAAAAAATTCTTTAAACACATTGGATATAGATTCATCTTTTTCAATCGTTCTTCTGATTGAAGTCAATCTTCTTTTTCCAACTCGTCTATCTAAAATTGCAAATATTCTTACCAGCAAGTTTTCGCTATTTAGACTCATTTCGATACTTTGATTGTCAAATTCATAGAAGGCAGTATAAAAACAGCGTTGATCAAATATGCCCAATTTGATTGCAGTGTCGTCGATAAATGCAAATTCCTCTCTCATACGCTTTTCATATTTTTCGTCTTTTGGGAATTGATTTGCTTTTGTCCAATTATTGTAATAACAGCCCTTGATTATTTCTTTTCCATCATATCTGATAGCTGCTCTTCCTTCGTGATCTGGGCTTTTACTATATGATGTTGCGTAGTATTGGATATGTCCCTGTAGACATGGAGCTAGATATTCCTTTTCTAGCTTTTTTCGTATTCCACTCCAAGTTAGCATTTTGTCTCCTTATCAGTAGTTTCCATAAAGTACATATCTAAATGATGATATATTTCCATATCTTCATCAGAATGGTTTCGTAAAATCAACCATTTTTTTTGATTTTTATCATTTGTAAAGATAAAATTGTATTCGCCATAATAGGCTTGATATCCTTGATTGACTAATTTCCAAATTTCTCCGCTTGTAAATGAAAAGATATCTTTTTTGATGAGATAAGATTTGCCTAATTCCATTTTTTGTTTTTATTCTCCCTATTATAGTATGTATTCATTTTTTAAAAGTAAACATGATGATACTATACTATTGTACTCCTATTTTCTTGGGATAAAAAGAGAAAGAACATTCATTTTGTTTGAAAAACCGTATTGACACAGAATAAGATAACGAGTATAATCTATTGCTGTAACATTAGAGATTGATGCTTCTTCCAATGCCCCGGAAAGCATTTATCCATACATTACGTCAATAAATAGAAAAACTAACTGTTCAAGTTAATGGAGGTCAATGATGAATACTTTTATGGCTAATCCGGATAAGATCGACAGAAAGTGGTATGTTGTCGATGCCGAGGGATGTACTTTGGGACGCCTTGCTTCAGAGGTGGCAAATGTATTACATGGAAAGAATAAGCCAATCTACACACCACATGTTGATTGCGGTGATTATGTAATTGTTGTAAATGCAGATAAGATTAAGGTAACAGGTAAGAAGTTAGACCAGAAGATCTACTACAGACATTCAGAGTATGTTGGTGGTATGAAGGAGACAACACTTCGTGAACTCTTAGCTAAGAAGCCAGAGAGAGTTATCGAGCTCGCTGTTAAGGGAATGCTTCCAAAGGGACCACTTGGAAGATCTTTATACACAAAGCTTCATGTATACGCTGGTGCTGAGCATACACACGCTGCACAGAAGCCAGAAGTTATGGAAATCAAAGGCTAATAACGGTTCAAAAAGGAGAATAGAGTAATGGCTAACGATAAGTTTTATGGAACAGGTAGAAGAAAAAAGTCTATCGCCAGAGTATATTTAACACCTGGTACAGGTAAGATCACAATTAATAAGAGAGATATTGACAGCTACTTCGGTCTTGAGACACTCAAGGTTGTAGTTCGTCAGCCACTTGTAGCAACAGAGACAGTTGACAAGTTTGATGTGCTTGTAAATGTTCATGGTGGTGGATTTACAGGTCAGGCAGGTGCTGTAAGACATGGTATCTCAAGAGCACTTTTGCATGCAGATGCTGAGTACCGTCCAGTTCTTAAGAGAGCAGGATATCTCACAAGAGATCCTAGAATGAAAGAGCGTAAGAAGTACGGTCTCAAAGCCGCTCGTCGTGCTCCACAGTTCTCAAAGAGATAGTCCAAGAACAAAAATCAATCCCACAGATTCAAGGTTTTCCTTGGATTTGTGGGATTTTTCTTTTTATCCGTTTCTCTGAATTTTTGTCTGTTAGTAACAAGTTAGAAACAAATTAGTAACAAGAAATCATGTGTCTTGTGCAAGACTTTTATTGTCTTGTGTAAGACTTTTTCTGATGTCCAGTTTCGTCCTACAATGAATGATTCTTCCATCCTTAAAGAAAACATCATATCCATCATGTGTGTTCCCTTTAACGGTCAAAATCTTTTCCCTAGACTTTTCTGCAAGTTGCATATTATCAAACAGACCTTCCTGGTCTTTATTCACCAGGAACAGAAAATATTTGTTCATAGACATTCCCTTGTCTGCTGCAAGGGTCTTGATAATGTCTTTCATGCCCTTAGGAACTGAAAAATTGATTCTTTCATAGTGGTTTGCATTGAACTGATTCTTGTACGCTGTTCTATCCATTCAGGTCACCTTCTTTCAGATCAGATTGATTGCTTCCAGTTTATATGAAAGGTCAACATGGGTATAAACCATTTGGGTGACACCCTGTCCTTTGTGACCAACGATCTTCTTGATGATTCTTTCATCAACACCTGCTTCCGTCAGTAAAGACACACAAGTGTGTCTTGTATCGTGCGGGCGGTGTTTCATGTTCATCTGCTGCATCAATGGTGTCCAGTATGAATCATAATAATTTCTATACAGAAAAGGTTCTTCATCAGGTGTGCAAATCAGGTGATCACAGTCTTTCTGCATCCAGTGTTCAAAGAAGGGAACAATCTTTTCTGCAATTGGAACTTCTCTGATTCCTGCATCAGTTTTGGATTCCTTTACAAAGAACCATCTTTCATCAAGGTGAATGTCTTTCTTTTCCAAGTCAAGCAATTCACCAATTCTTAATCCAGTGTAGATCAAGATCAGGACAACAGACACATATTCATTTGTGCCCACAGAAGACCACAACAATTTGACTGCTTTTTTGCTGAAAGGTTTTCTGTCATATGCATTTGGATTTCCTGGTTTGTTAATGTCCACATATCTGACCATATCTCTTTTATCTTTAGAGACAATTTCGTGAATGACTGCATAGTCATACATCAATCCATACATTATCTTCAATTTCTTTAGCGTAGGAGTGTTCTTGCCTGAATCATCAATGACTTTCTGTAAGTGATCTAGTTTGATTTCCACAAACTTCATCTTCCAAAGACTCTTGGATGTGTTGAATGCTGCCTTATAACCATTAATATTGGATGCAGATACTTTTTAAAGTGCTCTTCTGACCATTTGTCATAAACCTCTTCAAAAGTGATGGTGTTGAAGTGCAGATCATAAGGATTTTCATTGTAATCTGCTAGTGCTTGAAGTGCTTCTGTCCTGGTTGCGTAGTAGCCTATGAATTCATAGATTGGATAAGATCTCATTTTTTCAGAAATCTGCTTCCACCCAACGGTCTTTCTGACTGCCCAAGGTTTTCTTCTTTTCCCTGATAATTTATACACAGATCCATATTTGTTTGGTAGTTTCATAGTACTTCATCCTTTCATTTTATGAGATGAAGTGGTATAATATAACTGATGTTTTTGGTAACCACTTCATCTATCTGAATTGGCTTCCATCTAATTCCTGGCTGTTGGTAGCGGTCAGGAATCTTTTTTTTTCAAATAACATCTTGGACTGAAATCCATATAGATCACACGGCCTATACATTTAGCACAGGAGGGATTTTGTTAAATTACTTTTGCAATATTCCACCATTGTAAGAGAAATATTTGCCAGCTCCGTCATCTTTTACTGTAGACTTGTCAAATGTAATATGCCCTTGGTCTCCAAAATCAATAGTCATAGTATCCCACACACTATAGTACTCATCATCTAGCGAAAGTAATGCATCTGTAATCTCAGATACGCCCATCTCCGCTACAGAACCGAGCGGAAATTGCCCGTTGTAGTGGCTTAAATCTGCCACAACCTTCAAATTTTTATCCTTTAATTCAACGCTTGAAATCTTAATGCCTGGAGTAAGTGCGTTAGGCAATACTTCTTTTGCTTTGCTTACAATATCAACATTAGAAGCCGTTTCGGTTGTCTCTGCTACTGTCTTTGCTGTAGTAGTTGCCTCGGTGCTACCCGTTGTATTGGCACCACACCCTGCCGACATCACGGTCACGGCTGTAGCGATTGCTAACACTATCAATTCTTTTTTCATAATCAAAATCCTTTCATTTGTTGTTGTAAACGGGAATCGATTGTTTTCACATGATTTCCACAAAATATAACATCCTACTTTCATCACCTTGACAATCGAACAAACATTCGATATATTTATTACATCATTATTTTGATTGTGCAGGTAGCAGGAGGTATAACATGAATGATAAGGAAGAATTAAAAGAGATACAAAAATTACTTTTTCTTGCAAATTCGAGGCATATACACTTAATACTGATATACCTCAAAAAACTTCTTAAGGCTGACTGATGTCAGTCCTTTTTTTTTATTGCTCTCTTTCTTTCTCATTCGCACATACGGAGATAATCTTTTCTAACACTTTCCACTCGTCATCGTTTAGCTTTGCTATAGCTGATATAAATTTCTTTTTAAATGTATTAGATGCATCCCACTGTATTTCACCGATGAAGTTTATTATTTCTTCATCAAGCGACATATCTTTAAACATTTCGCCCGTACCAGTACGCAACCATTCTTCATTTACATTAAACTCACGACAGATTGCCAAGATGTTTTGTTCGCTTAAATTATTCTTTCCCGTCTCTATTTGACTTAGGCTATTTCTTTTCAATCCGATTTTTTCTCCGAACTTTTCACCTGACAAGCCGAGCACTTTTCTAAGCTCTTTTACTCTTTCGCCCATATTTCCTCTTTTCTAAATTAAGTTTTGTTTATGTTTTCAGTATATAAGGAAGGAAAATAAAAGTCAAGAAAAAGTTCGCTAAAAGAACAAAAGCTTGTTGACAATGTTCTTTAAAAGATGTATATTTGTCTTACAAAGAACAAAACAAGACGAAAGGAGCAAAGCAATGAAGACAAGGACAAGCGAAAAAGCAAAGAAGATTATAAGCGTCTTAAAAGAAACACTGCCAAAGTTGAGTAAAGAGAAGCAAGAGTACTTACTTGGGTTGGCGGAGGGTATGGAAATGGCAAGAGGAATTGCTGAAGATAAAGAAAGGAGCAGAAAGTAATGAATGAAATTCGGATTTTTAAAAGCGAGGAGTTTGGAGAGATTAGGACGGTAGAGATAGGTGGCGAGCCTTGGTTCGTGGGGAAAGATGTGGCGGAGACTTTGGGGTATGAAAGACCAACTAAAGCGGTAAGCGACCATGTAGATGGTGAAGATAGGGATGAAGTCCCAATTCAGGACCCCATCGGAAGAATGCAAAACACCGCCATTATCAACGAAAGCGGTCTATACAGCTTAATCCTTTCCAGCAAGCTACCGAGTGCGAAAGCTTTCAAAAGATGGGTTACATCCGAAGTTCTCCCCTCAATCAGAAAGCACGGCGGTTATATCAACGGACAGGCGGAAATGAGTCCAGAGGAGTTGATGGCAAAAGCATTACAGGTGGCACAAAAGACGCTTGAAGAGAGAGAGGCAAGGATAGGCGTACTTGCAGCTGAAAACTCTGCACTGACGGTAGAGAAGCAGATACTTAAACCAAAGGCAGATTATTTTGATGAACTGGCTGACCGAAATCTGCTTACTAATTTCAGAGAGACAGCAAAGCAGTTAAGCATTAAGCAAAATGACTTTGTGAAATTTCTGCTCGAAAAAAAGTATGTTTACTGAGATAAGCGAGGAAAACTATTGCCGTATGCAGATAAAAATAATGGGCTGTTTGAGGTAAAAGAGTGTTTTAATGAAAAGACGCAGTGGAGCGGGACACAGACACTTGTAACACCAAAAGGAAGAGAGACATTTAGATTACTGTGTTTATAAAGTCTAGTAAGTAGCTTTTTGAATTAAGGAGGAAATAAATATGAAAGAAAATCGCATATCTGTGGAGCAGGCAGCTAAACTCCTAGGGGCATCTCCACAGTTCGTCAGAATAGGGATGCAGACGGGGCAGTTGAATATTGGGGTTGCAGTGAAGATATCGGGTCAATGGACATATGTAGTTACAAAACAGAAGTTTGAAGAAACAACTGGAATTCCAGTGAAAGAAGTATAGTAAGATGGAAGGATGGATCACTAAGCGAATTAAGATACAGACTGCGGAATTTGCAAGTCAAAGAAGAAGGCCTGCAAATGGAGTAGGGTGGAAGATAGTAAGAGAGGTAGGATAAATGGAGAGGGCTAGAGAGGGGAATTAGATGAGTGATGTAAATTATTGTTTATTGTCGATTTCACTGGTGATCATGCTTGACATCATTAACACAATGTTAAGCGATGGAAGCAAAGACTTAGATACAACAAGGTTAAGGTTAGAGGCGATTAGAAAAGAGGCGAGCGAGGCTATTCAAAGACTTGACAAAGAAGCTGAGCTCAATGAATAACGGATGTAGTTATCAAAGTTATCAAAGTACACAACAAAGGAGAAGGAGAATTAGTATGACAAAGAAAGAATGGGATGAGTTGGCTAAGAAGGATAGAGAGAAGTATTTAGAGCTGTATAAGGACTTTATGTATGATCGTCGCAATACATACTGCTGTGACAAGTGCCCAGAAAACATTGACGAAAAAGTCCAGCCTTCGAGTTCAGACTCAAATGTGGCCAGTACAACTGCTGGGTCATATGCCACTGTAATCAGCTATAGAGAAAGGAGAAAGCAGGAATGAGGAATCAGTTGAAGATGGGCTATGTAGAATACGAGGAAATTGAGAAAAGTCGGCTTAAAGAGTTAGAAGACGCAGAAGAAGAACTTGAAGAGTTAGAAAGCAGAGTTGCACTTGTAAAAAATACACTATTTTTCGTATTTGTTTTTGTGCTGGGTGTGGCCGTGGGGCTGCACCTGTAAAAGGAGGTTTGTTTGAATGGATAAGACAGAGAGGTTTTTGTTGCAGTTACAGGCTGTGTTAGACACCATCCCTGATGCGGTTAGAAAGCTGGACATCTCATGTGTGGACGGCGTACTGACCATACGAGATGGCGTAGATGGCTCAGACGCAGGGATTAAGGTTTCCTATGTGGGAGACAGTCCGAACTTAGGGCGTGTGATGCTGGATGTCGTGTCGTGGGCGGTGATTCCAGGGCGACAAGTTAAGAACGCTTACGCTCTTGCGGGAGAGATTGGGGTGCTACTTGCCTATTTCCCGCGCATTACACAAGCCCAGATGTGCTCTGTGACGCACACGACGATTCTATTAGATAAAAGAAGAGCGATTAACATTGAAGATATGACCGCATTTGAGGTTCTAAATACACTCGCTGTAAGGCTTACAGAGATCGATAAGAGGTAATGGAATGACGAGATTAAGAGATTATTTAGAGTACTTGTTGCCCGCACTTGTGTTCGCAGATGCGAGTATTATCAATTTAACTGTGAACGGTTCAACAGTAACACTCGTGCGATCAGCTAAAGCAGATATTGAGATGGATGCCAAAGGGCTGAGTGCGGCAGAAATTATGGAGCGATTAGGGAAAGAACTGAGTGAAGGACAATAGAAAAGGAGAAAATGATGAAGATTAGTTTACAGTTTGACGGATATGACGAATTTACGAAGTATATGGGGAGATTTGCGGAGATTACGCATTTGCTCAAAGGGGAGACGGGAAAAGCAACAATCCAGGTTCAGATGCCAGCGGAAGTGAGCGCCACACCACAGGCACCAGTTACGCCACAGGCACCAGTTACGCCACAGGTACCAGTTACGCCACAGGTACCTACTCAAATGCCTACATATTCTATTGATCAGATAGCTGTCGGGGCAATTCAACTCAAAGATGCTGGAAGACTTGGGGAATTCCAACAGCTTTTAGCAAAATTTGGGGTGGCAGCACTTACTCAATTACAGCCGTCACAACTTCCTGTGATTGCAGCAGAGTTGCAAAAAATGGGGGTGAAACTTTAATGCCAAAACACGCATTATTAAGTGCATCGGGGGCGCACAGGTGGCTTGAGTGCCCACCTAGTGCGAGGCTCGAAGAGAGTTTCGAAGATAGGCCGTCAGATAGTGCAAAGAAGGTACTCTGGCGCACGCAATAGCAGAGGCTAAAGTAAGAAATATGCTTATAGATCCGTTACCGAAAAGGTCTTTCAACAAGATACTTAAAGATTTTACTAACAATAGTATGTACCAAAAAGAAATGGACGCTCTTACGGATGAATATGCGGAGTACATAAGGGAAATAATGCTTTCGTACACCCAAAAACCGTACATAGCTGTTGAGGTAAAACTTAACTTATCCACATATATACCCGAGGGTCTTGGTACAGCCGATTGCATAATAATATCGGGGAATGATCTGCACATAATAGACCTGAAGTACGGGAAAAATGTCCCGGTTAGTGCGGAGGATAATCCGCAGTTAAAACTATATGCACTTGGGGCAGTAGGAGAATATGAGCTATTCTACGACATTCAATCCATACATATGTATATCTTCCAGCCAAGAAATAAAAACGGCGGCGGAACATTTACGACAAATGTGCAGGAGTTAAAAGCCTGGGGAGAGAGCATAAGGCCGACAGTGAAAATGGCTTATATGGGACTAGGAGAACAAAAAGCGGGGCCCTGGTGTGGTTTTTGCAAAGCTAAACCTATATGTCAAAAGCATGCTGAAAAATGTAGAGAGTTGGCAAAGCTTGACTTTAAAAAGCCTGAACTTTTGTCTCGTGAAGAAATCGGGCAGATCTTACAGACGGCAAAGGATGTTGCAAGTTGGGCAAAAGCCCTGGAAGAGTATGCGCTATCAGAAGTGCTAAAAGGTAACGATGTACCAGGATGGAAGGCCGTAGAAGGAAGAAAAACAAGGGTTTGGACTGATATGGATATGGTCTTTAAAAAACTTACGAGCAGTGGAGTAAGTGAAGAAATATTGTGGACCAAGAGCCCACTAACTCTGGCACAAGTTGAAAAAGAGATAGGCAAGAAAGAATTTAATGCCCTCGTAGGCGATATGGTAACGACTAGTACAGGTAAGCCGACATTGGTACCTGATAGCGATAAAAGAGAATCAATTAAGATAAAAGCAGCAGACGAATTCAAGGAGGAATCATCAAATGAGTAAAGTAATAACAGGAAAAGTAAGATTTAGTTATGTGGCACTTTTAAACCCAAGAAACGACTTAAACGGAAACAGTAAATACAGTGTAACAGCACTGTTACCGAAGACTGATATACAGACAAAGCAGGCTATTGATACAGCTATAGCACAGGCTATAGAAGAGGGCAGAAATGGAAAATGGAACGGAGTAGTCCCTCCAGTGGTGCCTAATCCAATTCATGACGGTGACGGGGCAAGAGCCGACGGTTCACCTTTTGGGGAGGAATGCAAGGGGTGCTGGGTATTTACAGCATCAACGAATGCGGATCCAACAAGACAAAGACCTGAGATAGTAGGACCGGACTTACAGCCTATCATGAGTGCAACAGAAATTTACTCGGGTATGTATGGTAGGCTTTCGGTAAATTTTGCTCCATATTTCAGTGCTGGAAAAAAGGGAATAGGATGTTATTTAAATAATGTACAAAAACTTGAAGACGGAGCTCCATTGGCAGAAACTAAGGCATCTGCATCAGAAGACTTTGGGGGTGGTGTTGCGCAGCCACAATATACACAGCAAGTACAGCCACAATATACACAGCAAGTACAGCCACAATATACACAGCAAGTACAGCCACAAATTGACCCTATAACCGGGCAACCCGTAGTGCAGGGCGGAGTTATGGGTCTATGATTAGGTTGTCGATAGACTTAGAAACCTATAGCAGTGTAGATATTAAAAAAGCGGGAGCGTACGCATATGTACGCTCTCCTGATTTTGAAATAATGCTTGCGGCGTATAGCTTAGACGGAGGGCCTGTGCAGATACTTGATTTTACAGAGCCTGACTTTAGGTCTGGTATGGATTTACTTTACAGCCTGATAATCTCGCAAAGCATAGAAAAATGTGCATACAATGCAACTTTTGAGTGGCTTTGCTTATCAAAATATTACGGTCACGAACTGCCATTAGAAGGCTGGGCGTGCACAATGCATCACGGGCTGTACTTAGGTTATCCTGCAGGATTATCTTCTGTAGGCGAAGCTATAGGACTTCCACAAGACAAAAGAAAAATGGGTGCAGGCTTAAGTCTTATAAGAAAATTCTGTGTACCCCGTAAGCCGACAAAAACGGATCCTAGAGTAAGAATACTACCGCAACATGAGCCTGAAAAATGGAAATTATTCAAGGAATATTGCAAGCAGGATGTGGTAACAGAGATGTCTATAAAAAACATTTTAGACAAATACTCAGTGCCTGCTGACGAGATGGAACTGTGGCGACTGGATTTGATGATAAATAACACAGGTGTAGCAGTAGATGAAAAACTCATTGAGGGGGCTTTATATTGCTCCCAGGCTGTCACAGAGAGCCTTATGGAAGAAGCTAAAGAGATTACAGGATTAAGCAATCCTAAGTCAGTACAACAGTTATCTAAATGGCTTGAGGAAGAGACAGGCGAAGAAGTGGACAATCTCAGGAAAGAAACAGTCTCAGGCATGATAAAAGACCTTAGCAACGGCACAGCTGTAAGGATGCTTGAGATAAGGCAGGAACTTTCAAAGACTTCAGTAAAGAAGTATGATGCCATGAAAAACGCCCTTTGCGATGACGGAAGAATAAGAGGACTTTTACAGTTTTATGGCGGAAACCGAACAGGAAGGTGGGCGGGCAGACTTGTGCAAGTGCAGAACCTTCCAAGAAACCACATGGGCATGATAGAGCTTGCAAGAGACCTTGTAAAAGCAAAGGACTTGGACAGCTTAAAAATGATATTCGGGAATGTTCCTGACACTTTATCTCAACTTATAAGAACTACTTTTGTACCGGCGAAGGGCAATAAGTTTATTGTTGCAGACTTCTCCGCTATTGAAGCAAGAGTGATTGCTTGGCTATCGGGAGAGAGGTGGAGGCAAGAAGTATTTGCCACGCACGGTAAAATTTATGAAGCTTCCGCTTCTGCCATGTTCGGGGTGCCGATAGATAGAATTAAAAAAGGTAATCCGGAATATGAGCTCAGACAAAAAGGAAAGATTGCGGAGCTTGCTTTGGGGTATCAGGGACATGTCGGGGCCTTAAAGGCCATGGGTGCTGATAAAATGGGGCTTAGCGATGACGAACTGTTTGATATTGTCGCAAGATGGAGAGCCTCAAACAAAAGAATAGTTGAGCTCTGGTATAGATGCGAGAGTGCAGTTCTTACAGCAATTCGTACAGGCACAGCACAAAATGTAAACGGCTGTACTTTCAGAAAAGCAGATAATTTTATGATCATTACACTGCCTTCTGGTAGAGAGCTATTTTATGTAAGCCCTACGCTTAAGACCAATGAAAAAGGCAAAGAACAAATGTTTTATATGGGCGTAGAACAAGGCACTAAGAAATGGGGAGAGATAGGCACCTACGGCGGAAAGATAGTCGAGAATATAGTTCAAGCAATAGCAAGAGACTGTTTAGCGTTAAGTATGAAAAAGACTGCGGCGAAGGGATTTAAGGTAGTAATGCATATACATGATGAAATGGTAATTGACAGCCCGATGAATAGAGAACTTAGGGAGCTGACAGACATAATGGCGGAGCCTGTGCCATGGGCTCAAGGGTTAATACTCCGCGGAGACGGTTTTGAATCAATGTTTTATAAAAAGGACTAAATTATGACGGATAAAAAGCTGACTATTTCCATTGCCGCCAGTCGATTTTCTGCTAAGTGGCAGAGGCAGACAATTTGGTGGTCGGAATTCATAAAAAAATTAGAGACTCCTGTAAGGTCGCCTGAGACACTGGAACACTTTCTAAGCCTTCCAAAGTCGAAGCAGGATGAACTTAAGGATGTGGGGGGCTATGTGGGAGGCTCTCTCATAAACGGCCGAAGGGGTGCAAGAAGCGTAGAAGGTCGTGATTTAGTTACGCTCGACCTCGATAACATTCCGAGCGGAATGACTGATGAAGTTTTAAAGAGAATAACTCTGCTTGGCTGTGCTCTTTTAGTACACAGCACTAGAAAACACGAGCTTGCAAGACCGAGACTCAGAGTAATTATTCCGCTTGCAAACACTGTAACAGCCGAAGAGTATGAGCCGATAGCAAGAAAAGTTGCAAAGCTTATAGGGATAGAGTGGGCGGACCCGACAACATTCCAAGCCTCAAGACTTATGTATAACCCGAGTTGCAGTAGTGACAGCGTATATGTTTTTAAAGTTCTTGATGGTGGTTTTTTAGATCCCAAGGGCGTGCTGGCTATGTACAACGACTGGCATAATCACTTAGAATGGTCGCTTGTACCGAACGAGGCTCAAAAGTACACACACCTTGCGAATAAACAGCAGGACCCTAGGGAGAAGAGCGGTATAATAGGAGCCTTTTGTAGAACTTACGACATTTACAGAGCTATGGATGAACTTATCCCTGGGGTATACTTAAGCACAGAGCATGAAAACAGATATACTTACTCGGGCGGCTCAACCTCAGGAGGTGCTATCGTATACAACGGGCTGTGGCTATATTCGCATCATGCTACGGACCCCGCAAGCGGAAGACTGTGCAATGCCTGGGATCTTGTAAGACTTCATAAGTTCAGTGACTTGGATGTAGATGTGAAGCCAGATACGCCGACAAATAAATTACCTTCTTATTTGGCCATGGTAGAGCTTGTAAAAAGTATAAAAGAAGTATCTGTACTTTTAGCTAAAGAGAGATATAAAGAGGCAAGCGGGGAGTTTAAAACCGGCATAGCAGATGACAGCAGCGGCTGGATGGCAGGGCTTAAAATAAACGGAAACGGAGCTGTGGAAAAGACAATAGGCAATATAAGTCTGATTCTTGATAATGATCCGTTATTAAAGAATAAAATAGCTCTCGATGATTTTGCCTGCAGAGGTGTTGCGTTGGGAGCCTTGCCATGGAATGCAGGAGATGAAAAAAGGCAATGGGATGATACAGATGACGCAGGTCTTAGGTGGTACCTTGAAAGCGTGTACGGAATCACGGGTAAGGATAAGATATACGATGCAACCACTTTGTGTGCCCACAAGCACGCTTTTAACAGTGTTAAAGACTATTTAACAGGACTTAGCTGGGATGGCATACAAAGACTTGAGAATCTATTTATAGACTATTTCGGTGCTGAAAACAGTTTATATGTAAAGGCTGTAACAAAGAAATCTTTTGTCGCAGCAGTTATGAGGGTAATGCAGCCGGGAGCCAAGTTTGACAATATGGTTATTATCTCAGGGGCACAGGGCATAGGTAAAAGTACATTTTTGCTATTTTAGGAGGTGAGTGGTTTTCAGACAGCCTTATGACCTTTGAGGGAAAAGAGGCAGCGGAGCTTATTCAGGGCAGATGGATCATAGAAGTCGGAGAGCTTAGCGGTATGTCTAAGTCAGAGACTAACACGGTAAAGCAGTTTCTTTCAAAGACTGACGATATATACAGAGAAGCGTATGGAAGAAGAACAGCGCGGTTTCCCAGAAAGTGCGTATTCTTTGGAACTACAAATGATAGTGAGTATTTAAGAGACCCGACAGGGAACCGTAGGTTTTGGCCCGTGGATGCTGACCCACTTAAAACCACAAAATCTGTTTTTAACGACCTTCCAAAAGAGAGAGACCAAATATGGGCGGAAGCATACTTTTACTGGCAGCTAGGCGAGAAATTACACCTGCCAAAAGATATAGAGGCTATGGCAAGACTTGTGCAGGAAGAGCATAGAGAGGTTTCCATTAAAACAGGAATGGTTAGGGAGTTCGTAGAGAAAGAAGTACCGGAAAACTGGAACAAATACAGCTTGGAGCAAAGAAGAGCGTACTGGTCTTTTGAGTACAAAACATATAAAGGCAATACTGTAAAGAGGGATAGAATATGTGCTGCTGAGATCTGGACAGAGTGCTTCGGCAAAGACGCAAGCACGGCGAGAAGACAAGATACCATAGAAATAAACGGAATTTTAAGCGGCTTAGATGGACTTAAATACTGTAGCAAAGCAATGAAGTTTGGCTGCCATGGAGTACAAAGGGGATATAAAGCAGACACTTTCTAGGGGTAGCATTCAGGGGCAACATTGAGGGGAAAAGGTAACATTCTAAAATTTAACAGGGGTAACATTGTGGCTTAGAATGTTACCCCAATGTTACCCCTTAAAGCCTTGATTTATAAGGGTTTTAAGTATATAGGTAACAGTAACATTATATATATAACTATATAAAATAGACGCTATATACCATATATACGCCCCTAATACATATACATATAGGGAAAACCGTCAAAGTTACCCCTTTTCATTAGAAGGAGAAAAAAAATGACTTGTGAAGAATGGTTAGCAGATCAGCTAAAAGATGGGGAATGGCATTTAGTTGATTGGGTAAGAGACGAATTTAAAAAGACGGGTTTTAAGAAAAGTGAATTTAAAGCAGCAAGAAAAATTTTAGGTGTGGAAACTTTTCACCAGCAAGAGGATGAAACAAACAACTGGTTTTGGAGGTTGAGAAAATGAGAGAACGAGAGATTGAGGAGTATTTAAGACTTGGGGTGAAAAGACTGGGGGGCACGGCCTTCAAGTTTACATCTCCAGGCAATGCAGGAGTACCCGACAGACTTATAGTAATGCCAAGAAACCACATTTATTTTGTGGAGCTTAAAAGGCCTGGAGGGAAAACAAGCCATTTACAGAATAGACAGATAGGCAGGCTCAGGGACTTAGGATGCAGCGTGTCTGTAATTGACAGCAAGGAGGGAGTGGATAAATTTTTAAATGATATACAAAGCACATAACTACCAAAGATATTGCATCGAAAGGATAATAACACAAAGAGAAATCGGGCTATTTCTCGATATGGGATTAGGGAAAACTGTGATAACTCTGACCGCACTTAATGATTTGCTTTATAACCGTTTTGAGATTTCAAAAGCCTTAGTCATAGCACCGAAAAAGGTTGCGGAAGGTACTTGGGCACTTGAGGCCGATAAATGGGACCACTTAAAGCATTTAAGAATAAACACCTGCCTTGGCAGTAGTGCAAAGAGGATTAGAGCACTTTGCACGCCTGCGGACATCTATGTTATAAATCGTGAAAATGTATCATGGCTTGTGGATTATTACAAAAACGATTGGCCTTTTGATACGGTGGTTATAGATGAGCTATCGAGTTTTAAGAGCAGAGAAGCAAAGAGATTTAAGGATTTAAAAGCTATAAGGCCAAGGATAGATAGAATTATAGGGCTTACAGGAACTCCGGCACCTAATGGCTTAATGGATCTATGGGCGCAAGTGTATTTGCTCGATAAGGGACAAAGGCTTTATAAGACTATTACTCAATACCGTAATAGATATTTTGATAGCTATACAGCAGACGCATCAGGGAGACAGAATTATACCCCTAAAGACGGAGCCAAAGAGCTTATATCTAAAGAGTTATCAGACCTTTGCATATCAATGCAAGCGAGCGACTATTTAGAGCTTCCTGACCTTGTTGTAAATCCGGTGTATGTAGTTTTAGATGCTAAGGCCGATAAAGCTTACAGAGAATTTGAAACAGAGTATATTTTACAAATCCCTGACGGGGAAATATCTGCTACAAATGGCGCTGCACTTTCAAATAAGCTTTTACAGCTTTGTAATGGTGCAGTTTATGACGAAGGCAGAGGGGTTCATCACATACACGACTGTAAGATGGACGCACTGAAAGAGATTATAGAATCCCTGAAAGGTCATAATATTTTATTGTTCTACAGCTTCCAGCACGACAAAGAACGAATCATGAAAGAGTTCCCACAGTGCAGAGAGCTGAAGACCGTACAGGACCAGAAAGACTGGAATGACGGCAAAATAGAGTTACTACTTGCACACCCCGCGAGTGCTGCCTATGGGCTTAATCTACAAGACGGGGGTAATCACATGATATGGTTTGGTCTTAACTGGTCTTGGAACTCTACCAGCAGGCACTTAAAAGACTTCACAGGCAAGGACAAAAGCAAAAGGTTATAGTTCATCAGCTACTTGTAAAAGGCAAGCGTGATGAGGATGTGGCCAAAGCGCTTGAGGGCAAGAGTGATACACAGCAAGCCTTGCTTGACAGCTTAAAAGCCAGAATACAAGAAGTAAAGGAGAGATTGAAAAAATGATAGATTTTGGAAAAATACAGGCCGACGCTGTAAAAAATATCTACAAGTCAAAAATTACAGGAAGAGCAGCAGACTATAGAATGTATAGTGCTGTCACGATAGCCGGAAATACATATATACCACTTATGTACAAAGGAATATCAATATATTTGATACCTGAGAAGTACTGTTTACTGAGTCAGGCGTTTGCCGAAGTCGGTAATCCGATGGTAGAGAAGATATTTAAGAGTGCAGAAGATGCAGAGCAGATTACAGATACAAAGATGATAAAGCTCCTACCGGACAGGATACAGCTAAAAGAATTTAAAACGCCTTTTGGCAAATCAATTTTTGTAGATGAAAAACTTATAAAGCCTTTTGGACAAGCAATAAGGTATTATGCTGGTGAAAATAGCGACCTTGTTTACATAAAAGGACCTGAGGAGTGGTTAGGCCTGGCATTTGCTACACGAGTAAAGGAGAATGGATAATGCAAAAATCTTCGGTAGGCATTCAGGCGGAAGGGCAAGATGCTGGACAGAGCTGGTTAATGGGGATAGAGCAAAGGTCAGAAGTAAAACATTTCCGGGCATCGCAAGAGCGATGGCGGAGCAGTGGGGATAAGATGATGGAAGATAAGAGAAAAGAAGAGATAAAATAAAAAAGGGGGCGATAAAGTGGCAGCTAAAGAATATCTTAGACAGCTTTTAAATCTTAAAAGACTTATCGAAGCAAAACAGCTTGAGTGTGAAAGTCTTGATGCAATGTCGAAGAAAGTAACAAGTGTACTAAGTAATTGTAAAGTTGATAGTAGTCACAGTAATAGAAATGAAGATATCGTCATAAGAGTGATAGAACTGAAAAAAGACATTAGCGAACAGATGAAAGCATATGTGAAGTTGCAAACTAAGATCAGTAAAGAGATAGACGAGATAAAGAATATAAAATACAGAAGTCTACTCGTTATGCGATACGTAGGAGGTCTAAAATTCGAGGAAATATCTGAAAAAATGAACTACGGAATGAGGTGGGTGCTGGTACTTCATCGAGAAGCTTTAAAAGAGTTTGATAGACTACATAGCAAAAAATATGATAGTTGAAAATTTTTTCAGAAAAAGCGTTGACATTATACGCAATGCGTGTTATTATATGGGTGTAAGGAACGAGGAAACAACCAAAGCCGCAAGGCACCATCAAAAAGGCATTAGAAGGAGGAACAAGAGAATGACAAAACAAAATAAGGAGAATAGAGAAATGAAAAAGTACACGGTGTATAACTATCTGTATGGTGAAATGGATACACCATCGCACAAAATGTTTTTACTCATGGATGACGGTGTTAAATTTGATGTTGATTTATACAAGTTATCATATGAGGACCGGGAAGGACTTGAAGAAATTGAGGGATATGATGAAAATGAAGCTGTTTTTGAAAGACTTATGGAAGTAGCAGAAGAAAGAGAGGAATAAAACTTTGTTAATACAAAGGAGAAAGCGATGAATGAAATAAGACAACTCCGAAAAGACTTGGGGTTAACCCAAGCGAAATTTGCTGAAAAGTTTAGGATTCCACTCAGAACTATCCAAGACTGGGAGTACGAAAAAAGAGAGCCTCGTTCTTACATCATTTATATGATGCATAGAATTATAGAGCTTGAAAAATCATAACAAGTCATATAAATTCACTTATTGACAATGCTATACTGTATGTGTAAAGAGTTAAGAGAAGCTCCTTACGATTCCACAATTCACCTTCTTTATATTTTTTTTTTGGAGGGCAGGAAACGCCCTCCGATTACGGGGTGATGTGGAAACTCCAGCCTCCGTTGCTACATATTGTTTTCCTAAAGAGATGGTTAACGCCGTCTCTTTTTGTTTTACAAAAAAAAGGAGGGTGGGTATATATGATATACAAAAGGTGCACACACTGTGGGAAAAGGTACGAGGTAGGGAGGAGGTGTGACTGCGGATATAAAAGGCAGTATGCTCCCCCAACCGGCACGAGAAAATTTTATCGAGAAACGAGATGGAAGAAATTGAGAGCTGTGATCATTGCAAGGTATGATGGATTGGATCCCTGGGCATTTTTACATGGGCGTATCGAATACGCACATACTGTACATCATATTGTTACAGCGGAGGATAATCTGGAGTTGTTTTATACAGAAGATAACTTAATACCTTTGTCAAGGTCGAGCCATGATGAAATTCATGCGCTGTATAGAAAGAGCGCAGAGGATAAGGCAAGGACGCAAGAGATACTAAGAAATTTGGTAAAGAAGAGACACTAAGAAGGTTGGTGAGGAAGGTAAGCTTCTAAAGACAAGAGAAAAGATAGCAAGGATATACGGTAGGGGGTAGTAAAAAAGTTTGTATACTGTATACAGCGACCGCCGTCCCAATTTTCAACACATAAATTTCTAAATACTCGCCAAAAGTAGACAATTTTGTCCACGACATGAGCAGGAAGGAGGGCGAATGGGTAGACCTAGAAAAACAATATCAATGCAAACTGGAAATATCAAAAAGGATGTTAGAGCAAGGAGAGAATACGAAGAATCATTAATCAAGACCGAAGGTGGAGAACTGGACAAGGTGCCCACTTCGGTCTTTAGATGCTACGGCAAAAAAAGAATATGAACGAATTAAAAAGAACTTGGAGAGCATCGACATTATCGGCAATTTAGATCGTAATGCGATGATAGTCTACGCTAATGCGTATTCTATGTATTTGCAAGCTTTAAAGGAGACAAAGAAAAAGGACTTTACTCCGACAATGAAAACGAGTTCAGGCGAAAAGCCTAATCCCATATATGCGATTTTGGAGCAGGCTAAAAAGGATATGGAAACCTCCGGCAGTGCTTTGGGAATGTCTGCAAGCTCAAGATTGAAGATTGCAGCAGAAAAAGCCAAAGGGCAAGAGGAAAACCTCCTGCAGATGTTCGGAGATATATAGATATGAGTCATTTGGAGGATATCAAGCAATACGCAAGAAGTTGTTTAGCGGATGAAATCCCTTCCGGGCAAAAACACAAATGGGCATGCCAGCGTTTTCTTGGCGACCTAGACAAAATAGGAACGGCGGACTTTCCATATATCTGGATCGAAGACAATGCAGATAAGATTGTCAAATGGTTTTCTTTACTAAAGCACTCAAAAGGAGCCTTGGCAGGTAAGCCGATAGAGCTTAATCAGTGGCAAAAGTTTAGAGCTTGTCAGATATACGGATGGATACATAGAGAGACAGGGAAGCGGAGATTCAGAAAAAGCTTTACAGAGGTAGGCAGGAAGAATGGAAAGAGCCAGATGGAAAGCGGCGAAGCCTTATATGAAATAGCCATACAGGCAACGAAAAATATGGAGACATACGAAGTTTACACGGCAGGAACCAAAAGAGACCAGTCAAAAATTGTATTCAGTGAGTGCAATTTAATGACAAAAGGCTCAATACTGCGGTCAAAATTTAATTTCAAGCGTGATGAGATTGTGCATATAAAAACAGGCTCTTTTATAAAACCGCTATCGAAAGAGGACGGAAAGACGGGTGATGGCACCAACCCCGCATGCCTGATTTTAGACGAATATCACCAACATCCGACAACCGATTTTTACGATTTGGGGCTTGGCTCAAACACAAAAGAGCCAATGTTGACGATAATCACCACAGCGGGCAAGGATTTAACATATCCTTGTTACACTCAAGAATATGACTACTGCTCAAAGGTTTTAGATCCCGATGTTGATGTCAAGAACGACGAATACTTTATTGATATTTGCGAAGCTGACAAGGGAGACGATCCAGGCGATTTAACTACTTGGCAAAAGGCAAACCCGATAAGGGCGTTTTATGACGAAGGTATTAAAAAGATAGCTGAAGATTATGAGATTGCGAAGCAGATACCCGAAAAAATGATAGCTTTCATGACTAAAGTACTCAATATTTGGGTATCGGCTGCAAATAACGGCTATATGGATATGAAAAAGTGGAAAGCTTGCGAAGTTAAGGAGTTCCCTATCGACCTTAAAGGGCGACCAGTGTACATCGGCTTTGATATGTCATCAAAGATAGACCTTACATCGGTCGCTTTTATAGTACCTTTTCAGACCGATAAATTGGACAGTAGTAGCAAGAAGGTAGTTAACTATGCAGTATGGACGCATAGTTTTATCCCGACTGTAGATAAATTAAGAGAACACATCATAAAGGACAAAGTGCCATATGATGCGTGGGAGCGACTTGGTTATTTAACGCTGACAAATACGCCAATTGTCGACCAAGCGACTGTAATGCGTTATGTGCTTAATGAATGCGAAAAATATCAACTTGATATTCAATGCTTTTGTTTTGATCCAAATAATGCCGCAAAGTTAATGATGGACTTATCAGATGAGGGATACACAGTCGAAGAGGTTTATCAAAGTCACAAGAGTTTAAATGAGTCTACACAAGGCTTCAGAGAACAGGTTTATTCGGGTAATGTGGTCTATCTGCACAACCCTTTGTTTAATTACGCAATGTCTAATGCGGTTGTAAGAACAAACAACGGACTTATAAAGATAGACAAAGATGCAACCACTAAGCGAATAGACCCTGTGGATGCAACTTTAGGCGCGTTTAAATTAGCTTTATATCATGATTTTGAAGCTGAAAGCTACAACGACTATGTAGAGAATTTTTTGAAAGGAATGACGGGATAAAATGGGATTTTTTAACAGCTTGAAAAACTTTTTTATACCTGAGACGGCGGACACAGCAAGTGAACGGCTCCGGCAATGGCTGGGGATAGATGATGATATCACTACCCCGAAGGCACTTTCAGAGACAACATACTTCACATGCCTGAAAGTCTTATCCGAAACGATGGGAAAGATGCCGCTGAAGCTATATAAAGAGGATGCGACAGGTGGAAGGGTGAGGGCCGATGCTATAGATGTGCTTTTATACAGGCCGAACAGCGTAATGACTCCGTCAACCTTCTGGTCAACCATGGAAGCAAATTGCCAGCATTACGGTAATGCTTACGCATGGATACAAAGGGATTACGGTAGAGGTTTAAAGACCGGAAAGATACAGACGAAAGCTTATTGGATAATGAAATCCGATTGCGTGACTGTATACATGGACGATGTAGGCGTTTTTGGCGACCGTGGAAGGCTGTATTATCAATATAACAATCCACAAAATGGCGAAATGGCGGTATTCAGACAAGAAGATGTATTGCATATAAAAATTGGCTTTCTTGGGATGGTGTTATGGGTCTTTCAGTAAGGGAGATACTAAAAAGCACCATACAGGGAGCAGGATACTCACAAAGATATCTTGAAAAGCTATATAAGAGCGGTCTGACTGCATCAAGTGTACTGCAGTATACTGGCGACCTTGATGAAAAATTGAGGACGCAATTACAGAAAAAGTATAACGAACTTCTTACAGGAGCGGAAAATGCGGGCAAGGTGGTAGCGTTGCCAATCGGCATGAAGCTTGAGCCGCTTACTTACACGCTTGCGGATGCACAGTATATGGAGCTTAAGAAGTACAGTGCCTTGCAGATTGCGGCAGCCTTCGGAGTAAAGCCAAATCAGATCAATGATTATGAAAAGAGCAGCTATTCAAACTCCGAATCACAACAACTTAGCTTTTTGATAGATACAATGATGTACCGCTTAAATCAATACGAACAGGAGATAAATTACAAGTGCTTGACTGATGAACAGAGAGCAAAAGGATTTGTATACAAATTCAATGAAAAAGTGCTTTTGCGTGCCAATATGGAGACACAAATGCAATCTATAACTTCAGCAGTCCAAAATGGAATTTATACACCAAATGAAGGCCGTCACCTTTTGGATCTTCCTTCTTTAGAGGGTGGTGATGTGCTTATAGTAAACGGCAATTATGTGCCTCTTACTGATGTAGGGGCTGCATATAACTTAGGAAAGGAGGGCAAAGGATGATACTCAAGATAAAAGGCGATATAGTCAGTAATGACATGAAAGATATTTATGAGTGGTTCGGCTATGACTGTACTACTCCGGGTGATGTACTCACAGCACTTGAGGAAATGCCAAAAGGTGACCGCTTGCAGGTAAAAATAAACTCCGGTGGCGGTGATGTGTTTGCAGGGCAGGAGATATATAGCACACTTAGAGGTCGCAATGATGTAGACATTGAAGTGGAAGGGCTTGCGGCATCTGCTGCATCCGTCATAGCAATGGCGGGCAAAAGTACAATATCACCTGTCGGTATGCTTATGATACATGATGTTAGTGCAAGCTATATAAGCGGAAATCATGCACAACTTAGTAAGCAGGCCGAGACCTTAAAGGCATGGGATGAAGCTTTGGCAAGTGCATATGTCGAAAAGACGGGCAAGAGCAAAGAAGAAATCATTCAGATGATGGACGCTGAAACTTGGATAACAGCTGATAAGGCTGTAGAACTTGGCTTTATAGATGCTATAAGTCAGGCAGGTGAGCTGGTAATCACTAACAGCATCGGTAATTTAAAGGTTACAGATGAGATGATAAAAAAGTATGAAGCCAAAAAGGCCGATACTGAAAAAGAAAAGAATGAGTTACTAAAAGACCTTGATAAATTCGGGGCGTGAAAGGAGCAAATAGTATGAATTTACAGGAGTTACTTAATCAAATCAATGCAAAGAAGCTTGAAGTAAAGAACCTTGCGGAGCAGGGAAAGATAGAGGAAGCAAAGACAGCAAAAGAGGAGCTTGTAAAGCTTCAAGATCAATATAATATTCTTAAGGATATTATAGAAAATGAGCAATCTGGAATGACAAGCGGAACAGCCAATGCTGTTGGCATGAAGGTAGTTACAACAGGCGAGCCAGCTAATGCAGTACACGATTTTGCAGAGGCGGCAAGGCATGGCTTTTACACTAACACAATGACTGAGGGAACAAAGGCTGACGGTGGTTATACAGTACCTGATGACATTCAGACAAAAATCAATCAGTATAAGAAAGCTACATTCTCACTTGAAAGCCTTGTTGACGTGGAGACAGTAAAGACAAGTAGCGGTAGAAGAACTTTTCAGAAAAAGGCGCAGGCCGAGGGCTTTAAAGCTGTGGCAGAGGCTGGGAAAATTCAGGGCAATAACACCCCACAGTTTGAAATTCTTGAGTATGCTGTTAAGAAGTATGCAGGGTATATGCCGGTTACATCTGAGCTTTTGGCCGACTCAGATGCCAATATTACGGCTGTACTTACAAAGTGGCTTGCCGAAGAGGATATTGCGACCAAGAATGCTCAAATCCTTACAGCGATTGCAACAAAGGCTGAAACGGATCTGAAAAACCTTGACGGCATCAAAAAGGCCGTAAATGTCACCTTAGGTGCTGCATATGCCGGAGGAGTTGCAATCGTGACTAACGATGATGGTCTTAATTACCTTGATACCTTAGTAGATAAGCAGGGAAGATACTTGCTTAGTCCTGATGTTCAGAACCCAATGCAGATGGTTCTTGCAGTAGGAGCAAGAAAGATACCTGTAAAGGTTGTACCAAATGTGGTTTTGGCCACAAAGACCAATAAGATTCCGTTTGTTATCGGCGACTTAAAGGAAGCAGTAAAGATTTTTGACAGAGCGAAGCTTAATATCATGACTTCCAATGTTGCAGCAGTTGGCCAGCTCAATGCATTTGAGCAGGATTTGACACTCTTCAGAGGTATTGAAAGATTCGACTGCAAAATCAAGGATTCCGACGCTTTCGTAAACGGAACTATCACTGTAACCCCTTAGTAGAATTTAAGCCCTTGCGCCTGCAGGGGCTTTTTTAGGAGGTATTAGCCTATGACACTTGAGCAAGTCAAAGACTACTTAAGAGTAGACGGAGATGATGACGATAGTATCATAAGAACTATGATGGAAGCAGCGAAAGAGTATATTGTGTCCGCTGTAGGCGAATACGACGAAACGGATAAGACGGCAAATCTTCTTTTTTGTGCGATAGTGCAAAATATGTATGACAATAGAGAGCTTATGCAGTCGGATATACAGCAAAGAAAAGCGATAGAATACACTTTCAGGAGTATAATCTTGCAACTGCAAATAAAAAAAGCACTTAAGGGGGACACATGAAAGGTATAAACCCCGGAAGGCTTAATAAAAAGGTCAACATACTTAGATACATAGAGACAGAGGACGAACTTGCTAATATCGTGAGTACTTTGTCGGTGCATAAAAGAGTTTGGGCAGAAATAAGACCGCTAAGAGGAAGCGAGCAATTAGAACACTATAAGACGACTAGCAAGCTTGTATACAAAATTACAATCAGGAACACAGATATTACTGAAAAAGATGTGATTGAGTATCAAGGCAGGCAATTTCTTATAAATTACATTGTTAATCCCTTGGAAGCGAATTATTATCTTGAACTTATGTGCACCGAAAGCAAAGACCATGAAGAGAGGAGGGAGTAAATGGATTCTATACATTTTATCGGACTTGATGGATTGCTTGAAGATATGCAAAGCGTAGTATCAAGAGCACCTGACGACATTAACAATGCAATTGTAAAGACTGCTAAGGCATGGACAAAAGATTGTAATACTAAAATGCCGTCAAGCTATAAAAGTGGTGCAAAAGGCTTGAAAAGATGGAAGACAACGAAGAATTACAGCCCTTCAGGAATGATTGCAAGCGTTGATGTCACCAATAAGGCACCCCACTTCCACCTTGTCGAAAACGGGCACAGAAAATTTATAAACGGCGTGGACACGGGCGGTTTTGTTGAGGGCAAACACTATGCAGAAAAAACAAGAGAAGAGTATGAAAGCAAATACCCAGATATGATGCAATCAGCTATTAATAAGGCCTTGGCAGATCGGGGGCTTTCATGATTATTTATGCTGACATCATCAAAGAAGTAAATTTGATTTTGAAAAGAGAATATCCAAACATCAAAAGATACGGAAACGACACTGTAGATAATGCAGTACCACCGTATTTTTTTGTTGAGGTCGTGCCATTCGGTATAAATAGAGAGAGTCGAAATATGATGCACAAATCGTGTTCAGTGAAATTACTTTTGTGCAAAAAGTGGCTAAACAGACGGAAGCACTTGAGGTTATCGAAAACATATTCGATAGCTTAGGTATGGTCTTAATTATCAAAGACAGGCGACTACTTGTCACAGAGTATACGCATGATTATATCGAAGATCATGGCAATATTCCGCAGATGTCCTTTAAGCTGGACTGGTACGAAAGTACGGAATACCATAACGGAGAACTCATTAAGGATATTCATTTGAAAGTAGAAAAGAAAGGAAGTAGATAAATGGCAAAATTAACATCACCAAGCATCACAATCGCTTTTACCGAACAGGGTGCAAGTGCGGTGACAAGGGGCGAGCGTGGAATTGTCGCCCTTGTCTTAAAGGGTACAAGACAGCAGGCTTTTAAGGTTATGAGTATTAGTGACATTCCAACCGGAGTTTTAAGCGCTGAAAATGAGCAATTTGTTAAGGATGCTTTAATTGGATATAGTCACGCACCTAAGTATGTAGTTGTTTATGTTATGCCTACTGCTGAAGATATGACAAAGGCATACAAGGATATGATGCAGTACTTTGAGAATGAAAAATTTACATATATGGCAATCCCGTCAGTAAAAACTGATAATAAGGTTCAGGATATCGTCACATGGGCAAAGAAGCAAAGAGGTGAGCATAATCTTGTAAAAGTGGTACTGCCAGAGATAACGGCAGATAGCGAAGGCGTAATAAATTGGTGTTCTACTTTGTATAGAACAAAGGAGCAGGCGATAACACCCGAACAGGGATGTGCAAGAATTGCAGGTCTTTTGGCAGGTACAGGCCTGACTGTATCGGGTACATATGCACCTTTGCAAGATTTTGTGGATGTAAACAGACTTACAAAGACCGAGCAGGATACAGCGGTAGGCGACGGCAAGCTTATAGCCATTTGGGATGGTGAAAAGGTCAAGCTTAACAGGGCGGTAACATCACTCACCACCACAACAGCCGACAAGGGCGACAGCTTTAAGAAGATTAAACTTGTTGAGACTATGGACATGATGGAGGACGACATCAGAAAGACTATAGAAGATAACTACATTGGTAAGTTTGGTAACACTTATGACAATAAATGTCTGCTTATCACTGCCATAAACGCTTACTTTATGAGTCTTGTAAATGATGGGCTTATCTCAGTTGGACAATGTCAAATTGATGTAGACACTCAAAAGCAGTGGCTAAGGGGGGAAGGCAAAAAGGTGGTATTTGATGACGGAAGCGAAAAGGGCATTGATGACTGCACAGATGAAGAAATTAAAAGGGCAAATACAGATTCGCAGGTCTTTTTAAAGGCGATTGTATCCTTAGTTGATGCGATTGAAGATGTATCTTTAAAGATTTCAGTGTAAGGAGGTATATATGAATAAATTTGTGTCTAATCAGGTCATAAATGGAACTTGGGGAGAATTGTGGGTTGATGACGAATACATCGGCGAAGTTATGTCTTGTAAAGGCGAGGTGAGTATATCTTATTCAGATATTTCGATGGTCAGAAGTCTTACGGCGGGTAAGAAAATGACTAAGCTTGAGGGCAAAGGAAGCGTTAAACTTCATCATGTGAGGTCAAACATCTCAAAGGCGATATCTGACAAAGTCAAGAGAGGACAGACTCCTGATTTAAAATTATTGCAAAGCTTGCAGATCCAGACAGCTTGGGAGTTGAAAGAGTGGTATTTTATCACTGCAAATTCGACAAAGCAATCTTGATGGATTGGGAAGTTCAGAAAAACACCGAGGAATCTTATAGCTTCACTTTTGAAGACTGGGATTTTCTTGACGATATAAGAGCATAGGAGGAATAAAAATGGCATCTTTAATGGAAAGACTCATGAAGCTTGATAGAGACAAGCTTCTTGAGATACCTACTGAAAAAGTAAAAGCTTGTCACTTGTCAAAAGTGGCAGGCGAAGATGTAGAAATTACAGTAAAGGCCTTATCAGGTAGCCGATACACTGAAATTATGTCAAGTGCAACAAATAAGTCCGGTAGAGTAGACATGAGCCGTGTGTACGACACACACGCCATGGTAGTAGTAGCAGGTTGCATTGAACCAAATTTAAAAGACAAGGAGCTTAAGGAGCACTATCAGGCAGAAACTCCGAATGACCTTGCAAAAATCCTTTTTCCAGGTGGTGAGCTTGTAAATATTTCAGAAAAAATTGGAGAGTTGTCGGGATTTGGCAAGAAAAAAGATAAAGATGATGCCGATGATGGCGTTGAATATGACAACATAAAAAACTCATAGAGACTGATGCGGATTTCCAAGCGATGTATTACTTATTTGTAAATCATGATTGGAGCCCGTCAGTCTTTTTTGATGCACCTTTTTCTGACAAGGTACTGATAAAGCACTTTATAAGAAGAGAGGTAGAGGAAGCAAAGGAAAGGAGCGAGCACGATGGCTAGGCAGGTAGATGTAGAATTTCGGTTCTTAGACAATTTTACCAGTAGTTTTAACTCAACAATCGGCACGCTCACAAGTGGAACTGCTGCCGCATCAAGAGCGTGGAAGGGAGTCGAAAAGGCAGGGCAGAGCATAAGCAATCTAGGCGGTAAAATTACCACAGGCGTAACGCTTCCACTTGCCGCCGTTGGCGCAACGAGTTTTAAAAGTTTTGGCGAAGTCGATAAGACATTAAGGCTTGTAAGCGAAACAATGGGCAGTACTGCTGACGAGGCAAAAGTACTTGAAAGCGCAATAAAAACTGCTGCGGCTAATTCAACTTTTGGTATGCAAGATGCGGCAGATGCGTCTTTAAACTTTGCAAGACAAGGATTTAATGCGTCACAAGCGGCGGATATGATTTCGCCCGCCATGAATCTTGCGGCAGGTACGGCATCAGATCTGTCAATGGTAACAGGTGGTCTTGGTAATACTTTGAAGGCATTTGGAGCAGATGCAAGCGAAGCAAGTCACTATACTGATATGATGGCAAAAGCACAGGCACAGGCGAATACTGATATACAAGGCTTATTTGATGCGATGAGCATAGCTGGTTCAACAGCAAACACAGTTGGTTGGAGCTTTTCAGATTTAGCGGTGTTGACTGGCGTGTTCGGCGACCATAGCATTGGGGCTTCCGAGGGGGGCGACAGCATTGAATACTGGGCTTATGAGGTTGGCAAGCCCCGCAAAGGAAGCTTCAGTCTGGCTTGACGAACTAGGTATAAATGTCTTTGATGCAAACGGTAGTTTAAAGTCTATGCCAGAAACAATATCAGAATTGCAAAAAGGTTTTGCGGGATTGAGTGACCAACAACAATTGGCTGCTGCAAGTGCTATATTTGGCAAGAATCAAGCAGCGAAATGGGTAACTTTGATTAACGGTCCAGGTATCGAGGCTTTACAAGGCTACAAAGACAGCATCGAGGGAGCGACGGGGGCTTCGAAAAATATGGCTGATGCACTAATGAGCGGTCCAGGTGGCGCTGTGGAAAAATTAAAATCATCTTTTGATGTCTTTAAATATAGCCTAGGTGAAGCCTTATCGGGTGCGGTCGTTCCTTTTATCGACAAAATTACAGAGTTGCTAGATAGGTTTAATAAAATGGAGCCAGCACAGCGCAAGCAAATTGTTAGATGGGCGACGATGGCGGCAGCAGTCGGACCTGCTTTGCTGATTTTTGGCAATGTAGTGACTATGGTTGGCAAAGTTGGTGGAGCGTTTACCAGTCTAGGAAGGTTTGCAAGTATTGCAACAAGAGGTTTTTCAGGGCTTTCGGCAGGTGGCGGGGTACTTAGGACCGCAATAGCGGCAATTGCATCACCTGCGGGCGTCGTCATGGCAGTATTAGCGGCAATTGCTATCGTAGTTCTTGCGGTGGCGACGAACTTCAAAACCTTTAAATCTGTTATAAATTCAGCATCTCCAACCTTCAAGAAGCTGCAAGAAAGCTTTAATAACTTAAAAGCAAAAATCGAACCCCTCATCCCCGTGATTCAACAAGTAATCGCTGTAGTTGGAAAGGGTATCGCCTCAGCTGCTGGCGTGGCGGTGGCGGCACTTGCAAGGCTTTTAAGCGGCGCAATGACTTATATTAGTGGTGTTATAGATGTACTTTCGGGGATAATTAAGTTTGTCACGGGAGTTTTTACGGGTGACTGGCAAAAAGCTTGGGATGGTATTACTCAAATCTTCAGGGGCTGGGCGAGTATGGTAAAGGGCGTTATTGACGGAGTTGTTGGCGGTATTACAGAGGCTCTCTCGGCAATAATTAATTTCGTAGGTGGCGTTTTTGCGTCTGGTTGGAAAAACGCTTGGGACGGTGTTACTCAAACTTTTAGGGGTTGGGCAAGTGTGGTAAAAGGTATTATCGATAGCATAAAAGGTGCTATTGACGGACTCGTTGAGAGAGTCAAAGCTGTAGGTAACTTCGTTTCAGGTGGCGAGAGTAAAATGCCAAAGGTAACAACAATACCTGCAAAAGCCACAGGCGATCTTAACTGGATGGGCGGACTTGTTCAAGTAAGCGAAAAAGGCGGAGAGATTATAGACTTGCCACATGGTACAAGAATTTATCCGCACGATGAGAGTGTCAGAATGGCAAAGGGTACAGGCGGCACAGTTTTAAATATTCCGAAACTTGCTGACCAAATTATTGTGAGAGAAGATGCAGACATTGAAAAAATCGGCGATGCTATAGCAAAGAAGATTATGGCATCTAAGAGCAACAGAGGAGGTATGAGTTTTAGTGCAAATATGGCTTAAGGGTGGCGCACCGATGCGCTTCCCCGTACTTCCTGGTGAGTACAAAGTGCAAGGAAGTCGGGGAATTGAAACAGTAAATATTAATGCGGTCGGCGAAACCGACTTAGGCGGAATGAGGGGGCTGAGAACGGTCTCCTTTTCTTCCTTTTTTCCAAAGCGTTATGATCCGTCCTATTGCGAATTTAGAGGCATTAAAAACCCACAAAGATATGTTAAGCAGATAGAACAAATGATGAATGGCGGTATTGTCAAGCTTATCGTCACAGGAACCGCTATAAACTTTCCTTGCCGAATTTCCTCTTTCGAATGGGGAGAAGATGACGGAACGGGCGATATAAGGTTCACAATAACTTTAAAAGAGCACAGAAAGATTGCTATATCTCAGTCAAGCGTTGTAGCCGAGTCGGGTGCTACGGGTGGAGACGCTTTGCAGGCTGTAAGTGTTGATACGGCGTCAAAAGATAGTACAAAAAGAGAAGATACAAGAGAAAAACCGAAGACTTATACAGTAAAAAGAGGCGATTGCCTTAGTTCAATCGCGAGAAAGCTGACAGGTTCGTCCGACTGGCACGCGCTATATGAGCAAAACAAGGGCATTATTGGGAGTAATCCAAATCTTATAAAAGACGGTACCGTCTTGACTATTCCGTGAGGTGGCAAATGAAGATAAATCTTATAAAAGATACAGGAGTCATATATAACATCACGAACGCAGTATCTAGGATAGTATGGAAGGGTTCGGCAAGTGAGGCAGCAAGAAGTGTAGATTTTGACTACATAAATGCGCCATATGACAAAACTGTAAATCTCCCGGCTATCGCAACAGGCGACTATATATCGCTTGAGGACGCGAAAGAAGGTGAAATATTCTTCGGTCAGATTTTCGGAGTAGAGAAGTCAAGCCAAACAGGTACTATCACTTTTACGACTTATGACATGATGAAGCACTTGCTTGAGTCGACAGGGCAGTATAACTTTAAAAATTTGACGGCTGAGGCGATAGCTTCTCAGGTGTGCGCGGATATACAAGTGTCTATTAGGCATCTACATCCGACTGGAGTCAATATCGCAAGCATGATATGTGACAAAATGAAGATGTACGACATAGTGATGGCTGCATACACAAAGGCTCATAAAATTACGGGTGATAAGTATTTCGCTATGATATATAAGCGTGGACTTGGTGTATACAAAACAGAATGGGCTGTAAAAGGCTTTACGCTTTCGGAAAATTCAAATATTTTTGCGAGTAGTATCACTGAGAGTATGGATGATATAAAAAACAAAATCTTGATTTTTGACGATAAGGGCAAGCAGATAGGCGAAGTAAAAGATGATGGAAGCATAAAGAAGTTTGGTGTCTTTCAGGAGATTTACAGTAAAGAAGAGGGGGTTGATGCCACAACAGGAGCGAAAAACCTTTTGAAAGTTAAGCCGACTCAGGCAATAAAAATATCGGCTATAGGCGATATAAATTGCTTATCTTGCTACTTTGTGGAGGTCAAGGATGCGGCCACGGGCTTATCGGGCAAGTACTGGATATCTTCAGATGCTCACACATTTGAAAACGGTACATACAAGATGGAGCTTGAACTTAGATTCGACAGCTTGATGGATACTAAGAATGCAAAGGATGAGGCTGAAGAGAAGAGAAAAGAAGATCTCAAGAAAGAGAAGAGAGAAGAAAAGAAGAAAGAGAAGAAGGCTTTAAAAGTTCAGACTAAGAGCGGTACACAGTCGAAAGAAAAGGAAGCTACAAAAGAAAAGAATAAAAAGAAGGGCAAGGGCATGAAGAGAGGCGAAAAGAAGAGGCAAGAAAAGATTACAGCTATAAGAAAAGCTGTAGCGGAGTCAAGAGCAAGAAACGGAGGTGGATGATATGAGTTGGACTGATGCTTTTTTAGAAAGAGATGATGGCGACACTTCGGCAGGCATACAGCTTGCAGAGATGATAAGCGAAAACTCTTGTAAAATCGGCGACCTTATACTTACATCTGAAGATCTTCTTTTTGATGAGTCTTTGACAGTAAAGCTTGCAAGCACTGTGGCAGGTCAGTGCCCCGAAGGTGGTGCTTTGGTAGATAAAAGCACATATATAAGTCCACTTAAGGCGGGCGACAAAGTGGCGGTGATGAAGGTAAAGGGAAGCGACCCGACCGACTACACATCAAGTCTTTATATCGTGCTTGGAAAGATGGTGAAACTATGAGTATCTTACCTTCTTTTTTAGAAGAGCTTAGCAATGTAGATATAGCGGAAAGCGAAGAAACTAAGGTCATAGAAGTACCGCGTGAGTATGGCATAGACTTCGCTACAGGACAGCTTACAGGCAAGATTGTAGAAGGCCTTGAGGCTATAAAAGTATGGGTGTGGTTATGTCTACATACTGAAAGATTTAGACACGCTATATACTCTGCAGATTATGGCACAAGCCTAGAGCAATATATCGGACATATGCTCAGTGAAGAGTATATAAATACCGATTGTGAAAGCGAAGTGACGGACGCGCTTCTCATGAATGAATATATCGAAAGTATAGAAGATTTTGAAGCTGTCAGAAATTCCGACAGCTTGAATATATCTTTTAGAGTAGTGACAAAATTCGGAAGTTTGGAGGTGGATGAGAATGTACGAAGATAAGACTTATAAAGTATCTTAGCGGATACTAAAAGCGACATAGGCGATGAAGTCATAAAGGTAGAAGGCAGTCTTGTACATAATGCCTTATCCGCCTTGGCTTATGAGATTGAAAAGCTGTACATACAACTTGACTATATCATAGAGCAAAGCCACGCTGGCACAGCAGATCTTGAGCATCTTGAGATGATTGCACTTGACAGAGGTATAGTCAGAAAAGAAGCGACTAATGCATATGTAAAAGCAGAGTTCAATGTGGCGGTGCCAATTGGCAGCAGATACAGCCTGAAAGGGTATAACTACAGAGCTGTAGAAGTTATAAATGATAGCTTGCATCAATATAAAATGATAGTAGAAGAGACAGGATTGGGCCCGAACGACTTACGAGGCGATCTTATTCCGATTGATTTTACCGAAGGGCTTGAGAGTGCGAAGGTGACGGAGTTGCTTGTCGCAGGTGATGATGATGAAAGTAAAGAGTCTTTGTATAAAAGATATATTGAAAGCTTCACATCTCAAAGCTTTGCAGGCAATATCGCAGCGTATAAGGAGAAGTTCGCAAGCATACAAGGAGTTGGAGGCTCAAAGATATACCCAACTTGGCAAGGAGCAGGCACAGTCAAGGCTGTACTTATATCTTCAGAAAATACTGCAGTTAGTAGTTATCTGATAGAGCAGATAAAAAAAGGAGCCGTGCCCGATAAGGGAGCAGGTTATGGATGGGTACCGATTGGCCACAATCTGACTATAGAGTCAGTAAAAGAGGTTATCGTTGCCGTAAGTACTCAAATTACATACGCATCGGGCTATTCAAGTGCAAATTTGGCCGAAAATATCAAGGCAAAGATACAAGGCTATCTGAAAGGTATAGCAGAAGCATGGAAAGAAGGCGACGAGCATACTGAGGCAATCGTATACATCTCAAGACTTGAGTCGGCCATATTAGATGTGCAGGGCGTACTTGATGTAAACAACACTTCTTTAAATGGAAACAGCAGTAATTTAACTTTGCAGAGTGATGAAATTCCAAAAATGGGCGAGGTGGTACTGACATGATAGAGGTTGATACACTTCAATATCTACCGCTTCACATAGCGGAGATAGAAGAGTTTAAAAAGATTGTAAAGACTTATGATAAGTACTTAAGACTTGTATGGCAGTCACTAAAAAAAGAAGAACTTAACAGGATTTTAGCCACAATGGACGAAAGTGAGTGCGCACAGTGGGAAGAGCTGCTGCATATAGTAGTAAATCCGGCTGACAGTCTTGAAGACAGGGTCAACCGCATACGCGGTTATCATGTGTCCGACTTGCCTTATACAATCAATAAACTTGATGAAGTATTAAAGGTTGTGTGCGGTGCGGATAACTATAAATTAAAAGTGGATAGCTCAAAATATTTGATTGATTGTGGTGTAAAACTCGTATCAATCCCTATGATTAGTGTAATTGCCGATTTGATAAGAAAGAGAGCACCTGCGAACATGCTTGTAAATGTGTATGCTTTATTCAATCGCTGGGAACGCTTTAAACAATTAAGGTGGTCAGAGATTACTACAGACACATGGAAGAAAATTCACGACGATAAAAAATGGCAGGAGGGATAAATGCAAAAAACAAGACATTTTCAATTAAATAAACCGCAATTATCGGATTTTGCGAACATCGAAGAAGCGATAAACCCGTCTATGGACATCATAGATGCGAAGCTGAAAGAATTATCTGACGAAAAAATAAATGCAAATGACGGAGCAATCGCAAATGTAACCATGCCCCCTGCTTGGATTGAGACTGCTGCAATATCGGATCTAAATCAGATTGAGGCAAAGCGAAGCATAAAAAGCATTTTAAGTGCCTTGGTCGGAGGGCTTAGATACTTGCAGGACTACTTCAAAAAGGTCAGAGTTGTACAGCTTAGGGCAAGCGCTTTCAGTAGTACAGCGCCTTATGTAGCACGCATAGAAGTTGCAGGCTTAAAGGCAAGTGATACGCCGGTAGTCAGTCATAAACTGCAGGATGGAGTGACGGATGCAGGGGCGATAAAAGGCGCGTGGAAGTCTTACAGCTGTATAGATAAGATTGAAATTTATGATGGCTATATGCTTGTAAAAAGCTTTAGAAAGAAGCCGATGCAGGATGTGTGGCTGATGGTGAAAGGAGGTTAATATGGCTGATGCAATCTTAATGACAGGCGGTGGAGGGGTTACTTCAGAGGACGTCACTGCGGGCAGGGATCAGGTCCTTCAAGGATTTAAAACAGTTACGACTGACAGTGATGATGAAGTGGTAGACGGAAGCTTAACTTCTATGCCTTCGCAAGTAGATGCGTTGTCGTGGCGATTTGATGGCGATAATGCATATCTTAAAATTCCATATGGGGCTTATGTGACACAAGTGACTAGTGGTGGGGTTGAAGTTAAATTACCATTCTCGTGGATTCGTTCGCATATCCCTGAGGGTGGGATGATTAACACATCTAGTGTCTTTGGAAAACAAGGAACAATTCTAGACCGAGGTGCAGGTAATGGGAACGGAGAAATAGGTACAAATGGTGGTGACAATGTGTTTGTGAATTTCCCAGACGGATATTATCATACTCCAATTGGTAAATCTTATATGTGGCTGAAGTGGGCAGACCTTGCAAGGGTGCTCGGGTTAACTGGGGCTTACTGGCTAGATAATTACAGCGCGGCGGGAATACAAGGACAAATCCACAGATGGGTATGTACGACTGGTACGGTAATTTCTGCGTGGAACAATGAAGGCCATGCATGGGATGATACCGAAGCGGGGCGAGGTAGAGGCATTATTACTAGAGTACCAAATGGGCACAGAATTGAAGGGGCAAATTGGGTATACCTGTCATCGCCAAATCTGTGGCCACAGAATGTGGTAAAAGGTGTCGATATTAACGGTGTAGAAGGAAGTAGAGACTACATTGACTCAATAGCACCCACTTATTTTACTGGTGATTATACATATCATGTGAACTCTTCTGAACAATCAGTGAATATGAATGTTCAGTTCGGAGAATATAATACGATTATAGTGGGGGTTGACTTGGTTGGGCAGGATGTAGCCGCAGGGTTTATAAGGTTGGACAAGAACAATGGACGATATAAGATAACTACACTTGCTTATCTAAGAATATGGATGTTTCTATGTTTGTAAAAGTACAAAATGGCAACACATATCAGTTTAATTTTCGACGAGAAGGAGCTCAACTCAAGGTGCGGTATTTAGGCTCTGTGGGTGATGTCACACTGAATGTGTATGCAATTGCTGTGTCAACTGCACTACTATAGAAGGAGATGAAATTATGAAGTATATTGTTATATCTGACAAACAAGGGAATATTCTCGGCACTGTGTGGAATCAGAGAGGGGTAGAGAATACTGTAGTGTCGTCTATTGATATTCCTGAGGGTAAGAGATTAGTGCGTGTAGATTTAAATGGAGAACCGAAAGGGATTTTTGAAGATATGTCACTTTCAACAAGCGAAGAGTTAAAGAAGATGAGAGACAGACTTGAATTAAACAATAAGAAATTAATTGCTTTAGGAAATTCGGTCACAGAATTGTCAGATTTGCTTATTTCAAGTGAAAATGGAAATGGAAATGATTAATTTTGTTTGAGGAGGAAGACTATGAAATATAAAGGCTTAGCGACTGTATATGCTTATCTAATCATTGATGGAGAGAGGTTGTATTCAGATGTTCCAAAGCGTCTTAAAAATCAAGTAAAGGAAGTTTTAGAGAGTTTAGGGGCAGGGGATCTTGCTGTTGAATCGGGAAAATAGGGGGACAAAGTGGCTGAACAGCATATAATAGACATTATTCTTGACAAGCTGCCAACAATTTTACTACTGTTATCTGTGTTTTTTGAAGTTACACCTGTGAAGTTTTCACCTTTGACGCTGTTAGTAAAATGGTTTGCTAAAATCATCAATAAAGAGACAATCATAAGACTAACAATTATTGAAGAGAGACAAGAAGCACAAGCTGTAGCGATTGAAAAGTTAAGAGATTATACAGAAGAAAGATTTGATGCTCAGAAGAGGGCAGGACTGGAACAGCAAGCGGTGGAGATGAGGAATGAAATTATTAACTTTTCAGAAAATCTGAAGCTTGGTAGGACATATTCTGATAAGCAATTTGAGTATATTCTTGGTGTGATTTCAGAGTATCATGAACATTGCGAAAAACATCAAATACATAATCATTACATTGATGAAGCACATGAATTTATTAGAGAAAGCGCAAGAAAGCAATTTCAGATAAGCACAAGAGAAAGCGAGGATTAACATGAAGATTGATTGGAAAAGAAAATTAACAAGCAGAAAATTTTGGACTTCAGTGGCAGGCTTTTGTAACGCTGCTACTTGTAGCAAGAGGAATGACAGAGAATGAGGCGGCTCAGGTGGCTGCAATAATTATGGCAGGTGCACAGGTCATAGGCTATTGCCTTGCGGAGGGATTGGCAGATGGTGCAGCTTCCAATCAGACAGATAAGGAGGTAAATTGATGTCAAGGGTACTAAAAACAGGGAGAGTTATCAAGACTGTAAAAGCATATGGTGAGAGACCAAAGGAGCCGACAAGGGAAGAGTGTGCAGATTTGACTGATGCGGAGTTTAAAGAATGGCATAAGATGTGGGAAGAAGAGTGCAAGGAGTTTGATAAAAACAACCATGCACCTAATCCAAATGAGGACTAATTAGAGATGTTAGTGGCAGGAGGGATAAATGCAAAAAACAAGACATTTTCAATTAGACAGAGAAAATACCAAATACCAAATATAAAAATAATTGGTATTTGGTATTGACAAATATAAAAATATTTGTTATTATATACTTGTAAGACGAAAGGAGGGAAAATGAAAAGTTACTCATCAAGAGAAGTGATAAAAGCACTTATTGAAGATGGATGGTATGAAGTTAGAGTTGTTGGAAGTCATCACCAATATAAACATCCTACAAAAAAAGGAACAACTACAGTGAAGCATCCACAAAAAGACATACCATTAAAAACGCTAAAGAGCATTGAAAAGCAATCGGGGCTAAAATTTCAATAGCCCCTCCCCTAAGGGGAATAGAGTAACTTTCATTTTTACTATATATGCGTATGGAAGGAGATAATAACAAATATGAGAAAGACAGACAGATATTATTATCCAGCAATTTGTTCGTATGAAGATAATGGGATAGCTGTTGAGTTTCCAGATTTAAATTGTGCGACTTGTGGAGACACAGATGAGGATGCATTTGTATCTGCACGCGAACTTCTAGGGTGTGTACTTCTTGGGCTTGAGGAGGATGGTATAGATGTCCCACCAGCGAGTAAGTTATCAGACATTAAGTTGAAAGATGGGGAATATACAATTCTTGTAGATGTATTTATGCCGTCTATCAGATGTGCAAGCAAGACAAAATCTGTTAATCGTACAGTGACTTTGCCAGCATGGTTGAATGAGACAGCAAAAGCCAAAAAAATCAATTTCTCACAGGCTCTGCAAGAAGTGTTAAAGGAAATGATTAGATAGTAATATCTATCAACTAAGGGCGTTAAGCGAAAAGGCTTAGCGCTCTTTTTTGTATAGAAAGACTAACTATTAAAAGAAAAGTCAAGCCTGATATTTATTGAATGTGGTAGGAGTAAGTAACCAATCCACAGCATCTTATATATCATAGTCGAACCTACGGAAGAGGTAAAAAAAAAGGCTATGACTTAATAGTTATAAAGACCTTGGAGAGGGTCTCTAAAAACTACTACTATATAATACGAGGAGCAAATTTATGGAATTGAACAATGCGTATAACGCAGGGAAAGAATTGCTATGTGGCGGATATTCTGAGTATACGCTAACTGGAAAATCGTACTTTGTAAAGACTGGAAGATATGGAAAAGAGCCAAAAATTGGGGCTATTGTCTATTTTTATCACACTAGAAAAGCAAGAGTTGCCCATGTGGGCATTGTGATAAGTGTAGATAAAGATAATGAAAAGTACACAATCAAGACGGTTGAGGGAAATACATCTTCAGAAGCTTTTGAGCGAAATGGGGGAGCAGTAGCAATCAAAAGCTACACTTTCACAGCTGCAGAAGTTGGCGGATTGCGTCGCATCAATGGATTTGGCTATCCAGCTTTTGATGCGACAACTTGCGAAGCCTCTGACCTTGTCAGAGTCGCACTTGGCGAAGTTGGGTATTTAGAAAAAGCTTCAGATTATCTTTTACATACTAAGACAATGAATGCAGGCACTAATAATTATACGAAATATGGGCAGTGGTATGGCGACAATGGGGCGTATTGGTGTCAACAATTCGTAAGTTGGTGTGCTTATATGGCTTGTGTAGAGTATCAAAATTCGCATGGCACTGGCTGGACTCAGAAAGATGGCAAGTGGTATTACAAGCAAAAAGGCGAGTTAATAAAGGGTGTGTGGTGTGCCATTGGTGGGCGGTGGTATGTCTTCGATGGCAGCGGTGCGATGATCAAAGGATGGTTTAAAAATGCCGAGGGTGATTGGTACTATATGAACCCTGCCGACGGCGCTTTGATCAATGGGCAATGGTTTAAAGATAATGACAAATGGTACTATGCTACAGACAGTGGTATTTTAGCTAAAAATGTCTATATCAAAGATGAAAAAGGCTATTGCTGGTTAAATTGTGACGGAGAGTGGGATGGACGATATGTGTCTAGTCCTGAGTTAACACGATGTGAGCAAGAAACACCCTTGAATAAGGTCAAGAATTAACTATGATATTCTTTAGTCATCACCCCAACGAATCCAGGATGTAGTGCCCCCGATCCATCTTACTAAAATTCGTAATGAGTGGGTCGCCGGTTCGAGTTCGGCTATGACTCTTCAGACCTGACACTTGTATGATGGTCTGTATTGGTTTCCATTAGAAACCTGTTAGTAACAAAGTACTTTGAAAGGTGCATAAAATAGGGGTTCGGAATTATCAAAGAGATAATCGAAAATTTCAAAATGCTAAAAAAGCCCGGAAATGCACTATTTTCCGGGCTTTTTCTATGCCTGAAATTCTGTCTGGACTGTTCGGTTTTGATGGAATTTGAACGATGGCGTATAATAAATTTCGCAAATTCAATTTCATATAAAAAAATAGACATAGTCTATTGCCGTCGGTAAAATTAAGTTACCACACAAAACCCACCGAGGAGGCAATAGCTATGTCTGATAACATTATACAGCTCAATGAGGATCTGATAAAGAACAATCTCAAAGATCTGGTACGCAGCAGCATCGAGGAAACCCTTAATGCTTTGCTGGATCACGAAGCTGATGAGCTTGTGAATGCTGATAAATACGAGCGTTCCGGCGACCGAAAGGGCTACCGTTCTGGCCATTATGAGAGAAATTTTACAACCACTTCAGGTGACGTGACTCTCAAAGTTCCAAAACTAAAGGGCATTCAGTTTGAAACTGCCATCATCGAGCGCTACAAGCGTCGTGAGTGTTCTGTAGAAGAAGCCCTAATCGAGATGTACCTGGCCGGTGTTTCTGTTCGTCGTGTTGAGGACATCACTGAGGCTCTCTGGGGAAGCAAAGTGTCCCCTGGAACTATCAGCAACCCCAACAAGAAAGCGTATGAGCACATCGAGGAATGGCGTTCCCGTCCTCTTGCGGAGGAGTACCCTTATGTCTATGTTGATGGTGTTTACCTAAACGTAGCTGGGGCGGCGAAATCCAGAATGTCTCCGTCCTCATGGCCATTGGCGTGAACAAGGAAGGTTATCGCGAAATCCTTGGCGCCGCTGAAGGCATGAAGGAAGATCATGAAAGCTGGAAAAACTTCTTTGTATGGTTGAAAGAGCGTGGGCTTAAAGGCGTTCGTCTCATCATTGGAGACAAGTGCCTTGGTATGCTCGAAAGCATTCCTGAAATCTTTCCAGAAGCCTGCTATCAGCGCTGTACAGTACATTTTTTCTACCGGAATGTATTTACCGTCACACCAAGAACAAAAATGCGAACCGTCGCAATGATGCTGAAGGCCATCCATGCCCAGGAAAGCAAGAAGGCTGCTCGGGAAAAAGCTGCTTCTGTAGCACAGCAGCTTCGTGAAATGAAGCTGTCTGCCGCTGCCCAGAAAGTGGAGGAAAGCATCGAAGAGACGCTCACATATATGGACTATCCAACTGAACATTGGAACCGAATCCGGACCAACAACACCACTGAACGCGTCAACAGGGAGATCAAACGCCGAACAAAAGCGATTGGAGCATTCCCTGATGGCCAAAGTGCTTTGATGCTAGTCTGTGCACGACTGCGCCATGTAGCAGCGTCGGACTGGGAGTCCAAGCGCTATCTCAACATGAATCACCTGTTTGATTTGGAACTCCAGCGCAAGGTTGACAATCAGTCTACAGCCAGCTAATTATGACACCGACGGCTGAAAATGGATTTGCGAAAAAATCTTGACACTATCGAAGTTAGGATTGTTTATAATTTTGTGGGGGAAATAGAAGTAAAACACAACTAATATGAAGCCCACTTCTCATTTTGAGAAGTGGGCTTCATTAATTATCAAATACAATTACATATTTATATTGCTATTAAGAGAATAGACAGTATAAATATCTTGAACATTGTTTTTTCGTGGAATCAATTTCCCCTCTTGGATCAAACGATGGTAATCATCCAAGGCATCGTTTAATTTTCTAAAATTTTCATCCATTTCAATTATACAGTCTGGCAACTGCTGAATTCTTTCGACTATATTCATATAAACAACCTCGTTTGAAAAAATGCACCATAATTGTGGCTTCTAATATACTCGGACAACGCATCATAATATTCGCTAATTATATCATTCAATTCAGAATCTTGTTCATAATCAATGATTTTCAGATGCAAATCTTCTGTCAAAACTTGAATTCCAATAGGACGTCCATGAGATTTCCACACATTATTATCACTTAATTTATTGGCAATTTCAAGCGCCCGTGCTTCCTTTTCCTCTAAAGTTACAGGACTTCCGCCTGCTGAGTGAGTAGTCCAATCCTTAAATTTATATTTTGTTAACCACTTTTTTAACATATCGACAGCCAGCTCTTTGGCCTGTTCGTATGAACGTAGTTCTGCAAGATCAAAGTCTTTAAGAATTAAGAATTCCGCCTGAGACAATTTATTGATCTGTGCTTTTTCTAAAAGTCCATTGATTTTATCAAGATATCCAAGTGCTGAGACTAACTTTCCATCTTTGCTTTGCACTTGTGGATCAATTGGCCCAAGAGAAGAATAATAATTCATATAAATATTATCTCCGCTCATGCACCATATTGTACCAGCGCTGTATGCATAATCTGGAACAATAAAATTAACTTCACTATAAAAATGACGTAAAATATCAACCATTCTTTGAACGGGAGTAAGACTTCCACCTGGTGTGGTAAGAAAAACATAGATTGCCTGATGTTTGTTGGGGTCTTTAGCTAAAGCTTCTATAATATCTTTCACATTCTTTTCGACACCATTTACAATCTCACCATAATAAGTAAAGACATCGGCACCGAGTTTGGTTTCCAATTTTGTAAGTAGTTCAGTAACCGCTACTTGGCTCAATCTTTCCAACTTATTAATCAACTCTTTCACGCTCCTTGTGTCTTTTTATATTATATCATTCATGCGAAAAAAACACAAGGCTTAGTACATTTTATTATACGCTCTTTAATCAAAATTATACCTCTATGATTAAAACTTTAAATTCATCACTTGACATTGTGGCAAAAGATCTGGCTTCGGTGGATGAACTGGCTGTGTTGGATGGCGGAAAATGCATTTTGCAGCTGCGTGGTGTCAGGCCGTTCAAGTCAGATAAATATGATCTGACCCAGCATCCGAACTACAAGCTCACTGCCGGTGCTGATAAGAAAAATACATTCAGCATCGAGGAGTTTCTTGACCATCGGCTGAAGCTCAAGTCCGGTGATAAGTACGAAGTGGTTGACACAGATCATGTGAAGTAAGGTTGTTCCGGTGACGAAGATGTCATGGGTGCGCTGCTGGCAACAGAATAAGAAGGGGCGATGAGCTGCCGCCTCTTTACATAGCCAGGTTCCTAAGTGGGATTGGAGACCAGGCTATATGTTTGCCCATTTGCAGGTGCACATGCAGATGGAAAATCACTATTCATTCGCCTACAAAGGGCGCAGCGTACAAGGAGGTACACATTTATGGCATTTTTCAACAGCGCAGTAACCGTTCTTCAGACTCTCGTCATCGCACTGGGTGCCGCTCTCGGCATTTGGGGAGCTATCAATCTGCTGGAAGGCTACGGCAACGACAACTCTGGTGCCAATGCTCATGTACGGTAAGGAAGCAAGCAACCGAAAACAAGAGATAGACTGCCAGCACTACACTATTCCGAACCAAAGACCAAAAGATAAGCATTGTGGGAAAATCTAAACTTTTGGATTTTCCTACAATGCCGACTACGGCGGAATCCCTCCCACTCCTTATATCTTTCTTTCCGTATACATTGAATTTGTATTTAGTAAATGCTATAATGTCCCTATTCAAATTATAAATGTGTTGAATTAGTTACATGTACATATTTTTTGTGCCGGAGGAAGTGAAATGAAACAAAAAATTTATCTCATTACAGGCTTAATGGCTTCTGGAAAATCTACAGTTTCCGATTTACTGGCAAAATCAATAGAAAAATGCGTCCATCTTCGTGGTGATGTGTTCCGAAAAATGATTATTTCAGGCAGAGAAAATATGTCAGCTACCCCATCAGCGGAAGCAGTCCGCCAGCTGTACCTTCGATACAAATTGACTGCTGATGCGGCAAGGTCATACTTTGACAACGGCTTTTCTGTAGTGATCCAAGATAACTACTACGGTGATGAATTAAACCGAATGATAAATTATCTGCATAAATACCCTGTTGAGGTTGTCGTTCTTTGTCCAGATGTGGAAACAATAAAAGAAAGGGAACGATACAGGGAGAAAACAGGCTATTCCGGCTTTACGGTTGAAACCTTATACGATACATTTATGCAGACAACACCACGGATCGGCTTTTGGCTGGACAATTCCAATCAAACACCACAGCAGACAGCAGAAACCATTCTGAACACCAGGAAGCCGGTATGATTGTTACATATAAGGGGAAGAAAAAAATTTCTTTTTAAGTACTTTCTTTCCTAAAACTGATGTGATATAATAGCTTCATTCCAGAAAAAGGAGTAAAAAAATATGCGGCAAGGTATTCTTAAATAAAACTATAATCAAATAGTGGGAACAAAGAATTATGATAGCTCCTTTTGTGGGGGCTTGGTTTTTTGTACCCAATTTAAGAATACTTTTGCCTTATCAATTTTGACATATTCAAAAAACAGCAATCACAAATAGGTGTATGCTGTATATGTGTATGTCCGCAAATTAGAATCCCCAGTGGTAAAAAGTATTTTACTGCTGGGGATTTTTTTATGCCCTTTGGGGCTGTAAAGGGAGGACAATCACATGAAAATAATCAATATCGGCATTCTGGCCCATGTAGACGCAGGAAAAACTACATTGACAGAAAGTCTGCTATACACCAGTGGAGCGATTGCGGAACAGGGAAACGTGGATAAAGGGACCACAAGAACAGACACTATGATTTTTGGAACGGCAACGGGAATTACCATTCAGACAGCGGTTACTTCTTTTTATTGGAATGATTATAAAATCAATATCGTGGACACTCCCGGTCATATGGATTTTTTAACCGAAGCATACCGCTCTTTATCTGTCCTTGACGGAGCTGTTTTAGTCATTTCAGCAAAAGACGGCGTACAGGCACAAACCCGTATATTATTCCATGCGCTTCAGAAAATGGACATTCCGACAATTATCTTTATAAATAAGATAGACCAAAATGGGATCGACCTGCAGTGTGTTTACCAAAGCATTAAAGATAAACTTACCAGTGATATGATTGTCATGCAGGAGGTTTCCCTGTCGCCAAAGATAACCATGACCGATATTTCTGATTTAGACAAATGGGATATGATTATTTCCGGAAGCGATGAACTATTAGAACGATATGTTGCAGAGGATTCTTTGGATATACAGGAATTACAATATGAAAAGTGCAAAAAGAACCAGATGCTGCTCTTTGTTTCCTGTTTATCATGGGAGTGCAAAAAGACAATTTAGGAACAGAAAAAAACTGATTGAAGCGATTATAGAAACTTTCATTACAGAAACGGACGATATTCAGTCTGAATTATGTGGATATGTTTTTTTAAGGTTGAGTATACAGAGCGGAAAAAACGGCTTTCTTATTTACGCCTGTATCATGGGACGCTCCATTTACGGGATACCCTGCTGCTGTCAAAAAAGGAAAAAATAAAGATTACAGAAATGTGTATTCCGTCAAATGGTGAAATCGTCCCGGCTGACCATGCCTGTCCGGGAGAAATTGTTATTTTTAGCTGATGATACTTTGAAACTGAACGATATCCTGGGAAATGAAAAAAACTCCTGCCTCACAAAAACACGGATTGATAATCCCATGCCATTACTTCGGACAACGGTAGAGCCGCAAAAGCCGGAGCAAAGGGAAGCCCTGTTAAATGCCCTCGCAGAGATTGCTGATACAGACCCTCTTTTGCATTTTGACATTGATACTGTTACCCATGAGATTATGTTATCTTTTTTGGGAAAAGTACAGTTAGAAGTTATTTGTTCGCTATTAGAAGAAAAAAATATCATGTGGGCGTGGCTATGAAAGAGCCTTCGGTTATTTATCTGGAAAGACCGCAAAAAGCGAGCTGCACGATTCATATTGAAGTGCCGCCGAATCCGTTTTGGGCATCTATTGGTTTGACTGTAACACCGCTTCCTGTTGGAAGCGGAACACAATATAAAAGCGAGGTATCTCTCGGCTATTTAAACCAAAGTTTTCAAAATGCCGTCATGGAGGGTGTGCGTTATGGAATGGAGCAGGGCTTATATGGCTGGGGAGTGACAGACTGCCAAATTTGTTTTGATTATGGAGTTTATTACAGCCCGGTCAGCACCCCCGCTGATTTTCGTTTTCTTGCGCCTGTCGTGTTGGAGCAGGCATTGAAAAAAGCAGGGACACAACTGTTGGAACCATACCTTTCCTTTACCCTTTTTGCACCGCAGGAATATCTTTCACGGGCTTATAATGATGCACCAAAGTATTGCGCAATCATTGAATCAACCAGACTTGAAAAAGATGAAGTTATTTTTAAGGGTGAAATCCCTGCCCGTTGTATCGGTGAATATAGGAATGATCTGAATTTTTATACAAATGGAAGAAGTGTCTGCATTACAGAATTAAAAGGGTATCAGGAAACTTCCGGCGAGCCTGTATTTCAGCCACGCCGCCCGAACAGCCGTTTAGACAAGATCCGGCATATGTTTCAGAAGATAATGTAACGTCTTGCGCAATGCAAGCGTTCATTGCTGGCTATTCCGAAATATCATTGATAAAATCAGCATCAGAGAGGAGGAACCATTTTGAACCAGAAACAGACGGATATTACAACAGGAAAGCAAATACGTCATCTGCGAACACAATCGGGAATGACACAGGAAGAACTGGCTGGGGAATTGAATGTTACCCGGCAGGCGCTATCGAATTGGGAGAGAGATGTTAATGAACCCGATTTAAATACGTTGAAAAAAATTTGTTTTCTTTTTGGAGTCCACATGGACGATTTTTGCGAAGGAGGTAATAACAAAAAAATGGAAACATGTGAAAAAAAGAGAAACGACAATTTAATAAGTATGATATGGCAATTGGACTTTTTTATGGTGTCGGGATATTTCTTGGCATTGGTATTTTCTTTGTTGGCGGTTTTATGACAATGTCGGGTGCAGGGTGGGGAGCATCACTATTTGGCGGTGGCTGTTTTTTTCTCTTGTATTTGGCTTGATATGCCATGCAGTTATTACATTGAGAAGAAATGACAAATGATGACATATCCTGCTTTCTAGACTTTTCGGTCATATCGCGTAAAAAAGCCGCTGCTTTTGGCTTTCCAATAGCGGCGGCAAAGGGAAATATCCTTTGAATACCTTACAGAAGAAAAGTTTTGCAGCATTATAAAAATAAAAGCCTATACCATTTTGGAAAGAAAAGATACATAATAGTCAAGACGGCAACAATCAGAAGTTATGGAGGGTAACAATGGAATATAGTAAGGAAGATTTAATGGAAGCAAAAAGGCAAATTTTGGGAGTGGGAGAGAACATGGGAACAGAGGAAAGTAAAAAAATCTGGGAGAAAAACGCACAATTTTGGGATAATGCAATGGGTGACAAATCTAATGAATTTCACAGAGAGGTAGTGCGTCCCAAAGTAACGGAACTTCTATCTCCTAATCCTGCGGATTACATTTTGGATATTGCGTGTGGCAATGGAAATTATTCTTCGTATCTTGCACAAAGAGGCGCTTCGATTGTCGCTTTTGATTACAGCAAAAAAATGATAGAATTGGCTAAAAGACGGCAATCACAATATGCAAAACAAATTGAATTTTGTGTAGCGGATGCGACCAATAGAGAAAGTATATTAGAATTAAAAAGAAATCGAGCCTTTTACGAAAGCAGTTTCTAATATGGCAATTATGGATATTACGGATATTGAACCACTTCTTATGGCTGTTTATGAACTGTTGGAGGAAAGCGGAATTTTTGTCTTTGCAACGCAACACCCTTGTTTTATCACGTTGACTGAAAAATATATGACACCGCACAGTTACTATGGTATAGCGATTGAAGGGCAACCGGAGGAGCAGATTTATTATCATCGTTCCATACAAGATATTTTTAACCTTTGTTTTAGAGCTGGATTTGTCATTGATGGATTTTATGAAGAATGTTTCAAAAACAACAAAGAAATTCCTATGGTAATGATAGTAAGGCTTAAAAAGGTAAAACGTGATAGCTTAAAATAAATTCAAGTTTGCCGGATAAATAGCAAACCTGGCCGAGCCAGTCAACGGTCAAGATGAACGGGCTTCGCCCGCCGTTGACAGCCCCGCCCGGTTTTGCAGTTAGGCAGTCAAGGAGCGACAGCCTAAAGTGCTGCCGCCCCTTACTATCATAAAAAGCAACTACTAACCAGCCACAGCCCTTTTGGGAGGAAAGGGGGATTTTCCATGACCTGTACAGAAGAATATCGGGAACATATCGAGTACACTTTCCATGCCTTTTGCAAAGTCGTTATCCGAAATGCAACGATCAACGCAGCGAGGACACGGAGCAGGAAGCACAAAAGAGAAATATCCCTTGAATACCTCACAGACGAAAAGCACTACCCTTTAGGCACGACAGATGAATATTTCCAAGCCCCGGAGCCGGACGAGGAATACATACTTACCCTTTGCGGCGATACGGTCATTTTCAGCAGCGGCTTACTTTGCGGAAGCCCCTGTCACGGCTGGACGAACGGGAGCGGGAAATGATTTACCTGTCCTTTTTCAAGCGTATTCCACAGCACGAAATTGGCAGACAGTACGGGCGCAGCCGCAGCACAGCGGGCTACCATATCCGAAAAGTCCTACGGCAGCTCCAAGCGGAAATGGAGGGAATGGCATATGAGAAATAATAGGCTTCTCCCCTATGAAACAATCGTCCAAGCCACCAGCGGGGAGCCGGAAGCGGTGGGAACTGTATTGCAGTATTACCGCCGCCGCATACAATGTGCCGCCCGTGTGAATGGACGGGTAGACCAAGATACAGAGGACTACATCACCCAGACGCTTCTCACAGCTATTTTCAAGTTCCGCTTTGGGAGATAGCCCTACCGCCTACAACTGAATAACCGCCGCTTCGCCGGCAACCAGAAAGCAGTAAATCTATTCAACAGATTTGCTGCTTTTTTTCGTTCCTGTTTGGCATTTTTGAAAATCCCCAGTATGAAAAAACAAAAGGGAAAATTGCCGCCGCAGTTGGCAAAATCCCTTACTTATCCGTGGAGGGTATCAAAGAAAAAAATACTGCCATTGTCCGCCTTTTTTTCGGCTTGCGTGGTGTTGTAGGGAATAAGGGGAAATTCTAAAAATCTCCGTCCATTTTGCTTTGCGTGGTGTTGTAGGTAGTGAAAGGAAAATTTTCAAGATATGCCGGAATAGCGGGTAGCAAAGCCCTTTTGAAACGTCTTGTTAGCGGAAAGTACGGAAGCCGGGGAACGCCGGAGTTTTTTTCAGAGCAGATTCTACCGCAGTACCAAAAATTCGCTTATCGCTCATTTTGCCCCTGCGGGAATCTTGTTGGGGAGTGCCTTCCCCAAACCCTGCTTATGCGGCTTACGCCGCTGGAAAATCCCTCAAAATAATTTTTCGGATTTTTCAAAAACAGTTCCGCTTTACACCCTGTTTTTCTCCTATTAGTGAGAGGACACCACGCACAGCCGAAGGAGGTTTTACCATGCGAAAACGATATAACACGCCGCACCGCAGCCGGGTAGTCAAGACACGCATGACCGAGGAAGAATACGCCGAGTTTGCGGAAAGGCTTTCTGCTTACAACATGAGCCAAGCCGAGTTTATCCGGCAAGCCATAACCGGGGCAGCCATACGCCCCATCATAACCGTTTCCCCCGTCAATGACGAGTTGCTTGCCGCTGTCGGGAAGCTGACCGCCGAATACGGCAGGATCGGCGGCAACTTAAACCAGATAGCCCGGACGCTGAACGAGTGGCACAGCCCCTACCCGCAGCTTGCCGGGGAGGTACGGGCGGCGGTTTCCGACCTTGCTGCCCTAAAGTTTGAAGTCTTGCAGAAAGTGGGTGACGCTGTTGGCAACATTCAAACATATCAGCTCTAAAAATGCGGACTATGGCGCAGCGGAAGCCTATCTCACATTTGAGCATGACGAGTTTACCATGAAGCCCACCCTTGATGAAAACGGGCGGCTGATACCGAGGGAGGATTACCGCATTTCTTCCCTCAACTGTGGGGGCGAGGATTTCGCTGTTGCCTGTATGCGGGCTAATCTCCGCTATGAGAAAAACCAAAAACGGGAAGATGTGAAAAGCCACCACTATATCATCAGCTTTGACCCACGGGACGGGACAGACAACGGCTTGACCGTAGACCGGGCGCAGGAGCTGGGCGAGCAGTTCTGTAAAGAGCATTTCCCCGGACACCAAGCCTTAGTCTGCACCCACCCGGACGGGCATAACCACAGCGGCAATATCCATGTGCATATCGTCATCAACTCCCTGCGGATTTATGAAGTCCCGCTTCTGCCCTACATGGACAGACCAGCCGACACACGGGAGGGCTGCAAGCACCGCTGCACCAACGCCGCTATGGAATATTTCAAGAGTGAAGTCATGGAGATGTGCCACCGGGAGGGGCTTTACCAAATCGACCTCCTAAGCGGCAGCAAGGAACGGATAACCGAACGGGAATACTGGGCGGCAAAGAAAGGACAGCTTGCCCTTGATAAAGAGAACGCTGTCAGAGAAGCCGCAGGACAGCCGACCAAGCCCACCAAGTTTGAAACGGACAAGGCGAAGCTGCGCCGGACGATACGGCAGGCACTTTCCCAAGCTGGCAGCTTTGACGAATTTTCTTCCCTTTTGCTGCGGGAGGGTGTGACCGTCAAGGAGAGCCGGGGGCGGCTTTTCCTACCTCACGCCGGACAGGACAAAGCCTATCACAGCCCGGAAGCTGGGGACGATTTTGACAAGGCTGCTGTCCTTGTCCTGCTTACGCAGAACGCCCACAGAGCCGCCGAACAGAGCAAAGCCATACTCGAATACCCCTGCCGCGGTTAAAAAGCTGTCACAAGGGGAAAAACCACAAAAACCACCCCGGCAGACAACACCTTGCAGCGCATGGTTGACCGGGAAGCCAAGCGAGCCGAGGGCAAGGGCGTGGGCTATGACCGCTGGGCGGCAAAGCACAACCTAAAGCAAATGGCAGCTACCGTTACCGCCTATCAGCAGTACGGCTTTTCTTCCCCGGAGGAACTGGACGAAGCCTGTTCTGCCGCCTATACCGCCATGCGGGAAAGCCTTACAGAGCTGAAGCAGATGGAAAAGACGCTGAACGGGAAAAAGGAGCTGCAACGGCAGGTGCTTGCCTATTCCAAGACCCGCCCTGTCCGGGACGGGCTGAAACAGCAGAAAAACGCCAAAGCAAAAGCAGCCTACCGTCAGAAGTACGAAAGCGACTTTATCATAGCAGACGCAGCCGCCCGCTATTTCAGGGAAAACGGCATTTCCAAGCTGCCGAGCTATAAAGCCCTGCAAGCAGAGATTGAAACCCTTATCCAAGAGAAAAACAGCGGCTACAACGATTACCGGGCAAAACGGGAGGAATACCGCCGCTTACAGACTGTCAAGGGCAATATCGACCAGATTTTACACCGGGAGCGCAAGCCTGTGAAAAGGCAGGAACAGGAACGATAAAAACCGCCCCAAAATGTACCCGAACCTATACAGAACAAGGGGGCTGCCCCGTACCCTATCCGCAAATACCAAAGGATTTTTTAACGGGCTTATAGGGCAGAAAAAACCCGAAAATGATACCGAGATGATACAGAATTACCGCCGATACCGCCACACCAGCGGAAACGGCAGAAAGGAGCGCACCCATGCCAAGAATGAGCAAGAAACGGCGGCTGGAATGGTCTTTTTTCCTGCGGCAAGTGAAAGTCGGGAATTCCACCTGCGATCGTATCACATACAATGACCTCTGCCGGGGCTGTACCCATAGCTGCAAGCAGAGCTTCCGGGCGGTTATCATACTCTGCCCCCACTACTACTCCAAACGCCGGAAAAAGGAGGACAGGGACAATGGCAGATAACCGCAAGTATTACTACCTCAAGCTGAAAGAGAACTTTTTTTGACAGCGACTCCATTGTGCTGCTGGAAGATATGAAAGACGGGATTTTATACTCCAATATCCTCTTGAAGCTGTACTTAAAATCGCTGAAAAACGGCGGGAAATTGCAGCTTGACGAGCATATCCCCTACACAGCGCAGATGATAGCGACACTGACCCGCCACCAGATAGGGACGGTTGAGAGGGCTTTAGAGATTTTCCGGCAGTTGGGGCTTGTGGAGCAGCTTGACAGCGGGGCTTTCTATATGACCGACATTGAGCTGATGATAGGACAGTCCTCTACCGAAGCCGAGCGGAAACGGGCTGCAAGACTGGAAAACAAGGCACTTTTACCGCCCCGGACAAAAGGCGGACATTTGTCCGACATTCGTCCACCAGAGATAGAGATAGAGTTAGAGAAAGAGATAGAGATAGAAAAAGAGAGAGGGAGAAACGGGACACCCCGCCCCCGCCGCTTATGGCAGATACAACAATGTGATACTGACCGATACAGAGCTTTCCGGGCTAAAAACAGAGTTGCCCGACAAGTGGGAGTATTATATTGACCGGCTTTCCTGCCATATCGCTTCCACCGGGAAACAGTACCACAGCCATGCAGCCACCATTTACAAGTGGGCGCAGGAGGACGCTGCCAAAGGCAAGGCTGCCCCGAAACAGGGCATACCCGATTATTCATGCAAGGAGGGCGAGAGCTTATGAAAAACGGAATTGAAGCTATGATTACGGACATTACAGCCACTACCGCCGAAGCGGAGGACTACACAGGCGAGGACGGGCTTTTATACTGCGGTAAGTGCCATACGCCCAAAGAAGCCTATTTTGCAGAGGGAAAGACTTGTTTCGGGCGTGACCGCCACCCGGCAGAGTGCGACTGCCAGCGGGCAGCCCGTGAAAAGCAGCAAGCCGCCGAAAGCCGACAGAAGCACCTTGAAAAAGTGGAGGACTTGAAACGCCGGGGCTTTACCGACCCTGCTATGCGGAACTGGACATTTGAGCATGACAACGGCAGAAACCCGCAGACCGAAACCGCCCGCTTTTATGTGGAGAGCTGGGAAACCATGCAGGCTGAAAAATATCGGCTACCTGTTTTTGGGGCGGCGTGGGGACGGGAAAAAGCTACCTTGCCGCCTGTATCGCCAACGCCCTTATGGAAAAAAAGAGGTTGCCGTCTGCATGACAAACTTTGCAACGATACTGGGTGACCTTGCCGCCAGCTTTGAGGGCAGGAACGAATATATTTCCCGCCTTTGCAGCTACCCTCTGCTGATACTTGATGATTTCGGTATGGAGCGAGGAACAGAATACGGGCTGGAACAGGTTTACAGCGTGATTGACAGCCGTTACCGAAGCGGCAAGCCGCTGATCGCCACGACCAACCTCACGCTGGAGGAATTGCAGCACCCGCAGGACACGCCCCACGCCCGTATCTATGACAGGCTGACTTCCATGTGCGCCCCCGTCCGCTTCACGGGCAGCAACTTCCGAAAGGAAACCGCACAGGAAAAGCTGGAACGCTTAAAGCAACTGATGAAGCAGCGAAAGGAGAGCCTATGACAGAAACGAAACAGACAAGCACCACCAAAACAGACCGCCGCCCGGACTGTGTGACGGAAATCCGCATGGGCAACTCCGTCCTTACCGTTTCCGGCTTCTTCAAGCAGGGCGCAACCGACACCGCAGCCGACAAGATGATGAAAGTGCTGGAAGCGGAAGCTGCTACACAAAAAACGGCGATTTGACCGACCATAAAGAAGCAGATTTGACGCTTTTGCCGCTATACAGACAGCCGCCCCATGTGGTACAATCAAGGTACGGAATAGTGGGGCTGGCTGTCGGAAACGGAGGATTTTATGTTAAGACAGACCAACCAACAACCAATTACCGCCCTTTACCCAAGACTATCCCATGAGGACGAGCTGCAAGGCGAAAGCAATTCCATTTCCAATCAGAAGCGTATCCTTGAAACCTATGCAAAGCAGAACGGCTTTTCCAATCTGCGCTGGTACACGGACGACGGTTATTCTGGTGCGAACTTTCAAAGACCCGGTTTTCAAGCCATGCTTGCGGACATTGAAGCCGGAAAAGTCGGGACAGTTATCGTAAAGGATATGTCGAGGTTAGGGCGAAACTACCTGCAAGTGGGAATGTACACGGAAATGATTTTCCCACAGAAAGGTGTCCGCTTCATCGCTATCAATGACGGAGTGGACAGCGCACAGGGCGACAATGACTTTGCCCCGCTGCGGAATATCTTTAACGAATGGCTGGTGAGAGATACGAGCAAGAAAATCAAAGCAGTAAAACGCTCAAAAGGCATGAATGGCAAGCCCATCACAAGCAAGCCTGTGTATGGCTACCTCATGGACGAGGATGAAAATTTCATTATTGACGAGGAAGCTGCACCCGTAGTCAAGCAGATATACAACCTCTGTCTTGCCGGGAATGGTCCGACCAAGATAGCCCGTATGCTCACAGAGCAGCAAATCCCCACGCCGGGAACGCTTGAATACCGCAGGACGGGCAGCACCCGCCGCTACCACCCCGGCTATGAGTGCAAGTGGGCGACCAATACCGTAGTGCATATCCTTGAAAACCGGGAATACACAGGCTGTCTGGTAAATTTCAAGACAGAAAAACTTTCTTACAAAGTCAAGCACAGTGTAGAAAATCCCCCGGAAAAGCAAGTGATTTTCGAGAACCACCACGAGCCTATCATAGACACCCAAACATGGGAACGGGTGCAGGAGCTTCGCAAACAGCGCAAACGCCCAAACCGCTATGATGAAGTGGGTTTGTTCTCCGGCATACTGTTCTGTGCGGACTGCGGCAGCGTGATGTATCAGCAGCGATACCAGACGGACAAGCGCAAGCAGGACTGTTATATCTGCGGCAACTACAAGAAACGCACCCATGACTGTACGGCGCACTTTATCCGCACCGACCTCTTGACCGCTGGTGTACTCTCCAATCTGCGGAAAGTGACCAGCTATGCGGCAAAGCATGAAGCCCGGTTTATGAAACTCTTGATTGAGCAGAACGAGGACGGGGGCAAACGCAGGAACGCCGCCAAGAAAAAGGAACTGGAAGCCTCCGAGAAACGCATAGCCGAGTTATCCGCTATCTTCAAGCGGCTGTATGAGGACAGCGTGACCGGGCGCATATCAGACGAGCGTTTCACAGAGCTGTCGGCAGACTATGAAGCAGAGCAACGGGAGCTGAAAGAAAGAGCCGCTGCTATTCAAGCGGAGCTTTCCAAAGCACAGGAAGCCACCGTGAACGCAGAAAAGTTTATGAATGTTGTCCGGCGGCATACCAGCTTTGAAGAACTTACCCCTACTCTGCTGCGGGAGTTTGTAGAGAAAATCGTTGTGCATGAGTGCAGCTATGACGAGAACAAGACCCGCAGACAGGACATTGAGATTTATTATTCTTTTGTTGGCAAGGTGGACTTGCCCGAATAACCGCCCGACCTATCCGACACAATGCGCAAGTGCCGGATAGGAACGGCAAAATTTTTTACACTTCTATTACTTCTTTATCGCACATCAGTAAAGTCTCAGGGCATGAAGCAGCTGATGGCTGGCGGCGGCGTGACACTGATCGGCACGACTCTGGTGCCGCTGCTTTCCGGACTTTTTAGTTAAACTACGGTATTCCGAAACTGAAAGGAAACAGAATTCGACACGATCCGAAAAAGTCAGTGGAAATCAATAGGAGTTGCGGTTTGTAATCGCAAAACATATTGATTTTTTATGTACTTGCGGTATAATAGGATTATGGAGGTGGTTCCTATGATAAACAGACCGCTCTACGTCGATAAGATTATGGCATACACCGACACACCTTTTGTAAAAGTGTTGACGGGTGTTCGCCGCTGCGGAAAATCCACAGTTCTTAAAATGATCATGGAGAAGCTGCAAAAAGAGCATGGCATTCCGTCTGAGCGGATTGTCAGTATGCGTTTCGATTCTATGGATTATGAGGATATGACAGCGAAGGATATGTTCAAAGCTGTCAAAGAAAAGCTCAACCCAACTGGGAAAATGTATCTCTTTCTGGATGAGGTTCAGGAAATTGAGGGCTGGGAGAAAGTAGTAAACTCTCTGGCAACGGATTATGATGTTGACCTTTATGTGACAGGCTCCAATTCCAGAATGATGTCTTCGGAAATAGCGACTTACCTGACCGGACGATATGTTTCCTTCCGTATCTATACGCTTTCGTTTCAGGAATATCTGGAATTCAAAGCAGTATACACAGGTAAAGGATATCCATGCTGAACTGGCAGACTATATCCGCTTGGGTGGCTTCCCTGCAACGCACCTGAGTGAGTATTCACAGGATGAGGTTTATACGATTGTCCGGGATATCTATAATTCCACGATTTTTTCGGATATCGTAAAGAGAAACCAGATTCGTAAGATCGACCGGCTGGAACGGGTGGTTCGGTACACATTTGCGAATGTGGGAAATTCATTTTCGGCAAAATCAATTTCTGATTATCTGAAATCAGAGCATCGTTCTATCGACAATGAAACAGTGTACAGTTATCTGGAAAAGCTGGAGAAAGCATATCTCCTTCATCGCTGTTCTCGATACGACCTGCGCGGAAAGGAGATTCTGAAAACACAGGAGAAGTTTTATCTTGCTGATACTGCTTTACGTTACAGCGTGCTGGGCTATACACCGGACAGCGTTGCTTCCAGTCTGGAAAATGTGGTGTATCTGGAACTTTGCAGACGAGGATATACCGTGACGATTGGGAAAACGCCGGACGGTGAAGTCGATTTTGTGGCGCAGAAGCAGAATGACCGGTTGTATGTGCAGGTCACTCAGGAGATTAAATCCGAAAATACAGAAAAGCGCGAATATGAACGGCTGCTGGAAATCCGGGATAACTATCCGAAGTATGTTTTGAGAACCGATGAATTTGCCGGAGGCAATTACCAGGGAATCAAGAGTATGCACATTGCAGATTTTCTATTGAGCACAGAATATTAACAACGAGGGCGGCGGTGAGCTATAATGGTTCCGTAAATTAAGACACATCTTAAGACGGTTTTTAATGAATCTGATATGCTTGAAACATACCACACATGGAGGATTCATTTATGTCCCGTACAAGAAGAAACTTTTCAGCAAAGTTCAAGTCCGACCTCGTTCTCGAAGTCCTGAAGGGTGAGAAAGAACTGAATGTCATCGCCACAGAGAACGGCATCCAGCCGAATCTTCTCAGGAACTGGAAGAAGGAGTTCTTAGAGAAGGCTTCCGTGGTCTTCAGCTATCATTGACTGGTATAGCCGCTGCATCGTTGGCTGGGATCTGGATGATACACTGGACGCCACCTCTTGTATCGAAGCATGTAAGAAAGCTTTCCTGGCGGCAAAACCGGAGATCCCGAATTCGGATCAAGGCTGCCGGTTCACCAGCCAAGGCTACAAAGATTTTCTGAAGGCTAACAAGGTATGTCAGAGTATGGACGGCAAGAGCCGCTGGGCTGACAACATCAAGATCGAGCGGTGGTTCCGCTCTTTCAAGTATGAGGAAGCCTGCCTGACAGAATGGCACAACATCAAGGAGGCCAGAGCTGCGATCAGGGAGTACATCCATACCTACAACTTCGAGTGCTGTCATTCGGCGATCGGGAATGTACCGCCTGCTTCGGTGTATTTACCCGGCAATGCTTTACGAGGAAGCCAGGGATATCGCTTGAACATCAGTAACCCAGGGCATCAACACTCTCATAACTATGGATATCAGTTCATTATAAAAATCTCGGATTTTTGTCTTGAAAACTGACCCATTATAGTAGCAGATTCAACGGTTATCTATGAATTTGCGATCAATCCGGATAAGTCCCATATCATTCCGGAAAATATTTTATACTGGGTGAAGTTTCTGACAGAAATAGAAAATAATCGCTTGAAGTTCTCTGCGTGTAAGGGAATCATGTTTGATACGAATATCTCGTATTCAGATACAAATGAATCCGAGATGATTCTTGGAAATAAATAGCGGCATATGGAGATGCAAAACGGTATATCGACAGTTTCCGCAAGGGGGACTATGCTCTTTTTTGTTCCAAAGAAAGAGGAATTATTGCGGTTGGTCAGATTATCACAGACGCGCCGACGGAAGTGGCTGATGAAAAATATCACAGTGTCAGAATGATTGTGCCAGAAAATTTCAATGGAGATGTTAAAGCATTGCCTGCTCTTTCTCCGAATGAGATTAAAACAATTTTGAAGCGGAATTTTTATTGGGCATCGACAATAAAAACACCGTTCCTTACAGGAGCACAAGCTGAGATGTTGATTCGTGAATTGCAAAAGAAGCATGTCTAATGAGGTGGCAGAAGGGGGGATAAATAAGCAATGCCGTTGCAGATTATCAGAAACGATATTACAAAAATGAGCGTTGACGCGATCGTCAATGCTGCAAACACTTCTCTTTTGGGCGGCGGTGGTGTGGACGGCTGCATTCATCGTGCTGCCGGACCGGAGCTGCTTGCAGAATGCAGTACGCTGCATGGCTGCGAGATCGGCAGCGCAAAAATTACAAAGGGATACCATCTGCCTTGCAAATATGTGATCCATGCAGTTGGCCTGCGTTGGCGGGATGGCAAACATCGGGAACAGGAGCTTCTGGAATCCTGTTATCGGACATCTTTGAACCTGGCAAAAGAAAATGGCTGTCAGTCGGTGGCCTTTCCGCTGATTTCCTCCGGGATCTACGGCTATCCAAAAGACCAGGCACTGAAGGTTGCAGTCGATACCATCAGCACATTCCTGTTGGAAAATGAGATGATGGTCTACATCGTTATCTTTGACCGAAAGGCATATCAGATCAGCGGAAAACTGTTTGCCGATATCGCGGCGTACATAGATGACCGGTATGTGGAGGAATATACCGACAGCCGGGCAGAACAGAGACGGCGGCTCGAAGCGTTGTCAGAGGAATCCTATTTTGAAGCTGCACCTGCCCCGCTGCTGCCCGAAGCAATCTGTAAATCTTGCAGCAGTCAATCTTTGGAAGAGGCATTAGGACAGATTGATGAGAGCTTTTCGGAAATGCTGCTGCGGAAGATTGATGAAAGCGGTATGACGGATGCCCAGTGCTACAAGAAGGCAAATATTGACCGGAAGCTCTTTTCAAAGATCCGTTCAGATAAATTCTATAAGCCATCCAAACCTACGGTGCTGGCATTTGCTCTGGCTTTGGGGTTGCCACTTGTCCAGATGCAGGAGATGCTCGGCAAGGCAGGGTTTACCCTTTCCCATTCGAGCAAATTCGATATCATTGTAGAATATTTTGTCGAACGAGGAAACTACGATGTGTATGAAATCAATGAGGCACTGTTTGCCTTTGACCAGAGCCTGATTGGAGCATAAGGACAAAGAAATGTCGCTTGCCATGCGACCACTCCACAAAAGAAAATCGCTATACTATGGCTGTAAGGTGCGAAACCGAGCAGCCATAATCTTTTGGGAGGACAAGCATATGAGAAAGAATTTAACAGAGATCGTTTTTATCTTAGATCGCAGCGGTTCCATGAGCGGACTGGAACGGGATACCATCGGCGGATTCAATTCTATGATTGAGCAGCAGAAAAAAGCAGAGGGCGAAGCACTGATTTCAACGGTATTGTTTGACAATGTGAGCGAAGTCCTGCATGACCGTGTAAATGTAAAGGACATCCGACCGATGAGCGACCGGGATTACATGGTTCGCGGATGCACAGCACTCTTAGATGCCATCGGCGGTGCGCTTCATCACATTGGAAATGTTCATAAGTACGCAAGACCGGAGGATGTGCCGGAACACACCATGTTTGTAATCACTACGGATGGAATGGAAAATGCCAGCTGCCGCTACAACAACGAAAAAGTGAAGCAGATGATCGAGCGGCAGAAAGCGACATACGGTTGGGAGTTTTTGTTCCTCGGTGCCAATATTGACGCGGTAGAGACCGCAAGCCATTTCGGAATCGGTGCAGATCGCGCAGTCAACTATCAGTGCGACAGTGAAGGAACTGCGTTGAATTATGAGGTGGTCAGCGAAGCAATCAGCTCTGTCCGGTACAGTGCCCCGCTGAGTGCAGACTGGAAAGCGTATAGACGAGGACTACAAAAAACGCGGAGGCCGTAAGCACAAGTAAATGTTTTTTGAGGCCGGGTGGTGATTCACTCCGGTTTTTTCTTTGGCAGGATCTGCCGTTAAAGCATCCGGAACGGGCGCAAGACATCCGGTGGACGTCTGCTTTGCGCGGAGCGGAGTGGAACGGAGACGCAGCAGCTCGATGCCGCAGGCAGGGTTCTATGGGGATTGGGGAGTTTCCCCAACAAGCAGAAAATCGCTTTCGTGTCACGAAAGCCCTGCTTGCAGACGAGTGGATTCTAAAAAAATCGTTCAAATTCTGGAAGAACTTTCGATTGATTTTGTTCGTTTCTTAGAGTAGAATATAAGCGAGAAATTTTAACTTGCTGCGAGTGACTTTAGACATCGAAAAAGAGGTTCCGTATGGATTTCATGACGATTAAGCAGGCTTCTGAAAAATGGGGAATCTGCACAAGGAGAGTACAGACATTATGCACGGAAGGGCGAATTGATGGTGCCGAGCGTTTAGGCCATCAGTGGGTCATTCCTATTAACGCCGAAAAGCCGAAGGATGCCAGAATCAAAAGCGGCAGATACATTAAAACAAATCCGGAAATGGAGAGAACGAAGATGGAAAGAAAACCGTATAGTGCTGGAGCCGTGAAATTTTCGTTCTGGTTCATAGAATTTCGGAAAACCGTGCAGCTCTTGAGCGAGGGTAAGAGCTTTGCAGATATTAAAAAGTTGAATGAAGAGACAAACATCTATGGTGCACCGACAAAACTACGAGCGCAGCAGATTTATTCTACCGTAACAGCCCGTATCAAGACATTAGATGAAAGCTTTTATCCAATCTTTCTGAGCAGTGATCTTGCTACACAAAAACTATTTGTGCTGACTGCGGCTCTTTTGCATGACACGCTATTCTTTGATTTTGTGTATGAAGTAGTGCGGGAAAAAATGATTCTTGGTTCCGATGAGCTGACGGATGCAGATATCCGGATATTTTTCAAAAATAAGCAGGAACAGAGTGAGAAAGTGGCTTCTCTTCAAGACTATACGCTGCACCGCCTCGGTTCCTGCTATAAAACGCAGCTTTATGAAGCGGGGCTTTTAGAAAGCAACCGGGCAAACAGCACAAGAAAAATACTGAAGCCAATTCTTGATATTGTATTTGAGCATTGGCTTTATGACCATGACCTTGGCATCATGGTAAAAACACTGACGGGGGTAAGATAAATGGACAAGGTGAATTTCTCCGCAGGAGAAAGAGAGGGTGGCCTGGGCCATTTAAGCCAAAGACTGGACGAGATGGAGCTTGCAATCCATAAGCCATCTTTCCGAAAAGGAACAGGCCGCGCAAATGAGGTCAACTATTGGGTGTTTGATTATCCACCGGAAAAGGAACTGGAAGTTCGGGAGCGTGTAGAGTATCTGAAAAATAAGAATGACCGGGGCGATGATGATTTTGAGCTTGTGGTTTTTGACCTGTATGATATCATCATTGACTTTTTGGAAAAGAAAAACTTTATGGAAAAGTGCTATGACTTTGAAAAAAAGCGAGGAATCGAGCGTATCGTCAAGGCGGTGACCAACTCCATGAAGGTGAATGACGATGACAGCCTGATCGTGCAATATATCAAAGAACATACGCCGGAGAATGCAGTTGTGTTCCTGACCGGTATCGGCAAGTGCTATCCGATTTTGCGCTCCCACAAGGTGCTTAACAACTTGCACCAGGCGTTTGTGCGCTGCCCGGTCGTGATGTTCTTTCCGGGAATCTATAATGAGCAGGAGCTGATCCTGTTCAATGAGATTAAAGACGATAACTATTACCGGGCATTCCGACTGGTAAAGTAATGGATGGAGGAAACAGTTATGCAGATCAAGGACATGTTCCGAAAGAAAATTGACCGTGAGATACAGGGCGTTATCATTGTCGGTCAGGGTGAAGAAACAAATGTAGCGCAGGAGCTGGAAGAGTACGTTGTGACCCGTGAGCTTCAGCGTCATTTTGCGGATTTCTTTGCAGCATATAAAAAAAGGTATTCAGGGAACCACACCGAAAAATGGGTGTCTGGATTTCCGGCTTCTTTGGAAGTGGTAAATCTCATTTCCTGAAAAATTCTGTCCCTATCTGCTTCAGAATAAACAGGTCGGAGACAAACATGCCATCGACTACTTTATCGAGGATCAGAAGATTACCAATCAGATGGTGCTGGCAGATATGCAGCTGGCAGCAAACATCCCATCGGACGTAATTCTTTTCAACATTGATTCTAAAAGCGATTCTAATGGCAAGGAAAACAAAGATGCCATTGTGAATGTGTTCCTGAAGGTATTCAATGAAATGCAGGGCTTCTGCGGTTCCATGCCGCACCTTGCCGATTTGGAGCGCAGGCTTTCTGAGGAAGGTCGTTTTGAGGAGTTTAAGGAAAAGTTTGAAGAAGAGTATGGAGATCTGTGGGAAAGCTCTCGCCAGGACTTCGATTTTATTCAGGATTCCGTTGTAGATGTTCTTTCTGACATGGATTTCATGAGCGAATCAGCTGCCCGTAACTGGTGCGAGAAAGCAACCGAGAGCTACCAGATCAGCATTGAGGATTTCGCCAAGCGTGTAAAGTCCTATATTGAGAAAAAAGGTAACAACCACCATGTGGTTTTCCTTGTAGATGAGATTGGCCAGTACATTGGTGATGATTCCAAACTGATGCTGAACCTTCAGACAGTGACGGAAGAACTGGGCAAGGAATGCATGGGTAAGGCTTGGGTAATCGTAACGAGCCAGCAGGATATCGACTCCATTACCAAGGTGAAAGGTAACGACTTCTCCAAGATTCAGGGACGTTTCGATACCCGTCTTTCTTTGTCCTCTGTCAATGTGGACGCTGTTATCAAAAAGCGTATTCTGGATAAGACTGAGACCGCAGCACAGAGCCTGCGTCTGCTCTATGACCAGAAAGCAACCATCATCAAAAATCTGATTGTCTTCAACGACGGTGTGGAGAAAAAACTGTACGCCAATGCGGAAGATTTTGCAGAGGTTTACCCGTTTGTTCCCTACCAGTTTAATTTGCTTGCCAGCGTGCTGACCAGTATCCGTACCCACGGTGCATCCGGCAAGCACCTGTCCGAAGGTGAACGTTCCATGCTGGCTCTGTTCAAAGAGTCTGCCATGCAGCTGATGGACGATAAGATGGGGGCAATCGTGCCGTTCTATCGGTTCTATGATGCATTGGAGAACTTCCTCGACCACAGCCACAGCAGCGTGATCATTCGCGCTTATGACAACAGCTACATCAACCCGGAAAAGAAGGAAAAAGATGTCTTTGCGATCAATGTGTTGAAGACCCTTTTCCTGATTAAATATGTTCTGGAGATTGAAGCCAACGTGGACAACATCGTCAGCCTGATGATTACCAGCATTGACGATGATCGTATTTCTTTGAAGGCACAGGTGGAGGATGCACTGAAAGTGCTGATGCGCCAGATGTTGATCCAGAAGAATGGCTCCATCTATGTATTCCTGACCGATGAGGAACAGGAAATCAACAACGAAATCGAAAAAGAAAATGTGGAGATGCCGGAGGTCATCACGAAGATTGCGGAGATGATCTATGAGGACATTTTCTCCAGCAAGAAGTATCAGTACCCCAGCTTTGGTGGACGGTATGCGTTCTCCTTCAATCAGACAGTGGATGACCGCCCCTATAAGGCAAACCAGAATTACGATATCGGCCTCCGTGTGTTGACCCCGTGGTATGAGGGCGGCACCGATGATGGTACGCTGCGCCTACTCTCTGGCCAGGGCAAGGAAGTCCTTGTGGTTCTGCCGAATGATGATGCGTTCCTGACGGAAATGCGGGCATACTTGAAAATTGAGCGGTTCCTGCGCAAGAATACTTCTGTGCAGCTTGCCAAGTATGAGACCATTAAGGAAGCAAAGCGCGTGGAGATGCGGGAACGCAACGGTAACGCCAAGCTTTACCTGACGGAAGCTATGAAAGAGGCTACCATCTATGTCAATGGCGATGTGCTGCACACCTCCGGCAAGGAAGTGACCAGCCGCATCAACGAGGCTATCGGAAGATTAGTGCAGACGGTTTACCACAAGCTGTCCTACATCGACGCAGCGATGGGCGAAGCAGACATCCGGAAGATGTTTAAGACCAGCAACCAGCTGTCACTGTCACTGGGAGATACCGGAGAATCCAATGTTCACGCACTGGATGATGTGCTGCAATTTGTGGCGGGCAATTCCCGGATGCACATGAAAACTTCTATGAAAACCATCAAGGATCGCTTTATGAAAGCACCCTATGGCTTTGTGGAAGATGACATCCATTGGCTGGTGGCACGTCTCTTTAAGCGTGGAGATCTGTCCTTTACGGTCAATGGTGAGAGCGTCAATCTGAACAACCGCTCCGAAGAAGAAATCATCGGCTATATCACGAAGAAGCAGTTCGTGGATAAGCTGCTGACGGAAGTGCGCGTGCGGGTACCGGAAAACCAGAAAAAGGCCGTCCGCACCGTGATGAAAGAGCTGTTCAAGGTGGCACCGCCTGCCGATGACGAAGATACCATCATGAAGAACTTCCGACATTACTGCGAGAATCAAATCACCGAGATTGAGCGGCTGGAACCGAAATATGAAAATTATACCTATCCCGGAAAAGAACTTCTGGAAAAGGGCAAGAAGCGGCTTTCCGCACTGGTGCAGATTCAGGCACCGCTGGAATTCTTTAAGACCATATTTGACGAGCAGGACGATCTGATGGATTTTGGCGAGGACTATGAGCCTATCCGTGATTTCTTTGGCAGTGAGCAGCTGACCATCTTCACTCGTGCGCTGGATATGCTGAATATCTACGAGGACAGTAAGACCTACATCGTGGATGCAGAACTGGAAGACGTGGTGGCCAAGATGCGCACCATCGTCCGGATGGCGAAGCCCTACAAGGAAATTCCGAAGCTGCCGGAGCTGCGCGAGAAGTTTATGAACTGCTATATGCGCATTCTGGAAGAACAGGCAGAGCCGGTCAAAGATTCCATCAATCAGGATCGGAACCGTGTTTGAAGTGCTGAACACCAAGCCCTATAAGGATGCGAAGCTCAACCGTTATCTGGAACTGTTTAAGGAGATCATGGACGGTGCGGAGCACTGCAACAATGTTTCCACTCTGCGCAGTTATGCAGATAAGGCGGAGGCACTGAAGTTGCGCCTGCTCAATGAGATGAACGCAGAGGACATTCGCCTTGCGAAGGAGGCAGCGGCAAAGGCCGAGGCAGAGCGTAAGCGTCAGGAAGAAGAGGCGGAAAAGCGCGGCGAGACCGTGAAACCGGCAGAAAAGGTGGCAGAACCGCAGCCGGTATATAAGGTGCGCACCACGAAGAATGTTTCCATCAAGACGGTTGCCAAGACTGCATCGTGGCGGCTGGAGAGCAAGGATGATGTTGATAAATACCTTGCTGCATTGCGTGAAAACCTGCTGAAAGAGATGGACGAAGATACAATCGTCAACATTGAACTATAAATAACAGGGGGGATTGGCTCCATGAACAAGACAGCCATAAAGAATTTTGCGATTTGGGCGCGGAATAAGCTGATTGCAGATGTCAGCTATGATGCCCGCCTGATCGGTATTACGGAGGACGGCATTGCAAAGCCATTGCCGCAGAGCTTCGGCGGTACTCAGTTCTTCGATATCGGCACCGCAGAACCGTATTCGATTTCCGGCGAGGCCGTGCATCAGCGTGACAAGCTGATAGAGGTTATTCAACAGAAGGAAAAGAATACCGACTACAAAACCGCATATCAGTATGTGATCGAGGAGGTTGCCTATACATGGTTCAACCGCCTGATCGCCATCCGTTTCATGGAGGTCAACGACTATCTGCCTTCCCATATCCGGGTGCTTTCTTCCCGAGAGCGGAAAGCTGGAGCCGGATCTGGTCACAACGCCGTTTGACGCAGAGCTGCCCTTCACTGCGGAGGAAGAGGCTCGGATTTTTCAGCTAAAGCAGGACAACAAGCTGGACGAGCTGTTCCGCATCTTGTTCCTGAAGCAGTGCAACGCTCTGAACGATATTCTGCCGGCGCTGTTTGAAAAAACGAAGAACTACACCGAGCTGCTGCTCAGCTTGTCCGTTATTGATCAGGATGGTGTGGTCTACCATTTGATCCACGATATTCCGGAGGATGATTTCAACATTGAGCGCGGTGGTCAGGTGGAGATCATCGGCTGGCTGTACCAGTATTACAACACCGAGCCGAAGGCCGCTGCCTTTGCAAAGAACGGGAAGATCACCAAAGAGGAAATCCCTGCCGTGACCCAGCTGTTTACCCCGGACTGGATCGTCCGTTACATGGTGGAAAATAGCCTTGGCCGTTTGTGGGTGGAAGGACACCCGGATTGCGGCCTGAAAGAAAACTGGAAATACTATCTGGAAGAAGCACAGCAGGAGCCGGAGGTACAGGCAATACTTTCGGAAATTCGTAAGGAGTACGCTGCCCTGAACCCGGAGGATATCAAGCTCATCGACCCTTGCATGGGTTCCGGTCATATTCTCGTATATGCCTTTGATGTGCTGATGCAGATTTACGAGAGTGCCGGTTACAGCCAGCGTGATGCTGCAAAGAGCATTCTGGAACACAACGTTTACGGTCTGGACATTGATGATCGTGCCTATCAGCTGGCGTACTTTGCCGTGATGATGAAAGCACGGCAGTACAATCGCCGTATCTTAAATGGTGAAAACACCTGCCATGTCTATGCCATTCAGGAGAGCAACAGTATCAACCGTGCGCACCTGAAATATTTTGGTGCGGGGATGGATGATATCAAGAAGAACGCCGCTAAGATGCAGCTGGAAGGTCTGCTGGACACCCTGACCGATGCCAAGGAATACGGCTCTATCCTGAATGTGGAGAGCTACAACTGGGATTTACTGCGCCGCTTTGTGGCAGCGGAGGATATCGACGGTCAGATCAGTATGGACAGCGTGGGCGTGGAGGAAACCGCCGAGCAGCTGAACTGGCTCATTGATATCGGTGAGACCATGGCGCAGAAATATTGGGTTACCTGCACGAATCCGCCGTATGCCGGAACCAGCAACCTGAGCGCCAACGTCAACAACTTTGTCAAAAAGAACTACCCCGATAGCAAGGCAGACTTGTTTGCTGTCTTTATTGAGCGTTGCCGCCAGATGACCGCCGACAACGGTTTTCAGGCTATGATAACACAACACAGCTGGATGTTCCTGTCCAGCTTTGAAAAGCTGCGGGAAAAGATGATGCTGACCGAAACCGTCAACATGGCACATCTGGGCGCAAGAGCCTTTGAAGAAATTGGCGGCGAAGTGGTGCAGACCACCGCCTTTGTGCGCTGTGCAAACCATGTGGATGGCTATAAAGGTACCTACTGCCGCCTGATTGAACCCACCTCTCAACAAGGAAAAGAAGCTGCTTTCTTTTCAAAAGAAGGCAGATTTAGTGTTTCACAGGAAAGCTTTGCAAAAATTCCGGAAAAGCCGTGTGCATATTGGGTAAGCGATAGCTTTGTTGAAGCGTTTAACAATAAGCATTTAGGAGATATTGCATACCCAAAAACAGGATTTACAACAGGAAACAATGATGACTTTCTGCGTCTTTGGTTTGAAGTTTCCGAGAATAAAATACAGAGCAGGTGGTTTTATTTGAATAAGGGTGGGACTTACCGCAAATGGTATGGAAATAATGAATATGTTGTTGATTGGGAAAATGATGGTTTGCGAATTCGTGATAACAAAGGATCAACTATACGAAATCCTGATTTTTATTTTAGAAGGGGAGCAACGTGGTCAAAAATCACTTCTTACAAATTATCTGGTCGCTTTTCGCCAGAAACGCATATTTTTGATGCAGTTGGTCTGACTTGTTTTACAGACGAGAGAATAGATTTGTATTTCGTCCTTGCATTGTTTTGTAGTGAAGTCTCATCATATTTTTTATCAGTGCTTAATCCGACACTTAGTATGACTACTGGTGCAGTTGCGAATTTACCAGTGAGATACTCAACGGACACTGCCGAGACAATTCATCCCATTGTCGAAGAGAATATTAACCTTAGCAAAGCAGATTGGGATGCTTTTGAAACCTCATGGGATTTTGTTCGTCACCCGCTTGCTCCATCTGCTCGGTTGAAACAAGACCAGATAGAGTCACAGTTTAGAAACTCCAGAATGGAGAAATTCGGCAGGTTGTCTTGGTACTATGAAAATTGGCAGAGAGAATGTGAGGATCGCTTCAATACTCTAAAAGCCAACGAGGTAGAGCTGAACCGTATCTTCATCGACATCTACGGCTTGCAGGACGAGCTGACCCCGGAAGTGGAAGATAAGGATGTGACCGTGCGCAAGGCAGATTTGCAGCGGGATATCAAGAGCCTACTCAGCTATGCTATTGGCTGTATGTTTGGCCGGTATTCTATTTACAAGGATGGTCTGCTTTTTGCGGGAGAACCATATTCTTTGCAGGCGTTTTCGGATAAGCTGAACGACCGCCCCGGAACGATTTCTGCCGAAGAATTGCAGCGCGCATACCGCAATGAGGGGGTTGTGGTGGATGAAATGTTCTTCCCGGATGCTGACAATGTTATCCCCATCACCGATGAAGAATATCTGGACGATGATATCGTATTGCGCCTGTGTGCATGGCTGAAAGCAGTGTACGGTGCTGACACGCTGGAAGCAAACCTCGATTATATCGCAAAAGCCCTTGGCAATAAGGGCAGCACCAGCCGGGAGATTATCCGTAACTACTTCCTGAACGATTTCTTCAAGGATCACTGCCAGACCTATTCTGTTACGGGCTCCGGCAAGCGTCCGATCTACTGGCTGTTTGACAGCGGCAAGCAGAACGGCTTCAAGGCACTGGTCTACCTGCACCGCTACACGCCGGATACCATAGGTAACCTGCGTATCGACTACCTGCACAAGATGCAGCGTGTGTATGAATCCGAGATCAACCGGATGCAGGATATGATGGATCACAGCGAGAATGCCCGTGAAGTGGCAGCAGCCTCCAAGCGCAAAGATAAATTTTCCAAGCAACTGAAGGAATGCCGGGAATACGATGAGAAGATCAGCCATCTGGCACTTTCCCGTATCGAGCTTGACCTCGATGACGGCGTAAAGGTCAATTACCGCAAGCTCCAGACCGCGCAGGATGGTAAGTTCTATGAGGTGCTGGCGGATAGCAAGAACATCATGGTGAAAGAGAAGAAATAAGAGGAACAGGAGGCGTTTGCAATGATTTTGTACCACGGAAGCAATGTTATCGTAGAACAGCCGAAACTTATCCGGCAAAATCGCTATCTGGACTTCGGTTTTGGATTTTATACCACCACCAACCGCGATCAGGCAGTGAACTTCGCTCAAAAGGTCACTGACCGCCGCAAAACAGGAGCTGCTACGCTGAATATTTATTCCGTAGAGGAAGCAGTGGCTTTCAAGGAGTGCAGTTTGCTGCGCTTTGATAGCCCAGATGAAGCATGGCTGGATTTTGTAGCTGAGAACCGTCAGGGAACCTATCAGGGAAAGCAGCATGACCTGATTTATGGTGCTGTGGCAAATGATTATGTGTACCGCACCATTACCCTGTATATGACCGGAGTGTTGGATAAGGAACAAACACTGGCGGCACTCAAGATTCGGAAATTGTTCAACCAGCTGGTGTTTGCAACTGAGAAGTCGCTGCAATACTTGCATTTTGAGGGGAGGGAGCTTGTATGAATGAAGATCAGTTCAGCGCAATGCTTGCAATCATTGTGCCGCCCATCATCGAACAGATTACAAAAAACAGCAATGTGGATGATGAAAAAGCGATTTCCCGTTTTTATCAGTCCAAGCTCTATCAGGAGCTTTCGGATGAAAAATCGAAATTGTGGCACTATAGCCCGATGACGCTGTATACCATGTATCAAGATGAACTTCTGACAGGCTCCTATGATTACCCAGAGGAGGCGTGAGTGATGAGCAAAGAATCCAATTTTTTGATTTATTGCATGGAGCGGTACCGTCATTTCAAAGGGCTTTCTGGTGCGGATGTGGCGAAAACCTTTGAAGAGTATGGTATCTATGGGTATATCACAAAGTATTTTGAATCACTGCACACAATGGGGGACCATTGCATCGTGCAGGATATTGACGATTATATTAGCAGCATCACAGGCAACAACCGGATCAAGGCGTAACTGCCTGTATGATATTCCCCAAAGGGCGGAATCTATCAAGTAAAGGAAATTGATATGGCAGAATTGAACCTGAAACAAATTATAGACCGCCTGAATGCGGAATTTACCGAGGAGACCCGGAAACTGGTTTTTTGGTACGATGACAAGGCAGAATTTGCCGAGGATATGGAGACGGTGGAGCTTCAGAATGCGAAGATCTACCATCTCCAGCCGGATAACCAGTTCTATACAAAGTATTTTCTGGAGCGTGTGGATAAGACCACGAATTATCTGATCTATGCACCGTTTCCGAAGCCGGATGTAAGGGACAACCATCTGGAAGACACTTGTGCTTATTCCAGACGGTTCTTTGCTGACCGAGCCTCCTTGCTGTCGGTTGACCTGGGTATTGAGGAAAAGTACAAGCCGGTTATTGAGAAGCACATCAAGTTTTTCGCCAACAAAGAGCGCACTCAGCGGTTCTATGATTTGGAAATCGAAAACTTCAATGAAGAAAATATCCTTGTCGGTCTGCTAAGTGCAGTCTGCAAGGCGCGTACCTGCTCTTTTGAGGAAGTCGTGTGCATCGTGTTGACGGAGAAAGTGAATTTCGCCGAAGGCGAAAGAGAGACTGGCCTGGGCCGCGGTGAGCTGGTGGACAATGCTTTCTTGCAGGAGTTTGAAAAATACGATCTGCTGTCTGCATTCTGGCAGCTCTGTGAGCAGCATTTCGGATACACTGATACAAAACCGAGTTTGGAACGGCTTTTGGTAACATTGTTCGTTACTTATACTGGGCGATATGTGCAGGCAGAGCTTCCAGCAGCATGGAAGAGCTTTGTCTCCTACAAGTCCGGCAATATCATCGCATTTCTCGATAGTCTGATGAATAGCGTCCTGTACCGGGACAAATACGATGCTTTGTCGGCACATGTTGCCAAAGGGCTGAATGTTCTTTCGGCATTTGCAGGAATGCGAGTGGACGATTTGGTGGAGTGCGACACTTTCCTTGCTGTGGATCAGGTGCTGGTAAAGTGGCTCATTGGCAGACTTGTTTCGGAAGATATTGGTGCAATCGTAAACGGATTTACCATTCCGGAACTCTGTGAAAAACGGGCTAAAATGCACTTTGGAAGAAAGACCGGGAAGACATATCAGTTGCTTTCCAGTGCATACAGCATGGTGAAGGAAGCGGATTACCATGCCGCAGATGGCTTAAAGCCAAACATCGACCGATATCTTGCTGCGGATTACAATATGGATCAGCAGTATCGAAAATTCTACTATTATTACGACCAGCTGGAGAGCACGGAAAGCCTTGAGCCGCTTCGGGAGCTGGTGGAAAATATTTACACGAACGAATATCTGGCTTGTCTGCTCCCTGCTTGGAATGCCGGAATTCAGCAGGATGCCGCATTTTCGGCAATTCCGTTGCAGCGGGAGTTTTACAATACAAACCTGCGCTATACCAAAGAACGCACCGTGATCATCATTTCGGATGCCATGCGTTACGAGGTCGGACAGGAATTGTTTGCCCGAATGCAGGATGACCCCAAATGCACGGCAAAACTTTCTGTGCAGCTGAGCGTCCTGCCGTCTTATACAAGGCTCGGCATGGCAGCACTTTTGCCGCATAAGACACTGGAAATGACAGATGATTTCAGGTACTGGCAGATGGTATCCTTTGTGATAATCTGGCCGGTCGGCAGCAGGTGCTGCAAAGCTATAACCCAGATAGTGTCTGTGTACAGTTTGATGATATCAAAAATTTGAAAGTGGCAGAGCTGCGAGATGTGCTGACAAAACGTCAGATTATCTATGTATATCATAATCAGATTGACGCGCGTGGAGACAAGGCAAATACCGAGGATGAGGTATTTCATGCGTGTGAGGAAGCCGTTCAGGAAATCATGGATCTGATTCATCGAATCTCCGTCAGCGGCAACACCTATCATTTTATTGTCACTGCTGATCATGGCTTTATTTATAAGCGTGATAAGCTGACAGAAAGTGACAAGATTTCTGGGAAAAGCGCGGAAAAAGCATTTGTTAATCGCAGATTTATTGTGTCCAAGGCGGCACTGGAAGATGACGGCATCGACCATATGAGCATGGGATGCGTTCTGGGGAATGAGGACAGCAAGGTGGTGTCCTATCCAGTCAGCAGCAATGTCTTTAAGGTGGCCGGAGGCGGTGCTAATTATGTGCATGGCGGTTCCTCACCGCAGGAAATGCTGGTGCCGGTGCTGGAGTTTAAGATGGAGCGCGGTCACATGGAAACAAAGAATGCAGAGATTGCTCCGGTCAGCATCGTCCATAAGATTACGAACCTGATCACGTCCATAGACTTTATTCAGTCGGATGCCGTCAGTGATACTGTAAAAGCTGCAAAATACCGCATTTTCTTCCTCTCGGAAGACAATGAGAAAATCTCGAACGAAAACAGTTATGTGGCGGACCGTCGTGAGGAAAATGCGCAGAAGCGTATCTTCCGGATGCGGTTCACATTTAAGAATAAGAAATACGACAAGGACAAGCAATATTATCTTGTGGTTTACGACGAAGAAAGCGGTCTGGAGCAGTGGAGGCAGCCTGTCATCATGGACATTGCCTTTGCAGATGACTTTGGATTCGGATTCTGATATAGAGGAGGCAGGAATTCCGTATGGAAATGATGGATATGGCGGCAGATGATACCCGTGAAGAACTGCGTCGGAAGCTGCGCAGCAACTTTGACGGTCGGATCGTCCGCAAAGACCTGACAAAGAAAATAAAAGAAGGAGCGAATGTTCCGGTCTATGTGCTGGAGTTCCTGCTGGGTCAGTATTGTAGTTCAGACGATGAGACAATCATTGAGCAGGGCGTTCAGAATGTAAAACGTATTCTGGCAGATAATTTTGTCCGCCCGGATGAGGCTCAGAAAATTCTCTCACAACTGCGCAAGAACGGGAGCCATACCATTATTGATATGGTGACCGTGCATCTGGACATCAAAAAGGATTGCTTTTTTGCAGAGTTCTCTAACCTTGGTCTCACCAATGTGCCGATTACAGATGATTATCCGGAAAAATATGACCGGCTGCTTTGCGGAGGTATCTGGTGCATCGTGCAGCTGGAATATGAATCTGAGGGAGACAGCAGCTTTGGAATCACGGATATAGATGGACAGCCGATTTCTTCTAAACAGAAAAAGCAGAAGGATATCTCTCCCATCAGTATCCATAAGCTGACTCCGATTCAGATGCCCCATATCGACATTGAAGAAGTTCGAGAGGGACGCAAGGCATTCACACAGGAAGAGTGGATGGATGTTATGCTGCGTTCCTGCGGATATGAGCCGGAACAGCTGAACAATCGGGAAAAGTGGCTGCTGCTTGCGCGTATGCTGCCGTTGGTGGAAAACAACTTCAATCTCTGTGAGTTGGGGCCGCGCAGCACAGGAAAGTCCCATATCTATAAAGAAATCAGCCCGAACAGTATCTTGGTATCCGGTGGTCAGACGACCGTTGCAAATCTGTTTTACAATATGGGGCGCAAAACCGTAGGTTTGGTAGGCCTATGGGACTGCGTTGCCTTTGATGAGGTTGCCGGAATCAAGTTTAAGGACAAAGATGGCATTCAAATTATGAAAGACTATATGGCTTCCGGCTCCTTTGCCCGCGGCAAAGAGGAAAGGCAGCATCGGCTTCTATGGTCTTTGTAGGAAACATCAATCAGAGCGTGGATGTGTTGCTCAAGACTTCCTCCCTGTTTGATCCGTTTCCGTCGGAGATGGGAACGGATACAGCCTTTCTTGACCGTCTGCATTGCTATATTCCAGGCTGGGAGATTCCGAAGTTCCGTCCGGAGCATTTCACCAACGACTACGGCTTTATCACGGATTACGTGGCAGAGTTTATCCGAGAACTGCGGAAAGAACAGTATGGTGATGCGTTGGATAAGTATTTCCGCCTTGGAAAGAATCTGAACCAGCGCGATACGATTGCTGTCCGCAAGATTGTAGGCGGCTATGTGAAATTGCTGTATCCCGATGGAGAGTTCACGAAGGAACAGATTGAAGAAATTCTTGTATTTGCGCTGGAAATGCGCCGTCGTGTCAAGGAACAGTTGAAAAAGCTGGGTGGAATGGAGTTCTATGATGTGAACTTCAGCTATATCGATCTTGATACCTTTGAAGAGAAATTTGTTTCCGTGCCAGAGCAGGGCGGCGGCAAACTCATTCCCGATGGCAGCTGCAATTCTGGACAGGTATATACCGTAAGTCAGGGCAAGTCCGGTATGATAGGTGTATTCCGCCTTGAAAGCCAGATGCTGCCGGGGAACGGAAAATTTGAGCGCACCGGTCTTGGCAGCGATCGTGACTGCAGGGAATCCACGAATACGGCATTCAATTTCCTGAAAGCTAACGGAAATCGTATTAGTGGTAGCATCAGTGCCACGATGCGGGATTACATTATCAACTATCAGGATTTGCAGGGCATTGGCATGACTGGAAAGCTGGCATTGCCTACATTGATTGCACTATGCAGCATCGCTCTTGGACGGCCTACGGTCAGTACACTTGCTGTGCTGGGAGAAATCAGCATCAGCGGCACGATTCTGAAAGTGGACGAGCTTGCTAATAGTTTACAAGTGTGTCTCGATAGCGGAGCAAAGAAAGTGCTGCTTCCGATTACCAGTGCAGCAGACCTTGGCACCGTGCCTCCGGAGTTGGTGGGTAGTTTTAATTTGATTTTTTACAGCAGTGCGGAAGATGCGGTGTTTAAGGCGTTGGGGGTAGAGTAAATATTGGAGGGATTTGAAGATGTGGTTGGATAACGCCTCAGAAGTAGATATTTTATTTTATGAACCATATGCAAATGTCATTGCTGATATTTCCAAGAACCCAAATTACAAACCGCTCACTATCGGTGTATTTGGTGTCTGGGGAGCAGGAAAGTCAACTCTTATGAAGTTGATAGAACAAAAAATAGATGTGGACTCTAGAAAGAAGGGAAAAACTCTGTGTATCAACATTAATGCGTGGACTTTTGAAGGGTATGAAGATGCCAAAATAGCTTTGATGGAGGCATTATTGCGCGAAATCAAAGAACATAAAGATATTCCATCCAAGGTTAAGGATGGCGTGTCAAAGCTGTTGAAAAAGCTTAACTTTTTTAAGTTGGCAACAAAAGCAGCATCTGTAGGTGCACCTATGATTGCATCAGTTGCGACTGGAAATCCCATTCCTCTTTTGCTGAGTGTTTCTGGAAAAGCTGAGGAGGTTGGTGATGGAATCAAAAACATAGAGAATGCTATGCAATCTATTCGTAACGACTATTTGAAGGATGAAGAAAGCGATGATACGAACAGCATCGTCAATAATATTAGAAAATTTAGAAAAGAATTCAAAGAAACTCTTAAAGATGATGGCGTTGAAAATGTTATTGTTTTAATTGATGACTTAGACAGATGCCAACCAGATCGAATTATAGAAACTTTGGAAGCTATTAAGCTCTTTTTGTCCGTAGAGAAAATGACTTTTATCATTGCTGCGGATGAAAACGTCATCCAATATGCTATAAGGAAAAAGTATCCCCCGATTGAAAATTATTCTGTCAATTTGGACAAGGAATACATTGAAAAAATCATTCAATTGCCAATTTATATTCCTGAGTTGTCCTCGAAGGATATAGAGAACTATCTGATGCTATTAGTCGTTCAAGAATACTGCAACATAGACCAATTTAAGGAGTTCCTGAAAAAGATTAAGGAAGAAAAATTACTCATATCAAATGATGTGATTGATGCAAAGAAAATAAAAACGATAGCAACAGACTACATTAATCAAAGCGATAAACAGGAGTTTGAGGAGACAGCCGATATCATCGCTGGCATCAAAAGAATAATTGCCGGAAACTTAAAAGGAAATCCTAGGCAGGCAAAGAGATTTTTGAACACATATACAACAAAAAAGAAATTGGCTGAGTTGTACTTTGGCACTGATGAAGGTGCGCTTGACACACGTGTGCTGGCAAAACTGCTTGTTCTTCAAAAATTGGATGGGGATTTATTTATACAGCTGAATGAATGGAATAAGAAATTCACAACGGAGAATGAGGATTTTAAGGCTATGTTAGAGAGCATAGAAGCTGGTGATAGTGAGAATGAAAAATATAAGGCATGGAATGTGCCGACAATAATTAACTGGGTTAAATCTGAGCCTAAGGATTTAGAAAAAATCCGATTGGATCGCTACTTTTATTTAACTAGAGAATCGTTGAAGAAAGCTGATATAGATGTATCAACGCTTTCATCAGCGGCAAAGGATGTTTTGGAGCAGCTAGGTGGGGCAACACGCGGTCTGATAGATCAAATAATGAAAAATATGGTTGCCTTAAATGCTGTTGATCAATCTGGAGTGTTTGGGGTTGTTATTCCGAAGATTAGCAAAGGAGAAATCCCATTTTATATTATAAGAAGTCTGTTTGTTAGTTTTGAATCATTTAGAGACAAAATTTGCAATTCGTTGGAATCGTACCCCAAAAAGATAGTTGTTGGAAATATACCTGCTATTAAGGAAATGCGATCAAAAGATCAAAAGAAAATAGATAATCTTCTGACCATATGGGAAAAGTCTGGAATAATTGATAAAGAGAGCATAAAAACAATTAAAGAAAAGGGAAAATAAGGATGGGAACTTCTAAAGGATATATTCCTCCAACAAAACCAGAATGGAGCAATGCAAAAAGAGCAGTATCAGGATTTCTAAGAAATAGAGACTCCGATTCAAGAGCAAACGCAATTCAAAAATTTGGCGAAGCAATGAATTCGAGCGCAGCGGTTGGAAGTACCTCTTTTGCTAGTGCTGCTGGCAATGTCATAGCGTTTGCGCAAGACATCAGAAAATATGGACTTGAACACGGCTTAGTCAATTTTGGCAGATCTGACTTAGTAGGAAAATCTTCAGATGAAATTTTGCAAGAACTGCTATATCAGTTTACGAATGACTCCGCATCGATAGAAGACTCTTTGGCTGCGGAGTCATTATCACAAGCACTTGAAAATCTGCAAATAGATTCTGTAGAACAATTGGGAAGTGTGGATTTAGATATTCTTCTAAAAGAATTGGTGACTTCTTTTGTACTGATAAGTTTTGATCTGAATTTTGATGAGAAAATTGGAAAAGGGCGCACAAGTAGTGAGAAATTTGAAATACTAAATGAAATGCATTCTTACATTGCTGACGAACTCCACGCGTCGCTACATAGCACAGAACTGGAACAAATTGATCTTGGCAATATCAGCGCAGCAAGTATTGTTCAAAGAACTTTGAAGGAAGCATACGATGTATGCGTTCGCTTCTATGGGGAGGCACACAAATGAAATTTTGGATAAAAAAAGAAAATGATGCAGACCCAGATGTCGAATGGAAAGATTCGTACATCCTTACCTTAAATAGAGATTCCAGTAGCACTATATATTCTGGATTGCCAAGCATATGGTACCATCTGGGCTGTCAAAAAATGGTTCCTATTTATGAGGATTTATTTGTAATAGGGCTTAGCGTATTTGCATTAGATAAAAGAATAGCTCGGAATTTATTTTCGGATTCTTGGACACGCCAAATAGAAGTTTCCATTCCGGTTTTAGAAATGGATAAATGGAATAATTGTGAGGCTCAGTGGAATAAAATCCTTTCGTTTTTAACTGGTGATGAATGGAAAATTTATTTTAGACAGGCAACGACAGAATATGGTAACCATAAGAACAGTAATAGAAAACATATAGATGTGTCTGGCTGTGATTGCGTTAGCCTGTTTTCGGGTGGTTTGGATTCCTATTGTGGGGCGATCAAGCTATTGCAAGAGGGGCATTCTCCAGTATTAGTTGGTCATAATGAATATCCCAAACTTCGGTATATCCAAGAACGATTTTGCAATAATTTCAATGAATGCTATCCAGTACAAAAATCGCTGTTTCTTGGGTTCACAGCAGGAGCAAGAGCTCCATTCAGATTAGATGGGGAGCGGCTGCGAAAAAGTGAAAATACTTCCAGAGGGCGGTCTTTATTGTTTTTATGTGCGGCAATTTCTATAGCAGGCATTATGGGAGAACAAATCCCAGTATATATACCTGAGAATGGATTTATTGGATTGAATGTGGCCCTTACAAACAGCAGAAAAGGATCCTGTAGCACGAGAACAACGCATCCTTACTTTTTGAATGGTCTTAACAAGTTGGTTGCAAGTGTTGGAATTCAAAATCGTATTTTCAATTTCTTCGCCTTCAAAACAAAGCGAGAAATCGTTAATTTGGTTTCTGGAACAGAAGCATTCAAACAAGGTTATAAAGATACCATTTCATGCTCTCACCCATGTGTGTCTAGGTACAACCGTGTGGGTTCCAGAGAATATCCGGTAAACTGTGGATTTTGTTATCCTTGCATTATTCGGAAGGGCTCTCTGCAAGATGTTGAATTAGAAACAGATGACATCCTAAAGGCATCAGAATTCCTTAAAACGCAGGCAGATAGAGACAAATCGGCAGATTTATTTGCGGTTTTGAGCAGTATTCATAGATACAAGGGACTTTCGGAAAAAGATATCGAGCGATTAATCCGTTGTACGGGGAAGCTTGAGAATGACGAGATTCAGTCTTTTAAGAGAGTTTACAGACAGGGCATGGATGATTTGATTGAATACTTTTCAAAAGACTTGGATATGGAAGCGTATATGTAATGATGAATTTGATAGATACACATTTTCATTTGGACCATTATAGAAATTATTTTGAAATTGCTAAAACCATTACAGAACTGGAACAATATACAATTTGCGTAACAAATTCGCCTGGGATTTTTTTGTCATGTAAAAATTTAATCCCAGAAACAAAGTATTTGAAATTTGCCATAGGCTTTCATCCGCAAGAAACGACATTAGGCGGAAGAGAAATAAAGATTTCATGAGGCTTATATCGTCGACAAATTATGTTGGTGAGATTGGATTGGATTATTCGCAAAAATCATATATGAGTAAGCCATTGCAATTAAAATATTTTGAGCAAATTGTAGAGATTTGTGCATCGAAAAATAAGCTTATGACAATACATATTAGAAAAGCAGAGAAGGATGCAATTCGTATTTTAGAAAAATATCACCCCACAAAGGCAATCATACATTGGTATACAGGAGGTTGTGATGATATGTTAAGATTGGTGGATTTGGGTTGCTATTTTTCGATTAACACTAACATGGTAAAAGGAAGTAAAAAAGAAAATTATAATTTATTGCCTTTAGAGCGTATTTTGATTGAGTCTGATGGCCCTTATACAAAAGTTAATAACAAAAAATATACGCCCGCTCTTTTAAAAGACGCTTATGAAGAAATTTCAAGATTCTATAACAATCCAGATTTGCCTAGAAATATTTATTATAATTTCAAAAAGATATTGTTATCTTAATCAACCTTAGGTGAGAAAAATCCAAGTTGATCTTGTTCGATTACGGAGCAGGAACGACATAAAGAAAAAGAACTGCTCAGCAATGGAAAAGAATTATTTACATGGATACGCCAGCAGTACGGCACAGAGCCAGAATACCCATAGCATGACTGGAATGCTGTGCTGCAGCACAACGACAATAACAAATGGTATGGTGTAGTTCTGGAAGTATCTGCTGATAAGTTGGGATTGCCGGAAGCAGGCATCATTGATGTCCTCAATGTGAAAAGTGATCCGCTGCTGATCGGCTCTCTTTGCGGGCAGGACGGCTATTTTCCGGCCTATCACATAAATAAGGAAAAATGGCTCAGTATTGTAGCTTGGCAAACCAGAACTGGATGATGCCATCAAAGACCTGCTTTCTTTGAGCTATGAGCTGATAGCACCGAAAAGGCGCAACTCAAGGTCATCAGCAAAAAATCCGGGAGATTCTGCAAATGGCAAAGAAAAAGAAACTGATGAAGGCTGAGCGAAAGGAAGCCCGCCTCCGAAAAGGCAAGCAGTGGCTGCTCACCTATACCGGCTCACCGAAAAAGATGAACAAGCATTACCGGGAACGATTTCATGTGGATGCTGTGACAGCTGCTAAAGATTTGCAGGAGCTGGAAGTCAATTATACACAGGAGCAGCTCGACCAGATTAAACAGGCTGAAGAACAGTGGCTCCGGCAGCGGAGAATGGAGTGGAAGCGAGAGAACGGGAACGGTTGGCAAAGCTGTATGAGGACTGCGATGGTCGTTTTGCTTTTATTGCTGGATATACAGATGGCGGCACACCGTATGGTGCGATGTGGGAAGAAGTCGGCATTGATCTGGGACTGCCGTTCGAGGAAAAAGTGAAGCTCTATCACATGCAGATGTTAGGCTGATAATTGTGCAAGCACCGCCTGCACAATTTACAACAAAAAAGAGGAACCGGTCAAGGCTCCTCGAAGATACATTATTTCAAAAAATTGGGCTCTATAATTAATGTTGGGGTTGACAATTGCTAATCTCAACATTTGACAAAGAACAACATTTTCTTACTTTCCAAATAAATCGCTGTGCGTTCCTGTTCGGGATAATGTCAAGACGAGCAAATCATTCTTAATCCGATAGATCAATAGCCAATCTGGCTGAATGTGGCACTCACGATGCCCGTCCCATTTCCCAGTTAAAGAGTGGTCTTTATTCTTTTCTGGAAGCTGTTCACTGTTTGCCAGTTTGCGAATGATGTCGTCCAGAAGATCAATATCAAGATGGCGTTTCATCGCCATCTTGATATTGATCTTCTTAAATTGATTTGTCCAAACAATGTCTAAATGTTTACTCATTCTTTAGTGCCCTCAATGCTTCCTCTATATTAGAGTAGCGTTTTACAGACGGATCACGGGCAATGCGTTCTGCTTCCAGTATTGCTGACATCGTTTCCTTGTTCGGTTGCTCCATACGAACATCGAAAGGAAAACCGCCGACACGGAGCGACTGGCGAAGAAACACATTGATAGCGGTAGTAAGGTTGATACCTAATTCACCATACATTGCTTCGCACGGTTTCAATGTCACTGTCTATACGGACACTGAAATTAGTTGTGGTAGCCATGAATGTCAACTCCTTTCCTTCTTGTTATTGCACTGATATTGTATATTATTTGCATTGTACAGTCAATCTGTTAGACAAGATGGAAAATCACTATTCCTTAGCCTACAAGGGCACATCTGTCAGCTGGCAGAAATGCTGGAATGCGACAGCGATATATGCCGCTCGGAGCTGCTGATTACGGAAGAACGCAGCACATAGGATTTGGGAAGCAAGGGCTTTCTTGCCATTCAAATCAGTGAGGACGGTTACGACTATACCTTATATCATAAGGACTTCACGGAAATTGACGGCGGATAGATCGACAAGCCAGAAATCAGCATAAATGCAGACAGAAACCAGATTCTTTCGGAATGCGTTAAACTATACCAGAAATTCCTCGATTTCGTGGGTTTACTGAGAGAAAAGCTCGAAAGCCTGCATGAATACTGGACTTTTTGGATTGAGGGCAGCTGAGTACAGTCTCAAGGTCGCTTGTCGTATTGCACAGTTCTCAAAGAGATAATTGAAAATTTTAAAATGCTAAAAAAGCCCGGAAAATGTGCTATTTTCAGGCTTTTTCTATGCTTGAAATTATCTAATTCCGATTTTAAAAGAAAGAAGATGGTCTATGAGAAATAATGCCTGAAGTAAAGAATGAGCTACACCTCCAAAGCTGAATGGAACAATGGTAAAAAAGGAGAGAAAGAGGGAAATCTGGCCATAGAGAAAATGCCATAAAAATGGTATAATATAAAAAATTTAGAGAGAAAAATTAGAATTTGACGGGGAGGTCTCATGAGGACAGAATATAAACACAATCCGCCCATTCCATATAGTCTGCATGATATGCGGGTCAAAAAGATTATAATTCAAGATCAAACAATAGCACTTGAATTTGAGGACGGATATAAAAAACTTACAGAACCTTTTGAACAGGTCGAAGGAAACATTACAATCGAAGGTGTGGATTTTGATTGTACCTGCGTGATGTTGTAGAGCAAATGGGGAAACTATGGAAAATTCAACGGTGAGAAATTAGAACTGGAACATTTTATAAAGAGATACAAAAACTATAGCTTTTGAAATTGTAGATGAATTATATGGGTATAATCAAGTATTGTATTCTGGTTATTTATCTATCTTAGAAACAGAAGATTTAGTTCAAATGGACATTTCAATTTACTTTACGGGCAAAATTATTTACGATACAAAAGAGTAACAAATTCCAGTTTGTGAGGATGAATATAGAAATGCTTGTTGATAAAACTTTTTCTAGAAAACTGTATGAATACAAAGATGCTTGTTATCTAATGAGAACAGCATTTCCCACAAATGAGCAGATACCGATGTGGCTGTTGAGAGTGTTGGCATTTCGCAAAAATGTCAATTTCAGAGCCTTTTATGATGATGACCAGTTCTGTGGAGTTTTGTATACAGCTGAGGATAATAAATATATTTTTGTGTTTTATCTGGCAGTAAATGACCGAATCAGATCAAAAGGCTATGGTACGAAGATACTTGACTGGTTGAAACAGAATACAGAAAAAGAATTTCTTTTTATAATCAGAAAGGAATTTTTTTGATACTGAATGTAGATTTATTGATGAAGGCGAAACCTATTCTGTACTCGCATCTGATATTGAGCACTTTAACTCGAAAGAGTACGAAACGCTCCTGAGCAGATTTTCTTTTAGAACATATAAAAAACACATTACAAGATGATAAATTAGAAGTTGAGGAGCTGGAAGATGGGCATTAAATTTGAAAGAGGGATCAATAAAAATAATATTGAACTTTTATGTCGTTGGTCCAATGAACTAGGCTCAGCGTTTCAGGAGCAATGGATGGGCTCTCAAATTCCTTATCCATTGACCTATGATAAAATTAAAAAATTGGAAAATAAGTTTTCTATCTTTAATGAGGAAGAGTTCATTGGAATGATACAAGAGGTGCGAATCGAAGAAGATAACATCCATATAGGAAGATTTATATTAAATCCTCAAAAAAACAGGATTGGGTTTTTGGGACAGAAGCGTTGAAAGAATTTATAGATTTTTATTTTTCAAAGATGAAAAATATTAGAAGTATTTCCTAAGCGTTTTTGATTTTAATAAAAATGCAAAGCAGGTTTATGATAAGCTTGGATTTGAAGTTGATGAAGTGATTGAAACTCCAAAACTGAAATATATTATGAGAAAACACAGATAAATCTCGATTTGTAGACCTAAAACAAAATAAGCTTCCTTACCTTACATAGCAGTCATGCACTTCGATATATGGTTGTTAATTTTTGCGAAAGGAACAGTATCGAATGAAGCTTGTATTATCGGAAAAGTTGGTGAAACATCTGCGGATTTTCTTGATGGAGAACAGAGAAAGCTGTTTAAAACTGAGGGTATAAGGAGTGTTATGAAATTATTTAGTGGTGCAGATTTAGTTATCTATTTCTTTATATACGGGCTTTTGGCTTGGATACTGAATACGGTTATATATAGTTTAAAAGAACAAAAGTATATAAATACTGGGGAACTGAATGTTCCAATTCTTGGATGTCCTGCTTTGATTATGGTTTTGATGATCATAGTGTCTTCAGGCAGAAATGTCAGCTATTATGGAATATTAATGATGGCTTTTATAGACTGTTTTATACTGGATAAGGTAGGGTTATTTTTTCGCAAAGACTTCTTTTAACAAAAGAAATAGGATCTGAAAAGGCTGGCTATGGTAAGAGTTTGAAGACTAGTTTTATAAATGCAATTATAGTAGTAGCCATATGCTTTATATATTTAAAGACTTTACAGCCTATTTTTCTTTGGTATCACTAATTCCAAGAATAATAGTTAATATAACAGCACTTTTACTTGCATTACTTTTAGTAGTGGATATTGTGTTAACCTATATTTTTGTCAGAAAATACCCTATGCAAAATATAGAAGAAGATATAAGTAGAAGGAAAAAACTTTTGGAGAATGGATCTCCAAAAATATCTGGAAGAGAATTTATAAACTTTACCCAAGCCTTTTATCGGATGATTTTGAGGACAGCAGTAAGGGAATTTCAGATGCAGATAAGTTACTTGAAGAACAGGGGATTATCTTTGCAAAAGGGATAAACTTAGCAAAACTTATATGGGTACTTTTTATATCGTCTCTTATCGGAGATATTGTAGAAACTGTGTATGTACTAATTGTAGGGCATCAATTTATGAGGCGCTCAAGTTTTGTACTTGGGCCTTTTAGTTTGGTGTGGGGACTTGGTGCGGTAATACTTACCTTGGCACTTTCAAAGGTAAGAAAGTAAAATACTCTCTCCATATTTTTATCTGGATTCTTTTTTGGTGGTGTGTTTGAGTATCTTTGTTCTATATTTACAGAAGTATTTTTCGGTATGAAGTTTTGGGACTATTCCTATATGCCTTTTAATATTGATGGTAGAACCAATCTTTTGTTTATGTTCTTTTGGGGCATAGTGGCACTTATATGGTTTAAATTTATATATCCGCCTTTTTCTGAATTCATAGAGAGGATCCCACCTGTTATAGGTTCAGTCCTTGCTGTTTTTATATCACTGTTTTTTATCTGTAATGGAATAGTAACTTCAATGGTGATGATAAGAACCACAGACAGAAAAAATCACCCTGAGGCAAGGAATGTGATCGAGCAGTTCATAGATGAAGAGTATCCGAATGGGGTGGTAAAAAAACTGTGGCCAAATATGGATTTTTTGGAGGATTAATTATTTATGAATAAGAGTGGAAAAACAATGGCGGTAATTATGGCATTACTGGCAGCAACATTCTATGCGATAAATACTCCGTTTTCTAAAGTTCTCTTGGAAAAAGTGACACCGACATTTATGGCTTCATTTTTGTATCTTGGAGCCGGAATTGGTGTAGGTATAATGTATCTGTTTCATTCAAAGTCAGAGAAGGATATTGAAAGATTGACAAAGGCAGATTTACCATACACTGTCGGCATGATTGTCCTTGATATTTTGGCACCTATATTTTTGATGATTGGAATAAACATAGGTTCAGCTTCAAATGCATCATTGCTTGGAAACTTTGAAATTGTAGCAACCACACTCATTGCTCTTTTAATATTTAAAGAGGTAGTAACACCAAGGTTGTGGCTTTCTATAGGATTTATTACATTGTCAAGCATAGTTCTTTCATTTGAAGGAAGCGGAAGTTTTAAGTTCTCTTTGGGTTCATTGTTTGTAATACTGGCAACATGTTGTTGGGGACTTGAAAATAATTGTACTAGAATGATTTCAGATAAAAGTACCTATGAGATTGTGATCTTAAAAGGAATATTTTCAGGCACAGGCTCATTTATAATTGCAATTCTTCTTGAAGAAAGTATACCTGATATAAAATATATTTTGATCTCAATGTTACTTGGATTTGTGGCCTACGGACTCAGTATATTTTTATATATCAGAGCACAGAGGGATTTGGGGGCAGCCAAAACCAGTGCCTACTACGCAATAGCTCCTTTTATAGGCACCTTCTTATCATTTGTGGTAGACGGTGACAGGCTGACAAAAGTTTATTTTATAGGACTTATTTTTATGATCATTGGAAGTGTGATCGTCGTATATGATACAATGTTAAAAAATCATATACATTACCATGTACATACGATTGTTCACACACATAATGGCTCAACACATAAGCATATAATTAAGCATGAGCATACTCACTCCCATCTGGGTTCAGATGAAAAACATTATCATCATCATGATGATTATATAAACAGTGATGAGCATAAGAGAATACATGAGGAAAAGTAGAATAATTCTTAAAGTAATGATACAGCCTATTTAATGTAAACGTTGACATTACATTAAATAAGCTATATTATTTTACTAAAATAACAGAGGGAGTATACAAATGCAGATATCAAGCAGATTTACAATAGCATTACATATTTTTGCATGTGTAGAATATTTTAAAGATAAAGAGAAGATAACCAGTGACTTTCTATCGGGCAGTATAAGTTCAAATCCTGTAATTATCAGGAATATTCTTTCTCAGTTAAAGAAGGCCGGGCTTGTAAATGTAGTCAGAGGAACCGGAGGTATAGAGATTATAAAGAGCCGTCTGAGATAACATTTTATGATGTTTATAAGGCGGTTGAAGTGGTTAAAGAAGAGGGACTGTTTCATTTCCATGAGGATCCAAATCCTGCTTGCCCTGTAGGGAAAAATATACATAGAATATTGGACAGTAAGCTTAGTGAAATACAGGATGCTATGGAAAATAAGATGAAAGGCTATACTCTTTTGGATATTGAAAAGGGTATAAAGGAGATTTCAGACTAAAAGATGCTTAGACCGGCATCTTTTTTAATTTAAAGTATTGACAAGTTTGATATAATTATTTACATTACAACTATCGTGTGTTCTGTTTTTGAAGGAGCTTCCTGTATAGTTTAAATGTTGGACGTTGAAAATTGAAGATACCTCAGAGTAAAATAAGACTACTGACTGGCAGGTTGGTAAATCTTATCGAACAGAGAGGTATCTACAATGAAGTCTAACACACAAAATGCAAAAATTAAAGCAATTACAGAAACTACTTTGGTACTCGGAATCGATGTCGGAAGTGAAACGCATTATGCAAGAGCTTTTGATTACCGAGGAATCGAGTATTCTAAGAAACCATTCAAGTTTAGTAATGATGAGGCCGGATTCGTGACATTTAAGGCATGGATTCTGGACATCAAAGAAAAGCATGGTAAGGACAAGGTGGTTCCCGGAATGGAGCCTACCGGCCACTACTGGTTCAATCTTGGTAAGTTCCTTCAGGACAACGAGATGAAGCCAGTTCTTGTGAATCCTCATCATGTAAAGAAATCAAAAGAACTCGACGATAACAATCCGACAAAGAACGATCGTAAGGATCCGAAAGTCATAGCAGGACTAGTTAGAGAGGGACGTTATATGATCCCATATCTGCCGGAAGGTGTTTATGCAGATCTTAGAACTGCATCTAACATGAGATTTCAGCTACAAGCGGAGCTTACAAGAATTCAGAATAGGATCAGTTGTTGGTTCAATATATATTTTCCTGAATACAAAACGGTGTACGGGCAGCCGGATGCTAAAAGCGGAATGCTGATTCTTAAGGTAGCGCCACTTCCGGAAGATATCATGATGTTGGGTATCGATGGGGTGAACCAAATCTGGCGAGATGCGAAGGTGAGAGCAGTTGGGAAAGCGAGGGCAAAGACCCTGATAGAAGCTGCTGAGCACAGTGTTGGAAGCAAAGAAGGTGAAATATCCGCAAGGATGGAAATCCGTATGCTGCTGGAGGATTATGAGTCCAGAAATACTCGTCTTCAGGAAGTAGTAGCTCTGATTGAAGAGCTGGTAAAAAAGATTCCAATGGCTGAAAAGCTGTTGGAAATTAAGGGAGTAGGAATCAAGACGGTGTCGGGATTCCTGGCTGAAGTAGGTGATATAAGCCGCTTCAATAACCCAAAAGAACTGCAGAAACTTGCAGGTTTAGCATTGGTTGAGAATAGTTCAGGTAAACATAAGGGTGAGATAACAATAAGCAGACGAGGTCGAAAGAGACTAAGATATCTGCTCTTCGAGGTTGCAATGTCCCTTGTGTCAAAGAATCCGGAATTCAGGGAACTCCACTCATACTATACAACCAGAAAGCTGAATCCCTTAAAGAAGATGCAGTCGTTGATGGCAGTAGCGGCAAAGCTGCTCCGTGTCTTCTTTGCAATGCTGACCAAGGGCGTGGACTATGATCCCAAAAAGCTGGTTGGTGATATAAAGAGACCGGCAGTATATCTGCAGGTAGCATAAGCGTACAATGTAATCAATACGGCGGCCGTCCTATGGGCGGTCACTAAACAAAGCAGAATGTAGCAGATAATGTCCACTGATCACAGTGCTGGTACAGGAAGCGAGTCAGTAATCAACAATACAAAGAATGAGCCGGTAGTCGGTAGGAATTGTAACCATGGGGCATGACCCCGTAAAGGAGCATAGCTGACACCCTGGTTATGGGCAGGCAGGACGAAGGAAGTTAGGACCTCTGGAGACAGGGATGATCCTGGTGGATATAGGAGGTTAGCTGCCATAGAGGGATGGGTATACACAAGGCCAGTAAAGCGAAAATCAATGACGTTTTATTTCGTGTACCCTTTTACCGCTATTTCAGTACCAGATACACCGAAATGTTCATAACTCTGGCTTATTTACTGAGACAGACAAGGTCAAAAAACCTTGAATTTTCAACAAAAAACACTTGATTATATGAGGAGGCAATGAAAATGTTCGTGATTCGTCTGATCGGCAAGATAGCAGCACTGCCGCTGATCGTTCTGACGACCATCGCGGGATTCCTTTTCAATCTCACAACGGATCTGTCGAGATACGTGATCGGTCCGGCACTTCTGCTTATCCTTGGCTTTGATATCTATTTCCTGATCACTACCCAGTGGATCCATGTCGCGATCCTTACGATGCTGGGCGCCGGATGCTTCGTCATTCTGTTTGGCCAGGCTGTAGTCATCGTTGCGCTGGAAGGAGTGAGAGACGGTCTGATCCATTTCATGAGATCATAACATCAGAATACTGAAGAACCTTACGGGGACTGTCTACGGCAGAAGATGTTGCGGACAGTCCCCTTATTTTGTGCATGGAGGAAGAAATGGCAGCGACAAGACTGATTGCATTACACATAAACAAAGGAAAAACCGTGGCCCAGTGCCTGAATGAACGCCTAGACTATTCGCAGAACCCGATTAAGACTGAGAAGGGCGAACTGATCTCATCCTATGCCTGTGATCCGGAGACAGCGGCGATGGAATTTCTGCTTTCCAAACGGCAATACCAGCAGGTTACTGGGCAGGAATACAAAGGAAATATCATTGCCTATCAGATCCGGCAGTCCTTCAAGCCGGGAGAGATCACCCCCGGAGGAAGCAAACAGGCTCGGCTATGAGCTGGCCATGCACTTCACTAAGGGGAATCATGCCTTTACGGTATCCACTCATACAGACAGAGCCCACATTCATAACCACATCATTTTCAATTCCACCACACTGGACTACAGCCGGAAATTTAAGAACTTTTTCTTCTCCGGAATTGCTCTGCAGAGGCTCAGCGATATCGTCTGCTTTGAACACGGCTATTCCATCATCGAGAGAAAACCGTATGCTGACCGGACCAAGAGAACGGAGTATCCCAAACGTCATACGGTCCGCAATGAGATCTGGTCTGTCCTGGATGATCTGATTCGCAGAAAACCGAAGGACTGGGAAGACTTCCTGCAGCAGCATGACATTCACAGCTATGAAGATCTGGAACGCATGACCAATGAAGCTGCAACCGGCGCAGATCAGCTGCTTGCGTCTATCAAGGAAAGGATGCCAGAATCAAGGAGATTGAAGTGCTCCGGCAGCACATCTTTGACTACAGCAAGACCAGGAAAATCTACCTGGAATATAAGCGGCTGCCAAAAGCAAAGAAGGCAGAATTCTATGAGCTGCACCGGGCAGAGATCGAACTGCAGGAGGCTGCAAGAACTGCCTTTGATCAGCTGCCAGAAGGGACGAAACTGCCTTCTGTGAAGGAACTGAATGCAGAGCGGACCAGGCTGCTCCGGGAGCACCAGGCAGAATATGTGGAGTACCGAAAGGCAAAGGCGGACCGAACGGAATTCATCAGGGCAAAGCAGAATGCGGATGTGATTTTGCGCCGTCAGCAGGAAGAACGGGACGAGGAAATGCAGGAAAAATTATGAGGGACAAGTCAGCAAATATATGGAACAGAAAAGAGGGAGAAGAGCATCACCTGCATGACAGGTTGTTCTTCTCCCTCTTTTTTTGATCTGACTTAGGATTGATTTCTCAACAGATTCCCACGGACTGCACTGAAAACAGAACGGTATTTCTGCTGTTCAGAAGCCAGACAGGCGATCCAGTAGGTGGCATGGGCTTCTAGGTCGGTGATGGGCAGTGCAACCCTGTTCGGCGGTTGATAGCCGGCTTTCAGCATCTGGTCCGAATTAAAGAAGGAAGGTTGGAGGCGTCAATCAGTTCCCCCAGGGCGTCCATGCTGTTCTGGATCAACAGATCTGAGGCATTCAGCTTCTCCAGGGTGACATCCATCCAGAAGCCCACATGGGCTGTCATCAGGATGCGGAGTCCCTTCAGCTCTTCAAAAGTGACACTGTCCTGCTTTGCCAGAGGATGGTCCTTTGCAATGGAGATATATAACTGTTCATCCAAATATCTCTGGCAGAACAGGCCCTTATCTTCTGGACAGTGATGCAGAACGACCATCTGGTAAAGATGGCTTCGAAGACCGGCAAGCAGCTTTTCATCGTTACTCACAAGCTCAGTGGACAGTGTTTTTCCGGGAAGCTGTTCCTGCAGGGTCGGCATCAGGTCATTGATCGGGAACGGTGAACAGGAGCCGATGCTGACGGTCCAGAGGCTCCGGTCAAACGCCGTGACCCGTTCGATCATCTCCTGATTTGCTTCCAGAGCTCTTCTGGCATAGTCTGCCGCCAGTTTTCCCGTTTCATTCAGCGAGATCTTGCTGTTTTCCCTGATAAACAAGGATACTCCAAGCACATCCTCCAGCTTCTTCATGGAACGGCTCAAGGACGGCTGCGATATATGCAGTTCTTCAGATGCTTTTAAAAGCGTGCCGCAGCGGGCGACGGATTCAAACTGCTCCAGCAGGTAGGATTCGATCAGCATGACATCATTTCCTCTCTGTTTTCTATCTGTCTATATACATCATATGTATACCATTATAGCCACAAAGCAGTGTACTTACAAGGAATATCTCGATAAAATAGCATCATCAAGAGAAAAACAACATATAACTGTCGAACAACGATAGAATCGAAAGGAGATAAAGACCATGGAATATGTCACACTGAATACCGGAGCAAAGATGCCGCTGGAGGGTTTCGGAGTTTTCCAGATCCCGGATGCCGCCGAATGCGAACAGGTTGTTTACGATGCAATCAAAACAGGATACAGACTGCTGGACACTGCCGCTTCCTATGGCAATGAAGAGGCGCTTGGAAAAGGTGTGAAGCATGCCATCGCTGATGGCCTAGTGACCCGGGAAGAGCTTTCATCACCACCAAGGTCTGGATCACCGACATGAAGACCAAAGATTCGGCTTATGAGGCAGTAAAGACTTCTCTTCGGAAGCTGGACATGCCGTATGTGGACCTGGTCCTGCTTCATCAGGCAATGGGCGATTACTTCGCGGCTTACAGAGGTATTACAAAAGCATATAAGGAAGGTCTCACGAAGGCAATCGGTGTTTCCAATTTCTATCCTTTCGTACTGGTGAACCTGTGTGCCAACGTGGAAGTCATCCCCGCCGTCAATCAGGTGGAGCTGCATCCCTTCTTCCAGCAGGAAGATGCGCTGGCTGTCATGAAGGAATACGGCATTGCACCACAGGCATGGGGGCCGCTCGCCGAAGGAAAGCACGGGATCTTCAAGGATCCGCTGCTGACTGAGATTGGCGCCAGGTACGGCAAGACGGCGGCACAGGTCGTCCTCCGCTGGAATACCCAGCGCGGCGTTTCGATCCTTCCCAAGTCCGTCCATGTGGAGCGTATGGAGCAGAACCTGGATATCTGGGATTTCTCCCTTACGGATGAAGAGATGGAGCAGGTCAAGGAAAAGGACCTTGGTCACAGTGAGATCATCAACCATTTCGATCCCCAGCTTGTCAAGTGGCTGCTTGGCTACAAAGCCTGATGACCGGACATGGAGAATAAGGAGCAGGATATGACAAAAGAACTGGTAGTTTACTTCTCCGTCTATGGCACGGCAAAGATCGTAGCCGAAGAGATCGCAAACAGACCGGTGCGGATATCACAGAGATCGAGCCTGTCGTACCCTATGACAGCAACCGAGATCACTATAACGCGCTGGCAAGACTCGCAAAGAAAGAACATGACGAAAATCAGAGGCCAGCGATCAAAAACGAGATCGACATCGAAAGCTACGACCGCATCTATATCGGCTATCCCATGTGGTGGTACACCTTCCCGATGATCATTTACACATTCTTTGACAAATATGATTTCAGTGGGAAGACCATCATTCCCCTTCGACACCCACATGGGCTCCGGAGACGGCGGAACCTACGATACAATCCGTGAGCTGGAGCCGAAGGCGATCGTGCTGACCGGCCTCCCGGTGGAGATGCGGGATGCTGAGAATGGCCCGGCAAAGGCAGTTGAGAAGTGGCTGAAGAACCTGGATTGATCATAAGACAGAAGAAACATCCGACGCATAGAAAAGGAGAAATAATATATGGATATTCAGAAAGTCGTTAGTGTGAAAGAAAGTAGAGGTAAGCCGTAAACCGGCGCACTTAAATAAGCTGTCTTAAGTAGGCAACTTATTTGAGGATATAGATTTAGTAGATTGATCAAGAAGCTAAAGGTTCATCAGGAGGAAGCAGTCCTTCCTTTTGTAAAAGTTTTTGGCTTGCTTGATAGCCTTAGCCTTCTGTTTTTCAGCTAAAGGTGCAGGCATATCGATTTTGTAAAGATCGCTTGGATTCCATACCTCTCCGGTAGACAGCATCCGGTAGATGGCTATAAGAATCATACGGGCAATGGCAATAACAGCTCTTTTCTTGCCACGGCGTTTAACAAGGGATTCATATTTCGTTTTGTAGTAAGGAGACTTGTCAGATTTCACGGCTGCATGAGCACACTGTACTAATGCAGGTTTGAGGTAGACACCGGCACGTGTAATACGGACAGATTTCTTCTTACCGGCAGATTCATTGTTGCTGGGGGTAAGACCTGCCCAACAACATAAGCGTTTAGAATTACAAAACTGAGACATATCAATACCAATTTCGGAGATGATAGTAATTGCACTATCACGTTTGACACCCGGAATGGTAGTTAGTAACCGGATAGCTTTATCATAATCAGGATCGGAAGAAATCAAAGATTCAATCTGTTTATCTATATCATTGATTTCAGCTGTGATATAATCCATATGTGCGCGAATTAGGCGCATACGATATTTCTGGGCATCAGTCATCTGATATCCTTCGATAGATTCAATCACAGCGTCTTCTTTTGGATTTGAGGCTCTTAAGAAGTTTTGAAGCGATTTCTTCATGGTTAATCGTAGTACCTGATTGTTCAAGCAGATAATCGATAATGGATGAGGATGACTTCCCAAAGATATCGGATACAACAGAATCTAATGCGATATTACAAACAGTAAGAGCATTCTGATATCTATTCTTTTCACTTGAACGGCAAGAAACAAGCTTGTAACGATATCTTGTGTATTCTCTAAGAATACGGATCAACCTACAAGGAATGTAGCTGCTTTTCACAAGTCCCAGTCGGAATAAGTCTCCAATCCATTTAGAATCTTTTGTATCGTCCTTGTTACCCTTAACAGCTTTAACCCATTTGGGATTAGCAATGGTAACGTTGATTTGATCTTCGAGAAGATTAAAGACAGGAACCCAGTATTTACCTGTGGATTCCATACAGACATCATGGCATTCATTTCAAGAAGCCACGATTTAAAGTCTAAAATAGAATTGTTGAAGGTAGAGAATCGCTTCTTTTGATAAGAAGGTTCAATACCGGCGGTAGTTTTGATGATTGTGGCAACAAGAAAAGATTTGTGAACATCGACACCACAACAGGTTTGATAAGTAACTTTCATAGTGTAACTCCTTTCGCAAAAGATAAGAAGCCATTGACTGAACTGCCACACAATAAAACAAAGAGCTTTAACAATTCTTAGTGTACGGATTCATGATACCACTTATTTGTGCTTGAAAAGACAGAACTTACACTGATTTTTATGCTGTCTAAAACAGAGAAAGTTTTTACAACTTTACCTCCCGTGCTTTGTAGTATAGCTTCTTGTTATATATTTTAAATCACAGAGTTGAGATGTAAAACACTTTCATTACTATTTGTGCCGCGGCTTGCCCGCGGAATGGAGATTTTTATGCAAGTAGCCAGCTATGTTTTAGTTGTGGATATAAAAATACAAATGTAAAAGATCTAAAAGTAAGAGATTGGATGTGTCCTTTCTGCAATACAAAACACGATAGAGATATCAATGCGGCAAAAAATATATTGGCAGAAGGATTAAGACAAGTAGTATAAGAAAAAACAATAGGGCAGGGACTGCCCGAATTAACGCCTGTGGAGATAGTAGGTTGCGAGGTCAGTGAAGCAGGAAGCCCATAGGCTTTAGACTATGGGTAGTTCACATGAAATATATAAAATCTCATCCTGAGAAGTTTGTATTTGAGGGATACTATAATAAGATAGTGTGAAATATGGATAATATATAAGTAAAGATAAGGCTGAGACCATTTTTATATGTATTCTCAGCCATTAAAATATATTATTCAAGCAGATACTTTAAATATCCATACCCCCTTTCATCCATTTTCTCATAGGGGATGAACTCAAGTGAGGCACTGTTTATACAGTATCTTTTACCACCTGATTCTTTAGGTCCGTCATCAAAAACATGTCCTAAGTGGGCGTTACCGCTCCTGCTTCTCACCTCTGTTCTGTTCATATTGAAGCTGTCATCTTCACTGTATTTTACTACATCCTCATTTATAGGTTTTGAAAAACTTGGCCAACCGCAACCTGATTCAAACTTGTCTGTTGAGACAAAGAGTGGTTCCTTTGTTGTAATATCTACATAAATTCCCTTGTCAAAATTGTTCCAATATTCATTTGCAAAAGGTCTTTCAGTATCACTGTTAACAGCAACTTGGTATTGCTCATCTGTAAGCTGTTTTTTGAGTTCATCATCTGAAGGTCTTGGATATTTGTAAATATCTATCTTTGGCTCTTTACTTTGTGTTTCAGTTTTCTTATCCAATGGTTTATCTGCAAGAGATAAGTCTATATGACAGTATCCACCGGGGTTTTTAGCAAGGTAATCCTGATGATAATCTTCAGCATCAAAGAATTGAGCTAAAGGTAAAACCTCTATTGCGATAGGTTTGTCATATTTAGTTTGTTCAGTTGCCAGAATCTTTTCTATTATAGTTTTATCTTCTTCATTTGTATAATATACTCCGGTTCTATACTGAGTACCTGTATCATTTCCCTGTTTATTTACACTTACAGGATCTACTACACGAAGGTAATACTCCAGAAGATCTTCAAGGCTTACTATATCGGAATTATATATTACTTTTACAGTTTCAGCATGACCGCTTGTATGAAGATCTTGGTACTTCGGATTTTTGGTTTTACCGTTTGCATATCCGCTGACAGCATCCTCAACACCATCTATCTTTTGCATATAGGCTTCAAGCCCCCAAAAGCAACCACCTGCAAGATAGATCTCTTTTAGATTACCGGACTGAGATATATTACTTACTTTACCAGAATATTGTGTGGTTTCATCATTTGAAAGCGTTTCTTCTTTCTTTTTCAAACCCACAGTAAATACATATAAACTTACTGCAACAATGAATATCGGTATTATCAAAAATAATTTGTTTTGACTCATATCTATTCCCTCCTGTTATATTAAAATGCAACCATATTGGAATTGGTTGTAATATAGATTATAATACGACTTATAAGGTAAAAGAATCGGTAAAACTTTGTATTTAAAAAGGAGTCTGATATGAACTTAAATGAGATAAGAGCGGAATTGTTTAAAATGCAGGATATGAATTACAGAGATTTTAACAGTAAGTTGATACCTACAGTTGATAAGGAAAGTATGATAGGCATAAGGACACCTGATCTTAGAAAATATGCAAAACAACTCGGTAAAAGTAGTGATGTTATAGAATTTTTACAAACCTTACCTCATAAATATTTTGATGAAAATCAGTTGCATGCATTTATTATTTCTGAAATAAAGGACTTTAAAAACTGTATTGATGAGATAAACAGATTTCTCCCATATATAGACAACTGGGCGACCTGCGATCAGCTCTCACCAAAGGTATTTAAGAAACATCATAATGAATTATTTGGATATATAAAAGATTGGCTGAAATCTGATAAGGTCTACACTCTAAGATTTGGAATAGGTATGCTTATGGGGCATTTCCTGGATGAGGATTTTGATATATTATATCCTGAGATGGTTTCAAAGATAAGGTCAGGTGAATACTATATAAATATGATGATTGCCTGGTACTTTGCAACAGCTTTAGCAAAGCAGTATGAGAGTATAATTCCATTTATTGAAAACAATAGTCTTGATATATGGACTCATAATAAGGCAATACAAAAGTCAATTGAGAGTTATCGCATCACTGATGAGCAAAAAGCTTATCTAAGAGAATTAAAGATAAAGAAGGTATGAGGTGTTTAAGTGAGAACAAAAGAAGAGGCCTGTAGTTTCGGCTTAGAATTTGAAAATACATATTTGGACAAACCTTTTAGAAAAGCTGACTGGCAACTCATAAGGATAAAGGATACCAAGAAAGCTTTTCTTTGTGTATATGAAAGAGACGGTTTTGTAAATTTAAATGTGAAAGTTGATCCTGCTTGGAGAGACTTTTGGAGAAATACCTACCTTTCAGTTGTTCCGGGATATCATAAAAATAAAGAGCATTGGAACACTATAATACTTGATGGCAGTATAAAAGATGAGGATATTAAAAGAATGATTGCCGAAAGCTATGACTTGGTAACTGACTCGCCTACAAAAAGAATCTACGAGGCGGTTAAGAGAATACCGAAAGGTAAGGTAGCAACCTATGGCAAGGTAGCGGAGATGGCAGGAAATAAAAAGATGTCCAGAGCGGTAGGAAATGCTCTTCATAAAAACCCCGATCCTGAAAATATTCCTTGCTTTCGTGTAGTAAATTCAAAAGGTGAGCTTGCACTGGAATTTGCCTTTGGAGGAATGGGAGAACAGCGAAAGCTTCTTGAGGCAGAGGGAATAGAAGTTAAAGATAATAAAGTAGATCTATCAAAGTATGGTTTAGAATAGGAGTTTTATGAAGTTATTTAGTGGTGCAGATCTAATTATATATTTCTTTATATACGGGATTTTGGCTTGGGTACTGAATACGGTTATATACAGTTTGAAAGAACAAAAGTATATAAATACCGGTGTATTGAATATTCCAATAATTGGATGTCCTGCTTTTTATTATGATTTTGATGATTATAGTATCATCAGGAAAAAAATGTCAGCTATTATGGAATGCTTATGATGGCTTTTTATAGATTATTTTTATATTGGATAGGATGGGATTGTTTTTTTCACAAAGGCTTCTTTTTAAAAAAAGGAAATAAACTCTTTGAGAGATAACTATGGTAAGAGTTTGAAGCTTAGTTGTATAAATGCAATTATAGTGGTAGGTATATGTTTTTGTACTTTTTTAAAACTCTACATCCGATAGTATTTTCCTTTGTATCGCTGATACCGGGTATTATAGTAAATATAATTGCACTTGTGCTGGCTGTACTTTTAATAGCGGATATTGTGACCATTTATATTTTTGTCAGAAAATATCCTATGAAAAATATGGATACTAATATTGCCAGCAGAAAAAATACATTTGGGGAATGGATATCAAAACATATCTGGTATTCATATATGCCTTTTAATATCGACGGCAGAACAAATCTTTTGTTTATGTTCTTTTGGGGCATAGTGGCTTTGGTATGGTTTAAATTCGTTTATCCCCCTTTTTCAAAGTTTATAGAAAAGATTCCACCGGTAACAGGCTCAGTTCTTGCAGTGTTTATAGCACTGTTTTTTATCTGCAACGGAACAGTTACATCAATGGTGATGATAAGGACTACAGACAGAAAAAAACATCCGGAAGCAAGGAATGTAATAGAGCAGTTTATAGACAATGAGTATCCGAATGAAGTGGTAAGAAAACTCTGGCCGAATATGAACTTTTTGGAGGAGTAAATATATGAAAAAGAGCGGAAAAAGTATGGCGGTCATTATGGCATTACTTGCGGCAACATTCTATGCAATAAATATTCCCTTTTCAAAAATTCTGTTGGAAAAAGTCACACCTACATTTATGGCTTCTTTTTTGTATCTTGGAGCAGGAATAGGTGTAGGTATAATGTATCTTCTTAATTCAAAAAAAGAGAAGAAAATTGAAAAGCTGTCAAAAACAGATTTACCATATACTGTCGGAATGATTGTGCTTGATATTTTGGCACCTATATTTTTAATGATCGGAATAAATATAGGCTCGGCTTCAAATGCTTCGCTATTTGGTAACTTTGAAATTGTAGCAACTACGCTCATTGCTATTTTAATATTCAAAGAGGTTGTAACATCAAGATTGTGGATTGCCATAGGATTTATTACATTTTCAAGTATAGTTCTCTCATTTGAAGGAAGCGGAAGTTTTAAATTCTCTGTAGGTTCATTGTTTGTAATACTTGCAACATGTTGTTGGGGACTTGAAAACAACTGTACAAGAATGATTTCGGATAAGAGTACATATGAGATAGTGATATTAAAAGGAATCTTTTCCGGTACAGGTTCATTTATAATAGCAATTATACTTGGAGAAAATATACTCGGAATAAAATATATTTTTATTTCAATGTTGCTTGGATTTGTGGCATATGGTCTCAGTATATTTTTATATATAAGAGCACAGAGAGAGTTGGGCACCGCCAAAACAAGTGCATACTATGCAATAGCTCCTTTTATAGGTACTTTTTTATCATTTGCGGTAGACGGTGACAGATTGTCAGAAGTTTATTTTATCGGACTTATCTTTATGATAATCGGAAGTGTGATTGTAGTATATGATACAATGTTAAAAAATCATATTCACAATCATATACATACTATTGTTCATACACATAACGGCTCAACACATAAGCATATAATTAAACATGAGCATACTCACTCTCATTCGGGTTCGGAAGAAAAGCATTGTCATAATCATGATGATTATATAAACAGTGATGAGCATAAAAGAATGCATGAGTCGGGTGTATAGATTTATATTTAATGTAAATATTGACATTACATTAAATAGGCTATATTATTTTACTAAAAAAGGGGTATACAAATGCAGATATCAAGCAGATTTACAATAGCATTACATATTTTTGCATGTGTAGAATATTTTAAAGATAAAGAGAAGATAACAAGTGACTTTCTATCAGGTAGTATAAGGTCAAATCCGGTAATTATCAGAAACATTCTTTCTCAGTTAAAGAAAGCCGGACTTATAAATGTAGTCAGAGGAACCGGAGGTATAGAGATTATAAAAGATCCGTCTAAGATAACATTTTATGATGTTTATAAGGCGGTTGAAGCAGTTAAAGAAGATGGACTGTTTCATTTCCATGAGGAGCCAAATCCTGCTTGCCCTGTAGGGAAAAATATACATGGAATATTGGACGGTAAGCTTAGTGAAATACAGGATGCTATGGAAAACAAGATGAAAACCTATACTCTTTTGGATATTGAAAAGGGTATAAAAGAGATTTAAGACTAAAAGATGCTTGTAACGGCATCTTTTTTAAATTAGAGTATTGACAAGTTAGATGTAATGACTTATATTACATCTATAATAAATATTAAAAAAATTTATGAGGTAAAAAGTTATGTCAAATAAAATGGATAACTATGGATGTTTTTAGAGCAAATGGAGCAGGAAAATAGTGGAACACCGGGATAATAGAGAAATAGTGCCTTCAAGGGATGAATTAACAAATTCAGGTAAGTTTTAGTTTTTACAGGAGTAGTAATGTTAAAAGAAGAATGCGGTATTGTGGTGCAAATATAGTTTCATAACGGGAGGTAAATATGAATCAAAAGGAAAGACTTGATTATCTGATAGAGGCTTTTAAAGAAGATTCCGGAGAGTATAAGAACTTAAAAGTACCTGTAGATACAGACGGGAAGAAAAGAATACTACGTTCTCTTATGAATATCAGAATGCCAAGAAAAATGAATACTGAGGTATTAAAAATACAAGATGAATATCTTAGAGAAGCTATAAATGAAAACGGTATAGTAAATATTTCCGATATAGATAAAGCAGAAGATTCTATTTCTATATGGCAGGGAGATATTACAAGGCTGAAAGTGGATGCAATAGTTAATGCTGCAAACTCACAGATGCTTGGTTGCTTTATTCCTATGCATAGCTGTATTGATAATTGTATACATACATTTGCCGGTGTGGAGCTTAGAAATGAATGCAACAAAAAAATGAATCAGCTAAAGATCCGCTATGGCAGAGATTATGAACAACCTACAGCAATTCCGATGCTTACAGATGCTTATAATCTTCCTGCAAAAAGATTGTTCATATAGTCGGCCCTATTGTACAAGGGGGACTTAGCAAAAGGAATGAGGAAGATCTTAAAAACTGTTATAAAAACACTTTAGATCTTTGCGTTGAAAACGGATTGAGAAGCGTGGCGTTTTGCTGCATATCCACCGGAGTATTTCATTTTCCAAATAAAAGAGCAGCCGAAATTGCAGTAGCAACTGTAAGAGAATGGTTAAAAGAAAATCAAGGTAAAATGGACCTTGTAATATTTAATGTATTTAAGGATGAAGATAAGAAATATTACGAGAAAGAAATTTCAGTATAAATTTGTAGAAGGAGGACTGTACTATGGACAAGATTTTTGCTAAAAGACCAAACGGTTATCAAGACTCAATATCTAAGGGAATAGCTGCGGTATACTACTTTAGAGGTAGAGCTTCATATGGTAAAGGCGGCATGGACGCTCAGATAAAAAGACTTAAAGAAGAAATAGAAAATGCCGATGCGATTTTGATTGGAGCCGGTGCAGGCCTCTCCACATCTGCTGGCTTTACATACACCGGTGAAAGATTTGATAAGTATTTCTTTGATTTTGCAAAGACTTTCGGCATAAAAGATATATATTCAGGAGGTTTTTATCCGTTTCCGAAGAAAGAGATATTTTGGGCATGGTGGGCAAGGAGTATTTATTTTAACAGATATGTTGATGCTCCAAAACCTGTGTATAAAGATTTACTGGACTTGGTTAAGGATAAGGACCATTTTGTAATTACAACAAATGTAGACCATCAGTTCCAAAGATCAGGATTTGATAAGAAAAGACTTTTCTACACTCAGGGAGATTTCGGACTTTTTCAAAGTACAAATCTGGATTGCAAAGATACCTTTGATAATAAAGTGTGGGTAGAAAAAGCCTTAAAAGCGCAGGGATTTATCAGAAATGATAAGAATGAGTTTATTGTACCTGTGAATAAAGATATTCTTATGGAAATACCTACTGAACTTATACCGAAAACTCCAAAAGGTGATGATGTGACTACAAATCTTAGAATTGATGATACTTTTGTAGAAGATGAGGGGTGGCATAATGCTTCAAGTAATTATGCTGATTTTATAAGAAGACATGAAAACTTGCATGTACTCTTTTTAGAACTTGGAGTAGGTGCAAATACACCTGTCATTATAAAATATCCTTTTTGGCAGATGACATATGACAATAAAAAGGCGATATATGTATGTTTAAATTATGGAGAAGCCTTCTGTCCTGAGAAGATAAATGATAGAAGTATATGTATCGATGGGGATATTGGTGATGTGTTAAAAAAGATAAATTAAGCTAAGGAGAAAAATTTATGAGTATACTTACACTTGATTCAACATTTGCGGATATCAAGAAACTTTTAAGTGATGAGGATATTTGCTTTAAGAAAACAATTGAAAAGACTTTTGAAAAAGTATCAAAAAATGAAGAACTAAAAAATGCATTCTGCTTTTTTATGGCAATGGCTCTTGGGGGAGTGGGAACTCTTGATGAGGAAGGTAATGTTACAGGTAATAATATCAATGAAACATTCTTGAAGATAATAAAGATAAACGGTGATAAATGGTCCAAATATACGAGAAAATTTGTGCACCCAACGAAAGAAAAGAGATTAGGGGAGAAGCATGATAAGTTATTATCTAAAGCACACGATACAAGTCTTGGAAATATTCTTAAGAACGGAATTGAAAGCTTAAAGTATACTGATAAAGATAAAGAATTCGGTGTATTTGATAAAGGAGAAAAAGACAAAAGCGGCAAAACAATCAGAGAAAGTTGGTGGTTTGATCCAAACAAAAAAGGAGAAAAGGGACCAAAAAGCGGAAGACGGTATAATACCTGAAAGAGTCAAACAAGGAATAAATGATATCATCTACTGCCTGATTGAACAGATGACAATAGAAAATACTCCACAGTATAATTTACTATTGTCGAATAAGCAGCTTATTATGAACGGTGCACCGGGAACCGGAAAGACATACTCAGCAAGAAATATTATAGCAGATATACTGTTTGATACCCTATGCGAAAGTGAAAATAAAAAAGAAGAAATCAAGAAAGTCAGAATGGATATGGTACAGTTTCATCCGTCATATGACTATACGGACTTTATAGACGGTATCAGACCCAACTTGTCAGGTAATGAGCTGAAGTATTCACTTAAAAATGGTTCTTTCAAATCTTTTTGTCGCAGGGCAGGTGTAATAGAAAGAATACTTGCAGCAGGTAAAAAGGTTGATGCCGGCAGTATAGAGGATTTTTTGATTGGAGAAGATGAGTCAATCAAAAAGTTTTGGGAGTCGGAAATAGAGAAAGGGGAACTGAAAAAAGAAATTGATAAGGTAGATGAAAGTAAAGATATTGTAGAGTTTGACCCAAGTAAACTTCCAAGTTTTCTCTTTATTATTGATGAAATAAATCGTGCGGAAATTTCAAAGGTATTAGGGGAGATTATGTACTGCCTTGATCCGGATTATAGAGGAATAAAAGGTATGATTTCAACACAATATTCTGCATTGGCAACGGATGAAACATTTTTTATAAATAAGGATAACGATAAATTCTTTATACCTTCAAATGTCTATATTATTGGTACTATGAATGATATAGATAGAAGCGTCGAGGTGTTTGATTTTGCGTTGAGAAGACGTTTTGCATGGTATGAGGTAAAGCCTGATAAAGTGATGGATGATGTGTTAAAGTCTATGAGAATAGAAACCTTACTTGAGCAAAATTATGAAAATTATAAAACTAAAATAGACGATCTTAATGATGCTATTGTGGACAAATTAAAGCTTAGCAAGCATTATTATCTTGGTCCTTCATACTTTGCCAAAATTAAGCTGTACTATGATGAGGGTAAAGATTATAAAGAGGCTGTAGAAAAAGTTTGGGACAATCATATTTCACAGATTCTAAATGAGTATGTCAAGGGCAGAGGCAAAGAAAATGAGGTTGAAAATATTAGAGAAAATTTTATTTCTAATATTTCTAATTCAGGAGAAGGCGATGAAAAATAAAGGGGCAAATACTCTTGAGGCAATTACTCTTGAAGATAATCAACACCCAAACAAATACTATACTTTTGTTTCTGAGAGTAAAGATGGAGGAATAGAAGATGGTCATATACCTGAGGTGTACAAAAGTTATATAGAATCTGTTGGTTCTGTAAACAAGCTTATAAAAGAGCATAATGCTATCATTGTACCCAAAAAGAGAGGTTTTGAAAAAGACACGGCTATAGAGATAAGAAATAGTAAGATATACACTTATAACTGGGTTGGAGTTATCTCTACTCCAACACAAGATGAAAACAGTAGGAGAATAGAAATTACTTCTCGATTTGATACCAGTGAAAAGCAATATTTTCTTCTTTATTTATTGAACAGTGTTTACGGTGTGAATATTTTTAATATTGATGTCAACAGTAAGGAAGAAAGTAATTATATCATCATTTTGATCATCCTTTTTCTGAGCAAAATTGTGGAAGCGTACGGCAGCGGACTGTATAAAGAATACAATAGAAGTAAGTACAATGACTACAATTTTAGGGGCTCAATAGATATTGACAGGCATATAAGGCTTAACACACCTTTTATGGGCAAAACAGCTTATAAAATAAGAGAGTATAGCTATGACAATGAAATATTATACTTAATGCGTCAGGTGTTGGATTATATTATCTGTAATCATTTTGAAGTTTGGGAAGCGTGTTTAAATAATGAACTGATGTTGAATGAGATAGTGAACGTGATAGAAAATGCCACTCCATCATATAGAATGAATGTCAACTATGCAGATACTATAAGTTGCAGAAGAGAAATCACTCATCCAATGTATCAGGACTATGAAGAAGCGAGAAAACTTGCAATTATGATATTGAGCGAATCAGGACAAAATATATTTGACAATTCTAAAGAACTGTCATTTAGTCTGTTGATTGACATATCGTGGCTTTGGGAGGAATTTGTTGCAGAAAAGATCTTGAAAGAATGTAATTACAAGCATTTGTTGACGGACGGATCTGCAGGAACATTAGAATGGTCAAATAGAGAATATTGGTATCCTGATTTTATTGAGGAAGGAGATGAACATAAAAGAAGAAATATATTTGATGCCAAGTATAAGTTTTGGGATTGGAATAAAAATGACGACATTCATCAACTGCTATCCTACCTGTTTATATCAGGTGGAAATAACTGTGGTATAATTTACCCGGATAATAAGTCAAAGACATGGAGTTATCAAGAGATACATTCATATGAAAAATTCTATGGAAATGAACATCCTAAAATATATAAAATGCCTATGTATATTTACGATGGTAAGGACATGGGATATTTGGAATATTGTAGGGTTATGGAGGAATCTATAAAGAAATGGAAGGAGAACTTTCAAAACTTATTATTTGAAATTTAGGAGGCAATGAATGAAAAATATCAAATACAGCCTCGATATCATTAAGTATCAAGGCTGTATTTTTATTAAAGATACCCTCTACCTCCCTGTCTTTATATCAGTACTGTTCAGATAAAGCAATCCTATGGCAAAAGAAATAAAAATATAGAGTAAACAAGTTATTATTACAACAGGCAGATTTATTTCACCAGTTATATTTGTGCTTCCCATGGAGTATATCAGCATTGAAAACGGTGTTGCATAGAAAAATCCCTTTACGGTGAGGAGGAGCCCTAAAATATTTCCAAGGAAGGCAAGTCCGACAGGTATTGCAAATGAAGGTATGATCAGCGAAAGCATACACTGAAAACTTGAAACAGCAATGATACAAAGTATACTTGCAAAGATTCTTAAATAGAATTCTTTCGGTATGCTTCCTGTAATTCCAATAATCTTTCCTGAAACAATATAGATAAATGCAATCCATATCATACAAATAGATGACATTGTGGCTACGGTAAGCCATTTATCTTTTAATACTTTGAAACGCGAACTCGATGTAAGTATTATATTCCAGTTGGTTCCAAGATGCTCCATACGAAAATCAAGGCTTGCAAGTATGGCAATTAAAGGTGATAGGAAAAACATACCTAAAAACAATGACTCCTGTGTCCAAAGATCCGCCCAGTCCAATGACAACACTCCTTGATTTGAAAGAAAATTTATAATACCGATACCGGCAGAAATTAACGGAATCAAAACAAAGGGAATCCATACAGGGTTTCTCTTTATCTTGATAAGTTCTACAGGCAATAGGGTATGAGCACTTTTGCTTTTTCTATTTACAAGAGCAATCTTAAAATTACCTGTTTCAGGATTATTAAATACCAATAGACTCACCTTATATGTAACAAAGAAATATAACAAGCTTATTAATATCGCTTTTATATCTATTGCATTCCATGAAAGCAGCATTTCTCTTGTGGCAGAGTCATAATCCATAGTAACGGTACTTAAAGAAAAAAGTACGGACCATGGAGTAAGTGCCGATTTACTTACAAAAGCAATGAATACACCTGCAAGTGTGCCTCCGAATGCAATGGAAAGTGCTGCAAATTGATTCCTGAATTTTAAGGACAGCAGACATTGAAGCTGAAATATAATCATTCCGAAAATAATCTCTGCAAATTCAGTCTGCAATAATGCAAAAATTGGGAATCCTCCCCCAATCATAAATTTAATACCTAAATATAAAATCATTATTGTCTGTATAAAACAAAATAAAGCTATATGTATTAAGCCGAATAAAAGCTTGGAAGAAAAGAGTTTTTTCCTGCTTTCCAGTGTAGGTAGAGTATTCCACATATTTCCTTTATTTTCTATATCAATACATCTGCTGGCCAGTACAGACATCATAATAGAAATCAACATTGTATTCAAACGGAATCGAGCTGAAGATCCTCTGCCATTCCTGTCCTTTTGGAAAGTCTTCATATGAAAGGTAGAAATAGTTTAATGCTGTTGCAATAAATAATAATGATATGGAAATCAGGAGCTTATTCTTTTTAAATTCAATGGATATTGACTTATTTAAGCTGATTTGTTTCATAATGACTCCTTTTCTCCGGTAAGCTCAAGGAAAATCTGCTCCAAACTTTGACCTGATGATTCAAGATTTGACAGCTTTCCTTGGTAGAGCATTTGACCATGATTTATAATACCTACATAGTCAGCCATTTGTTCTATCTCATTGAGCAGATGGCTTGAGATAAGTACAGTCATCTCTTTTTCTTTCGGTAGGGAAGTTATAAGTTTTCTAATCTCCATTATTCCGGCAGGATCAAGGCCGTTGGTAGGCTCATCCAATATGAGTAATTTTGGATCTCCAAGAAGTGCCATAGCGATACCAAGCCTTTGCTTCATACCAAGTGAATAAGCGGCAAGCTTTTTATCTCTTTGTTCATACAGTCTTACTGTTTGCAGAGCTTTTTCTATTTCAGTTTCTTTGACACCTTTTAACTTTGCTATGATTTGCATATTTTCAAGTCCTGTTAAATGAGGATATCCTCCGGGATTTTCTATAAGACTACCTGTTTGACGAAGCAGATTTAAAAGATTCTTGTTTGAAACTTTTTCACCAAAGAGTTTAATCTCTCCTGAGTCTTTCTTTATAAGTCCTAAAATCATTTTCAATGTAGTGCTTTTTCCTGCTCCGTTCGGTCCGAGAAATCCGTATACACAGGATTTCGGCACACTCATGGATAAGTCATGTACACGATTTTTTTTAGTTAAATTTTTTGTTTCAAGTATTGTATCTGTCATTGTTTTTCTCCTTTTGCTTGATATGTGAGTATGATAATAACTGAAGATTAAACGAAGATTATCGCTACATTATGATTACCTTAAGAAAAGTATTTTTATATAGCGACTTTACTTAAATAAGATATAATAAGAAAACAAAATGATTTAGGAGTATATATGGAAAAGAAAGATTGCAAAATCCTGATAATTGATGATGAAACAGAATTGTCAAAGGTTTTAGGAGATATTTTAAAAAATGACGGATATACTGATATAGAATATGCTAAGAATCTAAAGGAAGGAAGAGAAAGAGTGAATAGTTGTCAGATTCATCTTATTTTACTTGATGTAATGCTTGGAGACGGCAACGGGTTTGATTTTTATGAGGAATTAAAAAGAGTAGGTATATTTCCAAAACTGCCGGTTATCTTCCTATCGGCAAGAGATGAGGATGAAGACAGACTTCATGGTCTTGGACTGGGGGCGGATGACTATATAACAAAGCCCTTCCTTCCGAAAGAATTGTTGCTCCGTATCGGTGCGGTACTTAGAAGATGTTACTCGCTTGATGAAAACACTTCAGATATTGTTTTAGGTGAAAGTACAGTTTCTATAGAGGGAGGTATTGTAAAAAAGAATGGAAGTATCATAACTTTGACAGCTAAAGAACTCGCATTATTTTCAATTCTTTATAGAAATAAGGGTAGGATAGTAACTACAGATATACTTTGTGAAGAGCTTTGGCCGGACGGCAGCTTCGGACTTGAAAATTCTTTAATTGTACATATGCGTCATTTAAGAGAAAAGATAGAAAAGGATCCTTCAAAACCGATTTTCTTAAAGACAGTAAGAGGTCTGGGATATAAGATGGAGAAGATATGAGAAAAAGTTTAGAGAGAAGATTGCAATTTATACTATGGGTACTTGTTTTTGCCATAGCCATATTGTTTGTGGATTTCATAATCTGTATGGCGGTGATGTACAAAAGCTCATATACAAACTATACAGATGCAAGCGAAATAATGGACAATTTATCATACAATACCAGTGAGTATGTTTTAAGTGATGAAGAAAGCACACAGTTACAGAAGAATAATGAATTTGCTTTTTTACTGGATAATAACGGGAATATTGTATGGTATGAAAATATGCCTGAATCTTTGAAAAAATCAAAGTATACTTTACAGGATGTAGCGAAGTTTACAAGATATTATCTGGATGACTATCCTGTACGCACTTATATAGTTAGTGAAGACCGATTGCTGATTGTCGGAAAGTTGAATGTGGATATATGGAAATATACTCTGGAATATGATGCAAATAATGTTTTGACATTCTTAGAAATGACTCCTGTATTATTTATTTTTAATATCATTTTGTTTATCTTTGTTTCGATAAGGATGTATAAAGCAAGACAAAGAAGAATTGAGGAAGAAAGAGTAGAGTGGATTGCCGGAGTTTCTCATGATATCAGGACACCGCTTGCTGTTATTTTAGGCAATACACAAATGATTCCTAAAGAAAGTGATATGGATGAGATAAAAAGAAAAGCTGAGATTATTGAAAGTCAAGGGCTACGCATCAGAGCATTGGTAGAGAATTTAAACATTACAAGTAAGCTTGATTTCGGTACAAAAAGATTTGAAAAAAGTAAGGTCTGTTTAAGTACACTAATCAGAAAGATTGTAAGTAATGCGATAAATTCACTTGATATTGATGCACAGTCTAAGTATGATTTTGAACTGAATATAGAGGATGGGTTGCAAAAACATGAAATTTCATTAAACGAAGAACTTTTTGAAAGAGCCGTTATAAATCTTTTAAACAATGCTTTTCGCCACAATCCTGACGGATGCCAAGTATATATAAATCTATATAAAGAAAATAAAAAAACGATTTTGGAGATAGGAGATAGCGGAAGCGGAGTACCGGCTGAAATTTTGCAAAGATTGAATCAAAGTTCATATGCCGATACCAAAAGCGTCGGAAAACATGGACTTGGACTTAAGATAGTTAAGAAGGTAGCACAGTACCATAGATGGAAGGTGAGATTTACTAACGGTGAGAATGCAGGGTTTGTATGTCAGATGGAAATAAAATAAGAGGGCAAGCACCCTCTTATTCTTCTTCCCAGAACAATTCATCCAAAGTCTTATCAAGTGTGTGGCAGATGGATAGACAGAGGCGAATTGTGGGATTGTAGTCTCCCTTTTCTATCGCATTTATTGTTTGACGGCTGACACCGACCAGATCTGCAAGCTGCTGTTGGGAGAGGTCTTTGGCGGCTCTGGCGGATTTTAATTTAAGGTTTTTCATAGTTCCCCCTTATTCTTCCTCTTTTTTATATCTGTCTATCACCAATTTTACCACCAAGTTTAGAATTAAAACAATAAAGGATATAGCCACGATAAGGTTGATACCTTCTCTAAATTGAAGTACTCCGTCCTTAAACAATGTGTGATCTACGATGGACCTGATCAGGTAGCCGCCATTTAACAAAAATATAAAGATGTAAGCGATAAATTGCTTTTTACAATTATTATTTTTATAGATGTAATAAGCATCATGAAAAACAATATAGATGTTGAGTACAATACCTGATATAAAAAGTATGATAAGACTGATAAGTTCATTTGAAACAGGCAATGAGACCATATCTTTTGTGAATATATGTAAAATTGAAAGTATCATTACAGTGAAGTAAGCGTAAGTATAGCCTCGTCCTCTGACAGCCAACTGCCTTTCATCGTATCCTTTTTTTGACTCTTTTGAATTGAAAGTCAATACTCCAAATACACCTACAATAAATAAACCAATAAATAAACCAATCCTCAGATCTTCCATAAAAACTCCTTTCAGACAAAATGTCATATATATCTTACATCATCAATATAACTCTGTTATTCCATTATGTCAAGTATATTTTTACTTTATGTAAGATCATATACTTGCTTAAAGTATTTAAAATTGATATAAATATAATGTATCAATATAGAAAGGATCTTTTCTTATGAAGAAATTTAGATTTACTGCTTTAGCTGTCGTAGGGTGTTTTGTTTTTTTCCTTTTTGGCAGAACTTTTTTTGCACAGGACAAATTTTATAGTGGCAAATCTTATGGTGTATTTATCGGCATGGGTAAAGAAGAGGGGATGAAACTCAATAATTACGAAGTTCTTGTGTTTGAACCAAGTGAATTTGATAAAGATAATATTAAGAAATTGCATGAGAAGAATAAAAAGATATACGCCTATCTCAATATAGGATCTTTGGAAAACTATCGCCCATACTATGAGAAGTTTAAAGATAAAGTCTTGGGGAATTATGAGAACTGGGAAGATGAGTACTGGATGGATGTGTCCAATAAGGAATGGCAAAATCTAGTTGTAGATGAACTTGGGAAAAAAATATCTCCTATAAAGGCTTTTGATGGATTTTTTTATAGATAACTGTGATGTGTATTATCAGTTTCAGGATGAAAAAGACATTTGACGGACTTTGTTCTATATTGAATGGACTTAGAAAATATCATCTTGATACGATCATCAATGGCGGAGATACATTTGTGAGCAAATGTATTGATGACAAAACGGCAAAGGAAATGTTTGATGGGGTCAATCAGGAATGTGTATTTACAAGTATTGATTTTGAAAACAAAAAATATGGTGAAAAATCAGCCAAAGACTCTGAATATTTTATTCAATATTTAGATAAAGTAAAAAAAGATACTATGGTAGTATTTTTAATTGAGTATGGAGCTGATGACACTCTTTCAAAAAAGATTGAAAAATATTGTAATGACAACGGATTTCATTGGTACAATGCAAGGAGTATGGAACTGAAATAGAATGTTCACAGCTGTTAGGTGTATGGATATATTTCCCAAAATTTAATTTTATATATTGACTTTTTTGTAGAAAATGTTAGAATAACAAAAAGTCAAGAGTTGATATTTATAGAAGGGGGATTTATGAAAAAGTTAGCAATATTGGTAGGACTTTGTATTACAGCAGTGAGTATGTCCGCTTGCAGTTCTCAAAAGAGAGTGGTCGGTTCCAAGGGGGATCAGTTTTCTGTGAAAAAGGATGTGGAGAAGGTCAGCAATGAGGCACAGTCCGGTGATAAAGCTTATGAGCCGTATACAATCACACTAAATCTTGAGCGGTCGGGTGCCGGTCAAAATATGGAGGAAACATTTACTTCTGCACCAAAAAGAGTAGTGGTAGACGGTGACCAGATGGTTGATTTCTTCCTGGATCTTGGGCTTGAAGACAACATTGCCGGATATACAAGAGGAGCTTGTCTTGACACTGTAAATGATTTTCCTGCAAGAGACAAGCTGAACAAAATACTTCCTGACGGCCAGAATCTAAGCAAGGCATCAAAGGAGCAGATTCTTGCACTGAAACCTGACTTTATGATGGGGTGGGATTCCCTTTTCTCAGATACCAACTTCTCTGTAGACTGGTGCCTTAAGAATAATATTATTCCATATTTCCCATACTCATGTTCTGATAAGGCAACTATGGAGGATGTATATAAAGACTATGATACATTGGGACATATCTTTGGTGTCACAGACCTTGCGAATCAGAAAGTACAGGCTATGAAGGACACGGTTGAAGAGGTAAAAAAAGACACTTGGTGACGATGTATATAAAAAGCCGATATCCGTCTTTGTATATGATTCAGGTGAGGATGCACCTTTTACAGCTTGTCAGGGAATACCGGGAGATATGATCAAGCTTGCAGGCGGCCTTTCAATATTTAGTGATATAGATAAGGGCTGGGCTACACCTTCATGGGAAGAGGTTGTTGCAAGAGATCCGGATGTCATTCTTATACTTGACTATGATCATGATACTGAGAAGAAGAAGCAGTTCCTTGAGACGAATAAGTTTACAAAGAACCTTCGTGCTGTAAAGGAAGGAAAAATCTACAGTGCTTGCTGTTCAGATATGCAGGGTTCATCAGGCTCTGCAAATACTGTAAAGATAATGGCACGGCAGTTCTATCCTGATAAATTCAAATAAGTTTTAGATTAAGAAGGCTGTCACTTTTGTGGCAGTCTTGTTTTAGGAGACAGTATGAAAAAATTTAAAAGGCATTTGTTTCCACTTGAGTCAAACGGCACATACTTGTTTTTTATATTTATAATGCTTGCTGTGTTGATTTTATCTATTGCGATATCTATTGTGTTTGGTAGCGTAGAGATCAAATTTGGTGATGTTATCGGATTTTTGGCAAATAAAATCAGCGGTAAGCAAGTAGTAGCACCTACATGGGATAACAGTATGGAGTCAATTATTTGGGATATCCGTACGCCAAGAGTTTTGACTGCGTTTATTGTAGGAGCTGGACTTACACTCTGTGGTATTGTGATGCAGGCACTTACAAAGAATACTTTGGCAGATCCGTATGTCCTTGGCATTTCACAGGGTGCATCATCAGGTGCCGTGTTTATGATTATGTACGGATCAATGTTTTTTTACGGACAGTATGGGACAGTGCTGGGTGCATTTATTGGTGCTGTTATCTCCATAATGATTGCACTGCAAATAGCTAAAATCAGAAACAAGGTAACAGCAACGCAACTTATTCTTGCGGGTATTGCTGTGGCGGCAATGTTTGGAGCTTTGACCAATATAATGATTTATCTACAAAGAATAGGATCTGATAAGGTAAAGACTGCACAGTATTGGATGATGGGTTCACTCAGTGGTTCCACATGGGAAAGACTGGTCTATGTAGCGATTGTATTTGTTATATGTTTTATTGTGATTTATGCAATCAGAAAGATGCTCGATGCTATGCTTTTAGGTGATGATGTTGCACTTACACTTGGAGTCAACACAGGCAGACTGAAGTTCATTATGATTTTGGTGGCAACATTACTTACAGGGGCCATAGTGTCTATCAGTGGAGTCATTGGTTTTGTCGGACTTACGATTCCACATATCACAAGGTCTGTAGTGGGAAGTAAACATACCAGACTCATACCAGCGGCTACATTGGTGGGAGGCACATTTTTAGTGTTGGCGGATGTGATTTCAAGGGTACTTATCTCTCCTGAGGAGTTACCGATCGGTGTAGTATCGGCATTCTTTGGTGCACCGTTTTTCTTTATTTGATTAGAAAATCGAGAATGGGAGGAAACGGCTGATGAAACTGGAAACGAAGGGGATTACCTATTCCATCGACGGAAAGCTTATTATTGACGGAATTGATATAAGCGTAAAAGAGGGCGAGTTTGTAGGAATAGTCGGACCGAATGGTTGCGGCAAATCCACACTTTTAAAAAATATTTATAAGGTTTACACTCCGGACAGTGGTGTTGCCTATATAGACGGCGAAGAGATTTTTAAAATGTCTAACAAAAAGACTGCAAAGAAAATGTCTGTCATGCAACAGGAAAATCTTGTCGATTTTGATATGACAGTATATGATATGGCAATGCTTGGACGATTTGCCTATCAGAAGATGTTTTCAGGGAACAGCGACGAGGACAGAGAGATTGTGCTTGAGTACCTTAAGGAGGTCGGTCTTGAAGGCTATGAAAAGAGACATTTTCTTTCACTTTCAGGCGGTGAAAAGCAAAGGACATTACTTGCAAGAGCCTTAAGTCAAAAAGCACCACTTATTATACTGGATGAGCCGACCAATCATCTGGACATCGGGTATCAGTATCAGATAATGAATATATTAAAACGACAAAAGCTCACTATGCTTTGCTGTGTCCATGATTTGAATATTGCGGCTACCTATTGTGACAGAATCATACTGATGAAAAAGAGAGAAGTATTCAAGGTTGGAACGCCAAGGGAGATGCTTACAAGTGAGAATATAAAAGAACTTTTTCACATCGACACTCAGGTAGTAGAAAATGAAAGGACGGGCAGTGTAAATATTATTTTTTTGCCTGAACTATAGAGATAAGAAAAAGTTGTGAAATTCAAAATGCAAAAAAGTCCGAGAATATGCTATTTTCGGGCTTTTCCTATGTATAAAATTTTGTTGGAACTATTTTGATGCAGAGGAAAAATAAGTAAAGTTATGAAACTATGCTTGTGCTTTCAGACAAAAAGAAGAAATTTATGAAGGAGTAGGATAATGTCAAAAGATGAGTATTTAATTACGGATGCACCTCTTAAGGCGTTGACTGTTTTTACAATGCCACTGATTCTTGGTAGCTTTTGTGAACTACCCATAGTCTAAAGCCTATGGGCTTCCTGCTTCGCTGACCTCGCAACCTACTATCTCCACAGGCGTTAATTCGGGCAGTCCCTGCCCTATTGTTTTTTCTTATACTACTTGTCTTAATCCTTCTGCCAATATATTTTTTGCCGCATTGATATCTCTATCGTGTTTTGTATTGCAGAAAGGACACATCCAATCTCTTACTTTTAGATCTTTTACATTTGTATTTTTATATCCACAACTAAAACATAGCTGGCTACTTGCATAAAAATGTATCTATCTTAATATAATTTCTACCATTCCATTTTTGACTTATATTCCAGTTGTCTTGTCAGCTCATACCACGATACATCGCTTATAGTTTTCGCTAAATTATGATTTTTTTCACCATATTTTTTTATCTGTAAGTTTTCCGAAACTATCACTTGGTTTTTCGTTTATAATTTCGCTTGAAATCTTATGCAGATAATCTTTTTCTTGTATTCGCTATTTTTCTCATGGCATAGTGCTATTTGTTTCCTTTTTTTCTGATAGTTCCTACTCCCCTTTGTTTTATTTGCTAATTGTCTTTGTAATCTTGTAAGCTTTTTTCTCATATTTTTTTAATTGTCTTCGGATTTTTCATATTTCTTCCCATCTGATGTGATACATAAATCTTTTATTCCTAAATCCAATCCTATTTGTCCATTTGTCTTTACAAGTGGACTATGTTCAGTTTCTACAAGAACAGACACATAGTACTTGCCGCTTGGTACCTTAGATATCGTTGCTGTTTTTTTATCCGACCTGAAAAATTTTTCTATGTAATTTTTATTTTTTTACCCTTTTTAATTTTTGGCAGCTTTATTCTTCCTCTATCAAAAATCTACAGTTATATTCCCATTTGTAAAATTGGTTGTATATGATTTACGATTACTGTGCTTACTCTTAAACTTTTGGATAACCTGCATGTTCTTTGAAAAACTTTTTGATAAGCACTATCCATATTATAAATTGCATTTGTTAAAAGCAAATTTATCTACTTCTTTTAGCCATTCATAAGCTTTTTTTCAGCTCTCTATTGCAATAATTATTACAATCTGTTTTACTGACAGACTTTTTTTCTTTTTCATAAGCATCTTTTCTGTACGCAAGGGTTTGATTATATACAAAACGACAACAGCCAAATGTCTTTGCTAACTGTATTTCTTGCTCTTTGTTTGGATAAATCCGATATCTATATGCCTTTAACATTAAAGCTTACCCGCCTTTTCTACCCTTGATTTTCTATATATTGCTTTTAACATTTCTTCAGAAACATTGCCTACGCTACAAGCAAAAATATCCATCCGTCCAAAATGTATGTTCTTTCCAAAAATGATTCTTAAGATATTCTGTATGCTTTTTCCATATATGATATGTTGTATAGCTCTTAATTAGATTAACCACTTTACTTATGGATATTGTAGGCTCAGTTTCTATCATATAGTGTATATGGTCTTTGTCTGTTTCCATATATTTTATGATTATATTACTCTTTGTGCATATCTCATAAGAAAATTGTTTTTATATAATCTGATATTTCTTTTTGATACTAAAAAGCTTTTTCTATACTTACATACAAAAAAATAATATGATACTGTAATAAATATTTGTGTCTATTCTTTGATTTCCATACTCCCATAACACTAGTTATTGTATCACAAATATCTATTTTTTGCTACCTTAACCCACCATCTAAAGCTAGTGGGATTGCGGTAGCATTATTTCAACAAGTGTATAATATGGCTGATTCAATTATCGTCGGCCAGTTTGTTGGTTCTTCAGCACTTGCAGCAGTTGGTGCCTGTGCTGCACTGACAAATGTTTTTATTTGTGTGGCATTGGGGGCTGGTGTTGGTGCTGGTGTGCTGGTGAGCCGCTATTTTGGTGCCCAGAATTATGAAAAAATGAAAACCATTGTGTCAACATCACTGATTAGTTTTTTGATTTTAAGTCTATTCCTTGGTGCTTTTGGCTTTGGGTTTTCTCGTTTGATGATGAGCACATTGCAAACACCTGCCGATATATTGGATGAGGCCGTGCTGTATCTGCGAATCTATTTTGTGGGCTTTCCATTTCTGTTTATGTACAATATTCTCTCGACCATGTTTACTTCGATTGGTGAATCAAAAATCCCGTTGGTACTTTTGATTTTTTCATCTATCTTAAATATTTTTATGGATCTTTGGATGGTCGCAGGTCTTGGGCTTGGTGTATTCGGTGCGGCCCTTGCCACTCTGATTGCACAGGGGATTTCTGCAATATTTTCGCTTTTGCTTTTCTTTTATCGGATGCGTCGATATCGGAGTCCATTTACTTGGTTTGATCGGTGTGCACTACATTCCATGCTCCAAATTGCGATACCGTCCGTTCTTCAGCAATCTACCGTGTCTGTTGGCATGATGATTGTACAGGCCGTTGTAAATCCCTTTGGCACACAGGCTCTCGCAGGTTATGCGGCGACGATGAGAGTGGAAAATGTTTTTTCACTCATTTTTGTATCGATTGGCAATGCAGTTTCACCATATGTGTCACAGAATCTTGGGGCAAATAAAAAACAACGCATCAGAGAAGGCTATCATGCGGCACTGGTGTTAGATATGGCTTTTGCAGTTCTTGCTTTTATCGTCATTGAGACACTCCATACCCCAATTTCTTCCCTGTTTCTCGGCAAAGACGGAACGGCTTTGGCCTATCAAGTATCGGGGGATTACATGAAATGGATCGGCTACTTTTTCGTCTTTATGGGGATCAAGATGACAACCGATGGAGTACTTCGTGGGCTCGGAATCATGCGACCATTTCTCTTTGCCAATATAGTTAACCTTGCAATTCGATTGTCTGTTGCTTTGATTTTTGCACCACATTGGGGCATTGCCTTTGTCTGGCTTGCTGTGCCAGCTGGTTGGCTTGCAAACTTTTTGATTTCTTATGTGGTGCTAAGAAAATCATGGTCAAAGGATGGGATGTAGCAGTAAATCAGCAGACAAAAGCATTACAAAAATACTTGACCACAACAATTTATGGGGATATCTTTTATATAGTTAATTCTCAATGAATTTTATATTTGTTTAAAAGGAGGAATTGATATTATGAACAACAAATGTGTGGTATTGAATGCAAAGAAAATAAATTTTGATGGAAAGATAGATTTTTCTATCTTATCTTCTGATGTTAGAGTATATGATGATACAACAGAACAGCAGATGTTAGAGCGTATTCAGGGAGCAGATATTATTGTCACAAAGGAGATGCCTGTGAGTGCAGAAATGATACAGAAATCCCAGAATCTGTTCAACTGATCTGTGAGGCGGGTACAGGATATAATAATATTGATCTTGAAGCAGCACGAAAGAGAAAGATTACAGTCTGCAATATTCCGGCATATAGCACAGAACGTGTGGCACATACTACAATCATGATGATATTGAATTTGAGTTCTACAATGCAGGTACAGATGAAGATGCTAGGATGTGGAAATCATGACAATTTCACCAAAAATCTTCAGGTTCCCCATGTTGAGGTAAACGGTAAAACACTTGGCGTTATAGGTGCAGGACATATTGGTAGGAAGGTTATACAGATCGCACAGGCATTGGATATGAATATACTGGTATATAGCAGGACACCAAGAGAGGATGAAAAAGGTATCCACTATGTATCGCTTGAGGAATTACTTAAGAATAGTGATTATGTTTCATTGCATTGTCCATTGACAGAAAGTACAAGACATATGATCAACAAAGAGACTTTATCCCTAATGAAGCCAACAGCATTTCTCATTAATACTTCAAGAGGTGCACTGATTGATGAGGTCGCTCTTATAGAAGCATTGGAAAATGGCACGATTGCAGGAGCTGGACTTGATGTTCAGGAAACAGAACCACCTGTAGCAAGCAGCCCTCTTTATACGATGGACAATGTCCTTTTGACGCCTCATATGGGATGGAAGGGACTGGAGACAAGAAAGCGATTGGTTTCCATTTTGGCAGATAATATAAAGAGCTTTATTAAGGGCAATCCAATCAATGTTGTATCCAGTCTATAGTATCTAGTACATATCAAAGAGGCGTATAAATATGAGTGCAAGGCTTGTGTTTCTCTTATTATTTATAGGGATAGGGATTGTTTTTGCGGGATTTGTCATGAAAGTGTATCGCTACTATAGTGCAAGCACAATGGCAGAAAATGGCAAGAGTGGGCTGGATGCAGCAATCAATCCGCAGACGAGAAAGGAAAAATTGAGATTTGGGGAGTTATTGGTCTATTTGCTGCCAATAATTTCATTTTTGCTATTTTATTTTAGAATTTCACAGAAGATACATGGCAATCTTGCTCCCTTTGCCTCTGCCGTTTTGACCCCTATGATTTTGGGGATATTTAATGCAAGACAACGCAATGGGCGATCTATGGTGAGGGTGGCGGGTGTTCTTCTTTTGTGTGTTTATATCGGACTGATCTATGCTATTGTGGGACTTCCACCCATCGCACCTACATTTTCTATTGACCAAACAAAGATTATACCAGATCAAACAACAGTCTCTGATCTTTTGAAGGATGGCTTTGACATTTATATTGGGAAAGCCCAAAATGGGGATAAAATATACAGAGCTCCTGGGAGAATTTCGCAAGTATCCAGAGGATAGAAGTGTTGTTGTTAAAAAGGGACTTTCTATGAATAATACTCCCTTGGAATATTCTCCATATCTACTCGTAAAGGATGGGGTTGTACTCTGTTCGGTGGGACTTTATGGGAGTGAGAAAAAGGATACTGTACTAGAAGACTGTAAAATTGTTCATTTGAAATTCAATGAAGATAGCATACAGGCAGTGAGACAAAAGAAAATACAGTGTACATTCAATGGAATCGACATCTTTGCTCCGCTCAATAGCAAGGAGATGGCAAAGAGATTTGGTAAAAAAATTTGGCTTTTTCCTTCAGAGAATTCAGTAGATACAAATGGGCATTATGGAATATCATGGAGAAATAGAATGTTTTATTTGTTTTGGAATGAATATGATGCATCGATTGATCTTGATGAAAAAAATAGGGCACTTAGTTTCACATTGTCAACAGACATTGCAAGGGATTTCAAAGTTTTTAGGAAATAAGAACTTGTAAGTAAAGCTATATTTTTCTACTCACTATGTTATAATTTAGCTTATATAAAAAGTGAAGTAGCGGAATGTATGAGGTAAAATTATGAATGGAGAAGTGTATCAAATCGCATCGATCGTATCTGCAGCAAAAAAGGCGTTAAAGGAAAATAGGGATATCACCTATTCACCACAAAAGTATATCCAAGATGTTTTATTTCGCTTTGTTTCTGTCCATGGGGAGGAACATTATATTGCAAAAAATGTTTCTGAATGGTTTGAGCAGTTGAAGCAAAGGAAGATAGAAGATATAAAATTACTTTTGCCATATGAAGTAAAGGACAGGTCGAGATTGGGATTTTCTAATCAAAGTGGAAGTATGATTTTGTGTTTTTATCAAGACGGACAGGTCACCTTCTTCAGACCATATTGGGAGTTTAGTGACAAGGCTAGAATGTGGACAATCTATTACACAGAGAATGTATGGGAAAATCCGCCAGCCAATAAGCCAAATTTTCAAAATAATGAAAATGAGTTGAAAAAATGTTTGGAGGAAGCAAGAGATTTAGCTGAAAAAATAGATTGTGGACATTTTGCCACTATCTTTGCAAAGGCGATTGAAGTATTGGAAAAGAAGGACGAGGGGCCAGATCGAGGATATGGTCTTGTGTTGCCACAACTGCCAGAGGAGCAGCTAAGAATCTTTGAGGCGGTGAGCCAGGCAGATGTATTTGGTGCTATGGGATCATGGAATGATGAACCTCCCTATATGGCACAGCAAAAGGGACTTGGAGATGAGTATGACAGAATATCACAAGAACTACTTAAAAATAATCGGTTGGCATTGTTGTATGCAGTAAATGAATGGTAATGCGTTAGAAAATTGCAATCGATCGTGCTATGCGATGTTTTGCTATACAGGAGGAGAACACAATGCAAAGAATGGACACAAAAGAGCCAAGACCTTTTGAAAAGGTGGGGATTGAAGCAGTACGAAAAGCAGCACCAGAGTGCATGGTACTATTAAAGAATGAGAAAAATATCCTGCCTTTGAGTAAGCCAAAGGAAATTGCACTGTATGGCAGTGGCGTTCGGCATACAGTCAAGGGGGGAACAGGCTCTGGTGATGTGAATGTGAGGCATTTTGTCACAGTGGAAGAAGGAATCGAAAATGCAGGAATAAAGGTGGCAAGTAAGGCATGGTTAGATGAATATGATAAAGTTTGTGACGCAGAAACAAAGCATTTTTTGAGCGAGCATATGAAAAGGCATTGGAAAATCATGAGACTCTATTTGATTCCTTAGTGTGGCTGACAGCACCTCAACCGGAGTATGACATTGCATTTGATGTAAAGACAGATACGGCCATCTATGTTTTGTCAAGAATCAGTGGTGAAGGAAAAGATAGGAGTGTAGAGAGCGGAGATATTGCTCTAAGTCACAGTGAAATTCGAGATATTTTGGAGTTAAATAAAAGGTATCAAAAATTTGTACTTGTACTCAATGTTGGTGGTGTAGTTGATTTGACACCAGTGTTAGAAGTGGACACTATACTCTTGATGAGTCAAGTTGGCATTGCCAGTGGCGATGCCCTCTGTGATGTATTATTTGGAAAGGCGTATCCATCAGGAAAACTGACCACGACATGGGCAAAGATCAATGACTATCCAAGTACAAAAGGGTTTGGAGCTAGGGATGACACCTACTATCATGAGGGGATTTATGTGGGCTATCGATACTTTGATACTGTTGGTTATCAGCCGATGTTTCCATTTGGCTATGGACTTAGCTATACAAAATTTGAAATAGCAGAAAGTAAGGTGGTCACAGAGGATGGTGTGCTGAAAGATGCCAGCGAGATTACCGTAGAGGCTGTGATAAAAAATATTGGGAAATTTCCAGGAAAAGAAGTTGTACAAGTCTATATCTGTGCACCACAGACAGAACTTGACAAACCTTATCAGGAATTGAAAGGCTATAGAAAGACGAAAGAGCTTTTGCCAAATGCCACAGAGAAGGTTTCTATTCAAATACCAATAGAGAGTTTAGCCTCATTTGACAGCAGGCTAAACGCATATGTGCTGGAAGCAGGTAACTACGAGGTGAGAATAGGCTTTTCGTCAAGAGATACAAAAGCAGTCGTAAGCTTACATTAGCTGAAGATATCGTGCTAAAAAAGGTCAAGACTATCTGCGAAAATAAGAATCTCACAGATACTTTTTCAGATTTCACACCAAAATTTGTTGGTCTACAAAATCAAAAAGTGGCGGCAAAAAGTATAGAGTGGAAAGTGAAAAAATCTTCGCCTATCGAAGTAAAGTACTCTGAAGAAGCAGTGGAATATCCAAAGACAGGAAAATATTCTTGGGAAGATGTCACTAGCAAGAGAATCAGCATAGACAGCTTTGTGGCAGGACTTACAAATGAAGAACTGGCACATATCTGTGTGGGAAATTTTGATGAAACCACGGGCGATTCTATTGTTGGAGATGCGTCAGCGAAGGTGGCAGGTGCAGCAGGTGAGACAACACATTTTAATAGAAAGTATGGTATTCCTGAAGTAGTCATGGCAGATGGGCCTGCAGGGTTGCGACTTTCACCAATCTACAATCTCAAGAGCGACGGTTGTGTAAGGTCTAAGGGATCAAGTTTTGATAATGCCTGTATGAAGGTCTTGACAGAGGAACAGCTAAAAAAATTGGGATGGAATTCCGAAAGTGACACAGATGAAAATGTAGATGCCAGTGTGGATTATTATCAATATGCCACGGCAATACCGATTGGCACCGCATTGGCACAGAGCTGGAATGATCAACTTGCATATGAACTTGGTGACTTAGTGGGAAGTGAGATGGAGATATTTGGCATTGATTTGTGGCTTGCCCCGGCATTGAATATTCATAGATCTGTGCTCTGTGGAAGAAACTTTGAGTATTATAGTGAGGATCCTCTGATCAGTGGAAAGATGGCCGCAGCGATCACTAGAGGTGTGCAGTCACATCCGGGAAAGGCGGTTACCATCAAGCATTTTGCTGCAAACAACCAAGAGACAAATCGAAATGCCTCCAACAGTGTAGTCAGTGAGAGAGCGTTGAGAGAAATCTATTTGAAGGGCTTTGAAATTTGTGTGAGGGAAGCCTCTCCAAAGGCTGTGATGAGTTCTTATAATCTTGTCAATGGAGAGCATACTTGTCAAATAAAGGATTTACAGACCTATGTCTTGCGTGATGAATGGGGATTTGATGGATTTGTTATGACGGATTGGTCGGTGACAAAGGTCTAGCAAAGGGAGATAAGAAGTATCCTGTAGCATATGCATCTGGAATTGTGAAGGCTGGAAATGATATGACTATGCCGGGGAACAGAAATGACGTTATGGACATATTGAAAGCATTGGAGGATCAAAGACATCCATATTCCATAACAAGAGCACAATTACAGTTGTCAGCGAAGAGAATTTTGAGCACGATTTTGTCTATGTGCATATAAAAGGAACAAAGTAAAGAAAGGATGATTTATGAGAATTTCCGTAAACTATGATAATGGAGAAGTTTTTCAACATTTTGGACACACAAAGACATTCAAAATCTACGACATAGAAGATGGGAAAATTGTAAATGTAGAGATGTTACAGAGTGTGGCAGGTGGACATGGAGCAATTCCACAGCAACTAAAGGAGCATCATGTAGATGTTGCTATTTGTGGTGGCCTCGGTGAGGGAATGTTGAAGGCATTGGAGACAGAAAAAATTGAAGTTTGTGCGAATGTTACAGGAGATGTAGACAAAGCTGTGCAGGATTATCTTCAAGGCACATTGAAGTACTCAAAGGAGGCACATCATTGTGGTGGTCACCACCACTAAAGAAGATTGGAAACACATACAGGATATGTAAATAGGGGAGATTTATGGATGTAATAGATGAAAATACTCCCACATTGGCAGGACTTAGTAAGTCCGAAGTGGTCGACAGAGTGGCTAGGGGAGAGGAAAATAAGGCCGACATAGGAACAGATAAGACGACAAGAGAAATTATTTTATCTAATTTATGTACCTACTTTAATTTGATATTTTTGGTTATTTCTATTTTGTTGATTTTGGTAGGATCGTATAGAAATCTCACATTTTTGCCAATTATTATTGGAAATACAGTGATTGGAATTGTGCAGGAGCTTCGTGCAAAGAAGACATTGGAAAAGATGAATCTTTTGAGTGCTCCGCATGTCGATGTCCTCAGAGATGGGAAACTAGAAAATCTCTTGTCAGAAGAGCTTGTCAAAGATGATATTGTTTTGTTTTCGGCTGGAAAGCAGATTTGTGCAGATGCTAGAGTTGTAGAGGGAAGCATCAATGTAAATGAATCATTGCTGACAGGTGAGGTAGATGAGATTGAAAAGAATGTTGGCAGTGCGTTGATGTCAGGAAGTTTTGTGGTGTCAGGAGAGTGCTATGCAAAAGTTGAAAAAGTAGGTGCCGATTCTTATATTTCAAAACTGAGCATAGAAGCAAAGTCGATGAGTGGTAAAGAACAGTCAGAAATGATACGTCAAATCAATTTGATTGTTAAGGCTGTAGGGTATTATTATCATACCGATTGCTATTATTTTGTTTTTGCCAAAGCTATTATGTCAATCATGATACATTGAGCAAAAGTGTGACTTCAACAGTGGCAGCGATTATTGGCATGATTCCAGAGGGACTCTATTTATTGACTACTTTAGCCTTGGCCATCAGCACAGTGAAGCTAGCTAGAAGGAAGGTGCTACTCCATGACATGAAGAGCATTGAGACTTTGGCTAGAGTTGATGTGCTGTGTGTGGATAAGACAGGAACCATTACAGAGCCGGATATGAGGGTAGAAGAGGTATTCCTTTGTAAAAGTGGTTCAAAGCCTGAGCTAAGTGAGGAGGATTTAAAGAGGACACTGGCTGACTATGTTTTTTTGCTTCTAAAGATAACAATGCAACAATGAAGTCGCTCAAGGAATATGCAAGTAATATCAAGATCTATGGGGACAAAAATACCAAAAAGATTTTTGCCCTTTTTCCTCTGCACTAAAATATGGAAGCATCACTTTTGAAGATGGTTGCTATTTGCTTGGAGCACCAGAGTTTATTATGAAAGAGAATTTCGTAAAATTTGAAAATGATGTTTTTCCCTATACACAAAGGGGCAGTCGTGTTTTACTTTTTTTGCAAAGTATGAGGGAGATGATATTGAAAAAAAGGGATTACTCAAAATGTCATACCACTAGGATTTGTTGCTTTTTCAAATCCAATTCGTGCAAATGCAGAAAAAACATTTAACTACTTTAGGAGTCAAAATGTTGGCATCAAGGTGATATCGGGAGATAATCCACAGACAGTGTCACAGGTTGCCATTCAAGCAGGAATAGAAAATGCCGAAAATTACATTGATGCAAGTTTACTCGACAGCGATAAAAAAATAGAAGAAGCTATGTCAAATTATACCGTTTTTGGGCGTGTGACACCAAAGCAAAAACAAAAGATTGTAAAGGCCTTACAAAGACAGGGGCATACAGTGGCGATGACAGGAGATGGTGTCAATGATATCTTGGCAATGAAGGATGCAGATTGCAGTGTGGCCATGGCATCAGGAAGTGAAGCCTGTGCACAGGCGGCACAGGTCGTGCTATTGGATTCCGACTTTGCCCATATGCCAGACCTTGTGTATGAAGGACGAAGAGTGGTCAACAATATTGAGCGTTCCGCAAGTCTATTCCTAGTGAAGAATATCTTCTCCTTGCTTTTGTCTGTGCTGTCGGCGGTATTTTTATTTACTTATCCGCTCGAACCTGCACAAATTTCCTTTGTGAGTATGTTTACCATCGGCATTCCAGGATTTCTTTTGGCACTGGAGCCAAATAAGAATCGAATTCAAGGAAATTTCCTCAAAAATGTGTTGATTAAGGCGTTGCCAGGAGGGCTGACAGATGTAATTGCTGTATTTGCCATTGTGGTTGCCGGAAGTGTATTTAGAATATCCGAAGATAGTATAGGAACAATTGCCACCTTGGTCATGTCTGTTGTGGGATTTATGATTTTGACAAAGATCAGCGAACCGCTGGACTATCGGAAGTATCTAGTGATTGCAGTGAATGTTGTCGGGTTGCTATTTTCGGGACTCCTTCTTAGAAGATTGTTTGCATTGACTGATTTGTCAAAAATCAGCATTTTACTTATGGTAATTTTTGGATTTGCAGCAGAGTCTGTATTTAGAAATTTGACTTTGTTGGTAGAGAAGGTAGAAATTCTTTATCTGCAGGCAAGGGAAAAAAGTATAAAGAGTAAAAAGTAATCTAAAAAGAGTTGTACACAAAAGCTATCAAATTGGATTGTAGATGATCTGATTTGATAGCTTTTGTCATGTTGCTATTGATAGACTTCTAAAGACTTCTTGTGAAAATCAATAATTCTATCTCTGAGAGAAGGAGGTGATTCTACGATGGCCTCCCCAGGATTAAAGCGGCGAAAGTAGCGATATAGCTGTTCCTCAGAGCAATTGAAAGAGTATCGAAAACAGCCATTAGGGGCAGGCTCTTTTTTTTCTATCTTTGGTCTGCCAAAGTAAATATGTCGAAAAGAAGACAGCCCTTTTTTTGTTAAAAGGACACAACTTGTTTCAGTTGGAGTATTGATGGCATAGGAAGCACCAAGGCTTTGGGTAAGTGAAAAGTTTTTTTCAATATCTTCAGGGCAAGGGATAAACAAAGAAGTTCCTTGAATCTGTGACATTCTACTTAATCGAAATGAATAATTTTTTATTGTGTTATTTTCATCCAATCCATAGCAGAAGACATAATTAAACATCTGCTCCTTGCCGAGAAAAATTTTATATGGCATTACAGTGTACCATTGATTATCGGATAAATTGTAAAATTTAATACATTTTTTCTGACAACGACAGGAAATATTCTCATACTCAGACTGGAATATAATCCGTTCGCGCTGGTACAAAGGTTTCTAAAGTAGAACTTGAGAATTTTGACATATAAATCCTGATCGACTCATATCATGGGGACAATCCTTGTCAATTTCTTCGGATATATTTGTGGTATAGTTTTTTTGAGTCGGCTTAAATGATAAGCGTTTTTTTTCAAGATTATCTTCTGTGTTATTGCCATGATGATGAGCTTCGTTGTCCAGCATCATATCGATTAGCTTGCGAATATCTTTAGTAGTCATAGGATAGGTATCCAATAATTTTGTAAATTTCTCCATTTCCTCCTTATATTTGTATCCATTGAACAGTCGATTGAGAAAGGCATTGGTGTTTCCTTTCATTGGTTCGCTGTTCTTATTGTCTTTGAATATTTCAAAGAGCTCGATATCGTTTTCAATCATTTGGCGGATCTCAGGTGAAGGATAGATATCAATTTTTGCATTCTCCATTCATTTTCCTCCTTTACCCATAAAAGGTGGGTGTAATTATTGTGATATAGTCATTATAATACTGATTTTAAGCTAATACAAGGGGGGTGGATTGCTTTTTGTAAATACGAATTTTAAATAAAAATTAAAAATGCTATATTATAGGTGTAACGAAGAGAAAACAAGTTGAAAAGAGTGAGCCGTGAGGCATAGGAGGGTATTATGATGGAAAATGTATGTGGAGCATGTGGAGCTATTGTGGCAAAGGCTATAGAGAAAGGCAAATTGGAGGGATGGCAAATCGTTGCTGTAGCACTGGGTTTTGGAGTGATTGGTCTGATAGCATATAAAGATACTCTGAATTACAACTATAAGTTACAGTTACTAGGAATTGGTACTCAGGCTATGCGATTGAGTGACACAAGTATTAGGGGATAAAGTAGATGCATAAAACTGGATGTAGTAAAGGAGAAAGCGATGAAAAATGAAGTTGTGACACAAAAACAGCAAGAGCAGGGAATGCAATGGCTGGATGTCGCCTATGGTCAAGTGATAAAAGGCATTGGTCTTGGCGACACAAGTGTAGAAAAAATGGCAGGGGATTATCTTGCAAAATATTCAAGTGCAGAAGAAGCTTGCAAGGCAATGCTAAAAAATCAAGTTAAAAAATGTACATCCAGTGGAGTTATCACAGGTTTTGGGGGTTTTACAACACTTCCATTTACTCTTCCACTCAATGTCACCAGTGTGTTGTATATGCAAATGAGAATGATTGCCTGCACAGCGTATTTGGCTGGGTATTCTCCATCGAGTGATCAGACGGAAACACTTGTCCTTGCCTGCCTTGTTGGGGAGCCATTGACTCAGGTAGCAAAGCAAGCGGGTGTAAAACTGGGAACAAGAGTTGCCACAAATGCAATCAAAAAAATTCCAGGCAAAACACTGACAAAAATCAACCAGGCGATTGGCTGCCGGTTTATTACCAAATTTGGCACAAAGGGAATTGTAAATCTTGGAAAGGCCGTGCCATTGATTGGAGCAGGTGTGGGCGGTGCATTCGACTATTTTGGAACTCGCACCATAGCTGACAGAGCCTATAAGGCATTTTTTGAAGGAAGGTGGTAGACAAAAGAAAAAACAACAAGATATTGACAAGATATTGAATAGAAATAAAAAATACCTTACACTACATATAGGAAGGTATGGAAAACATTGAGAACAGATAGTTACAAATGACTAGGAGGTCAAAAATGAATATACTTTTTTCACCAGTTGGAGGAACAGATCCAGTATCAGAGCGCAATTTATGTGATGGTTCGATGTTGCATATTTGCAGACATTGTGATATTGACAAGGTTTACCTGTATATGACGAAGGAAATATGGGAAAAACATATAAAGGACAATCGCTATCAATTCTTTATTGAGAAATTAGCTGAGCAAAAGAATAAGAAGATCGAATGTGTTATTATTGCAGACAAGGATCTTGAAAATGTACAAGTATATGATCAATTCTTATTTAGATTTGAGAAGGAAATCAATTCGATTGTCAAGGAGTTGAAGGAAGGGGATCAATTTTTTATTAATATTTCTTCGGGAACTCCAGCAATGAAAAATGCGTTAGTTATTTTGCAGGACTTAAATGAATATAACTGCAAGTTTATTCAGGTTTCCACGCCAGAAAAGAAAATGAATCAGCACACCCATGAGGAAAATCTTGATTTGGAAGTGATGTGGGAGTTAAATGCAGAGCTAGAACGAGATGGCGAGAATCGATGTGCTGAAAATGTATGCCCATCGCTATCGAGACTTAGAAAAGAAGAGATCATCAAAAAGCATATCGACGAGTATGACTATAGAGCGGCACTTTCTGTAGCAAGGAGCATGGAAAAAGCACAGCATCCAAAATTATATTGAAGAATTGCAGCGAGCAGCAAATCGCTATAATTTGAATATGAAGAAGGTGGATCGTGACTACAAGAAAGATGGATTTGACATCACACCAGTAAAGTCTGGAGATGCGAGAAAGCTTTTTGAGTACGCACTGTGGTTGAATATCAAGGAAAAAAGGCAGGAGTATATTGACTTTGTCAGAGGCATTACACCGATTGTTGTCGAGCTGTTTGAAGTTGTGTTAAAGAGCAAAGGAAAGTTGGACATCAATGACTATTGCAAGGCAAATAAGTATGGTGTCAGAAAGTGGGATCAAGACAAAGTTACACGGAATTTGCCAGGTAGATCGGATAGTATCAGTGAGATTACGGACAGGGAGTATAGAGAAAAGCACAGTGAAGATGCAAATCTATCTAGGTTTAGTTTGTCGAATGTATATTCAGAAGCTCTATTGTATCTGTTGAGAAATTTGGTCGATGATACGACGCTTTTAGATATTGCAAATAATCTCAGAAGTGTGGAGGAGAAAGTGAGAAATCTTGCTGCACATGATATTGTTTCACTCGATGGCAATGACATCAAGAATAGGACTGGATTTACTCCTTCTCAGATTATGGATATGATAAAGAAGCTTTTTGCCTATACGAATTTTGGTATTAAACCAGAGTATTGGAATTCCTATGAGGAGATGAATAGGGAGTTAAAGAGAAGGATTAGCGACCATGCAAAAAGAAGCTAGATCCATTCAATAGATGAGTGAATATCAAATGAAATGGATGAGGAAGGTAAGTAGAGAAATTTACTTGTCTTCCTCTTTCGAGGATGGTGTAAGGGATGGGGATATGGACGATAAATTTATATTATTAAGGCGAGATGGAAAAGAGTTAGAGTATAGCAAAGATTGTGACTGGATCAAGGCCTTAGTTAAAATAGATGCGGCGATGGCATTGGCACCGATTGATGATGATTGTATTGAAAAGATAAATAATGATTTCTATCATGAACTTGTGTTATTGAAACAGCAACTTGGAAGAAATAAATTTGAAAGCAAGGAATGGCATAGTTGTATAAAAAAAGCACTATCTGGACATCCAGAAGTGGCCGATGTGTTTCTTTTTGCAACTAAGGAAGTCAATGCAGGAATTTACGAGCAGATTTGTACTCAAATGAGTAAGATTACCTATGACGGTGATACGAGTAATGGAAGTATGGATAGTAGTTTGGTATCCAGTAAGAGAGCACTTATTGTGGATGCAGTAGAAAAAATCACATATAGCAATTATCACCTTACACCAGAACAGAGAGAAGCTATCAATGATGGATATATTTATATTCATGACATGGGATTTCGAAGAGATACGATCAATTGTTGCCTCTTTGATATGGAAACCGTACTCAATGGTGGATTTGAAATGGGTGAAATGTGGTATGACGAACCGAGCACATTGTCAGAGGCCTTTGATGTCATTGCAACAGTGTCGATGAATGCAGTCGCACAAATTTATGGTGGTTTTACCATTGCACAGATTGATGAGCTATTAGTCAAATATGCAAAAAAGAGCTATGATGTTTATTTGAAAGAGTTGGTAGAAGTTGGAATAGAGACAGAAAAAGCAGATCAACTGGCAAATCAAAAGATTAAAAGAGACTTTGAAAATGGATTTTTTGCATTGGAAGCAAAGTTCAATTCTCTCATTTCGCCAAGAGGAGATTATCCATTTATTACTATATCATTTGGTATTGGTATGGACAAATATGCCCAGATGGCAACCATTGCTGCGTTAAAGGTTAGAAAAGAGGGACATGGCAAGGAAGGATTTAAGCGACCTGTGCTCTTTCCTAAATTAGTTTTTCTTTATGACAAAAATCTTCATGCCAAAGGCAAACCATTATACTCCCTTTTCCAAGACGCTCTATCGTGTTCGAGCAAGGTGATGTATCCAGAATATTTGAGCCTCACTGGAGATAGAGGGATTGTCTCTGAAGTCTATAAAAAATATGGCAAAGTCATTAGCCCGATGTGTTGTAGAGCTTTTCTTACCAAGTGGTTTGAAAGAGGGGGAGAGATACCAGCAGATGAATATGATACCCCTGTGTTTATAGGTAGGTTTAATATTGGCGTTGTGTCCTTGAACCTTCCAATGATTTTGGCAAAGAGCAGAGAAGATCATGAGAACTTTTATAATGTGCTTGATGACTATCTACATTTAATTAGGAAAATTCACAAGAGAACCTATAAGTTTTTGGCAGAAAAGAAGGCTTATACCAATCCATTGGCCTTTATGCAAGGTGGTCTATATGGTGGTCATCTCAAGCGAGATGATAAGATAGAGCCACTGCTAAAGAGTGCAACGGCTTCTTTTGGGATTACCGCACTCAATGAATTGCAATACTTATACAATAGTAGATCAATTACAGAAGATGGTGAATTTGCCCTAGAGGTTGTGGAGTATATTAATAAAAAGGTCGCTGAATATCAAGCTGAAGATCATATACAATACTCTGTCTATGGCACACCAGCCGAGAGCCTTTGTGGAAAGCAAGTAAAATCATTTAGAAAGAAGTTTGGAATAAAAGAAAATGTTAGTGACAGAGATTATTTTTCAAATTCATTTCACTGCCATGTCTCAGAAGATATAACACAGCTAGATAAGCAAAGTTATGAGGCAAGATTTTGGGATTTATTCAATGGTGGAAAGATTCAATATGTGCGTTTTGATGTCCCACATAATATCGAGGCACTAGAAGCTTATGTCAACCATGCAATGGATTTAGGGCTCTATGAAGGCATCAATATTTCACTAGCATATTGTGATAATTGCGGTTTTCAGTGGAATAATAAAAGGATGGAAAGACCAGATGTTTGTCCTAGATGTGGCAAAAAGGAAATGACACTTATCGACCGAATGTGTGGTTATATTGCCTTTTCAAAAATACATGGAAAGTCAAGGTTAAATGAAGCGAAAATGGCAGAAGTCTATGATCGGATTTCTATGTAAGTTGTGTTTGTAAATAGGTGAGCATGGGGAAAAGCAAAAAAGATGAGAGGACAAGATGCTCTCATCTTTTTGTTTTTATAAAATTTGTGACAAAATAAAGTGTTTGCAAAAGCCTTTTTTTGTGTTATACTTACTAAGGCAATTGAGGAAAATTCCATTTTGCCCCGATGGCTTAAAATGGTGCTTTTTGGGGTGTGTGGGTTGATTTTTACTTGATTTAAGGGCAAAAAAGCACTTGTTAAATTTTTAGCCCGAAAAGTGCCTCGCAACCCCTGAAATTTACAGGGTTTGCAGGGATAGGGTTTAGAAATTGATTCCCCGTCTAGGGGACGGAAACATGAATATGCTAAATGATCATTAGGATCACTAATCTAGTTTAGAAATTGATTCCCCGTCTAGGGGACGGAAACATTCTGGAACAGCTACACATTAATGTCTGACGATCCAGTTTAGAAATTGATTCCCCGTCTAGGGGACGGAAACTTAATCAGTCTGGCAACCTTGACAGCATTCCAAACGTTTAGAAATTGATTCCCCGTCTAGGGGACGGAAACATATTCCCATATCTGAAATCTTCTTTAACATGATCTGGTAGTTTAGAAATTGATTCCCCGTCTAGGGGACGGAAACTCTCTTGAGCATTGGTAAACATACCCATCTTGAGTCTATCCTCGTTTAGAAATTGATTCCCCGTCTAGGGGACGGAAACAATATTTTGAATGAATAATGGATTCTCGATGTAGTTTAGAAATTGATTCCCCGTCTAGGGGACGGAAACATATCATCACTGTGGAATACACCACCATGGGTGTGTTTAGAAATTGATTCCCCGTCTAGGGGACGGAAACAATCTCTTCGTTCATGTCTAATTCCTCCTTTCCCCAGTTTAGAAATTGATTCCCCGTCTAGGGGACGGAAACTACAGCAATATCTTCTATGGGACACAGTATCGTTGTTTAGAAATTGATTCCCCGTCTAGGGGACGGAAACTTTAGATCTTCTAGGTTCTCCAAATAACTCAATACCTTCTGTTTAGAAATTGATTCCCCGTCTAGGGGACGGAAACCTTGTCGTCATATTTTCTTGCGAGGTGATTCATACTCGTTTAGAAATTGATTCCCCGTCTAGGGGACGGAAACGTGTAGTACCAGTAACCATCCTCACCCTGCTGGATCTTTCCGTTTAGAAATTGATTCCCCGTCTAGGGGACGGAAACATGATAATTTCTATCGTGATGCACAATACCGTCATATAATGTTTAGAAATTGATTCCCCGTCTAGGGGACGGAAACGGATGAAAAGAATCCATTAAGTGAGAGATTGAATTTCTTGTTTAGAAATTGATTCCCCGTCTAGGGGACGGAAACTTCCACATATCATCTTCTGTGTCAATATCATCATATACTACTGTTTAGAAATTGATTCCCCGTCTAGGGGACGGAAACTAGGCTTAACTGCTGTTCTTAATCCAGCACTAATTCTAGTTGGGTTTAGAAATTGATTCCCCGTCTAGGGGACGGAAACGCAACAGTGGTATCACGAATAACATGGAGACGGAATATTCGTTTAGAAATTGATTCCCCGTCTAGGGGACGGAAACATGACATCTATATAACATTTAACGATTATATTTTTTATACAGTTTAGAAATTGATTCCCCGTCTAGGGGACGGAAACTTCAATAGATAAAGGAGATATGATTATGAGATTAGAAGAGTTTAGAAATTGATTCCCCGTCTAGGGGACGGAAACGATGTCATCGAGTGCACGACTTACTCCATAGCTAATTAAGTTTAGAAATTGATTCCCCGTCTAGGGGACGGAAACCTAATCTCATATCTCTTGAAGAAATCTCTAAGGTCATGTTTAGAAATTGATTCCCCGTCTAGGGGACGGAAACGATATATAACGGCGTTTCCCTTGGAAGAATCTCGTTTAGAAATTGATTCCCCGTCTAGGGGACGGAAACTTCCAACTGACATAATGTAATACCACCTTTCTATATTAGTTTAGAAATTGATTCCCCGTCTAGGGGACGGAAACACGATCTTATCTTGCAGTGTAGAGACTTACTATCTATGACGTTTAGAAATTGATTCCCCGTCTAGGGGACGGAAACTTACACCATTGGCAGTAAGCCATGACGATCCATCTCGTGTTGGTTTAGAAATTGATTCCCCGTCTAGGGGACGGAAACTTATACCAACATTCTTTATTAGGGAAATCTTTATGACATAGTTTAGAAATTGATTCCCCGTCTAGGGGACGGAAACTGTTAGATGTTAAGAAGATGAATGATATCATTCCTTATGGTTTAGAAATTGATTCCCCGTCTAGGGGACGGAAACGCGTACTCCAAAATACATTTTCTGTGATGGGAGTCCATACCCGTTTAGAAATTGATTCCCCGTCTAGGGGACGGAAACCGAGAGAGGAGCTCTTAGAACTCACAGGTGGCAGAGTTTAGAAATTGATTCCCCGTCTAGGGGACGGAAACCAGCAGGAACACCAGTTCCTGGTTGTACCTGTGTAGTTTAGAAATTGATTCCCCGTCTAGGGGACGGAAACGACCGCGTGAAAACTACCTAGCATATTGTACACCAACGATGGTTTAGAAATTGATTCCCCGTCTAGGGGACGGAAACTTGATGCAAATGCCTTAAGATTCTTACCAAAGTTAGTTTAGAAATTGATTCCCCGTCTAGGGGACGGAAACCCCAACCTATCATGTACGATACCATGCGTCAATATCTATAGTTTAGAAATTGATTCCCCGTCTAGGGGACGGAAACCAATAACACATCTTTTGATAGCTTCAATTAACATACAGTTTAGAAATTGATTCCCCGTCTAGGGGACGGAAACCCGTATACTCAACACCATCTTCTATAAACTCGTATCCGTTTAGAAATTGATTCCCCGTCTAGGGGACGGAAACAATGTTCTCTATGAATAGCGGATTTTCAACATAGCTAGGTTTAGAAATTGATTCCCCGTCTAGGGGACGGAAACATCTCTTGCCCCATTCTATAAGTTAATACGGTACACTTCTCGTTTAGAAATTGATTCCCCGTCTAGGGGACGGAAACTTACTACTTGTATCAGTAATATCGATATCATAAATATCAATAGTTTAGAAATTGATTCCCCGTCTAGGGGACGGAAACCCACATTCATAGGAAGCGAAATATACTCTATCTTTCATAGTGTTTAGAAATTGATTCCCCGTCTAGGGGACGGAAACAGATTTTCCAATCTCTGAAAATAAGCTTCCTCAGTTACGTTTAGAAATTGATTCCCCGTCTAGGGGACGGAAACTCTATAATTGATATAGGTATAGATGATATCAATAGTTTAGAAATTGATTCCCCGTCTAGGGGACGGAAACCTAGCGAATAATTCATATCCAATTAATTCACCTAGTTTAGAAATTGATTCCCCGTCTAGGGGACGGAAACCGATAAACAACCCATTTTCCGTATAATCAGAAGGGAGTGTTTCAGTTTAGAAATTGATTCCCCGTCTAGGGGACGGAAACTTTTTTGAATCTTCGTTCATTTTTATATCCTCCTTAAGTTTAGAAATTGATTCCCCGTCTAGGGGACGGAAACTATACATCTAAGAGAAAACACGTTATTTATTACGTTTAGAAATTGATTCCCCGTCTAGGGGACGGAAACTTTGTATTTACAACGAACAAGGGCGAATTCCTGAGTTTAGAAATTGATTCCCCGTCTAGGGGACGGAAACTTTAAGTTAAATGGTACGAGTTGTTATTTTTCTAAACTAAGTTTAGAAATTGATTCCCCGTCTAGGGGACGGAAACACAAGAAGTCTAATGACCATTCTACACCTTTAGCAAAGAAGAGTTTAGAAATTGATTCCCCGTCTAGGGGACGGAAACAAGGACTCTGAAAGCTCAGAAACAGATTCGTTACATTTACTGTTTAGAAATTGATTCCCCGTCTAGGGGACGGAAACCTTTATCGTGCATCAATATCTATAAGTATAATTTCCAGTGTTTAGAAATTGATTCCCCGTCTAGGGGACGGAAACATATATTGGTGGGAGTAAGAGCGATTGGATTGAGTTTAGAAATTGATTCCCCGTCTAGGGGACGGAAACGCCATCGTGTGCTGGTATACTGATTTTAGCGTCTTGGTTTAGAAATTGATTCCCCGTCTAGGGGACGGAAACGCCATCGTGTGCTGGTATACTGATTTTAGCGTCTTGGTTTAGAAATTGATTCCCCGTCTAGGGGACGGAAACAGGAACACTTCCCATCTCTCATCATCAAATCTTTTTGCGGTTTAGAAATTGATTCCCCGTCTAGGGGACGGAAACTTGTAGCAAGACCTTCAATAAACTCATAAGATGTTGTTTAGAAATTGATTCCCCGTCTAGGGGACGGAAACTATTATTGAGTACTGGAAGATCATCAGTTGGCAACATATAGTTTAGAAATTGATTCCCCGTCTAGGGGACGGAAACTGTAGTCCATGCATAAACACAAGCTACATATGGTTTTCTATAACGTTTAGAAATTGATTCCCCGTCTAGGGGACGGAAACATGAAATCATCCATGGTCCTTTATCACCAGTCTCAAAGTGGTTTAGAAATTGATTCCCCGTCTAGGGGACGGAAACCATTGTACTTCTTTGCGAGGTGATGACAAGTCACCTCGATAAGGTTTAGAAATTGATTCCCCGTCTAGGGGACGGAAACATCCGATGTTCAACCATACATCCCAACGATGATGTTTAGAAATTGATTCCCCGTCTAGGGGACGGAAACATTTCACTGAATACCAGAGATGGTTCTATCGGTCGAGTATTTCGTTTAGAAATTGATTCCCCGTCTAGGGGACGGAAACTAGTGATTCGGACAACTAAGTAGTTTGAAAGTTACTTGTTTAGAAATTGATTCCCCGTCTAGGGGACGGAAACCTACTCATGGTTTTGTTAAAATAACCTGTCCAAAGTTTAGAAATTGATTCCCCGTCTAGGGGACGGAAACTAAATCCGTAGGCTCTTACAGCTTCTGTAAATTCCAGTTTAGAAATTGATTCCCCGTCTAGGGGGACGGAAACTCTTCCAAACCAACTGTAGATAACAACTTCCTGCAATCTCGTTTAGAAATTGATTCCCCGTCTAGGGGACGGAAACACCAATATCGAAAATGATGTCTGAGACTGACCTCATCTCGTTTAGAAATTGATTCCCCGTCTAGGGGACGGAAACGAGAGGGGGAGGCGTTAATCCCCCCCTCTCCTATTCAATCTCGTTTAGAAATTGATTCCCCGTCTAGGGGACGGAAACTTGAAATTTTGAATCCATTTTTATTCAAATCTTCAATGTTTAGAAATTGATTCCCCGTCTAGGGGACGGAAACCCTTATCCAATTCAAGGGTAAGGATTACGGAACCAACGTTTAGAAATTGATTCCCTGTCTAGGGGACGGAAACTGGAACACCCCAGCGTGGGTGTAAGCTACGCTGGAGTTTAGAAATTGATTCCCCGTCTAGGGGACGGAAACTCTTCCGCCTCCTCAAGATCCTCAAGTCTGCTCTTTTAGTTTAGAAATTGATTCCCCGTCTAGGGGACGAACACATATATGAAAGGAGCAAAATTTTATGGCTATTGCAACAATTATCTACTTCATTGGGATCATCCTATTTATCAGCTCAGGCATTAGAGCTTTTGCATCGGACATCGAATATAAAAGAACAGGTGAAAGAAAAACCAATTTTCACTTCTCTATTCGATTTATTTTGTCTATTTTATGCTTCATCATCGGTACTTATATTATGACTCATCTCTATTAAGCAGTAGGGGACGGAAACTTTGCAGACCGAATGATAATATAAGCCAACCTCATCAAACGCATTTGCATCCAGTTCTCTTTAACTTAAAGTTTTTGCCATGATTTCCAATCTCCAAAACAAAAACAATGATTTATACTATCAACCGAAGTATTGAATTTTTGTAGTATTTGTTATAGAATTAAAAAAGTAGCCAGTATATGAGATATACGAAAGGAAAAACTCATGATAAATAATATTTTTGACCACACAGATGATGATTTTTGGGGCGATTTAGGGTCTGGATGAAACAAATGATTTTAATGATGATATGCTTTTATGTGAGACATCAAATGTTGGGCCAGATTATATAGATATCACTCAAGAAATTTTTTTACACCTGAAGAATAACAAAAAAAATAAATATCCTTATTTTTAGATTAGGTAGATTGATTGTAGGATTGTAGATTGATTAGTCTAAAATGCAAAAAAACTCCAAATTTGAGAGATGTCACACCCTGTGTGCTCTCTTTTTATTTGTCTGTTTGTGTCCATTGGTACTGCTAAGATTGAAAAAAATTGATTCTTTGTCTCAGAGGTGGAAGTCTTAAGCTCAATGAAAGAGACAAGAAAAGGTACTATTTGCACAAAAAAAATAGTAAAATTAAATAATTTTTTTATTTATTATTTAGAAAAAACCTATTATAATATAAATAATATGAAGGGAATTAAGCAATTTTTTCTTTGGCTCAAGGAGGGATAAATGATGAGGAGAAAATATTTTGTTGTTTTCGCTGTAGCGTTGTTTGGATTGAGTGCGTGTGGCAGTAAAGATGCAAAGAGTACAGAAAGTGTAAAGCAGGTTTCAACTTCTGTAGCTCAAAAAAATACGAGTGAAAAAAGTAGGGAGAGCAGGGAAAATGGGACAGCAGAAAGCTCTAGTGCGACAGCAACAGCAGAGACACTAGCAGCAGTCCATAGGATGAAGGCGGATATTATTGCCTATTCATCCGATTATCAAGATGAAGTGATTACATTTGGGAATAACTATGATATCAATACGCAGGGATTTAAGTATGCTTATTATATTGACCCGTCGGTAGCAAAAAAAGAGGGAGTGAAGTATAAGTATGTGCGTGAGGACGGAAAAGAAGTGAATATAACAATGGGGGGATTTGCATTTAATCCGACCACGCCAGAGGTATTGCTTGGAAAGGACAGTCCGTTTTGGGCAGTGGCGATTGATAATTTGGCAACAGACATTAATACCAAGGAAAAGAGAAATGGAAAATACACCGATGCGGGTGATGGTTGGGGGTATTATGTATTGGAACAAAAGTTAGGGAATAGGGTCTATTTGATTACCTACAATGCAGGAGAGAAAGGATTTTATGTGCTCCTATTGTCTCCAGACAGTGAGCTTAATGGAGAAGATTTGGCAAAGATCATTGAGAAGATAAAATCGGGGCTTGTTTGCAGTGAAGATGTTGTGGTTATGGATTGGGATACCATTGTCTCAAAGCAAAAAGCGACAATCAATATAGAAGATGTTGGAAGGTATGCAAACAGTATTGAAAATTATGATTTTTATCTTGATTCAATAACATGGAGAGAGTTTGATTTGAGGGAGAAAATTTATCCAAGATTTAAATCATTTTCAATTACAACAAAAAAAGAAGATGCACCAGAAAATGCACAAAAACTTGTAGGTGGTGAAAATGTGGCAGAGGGCATTTATAAACGAAAAGATGATTATCAGGGGTATGTTGCTGTGACCTATTGGGTTGTTGGACCAAAACAGGCGAAAGAGCCAGGATATCAAGTAAATATGGAGTACCCAAAGGTAGATGAAGAGTTTATTTTGCCAGAGCTTAGTGAGTTTGAAACTCGATTAAATAATCTAAATTTTTATTAGAAATAAGACGAAAAGAAAGGAAAAGAAGGGAAAAATAGAAATAGGCGGCGTTGACCGCCTGTTTTTTATGCAAATTTTTATGTTGATTTTTTAAATTTTTTGTTCTAAAATGAGAATGGTTTTCAAATTGGGGAGGGAACATATGCGCAGTAAGTATCAAACAAAACAGCGTGTGGAATTACTTGCTTATCTGGAAAGGATGTCTGGACAACACATTACAGTCAATGATGCGTGTGAATATTTTAAAGCTCAGGGAAAATCGGTTGGAACGACGACCATCTATCGTCAATTGGAAAAGATGGTGAATCAGGGAATTGTGACAAAGTATATGATTGATTTGAAAAGTCCTGCGTGCTTTGAATTAGTAAGGGAAGAAGGAGAAGATGAAGATCATTGCTATCACTGTAAATGCGAAATTTGTCAAAAGGTGATTCATATTCATTGTGACGAGATTCCACAGATGCAAGAACATGTGAGGGAGCATCATGGATTTATTATTAATCCCAAACGCACAGTTTTTTATGGTGTATGTGACGAGTGTTCAGCACAATTATCAAAGAAGGAATCAATATAAAGGAGGAGAAGGTTATGAATAAAAATTGTAAAAAAATGCATTGGATGATTGGGGTGCTTTTGGCTGTACTATTTGCATTTGGATTTGTTGGTTGTGGGGCATCAAAGCAAACACAGTCTTCACAATCGGGGGGATTCACCATCATCTACTGCAACCGCACAATCTACAACCGCACAATCTACAAGTGCACAATCTGCAGGTGCACAGCCTGCAAATTCAAAGAAGCTTTCCGTTGTCACAACAATTTTTCCAGAGTATGACTGGGTAAAGCAGATTATTGGAGACACGAATAGTGCAGATATTACGATGCTCTTAGATAATGGCGTTGATTTGCACAGCTATCAGCCAACTGCAGAGGACATTATGAAGATTTCTAATTGTGATCTGTTTATTTATGTGGGCGGTGAATCTGATGCATGGGTAAAGAAGGCACTTTCTGAGGCAACAAACAAAAATATGAAAGTCATCAATTTGATGGAAATTATGGGAGATAGTGCAAAGGAAGAAGAAGTAGTTGAGGGCATGCAACCTGAAAAGGAAGAAGAGGGAAAGAAAGAAGAGGAAGAGCCAGAGCAGGATGAGCATGTCTGGTTATCACTTAAAAATGCACAAAAGTTTTGCAAGGTGATTGCAGATGATTTGGCAGAGCTTGACCCAGCAAATGCACAAAAGTATCAGGAAAATGTGACTTCTTATTGCAACCAGTTAGCTTCTCTTGATACAGAGTATGCCAATACAGTTAAGTCAGGAAAAAAGAATACAATTCTTTTTGCTGATCGTTTCCCATTTCGCTATTTGGTTGACGACTATGGATTAAAATATTATGCGGCCTTTGTTGGCTGTTCTGCAGAGACAGAGGTCAGTTTTGATACCATTGCATTCTTGGCAAAGAAAGTGAATGAATTGGGACTTTCTTCCATTTTGCAGATTGAAAGCGGAAATGGTCGTATTGCAGATACAGTAAAGAAAACAACTTCTGCAAAGAATCAAAAGACCTTGACTATGGATTCTATGCAATCCACAACAACAAAAGATGTAAATGATGGTGCAACCTATCTTTCTATTATGAAAAAGAATTTAGAGGTATTGAAGGAAGCACTAAACTAAGGAGGACATTATGGCACAAATCACCTGCCAAAATATTACACTGGGATATGAAGGGCACGCAGTCGCAAGAGATATTAGTTTTACTGTAAATTCGGGCGATTATCTTTGTATTGTTGGAGAAAATGGCTCTGGAAAATCGACATTGATGAAAACGATCCTTGGACTTTTGCCACCACTTGCTGGAAAGATTCTGACAGGTGATCACTTAAAGCAGACAGAGATTGGATATTTGCCACAGCAAACGGAGGTGCAAAGGGATTTTCCCGCCTCGGTGGCAGAAATTGTTTTGTCAGGCTGTCAGGGAAGAATGGGACTTCGACCATTCTATGGGGCAAAGGAAAAGGAATTGGCAGAAAAGAATATGGATCGAATGCGGATTCGAGAATTTTCTAAGAGATGCTACCGAGAATTATCGGGTGGTCAACAGCAACGAGTACTTCTTGCGAGGGCATTGTGTGCGACACAGAAGTGTTTGCTTTTGGATGAGCCCTGTGTCGGGGCTTGACCCAAAGGTCACAGCAGAGATGTATGCGACAATAGAAGAATTAAATAAAGAGGGGACGACGATTATTATGATATCTCATGATATTTCAGCCGCTGTGCGATATGCGAGTCATATTTTGCACATCAGTCAAAATATTTTCTTTGGGACAAGAGAAGAATATCTAAAAAGTCCAGCAGGAAGAATCTTTCTGGAGCAAGAAGGTGGTGAAAGATCATGAATATAGTTGAGAAGTTATTTCTCTATTTGAATTATCCATTTGTGCAATATGCCTTGATTGTTGGTGTTTTGATTGCACTTTGTTCCTCTTTGTTGGGGGTAACTTTGGTATTAAAGCGGTTTTCTTTTATTGGTGATGGCTTGTCCCATGTTTCTTTTGGAGCCTTGGCAATTGCTTCGATTTTAAATCTGACGGACAAGATGGTGTTAGTGTTGCCCATTACCATTATTTGTGCCATATTACTGCTTCGGACGGGGCAGAATACAAAAATTAAGGGCGATGCGGCCATTGCAATGATTTCTGTGGGGGCCTTGGCTTTTGGATATTTATTGATGAATTTATTTGCAAAATCCTCAAATCTTTCGGGAGATGTGTGTAGCACATTGTTTGGTTCGACATCCATTCTCACTCTGAGTAAGGGAGAAGTGTGGCTATGCACCATTTTGTCCATTATTGTGTTGTTGATTTTTATTTTTCTTTTATCATAAAAATTTTTGATGTGACATTTGATGAAAAACTTTGCAAGGGCTGCGGGAACGAAGGTTGACAATTATAATTTGCTCATTGCGATTGTTATTGCGATTATTATTGTATTGGCAATGAAATTAGTAGGTTCACTTTTAATTTCAGCTTTGATTATTTTCCCTGCCTTGTCAGCAATGAGAATGTTTCATAGTTTTAAATCTGTAACCATTTGTTCGGCTATTTTTTCTGTGATCTGTGCTACGATTGGAATGGTGATTGCCATTGTGGCAGGGACTCCTGTCGGATCGACGATTGTTGCGGTGGATGTGGTAGCCTTTTTCCTTAGCTATATTGCAGGAAATGTGATGGGAGGTAGAGTGTAGTTATGAGGAAGAAATTTCTTTTTTTGGCAGTAGGCATGATGATGCTTCTCTTTGGATGTGGCGTGAAAAATAACGCAGCGGTATCATCTTTGAATAAAGGAGCTTTTTTGGCAGAGACTTCCGCAGTATCTCTGACGGCAACTTCTCAGGCAGAAAGTTCTTTGTCAGAGACTTCTCAGGCGGAAAGTTCTTTGTCAGAGACTTCTCAAGCAGCATCAGTTCAGGATGACTCCTCGGTGTCAGCACAGGCATCGGGCGATGTAGTTGATCTGACGAAATTAAATGGTACAATGATGTATTCCCAGGTATTTGATATGATGTCGAATCCTCAAAAGTATATGGGAAAGAGAGTTGTGATGAGGGGGACAATTTTCTTTCTATCAGCCTATGGATGGAGATGGAAAGCCAATTCCCGATCGAATTTATTGTTCCTGTGTCATTGCAGATGCCACGGCTTGTTGCTCGCAGGGACTGGAGTTTGATCTTGCCAATAAACCTGCTTCCCTAGAAGATTATCCTGCAGCGGGAGATGATATTGAGGTGTCGGGCACTTTTTCGACCTATGATGAGGGAGGATTTACCTATTGCCGTTTGATCAATGCAGCGATGAAAACATTGGATGAGAAAAAATAGATTTGCAAAAAAGGGGTACTGGATTAGCCAGTGACTCCTTTTTTTGATTCCACCATAAACATTGGAGTGGAAGCATTGTTGATTCTCTCCTGCCTTGTCCACACTCGTTGCCAGATATTGGCATATGTCTTTACCTGCATATGGAGAGAAGATAGAATTTCTTTGTCCCATTTTGGACGGGAGAGTGCAGACAGTGGGGTCTGTCTGGCAATGGCTTCCATTGCATCGACATTGGTACCGGCACATTCATCTTCCACATCAGAGGCTGCAATATTGGCACGGTCAGTGAGATGAGCTGACTTTGCCTCTTCGTCGTGGAGATAGTGATACCAGTTGGCATCGAAGTTCAGGAGAAGACCACCATCTTTTAGTACACGAACCCAGTGAGTGTAGGCCTTTTGTGGATGGGGAAGATTCCAAGTCAGATTTCGACTGACAATGACATCAAAGCTCTTGGAGGGAAAGGTGAGTTCTTCGGCATTCATCTGTAAAAAGTGAATATCATTGGAAAGATGTTTGGCATTTTTCTTTGCTTCTAAAAGCATGGACTTGGTGTAATCAATTCCTGTGACATGGTAGCCAAGTTCTCTTAGAATGATGGCAAAAAATCCAGGACCAGTGCCGATATCAAGAACATGAATGTCTGCTCTATCTCTATTTTGAAAATGCTTTTGAATGCGTTCGTCAAGAAGAGTAGACCATACACTTTTTTGATTGGAAGTGAGTTCTTCTTTGTTGACATCGGAGTAGCCACTGGCACGGTTACTCCAATAGTGAATATTTTCTTCTTCATAGCTATGAAATGAACGGTTCATTTTAATGACTCCTTTGCTTTATTTAATTGCATATATGCCAAACATTGGGGGCATCATCAAGGTCTAATTCGCCCAAGATACGCTTTCCAACATCGAGGTCAATGTCACAGGACGAAAATCCAGTGGAAAGGAGGACTTCTTTGTCCCAATGGGGGCGGTCTTGTTTGCTGATGTCCATAAATAGTGTAATTAAAGTATTTTCCTTGGCAAGAGCATCGGTAATGCCAAGATGTCCATAGGGGCTGTCTGGAGAGACCTGTCGGTTTTGCAGGCTGTGCCCTCGCTCGTGTGTGCCATAATTGGCATCAAAATTGAGTAAGATTCCCCCTGGCTTTAATACACGAAACCACTCAGCATAGGCTTTTTTTGCATCGGGCAATGTCCAAGTGAGGTTGCGACTGAGAACAAGGTCAAAGCTTTCCTTTTCATAGTCAAGATTTTGTGCATCCATAGCAAAAAAGGGGATATCTACATTTTCCTCGTTGGCGAGTGCACGGGCTTCAGAAAGCATAGCCTCAGTTAGGTCAATACCTTCCACCGAAATTCCCTCTTTTGCCAGCAATATGGAAAAAAATCCGCTACCTGTCCCGATGTCCAGTGCACGGATGGGAGAGGAGGTGGGAAGGTGAGCACTCAATTCCTGTAACCACGCCACGCGAAGGTGATTTTTTAATTCATTTTTTCGCACAGTGCTAAAATCGTGAGCACGCCGAGTCCAGTAGCGTTTTATGCGGTCTTCAATCATATCAATAACTCCTGTAAATCTAAAATAAGTATTACTATAACATATTTGAGATGGATTTGGTAACAAATGTTATCGTCTTTTAGAAAGAAGCACGATAAGATCTTGAAAAGAGTAGGGAGAGAATAGAACAAAAGGGAGGAAGGAATGTGATGGACAAGAGAGTAGAAAAGATTAAAGAATATTTGGATAGAATCAGTAGGGGGGAGGATTTTGATCGCATTCGCACAGAGTTTGTAAGAGATTTTCAAGATGTTGATTCTAATGAAATTATGCGTGCGGAACAAAAAATTTTGGCGGAAGGAACGCCAGTGGAAGAATTACAAAAGCTCTGTGATGTGCATTCGGCACTCTTTCATGAGCGAACGACAAAAATGGATTCGATGGAAAAGTTAACGGAAGTTGTAGGTCATCCACTCTACACTTTGACAAGGGAAAATGACGCTTTAGAGGAGTTACTATCCAAAGCAAAGGCAGAAATACAAAAAGGAAAAGTCGAGGACAGTCTCATTTCTGAACTTCGAAGTGTTGCTATCCACTATGCAAAGAAGGGAGATTTACTCTATCCTGTGCTAAAGGTCAGATACCACATCGAAGGTCCAGCGAGTGTGATGTGGTCGGTGGACAATGATATTCGAGAGGAACTTCGTGATCTTGGCAAGGAAAAGAATAAAAATCAGCTATGGTTTGAGCGATTGGATGCGGTGGTCACTCGAATGGAGGAAATGATCTATAAGGAGAGGAATATTCTTTCCGACCTGTGCCTCCAATTTTAGCGCGGAAGAATGGATGGGAATCTATCACGATGCAAAGGACTACGAAGATTGCCTTGGTGTAGAGTCTATGATTTGGCCAGAGGCTGAGAAAGTAGATACGAAGAAGGCAGTGATAGAAAAAAATTCGGAAGAAGTGATGATGGTTGGCGGCCATATGACCGTGGAACAGATTCAGGCCCTTTTGAATACCATTCCTCTAGAGATTACCTTTGTCGATGGAGAGGATATCAATCGCTTTTTCAATGAGGGACCAAAGGTATTTAAGCGTCCAGCAATGGCGATTGGGCGAGAGGTCTTTTCTTGTCACCCACCGAAAGTAGAAAAGAAGGTCAGAACAATTATTGAAGAATTTAAAAAGGGTACACTGGATGAAGTTCCCATTTGGATGGAGAAAAGTGGCAAGATCTTTTTGGTTCGCTATATGGCCGTGAGAGATGGCGAGGGAAAATATATTGGTGCGGCAGAATTTGTGCAAGATATGGAATTTGCAAGGGAATATTTTATTGGAAAGGCGAAAAATTACGGAGAAGACTAAATATTTGAAACTATTTTAAATATTTGACATACGAAAAGAGCCACCGTATAATAGAGATATAATCTTGAAAGTGAGGATGGTGGGGAATATGAAGATTGATAAAGTAAAGGATATTGATCAACTATTTGAGGTGGTTGATGGTTGTGATGGCGGGGTGACTTTAGTGACAACGGAGGGCGATCGACTGAATATAAAGTCAAAATTGACACAATATGTGGCACTTTCTTATATATTTACGGCGGGTTCTCGCATTGGAGAGATGGAGTTGCTGGTCGATAAACCTGAGGATGAGGCAAAACTTAAAGCATATATTGACAGTCAGAGTAACTAGTTAAGACATCGGATAACTGTATAGCTATCCGATGTCTTTTGCTGAACTATTTAATAAAACATTCCTTGGCTAGTTCAATAAATGATTTGCTTGCATCGGTGAGAATTTTCCCTCGTATGTAGTTGATCGCCAGAGGACGACTTTCTAAATTAGTTTGTAGTTTGATGCAGGTGACAGAGGCAATATTTAAATAGGGATGATTGTAATATTCATATTCGGTCAACATCGGAAGGAAGGTCGAAGCAATAGTACAGGCTCCGGCACCAGAAATACAGAGGTTTAACTCCGTCAAAATATTTGTACCGTGTAGAGAATATTGGGAACAAAATCTGCTTCGTTACATAGGTCAAAGAAAAATTCGCCACCGACCGTTGTTGTTTCTTGAGCAATAAAGGGAAAGTCACGAAAGAGCCCAATGGATGGCGGATGGATCAGCATATCCTCGATTTCTTCCTTTGAAAAGGCATTGTAGAGAAGGTCATTGGGAACTACAAGCATATAGGTCTCTTTATACAGCGGAACACTCACAATGTGATTTGGAATGACAGGGGCATGGGTGATGGACAGATCAACCATAGAATCGTTGAGTGCCTGGTCTACATCGGTGGTCATCTGCCCCTCAAAGATGGAAATGTGAATATTGGGATAGAGGCGATGAAACTTTGGAAGAATCTGTGGAAGAAGGACGGTGCCACGAGTGACGGAGATGCCAATAGAGAGATTTCCTCTAGTAAAATCCTTGATTTCTTGTAAGCGGCGAGTGCATTCGTCCATATTAATTAAGATTTTTTTTTGCAGATTGATAAAAAACCTGACCTGCGGTGGTCAGTCGAAGGGGAGTACTTCGGTCAAAGAGAGCAATCCCTAATTTTTCCTCCAGTTTAGAAATCATTTTACTTAGTGCCTGCTGAGAGATATAGAGTTTTCGTGCTGCCTGTGTAAAATTTAATTCTTCTGCCAAAGTGACAAAATATTCTAAATTTGTGCTATTCATATGACCGCCTCACTTTCTTTTTTCAAGAGTTTAGCATAGAAGGAGAAAGTTTGAAAGATTTAAATAAGAAGTTTGTTCACTATGTCTCCCAAGATATTGTGGGGATGATTGGGATATCTGCCTATATTCTTGCAGACACCGTATTTATTGGTCAGGCTAAGGGAGCCGATGGTATCACAGCTCTCAATTTGATTTTGCCAGTCTATAGCTTGATCTATGCCATTGGCTCAATGTTGGCTGTGGGTTCGTCGACAAGATTTCGAATTGCCAGAGCAAGAAAAGATAAGGATAGTGATTTATTCTTTCCAACGCCATCCTTGTGGCACTGATCCTCAGTCTTTTCTTTATTATTGTGGGTCTTTTGATGCCTGAAAAAGTAGTTCGCTTTATGGGGGGAGATGAAGAGATTGTAGTTGTTGGAAAGTCCTACACACGCATATTTATGGCATTTGCCCCATTTTTTATGTTGAATTCTATTATGAATTCCTTTGTGAGAAATGATGATGACCCGACAGGGGCTATGCTTGCAACATTTACCAGCAGTATTTTTAATATTGTGATGGACTATATTTTGATGTTCCCAGGAAAAATGGGAATGAATGGAGCTGCACTGGCCACGGCACTTTCGCCCATTGTGGGAATGATGATGTGTATGCGTCATTTTTTATCTAAGAAAAACACGGTGCGTTTTGTGTTTTCATTTCCTTCGATTGGAAGAACGCTCTATTCTGTACAACTTGGTGTTGCTGCATTTATGGGAGAGACGGCCACAGGAATTACAACTGTGATTTTTAATACATTGATTCTTTGTCTGGCAGGCAATACGGGGGTGGCGGCCTATGGAGTGATTGCGAATATGTCCATTGTGGCAGTGGCGATTTTTAATGGAATTTCGCAGGGAAGTCAACCATTATTTAGCGAATACTTTGGAAAAGGAGATGAAAAATCGTCTCGCCATTTGCTCCATATGGCTGTGGGAACTGCCTTTGGAGCAGCAGTGATGATTTTGTTGATTACAAATCTTTTGTCAACACCACTAATTAGTCTCTTTAATGGAGAAAATGACCCCAATATGGCAAAATATGCTACAATGGGAATTCGCTACTACTTTGTGGGAATGATTTTTGCAGGATATAATATTGTGGGCGGTGGCTTTTTGAGTGCCACAGCAAAGGCCAAGTGGGCCTCCATTGTTTCGATTTTGCGAGGCTTTTTTGCAACATCCATTTCAGCAATAATTTTGTCCTTTTTTTTTTTGGGAATGCGAGGGGTTTGGCTTGGTTTTGTCGTTGGAGAACTACTGATTTCTAGCTTAATGAGCTATGCACTTAGGCAAGAGCAATAGTAAATAAAAGGAGAGCTTTCGGGTAAATTACCTGAAAGCTCTCCTTGATTTGTCTTTATGTCCTATCTTTTATTTTTTTTTAAAATTGTGATAGTAATCCTCTTTAAGTCCAACGATAATCTTAGTCAATGCGAACAGACCAATAATATTTGGAAGAACCATCAATGAGTTGAATAAGTCGGCCATATTCCAAACTAAATTTACCTCTGCAAGTGAGCCTGCAAATACACAGAGTGCAACGAGGAAGGAATAAGGTTTAATGGCTTTATTGCCAAAGAGATATCGAATGTTGGCAGCACCAAAGAAATACCAACCAATAATCGTAGAAAATGCAAAAAATAGCATACAAATGGCAATAAAAATATCACCGCCCTTGTGATAGAGGGTAGAAAATGCCACTTGGCTGAGGGCAGCACCTGTATAACCAACACCTGAGGCATCTCGCAGAGACAATGACTGTGTAGTAATAATGACAAGTGCAGTGAGGTTTAGGATGACAAAAGTATCAATAAATACACCGATCATTGCTACAAATCCCTGCTCTGCTGGGTGATCTACCTTGGCAATGGCGTGGGCATGAGGTGTAGAACCCATACCAGCTTCGTTGGAGAAAAGTCCTCTGGCTACGCCCTTAGAAAGTGCTTTTTTGAGGGTTGCACCGACAGCACCGCCGACGATGGCCTCCGGACGAAAAGCACCAACAACGATGGAGTAAAATGCGTAAGGAATGTGCTTAACATTGGCAAAAATAACAATGAGTGAACCGATGATGTAAAATGCAGCCATAAAAGGCACGATATTTTCTGTCACTTTGGCGATTCTTTGGATACCACCGACAAAGATAAATAAGGCAGCAATCGCAATGATAATGCCCATAATATATTGTGGAATACCAAAGGCCTTATTAAATGCTGCTGCAATGGAATTGGATTGCACCGCATTGCCCATAAATCCAAGAGCAAAGATAATTAACACAGCAAAAATACCTGCCAATGTGCGACCAAAATTTCCTTTAAATGCTGCACGAATGTAGTACACAGGACCGCCAGTGACAGATCCATCTTCTGCAACATGCTTAAATTTTTGAGCAACAACAGCCTCCGCAAAGATTGTGGCCATACCAAGAAAGGCAGCAACCCACATCCAAAAGATGGCACCAGGACCACCGACAGCAATGGCCGTTGCAGCACCTGCAATATTTCCTGTACCTACTTGAGCAGCAATGGCTGTGGCCAGTGCCTGAAAGGATGACATTCCATCGTATCCTGCCTCGCCTTTTTTTGAAAAAAGTCCGCCAAAAGTTCGACGCATTCCTCACCAAAGCCTTTGAGCTGAATAAAACGCAATTGGAAGGAAAACCAAACACCACCACCGAGCAATGCGATAATTAGGACATAATTGCTTAAATATCCATTGAGTATTTGTACAATATTATTTAATTTTTCCATAAACTCCTCCTAAGAAAAGAAATACATACAATAATCCAATGGCATATTAAGTATATACTATAAAAAGTGCTTATACAATCGAAAAAGTATCCAATAAAAAGAGAATTAAATGGAAGCTATTTATATAGAAGAAATTAATTTTTTTAATTTGTGCAATATATAAAAAGTTATCAATTTTTTATAAAAAATATTGAAAAATCAAATAATAAATGCTAATATGTACAAACAAGAGTTGCGGAGAGTACAGAAACTATAGCAATATGTCTTGGGGGCGGACGAAATGAAGAAGTTAATTGTAACGAATAATCCAATGGTAAGGGAAAGATATTCTCAACAATATGATCTGAAATACGAAGAGACTTCATTTGTAGGAGTGCTTAAACAGGTGAGAGATCTTGTACATCGAGGATACCGATTGTTGACACATCCGCTTTCGGGAAGCATTAAGCCAAATGAAACACCCTATAAGTCTGTACTTTTAGAAGAATCGACAGGAAAAATTGATGAGTTTTCCGTGCGGGTGATTGAAGAGGCAGTTCTTACTTGTGACAAATTTTCTCAGAAAAAGTATCCATATAAAAAAGATGTCACGAGAGATTTTCAATTTGTTGATCTGACTTTGTTTGAAAGTGGACTTGAGTCAGATATGATTTCAAGGAGGTAGCAGAGTGAAACTGGAATTGGGTAGAATATGGATCAAAGACATTTGTTTTGCAGATACTTCCAAGGTTGAGGATGGAATCTTGTATGTCGATAAGAAGGCGATTGAAGAGATTGCATTGGCCGAAGAAAAGATTGCAAAAGTGGAAGTAGATATTGCAAAGCCAGGAGAGAGCGTAAGAATTACACCTGTAAAGGATGTAATTGAGCCTCGTGTCAAGGTGGAAGGTCGAGGTGGGATTTTCCCAGGTGTGGTTTCCAAAGTGGACTGTGTTGGCGAGGGAAAAACTTATGCACTAAAGGGAATGGCTGTCGTGACAGCAGGTCCAATTGTTGGATTCCAAGAAGGTATTATTGATATGAGTGGCGTGGGTGCTGACTACACACCATTTTCAAAATTATTGAACTTGGTTGTTGTGTGTTCACCAGTAGAAGATGTCAAGCCACATGACTATGAACAGGCTGTTCGTATGATTGGTTTGAAGGTGGCAAATTATCTTGGAGAACTGGCCAGAGAACTTACACCGGATGAGACACAGGTGTATGAGACAAAGAATTTAAAGGAAAGTTTTTCGGAGTACCCAGATTTGCCAAGAGTGGCCTATGTACAAATGTTACAAAGCCAAGGTCTTTTGCACGATACCTATGTCTATGGAGTGGATGCAAAGAAGATTATTCCAACCATTATTTATCCTACAGAAGTTATGGATGGAGCAATTTTATCAGGAAATTGTGTGTCTGCTTGTGATAAGAATCCAACCTATGTTCACCAGAACAATCCAGTTGTTGAAGAACTTTATGCTTTGCATGGAAAGAAGTTTAACTTTGTTGGACAAATTATTACAAATGAAAATGTCTATCTTGCCGATAAGGAGCGCTCGTCCAATATGACAGCTAAGCTTTGTAAGATGCTTGGACTGGATGGCGTTATTGTATCTCAAGAGGGATTTGGAAATCCAGATACTGACTTGATGATGAATTGTAAAAAAATTGAGGATGAGGGCATTAAAGTTGTATTGATTACGGATGAGTATGCTGGAAGAGATGGAAAGTCGCAATCCCTTGCAGATGCGGATGCCTCAGCGGATGCCGTAGTGACCGGAGGCAATGCCAATGGCGTGATTATTTTGCCAAAACTTGACAAACTGATTGGAACACTTGCCTATGTAAATAAGATTGCAGGTGCCAATGAGCACACATTGCGTGAAGATGGAACATTGGAAGTTGAGATTCAGGTTATGACAGGTGCGACCAATGAGACAGGTTTTCACAACTTGAGTGCAAGATAGGAGGATGTTATGGCTAAATTTAGAGTTGTTCAATATATCAATCAGTTTTTTGCTCAAATCGGTGGTGAGGAAAAGGCCGATTACCCTGCGACACTAGAAGAGGGCAAGGCACTTGGACCAGCACTGGCATTTGCTCAGCAATTTGGTGATGAAGCTGAGATTGTGGGCACAGTGGTCTGTGGAGATGGATATTTTAATGAAAATATTGACAAGGCAACAGCAGATATTGTGGAGATGGTAAAGGGCTTAAAGCCAGACCTCTTTATTGCTGGACCTGCATTTAATGCTGGTCGATATGGAGTAGCTTGTGGAACAGTTGCCAATGCTGTACAGGAGAATTTACATATTCCTGTGTTGACAGGTATGTATACAGAAAATCCTGGTGTAGATATGTTTAAGGACAAAGTTTATATTGTTTCTACTAAGAATTCTGCGGCAGGTATGAGAGATGCAGTCAAGAAAATGGCAGCACTTGCGTTGAAATTATATCGAAAGGAAAAGATTGGTGCATCAGTTGAGGAAGGATATATTCCTCAGGGAGTACGTGTCAACTTCTTTGAAAAGGAAAGAGGAGCAAAGCGTGCGGTCGATATGCTTGTAAAGAAGCTTGCAGATAAGCCGTTTGTGACAGAGTATCCAATGCCTTGCTTTGACAGAGTAGAACCTGGAGCAGCACTTAAGGATTTAAGTAAGGCAAAGATTGCTCTTGTGACCTCTGGCGGTATTGTTCCAAAGGGAAATCCAGACCATATTGAAAGTTCCAATGCTTCTCACTATGGCGAGTATGATATTACAGGAGTTAATGATTTGACATCCGATGCCTATGAGACAGCACATGGTGGATATGATCCAACTTATGCAAATGAAGATGCAGATCGTGTTTTGCCTGTGGATGTCCTTCGTGACCTAGAAAAAGAAGGCAAGATCGGAGAGTTATATCCTTATTTCTTTACTACAGTAGGAAATGGTACAGCTGTTGCTTCGGCTAAGGCCTTTGCTAAGGAGATTGGTAAAAAATTGATTGATGATCATGTGGACGCTGTGATACTCACTAGCACCTGAGGCACCTGTACACGTTGCGGTGCAACGATGGTTAAAGGTATTGAGGAATACAAAATTCCTGTAGTTCACATTTGTACAGTTACACCAATTTCGCTCACGGTAGGAGCAAACCGTATTGTTCCAGCGGTTGCAATTCCTCACCCATTGGGCAATCCTGCACTTGATGCACAGGAGGAAAAGAAGTTGCGTAGAAAACTGGTAGAAAAGGCATTAAAGGCATTGACGATTGAAGTGAAAGAGCAAACAGTATTTGACAATCTTTAATAAATATAGTATAATATAGGGGTTTCAAATATATGATGTAGGCGGATAGGTAACTGGTGTGCCTCCTGGTCTTCAAAACCTGTGTTGGGCGCGTTGCGTCCTAGGTGAGTTCGATTCTCACACGCTTACGCCAACAATTCTCGGCATAGCCGTATACATAGAGGGGAGCGATTTTCGCTCCTCTTTTTGTGTATTTTGTCTTGATGAATTTTATTTATATTATACAAAGCTTATAAAAATAATAAATATTTTACAATAAATATTGACATATCTTAATAAAATTTGTATAATTGAGGTAAATATAAATAATAAAGTGCGGTTGAAAAAATAAAAAATATAAAAAATGCACTAATATTTCGCTAGGAATGACATTGAAGGGAGATAACAAAATGGATAAGTTGTATGATGTCATTATCCTTGGTGCAGGCCCGGCAGGACTTGCGGCAGGACTATATGCAGGAAGAGCAAGGCTCTCCACTTTGATTATTGAAAGGCACAGGATGGTGGTCAGATTTCCATTACAGATGAGATTGAAAATTATCCGGGTCAGGCAGTGCTGGGCGAGAGCGGTCCGTCCCTCATTGCAAGAATGACAAAACAGTGTGAGAACTTTGGTTGCGAGCGAATGGCAGACACAGTAAAGAGTGTCGACTTCAGTGGAAAGGTAAAGAAGGTTATTGGAGAAAAGGGAGAGTATCAAGCAAAAGCGGTGATTATTGCCACAGGTGCACACCCAAGACCAATTGGTTGCGAAGGAGAAAAGGAGTTCTTGAGTAAGGGCGTTTCCTACTGTGCAACCTGCGATGCCAACTTCTTTGAGGATTTTGAGGTATTTGTTGTGGGTGGCGGAGATTCCGCAGTCGAGGAAGCAATGTACTTGACAAAGTTTGCAAGAAAAGTCACTTTGATTCATAGAAGAAATGAACTTCGAGCAGCAAAATCTATTCAGGAGAGAGCCTTTAAAAACGACAAGTTACACTTTATGTGGGACACGGTTGTAGAGAAACTTGAAGGCGATGACATCTTGCAGAAGATGACAGTCAAAAATGTAAAGACAGGTGAAGAGACTGTGATTGAGGCAGATGAGGACGATGGAATGTTTGGACTATTTGGATTTATTGGAATGCTTCCAAACTCAGAGCTTTACAATGACACAGGGCTTGAGATGGATCATGGATATATTCCAACTGATGCAGATATGCACACCAATATTCCTGGTGTATTTGCTGCTGGAGATATTCGAGTAAAGAGTCTTCGCCAAGTAGTAACAGCAGCCGCAGACGGAGCAATTGCTGCAACACAGGCAGAACATTATATCAATGAATGGGAGGAATAAAGATTATGTTAGATGTAGATAAGACAACATTTGAAGCTGAGGTTTTACAGGCACAGGGATATGTATTTGTGGACTTTTATGGAGATGGTTGTGTTCCTTGTCAGGCATTGATGCCATTTGTGCATAGTCTTGCAGAGAAGTATGCAGATAAAATGAAATGGTGTTCACTCAATACCACAAAGGCTCGTCGTTTGGCTATTGGACAAAAAGTCTTGGGACTTCCTGTGATGGCCATTTATAAAGATGGTGCTAAGGTTGAAGAATTAGTGAAGGAGGCCTGCACAGAGGCCGCCATTGAAGAGATGGTTAAGAAATATATTTAGTATTGGCAATTTGCTCAATGAGCATTGCATATAGGGTTTAAATTTGAAAGGAGAAGAAAAATGGCTATTTTAAAAGACAAAAAAGTAGTTATTGTTGGTGACCGTGACGGCGTGCCTGGTCCAGCAATCGCTGCCTGCGTCGAAACAGCCGGTGGAGAAGTTGTCTATATGTCCACTGAATGCTTTGTCTGAACGAGCGCAGGTGCAATGGATCTTGAGAATCAAAAGAGGGTAAAAGATTTTGCTGAGAAATTTGGCCCTGAGAACTTAGTTGTTGTTCTCGGTGCTGCTGAGGGTGAGGCTGCAAGCCTTGCTGCAGAGACAGTAACAGCAGGTGACCCTACATTCGCAGGTCCATTGACAGGGGTCCAGCTTGGACTTACGGTTTATCACTGTTGCGAACCAGAACTCAAGGAGGAGTTTGATCCAGCTGTCTATGATGAACAGATTGGAATGATGGAGATGGTTCTGGATGTTGACGATATTGTCAACGAGATGACAGCAATCAGAGACGAGTATTGTAAATATTTATAAATAGTTGTTTCACAGGAGGGGAGCGGCGAGGTGTAGCAGCCTCTTCGCTCTCCTTTGTGATTTTCTTTTACTTTAAAATGAATAAATAGATTAGAGAAAGGAGAGACTACCCTGTTTTGGGGTAGCAACATCGCGATGAACAGTATTATTAAAGGGGCCAGTTATGTTTTAGCACATACACCACAGATGGTGATTCACAATGGATCCACTCAGATTACAGAGCGTATTGTCAATCCTGATGGAGATTACTTGAAGGAATTGCCATCTCACCTTCGTTCTTTGAAGACTGTGTAAATTATTGGCCAAATCAGGTGTATATTGGAAATGCCACACCAGATGCTCTTGCTGGCGTAGAGTTCCCTTATTACGATAAGAAAATGGAAGGGGCAAGTCGCTACGGAAAATTTGGCGAGATTATGCCAGAGGATGAGTTTTTATTGCTGGCCCAGACTTGTGATGTATTTGAAGTATATTTGCTAGAAAAGAGCTTTGTTGCAGATACAAGAAAGAAATTAGAGCAAGATCCAATGATCACAGAGGAGATCAAGGCAAGAATTTTGGAGGGCTTTGATATTGTAGAAATTGAAAAATATGTCAATGAGGAACATGCCGAAGGACTATATCACGATGGAAAGCTTGTTGGCTGCGTAAAGAGAGCACATGACATTGATGTCAATCTCTCCGCAGAAGTTATGCACGAGAATTTAATGAACAAGGCGACCAGTGTTCTCTCCCTTCTCTATGCAGTAAAAAATGCAAAAATTTCTCCAGACGATATTGAGTATGTGATTGATTGTTCAGAGGAGGCCTGTGGCGATGTCAACCAGCGTGGTGGCGGAAACTTTGCAAAGGCAGCCGCAGAAATTGCAGGATTAAATCATGCCACAGGTTCAGATGCCAGAGGTTTTTGTGCTGGACCATCACATGCCATGGTTGAGGCCGCAGCACTGGTAAAGGCCGGGGCATACAAATGTGTGGCTGTTGTGGGTGGTGGCTGCACAGCAAAACTTGGAATGAATGGAAAAGACCATGTGAAGAAGGGGCTTCCTGCACTGGAAGATTGCTTGGCAGGTTTTTGTATTATTGTTGGCGAAAATGATGGTGTCAGCCCAGAAATCAACTTAGATATTCTTGGACGTCATACAGTGGGTACAGGCTCTGCACCACAAAATGTTATCAGTTCATTAGTTTCTGAGCCACTGGAGAGAGTGGGACTAAAGATTACAGATATTGACAAGTTTTCACCAGAGATGCAAAACCCAGATATCACTAAGCCAGCAGGTGCAGGTGATGTGCCAATGGCAAATTATAAGATGATTGCAGCACTTGCAGTAAAGAAGGGCGATATCCAAAGGGCAGATATTGCAGACTTTACTGTAAAGCATGGTTTGACAGGATTTGCACCGACACAAGGACATATTCCATCGGGTGTGCCATATCTTGGATTTGCCAGAGAGGATATTTTATCTGGAAAAATTAAGAATGCCATGATTATTGGAAAGGGATCACTCTTCCTTGGAAGAATGACCAATCTCTTTGATGGTGTTTCCTTTGTTGTTCAGGCAAACACTTCTGCAAACGAGCAGACAGGTGGTGTTTCAGAGGAAGAGGTAAAGAGTTTGATTGCCAAGGCCATGAAGGATTTTGCAGCATCATTGCTTCAACAGTAGAGGAGGGAAAGTTATGGTAAATACAGTCGAAAAAATGATTGCCAATACTTTTCTGACCATGGCAAAGGGACTAGAAAGTGGAAGCTTTGGGGAGCGTCCAAAGATTGCTGTGACAGGTATGGGCAGTGAGCACGGCGAAGAAAATGTAATGGAAGCAGCAAAAAAAGCAGCAAAAGCTGGAATTGATGTCTATTACATTGGCAGTCTGAGTGCCGAGGGAGTGAACACCGTTTTTGTGGCTGACGACGAAGAAGGTCACAAGAAAATGGAGAGTATGCTAGAGAATGGCGAGGTAGATGGTGCAGTTACTATGCATTTCCCGTTTCCGATTGGTGTGTCCACGGTTGGTAGATCCATTACCCCAGCAAAATCAAGGGAAATGTTTATTGCCAATACTACAGGTACATCAAGTACTGACCGAGTGGAAGCAATGATTAAGAATGCCATCTATGGTGTTATTACAGCAAAAGCCTGTGGAAATCCAACTCCTAGCGTGGGCATTCTCAATGTCGATGGAGCAAGACAGACAGAAAAAGCACTAAAAAAGCTGGTAGAGGGCGGGTATGAACTACATTTTGCTCAGTCTTCAAGGGCAGATGGCGGCTGTGTAATGCGTGGAAATGACATCTTACAGGCGAGTGCCGATGTGATGGTTATGGATTCCTTGACAGGAAATGTGATGAGTAAAATGCTTTCTTCCTTTACTACAGGTGGAAGTTTTGAGGCAACAGGTTATGGCTATGGGCCTGGTATTGGAGAAAATTACAACAAGTTGGTGATGATCGTATCCAGAGCATCAGGAGCACCGGTGATTTACAATGCCATTTGTTATGCAGCAGAGCTTGTCAAAGGCAAGGTCTTTGAAGTGGCTAAGGCAGAGTTTGAAAGTGCAAATAGAGCGGGATTAAAGACAATTTTAGAGGAAATTAAGGGAGCATCAAAGCCAAGCTCTAGTGAAGAGGTAAAGCCACCAAAGAAGGAAATTGTAACTGCGGCCATTGCAGGAATTGAAGTGATGGACTTAGAGGATGCGGTCAAAGTGTTGTGGAAACAGGGCATCTATGCAGAAAGTGGAATGGGTTGTACAGGGCCAATTATTCTTGTGTCTGAGGCAAATTGTGAAAAAGCGATAGAAGAATTGAAAAAGCAGGATATGTAAGTTAATTTATGGTATAATGCCAAGGGGGAGTTCTGGTGAAGGCACCGGAACTCCTATTTCGTATTAAAGATTGGGAGGAATGATATGGCAGTGAAATTGACCCAGATGAGTAAAACTTCTGGTTGAGCAGCAAAAATAGGTCCTGAGACCCTTGCCCAGGTTCTGGGTAAGTTACCAAAATTTGAAGACAATAATTTAATGGTTGGCATCGACACTGCAGATGATGCAGCCGTATATCAATTATCAGATGAAATTGCCATGATTCAGACGGTGGATTTCTTTACACCGATTGTAGATGACCCCTATACATTTGGAGAAATCGCAGCAGCCAATGCGTTGAGTGATGTCTATGCGATGGGCGGAGTTCCCAAAGTTGCACTCAATATTGTCGGTTTCCCAAATTGCCTAGATATTTCTGTATTGGGAGAAATTATGGCAGGTGGAGCAGCCAAGGTAAAGGAATCTGGTGCAGTTTTAGTTGGTGGTCATTCGGTTCAAAATGACCAACCTCTGTATGGACTATGTGTGTCGGGCATTGTTCATCCGAAGAAGGTATTGAAAAATTATGGTGCAAAACCAGGGGATGCCTTGATTTTAACCAAGCAGATTGGAAGTGGAATTATTAATACAGCTCTAAAGGGAGGAATTGCAGAACAATCCTCTATTGATGAGGCAGTAACCGTAATGAAATCACTCAATCGAAAGGGCAAGGAAGTGATGGACCATTTTGATGTGCATGCTTGCACAGATATTACAGGATTTGGTCTTTTGGGCCATTGTGTAGAGATGGCCGAAGCAAGTAAGGTGACTTTTGATTTAAATGTCCGTCGAGTTCCTTATATTTTTGGGGCAGAAGATTTTGCCAAAATGGGTGTGATTCCAGAGGGAACCTACAATAATCGAAGATATTCTATGAACAAAGTGGATGCTAGTGGTGTAGAAGAATTTTATCTTGATTTACTCTATGATCCACAGTCTTCGGGTGGGCTCTTGTACAGTGTAAGTGAGAGCGATGTGCCAGCAGTTCTTTCAGAATTTTCAAAGGCAGGAATGGACACTACGGTGGCAGTGATTGGTTATGTGTCGGAAAAGGGAGATAAATTAATTAGATTACATAGGTAAAGAGGGGGATAATGGATAAAAACAAGTTATATCGAAATATTCCAAAAGTAGATCTTTTGTTGGCAAAAGAAGAAATTCAAGAAGCGGTCAAAAATTATGGTCATAAGATTGTGATGGAGGCGATTCGAAAGGAGCTGGCTGCATTGCGAAATGCCATTGCTATTTGTAATGATGCAGAAGAGCTGAAGAAAAAGAGCGATGGCTTGGTGGAAAATATTTGTCTACGTGTGAGAAAGATGCATAGATTTCATGTGCAAAAAGTAATTAATGCGACGGGTACAATCTTACACACAAATTTGGGCAGGGCCCCAATGGATGTAGGGCATGCCAAGCATTTAGTGGATGTTGTCAGTGGGTATTCTAATCTTGAATATAATTTAAAAGAGGGCGTGCGTGGAGAGCGCTATGCTCATTTTGAGGAACTTCTTTGCAAAATTACAGGGGCAGAGGCCGCTATGGCAGTAAACAATAATGCTGCAGCAGTCATGCTTGTTCTCAATGCGATGGCCAAGGGGGGAGAAGTGATTGTTTCCAGAGGAGAACTCGTCGAAATTGGTGGAAAATTTCGCATTCCCGATGTGATGGAGGCAAGTGGAGCAAAACTGGTAGAGGTGGGAACGACCAATAAGACGCATCTTTTTGATTATGAGGAGGCCATTACACCTGATACCAAAGCTTTATTAAAGGTTCACACAAGCAATTATCGGATTGTGGGATTTACAGAGAGTGTATCTTCTGCTCAGCTTTGTCCAATGGCAAAAGAAAGAGAAATTCCAGTAATTGAAGATCTTGGCAGTGGAAGTTTGGTTGATTTGAGCCGATTTGGACTAAACTATGAGCCTACAGTGCAAGAGGTAGTGGCCTCGGGTGTGGATGTGGTGACTTTTAGTGGGGATAAACTTCTTGGCGGACCACAAGCTGGAATTATTGTGGGAAAGAAAAAGTACATCGACAGGATGAAGAAGAATCAATTGACCAGGGCACTGCGCATTGATAAATTTACAGTGACTGCCCTAGAAGAAGTTTGATCGAATATTTGGATGTGGAAAATGCAATTCAAAAGATTCCTGTTTTATCTATGATTTCGGCAACGCCAGAAGAAATGAAAGAAAAGGCAGAAATATTGGCAAACAGACTAGAAAATTTGCCAATAGATGTTCGTGTGCTTGAATGTGAATCACAAATTGGTGGTGGTTCATTTCCTATGGAAAGATTAAAAAGTTTTGCTGTCTGCATACGAACAGATCATATGTCCGTTGTAGACCTTGAATTGGCACTTCGCAGAGGAGAGGTTCCTGTGATTGTTCGCACAGCCGAGGATATGCTGTGGCTTGATGTGAGAACAATTTTTAGTGATGAATTTGATCTTGTAGTCAGAATGCTGAGGGAGGCATTGGAAGGCGAATGAAAAACATCATTATTGGAACGGCAGGACACATTGACCACGGAAAGACAACTTTAATTCGTGCATTGACGGGAAGAAATACAGACCGCCTAAAAGAAGAAAAAGAGCGAGGAATTACGATTGAACTTGGCTTTACTTGGTTTGATATGAAAGATGGAACTCGGTGTGGAATTATTGATGTGCCGGGGCATGAAAAGTTTATCAACAACATGGTTGCTGGTGTTGTGGGAATGGATTTAGTCTTGCTTGTTGTGGCAGCGGATGAGGGTATTATGCCACAGACAAGAGAGCATTTGGATATATTGGAACTTTTGGGCATTGAAAATGTAATTTTGGTTATCAATAAATGTGATCTTGTTGATGCAGAGTGGCTGGAAATGGTCGAGGAAGAAATAAAAGAGGAGTTAAAGGGCACCATTGTTGATAATGCACCTGTAGTTAAAGTTTCCTCCGCAACTGGGGAGGGCATTGAGGCACTCAAGGATGAGATTGCGAAGATGCAAAAGGAGTTGTCCAAAGAAAAGGATGAAAATGGAATTGCAAGACTTCCTATTGACCGAGTATTTTCACTCACAGGATTTGGCACAGTGGTGACAGGAACTTTGCTTTCTGGAAAAATTCAAAAGGGAGAGAGCTTTTGCATCTATCCAAGTCAAAAAGAGTGCAAGGTAAGAAATATTCAAGTACATGAAAAAGACCAAGATCGCTGTAGTGCAGGGCAGAGAGTGGCCTTAAATCTTGTGGGCGTAAAGAAGGAAGATTTACACAGGGGAGCAGTCATTGCCCCACAGGGGAGCATGAAAAATACGGATCGAATTGATGTGCGAATGAGCGTATTAAAAGACAGTAGCCGAACACTCACGAATCGAGAACGACTGCATCTATTTACAGGGACAAGTGAAGTTTTATGTAGAGCTGTACTATTAGACCAAGAAGAAATTGCACCAGGGCAGAGTGGATTTTGTCAATTATTGCTTGAAGAGGAAATTGTAGTCAAGCGAGGAGATCACTTTATTGTTCGCTTTTATTCCCCACTAGAAACAGTGGGGGGTGGTGTTATTCTTGAGCCAAATCCAAGGAAGAAAAAGCGTTTTCACGAGGATGTTATTGAGGAATTAGAGCAAAAGGAATCGGGGTCTTTGGCCGATGTCTGTGCATTGCACATTCAGAGTGAAATGTTAATGACCTTGACAAAGCTCACACAATTGATGTCTCACTCTAAGGAAGAAATTTTACCTTATCTGGAGGAACTGGAACAAGAAGGAAAAATTATCAAGATAGATATGAAGCGAGAAATTTATTATTGGCACATAGCCAATAAGTCTGCTTTTGAGGAAGAATTAAAGGTAAGACTTTTAAAGTATCACCAAAATTATCCTTATCGCTTTGGAATGAAAAAGGCCGAGGTATACCATAGCTTAATGAAACAGATAAAACCCTAATGTCTTTGAGGAGTGCCTTCTTTTGTTGGTCAAGGAAAAGTTTATTCGCCTTGTCGATGAATTTGTCTGTCTCAATGAATTTAAAATAGTAAAGGATCAAACTTATATCAAGGTAGAATGCATAGTTTTGGATGCTTTGAAGATGGCAGGTTATGACTTAATAAAATACACAGAGATTTCGGGGCTACATGAAAAAGAAGAAGAGGTGTTAGATATCTTCCATTTGATGAGTTATGAAAAGAAATTGGTGCGTCTTTCGGATGAGATCTACACATTGAAGAGTTTGATTGATGACTTGCAAGAAAAAATAGAAGAATATTTTGAAAAGAATGAGGTCTTGACGATTGCTCAAGTGCGTGATATGTGCAATACAAGCAGAAAATGTGCAAATTCTTATTGAATATTTTGATGAACAAAAGTTTACCAAAAAGGTCGGTGCAGAGACCGAAAGAGTACATTACTAGGCATTATAGGTGATAGTTTACTTGACAGATGAAATGGTGAGTGTTACCATAATTTGAGCAATAGACTAGGGAGAGTATATTATGGAAAGAGAAGAGTTTTTAAAGGTATATCGTCACTCCATGGCCCATATCCTTGCCAAGGCAGTGATTGAAATTTTTGGAAAAGACAATGTGCAATATGCCATTGGTCCAGAGATTGCCGATGGTATGTATTACGATTTCTTGTTGCCAAGAGGAATTTCAGAAGATGATTTTCAGGCGATTGAAGATAAGATGCGTGAGATTATCAAGCGTCGAGAAGATTGGACAGTGGCACAGGTATCAAAGGAAGAGGCCTTAAGTATTTTTAAGGATCAAAAGTTTAAGGTTGAATTGATCAATGATATGCCAGAGGATGAAATTATTACTACCTATAAGACAGGGGATGATTTTATTGATTTGTGTAGAGGACCACATATTGCCAATTCACAGGAATTGATGAATGTGGCTTTTCAGATTAAGTCAGTTTCAGGATCTTATTGGAAGGGCGATGAGCACAGAGATCAATTGCAAAGAATTTATGTGTATGTGTTCCCAGATAAGAAACAATTGAAGGAGCACTTACAACTAATTAAGGAAGCAATGGAAAGAGACCACAAGAAACTGGGGCCACAGCTTGACTTATTTATGTTTGATGAGACTGCACCAGGTATGCCATATTGGTTGCCAAGAGGTTGGAAGGTGTTTAATACTTTGCTTGATTGGTGGAGATGTATTCATGAGGTTCATGGATATCAGGAGATTTCTGCACCAATTATCAATAGCAAAAAGCTCTGGTTAATCAGTGGTCACTGGGCACATTATGTTAATAATATGTTTATTGTTCCAGGTAAGGATGGAGATATCCAAGCTGAGGATACAAGAGCGGCAAAGCCAATGAACTGCCCAAATGCGATGATGACCTATAAGAGAAAGGTTCACTCCTATCGAGACCTTCCTATTCGATATTCAGAGACCGATGTGGTGCACAGAAGAGAAAGACGGGGCAGTTAAATGGTCTCTTTAGGGTGCAGATGTTTAGACAGGACGATGATCATACTTTTGTTATGGAAAGCCAAATTGAAAATGAGATTGATGATATTCTTTCCATTGCAGATAAAATTTATTCTACTCTTGGCTTGACTTACCGAGCAGAACTTTCCACAAGACCAGATGACTTTATGGGAGATATTGAGCTTTGGAATGAAGCAGAGGCTTCATTGAAAAAGATTCTTGACAAAAAGTATGGAGAGGGCAACTATGAAATCAATGAGGGCGATGGTGCATTCTATGGACCAAAAATTGATTTGCAGATTAAGGATGCTCTTGGAAGAGAATGGCAGTGTGGTACAGTTCAGCTAGATTTCCAGTTGCCAAGAAACTTTGGCTTGACTTATACTGCAAGTGACAACACAGAGAAAATTCCAGTTGTTCTTCACCGTGCAATTTTTGGATCTTTGGAGAGATTTATTGGCATTTTGATTGAGAACTTTAAGGGAGCGTTTCCATTCTGGCTCTCACCATATCAAGTGGGTATTGTTCCAATTCATGAAGAGCACAATGAGTATGCGAAGAAGGTGGCTGATAAGTTGGTTTCAAATCGAATCCGCATTGAGGCAGATTACTCCGACAAGAATATGAAGGAGAAGATCAAGTACTTTAAGACCTACAAGACACCATATACGATTGTTCTCGGTGACAAGGAAGCAGAGAATGAGACGGTCTCTATTAATATGAGAGGTTCAAATAAGCAGATCAATAATGTTCCATTAAAGGATTTTATTGAGATGTGCAATTATATGAATAGGGAGCACACTTTGGATTTAGTTGATCATGTGATTGAGGAATAAGGAATTGGGAAAATAAAGGTTCTTTGTCAAATATTGGGGTGGGTTGATTTTTAACCCACTCTTTTTGAAGGAATTGCATAGTTTTTGCTAACAGATCTATGGAATACTCTATATCTGTTTTGTTTAGGTATATTTTTGCACCACAAAAAAACCTCGTCCCCAGTTCTTTTTAAGCCATAGCCATTAAAATTCTGTTTCTAAAATATTTAAAGTTTCGTACGCCATAAGATATTCTTTTCAGCACCTTTATCTTATAGTTATTTCTAAATGCGGTTATTGCTGCTCTGAATTCTTCAATTCCTGAATTTTCTACCTCACGGAGCCATTCACTAAACAAAGTTCTTTGCTTTGAATAGGAGTTTTCATCAAGAATATCAACGAATAACTCTTTAATAAAATGTGCTTTTCTTAAATCTTCTGAATATTCAAGCATTCATTCAAGTGCCACTCGGTTATCGTTCGATAGCTTTGCTTTTCTCTTTGTAATTAAGCTCTTACTTCGTTTGTAGTACTTCCTAAGAGAAGGCAACATTCTTTTTTGAATTCTCTTTCGTACATTTTCAAGAGCCAAATAGACTTGTCTGAAGAAATGATACCGATCAATACCGATCTTTGCATTGGGAAAATATATCCTAGCCAAGTCGATGAAGGTTTTATTCATGTCACAAGAAAAGTATTGGACTTTCATACGTTTATATTGATCAAGCGATTTAAAATAGTCGACCAGACAAGTTCCTTTTCTGGAATAGAGTACATCGAATATCATATGAACACCTCCTCTAAGTGTAGTTGTGATGAACTGGGGACTTGGAGGTTTTTTTATTTATAATAATAAAAAATGTTGAGATTAGCAATTGCCAACCCCAACATTAATTATAGAGCCTATTTAAGTTATTGCTATTATGTTGTATGAATATATGAAATGTGGAAATACTACAAATAATAAAGAAAAATTAAAGAAATTTTCTTGACTTTTTCTTTTCTATTGCATATACTATAAGCAAGAAAGGAGTGTTGTATATGTCACAGACAGTTAATGTTAATTTCAAGTTGGACGCAGATGTAAAAAAGAGCATGGAACAGGCGTGTTCTGAATTAGGTCTTTCCATGAGTGCGGCGTTCACTGTGTTTGCTAAAAAAGTAGGCAGAGAAAAGCGTATTCCTTTTGAAGTGTCGGTAGACCCGTTTTATTCTGATAGCAATATCCGTTATTTGGAAAATATCGTGCGTGATATTAAGGACGGTAAAGCCCATTTCGCAGAGCATGACTTGATAGAGTTGGACTAATGAGGTTGCTATGGGAAGATAGAGCGTGGAGTGATTATCTGTACTGGCAGACGCAGGATAAGAAAACATTGAAAAGAATTAACGGACTTATCAAGGATATTCAGAGAAGCACCTTTGAAGGTATCGGGAAGCCTGAACCGCTAAAGGAAAATCTAAGCGGTATGTGGAGCAGGCGTATTGATGATACCAATAGGATTGTTTATTATGAAAAAGACGAGATAATCTATATCGTTTCATGCAAAGGACATTATGAAGATTGAAAGGGGGACGGGCAACCGCCCTCTTTTTTTACTCACGGTGAGTAAAAAAAGTCCTTGACTATTGGTGGGAATACCAACACTTCTTAAAGGGAACAGCCAAAGAGCGAGACAAAAATGAATGATTTTATCATGGTGATAGAAGAAAGCAGGGCTTATGCCCTGCTTTCTTGCTTTCATAAAAATAGATTTTCTTGCTCAATCAAGATGTTGAATAGTTTTAATTCTTTTTCCGATATATTATATATATCTATTGAAAAACCACCATTTATACTTATGAGAGATTTTTTTCAGCATCTCCAAAAAAATAATTTGAACAGAAGATACATCATTGATTATTACATGAGAAATGAGTTTATCCAATTCTGTGAGTGGTATATTTCGTATATCTTCCCCAACAGGATATAATGATATGAAATTATTATCACTTTGATCAGGGAAATTCAGTCAAATATATTTGTGCAGGATAATAACCAAGAATTTTTCACTATAATTCGGACAATTTTTTTGAAAAATCTTTGATATAAGTGTTGTAGAAGAATTCTTCGATTTCAAAATAATTAGAACCGTTCATTTTTTCAGGAAGAAAATCTATGTAGTAACAATCCGTGGTTTCTTGTAACTGGTCTATAAGTGTGAACATAGTTATAAAAATCACTCCTATACATTTATTTACCTAATACCTTACCATTTTCATCAAGGGAAGCTACCGTAACTAAATAGTGAAAATTCAGAAGTCGTATTCTTAGATTAGTTTTATGGTTTTTCAACCAAAGGTTCTACGGTTAACCTCATCCACCATACCTCATGCTATTTCGATATAACACCAATACAATAGTACTTATTGGCATCGCTTCTAAATTGATAACCATATAGGGAAATGCGGACTTGTCTTGCAGTTCTACATCTGTCTATGGTTATTTTTTCTTAGACTTTATCTCTAAAGCCTTGTCCACGTCGTGCAATAACAAATGAAGCTCCGACATGAGTATTTAGCTTCATTTGCGGACAGTATTTATTTTTAGCAATCCAACTTGTCCATACGGGATTGACTTTATTGAGATAAACATTGTTGCGATAAGTAATGGATTCCATTGTTTCAACGAACTGACGGTAAGCTAACGAGTGTATCATTTCATTATACTTCTTCCCATACTTGGATTCTGTTTTAGCTTTCGTACGCTTAAAATTAAGGTCCTCAATCGTCACATCTTTGCCAGTAGTTAAAGCAAGTTTAACAATATCGTTGGCGATAGCTTGTAAGTCAGACTTTGTAGCATGTCCTTGTTGAAACCTGTATGGTAAGAATTGGTTTTGAATCATGTGTCCAAACGCATTCGTTTCGGTTAAGGTCACAAACCCCTTATTAAAATCAAGACCAATGACACCATGAGTGCTGCGAGTCATTATATCAGTACCCTCTTGTTGGATTTCAAAGGTGCAATAGAGATAGTATCGTCCATAACGCTTGATAATCTTATACGAAAGAGGACTATTCTTTTGTTCTAAATGGAAATAATCTCTTGTTTATGATGATTAAAATATACTTTCCCAAAAGCGTATTTATCATTCCCTTGAGTCGTCTTGAAACCACCAAAGTCCTTACGGAGCTTAATATTGAACTGGTTATTAAGTTTGTTATAGTTCAACTGTAAGAGTTGATTACCAGAGGTTTCCGTTTTTGTTCCAACAAATGACATCTGATTATCACGATGTTCAATGAACCCGGCGTAATCTTTATTTAATAAGTTTTTCGTACCAAAACAAATTTTGACTTGACCTGATTCTAGTTGGTAATCGAGATTACTTAGCTTCTGTTTCATGCGATTGAGCTTGTTTTTCTTAGCAACCAGCTTTCGTTTGAGATTACGATGTTTGGTTAGATTGACAAACAAACCAGCTCGTAACATCGCACAGTTATCGTCATGTTGTTCTTGCAATTGAGGGATAACTTTTGTCTCAAAATAATCAATCTTATGTTCAAGAACCTGTTTTTCGTGTCGTTTCAACTCAATTAAAGCACTCAATCGTCCTTGTGCATCAGATATAATAGAATTAGCAGTACGCTTAGTAATACTGTATTGATTTTGTAAATATGTGTTATAAGCTGACTTATTAAAATTGTCTGTATGCTTAATGTGTTGAAAGGTTTTTCTCATAGCGTGAGCGTAAGTCGCACGAGAATTTTCAACATATTCAATAATTTGAGAATTGTTCTTATCGTGTAGTTGAGTTACAACTGTAAACTTACGTTTTTGCATGAATGAGTGCCTTTCTATTCCATAATATCGTCTAAATTAAGATGATCAGCTAGTTTTACCTTTTGATTATCTTTACCTACAAGAGTTAGATAATGTTCTAAGAACAAACGTTCAACTTGTTCTTTCCCTAACCATTCCTCTAGTTCCTTTAGCGTCATTTCTTTATGATTTTGGGTCATTGCTTTGTCCTTTCTTATTTTCCTGTTTACCTTTTGACCGCATACCATAGAGCTTGCCTGAAAACGATGCGATAAGTGACATCATATCGTTCATAAGCTCCTGTTCGACAGACATTGTTTCCGTTTGTTGTTTGACAATAACGATTTCGACACCTTTAGCATTAAACATGGTTTCGAGATAATTAAAACCGAAACGAGTTAAACGGTCACGATAGGTTACAAATACACGATTTACTTCATCATTCATAACCATTTTAAGTAACTGTTGTAATTTCTTACGTTTATCATTCAAACGCCTTTTAGATCCATCCGCCATCCATTTGAATGACTTGACCAGTGAGATAAGTTCCCTTGTAGCCAAGGTGATAGACAAAATCGGCCACTTCCTCTGGAAGACCGAGGCGACCTGCAGGGATTTCTTCTGTGAGAGATGTAATTTCTTGATCGCTAAAGCAAGAATTCATATCTGTATCAATGGCACCACAGGCAATGGCATTGACTTGAATATTGCTTGGAGCTAATTCCTTGGCCAGAGCTTTTGTAAAGGAATTGATCGCTCCCTTTGTTGCAGAATAGGCCACTTCACAGGAGGCACCACATACGCCCCAAACAGAGGAAATATTGATAATTTTCCATGATTTTCCTTGAGCATGAGAGGGATTGCCAGCTTGGAGCAGTGAAATACACTGGTTAAATTGTTATTGATCATATGATTCCATTCATCTTCCGACATATCCTGCAATAGACCGATGTAGGAGATGCCAGCATTGTTGACAAGAACATCAAGGCTTTGCCAAGTGGATTGAATTTTGGAAAAGAGTTTCTGACAATCATCTACCTTGCCCATATCTCCAACATAGGCAAGGCATTCGACATGGTGGCTTTCAATTTCTTTTTGGACATCGAGCAGTTTTTCTTTATTGTGGATGCAGTTGATAGCAACATTATATCCCTTTTGTGCAAACTTTAGGGCAATGGCTCGACCAATTCCTCGAGATGCCCCCGTAACTAAAATACTCTTTTTACGCATAATTGCCTCCAAATGTAGTCATTTGTCTGTAGCATACAGGATATTGTAACAAAGTACAAGTACAAAAAGTAATAAAAATGTCATTTTTAAGTATGAAAAATGTCAGTTTTTTGAAATTGAAGTATTTTTATTGTAACTATATTATTGTTTTGTTATACTAAGTAGGCTGATGAGATGGACTTGAAAATAATAAAAAAGATGGAAGATAGAGAGAAATTGGAGGTAGTAATTCATGCAAAATAAGTTATGGACAGCAGGGGCATCGGCTATTTTAACCGCTGCACTGGCCTTTACGTCCTATGGAGCCGGAGATAAGAGTCTTCCGGATGCAGTTGTAGTAGGAGAGGCACCAGGATCAGACAGTAATAGTGACAGTGGGAATAATATAAGAATTACAGGAAAGACAACAGCGACAAAGAAAAATACAACTCAATCAGAAGGTTCTGGACCATCTGTGGAATCGGTAACACAAAATAAAGCAATTATGGTGACATTGGATGCACAGCCAGAGGTAATTAAGGCGGATGCAGCACCAGAAGAATCAGAGGTTCACATTGTAGAAGACAGTGTGCAAACAAATAATAATAATGATAATGCAACAGTAGAGGCAGTGCCTTCCACTGTTGAGGAGACAGAGACAGCGCCACCGTCAACGACAGCAGCTCCTAAACAGACAACCGCAGTACAGGGACCATCTGCTGCAAAGAAGACCACAAAGCCTGAGGTTGGACCTGGCGTAAAGAAGGAAACCCCTGCACCAACAACGGCAGCGTCGACAACAGCACCTGCGGCCACAGCAAAATCGTCTGCTGATGGCAAGGACTACGATGCACTGCGTCAGGATATTGTCAATTATGCAAAGCAATTTATTGGTATTCCTTATGTATGGGGAGGAACTAGCTTGACAAAGGGTGTGGATTGTTCTGGTTATACCATGCAGATTTATGCACATTTTGGAATTAATACAGGTAGAACATCGAGAACACAGGCGGTAACAGGACGCCAGATTCCAATTAGTGATGTAAAGCCAGGAGATTTGTTATTCTATGCGACAAGGGGAAGAATTGACCATGTTACAATGTACATTGGAAATGGAAAATTAGCCAATGCCAGCTCAAGAAAAACAGGTGTGATTATCTCCGATATCTCTTATCGACAGCCAGTGAAAGCGGTGAGATTTCTTCCAGATTAAAATAAAGAAATACTAAAAGCAGGCGCATTTGCGTCTGTTTCTTCTATATATAGGGGGAGTTTGAAAATATAAATTGGAGAGGTGATACTTGTGAAAAGTAAAGGTTGGTTATCTAAACTTTTTCGTTGGCCATTATTTTCATTTGTTCTTGTAGCCTTGTTGCTAACAGCTTGTGCAATACAGGGAACAAATGCCAAGTCAAAAGTCAATGCCTGATGTTTATATCACATCACAGGAAGTGTCAACGGATGTGACGACGCCAGATGTGATGACACAGAAAAGATCGAGTGATTCTTCTGGGCAGAAGAAAAAGTCGGCAATAGAGGCGAGTGGTCGCTACACGAGCAAAGAAGATGTGGCACTCTATATTCATACCTATAAAAAATTACCACAAAATTATATTACAAAACAGAAGGCTCAAGAAAAGGGATGGGATTCCAAGGCTGGAAACTTAGATAAGGTTTTGCCAGGAATGAGCATTGGCGGAAGTGCATTTGGAAATTATGAGGGACAACTGCCAAAGGCTAAGGGCAGAAAGTATTATGAATGTGATATTGACTATACAGGGGGATATCGCAATGAAAAGCGTTTGATCTATTCCAATGATGGTCTTGTTTTTTATACTCAAGATCACTACAAGACTTTTGAACAGTTATATTAGGAGGAGAGAGATGAAAAAGGTGATTGTGGATTTGCATGGAAAAAATAGTGCAGAAAAAATTCATGAGCAATTGGCAAAATGTTTGGATTTTCCTCCACACTATGGAAAAAACTTAGATGCCCTCTATGATTGTTTGACTGAGATTAGTAGAGACACATGCATTGGTCTCTTTTTATGATCCAAATGCAAAAAATGCAGAATATATTGAGAAGATATTGTGCGTGTGCTATGATGCAGAGGAGGAAAATGAGCATATTGCGATTATTTCTTCTCAACTTAGTGACAATGTATAGAGGTAGAGATGGAAAGTAGATGGATGTTATATACAAAGCGAGCTGATTTTCAAAAAATTTCAGCTCGCTTTTTGATTTCTCCAGTGACCGCCAGAGTGATGGTCAATCGAGATATTCAAGAAAAAGATATGGAAAAATATTTGCATGCAAAATTGGAAGATTTGCATGATGCAAAGAAATTGAAAGATGGAGATAGAGCAGTAGAAATTATTGCTAGGGCAATTGAGCAAAAAAAGAAGATTCGTGTGGTGGGAGATTATGATATTGATGGCGTGTGTGCTAGTTATATTCTAGTTACAGGATTGCACCGCATTGGTGCACAGGTAGATTGTGATATACCAGATCGAATCAAGGATGGTTATGGCATTAATGCACAAATTATTGAAAAGGCAGCAGCGGATGGGATTGCTCTCATTATTACTTGTGACAATGGAATTGCTGCATTTGAAGCTATGGAATATGCTCATCAAATGGGAATAGATGTCATTATTACTGACCATCACGAAGTATTTAAGGAGGAAGGCAAGGATAGATTGCCATTGGCTAAGGCCATTATCAATCCAAAGCAAGCAGATTGCCATTATCCTTTTGATGGCATTTGTGGTGCCGTGGTGGCATGGAAATTGGTGGAACTTTTCTATCGCTTTTTTGATGTATCCTATGAGGAATGGAAGTTATTACTTTCTGTTGCTGCGATTGCGACGGTGGGTGATGTGATGCAATTAAAAGATGAAAATCGCATTATTGTGCGATATGGATTGCGAGCATTGGAAAAAACAAAAAATTTGGGACTTCGTGCACTCTTGCAGGTGTGTGAACTAGAAAATAAGGAGCTCACAGCCTATCATATTGGATTTATTATTGGACCTTGTCTCAATGCAAGTGGAAGATTAAAGACAGCAAAGCTAGCTCTTGAACTGTTGATGAGTAAGGATATGGAGACAGCAAAGCAAAGGGCTATGGAGTTAAAAAGGTTAAATGATGAGCGTAAGGATATGACACAGCAGGGGGTAGATCAGGCCATTGAAATCGTAGAAGCTGCACCTGAGGAAAGGTGCTCGTGGTTTATTTGAGTGATTGTCATGAGTCACTTGCAGGGATTATTGCGGGAAGACTCAGGGAAAGATATCAAAGGCCAGCAATTGTCTTGACGGATGCACAGGAAGAGGGAATGCTCAAGGGCTCTGGTCGCTCCATTGGGGCATATCCTATGTTTGAAAAACTCTGTGAAGCAGATGGATTTTTAGAAAAATATGGTGGTCATCCAATGGCAGCGGGGTTGAGCTTAAAAAAGGAAAATGTGGAAGCTTTTCGCCGGTTTTTAAATGAGCATTCTAAACTTGTAGAAAGTGATTTTGTCAAAGAAGTTTGGATTGATGTTGCCATGCCCTTTGGCTATATTTCAGAGGACTTAGTTGCACAACTTGCACAACTTGCTCCCTTTGGACAGGGCAATGAAAGTCCAACTTTTGCACAAAAAGATGTGGAAATTTTGAATGCAAGAGTGCTTGGAAAAGACCACAATGTTGTTCGACTTTCCTTAAAAGATAGTGCGGGCACAAGAATGGAAGGACTAGTGTTTACAGATGGTGATGCATTTATAGAAGAAGCAAAAAGATTCATCGATATCATCTATGCTCCACAGGTCAATGAGTATATGGGGCAGAGAACATTGCAGGTGGTAATTAGAGACTGGAAATTCAAATCAAAATAGGCTATACTGTTAGCGATATAATTATTTAGGAGGTTTGAAATTATGGTGAATCAGGTTATGGAATTCATTGCACAATATGATCCAGAAGTCGGAAAGGCAATTCAAGCAGAGTGCGCAAGACAGAGAAGAAATTTAGAGCTGATTGCGTCAGAGAATATTGTGTCTGAGCCAGTGATGATGGCTATGGGCACGGTATTGACCAATAAGTATGCGGAGGGCTATCCAGGAAGCGATATTATGGTGGCTGTGAAGATGTCGACGTGGTGGAGAGTATTGCAATCGAAAGAGCAAAGAAATTGTTTGGAGCAGACTATGCCAATGTGCAGCCACATTCAGGGGCACAGGCCAATATGGCGGTATTCTTGGCAATGTTAGAGCCAGGGGATACGGTGATGAGCATGAGCCTTGACCACGGCGGACATCTTTCTCATGGTTCACCAGTAAATTTTTCTGGAAGATATTTTAAGATTGTGTCATATGGTGTTGACCCAGCAACAGGATGTATTGACTACGACAAGATGGAAGAAATTGCCATGGAGTGCAAGCCAAAATTATTGATTTCTGGTGCAAGTGCCTATGCGAGAAAGATTGACTTTAAGAGAATTCGAGAAATTTGCGACAAGTGTGGGGCCTATATGATGGTCGATATTGCTCACATTGCAGGACTTGTGGCTGCAGGTGTTCATGAGAGCCCAATGCCTTATGCCGATGTGGTGACAACAACGACACATAAGACATTGCGTGGACCAAGAGGTGGTTTGATTTTGGCTAATCAGGCTGCAGCGGATAAGTTTAATTTTAATAAGGCGGTATTTCCTGGAATTCAGGGCGGTCCACTTGAACATGTGATTGCAGCAAAGGCCGTGTGCTTTGGAGAGGCACTAAAGCCGGAGTTTGTTGAGTATCAAAAGCAGGTGGCAAAGAATGCCAATGCCCTTGCAAAGGCGATGATTGCCCAGGGATTTAAGATCGTTTCTGGTGGAACAGACAATCATTTGATGCTTCTTGATTTAACAGGATTAGATGTGACAGGAAAGGAATTACAAAGAAGATGTGATGAAGTCTATATCACATTAAACAAGAATACAATTCCAAATGACCCACAGAGTCCATTTGTGACCAGTGGTGTTCGCATTGGTACACCAGCGATTACATCAAGGGGATTAAAGGAAGAAGATATGCCAAAGATTGCTGAGCTTGTATGGCTTGCCGCAACTGATTTTGAGGCAAAGGCAGATTATATTCGCGAGGAAGTAACAAAGCTTTGCGACAAATATCCAATTTATCAATAGGGGGCATTAGATAATGAAGAAACTGGAAGATTATGTCATTAGCATTCCAGATTTTCCAGAGCCAGGGATTATCTTTCGCGATGTGACCAGTATTTTGCAGGATGCAGAGGGGTTAAAATTGAGCATCGATGGTCTGTGTGATCTTGTAAAAGATATCGATTATGATCTTGTGGTGGGGGCAGAGTCGAGGGGATTTATTTTTGGTGTTCCTGTTGCTTATGCTCAGCACAAGGCCTTTGTTCCCGCAAGGAAAAAGGGAAAATTGCCAAGAGAGACCGTATCTATGGACTATGACTTAGAGTATGGAAAGGCTACAGTGGAGATACATCGAGATGCCATTTTGCCAGGGCAAAAGGTAGTGATTATTGATGATCTCATTGCAACAGGGGGAACCATTGAGGCCATTGTCAAATTAGTGGAAGAACTTGGTGGCAAAGTAGTAAAGATTTGCTTTGTAATGGAGCTTGCAGGTTTAAGGGGAAGAGACAAGCTAAAGGGCTATGATGTATCCTCTTTGATTACTTACGAAGGAAAATAGAATGTGAGAGCGACTGCCTGTATTATTGTGGGCAGTCGTTCATTTTTTATATTGTAGAAATGGAGAAAAATGGAAGGAAAAATTCATATTTACACTGGGGATGGAAAGGGAAAAACGACAGCAGCTATGGGGTTAGCTGTTCGTGCAGCTGGCAGTGGAATGAAAGTCTATATTGCACAATTATTAAAAGATGGCTCGTCGAGTGAACTCAATATTTTGAGAAAAATTGAAAATATTACTTGCCATTCTTGTGAAAAAAATTTTGGCTTTATTAAGTATATGAATCAGGAAACATTAAAAGAGGCAAAGGAATATTACAGGAAGTATTTTCGAGAAGTGATTGATGGGGCGAAGAGCGTTGATCTTTTGGTTTTAGATGAATTTATGGCAGCGTATCAATATGATATGATTGATCGAGAAGAGGCACTTTACTTTTTAAAAAACAAACCAGAAAATCTAGAAATTGTACTTACGGGAAGAAATGTGCCATCAGAGATTGCCCATTTGGCCGATTATCTTACAGATTGCAAGATGGTCAAACATCCCTACACTCAGGGGCTTCCTGCAAGAAAGGGCATTGAGCTATGACCATTGACGAGTATAATCAAACGAGGGAAGGAGAGATACTTAGAGCAGGCTATACTACGGGGACATCGGCAACAGCTGCAGCAGTGGCTGCATTGACGCTGTGGTTTTATAAAAAAGAGATAAATGAAGTGTCCGTGGAGTTGCCTATTGGAATTACCCTAGACATTCCCATTGAGGAGAATCAAATGGATGAGAGTAGTGCCTGCTGTGGTGTGAGAAAAAATGGTGGAGATGATCCAGATGCCACAGATGGAATGATGATCTATGCAAAGGTTTCTTGTGAATTAGGTGAGGAGAGCGAAGTAAAGATTTTTGGTGGTGAAGGCATTGGAAGAGTCAGTTGTCCAGGTCTTGATCAGCCTATAGGAGAGGCAGCTATTAACTCTATACCAAGAAAAATGATTCGAGAAAACCTCTTGAAGAGGACAAAAGAATGGGGATTGAAGGGAAAAATTTCTGTAACTATTTTTGCTCCAGAAGGAGAAGAAGTGGCAAAGAGGACATTCAATCCAAAACTTGGCATTGTTGGAGGAATTTCCATTTTAGGAACAACAGGAATTGTTGCTCCAATGAGTGTCAAGGCCTTGGTGGATACCATCAAGGTAGATATGCACTATCATATGCAAAGGATTATCCAATTATTGCCGTTCCAGGAAATTACGGCATTCGATTTCTAAGTGAACAATATGGAATTGAAAGTGATATGACAGTGGAATTTAGTAATTATATTGGCGAAGCCATTGATATGGCCGTGCATATGGGTGTAGAAGAAATGTTGATCTGTGGACATCTTGGAAAGCTCATTAAGGTTGCTGGAAATATTATGAACACACATTCTAATGATTCTGATTGTCGAATGGAGCTGATGGCTGCACATCTTTTAAAAGTTGAGGAAACTTTACTTTCTCCAGAACAGACTCTTTCTCTGGCAAGAAAAATTTTAAATGCCAATACGACAGAGGAGGGAACTCGACTGTTAAAGGATCAGGGCCTATTAAAAGAAGTGATGAATTCCCTTGGCGAGGCGATGTATATGGCTGTGATGCAAAGGGCAAAAAGAGCTCAAAATTTAAGAGATAAGCATAATAAAGAGAGTGGTCCATTGATTAAAATAGGAATAATCTCCTTTACTGTCGATGAAGGAGAGCTCATCTGTGCTGGTGAGGCAAAAAGATTGCAGAAAAAAATTAGGAAAGTGAGAGAATAATGGGAAAGATGTATGGCGTTGGCGTTGGACCAGGAGATCCAGAGCTATTGACTTTAAAGGCCATTCGAGTGATGAAGGAGGCGGATTACATTGTAGTGCCAGGGGAAGAGGTCGAAAGCAGTGTGGCTTTTTCGATTGCAAAGGTCGGTTACCCAGAGGTGACAAAGAAGAAAGTTTTTTCTGTTTCTATGCCGATGACAAAGGATAAGGAAGTACTGAAAAAGGCACATGAAGAGGCGGTTTTATCTATTAAAGAAAAATTAGAATCGGGACAAATCGTGGCCTTTTTAACCCTTGGAGATCCTACAATTTATTCTACCTATATGTATTTGCATAAAAAAATTACAGAACTGGGATTTGAAACAGAGATTGTCAGTGGTATTCCCTCATTTTGTGCTGCGGCGGCAAGACTTGGGATAAGTCTTGTGGAAAATCGAGAGCAGATGCATATTATTCCAGCGACTTATGGAATAGATGAAGTGATGCATATGTCGGGCACAAAAGTATTGATGAAGGCAGGAAGAAAGGTTTCGAGTCTGAAAGAGGAAGTAAAAAGATGGGGGCAAGGGCAATGCTTGTGGAAAATTGTGGAATGAAAGATGAGAAATTGTACACGAACCTTGAAATGGCACCAGAGAAAACAGGTTATTATACAGTATTGATTGTAAAGGAAAAGTAGATGAATCAGATTTATGTTGTGGGCATTGGCCCTGGAAAATATGAGCAGATGACCATAGAGGCGGCACAGATTTTAGAGAAAGTAGATGTTATTGTCGGCTATACGGTCTATGTGGATTTGGTAAAGGAACATTTTCCAAAAAAGGAGTTTTTGACAACACCCATGCGTCAGGAACAAGATCGCTGTAAGTTGGCTTTTGAGGAGGCAATGACGGGAAAGGTTGTGGCATTGGTTTGTTCGGGAGATGCAGGAGTCTATGGATTGTCAGGGCTAATGCTAGAGATTGGAAGAGACTATCCAGAGTGCAATGTTGAGGTGATTGCGGGAGTTACTGCGGCTGTAAGTGGGGCGGCCGTACTTGGAGCACCTCTAATCCATGATTTTGCATTGATTAGCTTAAGTGATTTGATGACCCCTTGGGAAAAGATTGAAAAGAGATTGTACTGTGCCGCCACTGCCGATTTTGTGATGGTCTTGTACAATCCTTCCAGCAAAAAGAGGGCCGACTATTTACAAAGGGCGTGTGAAATCATTTTGTCTGAGCAACCAGAGGATACCATTTGTGCCATTGTGGAAAATATTGGTCGAGAAGGAGAGAGGGCAAAGATTCTGACACTGAAAGAATTAAAAGAGGAAAAAGTGAATATGTTCACCACGGTTTTTATTGGAAATTCTCAGACAAGGGTTGTTGGAAATCAGATGGTGACACCGAGAGGATATCAACTATGATCATTATCTTTTGGAGGAACGAGTGAGGGACGACAGCTGGCCAAAGTTTGCGATTTTGGAAAAGTAGAGGCAAAAATTTGTGTGGCAACAGAATATGGAAGTGATGTACTAAAAGAGAGCCAATATGTAAAAATTTGTCAAGGAAGAATGGATGCTGCTGAAATGGCTACATTTTTTGCAAAAGAAAGACCAAGATTTGTCATGGACGCCACCCATCCCCATGCGAAAGAAGTTACAGAGAATATCAAAGCAGTCTGTAAGCAGATGAATATTGAATATCTTCGCATTGTTCGGGAGGCAGAAAGCAGTGAGCACTGTTTTACGAATATAGAAGAAGTCGTTGACTATTTGAAAAATCAGGATGGCAATGTGCTTGTGGCGACAGGAAGTAAGGAGCTATTGAAGTATGATTTACTTGATAAAAAAAGAATTTATGCCAGAGTGTTGCCAACAAAGGACTCGATAGAGACTTGCCTACGTCTTGGATTAGAAAATTCGCATATTCTGGCCATGCAGGGGCCATTTTCTGAAAATATGAATGCAGCTATGTTAGAGCAATATCATTGTAAGTTCCTAGTGACCAAGGAGTCGGGAAAAGCTGGAGGGTTTGAGGAAAAAATTAGAGCATGTGAGAAAGTTGGAGCAAAAAGTCTTGTCATTGCTCGACCGACAAAGGAGGAGGGCATCTGTCTTTTTGAGGCAGAAAGGAGGATTTTAGAGGGGACAACGCCATGTGTTTCTATTGTGGGAATTGGACCAGGGGATGAGAGATATTTACCTGATAGAGCCAAAAGTCTAATTGATGAGGCTGAGGCCATTGTGGGAGCAAAGAGAATGTTAATTCGAAAAGGCGTAAAATCTTTGATATCCTATCGCCCAGATGAAATTATGGCATGGCTTGAGAACTGTTATCGGCAGGGAATAAGAAAAATGGTTTGCCTGATGAGTGGAGACACAGGATTTTTTAGTGGGACCAATAAGCTTCTAGAAAAATTGGAGGAAAAGGGCTGGAGAGCTGAGGTAATTCCTGGGATTTCTAGCATCTCTTACTTTGCTTCAAAGTGTAAAGTTTCTTGGGGAGATGCCAAGATTTTGAGCTTTCATGGCGAAGCAAAAGAGCTAGAAGTGCTAGAAGAAAACAGAAAAATCTTTGCCATTACTAGTGGGGGCGAAAAAAATAGAGAGCTGATGGAGGAAGTTTGTGCGTTTGGACTTGGAAAGCTAAGGGTTACTGTGGGCGAAGATTTGAGCTATCCAAACGAAAAAATCTTTTCCGATACAGTTGAAAATCTTTGCCACTATTCCTTTGGAAAGCTCTCTTGTTTGTTATTTGAAAACCCAAATGCGAGGGGCAAGAGGATGGAAATGGCCATCGCAGAGGGAAGATTTATACGGGACAAGGTTCCGATGACAAAGGCTGAGGTGAGGGCGATTTCCATTGCGATGCTTGGGATTTGTGAGCAGGATATTTGCTATGATATCGGTGCGGGTACAGGATCTGTGAGTATTGAGATGGCCAAATTTTTGCGTGGCGGAAGAGTCTATGCAGTCGAAAAAAAGGAATTGGCTAGCAATTTAATTGCTCAAAATGTGGAAAAATTTGGGGTTCAATCTAGGGTGGAAATCCATTGTGGCAGTGCACTGGATGTGATAAAATGTCTTCCAGAGCCGAACAGCGTCTTTATTGGTGGCAGCAGTGGAGATTTAGAGGAGATTGTTGATGCTGTGTACAAGAAGAATGAAAAAGCGACGATTGTCATCAATGCAATTTCATTGGAAACTATTGCTCAGATTTCAGTTCTCCTTTCAAAATATGAAGGTCTAGGATATCAAACACAGGTGATATGGATGTCAGTGGCTAGAGGAAAAAAGGTAGCGAGCTACCATATGGCGATGGCTGAAAATCCAGTGCTGATTGCAAAGATTTATTGGGAGGATTAAAAGATGGTCAATGCAATTTTGATTTCGGCAATGAAGTCTGGGAGCGGAAAGACAACTTTCACATTTGGGCTGCATGATTATCTGAGGAGAAAAAATATTGTGGCGAGTGCCTTTAAGACAGGACCAGATTACATTGATCCAATGTACCATAGCATAGTTAGTGACAGAATGTCTGTTAACTTAGATCCCTATTTTCTTGAGCCAAAAGATGGCGTAAATCCGATATTGGAACACTTTGTCACTTATTCTTCGGGCACACAGATTGCGATTGTAGAGGGGGCAATGGGCTATTTTGATGGGATTTATGGTCAGGGAAAAAGGGGCTCTGCAGCTGTGGTGGCCGAGAGTATTGATGCCAAAGTGATTCTTTTAGTGGAGAATCAAAAACCCCAACAGGTGAGAGATTATATTGAAAAATATGGAGAGGATAAACAAATTCTATATCTGATCATCAATCGCTGCAGTGAAAGGGACTACCCTGTTCGTAGAGACGAGCTGGAGAGAGTGACAGGAAAAAAAGTGATTGGCTATTTGCCAGAGGATGAAAATTTTACATTGATGTCAAGGCATTTAGGATTGTATACACCACAAAAAGAATCTGTACTTCGCTTGGCAGAGACTGTTGCTAATCGCTTGGAAGAGACTGTTGAGATGGACAAAATTCTTCAATATGTCAAGGAAAAAAAGAGGGCGAAGACATCTTCAAAAAAAGGCACAAAAAGAAGGGAAATTTAAGCTTGGATTTGCAAAAGATGATGCCTATTGCTTTCACTACATCGACAATATGTCCGTATTACACGAACATAACATCGAGCCTATTTTTTTCTCTATGCTAGAAGACAGTCAACTTCCTGAAGGAATTTTAGGGCTTTGGTTGAGTGGTGGCTATCCTGAAATTTATGCAGATCAGATCAACCAAACATTGATGAAAGAGATAAAGGGAAAGGTCGAAAAAAAGGGATGCCCGTCATTGGTGAGTGCGGTGGCTTTTATGAGTTTACTTGAGCAGATGGAAGATATCCGTGGCAAGAGACAGACAATGATTGGAGCAATTCGTGGCGAGAGTTTTTCGCACAGATAAATTAGTTCGCTTTGGCTATATTGAGGTTGAGGCAAAGAAGGATGGTCTGCTCTTAAAGAAGGGGCAGAAGATGCGATCCCATGAATTTCATTATTGGGATACAACGGACGCAGGAAGAGATGGTTTGGCAACCAAGGCAAATGGTTCAAAATCGTGGGAGTGCATCCATATGAATGAACATTTGCATGCGGGCTATCCTCACATTTACTTGAGAAGCAATGAGGTGATGGCAAAGAATTTAGTTAGAGCAATGGAAGTATATGCTGGAAAGCTAGCCAGAGAAGAAATTCTTCATATCCAAATCACAGATCTTGATGATCAGATGGCCAAGGCAGCCAAGAGACATTGGGATAAGATTGCAAAGCCACTTCATGGTCTTGGGATTTTAGAAGATCAAGTGATACAGATTGCTGCTATCTTAGGGAAAGAAGATGTCAATATCCAAAAAAAGGCTGTGGTGGTAATGTGTGCAGACAATGGTATCGTGTGTGAGGGGGTGACGCAGACAGACCAGAGTGTGACAGCCATTGTCACCAATAATTTTGCTAAGGGCATTGCCAGTGTCAATCGCATTGCAACTTGTGCACAGGCCGATGTTATTCCTGTGGATGTTGGGGTGGTGGGAGAGATTTTTGAGCCTAAAGTAGTGGACAAGAAAGTGATGAAAGGGACAGAAAATTTCCTTAAGAAAGATGCAATGACACAGGATCAGATGTACAGAGCCATTATGGTTGGAATAGAAATGGCCAGAGAATGCAAAAAGAAGGGCTATACCCTCCTTGGAATGGGAGAGATGGGCATTGGTAATACAACGACGAGTGCAGCACTGACAAGTGTTCTTTTGGATTTACCTGTCGAAGTGGTGACAGGCAAAGGGGCAGGTTTGTCTAAAGATGGCTTGGAGAGAAAAAAGCAGGTGATTGCCAAGGGAATTGAAAGCAGAAAGCCGAATAAAGAAGATATTTTTGATGTATTAAAAAAGCTTGGTGGTTTGGATATTGCCGCTATGGCGGGGTTAGTGCTTGGCTGTGCGAGTGAAAAAATTCCTATTGTCTGTGATGGCTTCATTTCTCTTGTGGCTGTGTTTGTGGCAAAAAAAATCAATGAAAAGTCGGTTCAATATGTTTTGGGCTCTCATATGAGTGCAGAGCCTGCGGCAAAGCTTTTGGTAGAGAATTTAGGGCTTTGTCCTGTTTTGGATGGAAGATTTTGTCTTGGAGAAGGAACAGGAGCGGCAATGCTTTTTGGTCTCCTTGATATGGCAATGAGTGTATACAATGAAAATCGAACATTTGAGGATATTCAAGTAGAAGAATATCGAGATTATGAAGAGGAGATATTGTGATCTACATTTATGGAGCAATAGCAAGTGGAAAATCGGCCTATGCGGAAGATTATGTTTGTCGACTGGGAAAGGAAAGAGTGTACCTTGCATTGATGCAAGTCTATGGAGAGGAAGGAAGAAAACGAGTAAAAAAGCACAGGAAGATGCGAGAGGGAAAAAAATTTCGCACTGTGGAATGTCAAAGACCAAGAACAGGGATGGTCAAATCGAGTGAAATTGTATTGTTAGAATGTATGTCCAATTTTTTGGCGAATACAATGTTTCAAAAAGATGGTATAATGACAGATAGATTACTTGCTGTAGAAAAGATTCAATCAGAGATTTTTATGTTGGCTTCAGAATGTAAGGAATTGGTCATTGTGGGAAATGATATCTTTGATGATGAAAAGAGCTATAGCAAGGAAGTAGAGGAGTATATTTTAGCAATGGAAGAATTACACGATTGGCTGATCAAGGAATCACAGCAAGTGATCGAGGTGATTTTTGGAATTGCAAAAATAGTGAAGGAGAAACTATGATCAAGTCATTGTTGATTGCATTTGCAATGTATTCGAAAGTGCCTATGCCTTTTGTGAAGTGGGAAAAAGAGAACATGAAATATGTATTGGCATTGTTTCCACTGGTTGGTGTGTTGGAGGGGATTTTCTTTTTGATGTTTTGGAAAGCGGCGATGATCTTTAAGATGGCACCACTATTGAAAGGAGCGGGGCTATTTATCATTCCATTGCTCTATACTGGGGGGATTCATATGGATGGATTTATGGATGTGCTCGATGCCAAGGCCTCTCATCAAGACCGAAGATTTAAATTGGCTGTTCTGAAGGACAGCCATGTAGGCAGTGGAGCTGTTATCGGAGCTATCATGTTTTCCATTGTGTATACTGCAGCCTTAGTTCAATTTGACAATGTAAAGCAGGTGCTTTTGATGGATGTGGCTTTTGTGATGATTCGAGCTTACAGTGCACTTTCTCTCGCTTGCTTTAAAAATGCAAGAGGAGAGGGCTTGGCCATGACTTTTTCGGATGCAGCAGAAATATGTGTAACTCGAACAATTTTAGTATTGTTTGTCCTTATCTGTGTGCTGGGAATGATTTATATCAGTCACAGTATGGGGATTGTGGTTGCAGCAGCAGGATTTGTTGTATTTTTGTATTATCGTCTGTCCTCACATGATGAGTTTGGTGGAGTTACAGGAGATTTAGCGGGATATTTTTTGGAGCTTTGTGAATTGATTATTGCAATTATTGTTGCATTGGCGGTATAAGATGATTGGAATCAGAGTGTTTTTGTTTGCAATTTTGATTGATCTATTGATTGGAGATCCAGTATGGTTACCTCATCCTGTTGTTTTGATGGGGAAGGGAATTCAAAGATTGGAAAAAAAATATAGGAAGTTGTCAGGTGAAGATGAAAAAAAATAAAAAATTTATGGCTTTGTGCTGGTCTTTTGGATGCTCACTGCGACGATTGCTCTTTCAGGTATTGTATTTTTTGCCTTGCAATTATTGCCAAGAAAGGTCAATAGAATTTGCAGTGCTCTATTGATTTCTCAGCTTTTTGCATGGCATGGACTAGTAAGGGAAAGTATGCGTGTATTTTATGCATTAAAAAATGAAGGGCTGGAAGGTGCAAGAAAAGCCGTGGGAAGAATTGTAGGCAGAGATACGATGGAACTGAGTAAGGAGGGAATTATTAAGGCAACGGTGGAGACAGTGGCTGAGAATTTCTCTGATGGGATTTTTGCTCCGATGTTTTATGTGATTATTGGAGGTCCAGTACTTGGCTATGTCTACAAGGTAATTAATACAATGGATTCCATGATTGGCTACAAGGATAAAAAATATTCTTCCATCGGTTATGCAGCAGCAAAATTAGATGATTTGGCCAATTTTATTCCATCAAGAATTGCAGGACTGCTGATGGTGTTGGCATCCTTTCCATTTTATTCTATAAAAGATGCCTGGAAAATTTTTCAAAGGGATCGCTTTTGTCACGCCAGTCCAAATTCTGCACAGACAGAATCGGCAGTGGCCGGAGCACTGGGGATTCAATTGGCCGGTGATGCCTATTATTTTGGAAAAAAATATGAAAGCCCTATATTGGTGATGCGATGAGAGAGGTGGAAGAAAGGGATATACAAAGAGTCAATGTGTTAATCAGCAAGAGCACACTCTATGGCATAGTGTTTCTATGTGGGATTTATGGGATTTTATGGTATATCTTTTAGAAGAAACAAGTTGTTGGCAATTTGCTAAGTGGGAGGAAAATGGTTTATTTTATTGGTGCGGGTCCAGGAGATCCAGAATTATTGACAATTAAGGGAAAAAAGATTATTGACAGTGCAGATGTCATTATCTACGCTGGTTCTCTAGTCAACAGAGAGGTATTGAAAGATATAAAAAGTGGAGCAAAGGTATACAATTCGGCGACTATGCACTTAGAAGAAGTGATTGAGGTGATGAAGGAGGCGGAAAAAAAGAATTTAATGACGGCCCGAGTGCATACAGGGGATCCTGCAATTTTTGGTGCTCACAGAGAACAAATGGATGCTTTAGAGCGGGAGGGAATTGAATTTTGTGTAATTCCTGGGGTAAGTTCCTTTGTGGCAGCAGCTGCGGCACTAAAGAAGGAATATACGCTTCCTGAGGTGACTCAGAGCATTATTTTGACAAGAATGGAAGGAAGAACGCCTATGCCAGAAAAAGAGAGTATCGAGGCTTTTGCCAAGCATCAGGCGACTATGGTAATATTTTTGTCGGCAAATCGTATAGAAGAATTGGTGGAACAATTACAGACCTCCTATCCAGTGGATACGCCGATTGCCTTAGTCTATAAGGCAAGTTGGCCTGAGGAAAAGATTATTCAAGGAAATTTAGGAAATATTGCCGAGCTTGTCAGAAAGGCAAATATCACAAAGACAGGGTTGATTGTGGTGGGAAGATTTTTGGGTGATCAATATGCCCTTTCAAAACTCTATGACAGACATTTTTCTCATGAATACAGGGAGGCAAAGTCATGATTCATGGGGGAGATGCCCTTGCCTTTGCTAGAGAAAAAAAAATAGATGTGGGGGAAGTGCTCGATTTTTCAGCAAATATTAATCCCTATGGAATTCATCCTACGATAGTTCGTGCCTTGCAGGAGGAAATAACGCATTTGGTGCATTATCCAGATGTTCGCTATCAAAGATTGAGGGAAGACATTGCGAAAAAGGTAAAGGTTCAGCCACAGGAAGTTTTCCTTGCCAATGGGGCTGCGGCAATGCTCTACCATTGTATGCAGGCGATGGGAAGACCTGTGCATGCCCTTTACCTGTGCCTTCTTTTTTAGAATATGAAAGGGCAGTGCAGGCTGTGGAAGGCTCAAAGATATCGTACTATGAGATGGATGGAGACTTTCAAGTGAAGGAAGATATCTTAACACAGATTGATCACAACATCGATGTCTTTATTTTGTGCAATCCCAATAATCCAACAGGTAAGCAAGTAGATGCCAAGTTACTAGATAAAATTGTAAAAAAATGTGAACAGGAAGAAATTGTTTTTATCCTAGATGAATGCTTTTTGGATTTTGTCTTGGAAGGAAGACGCTATTCTATGACAGAAAGTTTAAGCAAAAATCTTGTTATTCTTGGCTCTTTTACAAAATATTATGCTATTCCGGGATTACGTCTTGGCTATGCTATTTGCAAAAATGCACATTTGGCCGAGCGTATAGAGGCGGTGACACCAGAATGGAGTGTCAATCATTTGGCAGTCAAGGCTGGGGAGGTTGCGTTGGAAGAAGTAGGAAACTACTTAAATCTGGAAGAAATACATAAGCAAAGGGAGTATTTGTTTCAGAAATTACAAAATTTTGGTTTTGATGTCATTCCATCGACAGCCAATTTTTTGTTATTTTATAGCAAGGATTCTCTTCTAGATAAAAAATTGCAAGAAAAGAATATTTTGATTCGAAATTGTAGCAATTATCGTGGTTTAGGGGTGGGCTGGTTTCGCATTGCTGTGCGTCTTCCTAGAGAAAATCAAAAATTAATTGGAGCAATAGAGGAAATATGGCAAAAACAATCATGATTCAGGGAACAATGTCTAATTCAGGGAAGAGCTTTGTGACAGCTGGGCTATGTCGGATATTTGCTCAGGATGGCTACAGGGTTGCTCCTTTTAAGTCGCAGAATATGGCATTGAATTCCTATATTACAGCAGATGGATTGGAAATGGGGCGTGCTCAGGTGATGCAGGCAGAGGCCGCAGGCATTGCCCCTGATGTGCGAATGAATCCCATATTACTAAAGCCAATCAGCTCTATGGGAAGTCAAGTGATTGTCGGTGGCAGGGTATTTGGCAATATGAGGGCAATGGATTACTATGCCAAGAAAAAGCAGTTCATTCCGTATATTCTAAAGGCCTATGAGAGTTTGGCAAGAGAAAATGATATTATTGTGATTGAAGGAGCTGGCTCCCCAGCAGAAATCAATTTAAAGCAAGATGATCTTGTCAATATGGGTTTGGCAAAGATGGTCGATGCCCCAGTACTATTGGTGGGAGATATTGACCGAGGTGGGGTATTTGCTTCGTTGTATGGAACCGTCAAGTTACTTGAGCAGAGTGAGCAAGAGAGAATTCAGGGACTAATTATTAATAAATTTAGAGGGGATAAAACTATTCTTCTTCCAGGCCTAGCCATGATAGAAGAGTTGTTAAAAAAGCCAGTGATTGGCTGTATTCCTATGGAAGAAATTGATATTGATGATGAAGATTCTTTATCCATCCGATTGCAAAGGACAAGAGCAGGGGATGGTGTGGATGTGGCAGTGATTTTATTTCCTCATATCTCTAATTTTACAGATTTTAATGTCTTAGAGCGAATTCCAGGAATTAGTCTTCGCTATGTGCAAAGGGCAGAAGAAGTGAATAATCCAGATTTTTTGATTTTACCAGGGACAAAGAATACAATGGAAGATCTTTTGTGGTTGAGACAAAAAAAGATGGAGGAAGAGATTTTTCGATTACATCAAAGACAAGTGCCGATTATGGGAATTTGTGGTGGATTTCAAATGCTTGGACAGTGGCTGTATGATCCAGATCAAGTCGAAAGCGGAGGTGTGATGCGAGGACTTGGACTATTAGATAGCGAGACTATATTTAAAAGCCAAAAGACAAGGACACAGATCAAAGGAAAGATTATTGACACATTGCCACTATTTCAGGGAATAGAAAAAGTTCAGGGCTATGAAATTCATATGGGTAGGACAAAAAATCTTGGTGGTTGTAGGGAGTGGATTCAATTGGAAGATGGTCGCTGTGACGGTTTGTCAAATAGAGAAAAGACTGTATTTGGAAGCTATTTACATGGCATTTTTTTGATACACCAAAGTTGGCAAAAGTTACTTGCTGTCAATTTAAATCCACAGGCAAAGACGATGGATTTTTATGGATTTTGAGGAAGAAAATTATAAGGAAGAACAGTATAATCGTTTAGCGGATTTGCTAAGGAATTCCTTGGATATGAAAAAGATTTATCAAATTTTAGGATAGGAGTTTAGATGCTAGAGGAAATTGAAGTTGTTGCACCAGAAAAAAATAGAGGAAAGAAGTATGGAGATTATCACAGCCTCTATGAAACCAGAACGATTGACCTTTTTATACAGAAAAAAAGAATTAAAAAGTGGTAAAGCGCTGTATTCATACAAGTGCTGATTTTTGACTATGAAGATAATATGATCTTTTAAAAACAATGCTGTGGAGTCAGGGATGCAAGCAATTTTCACATGGTGCCTGCATTATTACAGATACAACGATGGCGGCCTCAGGGAATCAATAAGAAGGTGGCTAATGAATTTGGGGCAAGTGTACATTGCTTCATTGGTGATGAGAAAATTGCGAAATTAGCAAGAGAAAGACAGGTGACAAGGGCGAGCGTCTGCATGGAAGAGGGAGCAAGGCTTGCCAAGGAAAGCCCCGTAATTTTTGCCATTGGCAATGCACCGACAGCTTTGATTCGATTGTATGAGTTGATTCAAAATGGAGAGTTGCGACCTGCCCTTGTGATTGGAGCACCGGTGGGATTTGTGAATGTGGTTGAGTCAAAGAATTTAATAAAAAGACTAGATGTGCCAATGATTGTTGCTGACAAGCGAAAGGGTGGCAGCAATGTGGCAGCGGCCATTGTGAATGCATTGTTGTATCAATGTAAATAGAGAGGAAAGCTATGATTAAGACAGAGGTATTGGAAATCAAAAAGCAATTGTCAAAGAGTGAAAGTGTGATTACAAAGCTTTGTGGTTGCTATGTGGATGCAGAAAAAAATATCAAATTGATCTCTAAGGAAGCATTTTATCGCTTGGAAGACGAGGATAGCTTTAAGTATGAGGAAATTTTTAGAAAGACATTGTCTGGAAATTTAGGAAAACAGCTTGTTAACATTGATTTTCCACTCGATGCAGAAAAAGAGGGTGGAGCTCAGGCATTTCTTTTGAAGTTGAGAGACAGCGATTTAGATGATGATACACTCTTAGAAGAATTCTATCATAAGGTTATTGCCTGTTATGACTATCCAGAAAATTACTACATTATCCTTATTGATCTTTGCTATGATGTTCCGGGAAAGGGCAGTGATAAAATCAAGATGGAAGATGCCTCAGAAGAAGTTTTTCATGCGATTTTGTGTTCAATTTGTCCAGTAAAATTGTCAAAGGCATCTCTTTCGTACCACGAAGAAGTGGGAAGGATGGAAAATCGTGTGAGAGACTGGGTTGTTGAGGCACCTATGACTGGATTTTTGTTTCCATCTTTTAATGATCGCTCAACAGATCTTCATTCGGTGCTCTATTTTTCTAGAAAACCAGAGAGCTTAAAGGAAGCTTTTGTTGAGGAAATGTTTGGGGCAGGTTGTCCGATGCCAGCCATTGAACAGAAGGAGACCATTCAAAATTTGATGCAAACGGCCTTGGGAGAGGATTGTGATTACGAAGTGATTTCAACTGTGCACGAAAAGATTGTGGAAAGAATTGAGCAAAATGCAAGTGATCCTAATCCCTTAGTGCTCACAAAGCAGGATATGGTAAAGATTATGTCAGATAGTGGAGCCAGTGAAGAAGCGATTGTGGCGTATGAAAAAAATGAAGAGGCAGACATTGAAGTTCTGGCAGAAAATGTGGTTGATCGCAAGAAATTTGAGATTAAGCGTCCAGGTATTGCCATTAAGGCAGATGCAGAGCATATGCAGTTGATTAGCACGAAGGTGATTGACGGGAAAAAATGCCTTGTGATTGTGGTAGATGACAATGTTGAGGTCAATGGAATTTTTGTAAAGAGCGTGTAAGGGGGAAAAGAAAAATGAAAACTTTATTGGTAGGACAGTCAGGTGGGCCAACAAGTGCAATTAATGCAACACTATCGGGAGTCATTGAGCAGGCCGCCAAGGCAGATCTTCGAGTACTGGGTGCAAGAAATGGCATTGAGGGTGTATTTAAGGAGAATTTTATTGATTTGACACAGAGGGCCAAGGATGAGGAGTTTATTTCTCTTCTTTCAAAGACACCAGCAAGTGCACTGGGTTCTTGTCGGTATAAGTTGAATACTAAAAATATAGAGGAATTTGAAAAGATTGTCGAAGTATTTCATCGAAATGATATTGCATATTTTGTCTATATTGGTGGAAATGATTCGATGGATACAGTATATCAGCTGGATAAGTATTTGCGGGAACATCATATTGATGACATTAAGGTCATTGGTGCACCAAAGACCATTGACAATGATTTGTGTGGAATTGACCATTGCCCAGGTTTTGGCTCGTCAGCAAAGTATATTGCGACCATTTTTGCAGAGCTAGAGCGAGAGCTGATTGTCTATGATTTGGAATCAGTGCTAATTATTGAATTGATGGGAAGAAATGCAGGTTGGTTGGCGGCCAGTGCAGTATTGGCACAAAATCAGAGCGGAAAGGTGCCATATTTGATTTATCTTGAAGAAAGCGATTTTTCACTTGAAAAAAATTTGAGCTTGATCTTCGCCAGGCTTTGACGAAGAATAAACAGGTCATTGTTTCTATCAGTGAAGGTTTGCACGATGAGAGTGGAGAATATTTATTTAATCTTGGAAAAAAATGAAGGAAGATTGGATGCCTTTGGTCATGCACAAGCGGGAGGTGCGGGAAAGATATTAGAGGAATATGTGCGAAGTCAGATTGGTTGTAAAGTTCGTTCGATTGAGGTCAATTTATTGCAAAGATGTGCGGCACATATTTTTAAGTGCTACCGATATTGAAGAATCAAAAAAAGCTTGGTGAGCATGCAACAGAACTTGTCCTTGAAGGTATGAGTGGAAAGATGTCTTCTTTACAGAGGGTTCCGGGTAAGGAATATAAAGTTGAGTACACAGTGACAGACATTCGCGAGGTGGCCAATCGGGAAAAAGAAAGTGCCAAGGGAGTGGATGAATGCCGCACAAAATGGCGTAACTCAGGAAATGGTTGACTATTTACTTCCACTGGTTCAGGGAGAAAAAAATTTTTGTGAATATGAAAATGGTCTTCCTAAATATATTGTATTGTAGTTAAAAAAAGTTGCTATAGTTAAGTAGTAAGAAAAAGATTATCTTTTGGGAGGTTTATATGTCAAATAATATTCGATTTGATTACACAAAGGCAGAAAAGTTTCTGTCACAAAGAGAAATGGAGAGCATGAAATTTGCAGTGATGAATGCAAAGGACAGATTACTCTCTGGACAAGGCGAGGGAAGTGACTTTCAAGGATGGATTGACCTTCCAGTTAACTATGACAAGGACGAGTTTGAAAGGATTAAGGCAGCAGCTAAAAAGATTCAGTCAGATTCTGATGTTTTGATTGTCATTGGTATTGGTGGATCCTACCTCGGAGCAAGAGCAGCCATTGAGTATCTTCGCCATGGATTTTACAATGAGATGGAGAAGGAAGACAGAAAGACACCACAGATTTACTATGTGGGCAATAGCATGAGTAGCAATTACCTTCAGGATGTGATCGATGTAATGGGAGATAAGGATTTTTCTATTAATGTCATTTCAAAATCAGGAACAACCACAGAGTCTGCGATTGCATTCCGCATTTTTAGAAAGCTCTTAGTACAGAAGTATGGCGAGGCAGAGGCTGCAAAGAGAATCTATTCTACAACAGATAAGGCAAGGGGAGCACTAAAGACGATGTCCGATGAAAAAGGATATGAGTGCTTTGTAATTCCAGATGATGTTGGTGGAAGATTCTCCGTACTCACTGCTGTGGGCCTGTTGCCGATTGCGGTCAGTGGTGCAGACATTGATCATTTGATGGAAGGTGCTGCAAAGGGAAGAGAACTTGCAATGAACACTGCATATGAGGAGAATGCTTCTTTGTTGTATGCAGCAGCAAGAAATGTTTTCTACAGAAAGGGCAAAAATATTGAGATTTTGGCAAATTATGAGCCAAGTATGCACTATATTGCCGAGTGGTGGAAACAGCTCTTTGGTGAGAGTGAGGGTAAGGATCAAAGAGGTATCTTCCCAGCCTCTGTAGATTTAACTACAGACCTACATTCTATGGGTCAATATATTCAGGATGGATTGAGCATGAAGTTTGAGACTGTACTGAATATTGAAAAGTCAAGAACAACCATTGTACTTGAGGCAGAGGAGAACGACTTAGATGGTCTTAACTACATTGCGAACAAGGAGCTTGACTATGTCAATAAGTGTGCAATGCAGGGAACAATAGCTGCACACACAGAAGGCGGAGTGCCAAACTTGATGGTACATATCCCAGAGCAAAATGAGTTCTATCTCGGTGAGTTGTTCTACTTCTTTGAGTTTGCAGTGGCAATCAGTGGATATTTGAATAATATCAATCCATTTGACCAGCCAGGTGTAGAGTTCTACAAGAAGAATATGTTTAAATTACTTGGCAAACCTGGATACGAGAAATAGAAGAAATAAAAGAATTTGGCCTGTCCTTTCTAGGCAAGGGGCAGGCTTTTTAGTTAAGGAGAAAAGATATGAGAAAAGGATTAAAAACAGTGATTGGTGCGGTGGCTATGATGGCTCTTTTGGCTGGATGTGTGCCATCAGCAAAGCAGGAGACAACTTCGGCAGGCTCAAGTGCAGCACAGACTCAAACAGCAAGTAAGGATATGAAAAAAATTGGTGTTGTGCAATTGATGGAGCACACATCATTAAATATTATCAATGATGCCATGATGAAGGAATTAAAAGAGCTTGGTTATGAGGACGGTGTCAATTGTAAGATTGATTACAAGAATGCACAGGGCGATATGAGCAATATTACAAGTATTATGCAAAATTTTGCAGGAAATAAGCAGGATGTGTTAGTTACCATTGCGACACCAGTGGCTCAGGGGGCTATGGAACTTGCAAAGACAACACCGGTTGTATTTTCGGCGGTGACGGATCCGATTGGAGCAGGGGTGCTCACAAATATGGATGCACCGGATAAAGGGAATGACAGGTACATCCGATGCTGTACAAATTGACAAGATTATGGAACTTGCGATGAAGATTTCACCACAGGCAAAAGAAGTTTGGTTATATCTATAATCCAGGTGAGGATAATTCTGTGCATAATTTAAAGTTACTTTGAGGATTTTGCAAAAGCAAAATGGTTTGACAATTGAAACTGCAAGCATTTCGACCAGTGCAGAACTTCAGACGGCAGCATCAACACTATTTCCTAAGGTAGATGCTATTTTTTTGTGGCCAATGACAATACAGTAGCTTCTGCAATGCCTGTACTTGCACAAGAATCAGTAAAGGCAAAAAAACCAGTGTATGTGGGTGCAGATTCGATGGTAATGGACGGTGGATTTGCTACTGTAGGTATTGACTATGAAGATCTTGGAAAAAGAAACGGCCAAGATGGTTGATGAGGTGCTAAAAAGGAAAGAATGTCAAGGACATCCCTGTAAAAGGTATTTAAGGATGACTTGTTTACTTATGTCAATGCAGACACGGCAAAAAGCTTTTAGGCATCACTATTCCAGATGAAATTAAGAATAGTCCAAAGTATAAAGGAACTGACAACAAAGAAACAGCAATAAGAGGAGATTATGGCATTAACAACATTATTTGGCAATCTGGAGCAAGGGTGCATCTATGCCATATTGGCCCTTGGTCTCTTCATTGCCTTTCGAATTTTAAATTTGCCAGATCTTACCGTAGATGGCAGTTTTGTTACAGGTCTTGCCTATAGCTGTGTTTGGACAGTAGCAGGACATCCGTTGATTGGCATATTGATGGGAACCATTGGTGGATTGCTGGCTGGTGTGGTGACGGGAATATTTCACACCAAGTTAAAGGTTCATGAAATTTTGGCAGGAATTTTGACGATGACGGGGCTGTATTCAATTAACTTAATGATTATGAGAGGAAGTCCGAGTATTGCCTTTGTCAGTGGGGAAAAGACGATGTTTTCCTTTATTGAAGGAAAGATTTTTGCTGGTGGTGTGGACATCGGGAAATTAGTTGTGTTGATTGTAGTTGTTGTAGTGTTGATTGTCATTCTTTATGTATTTTTAAAGACACAGCCAGGACTTTCTCTGCGTGCAACAGGAGATAATGAAGCGATGGTGCGCAGCTCCAGTATCAATACAGATGTGATGAAGATTTTTGGATTTGCCCTTTGTAATATGATTGTGGCTCTTTCTGGTGCAATCTATGCACAGTACAATAAATCAGGAAATGTTGGTGTGGGAACAGGAATGTTGGTTCTTGGTCTGGCTAGTATTATTATTGGGGAGACAGCTGTTGGAAAAAGAGGAATGCTTCGCCACTTAATTGCCGTGGCTGTGGGAGCAGTGATCTATCGCTTGATTTTGGCTATTGCCTTCCAGCTTGGGTTGCCAGCAAGTAATTTAAAGTTATTTGCAGCCATCATTGTGGTTGGAGCCATTAGTATTCCATTAATCAAGCCATATATAGAGAAAAGGAGAAAGCGTCATGCTAGAAATTAAGGATTTAAATGTCATATTTAACAAGGACACAGTCAATGAAAAGCATGCACTCTGTGATTTATCTCTAAAGCTTGAAGATGGGGATTTTGTAACTGTGATTGGGAGCAATGGTGCAGGAAAGAGTACATTGCTCAATTCTATTGCGGGAAATATTGATGTCGACAGTGGAAGAATTTATAACAATGGTCGTGACATCACCTATGAAAAGGAATATAAGAGGGCAAGATACATTGGCAGATTGTATCAGGATCCATTAAAGGGAACAGCACCTCATATGACGATTGAGGAAAATTTGGGATTGGCATTTAGTCGAGGAAAGCGAATGCGTTTGGGTTTTGGGTGTGAGAAAATCTGATAGAGTCTACTTTAAAGAAGTTTGTAAAAAACTTGGACTTGGACTAGAGACAAGATTGACTAGTGAAGTTGGCTTGCTATCTGGTGGACAGCGTCAGGCCCTTACCCTTTTAATGGCAACGCTTGAAACCCCTGAGTTATTGCTTCTTGATGAGCATACGGCAGCCCTTGATCCAAAGACCAGCCATCAAATTATGGAAATTACAAGAGAGATTGTGGAGAAAAATCACATTACGACCTTGATGATTACCCACAATATTCCCAATGCACTTGAATATGGCAATAAGACATTGGTGATGAACAAGGGAAGTATCTTGACCATCCTTTCAGGAGAAGAGAGAAAGAAGATGGGAGTGCAGGATATTATGAATTTGTATTCGACAACAGAAGAAGGATTGTCGGACCGAATGATATTATCGTAAGAAAGAGAATAAGAAGAGGAAATGATATGGAAGTAAGATTGCGCGAAGAAGACAAATCGGAGATTTTGCGCTATTTGGAATATCATGGTCAGCAGATGGAGGATCATCTAAGTGAACAAATTGATCGCTGTATGGAGATGATTTCTGATGCAGCACAACCAAGGTATGTTGTAAAGGAAGTGGAGTTTCCAGAGCTTGGCATTTTTCCACCAGAATATGCCTACCTGACAGGGGAAGATATTCATCGACATCTTGCAGGATGTAAGGGGGCAGTCTTTATGGCAGCTACTCTCGGGGCAGAGGTGGAAAATACGATCCGAAGGGCACAGATTAAATGTTTCCGATGCAGTCATTATGGATTCATGTGCGAGCACTTTAATCGAAATTTTGTGTGACAATGTGGATGCAATGATGAGAGAAAAACATAAGGGGGAATATCTGACCACAAGATATTCACCAGGATATGGAGACTTGCCGATTACAGTACAAAAACAATTTTTAACAATGCTCAATACAAGTAGGACGATTGGGCTTACTGTGAGTGAGAGTGGAATTATGATTCCAAGAAAGTCCGTTTCTGCGATTATTGGAATTTCTGATCACCTGCCAGCAAAGGGATTGTCAGGATGTGGTCATTGTAATATGAAAAAGGCTTGTCGCTTTTTGAGGAGAGGAGTACGATGTGGAAAATAAAGTTTTCATTTTAGACGGTGGTATGGGAACCATGCTTCAGGCTGCTGGATTGCAGCCTGGAGAGCATCCAGAGAAATTTGGATACGAGCACCCAGAAATTGTCTGTGATATTCATAAAAAATATATTGCTGCAGGAAGCGATATTATCTATACCAATACCTTTGGTGCCAATTCGCACAAGATTGCGGGCAGTGGTATTGATACGAAGACCGCAGTAAAAGCAGCACTACAGGCAGCAAGGAAGGCGGCAGAAGAAAGTCAAAGGAAGGTAAAGGTGGCACTGGATGTCGGACCGATTGGAGAATTGCTTGAGCCGCTGGGCACATTGAAGTTTGAAGATGCCCTTGAAGTATATAAAGAGCAGATGATTGCTGGAGAAAAGTACGGGGCAGATCTTATTGTTATTGAGACTTTCACAGACCTTTATGATGCCAAGGCCGCTGTACTTGCAGCTAAGGAAAACACAAGACTACCGGTTTGGGTGACGATGAGCTATGAAGAGAGCGGAAGAACCTTTACAGGGACAAAGATTGGTGCAATGGCAATGACATTAGAGGGACTTGGTGTGGACGGCATTGGTATCAACTGTTCACTTGGACCAAATGAAATTTTAAAGTTGGCAAAAGAACTCAGAGAATGGACCGATGTCCCAATGATTATCAAGCCAAATGCAGGTCTTCCGGATCCAAAGACAGGGGAATATGACCTTGGGGCAGAGGATTTTGGTCGCCAGATGGTAGAGTTTTTAAAGCTTGGTGTGCATGCAATGGGTGGATGTTGTGGAACGAGGCCAGATTACATCCAAAATTTATGTAAAGAAGTCAAAGAAGCAGGAGAGGTAAAAGTAGAAAGACCAGAGCATATTCGACGGGGAGTTTGCTCAGCAACAACGATGGCTGAGTATGGCAAAGGTTTTAGTTGTCGGGGAAAGATTAAATCCAACAGGAAAGAAAAGATTTGCTCAGGCTTTAGTTGATCATGACTTTGAATATATTTCAAGAGTTGCGTTAGAAGAAGAAGACAGTGGAGCAGATGTATTAGATGTCAATGTTGGTGTTCCGGGGGTAGACGAAGTTCCATTGATGGTTTCTGTCATTAAATCATTGCAGGGCATTGTATCCTTGCCATTACAGATTGACTCGTCAGACCCAGCGGCACTGGAAGCGGGACTTCGTGTCTACAATGGAAAGGCAATTATTAATTCTGTCAATGCAGATGATGAGAGACTGGCATTGATTTTACCAATTGCCAAAAAGTATGGTGCAGCTATTATTGGATTGACCCTTGACGAGGGCGGAATTCCACAGACTGCGCAGGAAAGAGTGGCTCATGCCGAACATATTTTAGAGAAAGCACTAGAATATGGCATTAAAAAAGAGGATGTCATTATTGACTGTCTGACGCTTACTGTATCCGCACAGCAGGATCAGGCAAAGGAGACATTAAAGGCTGTGCGTGAGGTACATGAGCGATTGGGGCTTCATTGTACCTTGGGGGTGAGCAATATATCTTTTGGTCTTCCACAGAGAAGCCACATCAATGAGAGCTTCTTGACTCAAGCGATGCACTGTGGACTAGATTTGCCAATTATTAATCCAAATATTTCTGGTATGATGGATGCCGTCTTTGCTTACCGTGTGCTTGCAGGTGAAGATGAAAATAGTGATGCCTATATTAAGCGTTTTTCTGATCAATCGGCAATGGCACAAAAGCCAGAGAGTGCACAAGAAAAGAGTGAGGAAACCATTGAGAGTGCTGTACTAAAAGGACTCAAAGAAGAGGTAAAAAAGCTGACCAAGATGCATCTAGAAACGATGAGTGAAGTGGAACTAATTAATACAAAATTAATTCCTGCACTTGATGTTGTTGGCGAGCAATATGAAAAGCAGATTATTTTCCTTCCACAGTTGATCAATGCAGCAAATGCAGCCAGTGCAGGATTTGATATTATTAAGGAACGCATTGCACAGTCTAGTGACGGCAACTCAAATAAGGGAAAGATTGTCGTTGCTACTGTAAAAGGGGATGTCCATGATATTGGAAAGAATATTACGAAAGTTATTCTGGAAAATTATGGCTATCAAGTATTTGATCTTGGGCGAGATGTGCCAATCGAATTGGTAGCAAAGACAGTTGAGCAAGAGCATGTCAACTTAGTCGGACTTTCCGCTTTGATGACGACTTCTCTTCCATCGATGAAAGAGACCATTCTTGCAGTAAAGAAAGTCAATCCAAATTGTAAGGTGTGGGTTGGCGGAGCGGTGCTCACAGAAGACTATGCCATGGAAATGGGGGCCGATTACTATGCAAAGGATGCGAGAGCTTCAGTGGATATCGCAAAAGAGGTACTAGATCATGCATAATCAAGGAAAAGTGAGTATTCGAGAATTTTTACAAAACAATGTTTTGATTTTTGATGGTGCAATGGGAACTTATTATTCCTCTATTGTCAATGAACCTGCAATAAATTGTGAAATGGCAAACATTCAACATCCAGAAGTCATTGAAAAGCATTCATAAAGAATATATTGCAGCAGGTGCTCATGCCATTAAGACCAATACTTTTGGGAGTTAATCGAAAAAAATTTTGGAGAAAATTCAAAATTATTGGAGCAATTGGTTGATGCTGCGGTAGAGATTGCTCGTCGTTCAGCCAATGATACAACCTATATCTTTGCAGATATTGGTCCAATTGATGGTGAGGAAGAAGAAAAAGGTTGTTGAGCAATATAAAGAAGTGGTCGATTTGTTTTTAAAACAGGGGATTAATGATTTCTTGTTTGAAACCAATTCTTCCATAACAGGGCTTTTTGAAACCGCTAGGTACATCAAGGAAAAAAATCTCCAGAAGCTTTTTATTATCAATTCCTTTGCTGTTTTTGCCCGATGGCTATAGCAGTGAGGGACGATATTATCGCAAATTGCTCTCAAGAAATGAGGAAAATGCAAGTGTAGATATTCTTGGACTGAATTGTGTCTGTGGTCCAGCACATATGCTCACGCTTTTAGAGAATGTTCATACTACAGACATTAGCATTATGCCCAATGCAGGTTATCCTGTGGTTCGCGGCAGAAGAACTTTCTATAGCAATGGACCTACATATTATGCCGAGCAGCTTGAGAATATTGTCAAAAAGGGTGTACAGATTGTCGGTGGATGTTGTGGAACGACGCCAGCACATATCAAGGCTTTTGTGGAGAGACTTGGGAGTACATCATTTGTAAGGCAAAAGATACAGCCAAAGAGTGTTGTTGCGACAGAGGAAAAAGATGAATCCAAAAATCACCTGTGGAGGAAATTAGAGGAAGGGAAAAAGGTCATTGCTGTGGAACTCGACTCGCCTAAAAATGCTGATTTGTCTGGATTTATGGAGAGTGCAAGGCGTTTGCAGACCGCAGGAGTAGACACGCTGACCATTGCCGACTGTCCAATTGCAGTGGCCAGAATGGACAGTGCCCTCTTAGCTTGTAAGGTAAAGAGAGAACTTGGCCTGGATGTCATTCCGCATATGACTTGTAGAGATCGAAATATTAATGCCATCAAAGCACTTTTGCTTGGTATGCATGCAGAAGAAATCTATAATATTTTGGCTATTACAGGCGATCCTATTCCCAATGCACAGAGAAATGAAGTCAGCAGTGTCTATCAGTTTAATTCGAGAAAACTTGCTGCCTATATTGACTCATTAAATGCAGAAGTTTTTGATGAGGGATATAAAATTTATGGTGCACTCAATGTCAATGCGAGAAATTTTGAGGTAGAATTAAGGCGTGCAGAGCAAAAGATAGAGTATGGAATGGTGGGATTTTTGACACAACCAGTGCTCACACAAGAAGCCGTTGAAAACTTAGCAAAGGCAAGAGAGCGATTGAGTGCCAAAATTTTGGGTGGAATTATTCCTGTGGTGAGTGAAAAAAATGCTCACTTTATGGATAGTGAGGTCAATGGCATTCGTGTTTCTGAAGAGATTATTTCTCAATATGTGGGAAAAAATAGAGAAGAGGGAGAACAACTAGCGGTTGAGATTTCTCTTGATATGGCAAAGAAGATAAAACCCTATATTGATGGATATTATTTGATTACACCATTTAATCGAGTGGCTTTAATGGAAAAGATTATTGAGGGATTAAGAGAATAAGAAATAGAGAAGAAATTGCAGTAGTAAATTGAAGAGCCAGCCAGGGAGTATCCTTGGCTGGCCCTTTGTTTATTCAAAATGAACTTGTTAGCCTAGTTACGAAAGAAGTAAACCACTAAATGGTGGAAGATCAATATGGACAAGTTCTCCCACTAGGAGAAGATGAAGCTCGCAATCAGTACGATCTGTATTTAGTAAAAATTTTTTGGCAGGCTCTTGGCAGAGAAGGTGTAATCTCTGTAGCATTGGTCAGAAAAAAATTAAATAGTCCGATGAGCGTTTCTTTGCCATCACTTCGCTTCATAGAGTAGATGATATCCTCTGGACAATCACAATCTATCCATGAAAATCCCTGATGTCTCATAGTCCTTCTCCCAAAAATGCAGGGTGAGAGAGGTAGAGGTGATTGAGTTCCATAATATAGTGGTGGAAGTGATCGTGTATAGGAAAATCTAGGAGATTCCAATCCTGCTCCCTCTTTTCGTCCCATTCTCTCATATGTCCGATTTCGTTGCCCATAAAGTTGAGCTTTTTCCCCGGGTGAAGCATCATATAGAGATAGAGGGCACGAGCTTGGGCAAATTTTTCGTCATAATTTCCAAACATCTTTTGTACAATAGTTGCCTTTCCGTGAACAACCTCGTCGTGGGAGAAGGGAAGGAGATAGTGTTCATTATAAAAATACATCATGGAAAAGGTCAACTTGTGGTAGTGATATTTTCGTTCATTGACGGGTGTGGCAAAGAAATTCAGGGTGTCATGCATCCAACCTAAATCCCATTTGTAATCAAATCCGAGCCCACCAACTTCGACAGATTTTGTGATATTTGCGAAGTTTGTGGAGTCCTCTGCAATTAAGATACAATGTGGATTTCTCTTCTTTAACCCCACATTCATAAACTTAATAAAGTCCACTGCATTTTTATTGACACCTCGTCGCTCATCTCCCTGCCAGTAAATAATACGACTGATGGCATCCATGCGAATGCCGTCAAAATGAAATTCCTCAAGCCAGTAATTGGCAGCAGATTGAAGAAGGCTGCGTACCTCACCTCGAGAGTGCATGAAATTACAACTTCCCCATTCGCTCACACCGACATCGCTGTGTGGGTACTCATAGAGATAGGTGCCATCGTATTTGGCCAGTCCATATTGGTCGACGGCAAAGTGAACAGGGACAAAATCAAGAATAACGCCGATATTTTCTTGGTGCAGTGCATCAATAAGCATTTTTAATTGCCTTGCTGTGCCATAGCGACTGGTTGGAGAGAAAAATCCTGTGTTTTGATATCCCCAGCTTTCATCGCAAGGGTGTTCGCTAATTGGCATAAATTCGACATAATTGTAGCCATTTTCTTTGAGATAAGGGATGAGAAGGGGAATGAGTTCATCATAGCGATACCAATCCTCTTGCTCGCTGCCTTTTTTCTTCCATGAGCCAAGATGCATTTCATAGATATTGAGGGGACCATTGGTTTCTATCTTTCGGTTTTGCATCCAGTTTTTGTCTTGAAAGTTGTAATTTTTTAGATCCCTGACGATAGAAAAATACTTTGGTCTTAGTTCCATCCCAAAGCCAAATGGATCAGAGTGAATACACTCTTTGCCATCAGCTCCCCAAATTTTGTAGTAATAGCTGTCACCATCTTGAATATTGGAAACGGTAACTTCATAAAAGTTTCCATCGTGTATGCACTTCATTTCATAAGCGACATCGTGAATATAAAGTTCAACATGCTTTGCAGCAGGTGCAAATGTGCGAAAAACAGTTTGTTTCCCTTCGATGTGTGCACCAAGCCATTGATGGGCATCAAATATTTGCCCTGTGTAAAATCCATAAAAATCCATAAATACCTCCAATTTATCCTAAATATCTTCGTGACAATTTCTATTTGTTTCTACTTGCAATTTTTATATAGATTAGCATAGACTATGGAAATGGGATATAATCAATATGGAGAAATCGTAAAATATCAGACGATAATAAGAATAAGTCTATTAGTATACGGGATGTGGATCGGAGAAAAAAATGGATTTGAGACAGATAAAAACAAAAAATGCTCTTTGTAGTGCCTTTTTGGAGTTGCGTGCACATAAGGAGCTTTCGAAAATAACCATCAAGGAGTTATGTGAGTTGGCACAAGTGAGTAAAGCAACATTTTATTTACATTATCGAGATATCTATGATTTGTCTGATTGTCTTATTGAGAGCACAATGCGTGCGGTGGCTGAGCAGATTTGTCATCCAGAATGGATATTATCTGCACCAAGAAGTTTAGTAATGAGTTGATTTTTGCACTAAAGTCACAGGACAGTATGATTCGCATTTTATTTTCTGGTTTAAAGGAGTCTTTACTTCCAAGAACTTTGGAAAAAGAGATGAAAAAGAGATTATATGTGGAATGGCCAAGGCTAAGGAGTGATGCTCAGTGGAATATGCTTTTGACCTTTTTGGTGATGGGAGGTTATTATACCTATTACCGATATAGTCGAATGTATTCTGAAAAGATGGTCACGGATAGCATCAACCATATGGTGGACATTTTATGTGAGGATTTTGGACTAGGGGAGAAAGAATAGGAAAAAGCCAGCCAGATTATTTCTGGTTGGCTTTTTCTAGCTTTTTATCACTGTTCTCTGTTTCTGGAGCGATGACAATAATGAGTAGTGCAATCAAGAGAATAATAAACTCAAGGAATGTACTTTTAGAACCAAGAAGACTATATCCTGAGGCAGCAATAAAGGCACCAATAGCAAAACAAAAAATATTTTGGCTGTAAAAAATTCCTTTTTTGAGCAATTCTTTGTCTTTGGTAATCAAATGCTGCGTAAAGGCAAGAGTCGCTTGCTTTAGATTATTGGTCATAAATAGGGGAGAGGAATTATATCCATTGGCTCCTGTAAAGGTTCCCCACTGGAATGCTGCAGAGAAAAAAAATGGATAAATTCTTAAGAGTGGGTAAATATTATTTGAGAGAAGATAAGTTACAATCACAGCACACGCATTGACGACAAGTACGGCCTTTTGCATATGGAGTTTGGTGTAGTAGGAAAGTAGATAGTTGGACATTACACCACTGGCAAAGACAAAAAGCACTCCTACACGAATAATAAATTCAAAAAAATCCCCACCAGAAAGACTTCTCATAAAATTAATCATGTTTCCAGTGATGGCGTTTGTAAAATTGCCACCAAGAGCAATGATCGAATATGCCCCCATAAATCCACCGGAGATAGTCAACAACCAATGTAAAAATAGCTCTCTATTTTTTTTAAGATACATAAGTAAAACCTCATTTCTTGTGTATTTTCACAAAAAAATATTCTACTCTTTTTTGGGAAAAAAGCAAGGTTGAGCGAGGAGAGAATTTATTTTTATTAAAAAAAAATTAAAAAAAGACTAGACAAAAATAAAGATGTGTGCTACATTGTTGTCAACGAAAAAAATAGTCACATAAGTTGCCAAGATTTCAGAGGAAGATATTTATCATCCATCTTAAATTATTGATTTAATTAAGTTGTTCTGACTTTGTGAGAGTATGGCCATTGAGACTGTGGAATGTTTTATCCATGGGATTAAAGGAGTCGTATATTCTTTCATCACAAAGTCAGGACTTTTTTTGTTGTCTGTTTGTGTTGAAAGATTCTCATTAAAGTTCAGAGTGTGCGTGAAAATAAGATGAATCGGGAAAGGAGTAGACACAATGAAGAGTCAGATTTGGTTACGGGGTTCCCCCGTAACTTCCATCTTAAGTAAACAGAAAGCAAAAATCAAATGAGCCTGCAATGATGCTGAGCGTAGGGATACTCAGAGCAGGTGAGTTTGGAGAATATATTGCATGGAATCAAAATTTCAGATGTATTTTGTGCTTAGTATGGCTGTTTTGGAGACTGTGGCATCGATCATAAGACGCACCGCATAGGAAATGAAAATAGCAGAAGTGGTTCTTTGTTGACCTATTTTCAGTGAATATGGGGAAAAGAAAAGAGAGAGATTCGGTGGTGATGGATGGGTCGCTGAAAAGACAGTAAACCACATGATAAGTAAGGAATACATTGCATGGGAGTAGGACTTTGCCTATGTTGATCTTGCTTTGGAATGGAGTTTCGAAATAAGAATATGGAGGAGGACAATGACCATTTGACTGTTTTGAGAATGGTTACTCTGGTGAAAGTATTTGTAAGGACGGAATGAGGGTTGCTATGTGGTATCAAGCAAGTATGTACTAGAGATGAAGAAATGTTGTATTGAGACTTCACAAGAGAGAGTTATATTATGAAGTTGTACTAAATTCTGGGATTAGGCAACAAAGTGTTGTAATGAATTGAGTGGGGTGTAAACATCATCTTTTTCTTTCTGGGACGAAAAAGGTGAATAGCAAAAATGGGGTTAGCACATTGTATAGAAAATGTGCTAGCTCTATTTGGCGTTTCACTTCTTTAGCAGAGTAGTATTTTAGTACTTGCTTGGGCATTGCCAATTGCATTTACTGCGATTGCTGCAATTATGAGCTTTTTTTCCAGTACTTTGGGTGTGGTTTGCCCGGCATTATTTCCTATTGTACCACAAATTGCAGCGGCCACAGGAATTGATCCTGTTGTGTTATTTGCCTGCATTGTCATTGGTGGTCAATCATCTGCGATTTCTCCATTTTCGTCTGGAGGAAGCTTGGTTTTAGGTTCTTGTGCGACGGAAGAAGATCGAAATCAAATGTTTCCAAAGTTATTGTTCAAGGCCATTCCGATGAGTGTAATTTCTGCGATTATTTTTAGTGCAGTAATGGCTTTAGTTTTATAAGATTTTTGAAAATATAAAATTCATGGAAAATTCATGGAATTTGCCTGTGAGATAGGGGGGCTGTCACACTAAGGGATTAGTGTGCACCCCCCTATATTATTACACAAAAATTGTACCTTGAATGAGGAAGGATATCAATTTGAGTAAAATAAAAAGCCCTGAACTTTGTTCAAGGCTTTTCGATAGCGGAAGGGAGATTTGAACTCTCGACACCACGGGTATGAACCGTGTGCTCTAGCCAACTGAGCTATTCCGCCATATTGTTGAAATGGGACCTATAGGGCTCGAACCTATGACCCTCTGCTTGTAAGGCAGATGCTCTCCCAGCTGAGCTAAGATCCCTTGCTTCAACGCCTCATCAGTATATAATGAATTGTTTTAATTGTCAACAGTATTTTGAAAATATTTTTGAAAATATTTTTCAGTGGAAAGATAACCTGTTTTTGTGGTAAAATGAAATAACTACGATAAAGATATGATAAAGAGAATATGGAGAAAATATTGCTGATTTTTATTGTCAATCCAAATGCGGGCAGAAAAAAAGGTTCTCGTATTTGGAAAAAAGTGGAACGCTTTCTTGTGAGACGAAAAATTGAATATGAATGGTATATGACCGTGGAGTCTGGAGATGCAAAAAAGATTGCGGCAAATCTGACGAGTGGAATTAGTTATGGCAAAAAAGTGGTACTTGTCGTCATTGGTGGGGATGGAACAATCAATGAGGTGATCAATGGAATGCATATTTCTGACCATGTGACATTGGCTGTTATTCCAGCTGGAGTGAGTAATGATTTTGCAAGGGCACTTAAGATCAGAAAGAATCCGATCCGTGCACTCAAAAATATTGTGCAGAGTAAAGGTGAGGTAAAAATTGACTATGGCATTGTCAGCTATGGCGAGGGACAGCATCGAAGATTTGTTGTCAGCTGTGGCATTGGATTAGATGCCGCTATGGTCAATATTCGAGCAGAGAAGGAGAGACAGGAGCAAAAGGGAAAAAACACTCACTTGCCTATCTTTTGTCTGCGATAGCACACATCATATCTAGTAAAACAGTGGGAGGCTGTGTTATACTGGACGATGCAAAGAAGATGGAATTTAATCACATTGCCTTTGTTTCTATGCATATTCAGCCTACAGAGTGCGGAGGATTTCGATTTGCAGAGAAGGCATCAGCTCAAGATGGTCTTCTTTCTTCGTGTGTGATGTTTTCAAAAAAGAAATTGAAATTATTGAGAAATCTAATTGCTGCGCGAATGGGAAAACACCTCAATTATGCCGGTGTGCGCAAATATGACAACAGTGATATCAAGGTTTTATTGCAGTCACCACAATATTTGCACGCCGATGGAGAGGTACTTGGAAAATTTCAAAGTATAGAGGTCAATTGTGTTTCAAGTAAGATAAGGTGTATAATGTAATGAAAAGATAGATTGGAGTTATCGATGAGAATTGGACATGGTTATGATGTGCATCGACTGGTTGCGGATAGAAAGTTGATTCTCGGTGGAGTGGAAATTCCTCATTCACTTGGACTCTTAGGTCATTCGGATGCTGATGTACTTTTGCATGCAATTTCTGATGCACTTCTTGGAGCAGCAGCACTTGGGGATATTGGACAGCATTTTCCAGATACAGATGAGAAATACCGAGGGATTTCTTCCCTATTATTACTGCGAGAGGTTTCAGATTTAGTTAATTTGCAGGGGTTGATTGTAGAAAATATTGATGCAACAATTGTTGCACAGAGACCAAAGTTGCGTCCCTACATCGACATGATGCGGGAAAATATTGCAGAGGCACTGGGCATTGATATCTCACAAGTCAATGTCAAGGCTACAACAGAGGAAGGTCTTGGAATTAGTGGAAGTGAGGAGGGCATATGTGCACATGCGGTTTGCCTTCTCAGTGCAGTTTCTGATATTTCCTATGTACAGGCAAGTGGATGTGCAGGTTGTGGTGGCTGCAAGAGCAATGATTTTTAGGAGGATAAGATTTTGAAAATCTTTAATACATTGACAAGAACAAAGGAAGAGTTTGTACCAATTGAGCCGGGAAAGGTGAGAATGTATGTCTGCGGACCGACAGTTTATAATTTAATTCATATTGGAAATGCAAGACCAATGATTCTCTTTGATACAGTTCGAAGATACTTTTTGCACAAGGGATATGAGGTCAACTATGTCTCCAATTTTACCGATGTGGATGATAAGATTATTCGTAAGGCAAAGGAAGAGGGCGTTGATGCGGCAAAAATTTCTACTCGCTATATTGCAGAATGCAAGAAGGATATGGCAGATATGAATATTATGCCTGCGACCAAAAACCCATTGGCAACAGAAGAAATTGATGGTATGGAAGAGATGATTCAGACATTGATTGATAAGAACAATGCCTATGTCAGCAAGGATGGAACCGTCTATTTTAGAACAAAAAGTTTTAAGGACTATGGAAAGCTCTCTCACAAAAATATGGATGAATTGCAATCTGGTTTTCGAGAGATTAAGGTGACTGGAGAAGAGGACAAGGAAGATAGTTCGGATTTTGTTCTTTGGAAGCCCAAAAAAGAGGGAGAGCCCTATTGGGAGTCACCTTGGAGCAAGGGAAGACCAGGCTGGCATATTGAGTGTTCTGTGATGAGCAAGAAATACCTTGGAGAGCAGATTGACATTCATGGTGGAGGAGAGGATTTGATTTTCCCACATCATGAGAATGAGATTGCACAGTCGGAGTCGGCCAGTGGAAAGAGCTTGCCAATTACTGGATGCACAATGCATTTTTAAATATTGATAACAAGAAGATGAGCAAGTCACTGGGAAACTTCCGCACAGTGCGAGATATTGCAAAGAACTATGATTTGCAGGTACTCCGCTTTTTTATGTTGAGTGCACATTACCGAAGCCCACTCAATTTCTCGGCAGAGTTAATGGAGAGTTCAAAAAATGCCCTTGAGCGTATTTTAACGGCAGTTGACCGCCTAAATGAGGCCATAGAACATGCACAAAATCGCTCATTGACAGCCGAGGAGGAGGAAAATCTGACTAGGGCAGAGCAATATGTGAAAAATTTTGACGAGGCGATGGATGACGATTTTAATACGGCCGATGCTATCAGTGCAATTTTTGAATTGGTCAAACTTTCAAATTCCACAGCTTCATCAGAAAGTGCAAGGGCCTATCTTGAAAAGCTGAAAGAGATGATTTCTTCCCTCTGTGATATTTTGGGCATCATCACACAGAGAAAGAAGGAAGACTTAGATGCCGAAGTGGAGAAATTGATTGAGATGCGTCAGGCGGCAAGAAAAGAGAAAAACTTTGCACGCGCAGATGAAATTCGTGATCAACTCATTGAGATGGGAATTATTTTGGAAGACACGAGAGAGGGTGTAAAGTGGAAGAGAGCTTAAGTAAAATTGTAGACACATTTTCTCTTTCTGACATGGATGTGACTCAGCTATCCCCACTGGTTCTTGCCTATATTGGAGATGGCGTATATGAGTTCATTGTTCGAACTTATGTGGTCTTTCAGGGAAATCGACAAGTGAATAAGATGCACAAAGACAGTGCAAACCTTGTCAAGGCGGCAACACAGGCCAAGATGGTTAAGCTCCTTTGTGGTGATTTAATGGCAGAGGAGCTATCAGTGTATCGCAGGGGAAGAAATGCAAATTCGCACACGATGGCCAAAAATGCGAGTATGACCGATTATCGCCATGCAACAGGATTTGAGGCGTTGATGGGATATTTATATTTGTCAGGGAATTTTTCTCGAGCTGTGGAATTAGTTGATCTGGCGTGGAAGAAAATGAATGAAGTGAAGGGAGAAGTTAGTGGTAGCGAATGAAAATCTAATTGAAGGGAGAAATGCCATTATTGAGGCATTTCGCTCTGGGAGAACCATAGATAAGCTCTACATTCAGGATGGCTTAAAGGATGCCGCTGTACAGACAGTGCTCAGGGAAGCAAAGAAGAAAGAGGCACAAGTTTCCTTTGTGTCAAAGGATCGTCTCGATGCAATGAGTGAGACAAAGAAACATCAGGGAATGATTGCCATTGCAGCAGCCTATGCCTATGCGAGTGTGGAAGATATCTTGCAGGTGGCAAGAGAGCGAATAGAGGATCCCTTTATTTTTATTTTGGATGGAATAGAAGATCCCTATAATTTGGGGGCGATGATCCGAACAGCAAATTTGGCAGGTGCACATGGGGTGATTATTCCAAAACACAGAGCAGTTGGACTGACGGCATCGGTGGCGAGAACATCGGCAGGTGCGCTCAATTACACCCCTGTGGCCAAGGTGACGAATATTTCAAGGACGATTGAGGAATTAAGAAAAGAAGGTCTTTGGTTTGTATGTGCAGATATGGAAGGGGAGGTGATGTATCGACAGAATTTGACAGGTCCAATCGGTCTTGTGATTGGCAATGAGGGAAATGGGGTGAGTGAATTAGTAAAGAAAAAATGTGACTTTATTACTTCCATCCCAATGAGAGGAAATATCGATTCGCTCAATGCTTCTGTGGCGACAGGCGTGCTTGCGTACGAGATCGTTCGCCAGAGGATGTTAATAAAGAAATAGGAGAAGATTATGAAGACAGATAAGAGAAGAGTTGTGCTGGTAGGTTGTGGAATGGTTGGTATGAGCTATGCTTATGCCATGTTAAATCAAATACTTGTGATGAGCTTGTCCTCATCGATGTAGATAAGAAGAGAGCCATTGGAGAGGCCATGGATTTAAATCATGGTTTGGCGTTTTCAAATTCACATATGCGCATTTGGGCTGGTGAGTACATGGACTGCAAGGATGCAGATGTTGTGGTTATTTCGGCAGGTGTGGCTCAAAAGCCAGGTGAGTCAAGAAGAGATTTGCTAAAGAGAAATACGATTGTATTTAAGTCCATTATTGAACCAATTACAGAGAGCGGTTTTAATGGCATTTTCCTTGTGGCAACCAATCCTGTGGACATTATGACAAAGATTACTTGTGATCTCTCCGGATTTAATCCAAGAAGAGTCTTGGGATCAGGTACAGCTCTCGATTCCGCAAGACTTCGCTACCTATTAGGTAACTATATGCATGTGGATCCAAGAAATGTTCACGCTTATGTTATCGGTGAGCATGGAGATTCCGAATTTATTCCTTGGAGCAATGCGATGGTGTCAACAAAGTCGGTTCTTTCTATACTGGAGGAATCCAATGGTGCATTTAATCAGGAGCATTTGGCTAGTATTGAGGAAGATGTAAGAACGGCAGCCTATCGAATTATTGAGGCGAAGAGAGCAACCTATTATGGCATTGGAATGAGCTTGAATCGAATTACAGGGCCATCCTTGGAGATGAGTGCTCTGTATTTACGGTGTCTGCAAATCTTCGTGGAGAGTATGGACAGTGTGGTGTATTTGTCGGCGTGCCATGTATTATCAATCAAAATGGTATTCAAAAGATTTTGGAAATTTCTTTGACTAAGGAAGAAAAGGAAAAGTTTGATGCATCCTGTGAGGCATTGCGTGCAAACTTCGAGGAATTGAAAGAAAAGGAATAAAATGAAAAAGGAGGGGCTTGACCTCTCCTTTTTTGATGTTTAGATACACAAAAGGGGCTGTCAAAAACAGCCCCTAATAGGTAAGCTGACAACGGGAGTTGAACCCGTGACCTCCTCACTACCAATGAGGTGCGCTACCTCCTGTGCCATGTCAGCAAGAAACCTTATAAAGGATATCATAAGGTTTCAAAGTTGTCAAGTTAATTCCAACAATTTTTAGGAACGAATCTCGCCAACTGGTGTTGGGCGAACAGGGTCAAATACTTCAGATGCATTGAACAAGTCGCTCAATTTTTGATTATTTGGTTCGTTGATATCTCTCCACATTCTATAGCCGTCTAGGTTTCTGCGTCCCTGACGGAAGACATCCCCATTAATTTGTACCCAATACTTTGAGGAATCTACAGTACAGAAGTAGCGGAATCCCTTATCCCTTAAGTAGATATAGCGAGGATTGTCGTCTTTATATGGATGCCAGTCGGCAATATCTGTTCCAAATGGATAGAGGATGATGTCGGTTGGTCCAATGAGAGAAGCCACATTTTGATCCCATTTATCTGTATCCGTGACAAAATCTTGATAAGGAATGCTACCGAGATGGCGGTGTCCCCAACTGTGAGAAGCAAGCTCATAGCCGTCGTCTTTGAGGGCCTGAGCAATCTTTTTGACCGTTTCTTTATCTGCTTCAATGTTTGGATTCTTGCCCTGATAGGAGGCATCTGTTCGATATCCAAATACACCATTGTAACCTGTGACAGCGATAATCGCCTTTGCTCCCTTGTAGGAGAAATCAGGATGGTCTTTGACAAATTGGTCAAGAATTGGAATTAAGTCGAAATTACCTCTTTGTTTTGTTCCATCAGGCATATCCATTTCTGTTGTTGGCTTTCCATCATCGCCAATGACCAGACGATTGGCAAATCCATCTCCAGTCATATATTCATAGTAGCAAACATCATCCTGAGACATCACAATTGGCTTCTTTCCCGGTGGAAGAAGAATGTTTCCCTCTACCATATGTTTTGTTCCTGTTGCAGGGTCGTCCTCTTCGTGTGCAAGATCATGAATATGAACGAGAACATAGCCACGATCATATAAATTTGTAAAATCTTATTAAATTCGTTGATGGTTGTCATTACCTCATTGTAACCAGCAGCCTTTGAGTCTCCATCAAATGCCTTTGTGGCATCCCAAATCAAGGTGTGGAAAAAGACATGAGGGCAAGTTTTGACATCTTGTCGAACGAGGCTGGATTTGATGGTTTGATACTCATTGATCGCTGCACTGACTTTTTCATCAGAGGCAATGCTTGGATCACTCAATAGGGAAATGGCCCCATCATAGTCGTAACTTGCTGCGAGTGCAGAGGCACGAGCGAGGTAATCATCAATACTTGGTGCGGCTGTAGTTTCTGGTGCAACCGTTGTCTGTGCAGGTTTTCCAATATTTTGTGCAAATTGAGAAATAGATAATCCCCTCGCACGCAAGTAGCGAAATCCTGCATAGGCACCACCACAAACTATGGCTAAAATGATGATGAGAATTAAAATTTTTTTCCAGATACTGGGTTTGCGATTTCGTCTTCCGTGGCGACCACCGCCACCCATACCTGAGATGTAACCGTATTTAGACATTTTCTCCTCCAAATTCATTATGTTTTGTACATCATTATAAACCATATTCTATGGAAAGACAACTATTGTACTTTACTTTAAAATTTTACTGTGCTAAAATCGAATAACAATAAATAGAAGACGGAAAGGATTTTTCTTTATGAATAAAAAGATTAAGACAGAAGCAGTGGATCATTTGTTTCAAGCAATTTTGACACTGAGAAATGAAGAAGAATGTTATACTTTTTTTGAGGATGTGTGTACAGTCAATGAGCTATTGTCATTGTCGCAGCGATATGAGGTGGCAAAAATGTTGAGGGAAAAGAAGACCTATTTAGAGATTGCTGAACGGACGGGGGCTTCCACGGCAACCATTAGTAGAGTGAATCGCTCACTCAATTATGGAAACGATGGCTATGATTTGGTGTTTGAGCGCATCAAGGGTGAAGAGAATGAATGCAATTGATAATTATTTAAATGACCGCCAGAAAGAGGCGGTTTTTTGCACAGAGGGACCACTTCTAATTCTTGCTGGTGCTGGCTCAGGAAAGACCAGAGTGTTGATGCATAGAATTGCCTATTTAATAGAAGAAAAGCATATCAATCCTTATCAGATTATGGCGATTACATTTACGAATAAGGCAGCAAAAGAGATGAGAGAGCGTGTGGACAAATTAGTGGGCTTAGATGCCCAACATGTTTGGGTGATGACTTTTCATTCGAGCTGTGTTCGCATTTTGCGAAGAGAAATTGAACGGTTAAATTATAGCAAGGATTTTTCAATTTATGATACCGATGATCAAAAGACATTGATCAAGAAGGTGTGTAAGGAGCTGGGGCATTGATACAAAGCAGATTAAGGAGCGAAATGCCTTGAGTTTGATTTCTGCTGCAAAAAATGAATTAATTGGCTACGAGGAGTTTAGACAGAATGCCACAGGATATATGGAAAAGAAGGTGGCCGATATCTATGAGGCATATCAAAAGGCATTGCACCAAAATAATGCTCTTGACTTTGATGATTTGATTGGAAAGACTGTGGAACTATTTGAAAAGCATCCGGATATATTGGAGAAGTATCAAGAACGCTTTCGCTATATTATGGTGGATGAGTATCAGGATACCAATACAGCACAATTTCGCTTAATTTCTCTGCTCGCAGACAAATATCGGAATATTTGTGTGGTGGGCGATGATGATCAGAGCATCTATGGCTTTTAGAGGGGCAAATATTGAAAATATTTTAAATTTTGATCGACTCTTTCCTCACACTCAAGTTATTAAGTTGGAGCAAAATTATCGTTCGGATGGAAATATTTTGGCAGCAGCCAATGGAGTGATCCAAAATAATCTCGTGCGAAGACAAAAAAAGCTCTGGACACAGAAGGAAGAGGGAGCAAAAATTCGTATTGAACAATATGAGAATGCAGTAGAGGAAGCAAATCAGATTATTCGAGAAATTAAGGCAAATGCCAAGGAAGGAAATTACAATGATTTTGCTATTCTCTATCGAACTAATGCACAATCTAGACTTTTGGAGGAAAGATGTGTCACACTGGGGGTTCCCTATCAATTGGTTGGGGGTGTCAATTTCTATCAGAGAAAAGAGATCAAGGATATTTTGGCTTATTTAAAGACGGTGGCCAATGGAAGTGATGATATAGCACTTTTAAGAATTATGAATGTGCCAAAGCGAGGGATTGGCAATGCCAGCATTCAAAAAGTCAGTGCTTTTGCCAGTGCCAATGGACTAAGTCTCTATGAGGCTATCAGGGAAGTATCTCAGATTGCTGGAATGGGAAAGGCAGCAGAAAAATTTCAGGCATTTTCTTCTTTAATCGAACAGATTCGACAAGAAACAGGAAAAATTTCTACGCTTATTGAGCGGTTGATTGTGTTGACTGGTTACAAGGAATATTTAAGTCAAGAGGGAGAGATTGAGGCACAGGCAAGGTGGGAAATATCGAGGAATTGATAAACAAGGCGGAAGAATACACAGATTTATCCCAATTTCTTGAAGATGTGGCATTAATTGCGGATGTCGATCGAATGGATGAGAATGAAAAGCGGGTGACCCTAATGACTTTGCATGCGGCCAAGGGGCTAGAATTTCCCTATGTCTATTTGACAGGGATGGAAGATGGTCTATTTCCTGGAATTCGAAGCATTGCCTCAGAGGATAGAAAGGATTTGGAAGAGGAGAGAAGACTTTGCTATGTGGGGATTACAAGGGCAAAGAAAAAACTTTGCTTGACAGCAGCGAGGATGCGAATGATAAATGGAGAAACAAGATTTTTCCAACTTTCTCGATTTGCCAAAGAAATTCCCAATCAACTCATTGAGCAACATCTTTTGGAACGAAAAAATCAGGAAGTAAAGAAAAAAGAGCCACCAATCTTACGCAGTGTTTCTCACATTGCTCGACCATCGACAAAACCAAGTTTTGGAAAGGAATTTAAGATTGAAAAGGCAGGGCATCTAGAGTATATCATAGGAGATCGAGTAAAACACATGAAGTTTGGAGAGGGTACAGTTCTTACCATTGAAGATGGCGAGCGAGATTATACGATTACAGTAGAATTTGACCAATTTGGCATAAAGAAGATGATGGCAGGATTTGCAAAGCTGATTAAAATATGATATTATGTAGACACGCTTATATGATGAGCATAAAACTATATCGTGTATAGTGAAAGGACGATGATTATGGGAAGATTTGAAAATGTAGGAAAAGATGCACTTTCAAAAGTGGAAGATCTGATGAATGCTGCAAAGTTGAATGATTTATTGACAAAGAAGCAAGACGATGAAAAGAAGAAGAATACAATTCTTTGGGTGCTGGCTATTGTTGGTGCAATTGCAGCTGTTGCAGGTATTGCGTATGCTGTTTATAAATTCTTTACTCCAGATTATCTTGAAGATTTCGAAGATGATTTGATGACGATTTTGATGATGATTATTTTGCAGACGAGGAAGAAAACTAATCTTCTCGTCTACAAAGATTGAGGATAAAGTCCGTAATGCTTATGAACATAAGACTTACGGATTTTTCTATATTTATTTGGATTTGGAGAAAGTATGAAAAAGGGAGAGATCTCAATTGGTTTAGTGGGAGATACAGTATTTCCTGATAAGGGGTATATTGAGCGAGAAGATGGAAGAGTGGCGATCAAACATGCCATTGGTGGACAGAAGGTGGAATATTGTATTACCAAAAAGAGGGCAGGGGAAGCACAGGGAAGAGTTCTTCGTGTCCTTGAACCATCAAGTGTAGAAGACAGAGAAAATTTATGTAATTTTGCGGGGATTTGTGGTGGTTGTCTGTACCAAAGTGTGGGATATCAACATCAACTGGATATCAAAGAGGAACAATTAAAAAAACTTCTAAAAGATGAGGAATTTATCTGGGAAGGAATACAAGCAAGCCCAGCAGTAGAGGGATATCGAAATAAGATGGAATTTTCCTTTGGCGATAGCTATAAGGATGGACCATTGGCACTGGGAATGCACAAGAGAGGAAGCCACTATGATATTGTGACAAGCGATAGCTGTCAAATTGTACATATGGATTTTAATGTCATTTTGAGAGCAACACTTGCATTTTTTTCAGAAGCTGGTATACCCTATTTACATAAATTGACACACAGTGGATTTTTGCGGCATTTGTTGATTCGAAGATCAGCAAAGAGTGGAGAAATTTTAGTTGATTTGATTACAACAACAAGCTTTGGAAAAATCGAAGATCCAAATAGAGAAGAATATATACCACCGATTGATGAAGAGGCGAAAAAAATTATTAAAGAATGGAAGGATGTGGTACGAAAGCTAGAAGATGATGGTAAGATGGAAGGGAGAATTGCAGGCATTCTGCATACAGTGAATAATTCCTATGCAGATGCAGTCATTGACCAGGGAACGAGCATATTGTATGGGCAGGATTTTATTACAGAAAATTTGCTTGGACTTGATTTTAAGATTACACCATTTTCATTCTTTCAGACAAATTCCTTGGGAGCAGAATTACTCTATCAAGTGGCTGGAAGATATATTGGAGACACTCAGGGCAAGGCCGTGTTTGACTTATATAGCGGAACAGGGACAATTGCACAGCTTTTGGCCGGGGTGGCACAAGAAGTCTATGGTGTGGAGATTGTTGAGGAGGCTGTGAGGGCGGCAAGAGAAAATGCCCAAAAAAATGGCATTGACAATTGCACATTTATTGCTGGAGATGTGCTCAAAGTGATTGATGACTTGCAGACCCGACCAGATATCATTGTCCTAGATCCTCCAAGAGAAGGAATCCATCCCAAGGCTCTTCCAAAAATTATGGAGTATCAGGCAGAACGGATTGTCTATATTTCCTGTAAACCAAGTTCTTTGGCAAGAGATATTTTGGTTTTAAAGGAGGGTGGATATCATCTAAAGAAAGCTTGTGCTGTGGATATGTTTCCATTTACAGCAAATTGTGAGGCAGTGGCACTTTTTGAAAAATGAGATAGTAAAGATTGAAGGAGGATAATAAAAATGGCAACAATTATTGGTGAAGGCATTACTTTTGACGATGTGCTCTTGCAACCAGCATATTCAGAGGTGGTTGGAAATCAAGTCGACATTTCCACTTATTTGACAAAGAAAATCAAATTAAATATTCCATTTATGAGTGCAGGTATGGATACGGTTACAGAGCATCGCATGGCCATTGCCATGGCTAGACAGGGCGGCATTGGCATTATTCACAAGAATATGTCGATTGATCAGCAGGCTGAGGAGGTGGACAAGGTAAAGAGGTCAGAAAATGGTGTTATTACAGATCCATTTTTCCTTTCTCCAGACCACACATTAAAGGATGCGGATGATTTAATGGCAAAGTTTAGAATTTCGGGTGTCCCAATCACAGTTGGAAAAAAGCTTGTGGGCATTATTACGAATCGAGACTTAAAGTTTGAAGAGGACTTCACCAAAAAGATCAGTGAGGTAATGACAAAGGACAAGCTTGTTACAGCACTGGAGGGTACAACACTGGATGAGGCAAAGAAGATTTTGGCAGCAGCAAGAGTGGAGAAGCTCCCAATTGTCGACAAGGACTATAACTTAAAGGGATTGATTACAATTAAGGACATTGAAAAGCAGATTAAGTATCCAAGTTCAGCAAAGGACAGTATGGGAAGACTGCTCTGTGGTGCAGCCCTTGGAATTACGGCCAATGTATTGGAGCGCTGTGATGCCCTAGTTAAGGCCAATGTCGATGTCGTTGTGCTCGACAGTGCTCATGGGCATTCACAAAATGTCATTCGTTGTGTAAAGATGATTAAAGAAAAGTATCCAACTTTGCAGGTCATTGCAGGAAATGTGGCAACAGGTGAGGCGACAAAGGCATTGATTGAGGCTGGAGCGGATTGTGTCAAGGTCGGCATTGGACCAGGATCGATTTGTACAACTCGTGTAGTTGCAGGTATTGGTGTGCCACAGATTAGTGCAATAATGAGCTGCTTTGAGGTTGCAAGAACCTATGGTGTTCCAATTATTGCCGATGGAGGTATTAAGTATTCTGGCGATGTGACGAAGGCATTGGCTGCAGGCGGAAGTGTATGTATGATGGGATCCTTATTTGCAGGTTGTGATGAGGCACCAGGAGCTTTTGAGCTATTCCAAGGAAGAAAATACAAGGTATATCGTGGAATGGGATCAATTTCTGCAATGGAAAGTGGAAGTAAGGACCGTTACTTCCAGGCTGATGCGAAGAAATTGGTGCCAGAGGGCGTAGAAGGTCGTGTGGCTTATAAGGGATTGGTTGAAGATACAGTATTCCAGTTGATTGGTGGATTGCGTGCAGGTATGGGCTATTGTGGAGCAAAGGATATTCCAACGCTTCAAGAGACCTCAAAGTTTGTAAAGATTACTTCTGCGGCACTTAGAGAGAGCCATCCACATGATATTCAGATTACAAAGGAGGCCCCAAATTATTCTTCAGATAATTAAATCAAAAGTTGTTCCCATTGTCTGCGCAGCCATCTTTATGGTGGTTGCGCTGACTTCGTGTTCAGGTGAAAAAAGTAAAGAACCGATTGAAGAATCTGTATTTGCACTGGATACTTTTGTGACAATTCGCATCTATGACCCAACAAAGCAGAACGCCCTAGATGGTGCCATCAAGATGTGCAATGATTTTGAAGATGTGTTTTCATCTGACAAAGAGGGAGCACAATTGTATGCGTTAAATCATAGAGATCCAAGTGAGCAGGTCGTAAAAGTTAGCGATGACCTAGCTAGTTGTATACAGACAGCACTAGAATATTGTAAGAAATCAGAGGGTGCATTTGATATCACCGTGCAACCATTGAGAAAGTATTGGGATTTTAAATCTGATGACCCCGAACTTCCAAGAAAGGAAGATGTGGATAAAGATTTAGCCAAGGTAGATTATAAAAAAGTTCATGTCAATGGAAATGAGATTCATTTTGATAGCCCCGATACACAGATTGACCTTGGGGCCATTGCCAAGGGCTATATTGCAGATAGACTGAAGGACTATTTAGAAAAAGAGGGTGTGCACTCAGCAATTATTAATCTCGGGGGAAATGTACTTTGCATTGGAAAAAAGCCAGATGGTAGCGATTTTACGATTGGCTTACAAAGACCATTTGCTGATCGACAGGAGACCATCGGTGCAGTAAAAGTCAGTGATTTATCGGTAGTTAGTTCAGGCGTGTATGAGCGCCACTTTATTATTGATGGAAAAAATTATCACCATATCCTCGACCCAAAGACAGGATTTCCCTATGACAATGGTATTGTTCAGGTGAGCATTATTACTAAAAAATCTGTGGATGCCGATGCATTGAGCACAGTGTGCTTTTCGCTCGGGGTAGATAAGGGAATTGCATTGGTCAATCAAATTCCAGATACCTATGCCATCTATGTGATGGACGACTATTCGATGCGCTATTCTGATGGTGCAGAGAAATTGATACAAGAGGATAGATAGGAATGGATTGGAAAAAATATGTAAATCGTGAAACAATCAGTTACTTGATTTTTGGCGTATTGACGACAATTGTTGATTGGGCAGTCTATATGGCTTTTAAGGCTATGAATGTCAATTATCTGGCATGTACAGTTCTTAGCTGGATTGCTGCTGTTGTTTTTGCGTTTGTGACCAATAAGCGCATTGTGTTTCAGAGCCATGATATGTCGTTTTCGACAATTTTATGGGAGTTTATTGTATTTACTGGAGCAAGGCTTTTGACAGGAGCTATGAATGTAGCAGGAATGTGGCTTTTTGTTTCTGGGTTGCATCTTTATGATGTCTTGGCCAAGGCAATTCTTTCTGTTTTGGTCGTCATACTGAATTATTTTTTCAGTAAATGGTTTGTATTTAAGAAATAGAAGGAGTGATTTATGAAAAGCGAGTCTTGGTTTAAAAGAGCGGATGCTTTATTGGCGGCGTTTTTTATACCTGTTGCCATTATGATTTTAATTTTTGTGCAAAGACAAATCTTTCCATTTGGCGACAATAGTTTTTTGAGAACGGATATGTACCACCAATATGCTCCGTTTTTCTCAGAGTTTCAATACAAGTTAAAGCATGGACAGAGTTTGCTCTATAGCTGGGACATTGGTATGGGGGTCAATTTCTCAGCACTCTATGCTTACTACCTTGCGAGCCCACTCAATTGGTTGATCGTGCTTTATCCAAAGTCTTTAGTTATCGAGTTTATGACCTATATGATTGTGATTAAAATTGGTCTTTCGGGACTCGCGATGACCTATTACTTGCAAAAGCACAGTAAGAAAGAGGGGATGGGAACAGCATTTTTTGGCATTGGCTATGCACTTTCTGGCTATATGGCTGCATATAGCTGGAATATTATGTGGTTGGATTGCATTATTCTCTTGCCATTGATTGCCCTGGGATTGGAGCGACTAGTCAATAAGAAAAAGGGATTGATGTATGCGATATGTCTTGGACTTTCCATCACATCCAATTACTACATCTCCATTATGATTTGTATGTTTTTGATTTTCTACTTTGTGGCACTTTTGGTAATGCGTGGTGTGACGAGCAAGAAAGACTTTTTTATAGCAGTATTGCAATTTGGCTTTTTTTCTTTGTTGGCAGGAGGAATTTCGGCAATGGTACTATTGCCAGAAATTTTTGCACTAAAGGCAACGGCATCGGGAACATTTAATTTTCCACAAGTCTATGTCGCCTATTTTTCAATTATTGATATGGTGGCCAGACATATGCCAGGGGTGGAGACAGAAATTGGACTTGACCATTGGCCAAATATTTATTGTGGTGTGGGAATTTACTTATTTATTTTGCTTTACTTGATGAATAAAAAGATTTCACTCAAGGAAAAGGCGGTATACTTTACGATGTCTCTCTTTTTCCTTGCAAGTTTTGCCATTGATGTGCTCAATTATATCTGGCATGGCTTTCATTATCCGAATTCTTTGCCGGCACGCCAGAGTTTTATCTATATTTTCCTTGTGCTCTTTATGGCGTTTCGGGCTTATGACAGATTTCGGGCAAATACACTTAAAGAGCTTGGTATGGCGACAGTGGGAAGCTTAGGATTTATCTTATTGGCACAAAAAACGGTGGAGCAAAAGCATTTTGGCTTTGGAGTATACTATGCATCATTGATTCTAATTGCCATCTATGCTTTGCTCTTGTATTTGTGGAAGAAAAAGAGAATCAATGTCAATGCCTTAATTATTGCTACCTTGGTCATTCTAAGTGTAGAGATGACAGCCAATACAGGGCTGACGAGTGTGACAACGGTCAGCAGAAAAGATTATAAGGACGACAATGCTGATGTGGCCAAGGTGCTAAAGGACTTGCCAAATGATACCTTCTATCGCTTTGAAAAGGTGACAAGAAAGACAAAGGACGATGGAGCGTGGATGAATTTCCACTCAGTATCTCTATTTTCTTCGACGGCAAGGGCTGCATTGAGCGATTTTTCTAAGGAGATGGGAACGGAAGCTTCCACCAATGCCTATTCCATCACAGGAAGTACGCCACTGGTGGATATGCTCTATGCAGTGAAATATGGCATTTATACAGGGGAGAGCAACGACCCAAATGTTGAGTATGTGACACATAGCAATAATATCTATTTGTATGAAAATCCCTATACTCTGCCGATTGGTTACTTGGTTGGGCCAGGATTTGAGACCAGTTGGGACAGGACATTTCGCTCGCCTGCGGATGTGCAGAATAATTTGACACAGATTATTGGCACGAGTCCAGTACTTTTGGAGGAAGAAGGAGAAAAGGATGGTTCAACCTATACTTTTACAACCTCCGAAAAGGGCAGATATTATGTGTATATCAATGATTCTAGCATCAAAACAGTCAAGGTAAAGAGTTCAAAGGACAACATTGACCAGACATTTGAAAATGTAGATCGAGGGTATTTTATTGACCTTGGCTATGTCGATAAGGGCATCACCTATTCTGTCAGAAATGATGACAATAAGGAGATGGATGCCAGTGCCTATCGCTTTGATTATAAGGCATTAAAAGAAGCCTATGATATGCTCAATATTAGTCCATTTATGGTGACACATTATGATTCAAGAACTGTGGAGGGAACAGTGGACGCAGGTCCAGAAGAGGTATTGATGACCTCAATTCCTTATGATGAGGGCTGGACGGTCTATGTCGACGGTGTAAAGACAAAACCGAGGAAGGGGCTAGATACTTTCCTTGCATTGGATTTGACAGAAGGTAAGCATGAGATTAAAATGAAATTTACACCACAGGGACTTTACCCTGGTATGGTCATTAGTGGTGGAAGTATTTTGGTTTTGGTTTTGATTGCGGTTTTCTTTAATCGAAGAAAAAAAGTACTCGATACAAAAGAAGAGAACCATCAAGAAGTATTACAAGAAAATGCACAGAAATAGTACTATAGGAGATCGTTATGAAACTTTGGGGTGGAAGATTTACAAAAGAGACAGATCAATTGGTGTTTCAGTTTAATGAATCACTTTCCTTTGATCATCGCTTTTATCATCAAGATATCCGAGGCAGTATTGCCCATGTGATGATGCTTGCAAAGCAGGGAATATTGACAGAGAGTGATAGGGATTGCATTGTTGAGGGATTGAAGTCAATTGAAAAAGATATTGATGAGGGAAAACTCACATTTGCACAAGATGCAGAGGACATTCATTCCTTTGTAGAATCAAATTTGATTCAAAGAATTGGAGATGCGGGAAAGCGATTGCACACAGGTCGCAGCAGAAATGATCAAGTGGCTCTCGATATGAAATTATATACAAGGGATGTCTTGGATGAGACACAGGAGTTATTGACTGTACTTCTTGGTGAGATTTTAACTTTGATGAAGGAAAATGTTCACACCGTCATGCCTGGATTTACCCATTTGCAAAAAGCTCAGCCAACGACATTGGCCCATCATCTTGGTGCTTACTTTGAGATGTTTTTGCGTGATAGAGATCGGTTGAGAGATTGCAGAAAGCGAATGAATTTATGCCCTCTCGGTGCAGGTGCATTTGCAGGAACGACCTATCCACTGGACAGAGAGTTGACAGCAAAACTTTTAGATTTTGATGGACCGACAAGAAACAGTATGGATTCGGTGAGTGACCGTGATTATTTGCTTGAGCTTTTGAGCGATTTTTCTATTGTGGCCATGCACCTTTCAAGGTTGAGTGAGGAGATTATTATCTGGAACACAGATGAATATCGCTTTGTCGACATGGATGATACCTATTCTACAGGTTCATCCATTATGCCGCAGAAAAAAAATCCAGATATTGCAGAATTGATTCGAGGAAAGACAGGGCGTGTCTACGGTGCACTGACAAGCCTCTTGACCACAATGAAGGGAATTCCACTAGCTTATAATAAGGATATGCAAGAGGACAAAGAATTGAGCTTTGATGCAATGGACACAGTTCAAGGCTGTATTCGCCTGATGAGTGGAATGCTTTCGACAATGAAATTTAATCATCAAAGAATGGAAGCATCAGCAAAGGGTGGATTTACCAATGCCACTGATGCAGCAGATTATCTTGTGGGAAAGGGCGTTCCTTTTCGAGATGCTCATGGCATCGTGGGGCAGTTAGTTCTCTATGGCATTGAAAACCATAAGGCACTCGATGATTTTACCCTAGCAGAATTTAAGGCCATTAGTCCAGTATTTGAGGAAGATATTTACGAGGCCATTGGCATGAAGCATTGTGTAGAAAAGCGAGTCACAGTGGGAGCACCGGGAGAAGAGGCGATGCGTCAGGAGATTGCACAGAGTGAGGCTTTATTGTAATTTATGAAGAAGCTTCGGAGAAATGAAATTTTGTTTGGGCTTGTGCTCATTGCCATTTGTCTAGTGTGGCTTGGTGTGCGCGGGCTTGGAAAAAAGAAGGCAGATGTTGCAATTTTGACCTATGGCGACCACATTGTAGAGCGGTTGCCACTGGATAAGGATGATGACTTTTATGCCGAGAGCAACGGTTATAAAATTCATATTCAAATTAAAAATCACCGAGCAGGATTTGTTGACAGCACCTGTCCAGATCATATCTGTGAGCACTATGGAATGCTTGGAGATGATGGAGATATTGCGGTCTGCCTGCCAGCAAAGGCGACATTGAGTATTCAAAAGAAATCATAAGAAGAAGGAGAAAATCATGAAAAAAAAGTGGTTGATTTTGGCTGTGACCATGGCTATGACTGTGGCACAGGCCAACACAGCAATGGCAAGCATTTGGATTAAGGATAAGACAGGTTGGTGGTACCAGCACAACAATGGCTCTTATACAAAGGGAAATTGGGAAAAAATTCGTGACCGCTGGTACTATTTTAATAGCAAGGGATATTTGACCACAGGTTGGCAGGAGATCAAAGGAGTTTGGTATTATTTAAAACCAGGCGGTCCGATGGCGACAGGTTGGCAAAATATTGATAATAAGTGGTATTATTTCCACTCTAGTGGTCGCATGGCTGCCAATGGTTGGGTCAGTGGAAAATACTACATGGGCAGTGATGGTGCAATGTTGACCAATACAAAGACACCAGATGGTTACCAAGTTGGTGCAGACGGCAAGTGGGTTGACGCAAAAAAATAGGATAAAAAATGGGAGTGGTGCAAAATTTTGATTTTTTTCACCACTCCCATTTTCTTTTAAATCATTTTTTTCAGGTAAAAAGACTTCATCGAATTTTTTTCTTCACTTAAAAAAATCCAAGTTGAACACAGGCTTCTTTCAGGGAAATATTTTTCTTTATAGGCAAGTTTTGCCGTTTTTCGCAGCATTTTCATATCCAATATAGGGATTTAAAGCAGGTGACTAACATCAATGAGCGATGAAGATTGTCCTGCATCTTGTCTCTATTGGCCCGGATGCCCCTGCAACAATTTTTTTCTCAAAGGAGAGAATGACATCGCTCAATAGTCGCACAGATTGAAGAAAGTTATAGATGATGACGGGCATAAAGACATTGAGCTCGAAATTTCCTTGGCTAGCACCAATGCCAATGGTCGTATCATTGCCCATGACCTGAATGGCAACCATCGTTACTGCTTCACATTGTGTTGGATTGACTTTTCCAGGCATAATGGAGCTTCCAGGCTCATTTTCTGGAATAAAAATTTCACCAAGACCACATCGAGGTCCACTGGCCAAAAAGCGAATATCATTGGCAATTTTTAGTAAGTCACAGGCCAGTGCCTTGAGGGCACCGTGAGAAAAGACCAGCTCATCTTTTGAAGTGAGGGCGTGAAATTTATTCCTTGCGGTGATAAATTCCTTGCCTGTAAGCACAGAGACAGCTCTGGCTACAGCTTGGTCAAATCCTGCTGGTGCATTTAGACCTGTGCCAACAGCAGTTGCACCGAGGGCGAGTTCTCGCAGTGGTTGGAGGCTCATACGAATGAGTTCTTTATCTCGCTCAAGAGAGCTTCTCCAGCCACTGATTTCTTGAGAAAAAGCAATCGGTGTGGCATCTTGAAGGTGAGTTCGCCCAGATTTGACAATACCTTGATTTTCCTCTTCTAATCGAAGAAATGTGTTGATTAATTTGTCAATAGCAGGAAGAAGTTGATCTTCGATTTCTGTGACTGCTGCGATGTGCATGGCCGTTGGAAAGGTGTCATTAGAGCTTTGGGACATATTGGCGTGGTCATTGGGTTGGATGAGCGTCTCCTCAGCCAATTGATTGGCACGATGAGCAATAACTTCGTTGACATTCATATTGCTCTGTGTACCTGATCCTGTTTGCCACACCGCAAGAGGAAATTCATTTGCAAGTTCTCCAGAAATGATTTCATCACAGGCAGTGCAAATATAGGAAAAACGTTGGTCATCTAATTTTTGTAAGTCGTGATTGGCAATGGCAGCAGCTTTTTTTAAAATACCAAAGGCCTTGATGATTTCAGATGGCATTTTTTCGATTCCAATGGCAAAATTTTCAAAGCTTCTTTGTGTCTGTGCTCCCCAGAGATGATGAGAAGGAACTTTGACTTCGCCCATTGTGTCGTGTTCAATTCGATATTGCATATAAAATCCTCCTAGAATAATCGTTAGGAATATTATATCGCAGGGGGAGATTTTTGCAATCATTCAGCGAAAATGTTATAATAGTACTAGACTTTGGATAGGATGGGAAGAAAAATGAGACAAAATATAGGGATATTGGCGGCTGTTGACTCTGGAAAGACGACGCTGGCTGAAGCAATTTTATATCAAAGCGGTGCAGTCAAAAAGATGGGAAGGGTGGACAATCAGGATGCCTTTTTGGATCACTTTGCCTTAGAAAGGGCGAGGGGAATTACCATCTTTTCAAAGCAAGCAATCTTTCATTGGAAGGATTGGGAAATCAATTTATTGGATACTCCAGGACATATCGATTTTTCGGCAGAGATGGAGAGAACTTTGACTGTCTTAGACTATGCCATTTTAGTGATTAGTGGTGCAAGTGGCGTGCAGGGGCACACAAAGACGCTGTGGAAATTATTGAGAAGATATCATATTCCCACATTTATTTTTGTAAATAAATTGGATCAAAATGGGGTGGAAAAGGAGAATGTCTATGCTGAATTGAGAAGAAAATTATCAGGAAACATTGTAGATTTCAGGCAGAAAAAGAAGAGTGGTTGGATGAATTGTCGATGTGCTCGGAAGAGATGATGGAGGCCATTTTAGAGGAGAGAGAGATCACAAAGGAGATGATTTCTTTTGCCATTGCAAGAGAGGAACTATTTCCCTGCTACTTTGGATCTGCTCTAAAATTGATGGGAGTGGATATATTACTCGATGCTATTACAGAGTATGTGATCGAAAAAGAATATCCCGAAGAATTTGGTGCGATTGTATATAAGATTACCAGAGATTTTCAAGGAACTCGTCTGACACATATTAAGGTCACGGGGGGCGAGGTGAAAAATAAAATGGTGATTGGCGAGGAAAAGGTCAATCAAATTCGAATCTATAATGGTATAAGATTTGAAAGTGTGTCCGATGTTGGTGCGGGTACAGTCTGTGCACTGGTAGGTTTAAATCACACCTATGTTGGGCAGAGCTTGGGAGAGGACCACACCGCTATACCAAAGGTTTTAGAGCCAGTGCTCAGCTATGAAATGATTTTGCCAGAAGATATTGTCCCCAATATGGTGATGCCAAAGCTGAAGGAGATGGCAGAGGAGTTTCCAGAATTGCAATTGCAATGGGATGAGAAGGCACAGAGTATTCGTGTCAAATTGATGGGAGCAGTGCAAATTGAAATTTTACAAAACCTTTTCAAAGAGCGAATGGATATGGATGTGACTTTTTCAGAGGGAAGGATTGCCTATAAGGAGACCATTCAGCTGAGTGCAGAGGGAATTGGACATTTTGAGCCATTACGTCACTATGCGGAAGTTCATCTTTTGCTCGAGCCACTGCCTAGGGGAAGTGGGTTAATCTTTTCATCCAAGGTTTCTTCGGATATGTTGGCTGTAAATTGGCAAAATCTCATTTTGACACATTTAAAGGAAAGGGAACATAAAGGAGTATTAATTGGAGCTCCCGTCACGGATATGCGTATGACAATTGTGGCAGGAAGGGCACATAATAAGCACACAGAAGGTGGAGATTTTCGTCAAGCGACTTATCGAGCTGTGCGTCAGGGCTTTGATGCAGACAGAAAGTATTTTGCTGGAGCCCTATTATGAATTTCGCCTAGAGATTCCAGTAGTCAATCTTGGAAGAGCACTCAATGATTTAAATGCCATGTTTGCCAAATTTGATCCGCCAGAGACAGAAGGGGAGATGGCCAGTGTTGTGGGGGTGGCTCCCGTTGCTTGTATACAAAATTATCAGGCTGACCTTTTGACTTATACTAAGGGACAGGGACATATTTTTCTTTCTTTTGATCGCTATGATGAGTGTCACAATAGTGAGGAAGTGATAGCCAATGCGATGTATGATCCAGAACTAGACATTTCAAGTCCCTGCGGATCAGTTTTTTGTGCCCATGGCAGTGGTTTTTATGTGCCTTGGTATGAGGTTCCACTCTATCGACAAGTGGACAGTGGCTTGGGATTTTTTGATACAAAACCAGAAGACACTCAAGAAGTTCAAGTGGTTCGATCCACCTATGACGCCAATCAGGCCAACACTGAGGAATTGATGGAAATTTTTGAGCGAACCTATGGAAAGGTCAAACCAAGGATTGGTGATTGGGATCAATCGACCAAGCATCATAAGAGCACAGAAAAGGAATATGTCTATAAGGGAACAAAGAAGGTCAAGGAATATATGTTGGTTGATGGCTACAATGTTATCTTTGCTTGGGATAGCTTGAGAGAACTGGCCGAGCAGAACATTGATGCAGCTAGGGACCGCCTAATGGATATTTTGGTCAATTATTCATCTTATCAAAAGTACACTTTAATTTTGGTCTTTGATGCCTATAAGCTAAAGGGACATACAACAGAGATTATGGAATATCACAATATCTATGTTGTCTACACCAAGGAGGCAGAGACTGCAGACCGCTATATTGAAAAGACGGCCCATGAGATTGGACATAAGTACCGAGTGACGGTAGTCACCTCGGATGGAATGGAGCAGGTGATTATTCGCAGTGCAGGATGTATATTGATGTCTTCAAAGGAATTATTTGAAGATGTGCAGAGAGTGGAGAGAGAAATCCGAAAGGAACATATTGAAAGCCAGATGAGCAAGAAAAATTTGCTCTTTGATCAGCTTTCAGATGAAATGAAGCAAAAATTAGAGGATATTCGATTGGGAAAATAGAAAAAAATAGCCCCAAGCTTATGCTTGAGGGCTATTTTCATATCATTATTTTGAATGATCTGTATGGCAAGCGGAATGGCAACTGCCACAACTTCCGCTACAGCCACCACAATTTCCACCACAAGAATGCTTACCGTGTTTCTTGTCTTGGTAGATTACAAAACCTGCACCACCTGCACAGGCAAGAACAATGAGTCCAACAATTGCAGTAGCCATAATTTTTTCCTCCTATTCAACCACAGAACGATGATTCTTTGCTGTGGATTTTGCTGTTGGCTTTGCAGGGCGAACAAGCTGGAAGATAATCAGTGCAATCAAGATGATAGCAACTGCTGTTCCAATGCTGAATCCTGCAGCACCAGTAAAGACGATACCTAATTGATAAATAATTAATGAAATAACATAGGCAAAGATACATTCATAACCAATGGCAATCAAAGTCCACTTTCCAGAGCTCATCTCTCTCTTAATGGCACCGATGGCTGCAAAGCAAGGTGCACATAAAAGATTAAATACTAAGAATGAATAGGCAGCTAATGGAGTGATTGCTGCTTGCAATGCAGCCCAAATTGGCTGGCTGTTATCAACAAGGTCTTCTGCACTGGAGTGGAAGAGAACACCAAAGGTATTGACTACATTCTCCTTTGCAATAAGACCAGTAATGGCTGCAGAGGCAAACTTCCAGTCTCCAAAGCCAAGAGGCTTAAAGATATGGGCAATAACACCACCAACAGCAGCCAAATACTAGAATCCATGTCATCTGTCATTCCGAATGAACCACCAGCAAAGCTGAAGTTTGACAATAACCAAATTAAGATAGATGCCAAAAGAATAATGGTTCCCGCCTTTTTGATAAAACTTGTAGAACGCTCAAGCATGGAGCGAAAAATACTACCAGCGGTTGGCATATGATAAGGTGGAAGCTCGATAACAAATGGAGTTGTATCCCCAGCAAATAGAGCTGTCTTTTTTAACATAATACCAGAAACAATGATGGAAGCCATACCAACAAAGTAGGCACTTGGTCCAACCCAAGCAGCACCATTAAAGAGTGAACCAGCAATCAATGCGATAACTGGAACCTTTGCAGAACAAGGAATGAAAGTAGTTGTCATAACTGTCATTCGACGATCATGCTCGCTCTCAATTGTTCTTGATGCCATAACTCCAGGAACACCACAACCTGTACCAACAAGGATAGGAATAAAACTCTTTCCTGAAAGACCAAACTTTCTAAAAATTCTATCCATAACAAAGGCAATTCTGGCCATATATCCACAGCCCTCAAGGAAGGCGAGGAAAAAGAAAAGAAGTAACATCTGTGGAAGGAATCCAATAACAGATCCAACACCAGCGATAATACCATCTGAAACTAGGCCAATGAGCCATTTTGCACAACCAATATTTGTCAAGAAGTTACTCACACCTGGCTGAATAATTTCACCGAAAAGAGTATCATTGATCCAGTCACTGATTACTTTACCAATATTTGATATGGAAATATAGTAAACAACGAACATAATGATGGCAAAGATTGGCAATGCCAAAATACGATTCGTGACAATGCGGTCAATTTTATCAGAGAGTGTCACCTTATTCTTATTGCGCTTTTTGTAGCAACGATCAATAATCTTTGCGATATAGGAATAGCGTTCGGTTGTGATAATACTCTCTGCATCATCATCTTGCTCTTTCTCTACTGCGGCAATAATGCCTTCAAAGGTCTTCATCTGGCTATCAGGGAGAGAAAGTTGATTGAGTATCTTCTCATCTCGCTCAAAGATCTTGATGGAATACCAGCGTCTTGTTGCTTCAGAAACCTGTGTCAAGGAATCACCAATTTTCTTTAGTGCATCTTCGATTTTTGGGTCGAAGTCATGGAGAGACTTTAAAGTAGCTCCAGATTGTGCAGCTGCAACGGCCTTGGCCACAAGATTGTCAATTCCCATACTCTTTAGAGCAGAAATCTCAACCACTGGGCAACCCAATGTCTTTGATAGATTGTCAAAGTCGAGAATATCGCCACTTTTTGCAATGACATCAGCCATATTCACTGCGATAACGACTGGAATGCCAAGTTCAAGAATCTGAGTAGTTAGATACAAGTTTCTTTCTAGGTTTGTACCATCAATAATGTTGATAATAGCATTTGGTTTTTCATTTAAGAGATAATTTCTTGCAACTACTTCCTCAAGTGTGTATGGAGAAAGAGAATAGATACCTGGTAAATCGGCAATGGTAATGTCCTTATGACCTTTTAATTTACCTTCTTTCTTCTCCACCGTTACGCCGGGCCAGTTGCCGACATATTGATTTGATCCCGTGAGGGAGTTAAATAGTGTAGTCTTACCAGTATTTGGGTTACCAGCAAGAGCAATCGTGTACTTCATAAAATAAAAGTCCTTTCTATTCTACGTCAATAAGTTCTGCATCTGCTTTTCTCAAAGAAAGCTCATATCCTCTAACTGTTACTTCAATAGGATCACCTAGTGGTGCTACCTTGCGAATATAGACAGTTGCTCCCTTGGTCAGTCCCATATCCATAATTCTTCTCTTTACAGCACCCTCACCGCGGAGTTTGACCACAGTGACTGTTTCGCCAATTTTGGCTTCTCTTAGATTTTTCATTCCTTCCCCTTCCTAGCGGATCATAATTTTGGCAGCCATTTCTCGGCTAATTCCAATACGTGAGCCCTTGACATTGACAATCAAGTTTCCGTCAAGTTCACTGACAACGCTGATTTGTCCGTCAACAACGAAACCCAAATTGTTTAAATGCAATCGCATTTCTTCTGTGCCTGAAACTCGAGTAATGGTATACACCTCGCCAAGCTTTGCCATTAACAATGGCATATTGTCACCTTCTTTCTCTACCTAGTTAGTCCATACTAATTTACACAGATAAGTTAGCACAAACTAATTTTCTTGTCAATACTAAAAAGTATTGGACAAGAAAATTAGTTTGTTGTATAGTTAAGAAAGTACAGTTAGATTATACTAACCGAAGGAGAGAAGAGAGGTTATGGAAAATATTGTGCTTGCAGAGGGGATGAACTTACTCTACGCTCGCTTGCACGGGAAACATTTCTCTTATAGGGAAAAGGAAACGAGGAACTTAGCCATATTCTACTGCCTACAGGGGCGAATGGAATGGCTAGATGGAGATTGCATCTGTAGCATCGAAATGGGCGATTTATGGATAAAAGAATTGGAAGTTGGAGAAGAAATTGATTTGCGGCTTCCATTGGGCAGTGGAAAAACGCTAGCATATTTATTGAATATTGAAAATATGGAAACATTTTTTAAACACTTGCCAGAGGAACTTTCTTTATCTGGAGATTGTATCAAGGACATTCGGGGGCAGTTTTTGAAAAAAAAGAGCTGGGCACATATCAAGACAAATGAGACAATCCGTGCGATTTGGCAGCCATTGAAAGATCAGAAATCATTGGAAGAGCCTTGGAATGCTAAAATGTCTGGAACTTTTGGTCTATCTTCGTCATACACACCAGGTGGAAGAAACAAAAAAGAAATATTTCTATAGGGGACAGATAGAAAAAGTAAAGGGCATTCACGATCAATTGGTTGGCCATCTGGGACAGAGATTTACTATAGAAAAGTTAGCTAGGGAAAATGATATCTCAATGACAACATTAAAGGATTGCTTTAAATATCTTTTTGGGGCACCAATTGATACTTATATGCGCAGATATCGAATTCATATGGCCTGTGAGCGATTAAAAAATACAAAAGATGCGATTGCAGATATTGCGGAGGAAGTAGGATATGAGAGTCCCAGTCGCTTTTCGTCGGCCTTTAAGCGGATTGTTGGGATGAAGCCAAGTGAATACAGAAAACAATAAACCAAATAGCACAGTTTTTGTCTGATTCGCATATCGGTTAGGTTTTCCTTTATGTTAGGATAATGCCTGTAGAAAAAAATAATTTTTGGAGGTAATCACAATGATCGATGTAAAGAAGGTAGCAATATTTGTTGGTGGTACAATTTTTGGTTCAGCTGGATTTAAGCTCTTGTCAAGCAAGGATGCAAAGAAGGCTTATACACATACAGTTGCAGCAGCACTTCGTGTGAAGGAGAGTGCAATGGATACCGTGACATGTATTCAGGAGAATGCAAGTGATATTCTTGCTGAGGCAAAGGACATCAATGAGGCAAGAGCGAGCAAGGAAGTAGAAGTAGAGGACACATCCGAGGAAGCATAAAATGAAATGTAAAATCTTACACGAGAGTAAGGGAAGAATCCGCTTGCATATGGCGCAAAAGCAAATGACGCTAAGGCAGGCGGATATGCTTTTATATTACTTAGAGGCAAATGAAAATGTTTTACAGGCCACAGTCTATGAGAGAACGGCAGATGCGATTCTTTATTACAAAGAAGGAAGTCGCGATAAAGTCTTACAAGCACTATCAAAGTTTAGTTATGCCGATGAAAAGGTAGCTGCCCTTGTTCCAGAAAGACAGGAAGGGCACTGACAAGGGAGTATAAAGAAAAGCTGGTCATGATGGTGGCTACAAAGTTTGCAAGGGATTTATTTCTGCCAATGCCAATCAGGACGGTTTTGTTGGTTACTCATGCCATTAAATATGTCTGGAAGGGAATAAAATGCTTGCTAAGAGGAAAGTTAGAAGTCGAGGTTCTCGATGCACTTTCCATTGGTATTTCTATTGTGCGAGCAGATTATTCTACCGCAGGTTCTGTGATGTTTTTGCTTGGCATTGGAGAGTTACTTGAGGAATGGACACACAAAAAGTCCGTCGATGACTTGGCAAGAAGTATGGCTTTAAATGTCGACAAGGTTTGGTTAAAGACAGAAAATGGAGATGTTTAGTTCCAATTGGACAGATTAAGGCAAAGGATCTCATTACAGTTCATACAGGAAATGTCATTGCCATTGATGGAAAGGTTGTCAGTGGAGAAGCCATGGTCAACCAGGCTTCACTCACTGGAGAATCTGTCCCAGTAGCAAAGCGAGAAGGTTCTTATGCTTATGCAGGAACTGTGGTTGAAGAGGGCGAAATTGTCATCGAGGCCGAACAAGAAGTTGGACATGGTCGCTATGACAAAGTGGTTCAGATGATTGAGGATTCAGAAAAGTTAAAGTCAAATACAGAGAGTAAGTTTGCAAGATTGGCAGATAAGCTTGTTCCATATTCATTGGCAGGAACCGCTTTGACCTATTTGTTGACAAGAAATGTGACTCGTGCACTTTCTGTATTGATGGTTGATTTTTCTTGTGCACTCAAGCTTTCTATGCCACTTGCGGTGCTGTCGGCGATGAGAGAGGCTGGAAAGTACAATGCTACAGTAAAGGGTGGAAAGTTTTTGGAGGCCATTGCTCATGCAGATACAATTGTCTTTGACAAGACAGGTACATTGACTTTCGCATGTCCAACTGTGGCAAAGGTTATTCCTTGTGAAAAGAGAGATGCCAATGAGATGCTAAAAATTGCAGCATGTCTAGAAGAACATTTCCCACATTCTATGGCCAATGCGGTTGTCAAAAAGGCAGTAGATATGGGAATTTCTCATAAAGAAATGCATTCTGAGGTCGAGTATGTCGTGGCACATGGAATTGCAAGCAAAATTAATAATCAAAGAGTTGTGATTGGAAGTGCTCACTTTGTATTTGATGATGAGCATGTCGAAATTTCTAAGGCAGATGAAAAGATCTTGGATGCACTAGAGCCAAGGTATTCGCATCTATATTTGGCAATCGCAGGAAAACTTGCTGCGATTATTGCGATTGCGGATCCACTGCGCCCAGAGGCAAAGGATGTGCTTGCTCAATTGAAGGAGCTTGGCATTAAAAAGACAGTAATGATGACAGGAGATAATGCTCAGACAGCACAGGCGATTGCAGGGGAAGTTGGCGTAGATGAGTTCCATGCAGAAGTTTTGCCAGAAGACAAGGCTGCACTTGTGGAGCAGAGAAAGGCCGCAGGACATACGGTAATTATGATTGGCGATGGCATCAACGATTCGCCAGCACTTTCGGCAGCAGATTGTGGTATTGCCATTGGTGCTGGAGCAGCCATTGCAAGAGAGATTTCTGATGTCACTATTGCAGCAGAAAGCCTTGAGGAGCTTGTCATGCTAAAGCGGTTGGCTAATTTAATGATGAAGAGAGTTCATAATAATCATCACTTTGTCATTGGATTTAATGGAGCATTGATTCTACTTGGAACAATGGGAATATTGCAGCCAACAGTGTCAGCACTACTACATAATGCTTCAACACTGGGTGTATCTTTGGTAAGTATGACCAATTTAATAGAAAATTAAAATAAGATATTGACAAGGAAGGTGAACTTTGCTAGAATGTTGAAAGTTACTTTAAACAAGAAAGCAGGTTCGCCTCACCTTGGCACAATCGTGACCCGGGTTCATAATTTTGCATACCTTGGGTGTGTTTTTTTATGGCGGATGGTTTTCTATCGGCTATTTTTTTAGCGTTAAACATTATTTGGGGGGGTATACGACTATTAGCAATCAATTGATTAACGAACAGATTAGAGCAAAGGAAGTCCGTCTAGTTAGTAGTGATGGAGAACAGCTCGGTGTGGTATCCATTGCTGAGGCGATGGCAAAGGCCGAAGAAGCAGAACTTGACCTTGTACTCATTGCACCAACGGCTAAGCCACCGGTTTGCAAGATTATTGACTATAGCAAGTACAAATATGAACTTGCAAGAAGAGAGAAGGAAGCAAAGAAGAAGCAGAAGGTAATCGAAGTGAAAGAAGTTCGTCTTTCACCGAATATTGACACTAACGATCTGAACACAAAGATTGGGGCTGCCAGAAAGTTCCTTGAAAAGGGGAATAAGGTAAAAGTCACACTTCGATTCAGAGGTCGTGAGATGGCACGTATGTTTAAGTCGAAGTACATTCTGGATGATTTGCTGAGGCGCTTTCAGAGGTAGCCGTAGTTGATAAGCCTTCTAAGGCAGAGGGCAGAAGTTTGGTAATGTTTTTATCAGCAAAGAAAGTTTAATTGAGATATATTTAAGGAGGACAATCGTAATGCCTAAGTTAAAGACTAGCAGAGCAGCAGCAAAGCGTTTTAAGAGAACAGGAACAGGTAAGCTTGTAAGAAATAAGGCGTATAAGTCACACATCTTAACTAAGAAGTCAACAAAGAGAAAGAGAAATCTTAGAAAAGATATCGTAACCGATGCAACAAATGCAAAGGTTATGAAGAAGATTTTACCATATTTATAAGTTGAATAGTTAAGAGGGAGGATATACCAAAATGGCAAGAATTAAGGGCGGATTAAACGCTAAGAAGAAGCACAATAGAGTTCTGAAAATGGCAAAGGGCTATAGAGGAGCTAGATCTAAGCAGTATAGAATTGCTAAGCAGTCAGTAATGAGAGCATTGAAGAGCTCTTATGCAGGTAGAAAAGAGAGAAAGAGACAGTTCAGACAGCTCTGGATTGCTCGTATTAATGCGGCATGTAGATTGAATGACATTTCTTACTCAAAGTTTATGTATGGCTTGAAGCTTGCAGGTATCGAGATGAACAGAAAGATGCTCTCTGAGCTTGCGATTAATGATGCAGCTGCATTTACAAAGATTGTTGAAGCAGCAAAGGCTAAATTGGCTTAATTTCAGGGCGTGCCCATCAAAGCGATGGGAGCTTGAAAAGGTGACATTATAGAGTGAGGCTATAAATTTGGATTTCCAAATCTATAGCCTTATTTTTTTGTTAAAAAAATGGAGGAAGAGGAATGATTAGAGCTTTTCGAACACAGAGTGGATTGACAAGAGAGCTAGAAGTAAAAGATATAGACATCCCGGAGGGAGCATGGATTGAAATGACAGCACCGACAAGGGAGGAGGCTGAAAAAATAGCTAGTAAGCTCAATGTCTATGTGGAAGATATTTTAGCTGCAGTTGATCCTGAGGAAAAGAATCGTTTGGAGTTGAAGGAGGGGTATACCTTAATTTTGATTAGTATTCCTGTAAAGGGCAGTCACAGGGGGATGGCTTCTTATTCGACCATTCCGATGGGCATTATTTTGACACATAACTATATTTTGACGGTTTGTTCTGAGGACACGATGGTTTTGCGTTCCTTTAAGAGTCGACAGACGGAAGAGTTTTCGACAAAGAAAAAGTTAAGATTTGTTTATCAGATTATTTTACAAACTTCCATTTTCTATCAATATGCCTTGCGATCCATTAATCGAAAGCGTCTAGAATTTGAGGAAAATGTAGAACAGGTACACGATGGAAAAAGTTTGATTGCACTTCATGAACTTGAGTCGACATTAGTTTACTTTGCAACAGCACTTCGTGGCAATGACAAGGTTCTCAATCGTCTCACCAGATATGAGCGATTAGATCACTATCCTGAGGACAATGATCTTTTAAATGATGCCATTATTGAAAATCAGCAGGCCATTGAGATGACCGATATCTACCGTGAAATCATTGATGGAACAGGACAATTGGTCAGCTCAATTATTGACTATCGACTCAATGAGGTAATGAAAAGGCTGACATCCATTACACTGATTATGGCAATTCCAACAATTATCTCAGGTGTATATGGGATGAATGTGGACACTCGGTGGATGCCACTATCTTCTATACCATTTGGATTTGGAATAGTGGTCTTGATTATGATTATTTTTAGCGTCATCCTTTTAAATTGGTTAAAGAAACGAGATATGTTCTAAAAAAAATAGGCCGTGGTATACCACAGCCTAAGATTCGTGCAGAAAAAGGGACTTGAACCCTCAAGGTATTGCTACCACACGGACCTGAACCGTGCGCGTCTGCCAATTCCGCCATTTCTGCTTGCCGTAATAGTATAGGTGAAGTTAAAAGAAAAGTCAAGAGAATATATTTTTTTAAAAAATAAAAAAAGTGCTTGCATTATTTGAAAATAGATGATATACTCTTGAATGTCCTTAAGAGAGGGATATGCGGGGATGCTGGAATTGGCAGACAGGCTAGACTAAGGATCTAGTGATTGTATGATCGTGAGGGTTCAAGTCCCTTTTCCCGCACGGCAGAGAGCAGGAACGAGAGTTTCTGCTCTCTTTCTATTGATATCATAGTAAAAATTAATATTGCATATTTTCTTTAAGAATGTTATATTTAGAAGGTATTATTTTTGATTGCAATCGGTAATACACGAAAACTGCATTGAGAACCCAAGGTGGTGGATGACCGCCGTGTTGGCTAATGCACAGAGGGAGTGGATGCAGGAGAGGGTAATGCAGTAGACACATTTGGAAGTAAGATTTAGAGATGCCCCGCAACAGAATTGATCACTTTGTTAGTATTGTAGCATCAATAACTTTTATCACTGAATGTTGGTTATGCCTAGTATGAGTAGTATTGAGCTGTGAACTGCAGATGTTAATGAGAAAATCCATAGGCGGCTTTTGTTTCGCAAGTGGAGCAGGAGTAATACCCTTGTTATCATTAAACTACGCGCCATATCATTTTTGATATGGCGTTTTTTCATTTTCTGGGATATAATTAGGTAATGCTAATTAGGGATACCTAATTATATCTGGGAGGTGAATATGTTACTTGCACTTGTGATTGCGGCAACAGTATTGAAAAAGAAGGTCGGAGATCGGCCAAATAGAGAGAGAAAAGTGAATGAAAGGGATACCGCATGGGAGAATGTGCAGGAGAATCAGATGTGGCGTTTGCAGAGATATCGAAAAAGTGACAGGGCAAGAATTCTCAATGCACAAAATATTCAAATGGCGTGGGGCACATGGTCTGCGATGGAAGATAAGTTTTTTCGACTGAGCAGTGGACAATTTTTTAGAGCAGGTGATGTTATTGGAATTGACCGAGGACTGTATCGACATTTTGGAGTCTATGTGGGCGATGGAAAAGTGATTCACTACGCAGCAGATGATGGAGATTTTGGAAGAAATCCAAGCGTGAGAGAGACGACAATAAAAGATTTTAGTAAAAATATAGATGATATCTTTGTGTTGCATTTTCCAGGAGAGGGAAGGGCACCAGAGAAAATAAGAAAAAAGATGTCAAGACATTACAAAACAGAAAAAAGAGGCTTGTGTGACTTTTTATTTCGAGAAAAATATGAGTTGTTTTCAGCAGAAGAAACCGTAAAAAGAGCCTATCAAAGACTTGGGGAATGTGCCTATAATTTGACGAGAAATAATTGTGAACATTTTGCACTGTGGTGTAAGACAGGAGTTTCCGCTTCTAGGCAGGTGGATCGGTTTGTAAGTGAATTGGTTGGTATATAATATAAAAAAGTAGTATAAAAAAGCTGTCGAGTGTGACAGCTTTTTGTGATATAATACAAAAATATATGTGAAAAAAGAAAGGAAGGATGGACTTGTACTATTCAGAAGAAACAATTGAAGAGGTCAGATCAGCAAGTGATATAGTGGATGTTGTCTCTTCCTATGTGAAGATTCAAAAAAGAGGAGCCCAATATATGGGACTTTGCCCATTTCATAATGAGAAGACCCCTTCCTTTTCGGTATCGCCATCAAAGCAGATGTATTACTGCTTTGGCTGTGGGGCTGGTGGAAATGTCATCACTTTTATTATGCAATATGAGAATCTAACTTTTATAGAGGCACTAAAGTTTCTAGCTGAGCGTTCAAATATTGCATTGCCACAGAAAGAAGAAACACAAGGGGAAAGAAAGACTCGCAGTGAAAAAAATATTTTGTTAGAAATCAATAAATTGGCGGCAATGTATTTCTATCATCAACTCAGACAACCACAGGGGGATCAGGCCAGAGACTATTTGTTGGCAAGAGGATTGTCTGCAGAGGACATTGTTCACTTTGGTCTGGGATTTTCAAATAAAACTTCGGATGACTTGTATCGCTATTTAAAGAGCAAAGGATATGACGATGCTATTTTAAAGCAAACAGGACTTGTGACGGTGGAAGAGCGGGGAAGCAGAGATAAGTTTTGGAATCGAGTGATGTTTCCTATTCTGGATGTCAATAGTCGAGTGATTGGCTTTGGTGGGCGAGTGATGGGCGATGGAATGCCCAAGTACTTGAATTCACCGGAGACAAAATTATTTGACAAGAGTAAAAACTTGTATGGTCTTAATTTTGCACGCTATTCGAGGAAGGAGGATATGATTCTTTGCGAGGGATATATGGATGTGATTGCCCTTCAGCGGGCAGGATTTGTCAATGCAGTGGCTTCTCTTGGAACAGCACTGACAATTTCTCATGTTCAACTACTTCGTCGGTATGTAAAGCGGGTGATTTTGGCCTATGATTCAGATGGAGCAGGAATCAATGCGGCCAGGCGAGCAATTGGGCTTTTGCGGGAAGCAGGAATGAGTGCTCGGGTATTGAATATGCAGCCATACAAGGATCCAGATGAATTTATTAAAAATTTAGGAAAAGATGCCTATCAAGAGCGGATTGATCGGGCAAAAAATGCATTTTTGTGGGAAATTGATGTGCTTGAAAAAGAATTTGATCTTCATGATCCTGAGCAGCAGACGGATTTTCAGCGAAAAGTGGCCGAAAGATTGTGTAGCTTTCAGGACGGATTGGAGAGAGAAAACTATATGCAAGCTGTCTGCAAGGAGCATTTTATTGCCTATGAGGATATGCGTCGCATGGTCAATGGAATGGGGGCACAAGTACAGCTACAAAATGCTATTCAAAGTCAGAGAGAGAAAGAAAGAGAAAAGCATTCGATCGAGCGCAGGGAAAAGGAAGATGGAATAAAAAAGAGTCAGAGGCTTTTACTCACTTGGATGATTGAGGATGCAAAGGTATTTGAAAAAATTAAAAACTATATCTCGCCCTCTGATTTCATTGAGAAAATTTATCAAGATGTGGCAACAAGGATCTATCAAGATTATGAAAAGGGTGTGGTAAATCCCGCAGCGATTCTTGATGAATATATGGAAGATGAGGAGTTACAAAAACAGATTACAAGGCTATTTCATGCAGAGCTTTTAGGGGAGGTGACAGAGAAAGAGAAGAAGAAGGCAATGGAAGAGAGTATTTTGAAATTGAAGTTGGCCAGTCTTGACTTGCGTGCAAAGTCAGCACTCAGTCCGACACAATTTCAAGAAATTATTTTAGAGCAGGTACAATGGAGAAAGAAGGGAGTACATATTGAATAGTGAAGAAGGTGAGGCTGTCAAGTAGATTAGAAAGAATTGCGAGTATGGTAAAAGACAATGCCGTACTTGCTGATATTGGAACAGATCATGGATTTATTCCAGTGAAATTAGTTGATGAAGGGCGGATTCAAAAGGCCATTGCCTGTGATTTGCGTTCGGGTCCACTTGAGCGTGCCAGAGCTCATATTCGGGAATATGGATTGGAAAATCAAATTGAGACAAGACTGTCTGATGGTTTGTGTGAGATTGTCGCAGGTGAAGTGGACACTGTGCTCATTGCGGGAATGGGGAGGAGAACTCATTGTTCGCATACTAGAAGAAAGAAAAGACTTAAAAGAGGGCATAAAGGAGTATATTTTATCACCACATTCGGAGTGGTCACTTGTTCGCAAATACTTGTGGGCAAATGGATATTCCATTGTGGAAGAGGAAATGCTTTGTGAGGATCACAAATATTATATCATTTTGCGTGTGTTGCCAGAGCGAGATATGCGAGAAAAAACAGAAATCTATGCACTCTTTGGTGAGGATTTAATTCAAAAGAATCATCCTGTATTGAGGGAGTATCTTTTGAAGGAAAAAAAGAAATTTGTACAAATTTTGTCTGGACTAGAGGATGGCGGTGAAAAGCTAAATCAGAGAAGGCAAGAAATTACACATTATATCTCGTGCGTTGAGGAGGCAGAACATGAAATGCAAGGAAATACTAGAAAATTTAAATAAGATTATGCCAATGGAGCTTGCCATGTCTTGGGACAATCCAGGACTACTTGTGGGAAGAAGAGATTGCTCTGTAAAGCGGATATTGTTGGCACTTGATGTCACAACAGAGGCAATTGAGCAGGCGGTTGCTCTGGGGGTAGATTTATTGATCACACATCATCCATTGATTTTTTCACCACTAAAAAAGATTAATGATGAAGATATTTTTGGAAGCAGAATTCTTTCATTGGTTGAAAATCGTATCAATTATATTGCAATGCACACAAATTATGATGTGGCCATAGGATGTATGGGGGACTTGGCTGCAGAAAAAATAGAAATTCAGGGAAGACCACTGGAAGTCACAGGGCAGATCGATGGCGTGGAAATCGGTGTGGGAAAAGTGGGGAAATTAAAGAATGTTTGTACCTTGGAGGCCTTAATTGCTCATGTAAAGGCAAAGTTTTCACTGCCATTTGTCAGTGTCTATGGAGCAGAACTATTGGAAAATAAGCGAGTTGAGACAGTGGCTATTTCTCCAGGATCGGGAAAGGGGATGTATTCTTATGCAGTAGCAGCAGGAGCACAGGTTCTGATTACAGGAGATATCACTCACCACGAGGCACTGGATGCCAGAGAAGCAGGGATTTGTATTATTGATGCTGGTCACTATGGACTGGAGCATATTTTTATGGAAGATATGGAAAAGAAAATCAAGAAATTTATGCCAAGAGTTGCCGTGTACAGAGTGCCATTTGCCATTCCTGTACAAGTGAGGTAAATATGATTTGTGTGAGATACCAAGAAAAAGAAAATTTATTTGATGAAAATGTCACCTTTAAAGATATTGTGAATGAGATTTCTCCGGATAGCGATGCACTCTTGGTGCGCTACAATAAAAAGTTATATGAACTTGCCAGTAAAGTTACAGAAAGTGGAGAGATTGAGCTTGTCACCATAAGCCAAAGGCCAGGAATGCAGACATTGGAGCGAACGGCTTTGTTTGTTTTGATGAAGTCCTTTTTTGATGTGATGGGCAGGGAAAACATTGGCAAGTTAAAGGTGGAGTATTCCACAGGAAATGGTATCTTTATCCGTTTACTGGATGGGCTGAATATTGATGTTTCACTTCTTTTAAAAGTGAAGGAAAGAATGAAAGCGTTGATTTGTTGTCACGCAAAAATTGAAAAGAAAAGCCTTTCCACCACAGAGGCGATGCAACACTTTCACCAATATGGAATGCTTGACAAGGAGAGATTATTTTATTTTCGCAGGGCATCGACAGTGAATGTCTATTTCATTGATGGATTTGAGGACTATTACTATGGCTATATGGCCCCAGATGCCAGTTATATCAAAAAATTTGACATCATTTCTTATCAGGATGGTTTCGTTTTATTGTTACCGTCGCCAAGACATCCCAAAGTACTGACGAAGTTTCAGCCATCAGAGAAGGTATTTCAAAAATTAAATGAGTCATCACGCTGGGCAGAAAAACTTGGCTGTGCAAATGTGGCTGCACTCAATGAAGAGATTTCAAGGGGCAATACAACAGAGATGATTTTAATTTCTGAGGCAATGATGGAAAAACAAATTGGAGATATTGCACAGGATATTGCCGGCAAAGAGGGAAAGAAGTTTGTGATGATTGCGGGGCCATCTTCGTCGGGAAAGACGACATTTTCACATCGCTTGAGCATACAGCTGAGGGCGAATGGTCTTTGTCCTCATCCGATTGCTGTGGACAATTATTTTAAAGAGAGGGAGGACACACCAAAGGATGCGGATGGAAATTATGATTTTGAAATATTAGAGGCCATTGATATCGAAAAGTTTAATGAGGACATGACAAAACTTTTAGCTGGAGAGAAAGTAGAATTACCTCACTTTAATTTTAAGGTGGGAAAGAGAGAATATAATGGGGATTTTTTACAGCTAGGAAGAGAGGATATTTTAGTTATTGAAGGGATTCATTGTCTAAATGACCGATTGTCCTATAGTTTGCCAAAGGAGTCAAAGTATAAAATTTATATTAGTGCGTTGACACAATTAAATATTGATGAGCACAATCGCATTCCTACAGCCGATGGGCGGATGATTCGGAGGATGGTGAGGGACGCAAGGACTCGGGGAATTTCGGCACAGTCGACAATTCAAATGTGGCCTTTAGTGAGAAAGGGAGAGAATGAGAATATATTTCCATTTCAAGAGAGTGCAGATGTGATCTTTAATTCTGCATTGATTTATGAACTTGCGGTATTAAAGGTCTATGTCGAGCCACTTTTATTTGGAATTCCAAGGCAGGCACCCGAGTATGAGGAGGCCAAAAGGTTATTAAAGTTTTCTGGATTATTTTTTTAAATATTCCCGAAGAGCATATTCCACAGAATTCAATTTTAAGGGAATTTGTCGGTGGAAGTTGCTTTAAGGTCTAATTTGTGGTAAAGTAAAGTTCTTGAGTAAGACAGATGGTCGCGGCTACAATGCCGAAAGGTAGTAGGTGAGGAAAGTCCGGGCTTCGCAGGGCAAGATGCCAGATAACGTCTGGTGGAGGTGACTCAAGGACAGTGCAACAGAAATATACCGCCAGGAAACTGGTAAGGGTGGAAGGGTGGTGTAAGAGACCACCGCCCTGTGGTAACACAGGGGGATATGTAAACCCCATCTGAAGCAAGACCGAACAGAACGAAGGGCGGCCCGTCCATGTTCAGGTAGGTTGCTCGAGCATATTGGCGACAATATGCCTAGATAGATGACCATTTGATACATAACCCGGCTTACAGTTTTGCTCAAGGAAAAGAAAACAAAGGGATTGCGAAAGAGTTGATGTTCGCAATCCCTATTTTTTAGGTATTCATTTGATATAAGATCAATAGCCCCTTGAGCAATAAATCTTCTTCAAGAACAATCTTGTGCTTACAGAGTGGGACAATAAATTTAGCTAAACCGCCTGTGGCCACGACCGTTAATGGTTTGGTTAGTTCTGCTTCCATGGCGGATAAAATGCCATCTACCATTCCAGCATGGCCATAGAGAATGCCATTTTTCATGGAATCGACTGTATTTTTTCCAATCACAGAGCCTGCCTGATTCAAATCAATGAATGGTAGTTGTGCTGTGCGAGAGGATAAGGAATCGAGGCTCACACGAATACCGGGGTGGATAATTCCACCGATGTAATTTTTATTTTCATCTACAATGGTAATGGTTGTCGCTGTGCCCATATCGACGACTGCAAGGGGGAGGGGATACTCGTGCATGGCGGCAACCGAATCGACAATTAAATCGGAACCAATAGTCTCAGGATGATCCATTAAAAAGCCAAGCCCTGTTTTCATGTGTGTGTTGACACAGAGGCATTTAAGTCCTGTAACTTTTTTTACAGCATTCGTAATTGTGGTATTGAGTGGAGGTACAACACTGGATAAAATAGCTCCATCAATATCTTTGACCATGGTCTGGTGAATTTCAAGAATATTTTTGATATCCACAGCATATTCAAGATCTGTGCGGTTTCGATTGGTGGTAATGCGCTCTAAAAAATAGGTCTGTTGTTTCATCAATTCCGCCAATGACAATGTTGGAATTGCCCATGTCGATGGTTAAAATCATTGTGCATTCTTCCTTTCAGTTTTTTTCTATGATATAATGACTCCTATGTTATCATAGCACGGCTATAAATTTGTGACAATGGAGGGGCATATGTTAAAAGGAAAGACAGTGATATTGGGAGTTTGTGGTGGCATTGCGGCCTATAAGATCGCCAATCTGGCCAGTGCACTTGTAAAACAAGGGGCAGACACCTATGTATTGATGACAAAGAATGCGACCAATTTTATCAATCCAATTGCGTTTGAGACACTGACAGGGACATAAATGTGTGGTGGACACCTTTGACCGAAATTTTGAGTTTCATGTGGAACATGTTGCACTGGCGAAGAAGGCAGATATTGTGATGATTGCACCAGCAACAGCAAATGTCATTGGAAAGCTTGCAGGGGGCATTGCTGATGATATGTTGACGACGACAGTATTGGCCTGCCGATGTCCTATTCTTGTTGCACCAGCGATGAATACGAGAATGTATGAAAATCCAATTGTGGGAGAGAACATGGCAAAGTTGAGGCGTTTTGGCTTTTCATTTTGTGGATGCCGTGAGTGGGTATTTGGCCTGTGGCGATGTGGGAGCAGGAAAAATGCCTGAGCCAGAAGAGCTTCTTGACCATATTCTCTATCACATTGCCTATCAAAAGGACTTGATGGGAAAAAATATTCTTGTCACAGCAGGGCCGACGAGGGAGGCTATTGATCCCGTGCGCTATTTGAGTAATCATTCCACGGGAAAGATGGGCATTGAGATTGCTAGGGCAGCAGCTTATCGAGGAGCAAATGTCACTTTGGTGCTTGGACCAACTTCTGAGCGTGCACCAAGATTTGTGCAGGTAAAATCGATTACATCGGCGCAGGATATGTTTGAAGCAGTGACGGCAGTGTCAGAGAAAATGGATATTATCATTAAGGCAGCAGCAGTGGCGGATTATACTCCACTATCTGTGGCAGATCAGAAGCTAAAAAAGGGCGATGGAGATATGCAAATCCCATTGAAGCGGACAAGGGATATCTTGGCTTATTTGGGAGAGCACAAGACAGAGAAGCAATTTTTGTGTGGATTTTCGATGGAAACAGAAAATATGATCGAAAACACAAAGAAAAAGTTAATCAAAAAGAACTTGGATATGATCGTTTGTAACAATGTCAAGCAGGCAGGAGCAGGTTTTGGTGGAGACACCAATGTCGTGACCTTGATGACTAGAGAGAAGATGGAAGAACTGGAGCTGATGAGCAAGGCACAGGTAGCCCATATATTGCTCGATCGAATTATTGGAGGATTATAAAGTGAATTTTAATGAAATTAAAAAGAGAAGAACATTTGCCATTATCAGCCATCCAGATGCTGGTAAGACGACATTGACGGAGAAGTTTTTGCTCTATGGTGGAGCAATCAATCTTGCAGGAAGTGTCAAGGGAAAAAAGACAGCAAAGTATGCGGTCAGCGACTGGATGGAAATTGAGAAGGAGAGAGGAATCTCCGTTACTTCTTCAGTAATGCAATTTAATTATGAGGGATATTGCATCAATATTTTGGACACACCAGGACATCAAGATTTCTCTGAGGACACTTACCGAACATTGATGGCGGCAGATTCTGCGGTGATGGTTATTGATGCCAGCAAGGGTGTGGAGGCCCAGACCATTAAGCTCTTTAAGGTGTGTGTGATGCGACATATTCCAATCTTTACGTTTTATCAATAAGCTCGACCGAGAGGCAAGAGATCCATTTGAGTTGATGGATGAAATTGAGGAAGTTCTTGGCATTCGTACTGCCCAATTAATTGGCCAATTGGATGTGGAAAGAATTTTAAGGGAGTCTATGACCGCCACACAAAGAAGATTACTACATTTACAGCAAGTGCGTCGGGAATGAAGGAAGTAGAATCTAGAGAAATCGATATTGACGATGATGGTGTGGAAGCCGCCATTGGAGCGGACTATCAGGCTCAGTTGAGTGATGAGATTGAGCTTCTTGATGGTGCGAGCGATGAATTTGATCAAGAGAGAGTCAGCAATGGAGAACTTTCTCCTGTCTTTTTTGGATCGGCACTCACCAATTTTGGTGTGGAGACTTTTCTTGAGCACTTTTTAAGTATGACTACGCCACCATTGGCTAGAAAGACAAAAGATGGTCTTGTTGATCCGATGAAAGATGAGTTTTTCTCTGCCTTTGTCTTTAAGATTCAGGCCAATATGAATAAGGCACACAGAGATAGAATTGCATTTATGCGTATTTGTTCGGGTGAATATCATGCAGGAATGGAAGTGACGCATATTCAAGGGGGAAAGAAAATGCGTCTGAATCAATCGACTCAGATGATGGCTGATGAGAGAAAAATTGTAGACACGGCTTATGCAGGAGACATTATCGGACTCTTTGATCCAGGCATTTTTTCTATTGGAGATACTTTGACGGATGGACCGACAAATACAGAGTTTGAGGGAATTCCAACATTTGCTCCTGAACATTTTGCCAGAGTTCGCCAGATGGACACAATGAAGAGAAAGCAATTTTTAAAGGGTGTCTATCAAATTGCCCAAGAGGGTGCTATACAGATTTTTCAAGAGTTTAACACAGGGATGGAGGAGATTATTGTGGGCGTTGTCGGTGTCCTTCAATTTGAGGTCTTGACCTATCGTCTACAAAATGAGTACAATGTAGAGGTGAAACTCGAGAGATTGCCATACGAACATATTCGCTGGATTGAAAATCCTTCAGAGATTGATGTCAATAAGATTCAGGGAACAAGTGATATGAAGAAAAATTAAGGATTTAAAGGACAATCCATTGTTAATCTTTATCAATCCTTGGAGCATTCGTATGGTGGAGGAGAGAAATCCTGACTTAAAGTTGAGCGAGTTTGGCAAAAACTAAGATGGAGGAAGTAATGACAATGTATAGAGAAGAAATTGAACGCTATATTGATGCCCATACACAGGAAATGTTAGAAGACATCAAAAGTATTTGTGCCATTGATAGTCAAAGGAGTGCGTACAAAGAGGGAATGCCATTTGGAGAAGGACCTGCAAAGGCTTTGGGTGTTGCCCTTGAGATGGCTGAAAAATATGGCTTTTTTGTTTGCAACTATGATAATTTTGCAGGGGCTATTGATCTTTTTCAGGACAAAGAAAGCAATTGGATATTTTGGCTCATCTTGATGTTGTGCCAGAGGGCGAAGGGTGGACAGAAACAGAGCCATTTGTTCCTGTGATTAAGGGAGACAAAATCTTTGGTCGAGGAACTTCAGACGATAAAGGACCAGCTATTGCTGCATTGTACGCAATGCGTGCGGTAAAGGAGTTAAATCTTCCTGTCAGCAAAAATGTGCGATTGATTTTGGGAACTGATGAGGAAACAAATAGTGAGTGCATTGAGCACTACTATGAGTTTGAAAAGGAAGCACCAATGACCTTTACACCAGATGGAGAGTATCCTGTAGTTAATATTGAAAAGGGAAGATTGCCAGGACATTTTGTGGGCCGATTTGGAAGAGAGCACTGTGAGAAGGATTTGGTTTCTATTCATGCAGGCACAAAAATCAATGTCGTTCCACCAAAGGCAAAGGCGGTCATTTCTGGGTTTGCACTAAAGGATGTCGAGCCTGTGGCTGATGAGGTGACAAAGGAAGTTGGCATTCGTTTCGAGTTTGATCTTGCCAATGGATTTGAGATTACGGCTATGGGAGAAAATGCCCATGGATCAACACCAGAGCATGGAAATAATGCCCTCACAGGCCTGTTGATGCTCATTGATCGATTGGATTTTGGTGAGAACAAAAAAGTAAAGACCATTAAAGATTTGTATCATTTAATGCCACACAATGACTTTGGTGGAGAGGGGCTTGGCATTGCCGTCGAGGATGAAAAAAGTGGTGCATTGACATTGGCCTTTTCAATGCTTTCCTTGGAAGACCATATGCTCGAAGGCTTTTTTGATGCTCGTGTACCAGTGAGTGGAGATGCAAAACAGATTTTGGAAGTATGTCACAAAAAGTTTAAGAGTATTGGACTTGAATTTACCAATGACCACATGGTACCACCCCATGAGGTGGACGAAAATTCCGAATTTGTGCAGACACTTCTTCGTGTGTATAGTGAGTATACAGGACAAAAGGGAGAGTGCATTGCCATTGGTGGAGGAACCTATGTGCACAACATAAAGAATGGTGTGGCCTTTGGTGCCGTAATGCCAGGAACAGATACAAGGATGCATGGAGCAGATGAATTTGCTGTAATCTCTGAGCTTGTGGTGACTGCAAAGATTATTGCACAGTGCATTGTGGATTTGTGCCACTAGTGGGAGGAGAATGAAATCAATTATTAAAATTGAACATATGTTCAAAAGCTTTCAGACGGCCAATGGTTCGGTGACAGCTCTTAGGGATATCAATTTGGATATTGCTCACGGGGAGATTTTTGGAATTATTGGTCTGTCTGGTGCGGGAAAATCAACACTTGTTCGTTGTATCAACTATTTGGAGGAGCCAACAGAGGGTGATGTGCTCTTTGAGGGAGTGCCGCTGGGAAAGATGAAGAAAAAAGAGCTTCGCATGGCGAGACAGTCGATGGGAATGATTTTTCAGCAATTTAATTTGCTCGAGCAAAGAAATGTCTTAAAGAATGTCTGCTTTCCGCTGGAGCTTGCGGGAATAAAGAAGGTTGTTGCAGAAAAGAGAGCGAAGGAGCTTTTGGCTATTGTGGGACTCGAAAATCGAATGAAGGCCTATCCTGCACAGCTTTCTGGCGGACAAAAGCAACGTGTGGCCATTGCCAGAGCTATTGCCACAAATCCCAAGGTATTGCTCTGTGATGAGGCGACTTCAGCACTTGATCCAAATACAACAAAGCAAATTTTGGAATTATTAAAGGACATCAATCAAAAAATGGGGATTACGGTCATTATTATTACCCATGAGATGAAGGTCATTGAGAGTGTGTGTGACCGTGTGGCGATTATTGCAGACAGTCGCATTGCAGAGGTTGGAGAGGTGTCAAAGGTTTTTGCAGATCCTCAATCTGATGTTGGAGGCAATTGATTGTTGGAGAGACCTTGCCAAAGACAATGCCTGAAGGTGGAAAAGTTATTCGCATTATTTTTGATGGGCGCAGTTCATTTGAACCAATGATTGCGAATATGGTTCTTAGTAGTGGGGTGCCTGTCAATATTTTGGGAGCATCGACAAAAAATATTCAGGGAATTTCGAGCGGTCAAATGGTGATTCAATTGCCAAAGGACCCTGTTCAGTCAAATAAAATTTTGTTTTATTTGACAAGTAATAATGTCTTATTTGAGGGGGTGAGTGAGAGTGAACTTAGATCCACAGACCACAAGCATGATTATTAAGGGATTGCAAGAAACAATCTATATGGTCGTTCTGTCTTCTGTATTATCTTATGCTATTGGAATTCCACTGGGCATTTTCCTTGTGGTGACGGATAAAAATGGAATACGACCACTACCTTTTTTCAATATGATTGTGGGCGTGCTCATCAATTTATTGCGTGCAGTGCCATTTATGATTTTGCTGATTATGGTTTTGCCGTTTACAAGAGCCTTGGTGGGAACAACCATTGGTGCAAAGGCGGTCATTCCACCGCTGGTCATTGCCGCAGGCCCATATATTGCTAGAATGGTAGAGTCTTCTTTAAAGGAAGTGGATGCTGGTGTGATTGAAGCAGCAAAATCCATGGGGGCATCGACTTGGCAGATTATTGTTAAAGTTTTGATTCCAGAGTCAAAGCCATCATTGATGATCGGGGCGGCCATTTCCATGACAACCATTTTAGGATATTCTGCAATGGCAGGATTTACTGGTGGTGGTGGACTGGGCACCATTGCGATTAACTATGGATATTACCGCTATGAAACAGAGATGATGTTGATTACCGTGGTGATGATGGTCATTATTGTCCAGATTATTCAGGAATTTTGGACAATTTTTGCAAAGAAAACAGATAAGAGAATTCGATAATAATCGATTATGGAGGGAAAATATGAAAAAGAGATGGTTATGGTTGGCAACAAGTTTATTAGCTGTGGGACTTTTGGCAGGTTGTGGTCAAAAGGCTTCAAATGGATCAAGCTCAGCAGATACATCAAATTCATCCACAGCTTCAACAGTAGCAGGAAAGAGTGACAAGGCAAAGACGATCAAGGTCGGAGCAAGTCCTTCTCCTCATGCAGAGATTTTGGAAGAGGCAAAGAAAGTCTTGGCTGAAAAGGGATATAATCTTGAAATTGTACAATACACAGATTATGTTCAGCCAAATAAGGCATTGGAATCAAAAGAAATTGATGCCAATTACTTCCAGCACAAGCCATATCTTGATGAGTTTAATCAAAAGTATGGAACGCACTTAGTTGCAGCAGGAACCGTACACTATGAGCCATTTGGCATCTATGCAGGAAAGACAAAGACATTGGATGCACTAAAGGATGGGGCAAAGATTGCCGTTCCAAATGATGTGACCAACGAGGCAAGAGCACTTCTTTTATTGCAGGCACAGGGACTAATTAAGTTAAAAGATGGAGCAGGTCTTACAGCAACAAAGCAAGATATTGTAGAAAATAAGAAGAACCTCGATTTGTATGAGGTGGAAGCTGCACAATTGCCAAGATCATTGCAAGATGTTGACCTTGCTGTAATCAATGGAAATTATGCCATTGAGGCAGGACTTAAGGTGAGCGATGCATTGGCAACAGAGAAGGCCGATTCTGAAGCAGCAATTACCTATGCCAATATCATTGCTGTACGCGAGGGCGATGAAAAGAGTGAGGCGACCAATGCACTTTTGGATGCTGTTCGAAGTGATGATGTAAAGAAATTTATTGAGACAAAGTATAACGGATCAGTTGTGCCAATGTTTTAGTTGAGGGACGGCCATATCAGTGCGACTGGTATGGCTGTTTTATTTTTGAAGGGCTAACAACTGTTAAGAGTAATTTATAAAAAATTATAAATATGTGTTGATTTTTATAAGTTTTAATGATAGAATAAAATATAAATATTGAAAAGGAGGCTTTTAAGAACTTTAATTATGAGTAAATACTATTCTATCAGAGAATTTTTCAAGAATTTTTAGGAGTATCAGCCCAAACACTTAGAAATTGGGATGCAAACGGTAAACTTCATCCACATCATGTGTCTAGTAATGGATACAGATATTATTCTCATGAACAATTAAATCAGGTTATGAATATAAAATCTGATTTGAATAGAATTGTCATTGGATATTGCAGAGTTTCAAGCAATAAACAAAAAGATGATTTAGAAAGACAAATAGAGAATATGAAGCTGTATCTAAATGCTCAAGGAAACCTTATGAAATAATTTCGGATATAGGTTCTGGAATTAATTATAAGAAAAAGGGTTTAAGAGAATTAATTAAACGTATATCTCAAAAATAAAGTGGAAAAAAAGTTGTAGTTCTTTACAAAGACAGACTACTAAGATTTGGATTTGAATTAGTTGAATATGTTGCAAGTTTATATAATTGTGACATAGAAATAATTGATAATACAGAAAAAAATCAGAACAGCAAGAGCTTGTAGAAGATTTAGTTCAAATTATCACAGTTTTTTTAGTTGTAAATTACAAGACAAACGTGCTAATAAAGCTAGAGAATTAGTAAATGAATTAATTGAGGTTGACAGTGAAAAAAATGATAAAAATCAATAAAAAAATCAGACTATACCCAAATAATAAACAGATTACTAAACTATTTCAATATGCTGGATGTGCGAGATTTGCTTACAATTGGGCTATTGCAAAGGAACAAGAGAACGATAAGCAAAAAAATAAATTCTTATCGGATAATGAATTACGAAAAGAATTTACACAGCTAAAAGAAACTGCCAGAGTATAGATGGTTAAATGAAGTAAGTAATAATGTAACAAAAGCAAGCAATCAAAGATGCTTGTAATGCCTATAAAAAAATTTTTTTCAAAGGGCAATGCAAATATCCTAAATTTAAAAGTAAAAAGCATTCAACTCCTTCTTTTTATCAAGATACTGGTAAAATTCAGTTTACAGATACTCATGTAAAAGTCGAAGGATTTTCAATGAGTAAAAGACGAAATAAACAAAAAAATTGAATTGGATTAGACTTTGTGAAAAAGAAAGAATACCAATTAACTGTAAATACTTAAATCCACGCTTTACATATGATGGATTGTATTGGTATGTATCCATTGGAATTGAAGTAGATGACAATAATAATCTTCCATCAAATGATGGTGTCGGAATTGATTTAGGTATTAAAAAAACTTAGCAGTTTGTTCTGATGGAAATACTTATAAGAACATAAATAAAACACAAAAAAAGTAAGAAAAAAATAGAAAAAGAAAAAAACGCAGGTTACAGCGTTCAATATCAAGAAGATATGAGAAAAAAATAAGAAAGGAGGCAGTTATTGTAAAACAAGTAACATAATAAAAAGAGAAAAAGAACTTTTAAAAGTAATAAAACGATTAACAAATATTCGTCAAAACTACTTACATCAGACAACATCTGAAATCATAAAAGCGAAAACCAAGTTTTATCTGTATGGAAGATTTGAATGTAAGTGGAATGATGAAAAATAAGCATTTATCCAAAAGCAGTACAACAACAATGCTTTTTATGAATTTAGAAAAGCAGATTGAGTATAAGTCTAAGTGGAATAATATTTCAGTCATTATAGCAGACAGATTCTTTTCCAAGTTCTAAACTATGTAGTTGTTGTGGAAATATTAAAAAGATTTGAAACTGTCTGACAGAATTTATAAATGTGAATGTGGAAACATCATAGATAGAGATTTTCAAGCAAGTTTGAATCTAAAAGCAGTATGGAGAGAATGTTTTAAAACAATCTGTAGTGTAACACTTTAAAGTTATTACAGATATGTACCGAACGTTAATCGGGAATTGACGCCTACGGAGAGTACAAGAACTTGTAATTAGTATTTGAATTTATTCAGTATGAAAGCATACTCGATGAAGTAGGAATGAAACATAAAAGTTTATTAGCTTTTTATAAGTTTTCAGTAACGGAAATGATGGACAATTATCAAGAGAGATTAAAGAAGGAAATTATAGAGATTATGGGCGTGGATAGCCCGACTGGTTTTACGCAGGCAGTGAGCAAGGTATTGACGAATCAACTGGCAGAGATGGGATACCAATACACCGTGGGCAATCTTGGAAATATTATTGTGACTGTTGATGGAAGAGATAATTCAAAGACAGTCGGTTTTTCTGCCCATTTGGATACTCTGGGCTTAATGGTTCGTTCCATTACGCCAGAGGGGGAACTTCGATTTGTTCCTGTAGGTTCTCCGCTTGTGCCAAGCCTCGACGGAGAGTATTGTAAGATTTATACCCGAGATGGAAGAGTCTACACAGGAACCATTCTTTCGCTTTCGCCATCAAAGCACACATTTAAGGATGCCACAGATAGATTGCGTGTGCCAGAAGAGATGTCCATTCGCATTGACGAAGAGGTGGATTGTGCAGAAGATGTGCGAGCACTGGGGATTGCTGTGGGAGATTTTATCTGCTATGATCCAAAGACCGTCATTACAGAGAGCGGATTTTTAAAGTCAAGATTTATTGACGACAAAGCCTGTGTCTGTCTTGAAATGGTTCTTCTAAAGTATTTAAAGGATAAGCAAGTCAAGCCGAAGTACAAGACGCATTTCTGCTTTTCTGTGCACGAAGAAATTGGCTATGGCGGTGCAACACTGCCAAAGGATTTGGATGAACTTTTGGTCGTTGATATGGGCTGTGTGGGACTTGATTTAAGTTGTAATGATCGTCAGGTTTCAATTTGTGCAAAGGATAGCCTCGGTCCATATGACTATGAGATGACCACAAGATTGGTAGAAATTTGTAGAGAAAGAAATATTGATGCGGTGACAGATATTTATCCAATGTATGGTTCTGATGCCGGAGCACTCTGGCGGGCTGGGTATGACACAAGATGTGCATTAGTTGGACCGGGGGTGAGTGCATCTCATGGAATGGAACGCACGCATATGAAGGCGTTGATGGGAACTTTGGAATTGATGGGAGCATATATTGATGTGATGTAGAGGTCATTGCCATTACTTGGGGTTTTTCATTGGTTAGCAAAAAGCCTACAGTGGTATGGAGCTAGATCAATATGGGCTGTCGCACAAAAAAGTGTGACAGCCTACAATATTAGTATGGACAATATTTGTCCAATAGAGTGATGAATTGGTTCATATGTCCTTCGATCCACTCGTCATAACAAAGGTTTTCTCGATGTAATACATCGGCTAGGTCGGCAAGAAAATCGGGCACCTTGTCTACAGGAATGGAATGGGCGACTTTGGCCAGGCGCTCTGTGCCCAGTTGCTTTGAACCATTGTAGTAGATGCTGACACAGGGAGTCGCAGTAAATGTTGAGTGAATGCCCTGAAAACCCAAAGAAGCGATTTGCTGTGCACTACAAGAGGCAGCACAGCCAGAAATATGCAACTTTGGAAGTAAGTTTTCATCAATACCCATTTTTCTGATACGCTGCATACAGTCATCAAGTAAATTTTGAGTATTGATTAGACCATCTCTACAATGCTGATTTCCAGCACATATAATAGAGGCTTCAAAGAGATTTTCTGCTCCGCCCTTGGTGATTTCATAAATTGTTTCTGCTTCCTTTGCAGTTAAGTTGGCAATGTATACGCCACCATCTGTGGAAAGTCTTAATTCAACCAATTTCATTGTAACAATATTCATATAGATTTTTTTGAGCATTTCTGGTTCAAAAAATCCCCCCACAGGCATATATTTGACATAGTAGAGTCCCTTTTGCTTTTGCTTTTTTAGGCGAAAGTTTTCTTGGGTTTCTCCATTTCCTTTTTTGGGAATGGAGCGTGCAGTGAGTGTGAGATCAAGGTCTTTTTGTTCCATTACACTCTTTAATTTCTTCTCAAAAATTTCTAAAAATTCATTGTCTCCAAGATAGGTTGGAATATATCTGGCTTTGGTGTAACTATACTCAGCCAACACATCCATCATTGTGCGAATATAGTAGAGGATATGCTGGGGATTAATATTATGTCCAACGAGGATGCCAAGACGTGGATTTCTCCAAGACCACCGCCAGCATAGACATCAAAATGTCGATTTTGTCTCGCAGCAAAACCTAGGTCATTGAATGAGGCATGCCCTTCATTGTCCTTAGAACTGGAGAAAGAAATTTTAAAATTTATTGGAAGTGCAGCAACCGATTGATACTTTAGTAGATAATTGGAAGCTGCTTCTACATAGGGAATTACATTGATGTATTCTCCAGGCTTTAATCCTGTTAGTGGTGAGCAGATTACATTTTTAGTATAATCTGAGCCATTGCCGACACTAATAAATCCAGCCTCCCATGCTTTTGGTAAAATTTTTAGCACAGTATCTAGGCTCAAATCATGAAATTGAATAGATTGTGAAAATGTAATCTTTAAGTTTTCAATATGATAATCTCCAATGGTATTGAGGAGAAATCGAATTTTCTCCTTATTTAGGCGACCACCAGGAAGTCCGAGGCGAAGGATGTGTTGATTATCATGGCCAGGTTGTGGTGATGTGCCATAGTGGGCCGCAATATGAGCGTATTCCTTTGAGCTTAGGTTTCCGCTTTTAAATTGAGCAACCGCTTCTTGTAAAATTGAAAATTCAGAATAAAAATGATCTAATACTTCTTTGTCCATAGATTTCCTCTTATGTTTTGTATTTATGTGAAACGAACTATTGACATTATAACACATTGTGAAACACAATTCATTTGGATTTTTTAGCACTCAAGACTTGACAGTGCTAATAATAAGTGATATAACATTGCTTAGTGATTGAAGAAGATAATAATCAGGAGGGTTTTCATATGAATTTAGTTCCATTATTTGATCGAGTTGTATTAAAGCAATTGGTTGCCGAAGAGACAACAGCATCTGGCATTGTATTACCGGGACAGGCAAAGGAAAAGCCATCACAGGCTGAAGTTATCGCAGTTGGTCCAGGTGGAGTTGTCGATGGAAAAGAAATTACAATGCAGGTAAAGCCTGGAGATAAGGTTATTTATGCAAAGTATTCAGGTACAGAAGTTGAGGTGGACGGACAGTCCTATGTTGTTGTCAAGCAAAATGATATTTTGGCAGTTATTCAATAATTGATATCATAGAAAATCAGTGAGACTTTAAAGGAGTAGATAGATATGGCAAAGGAAATTAAGTATGGCGTAGAAGCTAGAAAAGCATTGGAGGCTGGTGTAAATCAGCTTGCAGATACCGTGAGAGTGACTCTTGGACCTAAGGGAAGAAATGTAGTTCTTGATAAAAGTTATGGTGCACCATTGATTACAAATGATGGTGTGACAATTGCGAAGGAAATTGAACTTGCTGATCCATTTGAGAATATGGGTGCACAGCTTGTAAAGGAAGTGGCCACAAAAACCAATGATGTTGCAGGTGATGGTACGACTACAGCAACAGTTCTTGCTCAGGCCATGATCAATGAAGGAATGAAGAATATTGCTGCGGGTGCCAATCCAATTGTTCTTCGAAAGGGAATGAAAAAGGCAACAGATATTGCCGTTGAGGCTATTCAGCAGATGAGTCAGCCAATCGAAGGAAAGGCACAGATTGCTAGAGTTGCAGCAATTTCTGCAGCAGATGATGAAGTGGGTGAGTTAGTTGCTGATGCAATGGAGAAGGTGACAAATAACGGGGTTATTACGATCGAGGAGTCAAAGACAATGAAGACAGAGCTTGACCTCGTCGAAGGTATGCAATTTGACCGTGGATATCTCTCTCCATATATGAGCACAGATATGGAAAAGATGGAAGCAAATCTTGACAATCCATATATTTTGATTACAGATAAAAAAATTTCTAATATTCAGGACATTCTTCCAATCTTGGAGGAGATTGTAAAGTCAGGAGCAAAGCTCTTAATTATTGCAGAGGATGTTGAGGGAGAGGCTTTGACTACTTTGATTGTCAATAAGCTCAGAGGAACATTTAATGTAGTTGCAGTAAAGGCTCCAGGTTATGGCGACAGAAGAAAAGAAATGTTAAAGGATATTGCTATTCTTACCGGTGGTACAGTGATTAGCGAGGAACTTGGCTATGAATTAAAGGATACTACAATGCAGATGCTTGGTAGAGCAAAGTCCGTCAAGGTTCAAAAAGAGAATACGATTATTGTCGATGGACTTGGCAACAAGAAGGAGATTGATGAGAGAGTTGCTCAGATTAAGGGGCAACTTGTAGAGACAACCTCTGAGTTTGACAAGGAGAAATTGCAGGAAAGACTGGCTAAGCTTGCTGGTGGTGTTGCTGTTATCCGTGTGGGTGCAGCGACAGAGACAGAGATGAAAGAGGCAAAGCTTCGCATGGAGGATGCACTCAATGCGACAAGAGCAGCCGTTGAAGAGGGCATTATCGCAGGTGGTGGCACAGCCTATATTCATGCAAGCAAGAAGGTTTCAGAGCTTGTAGCTAGCCTTGAGGGAGATGAAAAGACAGGTGCAGCTGTCATTTTAAAGGCACTTTCTGCACCACTCTATCGCATTGCAGAAAATGCTGGTCTTGAGGGCAGTGTCATTGTCAATAAGGTAAAGGAAGCTGAAGAGGGCATTGGATTTGATGCTTATAAGGAAGAGTATGTCAATATGATTCAATCAGGCATTCTTGACCCAGCAAAAGTAACACGTTCTGCACTTCAAAATGCAAATTCTGTGGCAAGCACATTGTTGACAACGGAGTCTGTTGTTGCAACCATTAAGGAGGATGTTCCACCAATGCCAGCGGGTGGTGCTGGAATGGGCGGAATGATGTAATCAAGAATTAGAGAATAAAGCATACACATTTTGCAAATTCAATAGGATCATGTATTGGAAAAAGTACTTGACAGTTTTGTACAGTTCGAGATAGTATATAGACCATACAAAGATTCATACAAAATGCGATGGCGCTTCGGGGAGATATCCCCGTGGCGCCTTTTTTGTTTTGAGTCGGTGCACCAGCACCAAAGGGACAGGAAATGGATGATCACTACTTTGGAACTTTAAAGCCAAGAGTTTCAGAGTATATGAAAGACCTAGATATGGAGCTTTGGAAGATTGGAATCCCCGCAAAAACTAAGCACAACGAGGTGGCACCTTGTCAGCATGAGCTTGCAGCCGTTGTGGAAGCCATTGAAAAAGGTGAGTTTTTGGAAAGAGCGAAAAGGTGTAAGTTTAGGAAAATAAATTTGGAGGAAATATTTTGAAGTGTAACAAAGGATTATATCGAGCTGATTTTGAACATGATAATTGTGGTATCGGTGCGGTAGTAAATATTAAGGGAAATCAGACACATGCTCTCGTTAATGATGCCTTAAAAATTGTGGAAAATCTTGAGCATAGAGCGGGAAAGGATGCGGATGAAAAAACAGGAGATGGTGTTGGAATTTTGACTCAAATTCCCCACAATTTTTTGAAGAAAATCTGCAAAAAAGAAGAAATTGAGCTTGGCGATGCAAGAAGCTATGCTGTTGGTATGTTCTTTTTTCCGCAAAATGAGTTACAAAAGAGACAATCCCAAAAGATGTTTGAAGTCATTACAAAAAAGGCAGGATTAAAGTTTTTGGGCTGGAGAAAAGTACCAGTTAATCAAGAAGTCTTGGGAACCAAGGCATTAAAGAGTATGCCAGATATCTATCAGGGATTTGTAGAAAGACCAAAGAAGGCAAAACAAGATATTGATTTTGATCGCATACTTTATGTTATTCGACGAGAATTTGAGCAGAGCAGCACACACACCTATGTTCTTTCCCTTTCTTGTAGAACCATTGTCTATAAGGGAATGTTTTTGGTTGGACAGCTGAGAACATTTTTCCTTGACCTGCAAGATAAGGATTATTGTTCAGCAATTGCTATGGTGCACTCAAGATTTTCAACGAATACCAATCCAAGTTGGGAGAGAGCACATCCAAATCGAATGCTTGTTCACAATGGAGAGATTAACACCATTAAGGGCAATGTGGATAAAATGTTAGCTAGAGAGGAGACAATGAGCAGTGTTCATTTTTCTGATGAGGAGATGACGAGTGTGTTCCCAGTAGTTTCCTCTCAGGGATCGGATTCTGCTATGCTTGATAACACCTTAGAATTTTTGGTGATGTCAGGAATGGAGCTTCCATTAGCAGCAAGCATTTTAATTCCAGAGCCGTGGGCACACAATGATACAATTTCTCAAGAGGTAAGAGACTTCTATCAATATTATGCGACAATGATGGAGCCATGGGATGGTCCGGCTTCGATTCTCTATTCCGATGGAGATATTATGGGAGCAATTCTTGATCGGAATGGTCTTCGCCCTTCTCGCTACTATTTGACGAATGATGACCGCTTGATTTTAAGTTCTGAAGTTGGTGTATTGCCAATGGATGAGTGCAACATTGTGAAAAAGGAAAGACTTCATCCAGGAAAAATTCTTCTTGTCGATACAAAGAAGGGAAGGATTTTTACAGATGAGGAATTAAAGGAAAAGTATGCAACAAAAGAGCCTTATGGCGAGTGGTTAGACATGAATTTGCTCACCATGGACAAAATCAAGATGCCAAATGCAAGGATTAAAAATTTTGAAAAAGAAGATTTTTGTCGCCTATTAAAGTCATTTGGCTACAACTATGAGGAGTACACTGAAGAGATTGAGGCAATGGCTAGAACAGGCAATGAGCTTGTTGGAGCAATGGGAATTGATACGCCACTTGCAGTTCTTTCAAAGGAATATCAACCATTATTTAGCTATTTTAAACAACTCTTTGCTCAGGTGACCAATCCGCCAATTGATTCAATTCGAGAAAAGATCGTCACCTCGATGTCAGTGTATTTGGGAACTAATGGAAATCTTTTGTCAGAACAACCAGAAAATTGTCATGTATTAAAACTGGATAGTCCAATTCTTTCTGACCTTGATTTATTGAGGATTGAAAGTATTCAGGCACCAGGATTTCAAGTGGCCAGGGTTCCGATTACATATTATAAGAGCACTCCAATGGAGCGTGTTCTAGAGCATCTTTTTGTCGAGGTAGACAAGGTTTATCGAGAGGGTGCTAATATTTTGATTCTTTCTGACCGAGGGGTGGATGAAATCATGTTGCCATTCCATCTCTACTTGCTGTGGCAGCTGTACACGGACATCTGGTAAGAACGAAAAAGGCGACAGCCATGTCCATTATTTTGGAATCAGGAGAGCCAAGAGTAGTTCATCATTTTGCAACATTGTTGGGATTTGGTGCAAGTGCAGTCAATCCATATTTAGCTCATGCGGCAATTCAAAAGCTGTGCAGGGAGGATTTACTTGAAAAGGATTACTATGCTGCAGTGAGTGACTACGATATGGCAGTTTCTACAGGAATTGTAAAAATTGCGTCAAAAATGGGAATTTCAACGATTCAATCCTATCAGGGTAGCAAGATGTTTGAGGCCATTGGTATTGATCAGAAAGTCATTGATCAATACTTTACAGGGGTAGTCAGTCCTGTTGGAGGAGTTACCCTAGAAGATATTGAAAGGGCTACAGATGAACAACATTCCAAGGCATTTGATCCACTAGGCTTATATGTTGATTTGACAATTGAGAGTAAAGGAATGCATAAAATGCGTTCAGGTGGAGAGGAACATCGCTATAATCCAGCGACCATTCATTTATTGCAAAAATCAACTAGAGATGGAGATTATGAGGAGTTTAAGCAATACACACAGATGGTTGATCGGGAAGAGACAGGATATCTTCGCAGTTTGATGGACTTTGCCTATCCTGAAAAGGGGATAAAACTGGATGAAGTGGAGAGCGTAGAAAACATTGTCAAGAGATTTAAGACAGGTGCGATGTCCTATGGCTCAATTTCTCAAGAAGCCCATGAGGCAATGGCGATTGCAATGAATCGTCTAAAAGGAAAGTCAAACTCTGGTGAAGGTGGCGAGTCCGATGAAAGATTAGAATCTGCAGGCACAGCACATGATCGAAGTTCAGCGATTAAGCAGGTAGCTTCTGGTCGATTTGGTGTGACAAGTAGATACTTGGGATCGGCAAAGGAAATACAAATTAAATTGGCACAGGGAGCAAAACCTGGAGAGGGTGGCCATCTTCCAGCAAAGAAAGTTTATCCATGGGTGGCAAAGACGAGACATTCTACACCTGGAGTGAGCTTAATTTCACCTCCACCACATCATGATATTTATTCCATTGAGGATCTTGCACAATTAATTTATGATTTAAAAAATGCCAATAAGAGAGCAAGAATTTCTGTCAAATTAGTTAGCGAGGCAGGAGTGGGAACGATTGCTGCTGGTGTAGCTAAGGCAGGGGCACAGGTTGTATTGATTTCTGGCTATGATGGCGGAACAGGAGCAGCACCATTAAGTTCTATCCACAATGCAGGTCTTCCTTGGGAGCTTGGACTTGCAGAGACACATCAGACATTGATTCAAAATGGATTGAGAAAGAGAGTGGTTATTGAAACCGATGGAAAGTTAATGTCAGGAAAGGATGTTGCGATTGCTGCCATTCTTGGTGCAGAGGAGTTTGGATTTGCAACTGCTCCACTGGTCACTTTAGGATGTGTGATGATGAGGGTTTGTAATCTTGATACCTGTCCAATGGGCGTGGCCACACAAAATCCAGAGTTGAGAAAACGCTTTGTTGGAAAGCCAGAATATGTAGAAAACTTTATGAGATTTATTGCCATGGAGCTTCGAGAGTATATGGCAAAACTTGGCGTAAGAACTGTGGATGAGCTTGTGGGAAGAACAGATCTTTAAAGAAGAAAGAAGAACTTTCTGGTGTGGCAAGGAAAATTGACTTGAGTAAGATTTTATATAGAGAAGAAAATGTTACCTTTGACCCAAGTGCTCAGTATGATTTTAAGCTGGAAAAGACAAAGGATGAAGCTGTCCTTTTAAAAGATAAGGCCGTACTAGAGGCATTAGAAAAGGGAAAGAAGGCAAGAATATCGGCACACATTGGAAATACAGATCGAACATTTGCAACACTGCTTGGTGCTCAACTTACCCGCCTTCATCACAATGGACTGGAGGAAGATACCATCATCATTGACTGCCAGGGGGCAGGTGGACAAAGCTTTGGGGCCTTTATTCCAAAGGGATTGACACTTGATATGGTAGGTGATGCAAATGACTATCTTGGAAAGGGACTTTCTGGTGGAAAAATTATAGTGAAAGCACCAAAGGATGCAGGATATAATCCACATGAGAATATTATTGTGGGAAATGTTGCTCTCTATGGGGCAACTTCAGGAGAGACTTATATTGCAGGTATGGCTGGAGAAAGATTTTGTGTGAGAAATTCAGGTGCGATTGCTGTTGTCGAGGGCGTCGGAGAACATGGCTGCGAGTATATGACAGGTGGTAGAGCTGTAATTTTGGGAACGACAGGAAAGAACTTTGCTGCGGGTATGAGTGGTGGTGTTGCTTATGTCTATGACGAGGACAATAAATTGTATCGAAACCTCAATAAGGGAATGGTCTTGATGGAAAAGGTGGAAAATAAGACTGACCGAGAGGAATTAAGAAGTATTCTGGAAAAACATTTGCACTACACAGGTTCAAAAAAGGCAGAGCAGATTTTAGCAAATTTTGAGGAAAATCTCATGAAGTTTAAAAAGATTATTCCAGAAGACTATAAGAAGTTGATTGGCTTGACTGTGATGTATGAAGAGCAGGGAATGAGTAGAGAAGATGCACAAATTGAAGCATTTTATGCTGCGACAGGAAATAAGTAGGAGAGGGAATATGGGAAAGACTACAGGATTTTTAGAATATGAGCGCAGGACGGGAGATAGTGTCTCTGCGGACAAGAGAATAAAAAACTTTGATGAATTCCATGCAACTCTCTCATTGGAGGAACAGCAGGAACAGGGAGCAAGATGTATGGCCTGTGGAGTGCCATTTTGTCAATATGGTGGCATGATTGCAGGAATGACTTCGGGTTGTCCGCTTCATAATTTGGTGCCAGAATTTAATGACCTTGTCTACAGAGGTCGATGGGAACAGGCATATGAGCGACTAGAAAAGACACATGGTCTGGCTGAGTTTACCTGTAAGGTTTGTCCAGCACTCTGTGAAAAGGCCTGCACTTGTGGAGCCAATGGGGAGCCAGTGTCTACTAAAGAAAATGAGAGAGCCATTATAGAATATGCGTATGCTCATGATCTAGTTAAGGAGATTTGCCCAAGTGCACGCACAGGAAAAAGAATTGCCATTGTCGGAAGTGGCCCAGCTGGACTTGCTGCTGCCCAGATGCTCAATCGCCGTGGACATTTGGTGACCGTATTTGAGCGAAATGACCGAGTGGGCGGATTATTGCGCTATGGTATTCCAAATATGAAGTTGGATAAGAGGAATATTGACCGAAGAGTTAGGCTTTTAGAAGAGGCGGGAGTGGAATTTGTCTGCAACACAAATGTCGGTGTGGATGTTACGGCAGAGGATTTGCAGTCAAAATTCGACCGAATTATTCTTTGCTGTGGTGCGTCTAAACCAAGGGACTTGGCTGTCAAGGGAAGAAATGCCAAGGGGATTTACTTTGCTGTTGATTTTTTGTCTGAAGTGAGCAAAAAGTTAATGGATTTTGAATATGATAGCGAGAAAGTGATGGAAAGTCGAGACTTTAGCTTTGAGAGTGTCAAGGGCAAGAAAGTTGTTATTGTTGGCGGTGGAGATACAGGAAATGACTGTGTTGGAACGAGCATTCGACTTGGTGCGGCAAGTGTTGTTCAAATTGAGATGATGCCAAAGCCACCAGTAAGGAGAAGTGAAAAAAATTCATGGCCAGAGTGGCCTAAGGTTCTCAATACAGACTACGGTCAGGAAGAGGCGATTGCAAAATTTGGTCACGACCCAAGAGTTTATCAAACGACCATTAAGGAGATTGTGGCGGATAAAAATGGCAATGTAAAATCCGTTATCACTGTGTCTTTAGAGCCTAAAATGGATGAAAAGACAAAGAAAATGAATATGGTTGCCATTGAGGGAAGCGAAAAGGAAATCCCTGCTGATCTAGTATTGATTGCTGCTGGGTTTATTGGTGCACAGGACTATGTCAAGGAAGCATTTCAGACGGATTCAGATGCAAGAGGAAATATCTTGTCCAATCGAGCATTTGAGACATCAAAGAAAAATGTTTTTGCTGCGGGAGATGTTCGCAGAGGACAATCCTTAGTTGTGTGGGCAATGGCTGAAGGAAGAGCGGTTGCAAAAAGTGTAGATGAATCTTTGATGGGCTATACCAATTAAAAATAGAGAATAAAAAATGCCTCTCCCCACTATTTTTTGGGGAGAGGTATTTATGTAGAGGGCATATTGGATATAAATTTTGGAATTGTGCCCTGAAAGTTTAATTTCATTATATGCTCGACCTTAGTTGAAGGATAATTGGCATCTTTTAGCTTGTAATACAATGTGACATCAAATCCAGATTTTTGTCCCCGTGTAAATTTGATTTCCTTTGGGGAAACATCAGGGCGGTAAGAAATATAGATTTGACTGTTAGAATCATAGTCCCAGTGAAGAGGTTGTTTCGCATCGGCATAATTCGTTGTTGTAGTTTCTTTGACATATTGGTCAATTTGATAAGAATTATAGGCAAATAACTTGACATCTCCTTCCTTTTTTTGAATTTTTTCTAGGTAAGACTTCTTGATTTCCTCAGGGATTTTTGTCTGCGGGGCATCAACATAGACAAGGACGGTACTCCAATCAATGGACTGGGGCTGATTGTAATCGCAGAGAAAAAAACCATAGTAATGTTCTCGAAAATAGGTTGCCAATGTCTTTAGTTCATTGTCATCAATGGACTGAAGGGCATAGGAATGCGTCTGTGTCTCGGCAGGATTTGTTTCTGTCGATGGGGAGGTTGTCACACTTTCCGAGATGCTAGAAACTTTATTTGGTCGATTGCCGAATAGGCTTTGCAAAAAGTCAATCCCATCAGCACAATGAGTATGCCAATACAAATAGGGGCAAAGCGATCAAGTTTTTTCTTTTTCTTCTTTGGTGGGGCACCTGCTGGACTGGCAGGTGCCTTTGGTTTATCTTCTGGCTTTTTATCCATAGCTATTCATGCTTTTCATCGCAATATATACAGCGATAAGTCTCTGCCTTTTCGTCAGAAAGATAAAAGACATTGGGAAGTTCTTGTTCAATCGAAGTGATGCACCTTGGATTTTTACATTGAATGACATTGGTGATCTTTCTTGGCAATTTCAGCCTTTGCTTTTCGACAATCTTATTTTCGTGGATGATATTGACGGTGATGTTGTGGTCAATATAGCCAAGAATTTCAAGGTCAAGGGTCTCTAAGACATTGCCACCTTCAATCTTGATAATGTCTTTTTTGCCCATTTTACTGCTTCTTGCATTTTTAATAATGGCCACTTGGCAGTCGAGCCGATCAAGCCCGAGGTGATAATAGATGTCAAGGCTCTTTCCTGCCTGAATGTGGTCGAGAACAATTCCCTCATTGAGTCCGCTAATATTTAACATGGTGTCACCCCCAATAAATTCATAATTAATGCCATTCGAACATATACACCGTATTGTGCTTGCTTAAAGTAGGCCGCTCTTGGGTCATTATCGACTTCTACGCTAATTTCATTGACACGTGGAAGTGGATGGAGAATATACATATTTTCCTTGGCAAGTTTTAGTTTCTTCTTATCTAAAATATAGGAATCTTTTAGTCGGATATAGTCCTCCTCATTGAAGAAGCGTTCTCTTTGCACACGAGTCATATACAAAATATCCAACTCAGGCATTGCACTGTCGAGGTCACAGACTTCCTTAAATTCGATATTTTTTGCGCTGAGAACATCTTCACGGATATACTCAGGAACACGAAGTTCAGGTGGAGAAATCAAGACAAAGCGAATATCTTCATAGCGAGATAGGGCGTTGATTAGAGAGTGTACAGTTCGACCAAATTTTAGGTCACCGCATAGACCGACGGTGAGATGATTGAGTCGCCCAGATAAGGAGCGAATGGTCATCAGATCCGTGAGCGTTTGTGTTGGATGTTGATGTCCGCCATCGCCAGCATTGATCACAGGGATGCGAGAGTATTGACTGGCAACCAGTGGGGCACCTTCTTTTGGGTGACGCATGGCAGCGATATCCGCATAGCAAGAAATGACACGGATGGTATCGGCAACACTTTCCCCCTTGGAAGCAGAGGAAGAATCGGCAGAGTGAAAACCAAGAACACTTCCGCCGAGATTGAGCATAGCGGCCTCGAAAGAAAGTCTTGTTCTGGTGCTCGGTTCATAAAAGAGTGTGGCGAGTTTCTTTCCATCGCACACATGGGCAAATTTTTTTGGATCTACCTCAATTTGGCGAGCAACAGCCAAAATAGCATCAATTTCTTTGACGCTTAGATCTAGAGGGTTTAACAAATGTCTCATAATTTTGCTCCTTTTTTTTATTCAATATTATATCAATGCAAAACTTAAAGAACAAGAGTAAAATATTGGCAAAAATAATCTTTAGAGAAATGAAATATATTTTTTTAGTAATTGTGCTATACTACGGATGCATATGAAAAAAAGTAGAGACAAAGAGAAAGGCAGGAAATGAAACAGAAGGAAAAGACAGTAATTTTGGTGGGAGAACCGATTATTATTGTAAAAAATTTATATAAATTTTACCAAGCAGGAAGTGAAAAAGTACATGCACTGGATGGTTTGGATTTTGAAATCAATAAGGGCGAATTTTGTGCGATTATTGGTCCATCGGGATCGGGAAAATCGACATTGCTCAATATGCTTGCCGGTCTTGAAAAACCAAGTAGAGGCGAAATTATTATTAATGGAAAACATATTGAAAAATTGAATGAAAATCAACTTGTGCGGTTTCGAAGGGATCATATTGGATTTATCTTTCAAAGTTATAATTTGTTGCAGACGATGAATGCGGTAGAAAATGTGGCTATGCCATTGATGTTTCGTGGAGTAGCCAAGGCAAAGCGAACGGAGATTGCAAAGGAGTATTTGCGATTGGTGGGACTAGAAAAATATATGTATCACAAGGGAAATGCGATGAGTGGAGGTCAACAGCAACGAGTGGGCATTGCCAGAGCACTGGCGATGCAACCAGATATTATTTTTGCCGATGAGCCAACTGGAAATTTGGATACAAAGACAACAGCAGAAGTTCTTGAATTGATGCAAAGATCGTGAAAGAGAAACATCAGACTTTGATTATGGTCACGCACGATCCAGAAATTGCAGGTTTTGCCGACCGACAGATTCGCATTGTTGATGGAAAAATTAACAATGAATTTCGGCTAGACATTGTGTAGAGATGGGAGAGAAAATAAAAATGATAAAGAAAATAAAGATTTGCCTTATGGCTATATTTTTAATGAGCTCAGTGGTGAGTGTGCCAAGCTATGCCGCTCTTGTCAATATCGAAGGGAACAATTATCTTTCGCAGTCAAAGATTCCTCAGGGAAAGACAGGAAAAATAATGAATGTGACCTTTTCCTTTACGCCGGGAAGAGACTATGACAAGGCCTTTGCAGGTATTGCCTATGATGACCAGACCAATAGTAGAGATGATGGGACAGAGGGGGGAAATAATGATTTAAATAATGCCTTTCCTTTTGAGTTGACTTCGGAGACAACAAAACTTCGCTCTCTTGGAAAATTGCAAAAGGGAAAGAAGAAGACGGTTACCTTACAGGCCAGAGTCAGAAGGGATATCCCTGAAGGCTACTATGGTGTAAAAATTTATATTACAGATGATGGCAATAGTCATGATGTGGAAGAGTATGTTAATGTCTGGATTAGCAAGTCAACAGAGGCCGAGACAACCGAAGAGACGACAACAGCAGCACCAGATAAAAATGCACTATTTATGTTGGGAGAGGGACAGGAAACGCCCTATGGTGTGTATCCCAATGTCATGAATTTTGCGATCAATTTGCGAAATAATGGAAAGACTACCGCCTATGATGTCACCGCCCATATGGTGCTTGACAAAGACAGCAAAGTCTTTCCGTTTGACATCAATGAAGTTAGCTATGATCATTACTTTGATCACATCGATGTCAATCAAGTGATGCCGATGAATTACAGTTTTATGATCCGAAAAGATACCTATTCAGGAACCTATCCGATTAAGCTACAAATTAGCTATCGAGATAAGGAATTTGGCGAGTTAAAGACCTTAGAAACAGAGTTTTATGTCAATATTAAAAATAAGGAGGTGGTGGAGACAACCACAGCTCCAGAGACAACAGCTGCACCCGAGTTTAATGCCAATGAAAGAAGTAAAGCAAGAATTGTGGTTGACAGCTATCAGACGATTCCCGAAAAAGTGATTGCTGGACAGGAATTTGAATTAGTGATTAATATGAAGAATGCGACAACAAATTTAAATGCCAGCAATATTTTATTTTCCTTAGAGTCAGAAAAGGTAAGTGATAGTGCGGTATTTACCACAAGTTCGGGATCAAATTCTTTTGTGGTTAATTCTTTGGCCGCAGGAGCGACAACACAACTTCGAGTGAAAATGACAGCAAAGCCAGGTGTAGACCAGCGTTCCTATGGCATTAAGATTGGAGAAAAATATGATTCTCCAGACTTTAAGAATGCGGAGGAATCGGTAAATATTGATGTTCCTGTATATCAGGTTGCTCGACTTGGGATTGGAAATATTGATGCAGCACCAGCAAGCATTGCGGTCGGTGAGGAGAGCGATGTCACTTTTCAGATCAATAACACAGGAAAGGTTGTGCTCTATAATGTTTCTGCCAAATTTACAGGGGATAGCATCAAGGAAAATGAAGTCTATGTCGGAAATATTAAGCCAGGAGAAAGTGGCAATGTTGATGTGATGATTAAGGGAGCCAATGTCAGTACAGAAGATGAAAAGGTAAAGATTTTGATTTCCTATGAGGATGAAAATGGTCAAGTGAGCACCGAAGAAAGGAAATGGACCTACCCGTGACCGATGCCAATGCTTCGACAGAGGAGACAAGTGGTGAAGAAGTTGTCGATGACAATACAAAAAAAGGATCTATTTTGCCTAAGATTTTAATTCCGTTGGTTGTTCTTGTTGGTGGCGGCAGTGGCGGATTTATCTACTATAAGAAGAGAAAGAAAAGAGAAGATGGAGAATAATGAAATTTATTGATTTATTGACCATGAGCTTTGGCAATCTTGTGCGAAGAAAGATGCGAACAGCATTGACCATTTTGGGCGTAATTATTGGAACGGCCTCGGTGGTCATTATGTTGTCCATTGGGATTGGAATGAAGGAAATGACGGACAAGATGTATGAAGGTGAGGGATCATTGACTCAAATTCAAGTTGATCCAAAAGATGATGTTGGTGGCAATGGGAAAAGTAATGCCAATCAACAGCAATATCTAAAGGATGAGGATATTCAACAGTTAAAGAGTTTGGAGCATGTGCAAGGCATTTCTCCCGTGATTGAGACGAGTGTCATTTTATTGCAGGGAAAGTGGATAAGTTTTGCCACCTTGACAGGATCTGACGAAGAGTATATGAAAAATTTGAAGTTAAAAGATGGCGAAATTCCAAAGGCCAGTGACAAGGAACTTAGAGCCATCTATGGCGATGCAGTGTTAGAGAGTTTTAATGATGCAAAGACAGGAAAAGGTTTTTTTGACACAGGAGTCAAGCCAGATGTTGATTATTCCGCTCCAATGTTTGTGATTTATGACACAGATGCCTATTATGCCTCAAAGACACCAAATTCAGCAAATTCAACAGATGCGGGAGCGGTTGGTGGAGCAGCAGATGCAGGGGGGAGTACAAGTGCATCGGGGGGAGATTCTACACAAAAGCCCAAGCCACCAAAGCGCTATCCTATTGCCAAAGCAGGGGAGCTAAAGAGTGAAGAAGATGGCGTGTATGGAACCTATAGTTATGGTGTGTATGTCAATATCGATCAGCTAAAGGCAGAGCTAAAAAAAGTTTTTCGAGGAAAGGCAATTCCCAATCAGCCGACAACCAAGAAGGGGAGACCGCTCAATTTTTGGGCCTATCAGCACTTGATTGTCAATGTAGATAAGATGAAAAATGTTGCCAGTGTACAAAAGAAAATGAAGGATCTTGGCTACAATGCAACTTCCAATGTCGAATGGATTAGTTCAGCAAAAAAGCAGACACAAATGATACAGATGATGCTTGGTGGTATCGGTGGTGTTTCCTTATTTGTTGCCGCCATTGGCATTGCCAATACGATGATGATGTCGATCTATGAGAGAACCAAGGAAATTGGAATTATGAAAGTTCTTGGCTGTGATATGAACAAGATTCGGGATATGTTTTTGATGGAATCGGCAATGATTGGCCTTGCTGGAGGAATGATCGGCATTGGAATTAGTTATGGCGTGTCTATCATTTTAAATCATCTGGGAGGAGCAAAGATGATTATGTCAATGGATGGGGACATTTCCATTATTCCACTGTGGCTTTCGGGACTTTCGGTGGTGTTTGCAGTGATTGTGGGTATGCTAGCTGGATTTTTCCCATCCATTCGTGCGATGCGTCTTAGCCCACTGGCTGCACTTCGAAATGAATAGGCTTGTAAAAAGAATAAATTTTTAGTATAATCAAAGAGCATATAACTGGCGAAGTGGAGCACCACAGGGAGTATGTAGATAGAAAATGTCGACCGCCTGGGCAGAACAAAGGTATCAATAGGTATTTTTGTTTTGTTTTGGCGGTTATTTTTTTGCAGAAAGGAAAGTTTATGGAAAAGATTTCACTGTATGAAGAATTAAGAAGTAATGCCTACCCAGGTAGAGGAATTGTCATTGGACAAAGCGGTGATGGAAAAAAGGCCGTGATTGCTTATTTTATTATGGGAAGAAGTAGCAATTCCAGAAATCGTATTTTTGTCACAGAGGGCGATGGTATTCGCACACAGGCTTTTGATCCGTCCAAACTTGAGGATCCTTCTTTGATTATCTATGCGCCAGTGCGAGTGCTTGGGAATAAGACGATTGTGACCAATGGAGATCAAACAGATACCATCTATGAGGGAATGGACACCCAATTGACCTTTGAGCAAAGTCTAAGAAGTCGAGAGTTTGAGCCAGATGCTCCAAATTATACGCCAAGAATTTCAGGAGTTGTGCGACATGAAAATGAGAAATTCCACTATGCACTCTCCATTTTAAAGTCTGATGATGGTGATCCAAGTTCTTGTCTTCGCTTTCACTATGCCTATGCAACACCAAAGCAGGAGAAGGACATTTTATTCATACCTATATGAGCGATGGCAATCCATTGCCAAGCTTTTGTGGTGAGCCAAAGAAAGTAAAAATTGAAGGGGATATCGAGGAGTTTACAAAGAACTTGTGGGAGAGCTTAAATGAGGAGAATAAGGTTTCCCTATTTGTGCGCTTTATTGACCTAAAGACAGGGCAGGCACAGACAAAGATCGTGAATAAGAATCAATAAGGAGAAAAAAATGAAAGAATTGCAATTAAAGTATGGTTGTAATCCAAATCAAAAGCCATCAAGAATCTTTATGGAAAATGGCAAGGACCTTCCGATTGAAGTGCTCAGTGGAAGACCTGGATATATTAATTTTCTTGATGCCTTCAATGGATGGCAGTTAGTCAGCGAATTAAAAAAGGCGGTGGGACTTCCTGCGGCAACTTCATTTAAGCATGTCTCTCCTGCGGGAGCTGCTGTGGGCAGACCGCTAAGTGATGTGTTAAAGAAAATTTATTGGGTAGAAGATGAAGAACTTAGTCCGTTGGCCTGTGCCTATGCGAGGGCAAGGGGAGCAGATCGCATGTCTTCCTTTGGAGATTTTATTGCTCTTAGTGATATTTGCGATGCGTCGACAGCCAAATTGATTAAGAGGGAGGTCTCTGATGGCGTGATTGCACCAGGATATACAGAGGAGGCACTTTCCATCCTAAAGCAAAAGAAAAATGGCAACTACAATATTATTGCGATTGATCCCAATTATGTGCCTGAGCCAATCGAAAGAAAGCAAGTCTTTGGCATTAGTTTTGAGCAGGGAAGAAATGATCTGTCAATCAATGCTGATTTGCTAAAAGATGTGGTGACACAGAATAAAAACATTCCACAATCTGCAAAAGAAGATTTGGTGATTTCTTTAATTATTTTAAAGTATACTCAGTCAAACTCTGTCTGCTATGTCAAGGATGGTCAAGCCATTGGGATTGGTGCAGGTCAACAATCGAGAGTTCATTGTACAAGGCTAGCAGGGAACAAGGCAGATAATTGGTATCTTCGTCAAAATGAAAAAGTGCTTTCTCTACCATTTCAGGAAGGAATCAAGAGAGCAGACCGAGATAATGCCATTGATGTCTATATTGGAGATGACAGCGTGGAAGAATTATTAAGTGATGGCAGATGGGAGCATTTGTTTACAAGAAAGCCAGAGGAATTTACTAAGGAAGAGAAGAGAGCTTGGCTAGAGACATTGACTGGTGTATCCCTTGGATCCGATGCGTTCTTCCCATTTGGTGATAATATTGAGCGCGCAAGGCGAAGTGGAGTGGAGTATATTGCTCAGCCAGGAGGCTCAGTGAGAGATGACCAAGTGATTGCAACTTGCGATCAATATGGCATTGCGATGGCGTTTACAGGAATTCGCCTTTTCCATCATTAAAAATATAAAAATAATTGACGCAATCTTGAAGTTTGATGTATAATATAGACAAAATTTATCTGTTGGAGGTAGAAGAATGTCAATATTAGTGACTGGTGGTGCGGGATTTATTGGAAGCCACACTTGCATTGAACTATTGAATTCGGGCTATGAGGTTGTTGTCGTGGATAATCTCGTCAATTCTAGCAAGAAATCATTGGAGAGAGTGGAACAAATTACAGGAAAGAAAGTCACCTTTTATGAGGTGGATTGTTTAGACAAAGACGGCTTAGAGCGTGTCTTTCACGAGCAAAAGATTGAGGCGGTCATTCACTTTGCTGGACTAAAAGCGGTGGGCGAATCGGTGTATAAACCACTGGAGTACTATCACAATAACATCACGGGAACCTTGGTTCTTTGTGATGTGATGAGAAATCATCAATGTAAGAATATTGTATTTTCCTCTAGTGCAACGGTGTATGGAGACCCAGCATTTGTGCCAATTACAGAGGAGTGTCCAAAGGGAGAGATTACTAATCCCTATGGTCGTACCAAGGGAATGCTCGAGCAGATTTTAACGGATTTACATACAGCAGATCCAGAGTGGAGTGTGATGCTTCTTCGCTACTTCAATCCGATAGGAGCCCATGAGTCGGGATTAATCGGTGAGAATCCAAGAGGCATTCCAAACAATCTTCTGCCGTATATCACACAGGTGGCTGTTGGAAAATTAGATTGTCTAGGTGTATTTGGAAATGATTACCCAACTCCAGATGGCACTTGTGTCAGAGATTATATTCATGTTGTGGATTTGGCTGATGGTCATGTCAAGGCACTGGATAAGATGTTAAAAGATGAAAAGAAGGTTAGAATTTACAATCTCGGGACAGGGGTTGGTTATTCTGTCTTAGATGTCATCAATGCATTTGAAAAGGCCAATCATTTGACCATTCGCAGGGAGTTTAAACCAAGAAGAGCGGGCGATGTACCACAGTGTTACTCCGATGCCACAAAGGCAAAGGAAGAGCTTGGTTGGGTGGCCAAAAGAGATATCGAAAAGATGTGTCAGGATGCTTGGAGATGGCAAAAGAATAATCCAAATGGATTTGAAGATTAAAGTTTTTTTGGGGGGTGTGTCTTAGGCATATCCCCATTTTTTTTTAGAGGGAGAAAGAGTTGGAAGATTTAAAAAAGAATAATAAGCTAAAGACGATATTGGCCATTGCAGTCATTCTTGTACTCTATTTTTTTCGTGGCGTATTGCCAGGAGTGCATCAAACGGATCAAACACAACTTTCAGGAGATGTGCGCTATCCAGAGTTTTATAAGGTTGTAGGAAAGGCCAATATTTCTTCACAGGACAAAAAACTCAGAAAGGGAGATATTAAGTATGATGGCTATGATCGCCTCAATCGAACACTGGCGGCTCATGGATATTTGACCTACAATAATATCAAGCGAGGTCAAGATGCCAGAGCTGATATCAGTAAAATCAAGCCAAGTGGTTGGGTGAGTAATGGAAGGGTCAGCGTAAAATATGCCAATGGAAAATCTTATAATGGAACCTTTTACAATCGCTCCCATCTCATTGCCCATACGCTGGGTGGAGATGATAAAGGCTATAATTTAATTACAGGAACTCGGGCACAGAATGTGGGCACAGGGGATGGTGACGAGGGAATGCAATATACAGAATCACTGGCAAGAAGTATTTGACCCAGAATAAAAAGGGAAGTTTGTATTATATTGTCACACCGATTTATCAGGGAGATGAATTGGTTCCTAGGGAAGTGACGGTGGATATTTTATCTGATGATGGAAGCATTGATCAACATATTATTGTGAGCAATGACATGCCAGGGTATCGAATTGACTATGCGACGGGAACCTATGCCCCAGTTGGCAGATAACTTTGAAAGGAGGAGATAATGAAAGGCAAGGAAAAAGATGTTGACGAGCAAATCCAAAAGATGATGGAGCAGCCAAGTGGTAAGATGAAGAAAAAACGAGGTATTGTGGGGAAATTGGTCATTGGTATTGTGGTCATTGTGCTGGCTGTCTTTGCAGTGAAAAAGTTTATGCCAAAGAAAAAAACATTGCCAATGGTCAGTGCACAGATGCTAGAGAAGGGAAATATTGATGACACTTTAGTGATTACAGGACCAATTGAGGGAAGTGACAGTGTAGATATTACTTCAGGTCTTCACAGCAAGGTGACAGAACTTTTAGTGAAAGAAGGTGACCATGTAGAAGCTGGAGCCGTTTTGGCAAAGATTGATCCAGAAGATATTCAAAAGAATATCCAGACAGCAAAGGGAGCCTATGAACTGAAAGTTGCTCAAAAAGAAGCCAAGCAAAAAGAAGATCAAAAGGCCTATGAAAAGGCCTTGGCCGATGTGGACACAGCACAACAAAATTTCAATCGCCAGAGCGAACTTGTTGCCGCAGGGGCAGCTCCTCAGGCTGAGCTTGACAACGCACAAAAGACCTTGGATGATGCCAAGCGTGTAGTGGATGGATTTGATGTAGAGGATGGAAAGGTTATCCCTGATCAGAGCTTTGATATTGACATTCAAAATGCACAAACAGAACTGGATCAGCTCAATAAAAAGTTGGATGATGTTATTATCAAGGCACCCATTTCTGGAACCATTACCAGAGTCAATACCAAAGTTGGTCAATTTGCCGATGGTGTCGATGCAACACAAAGTAAGGGCATAATGATGAGCATTGAGAACTTACAGAATTTGCAAATGGAATTAGATATCAGTGAGTACAATATTGGAAAGGTAAAGATTGGTCAGGCAGTGAGCATCAGTGCGGACATCCTTGGAGAGGGCAATACTGTGCGTGGAGAGGTGACTTCCATCAGCCCGACAGGTGAGAAAAAGTCAGAGACAAGTACAGAGAGAGTGATTCCTGTCAAGGTAAAAATTGTCGATGCCAATACAGCACTTATTTCTGGGATTACAGCTAAGGCAAAGATTGTCCTTGATTCAGCTCAGGATGCCTACATTGTTCCGATTTCCGCTATTGGCGATGATGGCACAGGAAAGACAGTGATTCAGATATTACAATCAGATGGAAATGATGGCTATACCGTGCATATTGTGCCTGTGGAAACAGGAATTGAAGATGATATCAATGCACAATTAAAGGAAAATCCAATGCCTGGAGAGGATAAGGCTTACTCTTACTATGTCAAGACCTATGACACAAAATTGACGGAGGGAGAACAGGTTCAACTGCAAACGGGAGAGAATGATTCGACGACAGCAGGGGATACGACAAAATCAAGTCAAGAGAAAGTGGAGTAGTCGATGAAAGAAATTATTCGTTTAGAGAATTTGGTAAATCTATGATACAGGTGCAGTGCGAGTGCTGGGGCTAAAAAAGATTTCTTTGAGCATTCAGCAGGGAGAGTTTGTGGCCATTATGGGACATTCGGGTTCAGGAAAATCGACATTGCTCAATATTTTGGGATGTCTTGACCGACCAAGCCTTGGCGACTATTATCTTGACGGCATCAATGTGGCCAAGATGAGTCAGGATGAACTCAGCCGTGTGCGAAATGCAAAACTTGGCTTTGTCTTTCAGTCCTTTAATTTAATCAGCCGAATGAGCATTTTAAAAAATGTAGAGGTTCCAATGACCTATGCTCGTGTAAAGCCATCAAAGCGAAGGGAAAGAGCGATGGAGTTGCTTGCAATGGTCGGACTTTCCGAACGAATGAATCACGAGCCAAATGAGCTTTCGGGAGGTCAGCGACAGAGAGTGGCTATTGCTAGAGCACTCTCGAATCGTCCGCCCCTTATTCTTGCAGATGAGCCGACGGGAAACTTGGATTCTCAGGCATCAGTGGAGATTATGGAGCTCTTTGCCCAGTTAAATGCCCAGGGCAATACGGTGATTGTAGTTACACATGAGGACAATATTGCCCAATATGCCCATCGCATTCTCACCTTTAATGATGGCGTGATGATTTCTGATGAAATCAATCAAAATCCAACACCGATTACAGAAGGAGGAGGAATTCATCGTGTTAGTTGAGAACTTCAAGATGGCGGTTGCGGCCATTCTGGCCAACAAAATGCGTGCATTTTTGACGATGTTAGGTATTATTATTGGCATTGGCTCCGTGATTATTACGACGGCCTTGGGAGACAGTGTGCGAAAGATGTTTTCTGACATTTATGCGGGAATTGGTGTGACACAGGGAATGCTCCATATCAGCGGGGAGGATTTTCGAGAGTCCGATTTGTTTACCATAGATGACATTGAAAAGTATAAGAGCGTATTTGGAAAGGATCTTGTCTATATTGATGCCATGGATTCGGCCAATATTGAGTTGAAGACCAATTTAAAGAAGGAGAGCATCTCCCTCAGTGGAGTGCTTGACAATTTTCTTTCCTTACAGCCACAGATGGAGATGGTGGAGGGAAGATTTCTCAGTACTTCAGATGTGGAAAAGAAGCGCACAGCTTGTGTGATTGCAGAAAAAGATGCTATGGAGCTCTATGGGACAAATAATGTCGTTGGACGGACATTTCGTGTTAATTTTAATCAAACAATGACAGAATTTCATATTGTGGGAGTGTATCGCCTAAATATGAGCCCGATTCAGAAATTATTGATGGGCAATACTTTGAGTGGAACCGTGTATGTGCCATGGAGTCTATTTGATGAAGAACATAATAGAGGAATGAGTATTCTTCGCTTTTTGCAAATCCAAAGATGACCAATGAACAATTGGGAGAATTTAATCGAAGTTTTAAATCCTATGTCAGCAAGACAAAGAAAAGAAGTGAAGGGGAGACTCAGCTTGAATCTGCACAGGAATCTATGACACAGGCCGATGGAGTTTTGAGAGGACTTTCTATTGTTCTTGGTTCCATTGCAGCCATTTCTTTACTTGTCGGTGGTATCGGTATTATGAATATTATGCTGGTATCGGTGACGGAAAGAACAAGAGAAATCGGAACAAGAAAGGCATTGGGTGCAACCACAAAAGATATTTTGACCCAATTTTTAATTGAGTCTGCGGTGCTTTCTATGGTTGGTGGAATGCTTGGCGTTCTCTTTGCTGTCAGTGTCGTTTCCACTGCAGGTGCAATATTAAAGATGAGTGTGGTCATTAGCATTCCAAGTATTGTGATTGCAGTTGGGTTTTCTGCACTAGTGGGTGTGTTTTTTGGTATTTTTCCTGCAAGGAAGGCAGCAAAAAAAGATCCTATTGAAGCATTGCGTTACGAGTAAGCAAGTGACAAGGAGGTGGATTGACTACCTCCTTTTTGCTTGCAATTTTTTTGATTTTGTAGTAGTCTAAATATGTATAAATTCTTGTACAATCTTGGCATTTCGCCAGATATTTTCAATGTTAAGTAAAAATTGGATATTTGATAGGTGGTGAGGCTATGGTCAGTAAGGCGTATGGCGTTGGTATTTATGGCGTTGAGGGTATGCTCGTTTGTTGTGAGACAGATGTTTCCAATGGGCTTCCAGGAATTTCCATCATTGGTTATCTTTCAAGTCAAGTTCGGGAAGCAACCGAGCGTGTTCGCTCGGCCATAAAGAATGCGGGGGTTTGTGTAAAGCCAAAAAAAGTGGTCATTAATTTAAGTCCTGCTGATATAAAAAAAGAGGGCAGTGGTTTTGATTTGACCATTGCGGTGGCGATGTTGCTTGCTATGGGGCAATGAAATCCACAAAGACAAAAGAGGCAATCTTTGTAGGAGAATTATCGCTTTCTGGAGAAATTTTGCCAGTGCATGGGGCACTTGTGATTGCAGAGACAGCAAAAAAGCATGGGTTTACCCGCTTATTTTTGCCAGTACAAAATGCAAAGGAAGCCGCAGTGATGGAGGGAATTTCTTGTATTGCTGTGTCAAATTTAAAGGAATTAATTCAAATATGTAATGATCAAGTTTCAGAAGATGATTTTTTGGCTGAAGTAAAGGAAGAGGAAGAAGTTGTGGATGGGGAGGTCGATTTTTCAGACATTTTGGGGCAGGAGTTTGCCAAGCAGGCAACGATGATTGCCGTTGCAGGACATCACAATATTCTCTATATAGGAGCAGCAGGCAGGGGAAAGACAATGCTGGCTATGGCCATCCCTAAAATTATGCCTTTGATGAGCAAAGAGGAGCGACTTGAAATTTCTAAAATTCAATCAATTTGTGGTCTACTGCCAAAAGACTGTGCACTGGTAAAAGCAAGACCATTTCGAGCACCACATCATACGATATCGGCAAGTGCTCTTTGTGGTGGAGGACAAAGACCAAGACCAGGAGAGATTACGATGGCATCAGGAGGTGTCTTATTTTTAGATGAATTTGCAGAATTTCGACCGAATGTATTGGATGGACTTCGCCAGCCCTTAGAAGAAAAATGCATTCGCATTACAAGGTTGGGTGGAAGTTATACTTTTCCAGCAGATTTTATGCTCTGTGGAGCAATGAATCCATGTCGATGTGGGTTTTATCCCGATCGGAGTCGCTGTCATTGTACGCCGGGAGATATTGCTAGATATAGGGGGAGGATTAGTCGTCCCATTGTCGATCGCATGGATATTTGTGTGGAGATCAATGCGAGGGAGAGCGTAAAAATGGAAAAGGGAGAAAGTAGTATAAGCATTCGAGAAAAGATTATGCAGGTGGTGGAGATACAGAGAAAAAGATTTGCAAAGAGCACGATTTTATGGAATGCCCAGATGGATGCCCAAATGATACTTCGCTATTGCCAATTGCTTCCAGAAGATGAACAATTTTTGCAGGAAATTTATGTGCAAAAGGGGATGAGTGTTCGTTCCTTACAAAAAGTAAAAAAGGTGGCAAGGACGATTGCAGATTTTTCCAATAGTGAGCAGATTTTAAGACCTCATTTGGCACAGGCCTTGAGTTTTCGTGTGATGGAAGAAAAATATTGGGGAGGTGAAAGCAATGCAAGTACAAGACATTAGCGATCAGAAGATGCTATTTTTTCTCTCTGAAATTCCAGGGTTTGGGGCAGCAAGTATTCAAAGGCTTTATGAAAAAATTAAGCCACTGTCTCGCTTATTGCATATAGAAGAAAAAGAACTGTTGGAATTTGAAATTTTGCGAAGGGATCAAATTCATGCACTATTGCTGGAGCAAAAAAATTGGCTTGAGATAGAGGAACGCTATCAAGAATTGACAGAGAGAAAAATTGCATTTGTGACACCACTTGAGCCAAATTATCCCGATAAATTGCGACAAATTCATCATCCGCCAATGGGATTATATGTGCGAGGGCAGTTGCCAAAAGAGGAAAAAAAGAGTGTGGCCATTGTGGGGAGTCGAGATGCCAGCGAATATGGAATTTCTATGGCTAGAGAGTATGCCAAGGTATTGGCAGAAAATGGCGTACAAATCATTAGTGGTCTAGCTCATGGTGTGGATGCGGCTGCTCATGCGGGGGCCATTCGTTTTGGGCTCAGTTTTGGTGTTCTTGGATGTGGAATCAATATTGCCTATCCAAAGGAAACTACACACTCTATGAAAAAATGGCAAAAGATGGCGGAGGAATCATGAGCGAGTATCCACTTGGCACTTCGCCACTGGGGAAAAATTTTCCCATTCGAAACCGAATTATTTCGGGGCTTTCGGACATTGTTTTGGTGATAGAAGCCAGAGAGCGATCGGGATCTTTGATTACGGTAGAGCATGCTCTAGAGCAGGGAAAGGAAGTTTTTGCCCTTCCAGGAAGAGTGAGTGATCCGATGAGTAAGGGATGCAATGCCTTGATTTTTCAGGGAGCAAGCATTGCCACTAGTCCAGAGGTGATGATGGAGAGCTTAGGAATATTGCGGGATAAGAAGCTTCAGGTACAGGATAATTTACAAGATTTGCTTGCAACAAATGAAAAAAGGGTGTATAGTTGCCTCGATTTACAATCTAAATTTTTGGAAGATATTGCCACAGAAGTGAATATGGATTTTGGGGAGTTGACAGCGATTTTACTTGAGCTGGAGTTAAAGGGACTTGTGCGGCAAGTATCGAGCCATTACTATGCAAAAAATAATTAAAGGAGAAGAACATGGCGAGCAGTCTGGTTATTGTGGAGTCACCAGCAAAAGTGAAAACAATCAAGAAATATCTAGGTTCTGGTTATGAAGTTGTTGCATCAAATGGTCATGTGCGTGATTTGCCAAAGAGTTCCATGGGGATTGATATTGAAAATGACTTTGAACCAAAGTATATTACGATTCGTGGAAAGGGAGAGATTTTGGCCAACTTGCGAAAGGCGGCAAAAAAAGCAGATAAGATTTATCTAGCTACTGACCCTGACCGAGAGGGCGAGGCGATTAGTTGGCATTTGTCAAAGGCACTGAAACTAGACGAGAGCGGAAAAAAAATCTATCGCATTAGTTTTAATGAAATTACAAAAAATGCGATTAAAGAGGCCATCAAACATCCAAGGGCATTGGATATGAATCTTGTAGATGCACAGCAGGCCAGGCGTGTACTTGATCGAATGGTGGGCTATATGATTAGCCCTTTGTTGTGGCAAAAAGTAAAGCGTGGACTTTCAGCAGGACGAGTACAATCTGTGGCTCTTCGAATGATTTGTGATCGAGAGGCAGAAATTGATGCCTTTATTCCTAAGGAATATTGGACGATTGAGGGAACGTTTACTTCAAATGTCAGCAAAAAAATTTTGGATGCTAAATTCTATGGCAAAAAGAGTAAGATGGAGATTGCCAGCAGAAAAGAGTGTGATGATATTTTAGCTGCATTAGAAAATGTGGACTATGTTGTGGATGAGGTCAATGAGGGACAAAGAATAAAGAAGTCTCCATTGCCATTTACGACTTCGACTTTACAACAAGAGGCCAGTAAGACATTAAACTTTTCAACACAAAAGACAATGCGCATCGCACAGCAACTTTATGAGGGTGTAGAGATTGAGGGAAAGGGAACGATTGCCCTCATCACTTACTTGCGTACAGATTCGACAAGAGTAGCTGAAGAGGCTGATGAAAGTGCCAGAAAATTTGTCACAGAAACCTATGGTGCAGAATATGTTATGGATGCTCCGAAGAAGAAAGAGGAGAAGACAAAGATTCAAGATGCCCATGAGGCAATTCGACCAACCGATATCACACTCACACCAGTCAAAGTAAAGGACAGCCTTTCGAGAGAGCATTTTCGGCTGTATCAATTGATTTGGAAGCGTTTTACAGCCAGCCGAATGAAGCCAGCGATTTATAAGACAACTTCTGTCAAAGTAAAGGCGGGGGAGTACTTCTTTACAATGGCAGGTTCCAGTGTCAGCTTTGATGGGTTTATGGGCGTATATAGCTCGGACGAAGAAAAAGAGGGTTCCGATACGGTTATTTCCAAGTTAAAAAAGGGGGATATTCTCGCCAAAAAAGATTTGATCGAGACGCAACATTTTACTCAACCACCAGCACATTATACTGAGGCCAGTTTAGTCAAGGCTCTTGAGGAACAAGGAATTGGACGTCCTTCGACCTATGCACCGACCATTACTACGATTTTGGCTAGGCGCTATATTGTCAAGGAACAAAAAAATCTCTATGTGACAGAGATTGGTCAAGTAGTCAATTCGATGATGGAGAGTCATTTTGCCACCATTGTTGACAAGGATTTTACAGCGAATTTGGAAATGCTTCTTGACTCTATTGGAGAGGGAAAGATGCCTTGGAAGCGAGTGATTGAAAATTTTTATCCTGACCTTGAGGAATCTGTAGAGGTGGCAGAAAAGGAACTGGAGTCCGTGACTATTCGAGATGAAGAGACGGATGTGATTTGTGAAAATTGTGGAAGAAATATGGTCATTAAATATGGACCGCATGGAAAGTTTTTAGCTTGTCCAGGATTTCCAGAGTGCAAAAATACAAAGCCATATTTAGAAAAAATTGGTGTGACCTGCCCAGAGTGTGGGGGAGAAGTCTGTATAAAAAAGACGAAAAAGGGAAGAATTTACTATGGTTGTGAAAATAACCCAACTTGTGAGTTTATGTCTTGGAATCGTCCGACAAATAAGAAGTGCCCAGAATGCGGAAAATATATGGTGATTAAGGGCAATAAATACCTTTGTTCCGATCAAGAATGTGGCTATATGGAAACAATTCCGAAAGAAGAAAAATAACACACAATTATTGCGTATTTATTAGAATTGTGCTAATATTTACTTATCTAAAGTGCTGGAGTATTTCGATAAGGAGGCTTTGGGATGAGTGTAGAACTATTGGATAAGACGAGAAAGATTAATCAGCTTTTGCATAATAATCATTCGCATAAAGTAGTATTCAATGACTTTTGTGTCGTATTGAGTGGCATCTTAAAGTCAAATATTCTTGTGATTAGCAAAAAGGGGAAGGTTTTAGGTATTGGTGACGATCCAGATACAGAGGATATTCAAGAGATGTTGACCAATCAAGTGGGAGGCTTTGTGGACAGAGCACTCAATGAGCGCTTGCTCTCGATATTGTCGACAAAGGAGAATGTAAATCTAGTCACCTTGGGTTTTGACCGAGAAAATTGTCAGAAGTATCAAGCAATTATTACGCCAATTGACATTGGTGGGGAGAGATTGGGCACACTATTTATCTATAAGTGTGGCGATCCATTTGATATTGATGATATTATATTGAGCGAGTATGGTACAACCGTAGTGGGGCTAGAGATGATGCGCAGTGTCAATGAGGAGAATGCAGAGGAAAATCGAAAAGTACAGATTGTAAAATCGGCAATCTCCACACTTAGTTTTTCGGAGTTATCTGCAATTACACATATTTTTGATGAATTAGAAGGCAATGAGGGCATTTTAGTGGCCAGTAAGATTGCTGACCGTGTGGGCATCACAAGAAGTGTCATTGTCAATGCATTGAGAAAATTTGAGAGTGCAGGGGTGATTGAGAGTAGATCTTCGGGAATGAAGGGAACCTATATTAAGGTGCTCAATGATGTTGTCTTTGATGAGCTAAAAAGAGTAAAGAGTGCACAGCAATACGATAATCATTAGGATTTTTCTTGATTTTTAGAAGGAAATATGATATCATCGAGTAGCTAATTTAGAAAGCACGTCTGTGCAAGGGTAGGAGCGGTGCCCAAAGGGTACTCCGTGCAGCGCATAGACGGAAGAGAAAAACCAAAGGAGAAAAACAATGAGCGTAATTTCAATGAAGCAGTTACTCGAGGCAGGTGTTCATTTTGGACATCAGACAAGAAGATGGAACCCTAAGATGGCTCCATACATCTACACAGAAAGAAATGGTATCCACATTATCGACCTTCAAAAGAGTGTTGGTATGGTCGATGCAGCATACAAGGCAATTGCCGATGTAGCTGCTGAGGGCGGCACAATCCTCTTTGTAGGTACAAAGAAGCAGGCACAGGATACAATTAAGGAAGAGGCTGAGCGCTGTGGAATGTTCTATGTCAATGAGAGATGGCTCGGTGGTATGTTGACAAACTTTAAGACCATTCAGTCAAGAATTAAGAGACTTCAAAGATTGAAGAGATGAGCCAGGATGGAACATTTGATGTTCTTCCTAAGAAGGAAGTCATTGAGATCAAGAAGGAGTGGGATAAGTTAGAGAAGAACCTCGGCGGTATCAAGAACATGAAGAAGCTTCCAGATGCAATCTTTATTGTTGATCCTAAGAAGGAAAGAATTTGTATCCAAGAGGCACACAATCTTGGCATCGAGTTGATCGGTATCTGTGATACAAACTGCGATCCAGAGGAGCTTGACTATTGCATTCCTGGCAATGATGATGCTATCCGCGCAGTGAAGTTGATCGTGTCAAGAATGGCCGATGCAGTTATCGAGGCAAAGCAGGGCGAGGCAGTTTCAGCAGAAGAGGCTGAGAGTGCAGCAGCTGATGCAGAGACAACAGAGGCATAATTTATTATAAAGCACAATAGCCCTGTAGTATTACAGGGCTGTATTTATCATAATTGAGATTGAGGAGGACAAAAATGGCAGCAGTTACAGCAGCAATGGTGAAAGAACTTAGAGAAATGACAGGTGCAGGTATGATGGACTGCAAGAAGGCTCTTGCAGCTACAGAGGGAGATATGGACAAGGCAGTAGATTTCCTTCGTGAGAAGGGACTTGCTGGTGCACAAAAGAAGGCAGGACGTATTGCAGCAGAGGGTATTGTTGCAACCGTTGTTAGTGCAGATGGAAAAAGTGCAGTTGCTGTTGAGGTGAATGCAGAGACTGATTTCGTAGCAAAGAATGAGAAGTTCCAAAGCTATGTAAATGAAGTTGCAGAGCAGGCTTTAACAACAAAGGCAGCAGATATCGATGCATTCCTTGCAGAGCAGTGGGCACTAGATAACTCCTTGACTGTCAATGAGAAGCTTTCTAGCATGATTTCTATCATCGGTGAGAATATGCATATTCGTCGTTTCCAGCAGGTACATGAGGACAATGGTGTTGTTGTATCTTACATCCATGCTGGCGGAAAGATTGGTGTTTTAGTTGACATCGAAACAGATGTTGTCAACGATGCAATTTTGGAGATGGGCAGAAATATCGCAATGCAGATTGCAGCACTTAAGCCACTCTACACATCAGATAAGGAAGTAGATGCTGACTATATTGCTAAGGAGGAGGAAATCCTTCGTGCACAGATTGCCAATGATCCTAAGGAGTCTCAAAAGCCTGCAAATGTAATTGAAGGTATGATTAAGGGACGTATCAACAAGGAGTTAAAGGAAATCTGTCTTCTTGACCAGGCATATGTAAAGGCAACAGATGGAAAGCAATCCGTTGCAAAGTATGTTGAGGAAGTTGCAAAGGCAAACAATGCAAAGATTACGATTAAGTCATTTGTTCGTTTTGAGACAGGTGAGGGTATCGAGAAGAAGACTGAAGATTTTGCAGCAGAAGTTGCAAAGCAGATGGCACAGTAATAATTTGAGAGAGGACCACCGACTGCAGTCGTGTGGTCTTTTTTCTTAGATAAAGAGTGATTGAGGGAGTGAATAATATGAGAATAGGGCAGATTGTAGCAATTACTGCGGCAATTGTATGGGGGACATCCTTTTCGGCCATGGCAGATCAAAATACCGTCAGAGCCATTGCCACTGATCTCTATGCAAATGAAAATGATACCACAATTCGGCAATTGGGTATTGATTCGATGGTGGCGAGTGTGACAAAGGCTAATCCTGGCGAGTGGTTTACAAAAGTTGGAGAGTATACACCGGATGCGAAGTTATTGATGAGTAGCAATGCTGTAGCCTCAACCTATCCTTATGCTTTTGCAAAGCGTGGGGACAAGGTGTTTGTGGCACTGGCCAATGCCAATACAGAAGAAAATATTGCTCAAAATGAGCAATACATCCATACCCTCTACAATGTCGCAAAGAAAATAAAGACCAAGACAGCAAATATGGATGAGTTTTCAAAGGCAAAGTATATTGCAGACTATATTTGCACGCATTCGTCCTATGACTATACGCACAGCAATTATGGGGCGGCGCCGATGTTAGCTACAGGGAGGGGAACTTGTCAGTCCTATGCGGCGTTGTTTTATATTTTGGGACGCTATTGTGGATTGCAGACCAATGTCGTGGCTGGGCAATTTAAGACAGGCAGCGTGACAACGAATCATACATGGAATGAGATCAACATTCAGGGAAAATGGATGTTTGTCGATTTGACCTCCTTTGATACCAAGCAAGATGCCCAGTACCTATTTCAGCCAATCGAGAAGGAAAGTCAAATCTACACTCAATATACAGGAAATTATGATCAGGTATTTGAGGTGTTTAAGAAAAACCAATAGGAGATGGAGAAGATGTTAAAGCATATTGTGATGTGGAATATAAAAAGGAAGTCAAGGATGTTGAAAAAGTAAAAAGAGAAGCCAAGGAAGCTATTGAAGGCCTATATGGAAAGGTGCCAGCAATTCAAAAGATTACTTTTGTTACCGAGACCTTGCCAAGTAGTAACATGGATGTTGCGGTCATTGCAGAAGTCAAAGATGAAGAGGCACTAAAGGCCTATGCCACCCATCCGCTTCATGTGGAGGCAGGAGAAAAGTTTATTCGCCCATTTATGGAAAATCGCAGTTGCATTGACTTCTTTTATTAAATTTTTTTCTATATTTTACGAAAACATTACAAAATATGAAAAACCTTGCAACCCATTGTAAATAATGGTATAACTACAATTGTTTTGAGGTTAAAATAAGAAGAAGGAGTGTTTTACAATGAGAAAGAATTTAAATAAGACACGTGTAGCTATTGCTACTGGTGCAGTAGCTTCCATGATGGCCTTTGGTGTCGTAGCACTTGTCAACAGCAATCCAGTTGATACATTTGCGACAACATCTGCAGCATCAAACAGCAATACAAGACCAGTGAACCCAGCAAATAACAATGGTACAAGACCAGTGAACCCAGCAAACAACAATGGTACAACACCAGTGAACCCAGCAAATAACAATGCTCAGGCACAGGAACAGTTGAATCAATTACTTGCTGCTGTCAATGGAAAAACAGGTGCACAGGCAAAGCAGATTTTGGATGCAAAGTTTGGTAGACCAGCATCTACAACAAACAGTGTTGTCGATGGAAAGCCAGCAACAACTTATAACTATGTAATTCCAGCAGGATTTACTTCTGCAAGAATTACGGTTACAGAGAAGGATGCAAATGGCAACTTGATTGCAACTTACTACTACAATGTTCCTGTAGGTAATAGCAATGCAAATACAAATACCAATACCAACACAGATACAAGAACAGCAACACCTTCAGACTTAAGACGCAGAAGCACAGGTGGCGGAACGAAGTCATCAGGTGGCGGTTCAGGCTCCTCAACTCCAGGTAGAAGAGTGGACACAAATGGAACAAGCCAGAATACAACAAATAACACAACTACAGATAACACAACATCAAATGTAACTCCAAGTTACACAACTGATGATACGGCTACAGTAGATGGTGCTCCAGCAAATCGTGGATTCAATGGAGCAAATGGTGTTAAGGGAAATGCTGGTGTCAATGGTGCAAATGGTGCAAGAACAAAGTCTGGTGTCAATGGTGTAAGTGGTGCTAAGTCAAAGTCAACAAAGGGCGGCGTAGCAGGTACATCTGATGTCAGAAAGGGCAAAGTGCCAAAGACAGCTGATCAGTTTAACCCAGCATTGTATCTTGGTTTATTTGCTATTGGTGCAACAGGTAGCAGTAGTAGCAAAAGAAGAGAAAAGAAGACTAATTCTTTTTAAAAGAGAGCAGGCTTTAGGCCTGCTCTTTTTGCATTAAATGATGACCAGTGGTTGCTGGTAGATATTGGGGAGTTCTTCGCTATAGCAAGAATAGTAGAGGGCACGGTATAGATGAGCGGCGTGAACTTCACAGAAGAGAAGTTTGAGGGCAGTGGGAGATGTTGAGAGGATATGATTGGCATCGGCGAGTTTGCTGATGATGGGGATGGAGGAATTTTTCTTTAGTTGAGTGAGTAGATCAGAAGATTCCTTTTTAAAGCCGATTAGTCTTGCATAGGGGGCTAGCTTTCCCTCCTTGTATTCGAGCATATCTTTTTTTGTGATTCCCAAAAAAAGATATGGAGCAGTGCACGGCTAACCCGAGAAAAGGTGTATTGTTTTGGCTTTATATTGGTGATAAATTCTTCATAATTACTACCTTGGCGAATATAGTTGATGATTCGCCTTGATAACTCATGGCTGACATCAAAAAAATGACTTAGGGGAGTATCATCATATTGTAGCATGAGAATGCGATAAAATATCGGGTCACAGAGAATATCTCGAGGAAGCGGCTTTGCTTCTTTGAGCAGAGAAAGAACACTATGAGGAACAAAGGGAGAGTAATCATTGTGATGCTGAAAAATAGAATTTCTTATGGCCGAGGCTGAAGCAAAGTCTTGAAATTTTGGCAGGGAAGTATCGTGGTAGCTACTGCCCATGCGAGGAATGGCAATGGGAAGGATGGGGGAGCGATAATTTAATTTGGCTTTCATGTACTCAATGCCAAGGATGTTGTTGGGGCTTTGGAGAATTTCTTTGTAGCGAAATCGTTCATCGCTTGAAAGACCATCTTCTTTCATCTGTGCAAGGAGAGCCCCTTCTCTTGCTTGGGGAAAACTGCTGCCAAGGAGTAGCAATTCCTTTAGGTGAAGTTGATAGGTGGGACTTTCATTTTTTAGCAATGAGGCAAGGTAAAGTAATTCCTTAGCGGTTGCTCCCTCTGTGCCAAAGCTAATATAGGGAATACCAAGACTTCCAAAGAGATTGATGCCATAGCTGGCAAAATCTTCAGCACTGGCACAGGAAAAGGGAGCGGGCATTTCAAACACAGCATCAGCACCACCGAGTAGAGCCATTTTTGTGCGGGTGTGGCTGTTAAAAATGGCAGGTTCTCCGCGCTGAGTAAAATGACCACTCATCAGCACAACAACAAAGTCTGCGTCGGCCATTTCTTTGCTCTTTGAATTTGGTAGGCATGACCATTGTGAAAGGGATTGTACTCAGCAATAATACCAATCACCTTTTTTTGATTTTCCATAGTATCCTCCAGTTATTTTTTCCATAACTTTAGCAGATAAAACAAAAGTTGTATAGTCAAAAAAACAAAATTTTGCTTGAATTATCTGCAATCACTATACTATAATTATAAAAGTGTATTTCAATACGCTTTATGCGATGATATGAAAGGGGTAATACAATGGGAGTAATGGAACAAATTAAGGCTAGGGCAAAAAAAGCAAATAAGACAATTATCTTGCCAGAGTCTATGGATCCAAGAACATTTAAGGCAGCAGAGGCCGTGTTAAAGGAGGGAATTGCCAATATCATTATTATTGGTACCCCTGAGGAGATTGAAAAGAATTCTGCTGGTTGTGATATCTCAAAGGCCACAATCATTAATCCACACACCTATGAAAAGACACAGGAGTATGAGGATCTATTTGTAGAGCTTCGCAAGGCTAAGGGCTTGACTCACGAAGAGGCAAGAAAAACGATGCTTACAGACTATGCATACTATGGTTGCTTGATGATTAAAAATGGTGATGCCGATGGTATGGTCAGTGGTGCTTGTCACTCATCAGCCAACACACTTCGCCCATGTTTACAGATTATTAAAACAAAGCCAGGCACAAAGTTGGTATCAGCTTTCTTCTTGGTGGAAGTGCCAGATTGTGAGTTTGGTGAGAAGGGCACATTTGTATTTGCGGACTGTGGTCTTGAGCAAAACCCAGATCCAGAGAAACTTGCCGCAATTGCTCTTTCATCTGCAGACAGCTTTAAGCTTTTAGTTGGCAAGGAGCCAAAAGTTGCTATGCTCAGTCACTCTTCAAAGGGAAGTGCAAAGCATGCAGATGTCACCAAGGTGGTTGAGGCAACAAAACTTGCACAGGAACAGGCACCAGAACTTTTGCTCGATGGTGAGTTGCAGTTGGATGCCGCAATTGTTCCAGAAATTGGAGCAAGCAAGGCACCGGGTTCAAAGGTTGCGGGACAGGCCAATGTATTGGTATTTCCTGATCTTGATGCAGGAAATATTGGATATAAGTTGGTTCAAAGACTTGGCAAGGCAGATGCTTATGGCCCAATGTGTCAGGGTATTGCAAAGCCAGTCAATGACCTTTCCAGAGGTTGTTCTTGGGAGGACATCGTTGGTGCTGTAGCCATCACAGCTGTACAAGCACAAGCACAAGCAGACGAATAATCAATAATTAAGGAGATTATCAACATGAAGATTTTAGTTATTAATTGTGGAAGTTCTTCACTGAAATATCAATTGATTAGTATGGAGACAGAAGAAGTTCTTGCAAAAGGACTTTGTGAGAGAATCCATATTGAGGGATCAAAATTGACACATCAAGTTCCAGGAAGAGACAAGTATGTGGTGGAAGAGCCAATGCCTGATCACACAGTAGCTATTAACCTTGTACTTTCTGTGTTGACAGATCAAGAGCATGGAGTCATTACAGATAAGAGTGAAATCTTTGCTGTGGGACATCGAGTATTGCATGGTGGAACAAAGTACAGTGAGTCCATTATTATTGATGAGGATGTAAAGGCAAAAATTAGAGAGTACTTTGACCTTGGTCCTTTACATAATCCAGCAAACCTTATGGGTATTGAGGCCGTAGAAAAGTCAATGCCAGGTATTCCAAATGTAGCTGTATTTGATACTTCTTTTGGTATGAGTATGCCAGAGAAGGCTTATCGCTATGCAATTTCTAAGGAGTACTACGATAAATATTCAATCCGTCGCTATGGTTTCCACGGAACAAGCCATATGTATGTATCAGGTGAGGTTATTCAATTTGCCAATCTTGACCCTCAAAGGCCAAAGTGATTGTCTGCCATCTTGGAAATGGTTCATCAGTTTCGGCCTCTATTGGTGGAAAGTGCATCGATTCTTCTATGGGTCTTACCCCACTTGAAGGATTGATTATGGGAACTCGTTCGGGAGATATTGATCCTGCATTTGTGCAATTTTTGTACAATAAAGAGGGCAAAAATCCAAATGAAGTTTTGGATATCTTGAACAAGAAATCAGGAATTCTTGCAATGGGCGGATATCAATCTTCTGACTTTAGAGATGTCGAGAGTGCAGCGGCCGATGGCAATCCAGATGCAAAATTAGCAATGGAGGCCTTTGGCTATCGCTTGATTAAGTATATTGGAGCGTATATCGCAGCACTGGGCGGTGTGGATGCCATTGCCTTTACAGGTGGTATTGGAGAGAATGATATGCGTGTTCGCCAAGAGATCGGTGATGCCTTTGGATATATGGGTATCAAGATTGATCCAGAGAGAAATCACATTCGTGGAGAGGCAAGAATTATTTCAACAGATGATTCTACAGCAAAGGTTGTTCTATTCCCTACCAATGAGGAGCTTGCCATTGCAAGAGAGACAAGACGACTTACAGAGAAATAGTGATTGACAAACATCCGTGTCGTCTGTATAATATAAAAAGTCGTAATCAGGACGCAAGGAGGTGTTTTTCATGTCAATTTGTCCAAAGAATAAGACTTCTCGTGGAAGAAGAGATAAAAAGAAGAGCGAACTGGAAGATGTCTGTTGCTAGTCTTGCAAAGTGTCCAAAGTGTGGAGAGCTTATGCTTCCTCACAGAGTTTGCAAGAACTGTGGAACATACAACAAGCGTGAGATCGTTACAGTTGAATAGTGGATTGATTAAGCGTAAAAATGTGCCGACCCCAATTGTTAGACTATGCAATTGGTGGTCGGCATTTTTTTCTGAATACTTATTGATATTTGCTTCATTATCGTATATTATGAATTTGTCGCGACAATATAGAATATAGAGGTGAGACATGGTAACAGTAGCATTAGATGCAATGGGCGGAGATCATGCACCAGACGAAATCATTCAGGGTGGTCTTGATGCCTTACAGAAGAACCCGAACATACGAGTAAAGATGGTTGGCGTAGAGGAGACAATTGCACATTATCTGGAGGGAAAGGATTATCCAAAGGAGAGAGTAGAGATTGTGCCAGCCACAGAGGTGATTGAGACAGGAGAGCCCCAGTGGCCGCAATTCGAAGTAAGAAGGACTCCTCTATTGTGGTCGGTATGCAGCTTGTTCGAAATGGGGAAGCGGATGCCTTTGTTTCTGCGGGAAGTTCAGGTGCAATCTTGGTCGGCGGACAAGTGATTGTGGGGAGAATTAAAGGAGTGGAAAGACCCCCATTGGCACCCGTAATCCCAACAGCCACAGGCGTTTCTCTCCTCATTGATTGCGGAGCAAATGTAGATGCCAAGCCAAGTCATCTTGTGCAATTTGCTCGAATGGGATCTATCTATATGGAAAAAGGTTGTCGGAATTAAAAAAATCCTCGTGTGGCCATTGTCAACATTGGTGCAGAGGAGGAAAAGGGCAATGCATTGGTCAAGGAGACATTTCCACTGCTCAAAGAGCTAAAGGACATCCATTTTATTGGAAGTATTGAAGCGAGAGAAATTCCAAGGGGAGGTGCAGATGTCATTGTCTGTGAGGCCTTTACAGGAAATGTTATTTTAAAAATTATATGAGGGACTTGGGGATACATTGCTCAAAAAAATTAAGGGAGCACTCCTAAAAAAACTTACAGACAAAAAAATTGGTGCATTGCTCATCAAATCTTCTTTGAAGGAGACATTAAAGTCCTTTGATGCCAGTCAATATGGTGGAGCACCATTACTTGGATTAAAGGGATTGGTTGTCAAGACACATGGAAATTCCAAGGCATTGGAAGTGTGCAATTCGGTTTTACAATGTGTCAAGTTTAAGGAAGAAAGAATTAATGAATGCATAAGAGACAGCCTAGTAGAGACTGCAGAGGAAAGGAAATAAGGGGATAAAAAAGTGGAATTTGAGAAGTTAAAAAAAATTGTGGCCGAGGTTTTAAATGTCGATGAGAATGAGATTACAATGGACTCCACATTTGTCGACGACCTTGGTGCGGATTCCCTAGATATTTTCCAGATTATTATGGGGATTGAAGAGGAATTTGATATTGAAATTCCGCAAGAAGTTGCAGAAAACATTACTTCTGTGGCCGATGCGGTCGAGCAAATTAAGAATGCAACAAACTAATTTGACCAGATGTAGGGAGGTCACATATCCGCCGATATGTGGCTTCCCATTTTAGAAAGTGAGGAAAATAGTGAAGAAAAAAAGTTGATGGAGTTACAAGGAGCCATTGGCTATCACTTCCATGATGTGACACTCTTAGAACATGCACTATCCCATAGTTCGTATGCAAATGAAAAGCGATTGGGAAGAGCTGGATCAAATGAACGATTGGAATTTTTGGGCGATGCTGTGCTTGAACTTGTCAGCAGTGAGTTCTTTTTTAAACTCTATGCAGATAAACCAGAGGGAGATTTGACAAAAATTCGGGCAAGTTTTGTGTGTGAGCCAGCACTTGCCTATTGTGCAGAGCAATTTCACCTCGGAGAGTATCTCTTACTGGGAAAGGGAGAGGAAGCCACGGGAGGAAGAAGTCGTGCGAGCATTGTCTCTGATGCGTTTGAGGCCCTGATTGGTGGCATTTATTTAGATGGTGGTTTTGCTAGTGCAAAAGAGGTGATTGACCGATTTATCCTAAGCGATATTGAGGGCAAACAATTCTTTTATGATAGCAAGACGATCTTGCAAGAAGAGGTGCAAAAGGAGGGACAGAGCGTGGAGTATGTCCTTATTTCTGAGCATGGACCAGATCATCAAAAGATATTTACAGTGGCTGTCTTTGTCGATGAGAAGGAATATGCAAGGGCTAGTGGCACAAGCAAGAAGAATGCGGAGCAACTTGCAGCTTATGAGACATTGAAGATATTGGGGAAGGTAAATGTATCTAAAAAAGATTGAAGTGCAGGGATTTAAGTCTTTTGCCAATAAAATCCTGTTTGAATTTCACAACGGAATTACAGGCATTGTTGGACCAAATGGTTCGGGAAAAAGCAATGTTTCCGATGCTGTGCGTTGGGTACTTGGAGAGCAAAGTGCCAAGCAACTTCGTGGTGGGAATATGCAAGATGTTATCTTTGCGGGGACAGAATTAAAAAAACCACAGGGATTTGCTTATGTTGCGATAACACTCGATAATGCGGACCGAGCACTGAGTATTGACTTTGACGAAGTAAAGGTTTCAAGACGGCTTTATCGTTCGGGCGAGAGTGAGTATCAAATCAATGGTTCAGCTTGTAGGCTAAAGGATGTTCAAGAAATTTTTTATGACACAGGAATTGGAAAAGATGGCTACTCTATTATTGGTCAGGGGCAAGTAGATAAGATTTTAAATGGAAGACCAGAGGAAAGGCGAGAGCTCTTTGATGAGGCGGCAGGAATTACTAAGTACAAGCGAAGAAAGACCTTGGCGAGCAAGAAATTGGAGAGCGAGAGGGCAAACCTTGTGCGTATCAAAGATATTTTGTCTGTGTTAGAAAAACAGGTTGGCCCTTTGAGAGAGCAATCGGCAAAGGCAAAGGAATATCTTCGATTGAGGGATGAACTTAAGCACTATGATGTCAACTATTTTCTTTGTGAGATGGATGCAATTTCAACACGCATACAGAGCTTAGAAGAAAAAAAGCAAATAATAGAGGGCGATGTCAATGAGACAAAGTCAAGGCTTGTGCAATTAAAGGCTTCCTATGAGCGGATGGAGAGGGAAATTTCCAATATCGATATTTTGTTGACTTCAAATAGGGAGAAAGTTGCACTTTCCAATGTCAGAGAAAAAGAGTTATTTGGTCAAATCGATGTATTGAGAGAGCAGGTAAAGAGCGAAGAGAAAAATATCGAACATATCCACACAAGGGTTTGCACCATTGATGCAGAGATTTCCCAAAAGCAGGAAGGATTTACAAAGTTTCAATCCGAAAAGGAGAGCATTGAAAGCGAGCAAAGAGAGATTGAACAGAGGAAGAAGAATGTATTGCTTGCCTTGGAAAAAATAGATGGACAAATTGCAAAGATACAAGAGGCTGTGGAGGCCCAAAAGCAGAGCCATCTCGATTACAAAGAAAAGCGTGCGAAGTTAATTGCTGAAGAGCAAAAGATGGATTCTTTTTTGGAACAAGTTCGATTGCGAAGTAGTGAGGTATTACAAAAATTACTGAAGGTAAAGTCAAAAGAAAGTGCCATTGGAATGAAGAGAGAACAAAAAATGGCACTACTTTCTTCTTTGAAGGAAAAGCTTGACCAATTGGAAGGGCAAAAGCAAACCCTTTTGCATTCTTTGCACGAAAGAGAAGAAAAAAAGGTTGAGGAAGAAAGAGAATTTTCAGTGCTTCAAGAACGGGTGCAACACTGCCGTGTAAAACTTGAAACTTTGCAAAATATTGCTGAACACTATGAGGGCTATGGCAATGCCATTCGCCGTGTCATGGAGAAAAAGTCTGAAGGCGTGTGTGGCGTTGTGGCAGATTTGATAGAGAGTGAACAGAAATATGAGCAAGCCATTGAAACCGCACTTGGCGGTCGCATTCAAAATGTAGTCACTAGGGATGAAGAAACAGCAAAGGAGCTGATTTTATATCTAAAGAAGAATCGCTATGGAAGGGCAACATTTTTGCCATTGACAGCTATTTCCAAAAGGGGGAACGGAAAAGATGAGAATGTGCGACAAGAAGAGGGCGTTCTTGGAATGGCCAGTGAGCTCGTTCGCACGAGGCCGGAGTATCAGCCACTCATTCAATCTTTGCTGGGAAATATCTGGGTGGTAGAAAAATATTGACAGAGCCATTGCGATGGAGAGAAAGTATCGCTATGAACTTCGCATTGTGACATTGGATGGAGAGCAGTTTAGCCCAGGTGGAGCAATGAGTGGCGGGGCGTTTAAAAATTCTAACAATCTCCTGGGAAGAAAGAGAGAAATTGAAGAGTTAGAAAATCAATTTCTTGTGGCAAAGGAAAAATGGAATCTCCAAAAAGAAAGACTGAAAAAGAGTCAGGAAGAGATTTTGGCCATTCAAAAGCAATTGGAGCAGATAAGAAGCCAAGTTCAGGAAAAGCTCATTGAAAAAAACACCCTAGATATGGATATTCGGGGATTCGATCAGCAAATAGAGGAAATCAGTCATTCGACAAAGGATATGGAAAAAGAAAACAGACTTCTTTTAAAGCGGGCAAAGGAGCTTGAAAATGAAAAGGTGTTGATTCAAGAAGATATTGAAAGGATTGATGACCAAAGCCAAGGAATTGATCAAGATGTTCAAGAACTCTTGCATCACTTCGATGAAAAGAAGAGTGAGCAGGAGAAGACGAGGGAGGAAATGGCGAAAATAGAACTTTCCCTTTCAAAGCTTGGGCAACAGATGGTCTTTGCCAATGTCAATGCAGAGCGAGTGGAGACAGAAAAGCGTCAATTGATGGAGGAAAAGGAAGGATTTGATGAGAGCGAAAAGGGCTCGAGAGATAAAATTGCAACAAGGCAAAAAGAGATAGAAAATCTTCAAGTGGAGAGAGAGGCTCTGTTGGCTAAGGCAGAAAAGATAAGAGAGCTACTCGATAAAAAAGTCAAGGGAAAAGCAAGAATATCAGAGCAAACAAAAGAAGTTCTTTGCTCAGCACGAAGAGATTGCTGAGCGGGAGAGAGCACTGGATAAAGATTTTGTGCGATTGACGAGTCAACTAGAAAAGAGCAAAGATGATCAGACAAGTTTAGTGAAGCATATTTGGGATGAGTACGAATTGACCAAGGAGGGAGCACAGAAAACTTAGGGATGAGGGAGCTTTGTGATCTTTTTCATATACGAAAGCATATGGAAAGAAATTGCACAAGGATATTCGCCTACTTGGAAATATCAATGTCAATGCGATTGATGAATATGAAACGGTCTTTGGTCAATATGAGCAGATGAGCATTCAGCACAATGATATTGTGGAGGCAGAAAAAAATCTCTTAAAGGTAATTCAAGATTTAGATTTAGGGATGCGACAGCAATTTGCCGAAAAGTTTGGATTGATACAAAAAGAGTTTGATGCTGTATTTAAAGAGTTATTTGGTGGTGGACATGGAAAGCTGATTTTAGATGAGGAAAGTGATATCTTGGAGGCAGAAATTCGCATTATTTCTCAGCCACCGGGGAAAAAATTGCAAAATATGATGCAACTTTCTGGTGGAGAAAAGGCTTTGACTGCAATTTCATTACTGTTTTGCTATTCAGAATTTAAAGCCATCACCATTTGCCTTGCTCGATGAGATTGAGGCGGCACTGGATGATTCCAATGTCGACCGCTTTGCTAAATATTTACATAAATTGACAGATCACACGCAATTTATTGTGATTACACACCGAAGGGGAACGATGGTCGCAGCCGACCGCTTATATGGCATTACTATGCAGGAAAAAGGCGTTTCCACATTGGTCTCTGTAAATTTAATTGAAGATAGTTTAACCTAGGGGGAAATATGGAAGAGAAGAAGAAGGGATTTTTTGGCAGACTTGTCGAAGGTTTGGCTAAGACAAGAAATAAGGTAGTCAATAGTATTGAGAGCGTATTCTTGGGCTATGATGTCATTGATGAGGATTTTTATGAAGAACTTGAAGAAACCCTAATTATGGGCGACATTGGCATTCGTGCATCGACAGATATTATTGAGGAATTGAGAGCTCGTGTAAAGGCGGACAAAATTAAAAATCCTGCAGATTGCAGGCAAATTTTAATTGAGACGATTAAGGAAAGAATGGATCTTGGCGAAAATGCCTATGCCTTTGAAAATCAAAAGGCAGTTGTTTTGATGATTGGAGTCAATGGGGTGGGAAAAACTACCTCTGTGGGCAAGCTCTCAGCCCAGTTGAGAGAGATGGGCAAGCGAGTGCTGATTGTCGCTGCCGATACCTTCCGTGCAGCGGCCATTGATCAGCTTGCTGAGTGGAGCAAGAGAAGTGGTGTGGATATGATTGCACAAAATGAGGGTTCTGATCCAGCAGCAGTGGTCTATGATGCCTGTCAGGCAGCAAAGGCAAGAAATGTGGATGTCTTAATTGTCGATACAGCGGGAAGATTGCACAACAAAAAGAACCTCATGGAGGAGTTGAGAAAAATCAATCGCATTATTGACAAGGAATACGAGGGGGCATTTCGAGAGACCTTGGTTGTCTTAGACGGCACGACAGGACAAAATGCCCTGGAACAGGCAAGACAGTTTAAGGATGTTGCGGATATTACAGGAATTGTGCTCACAAAGCTCGATGGAACAGCAAAGGGAGGAATTGCCGTGGCTATTCAGGCTGAGCTTGGCATACCTGTGAAATACATTGGTGTGGGTGAAAAGTTGGATGACTTACAAAGTTTAATTCAGAGGAATTTGTCAATGCCTTGTTTGAATCTGATGATGAGGTAAAAGAAGAAATACAAGAAGAAATTGACGAATAGGAAGGGCAAAAAAATGGATAAGTTGACACTAGAAAAGTTTGAAGAGGCAAGTGAAATTGTAAAGGAGGTGACGGCAGAGACAAAACTTGTATTTAGTGAGTTTTTCTCTGAACAATCGGGAAATAAGGTCTACTTAAAGCCTGAAAATATGCAGCGAACAGGTGCCTATAAGGTGCGCGGTGCCTACTATAAGATTTCACAGCTTCCTGATGAGGACAAGAAAAAGGGCATTATCACAGCCAGTGCAGGAAACCATGCACAGGGTGTTGCCTATGCATCAAAGCTTGCAAAGATTAAGGCAACGGTTTGTATGCCAACCACTACGCCATTGATGAAAATCAATCGAACAAAGGGATATGGTGCAGAGGTTGTACTTGAGGGGGATGTCTTTGATGAAGCCTGTGCAGCAGCATATCGCATTGCTGATGAGACAGGAGCAACCTTTGTTCATCCATTTAATGACTTGGAAGTGGCAACAGGTCAGGGAACCATTGCAATGGAGATTATTAAGGAACTTCCAACCGTTGATATTATTCTTGTCCCTGTCGGTGGTGGCGGTCTGATTACAGGGGTGTCTACCTTGGCAAAGATGCTCAATCCCAATATTACGGTGATTGGCGTTGAACCTGCCAATGCAGCATGTATGAAGGCTTCCCTTGAAGCTGGTCAAGTTGTGACTTTGCCAAGTGCCAATACCATTGCCGATGGAACAGCGGTGAAAAAGCCAGGAGAGACCATTTTTCCATATGTTCAAAAAAATGTTGACCATATCATCACCATTGAAGATGATGAGTTAATTGTGGCCTTTCTTGATATGGTTGAAAATCACAAGATGATTGTTGAAAATTCAGGTCTTTTGACAGTTGCAGCATTAAAGCATCTAGAGGTCAAGGACAAAAAGATTGTTTCGATTCTCAGTGGTGGAAATATGGATGTCATCACGATGGCTTCTTTGATTCAACATGGATTGATTCAAAGAGACCGAGTATTTACAGTGTCGGTACTTCTTCCAGATAAGCCAGGTGAGCTTGCAAAGGTTTCTGCACTTTTGGCGGAGGAAAAGGGCAATGTCATTCGCCTAGAGCACAATCAATTTGTCAGCATCAATCGAAATACAGCTGTTGAATTAAAGATTACCTTAGAGGCGTTTGGAACAGAACACAAGAAAATGATTGTTAAGAGGTTAAAAGATGAGGGATATCGTCCGAAAGTTGTTAAATCCACTGGCATTTATACAGACTGATGCACAGCATCCAAGAATTGATGAGAATTTTTAAGGAGACTTCGCTCTATCGAAATGTGCACTACTTTATAAAGTGGTCCATAATTTCAATTTTGATTGGAACTTCAGTGGGGTCAGTGGGTGCAATTTTTGCACGTGCCATTGAGTTTGCCACTACTTTTTGGATGGGGCACAGCTATGCACTGTTTTTACTGCCCATCTGTGGTTTAATTATTGTATTTTTATATCATCTTGCTGGGGCGGATGCACCGAGAGGAACAAATTTAGTTTTGAGCTCTATTTCTACGGGAGAAGAGATTACATCGAAGATGGCACCGCTCATTTTTGTCTCTTCTGTGCTCACCCATTTGGGCAGTGGGTCGGCGGGACGAGAAGGTGCGGCTCTTCAGATTGGTGGAAGCCTTGGAAATTTATTTGCACGTATTTTTAAGCTCAATCAACTTGACCGAAATATAGTCGTGATGTGTGGAATGAGTGCCTGCTTTTCGGCTCTCTTTGGCACACCACTTTCAGCAGGAATTTTTTCTATGGAAATTTTTAGTGTCGGGGTGATGTACTACGCTGCATTGATTCCCTGCCTGTTTTCTGCCTATATTGCTGCGGCCGTTGCTCCATTTTGGGGCGTAGCTCCAGAGCGTTTTGTTGTGGATAGTCTTCCAAATTGGGATATTAAGACGGTTTTGCTGTTGATTGTGCTTTCCGCAGCGACAGCCATTGTCTCCATTGCCTTTTGCGTAATGATGCACGGGGCAGAGCATCAATACCACAAAATAAAGAAGACCAGTGTCCGCATTTTGGTTGCAGCACTCCTTTTTATTAGCGTGACTTTATTGATTGGAACAAGGGACTATTGTGGCGGTGGTTTTCCATTGATTGAAAGATGCATGGAGGGAAAGGTAAGACCAGAGGCATTTTTATGAAAATGCTGATGACGAGCATTGTCATTGGTGGCGGATTTAAGGGAGGAGAGATTGTGCCGACCTTTACTATTGGGGCGACTTTTGGATGCTTTTTTGGCACACTCATTGGTCTTCCGCCACAGATTTCTACTGCTTGTGGAATGGTGGCCTGCTTTGTGGGAGTTACGAATTGTCCAATTGCCTCATTGATTATGGGATTGGAACTCTGTGGAGGTTCTGGACTGGCTTTTTATGCTATTGCAGTGGCAGTGAGTTTTACACTCTCTGGATATTATGGTCTTTACAGTGCACAAAAGTTTGCCTACTCAAAGACCATACCAATGTATATCAATGCCGAGGCAGAAAAGATTAGGCAGAATAGAAAGAAAAAAAGTGTCAAGTAAAAATACTTGACAAGATATCACTTTTGCTTTACTATAGCAGAGGTGATTTTATGGAAGATATTGTAAATCAGAGCTTATTATATGATTTCTATGGAGAGCTTTTAACTGAACATCAAAGGCGTATTTATGAGGAAGTAGTCTTTAATGATTATTCGATTAGCGAGGTTGCCAGAGATGAGGGCATATCCAGACAGGGCATATCCGATTTGATTCGCCGGTGTGATAAGTTACTGCAAGGATATGAGGAAAAATTGGGTCTAGTCAATAAATTTGAACAGACGAAAGCATTGGTACAGCAAATACACAGAATTTCTACAGAGTTTCATGAGACCAAAGATGATCGTTTGATGAATGAGGTCGAAAAGATTTCTAGGGAAATACTTGCATTATAGGAGATCGATATGGCATTTGAAAGTTTATCAGAGAAACTTCAAAATGTATTTAAGAATTTGAGGGGGCGAGGAAGACTCTCAGAGAATGATGTCAAGGCAGCAATGAAGGAAGTCAAGCTCGCACTTTTAGAGGCCGATGTCAACTTTAAGGTTGTCAAGCAATTTATTAAGACCGTTGAGGAAAGAGCAATTGGACAGGATGTCATGAACTCACTGACACCAGGACAGCAGGTCATCAAAATTGTCAATGAAGAGATGATCGCACTGATGGGTGCAGAGACGACAGAAATTACAATTAAGCCAGCAGGCGAGATGACCGTGATTATGATGGTGGGTCTTCAAGGTGCTGGTAAGACGACAACAGCGGCAAAGCTTGCAGGAAAGTTTAAGGCCAAGGGATACCAGCCACTGCTTGTCGGCTGTGATATCTATCGCCCAGCAGCAATTGAGCAATTAAAGATCAATGGAGAAAAGCAGGGGGTACCTGTGTTTACGATGGGAAACACACATTCTCCAGTCGATATTTCAAAGGCAGCGATTGAGCATGCCAAAAAGAACAAGAACAACATCGTCATTATTGATACAGCAGGTCGCTTGCACATTGATGAGAGTATGATGGATGAACTTGTGCAAATCAAGGAAAATGTAAATATTGATTACAGTGTGCTTGTCGTCGATGCGATGACAGGTCAAGATGCTGTCAATGTGGCAAAGACATTTGATGAGCGTCTGGATGTCTATGGTGTCATCTTGACAAAGATGGATGGTGATACCCGTGGTGGTGCAGCACTTTCTATTAAGTCAGTGACAGGAAAGCCCATTCTCTATGTTGGTATGGGCGAAAAATTGTCCGATTTGGAGCAATTTCATCCAGATCGAATGGCGAGCAGAATTCTTGGTATGGGGGATATCCTCACCTTGATTGAAAAGGCCGAGCTTGAGTATGACGAGGAAAAGGCCAAGGAGCTTTCTAAGAAAATCAAAAAAGCAGAGTTTGACTTTAATGATTTCTTGGAGCAGATGCAACAATTAAAAAAGATGGGTGGCATCAATGGACTGTTGGGAATGCTTCCTGGTATGGGAGCAAAGGCAGATGCCTTAGCTGAAGTTGATGACAAGCAAGTGGCTAGGATTGAGGCGATTGTGCTGAGTATGTCGGCACAGGAAAGAGCCAATCCTTCCATTTTGAATCCGTCAAGAAAGAATCGCATCGCAAAGGGTGCGGGTGTGGACATTGCGGAGGTCAATCGCATTGTGAAGCAATTTGACCAGATGAAGAAGATGATGAAGTCGATGTCTGGTCTTACAGGTGGCAAGAAACGCGGTGGCGGTCTTGGTGGCCTGATGGGAGGAAAATTTAAGCTCCCAGGTGGTATGTTTTAAAACAGAAAGATTTTAGGAGGAATACAACAATGGCAGTAAAGATGAGATTAAAGAGAATGGGACAGAAGAAGGCACCTTTTTACAGAATTATTGTGGCAGACGCAAGATCTCCAAGAGATGGTAAGTTTATCGAGGAAGTTGGTTACTATGATCCAACAAAGGAGCCAAGTGTAATCAAGTTTGATGAGGAATTGGCAAAGAAGTGGCTTTCTAACGGTGCACAGCCAACAGAGAGAGTTGCAAAGCTTTTGAAGGAAGCAAATATCCAAAAGTAAGCCAGTAGCATAGGGGAACAGCTATGAAAGAAGTTGTAGAAGTGGTGGCAAGAGCACTAGTAAACGAACCAGAAAAAGTAGTTGTCACACAGACAGAACAAAAAGATTCAATTGTCGTGGAACTTCATGTTGCACCTGAAGATATGGGGAGAGTGATTGGCAAATCGGGAAGAATTGCCAGTGCGATTCGCAATGTTGTCAAGGCAGCATCTTCTAGGGAAGGAAAAAAAGTAATAGTTGATATTCGTTAGAAATGGGGACTCCACGCTTGAGTCCTCATTTTTTTTGGAGGGAATAATGGTAGAAAAATTGCGAGTGGGTGTGATTACAAGTCCACATGGTGTGCGAGGAGAGGCGAAGGTCTATCCGACAACAGACGATCCAAAGCGCTTTTCAAAATTAAAAAAAGTCCATATGAAAAGTATGCGGGAGGCAAAGGAACTGGAAATTGAGAGCGTCAAGTACTTTAAGAATATGGTGATTTGTAAGTTTAAGGGCATTGACACCCCAGAGGAGGTGGCAAAATATAAAAATGCAGATCTTTTCGTAGACAGAAAGGATGCAACACCTTTAAAAAAGAATGAAAATTATATTGCCGATTTGATTGGACTGTTGGTGGTTACGGATGAGGGAAAAGAGCTCGGCGTTGTGGAAGATATTTTTCCAACGGGAGCCAATCAAGTGATGGAAGTCAAGATGGAAAAGAAAAATGTACTCATTCCTTATATCAAGGAATGCATTCTCGATGTCGATTTAGAAAATCAAAAGATTGTTGTGCATTTACTGAAGGGTTTACTCGATTTGTAGGAGAAAGAAATGAAATTTCATATTTTGACTCTATTTCCAGAGATGATGGAGATGGTATTAAAAGAAAGTATTATTGGCAGGGCACAGCAGGGAAATTTAATTGAAGTTGAGGCAATCAATATCCGAGATTATGCTCATAATAAGCATCGCCATGTCGATGACTATCCCTATGGGGGTGGGGCAGGAATGTTGATGCAGGCAGCTCCCATTTGTGAGGCCTATGAGGAACTTTCTAAGAAGTTGGGAAAAAGACCCAAGGTTTTGTATATGACACCACAGGGAAAGGTCTTTAATCAAGGTTTGGCCAAGGAGTTAGCAAGAGAGGAAAATCTCGTCTTTTTATGCGGTCACTATGAGGGCGTGGATGAGCGAGCACTGGAATTGTTAAATGTAGAGAGCGTCTCCATTGGGGACTATGTATTAACTGGTGGAGAATTGCCAGCGATGGTGATGATTGACTCCATTAGTCGAATGGTGCCAGGGGTGCTGACCAATCATGAGAGTGCAGATTTTGAATCCTTTGAAGATAACTTGCTTGAGTATCCACAATATACAAGACCTGAGGAGTATGCAGGGCTAAAAGTTCCCCCTGTTCTTTTGAGTGGACATCACAAAAATATTGCAAAATGGCAGAGAGAACAATCGCTGTTGAGGACTTTGCAGAGGCGACCAGAGTTATTGGAGAATGCCAACCTTGACAAGAAGGATGTTGAAATTTTACAGAGGTTAAAAGAAGAACAAAATATAGAATAATTCTTGCACTTTCAAATGAAGTGTGCTAAGATAGGTGCGTTATTAAGCGATGTTCCTCTGGTTCGGGAAAAGAATGAACGAAAGAATGTCAAATGAAAAGCAGGAGGTTCACAATGAACGAGATTATTAAGAGTATTGAAGCAACACAATTAAGAGCAACACATGAGTTTTCTGTTGGTGATACAGTAAGAGTACACAACAAGATCAAAGAGGGAAACAGAGAGAGAATTCAGATCTTCGAGGGTACTGTTTTGAAGAGACAGGGCGGCGGAGCAAGAGAGACTTTCACTGTGAGAAAGAACTCAAATGGTATTGGTGTCGAGAAGACATGGCCTGTACATTCTCCTTTTGTTGATAAGATCGAAGTAATCAGAAGAGGTAAGGTAAGAAGAGCAAAATTGAATTATCTTCGTGATCGTGTTGGTAAGGCAGCAAAGGTTAAAGAGATTATTCGATAATTTTTGTACGAAAAGGGGGGACAATCGTCCCCCCCTTTTGCCGTATTGAGGAGAAAAGATGAATTTCTATCGAGAAGAAAGCAATATTTTTGTGAGGACATTGGACACCATTGCCATGATTTTTGTTGTCATTGCATTGGCGTGGTTTAGTGTGTTTTCATTTGGAAAACAGATTACAAATACAGGGCAGTCGATGCAGCCAGTGCTCCTTTCGGGAGAACACGCCCTGATGGACCGCTTGAAATATGGAGTTACAGGACCATCTCGCTATGATGTGGTGGTATTTCGCTCTATTGATGGTCGCACCAATATTAAGCGGATTATTGGACTTCCAGGGGAGACCGTACAAATTCAAGGTGGAAAAGTCTATATTGATGGCGAACAACTAGGCGGAAAATATGGCGACGCTTCACTTCTCAGGTCTGGCATCGAGTGGAGTGTTCTTGGGAAGAGATGAGTATTTTGTATTGGGAGATAATCGGGAATCCAGTGAGGATTCAAGATTTGATAGTATTGGAAATGTAAAGCGAAAAGACATTGTGGGAAAGGTTTGGCTAAGAATCGGAAAAATTTCTCGCTTTGGCTTTATTCGGTGATGGGGGAGAAAAAATGAAGATTCAATGGTATCCAGGACATATGACCAAGGCCAAGCGTGCGATGGCTGAGGATGTCAAGATTATCGACTTGATTATCGAGATGACGGATGCGAGGGCACCGCTTTCAACAAGAAATCCAGATATCGACCAACTGGGACAGGGAAAGGCTAGATTGATCATTCTGAACAAGGCAGATGCTGCAGATGAACGAGCAAATCGGCAGTGGGAGGAGTATTTTCAAAAACTTGGCTATGAATGTCTAATGATGGACTCGAGAGAAAAAAAGAGCATAAAAAAGTTGATGGCTAGTATTGACAAGGTGTGTGAAAAAAAGAAAGAAAGGGATAGAAAGCGTGGTATTTTAAATCGTCCAATTCGAGCTATGGTGACAGGAATTCCCAATGTAGGAAAGAGCACATTGATTAATTCCATCTCAGGAAAGGCCACAGCAAAGACGGGAAATAAGCCAGGAGTTACGAAAGGAAACCAATGGATTCGACTCAATAAATCCGTCGAACTTTTGGACACACCAGGAATCTTGTGGCCAAAATTTGAAGACCAACATGTCGGAGAGATGATTGCTTTTATTGGCTCCATCAATGATATGATTATAGACACAAGAGAGTTGGGAACAGAGTTAATTCGTTGGTTCTTAGCCAATCGACCAGAGATTTTGAGAGAAAGATTTGAAATTGAAGATATGGATGAGCATGAGGCATTGATTCAGATTGCCAAATTGCGTGGCTGTATAATTAAGGGAAATGAGTATGATTATGATAAGGCCGCAAGTATTTTTATCAATGAATTTCGCTCAGGAAAACTTGGAAAAATTACATTGGAATGGCCGCAAAAGAGTCAGGAAGAAGAGGCGTAGTATGGCAGTGTTGAAGGAAGAAAAATTGCAGGCAGAGCGAGAACGGCTGGAAAAAATGCGCGAATTTGAACATCAATATGCCAGATACCACTATATTTGTGGGATTGATGAGGCAGGGCGAGGGTCCACTGGCAGGGACCTGTGGTGGCAGCAGCGGTGATTTTGCCAAGAGATGAGGAAATTTTATTTTTAAATGATTCAAAGAAGCTCTCCGAAAAAAAGAGAAATGCCCTATTTGTAGAAATTAAGCAAAAGGCCATCGCCTATGGCATTGGTATTGTCGATCACAAGGTGATTGACAAAATCAATATTTTGCAGGCGACCCTATCAGGCCATGCGGGAGGCAATCCATCAACTTCAAGTCAAACCAGATCTCTTGCTCAATGATGCGGTGACCATTCCAGAGGTGGATATTCCTCAAGTGCCCATTGTCAAGGGAGATGCCAAGAGTGTAAGTATTGCAGCAGCAAGTATTCTAGCCAAGGTGACAAGAGATGAATTGATGAGAAAATATGATACGCTCTATCCTGATTATGGCTTTGCTAAGCACAAAGGATATGGCACGCCCCAGCATGTGAAGGTACTCAAGGAGAAAGGAGCTTGTGAAATTCATAGAAAGACCTTTATTGGCAAAATTGTAAAGGACAAAGAAAAGGAATGAATCGGCGAACAATTGGCAGTGAATACGAAAAAAAGGCTGCCCAGTTTTTGCAACAAAGAGGCTGTGTCATTGTAGAGATGAATTATCGCACAAAGAGAGCAGAAATTGACATTATTTTTCTTGATGGTGATACCTTGGTGTTTGGTGAAATTAAATATCGAAAAAATCTTTGCTATGGTATGCCACTGGAGGCTGTGGATGAGAAAAAGGCAAGGCGAATTTATCAAGGGGCAAGGCAATATATCTATGAAAGACAGATAGAAGAAATGCCCATGCGCTTTGATTGTATTGGTATTTGTGGAAATGAGTGGACTTGGGAAAAGGATGTGTTTGAATGGATCAATGGATAAGAACAGATAAAAAGATGGAGATTGTAGAGAGGGTGGCAGAAAATGGTGTGCCTTATCTGTATTTTCCAGCACTTGAAGATGTCGGTGTGCGTCATGCTTTTTCGACAAAGGAAGGCGGTGTCAGCACAGGTGTCTATGAGAGCATGAATTTAAGCTTTACAAAGCCAGGGGAGAAAAGGGAAAATGTCCTTGAAAATTACAGACGAATGGCTAAAGCCATTGGTGTTAGAGAAGATTCTTTTGTGCTTTCTGACCAAACGCACACAACAAATGTCTTGCAGGTAAAAAAAGAGCATTTGGGTCTTGGCATAACGAAAGAAAGAATTCCGGATATTGATGGAATGGTGACCAATGTGCCAGGACTTACTCTCGTGACCTTCTATGCGGACTGTATACCCCTGTACTTTGTCGACCCAGTAAAAAGAGCAATTGGTCTTTCACACTCTGGGTGGAGAGGAACCATTAAAGAGATGGGGCGTATCACTGTGGAAAAGATGATCGAATGTTATGGCAGCAAACCTAGAGATATTATTGTGGCCATTGGACCTGGAATTTGTGTCGATTGCTATGAAATTAGCAAAGAGCTTGGCAAGAGATTTGAGCAGGAATTTCAGGCTGGAGATGTCAAAGAGATCCTCACGCCCTATGTCAACGATCATTGCCATTTAAATCTTTGGCGTGCCAATGAGATGATTTTAGAAAAGGCAGGAATTTTGCCAGAAAATATTCATACGAGTAATATTTGCACACATTGCAATAGCACTAGACTCTATTCCCACCGCACAATGGGAGCAGAGCGGGGAAATCTCGCGACGATGTTGGCATTGATTGAATGATAAAAAAAGGGAGATGTGAAAAAACTCAATCAAGTTTTTTCACACCCCCTTTTATCATTTATTCATCCGTGTCAGGTTCTTCTGAGTGATTTAATTTATTGACAAACTTTTGAATTTTATCTGTAGGAGATAAAACCTTGCCGATTGGCACATCATGATTAAAGGAATTGATGATGGCCGCAAGATATTTATTCATATTTGCCTCTAAATACCATGGTTTGGTCAAAAGTTCTGGTTTTCTGTAATTTAAATTGGTGGTACATACATAGTCAAAGTCGCCATTTTTGTGAGCCTCATCAAACTTTTCTAGACCATTCGTAAAGAGACCAAAGGTTGCACAAATAATAACACGTGCGGCCTTTCTTTGCTTTAGTTGTCTTGCCGTATCAAACATTGACTCGCCGGAGGCAATCATATCATCCATGATGATGACGGTTTTTTTCCCTCAACACTCGCACCGATAAATTCATGAGCGATAATCGGATTTCGTCCATCAACAACTTTGGAATAGTCACGGCGCTTGTAGAACATGCCCATGTCCACTTTGAGGTTATTGGCAAGGTATACAGCACGATTCATTGCACCCTCGTCTGGGCTGATAATCATTAAGTGATCCTTGTCAATCACTAGGTCAGGAATATTTTCAAAAATGGTCTTTTACAAATTGGTAAGTTGGCGAAAAATTATCAAAGCCATGAAGTGGAATTGAATTCTGCACACGAGGATCATGTGCATCAAAGGTGATAATATTGCTGACACCCATATCAACGAGCTCTATGAGAGCACTTGCACAGTCAAGGGATTCTCTCTTGGTTCTTTTGTGCTGTCTGCTCTCATAGAGAAATGGCATAATGACATTGACTCTGTGTGCAGATGGAATACAAGCAGCAATAATTCTCTTTAGATCCTGATAGTGATCATCAGGGGACATGTGGTTTTCAAAACCATTGAGCGTGTAGGTGAGCGAGTAGTTTGTGACATCAGCCATCACAAAGACATCGGCACCACGTACGGATTCATCAATCTGTCCTTTTGCTTCGCCAGAACCAAAGCGAGGGGTTTGTAACTTTAAGAGATAGTTTTCTTCCTCATAACCACGGTAGTGTAGGTTTTCTGGCTGATTCTTCAATGCTTCCATATCATTTTTTCTAAAAGAAACAATGATATCATTCACATCTTTTGCAAGATCTTTACAGCTATTCAGTGCTGCAATCTTCAACGGTCCGATCGGCAGACGATCATTAAAAACAAATTGATTCGACATTCTCTTCTCCTTAATGTAACTTGTTAGTGTCAACTCATTTATAACATTTGACAGGGTGTGCGTCAAGAAATAGTTGCTCTATTCTTTACAAAGAATGGACAAATTGGTATGATAAAGAGACAGGGATTTGGAAAGGTGAGGATTTATGGAAAATAAGGGACATCGAATTGCTTCTGTTGCACCAAACTCAATTGCAGAAGAATTGGAGATTGAGGTGGGGGATCGATTGCTTTCGATTGATGGACATGAATTAAAGGATGTGTTGGATTATCGATTCTATATCAATGCTGAGGAAGTCACTTTGCTCGTTGAAAAGCCAGATGGCGAGCTTTGGGAATTGGATATTGAAAATGACTACGAGGACCTTGGTATAGAATTTGATTCGGGATTAATGAGTGACTATAAGACTTGCACCAACCAATGTGTATTTTGTTTTATTGATCAAATGCCACCAGGGAATGCGAGAGACGCTCTATTTTCAAGGATGATGATTCTAGACTTTCTTTTTTGCAGGGAAATTATGTAACTCTGACCAACATGAAGGACGAGGATATTGAGCGAATTATTAATTTTAATCTTGCACCCATCAATATTTCAATACATACGACCAATCCAAAATTGCGCTGTGAGATGTTGCACAATCGCTTTGCAGGCGAAGCCCTCAAGTACTTAGATAAGCTCTATGAAAAGGGCATTCCAATGAATGGCCAGATTGTGATGTAAAGGCTATAATGATGGAAAAGAGTTAGAACATACACTCAATGATTTATTAAAGTATGCTCCAGTGATGGAGTCTGTTTCTGTGGTACCACTGGGAATGACAAAATTTCGAAAGGGATTAAAGCCACTTGAGCCAATTGACAAAGACAGTGCCATACAGACTATTGGCATTATTGAAGAGATACAAAAAAAGGCAATGAAAAAAATGTGGCAGTCACTTTGTTCAGGCCAGCGATGAGTTTTATTTATTGGCGGGAAAGGAGATTCCACAGGAGGAACAATATGATGGCTATATTCAGCTTGAAAATGGCGTGGGAATGCTTCGGCTTTTAATTGAGGAAGTAAAGGATGCCATTGTAGAACTTAGTCATGGGAAAATAGAGACAGACCAAAAGGTAGAAAAACTGTCCATTGCCACAGGGACATTGCCAGCACCTATTATCTCTGAGTTATTGAAGGAAATTGGCAAGGTTTTGCCTGATAAGAAGGTATCACTTTTTCCCATTCGCAATGATTTTTTCGGCGAGCAAATTACAGTTTCAGGTCTGGTGACGGCAACAGATATTATGGCTCAATTAAAGGATCAGGATTTGGGTAAACGCCTGCTTTTGCCTGTGAATATGTTTCGAAGTGGCGAGGAGACATTTCTTGATGACTACACAAGAGAAGATGTGGAGAAAAGGCTTGGTGTAAAGACAGTAATTGTGGGAAGTTCTGGCTATGACTTAGTAAGAGCGATTGCCAATGAAGCGTATGTAGAGAATGTGCAATACAATGCCTATGAGCTTTCAGACGAGGGCTTTTATACTGAAGAATAAAGGAGAAAAAGATGAGTAAACCTGTAGTAGCGGTGGTGGGGCGCCCAAATGTGGGAAAGTCCACACTGTTTAATGTAATTGCGGGGGAGGCGATTTCTATTGTCAAGGACACGCCAGGCGTGACAAGGGATCGAATTTACGCAGATTGTACTTGGCTTGATATGTATTTTACTTTGATTGATACTGGAGGAATTGAACCAGAAAGTTCCGATATTATTCTCTCCCAGATGAGAGAACAGGCACAGATTGCCATTGATACAGCCGATGTGATCGTCTTCATTACCGATGTTCGACAGGGACTTCAGGATGCAGACTTTAAGGTGGCCGATATGCTCAGAAAGTCAAAAAAACCAGTGGTCTTAGCCGTCAATAAGGTCGATAGCATGGCAAAGTATGGAAATGATGTCTATGAGTTTTATAATTTGGGTATTGGAGACCCCGTTCCTGTATCGGCGGCTTCTCGACTGGGAATTGGTGACTTACTCGATGCAGTGAGTGCCCATTTTACAAAGGAAATGCTAGAGGATGCGGAGGAAGATGATCGTCCAAGAATTGCAGTTGTTGGAAAGCCAAATGTTGGAAAAAGTTCTTTGATCAACAAACTTACGGGGGCAAATCGAGTGATTGTCTCCAATATTGCGGGAACAACAAGAGATGCGATTGACACGGTTGTTCGATACAATAAACAAGACTATGTCTTTATTGATACCGCAGGGTTGCGAAGAAAGAGTAAGGTAAAGGAAGACCTAGAGCGATATAGCATTATTCGCACCGTCACCGCAGTGGAGCGTGCTGATGTGGTTATTTTAGTAATTGATGCCACAGAGGGCGTGACTGAGCAGGATGCAAAGATTGCGGGCATTGCCCACGAAAGAGGCAAGGGCATTATTGTGGCTGTCAACAAATGGGATGCGATTGAAAAAAATGACAAGACCATCTATGAGTTTACCAATAAAATTAAGCAAGTCCTTTCTTTTATGCAATATGCAGAATTTGTTTTTATCTCTGCACTCACTGGTCAGAGAATGAATAAGATGTTTGAGTTAATTGATATGGTTAGAGAAAATCAAACCCTTCGTGTGCAGACCGGTGTGCTCAACGAAATTATTACGGAGGCCACAGTGATGCAACAACCACCTTCGGATAAGGGCAAGCGTCTAAAGATTTTTTTACACCACACAGGTGGCAGTAAAACCACCAACATTTGTGATATTTGTCAATAATAAGAGTTTGATGCATTTTTTTCTTATCAAAGATATTTGGAAAAATCGCATCAGGGAGTCCTTTGGCTTTTAGAGGGACGGCCCTCAGATTTATTATTCGAGAGAGAAGTGAGGAAAGTTAAAAATGTGGACATTATATCGAATACTTGCCATCGTGGTGGGATATCTCTTTGGGTTTATTACAGACAGGATATTTATTTGGACATTTTCAACATATTGATATACGAAATTATGGAAGCGGAAATTCGGGTGCAACGAATGCTTTGCGTGTTATGGGGAAAAAGGCAGGAGCAATTGTCTTTTTTGGAGATTTTTTTAAGGCCTTTATTCCATGTATTGTGGTGCGTTTGCTATTAAAAAATCAACCAATCAATCCGACGCTCTTTGTCTTTTATGTAGGACTTGGCGTGGTATTGGGTCACAATTTTCCGTGCTATATGCATTTTAAAGGGGGAAAGGGCGTTGCTTCGACCGCAGGAGTGATTGCCACCCTGGATTGGAGATTAATCATCGCCTGTCTTTTGATCTTTATCATCAGTGTGGCCATTACAAAATATGTCTCCTTGGGTTCAATCCTGGTGATGCTTGTGATGATTGCAATGACATTTTTGTTGACCTTTGCAGGAAAAATGGGGACAAAGAATTTAGGAGAAATTCGAGTGATGTCTGTGGTCCTTGGCGGACTTTCCATCTTTCAACATCGAAAGAATATTATGAGGTTATTATCAGGGACAGAAAATAAGTTAGGGAGTAAAAAATAGGAAAAGGTAGGAGTAGATATGGATAAGATAACAATTATTGGCACAGGCACTTGGGGAACAGCATTGGGAATGTTACTGGTTGACAATGGTCATCAGGTAACTTTGTGGTCGGCATTTCCAGAGGAACTTGAGAGCATGGAAAAAACAAAAACGCATAGAAGTCTTCCGGGCATTGTGCTGCCAGAAGAATTTATTTATCAACCTGACCTTGAAAAGGCCATGGAGGGAGCAAAAGTTTTAGTTCTTGCCGTCCCTTCCATCTATACGAGGGGAACAGCAAGAAAAATGGCAAAATTCTATCGACCAGAGCAAATCATTGTCAATGTGGCCAAGGGCATTGAAGAGCATACATTGAAAGTATTAAATGTACAGGTGGAAGAAGAAATTCCAGGGGCAAATGTCTGTGTGCTCTCTGGACCAAGTCATGCCGAAGAAGTTTCTAGGAAATTGCCGACAACCTGTGTTGTGGGTGCACACACCAAGGAGACAGCACAAAAGATACAAAATATCTTTATGAGCCCTGTATTTCGTGTGTATATTTCTTCGGATATGTTAGGTATTGAGCTTGGTGGAAGCCTAAAAAATGTCATTGCCCTAGCTGCTGGTATTGCGGACGGACTTGGATATGGAGACAATACAAAGGCGGCACTGATTACCAGAGGAATTGCAGAGATGAGCCGTCTTGGTGTGAAGATGGGGGCGACAGTGCAAAGTTTTGCTGGGCTTTCAGGCATTGGAGATTTAATTGTTACTTGTGCAAGTAGGCACAGCAGAAATCGAAAAGCAGGTGTGTTAATTGGACAGGGAAAGACAATGCAAGAAGCGATGGACGAGGTCAAAATGGTGGTCGAGGGCGTGTATTCTGCAAAGGCGGCGAAGGCATTGGCTGAGGAATATGGCGTATCTATGCCAATTGTAGAGCAGGTCAATGCAGTGCTCTTTGAAAATAAGGCACCAAAGGATGCCGTCGATGAGCTGATGCAAAGAGAGAAAAATGTCGAAAGTCAGGCATTGGATTGGTAAGATGGATTGACAATTAAAAGTGAAAAAGATATAATCGGAGATTATACATTTGATTACAGGAGGTAAGGAAATAGTGAAAAAGCTATTGGGGGTTACATTGTCACTTGCTATGGTGGCATCACTTGCAGCATGTGGAACGAGCACGCCAAAGGATGGCAAAGCGACAACACAGTCAACAGAGAAAAAGGCTGAGGATAAGAAGGCAGACGCAGATACAAAGACAGATACAAAGGATGTCTTTACCATTGGTGCTATTGGACCGCTTACAGGAAGTGCAGCATCTTATGGAACATCCGTAAAAAATGCAGTAGAGATTGCCATTGATGAGATTAATGGCGCAGGCGGTGTTAAGGTGGGCGATAAGAATGTAAAGTTAGCACTTGATTTTCAGGATGACCAGGCCAAGGAAGATCAGGCTGTCACCGCATACAATAAGTTAATGAGCGATGGAATGGATGTGTTGCTTGGTTGTGTGACGAGTGGATCATCTCTTGCCGTGACATCCCTTTCGGCACAAGATAAGATTTTACAGATTACACCATCAGGTTCAGCAGCAGATATTACAGCAAATGACAATGTATTTCGTCTTTGCTTTACCGATCCTTTACAGGGAAAAACATTGGCTGACTTTGTTGCTGGTAAAGACTACAGTAAGATTGCCATCTTGTACAACAATGCAGATGAGTATTCTACAGGAATTAAGGACGCATTTAAGGAAGAGTTAAAGGCCAAGGGCAAGGACAGTATTGTTGTTGATGAGGAGTCCTTTAAGACAGAGGATGTTGACTATACAACCCAGCTGACAAAAATTAAGAATGCAGGTGCAGAGGCCATCTTTGTTCCGGCATATTATCAGGCAGCAGCGTATATTACACAGCAGGCCAAGAGTGCAGGAATGAATACTGCATTTATCGGTTCTGATGGATGGGATGGTGTGATTGCACAGGTGACAGATAAGAGTGCCGTAGAGGGAGCTGTATTTTTGAGCCCATTCCTTGCATCAGATCCTTCAGCAAAGAAGTTTGTAGATGCCTATAAGGCAAAGTACAATGCAACTCCAGATCAGTTTGCGGCAGATGGATATGACACAGTGTATGTGATTAAGGCAGCATTGGAAAAGGCAGGATCAACCAAGAGCGAGGATCTCATTGCTGCGATGACACAGATTGAAGTTGATGGATTGACAGGTAAGGTGACATTCGATGCATCGGGTGAGCCAAACAAAGAGGCAAAGTTTGTTACGATTACCAATGGGGAGTATGTTCCTTATCAGGCAAAGTAGTAAAAACTTTAGTGGAGATGTCGCATAGAGGTGATATCTCCATTTTTTTATAGATAGGCTATTTTATGGAGAGGTAAAACTATGTTTGTAAATTTCATTGAGCAGCTACTCAACGGTCTGCGTACGGGTAGTGTCTATGCTCTGATTGCATTGGGCTATACGATGGTCTATGGTATTGCAAAGATGATTAACTTTGCACATGGAGATATCATTATGGTCGGAGCCTATGCACTCTATGTGTTGGCGGCAATGGTGCAGGTCAATGTGCCCATCCCTGTCGCTATTATTTTGACCATTATTTTTTGTGCGGTTGTGGGAATTGTCATTGAAAAGCTTGCCTACAAACCACTTCGAAGTGCACCACCTTTAGCTGTGTTAATTACGGCGATTGGTATGAGCTACTTATTACAAAGCGTTGCCCTTTTGATCTTTAAGGGAACACCAATTTCTTTTGGCTCTGTGATTCCAAAGATTAATCTTTCCTTTGGGCCAATTGTAGTTTCAAGTATTACCGTGGTGACATTGATTGTGACGGCCATTGCCATGATACTCCTTACCCTCTTTATCAATAAGACCAAGATGGGAAGTGCTATGCGTGCAGTGGCTGAGGACAAGGGAGCAGCAGAGTTGATGGGTATTGATGTCAATGCGACCATTTCGTTGACCTTTGCCATTGGAAGTGCCTTGGCAGCTGTTGCAGGGATTCTCTATGTCAGCCAGTATGAGAGCTTAAGCCCAACACTTGGTGCATTGCCAGGTATTAAGGCCTTTGTTGCCGCAGTTTTGGGGGGAATTGGAAGCATCCCTGGAGCAATGCTTGGCGGTATTATTTTGGGGATTATTGAGAGTTTATCTAAGGCATATATTTCTTCAGATCTTGCCGATGCCATTGTATTTGGGGTGTTGGTTGTTGTACTTTTGGTAAAGCCATCTGGACTTCTTGGCAAGAAGAAATTAGTGAAAGTGTAGGTGGAGTATGACAAAGAAAAAGGGAAAAATAATTAAGAATGTGATTCTAATTGTAGTCGTCTATGCATTGATTACCATACTCCTCAAGGGGGGAATGCTCAATCGCCAATATCGTTCGCTTTTGGTGCCGATTGGGGTCAATATTATGCTTGCGGTGTCACTAAACTTAGTCACTGGATTTTTTGGGAGAACTCTCTAGGTCATGCTTGTTTTTATGTCCATCGGAGCTTATACAAGTTCTTTTGACCTCCATTTATTTAGTTCATTCCTTGCCAACACCGATTGGTTTTTGCCATTTCTTTGCTTGTGGGTGGCATTGTGGCCGCTGTTTTTTTGGATTATTAATTGAATTCCAGTGCTTCGACTCAATGGTGATTATCTAGCGATTGTCACCCTTGCCTTCGGAGAGATTGTAAAGTCAGTGATTAATGTTATTGGGATTACAGGAGGAGCAAAGGGACTTTCAAAGATTCCCCTTCGCTCAGACTACAACAACTATACTTTGGTCTTTATTTTGACCGTGTTGACGATTGTATTTATTGTAAATTTTGTTCATTCAAGAGATGGTCGTGCGATCACTGCTATTCGAGACAATGAGATTGCCACAGAGTCTATTGGTATTAAGGTCAGTACTTATAAGATTAAGGCTTTTGTCATTGCGGCTTTTTTTGCTGGAGTGGCAGGCTGTGTCTATGCACACAATGTAGGTATTATTAAGCCACAGACCTTTGATTATAACAAATCGATTGAGATTTTGGTTATCGTGGTGCTCGGTGGAATGGGCAGTGTCACAGGTTCGGTCATTGCAGCTATTGTGTTGACGATTCTTCCAGAGTTTGCGTGGTGCCGACAATTTGCGCATGCTGTTGTATGCTGTTGTATTAATTCTCATTATGATCTTTAATCACAGCAAGATTAAAGAGGGACTGTTGAATAATAAAACTACTAGAAAATTGCTGGGAAAGGGGGAGGTGTAGTATGGCATTACTGGAGTGTAAAAATCTGGGCATTATGTTTGGTGGACTAAAGGCCGTTGATAACTTCAACTTAAAGATTGAAGAAGGACAGCTCTACGGCTTAATTGGGCCAAATGGTGCTGGAAAAACAACGGTGTTTAATTTGCTCACAGGTGTCTATAAGCCGACCTCAGGAAGTATTCATTTGCAGGGAGGACAGATTTCAGGTCTTGCACCGACACAAATTTGTAAGAGGGGCGTGGCCAGAACTTTTCAAAATATTCGTCTTTTTGACAAGATGAGCGTATTAGACAATGTAAAGACGGCCTTGCACAATGAAATTCAATATGGATTATTTTCAGCCATGCTTCATGGACCAAATTATCACAAGAAGGAAAGACAGATGAATGAAAAGGCCATAGAGATTTTGAAGGTCTTTGGTCTAGATAGTTTTTGTGATTGGAAGGCGGGAAATCTGCCCTATGGTCAGCAGAGAAAGTTAGAAATTGCGAGAGCTTTGGCCACAGGACCAAAACTTTTGCTTCTCGATGAGCCAGCAGCAGGAATGAACCCACAGGAAACACAGGAATTGATGGATACTATCACATTGATTCGCAAGCGCTACCATATGACTATTCTTTTGATTGAACACGATATGAAATTAGTGGCAGGAATTTGTGAGTATTTGACTGTATTAAATTTTGGAACAGAATTAGCGAGTGGAACCCCAGAGGTTGTGCTCAATGATCCAAAGGTAGTTACAGCATATTTAGGAGAGTAAAAATAAATGTTTCAAGTAGAAAATATTACCGTAAATTATGGTATGATTCAGGCAGTCAGAGGAGTTTCCTTTGAGGTCAATCAAGGAGAGATTGTGGCATTGATTGGAGCAAATGGTGCGGGAAAGACCACAATTTTACATACAATCACAGGATTGATGCATCCAAAATCTGGATCCATTACTTTTGAAGGTCAGGATATTACCAATCGACCGGCACATAAAATTGTTGGTCTTGGTGTTGCCCATGTGCCAGAGGGACGGCGAGTGTTTGCTGACCTTTCGGTTATTGAAAATCTTCGCCTTGGTGCGTATACTAGAAGTGATAAGGCAGAGATTGAACGGGATATTGAAAATATTTATCAAAAGTTTCCAAGATTGAAGGAAAGAAAGAATCAGTTGGCTGGTACATTGTCTGGTGGAGAACAGCAAATGCTTGCCATGGGAAGGGCATTGATGAGTAGACCGAAGATGATTGTCATGGATGAGCCTTCGATGGGACTGTCTCCTCTCTATGTCGGAGAGATTTTTAATATTATTGAAGAAATTCATCAATCGGGAACAACAGTACTTTTGGTTGAGCAAAATGCAAAAAAGGCACTTTCGATTGCCGACCGTGCCTATGTGCTGGAGACAGGAAAGGTAGTTCTTACTGGAGATGCAAAGAAATTGATGAATGATGAATCGGTCAAGAAGGCCTATTTGAGCGAGTAGAGAATGGGAGCGGGTGGAGAATGGAAAAGGTAGATATCTATAGTATGACGGTGACAGGAGAGGCGGAGGAAGGCCCAGGTGGCTATGGCACGATTTGCGGTGGAAAGATAGAGAAGGAAAATTTCACCAAAAGACAATGGCTCAGGGACAGACCTATACTGATCAATTGAGTCTTTCTTTGGAGGGACTCATTGCAGGATTAATAGAATTGGGCGGTTCCTGTCAAGTGGATCTATACACAGATCAGGTCTTTATCTACGATGCCATTCGCCTAAAGTGGACGGAACGCTGGGTCAAAGAGGGATTTCAAAGAAAAAAATCAGGCTATGTCAAACATGCAACGCAGTGGATGGAACTAATTAAATGTTTGAATCGCCATTATGTGCAGGCACACAAAATCATACTAGAACAGATGGACGAGCCTGAAAAAAAGTGTGAGCAGTTGGCAAGGAAAGCCTTTTCGGCTGCACAGCTAGTGATACAAATGAGCAAGAAGCAAGAGGAAAAAAATGAGCAATAGGAAGAAATTAAATTTGATTATTTTTGTTATTCTTGTTGTAGGAATTGCCCTGAGCGTTGGCGTTCACCTTGCAGTTTCTATATAGCTATGCTATGATTTAGCAAGAACAGTTGGTTTTTGAGGAAAAGAGGTGAATGGGATGATTGCAGTGACATCAGCTTTGCTTGCCGCTATTATTAAGGCAATTTGCTATGCTATATTGGCCTTCATCGGCATTAAGATTGGCATCAGAATGCGCAAGAGAAAAAATGAGAAGATAAAAAAATAAGAGGTAATATTCGGAGGCAATATGACTAAGAAGTACGGATTGAACGAGATTAGAAAGATGTTTTTGGACTACTTTGAAAGCCAAGGACATCTGGTGTTGAAGAGCTTTTCTCTCGTTCCACATAATGATAACAGCTTGTTGTTAATCAATGCGGGTATGGCACCATTAAAGCCATATTTTACTGGACAGGAGATTCCACCAAGAAGACGAGTGGCAACTTGCCAAAAGTGTATCAGAACAGGTGATATTGAAAATGTCGGAAAGACGGCAAGACATGGTACATTTTTTGAGATGCTTGGAAATTTTTCTTTCGGAGATTATTTTAAGCATGAAGCCATTCATTGGACATGGGAGTTTTTAACCAAGATCATTGGGGCTTGATCCAAATCGCCTCTATCCTACAGTCTTTGAAGAAGACGATGAGGCATTTGAGATCTGGACAAAGGAGATTGGTTTAGCTCCGGAGAGAATTCATCGCTTTGACAAGAGTGAGAATTTCTGGGAGCATGGCTCAGGTCCTTGTGGTCCTTGTTCAGAGGTGTATTATGACCGCGGTGAAAAGTACGGAAAGGACGAATATGTTGGCTCCGAAGGCGATCGCTTCATGGAAGTTTGGAACAATGTATTTACTCAATTTGAAAATGACGGACAGGGCCATTACACTGAATTAAAGAATAAATATTGATACAGGAATGGGACTTGAACGACTTGCTGTGGTTGTACAGGATGTCGATAGCATTTTTGAAGTGGATACCATTAAAGCTCTTCTTGATGAGGTGGCTGGTATTGCTGGTACAAAGTATAAGGAAGATGAGAAGAAGGATGTCTCTCTTCGACTAATTACAGATCATATTCGTTCCTGTACATTTATGATTTCTGATGGAATTATGCCAAGCAATGAAGGAAGGGGCTATGTCCTCAGAAGGCTTCTTCGCCGTGCAGCGCGCCATGGAAGAATGTTAGGAATTGAGGGAGAGTTCCTTGCAAAGCTTGCACAGACAGTGATTGAACTCAGCAAGGATGGCTATCCAGAGTTAGAAGAAAAGAAGGAGATGATCTTAAAAGTACTCACCGAGGAGGAGAGTAAGTTTGATAAGACCATTGACCAGGGACTGGCTATTCTTTCAGAAATGGAAGAGAAGATGGCTAGAGATGGCGTAAAGGTGATGAGCGGAGAGGATGCCTTTAAGCTCTATGACACCTATGGATTTCCAATTGATTTGACCAAGGAAATTATGGAAGAAAAGGGATTTTCTATTGACGAAGAGGGATTTGTTGCGGCAATGGAAAATCAGAGAGAGACAGCAAGAAAGGCAAGAAAGACAACCAATTATATGGGAGCTGATGTCACAGTCTATCAGTCTCTTGATCCAGCATTGACCACCGTCTTTACAGGATATGATTCCCTAAAGACGGAAGGAAAGATTATGGCACTCACTACAGATACCGAAGTAGTTGAGGCACTTACAGACGGTCAAGAAGGAACCATTGTGACCGATAAGTCCCCATTTTATGCGACCATGGGCGGACAAAAACGCAGATGTCGGTGTGATCTTTACCGATGATGCAGAATTTGTTGTCGAAGACACAATAAAGTTACCAGGTGACAAGATCGGACACATTGGCCATGTGACCAAGGGAATGTTTACTATGTCCGATGTGGTCGAGATGGAAGTCGACGCAAAAAATAGAGAAAACACAGCAAAAAATCACAGTTGTACCCATCTATTGCACAAGGCTCTTCGAGAAATTCTTGGAAACCATGTCGAGCAGGCAGGAAGTTTGGTGGATGCCCATCGCCTTCGCTTTGACTTTACTCATTTTCAGAGCTTAACTGGCGAAGAGATTCGTATGGTCGAGGACTTAGTCAATCAAGAAATTACAGGCACTTTGCCTGTTGTGACTGAGGTGATGGATGTAGAGTCAGCAAAAAAAGAGCGGAGCAATGGCACTATTTGGCGAAAAATATCATGGCGATGTGCGTGGTCAGCATGGGAGATTTTTTTCAAAAGAACTTTGTGGCGGAACTCATGTAAAGAACACTTCAGAAATCGGCGCCTTTTAAGATTATTTCGAGAGTGGAATTGCAAAGAGGTGTCAGAAGAATTGAGGCACTTACAGGAGATGCACTCAATGACTATTATAGAGGATTGGAAGAAAAGTTACAGACCTTGGCAAAACAATTAAAGACCAATGTCTCTGAGCTTGGCGATCGCATCGACAATCTTCTCGAAGAGGTCAAGGCATTAAAGTCAGAAAATGAGCAATTAAAGAGCAAACTCGCCAATGAGGCCATGGGCAATGCAAAGAGAAAATATTGTTGATGTCAAGGGTGTCAAGCTCCTTGCAATGAAAGTAGAAGGCGTGGAGATGAATGAACTGAGAAATCTGGGCGATCAGCTAAAGAAGGACACAGATGATGGCGTTGTGGTCTTAGCCTCACAGGTTGACGGAAAGGTCAATTTGATGGTAATGGCTGGAGAGAGTGCAGTCAAAAAGGGTGCACATGCTGGAAATATTGTCAAGGCGATTGCAGGATTTGTTGGCGGTGGAGGCGGTGGTCGTCCAAATATGGCACAGGCCGGTGGAAAGAAGCCAGAGGGCATAGATGAGGCACTTTTTAGCAAAGCAAAGACCACTTTTAGATCAGCAGTTGTAAAAAGTTTTTTTGAAAGCTATTGACCTTTTACTAAAATATGATATAATGAGTAAGGTTTTTTTATTTCACAACCGGAGGGAGGTTAGTTTTTTTCGATGTCAAACGTGATTGTGAAAGATAACGAGAGTCTCGACAGCGCATTGAGAAGATTTAAGAGAAATTGCGCAAAAAGCTGGTATCCAGCAGGAGATCCGTAAGAGAGAGCATTACGAGAAGCCAAGTGTAAGACGCAAGAAGAAGTCTGAAGCTGCTAGAAAACGTAAATTCAACTAATGCATAGTTCAATACCCGGTCATTGCGACCGGGTATTTTTCATTGTCGTGCTAATTGTTGACTGTGTTCTAGTGATGTGATAATATTTTTGCTATAATCATACGGAAAGGAGTGCCCATTTTTTGTGATTAGGGCGGGAAGACAAATTTGGCAATAGTAGAAAATATCATTGATATTCCGATGGAACATGAGAGAAATGTATGTGGAGATTTCGATACCTATTTAAAGAAAATTGAACGGACATTGCATGTCACGATTTTGGAGAGAGATGGTGCAATTAAGATAATGGGTCCCGAGGAATATGTAGTGAGAGCAAAGTCTATATTTTCAAATTTAATTGAATTGTCAAAGAGAGGCAATCAAATCACAGAGCAAAATGTGGATTATGCGATTTTCACTTTCCTACACAGAGGGCGATGACAAGATATTAGAGATCGATAAGGATGTGATTGCAAGAACCATCAATGGAAAGCCAATTAAACCCAAAAACGCTTGGACAAAAAGGCCTATATTGATGCTATTCGAAAGAAAATGATTGTCTTTGGTGTGGGACCAGCAGGTACAGGAAAGACCTATCTTGCCATGGCGATGGCCATTCAGGCGTTTAAGGACGGTCAGGTCAATCGAATTATTTTGACTAGACCAGCCATCGAGGCAGGGGAAAAGTTAGGATTTTTGCCGGGGGATTTGCAAAGTAAGATTGATCCTTACCTTCGTCCGCTCTACGATGCACTCTATCAGATTATGGGGGCGGAGAGTTACTTGCACAATGCAGAAAAGGGGCTGATAGAGGTGGCTCCTCTTGCCTATATGAGAGGAAGGACACTGGACAATGCCTATATTATTCTTGACGAAGCACAAAAATACAACGCCTGCACAGATGAAGATGTTTCTCACTCGCATTGGCTTTGGCTCAAAGGTTGTCATCACTGGAGACCGCTCGCAGAAAGACTTGCCAAGTGGGGCAGTTTCTGGACTGGATGTGGCAATTAAGATTTTATCAAAAGTTGAAGATATTGGAATTTGTGAGTTGAGCACCAAGGATGTCGTGCGCCATCCATTGGTACAAAAGATCGTGGAGGCCTATGATGCCTATGAAAAAAAGCACAACACAACCAAGAGAGTGAGGTGATGAGGTGACATTTGAAATTACCAATGAAACAGAGATTGACCTTGAAATAGAGTATCAAAAAATCATTGAAGATGCCATTATGGCCTCACTGGATGAAGAAAAATGTCCGTATGAGGCGGAAGTATCAGTGACGATTACAGATGATGAGGGCATTCATCAAATCAATAGAGAATTTCGAAAAATTGACCGTGCCACAGATGTCTTGTCATTTCCAATGAATGAGTTTGAAAAACCTGGAGAGTTTGACCACCTTGAGGAAGAGGGAACCTTTAATCCAGAGACAGGGGAATTGATGCTGGGAGATATTGTACTTTCGGCAGAGCATATTATTCAACAGGCCAAGGAATATGGACATTCCAGGGAGAGAGAGTTGGCATTTTTGGTTGTGCACAGTATGTTGCATCTGATGGGCTATGATCACATGGAAGACGAGGAAAGAATCGCCATGGAAGAAAGGCAGAGACAAATCCTAGATGGAAGGGGATACACAAGATAATATGGACAATCAATTAACACCAAAGTCAAGGAAGAAGGGAAATAAGGCAAGATCGGGTTCAAACTTTGTCGTGCAAGGATCAATTCTTGCTGTGGCAGGTATTTTGGTGCGTATTATTGGCCTTGCCTACCGTGTGCCATTGACAAGAACAATTGGAGAAGAGGGAAATGGATATTATGCGGACAGATATAATGTCTATGCGATTATGCTCCTCTTGTCCTCGTATAGTCTTCCGCTGGCTGTAAGTAAGATGGTGTCGGCGAGAATGGCTACGGGCGAGACAGAGGAGTACATCGCATATTGAGGGCAGGATTGATTTATGCGACCATTGTCGGAGGGCTTGGCTGTGCGATTGTATGGTTTGGTGCAGATTTCTTTGCCAATACTTTTTTTGGTATGCCATTGAGTAAATATGCACTCTTGCCACTGGCACCGACGATCTGGATTATGGCTTATTTGGGTGTATTTCGAGGCTATTTTCAGGGACATAAGACGATGATACCGACATCGGTCTCTCAGATTTTAGAACAGATCATCAATGCGGTGGTCAGTGTCGGTGCAAACCCATATGGCTGAGTGAGTTGGCAAAGAAAAAGTTTAGAGGATGATTCGACAAGAAGAGCCTATGGTGCGGCAGGCGGTACGATTGGTACAGGTGCAGGAGCCCTCTTTGCTCTTGTTATTCTTTTGATTTGGTTTTTCGTTAGCTATAAAAGTTATGCTCGGGTAAGTAGTGGAGAAAAAAAGAAAAAGGAAAGCTACAAGCAAATCACAAGACTTTTAATTTACAATGTCGTTCCTGTGATTGCTTCGACGGCAGTCTACAATATTAATAGTATTATTGACACCAGTATTTTTGGAAATTTAATGCAATATCTTGGCAGTGCAAAGGTTGATAATGCCAAGCAATATGGCATTTATACAGGATATTATCTTCTTTTAATCAATGTGCCTGTGGCTATTTCCAATGCTCTGTCCTCGTCATTGATTCCAACACTTTCTCAGGCGACCGCTGCAAGAGAGAGAGGAAAGGTCAGAGAGACGATTGCAACCTCTATTCGCTTTTCCATGCTGGTGGCGTTGCCATGTGCCGTGGGACTTGCTGTGCTTTCTGAACCCATTATTACGATGCTCTTTGGGCGAAATGAAACCGCAACAATGCTTCTTCGCATTGGCTCTATTGCCGTAGTTTTGTATTCGCTGTCTACGATTACCAATGCAGTTTTACAGGGAACCAATCATATGAGTTTGCCAGTGAAGAATTCAGTGATTTCGCTAATTATTCACTGTATAGCCTTAGTGGCAATGATTATGTTCTTCCACTTGGGCATCTATAGTTTGGTCTTTGCCAATATTGTCTTTGCCCTTTGTATGTGTATCTTAAATGCAAGGCAGATGAGGAGATATTTGCGCTATCGCCAGGAAATCGTCAAGACCTATATTGGACCAGCTTTAGCTTCGATCACTATGGGCGTGGTGACCTATCTTGTTTACACAGGCTTTTCAAGATTTATTCGCAGAGGTTCACTTGCTGTATTGGTGGCCATTTTGGCTGCAATGTTAAGCTATGCGATTGCTGTGGTTAAATTCCATGTAATCAATGAAGTTGAGCTCGTGCGATGCCAAAGGGAAGAGGCTTTGGTGAGAATCTTTAAGAAGATGCATTTGATGTAGAGTAGAGGGCAGTGATGAAGGTAGGAATTGTTGGAGCGGGTGCATCGGGACTTGTCACTGCTATTGCAGCAGCAAAAGCTGGTGCTAAGGTGATTGTGTGGGAACACAACAAAAGTGTGGGAAAAAAGATTTTAGCTACAGGAAATGGAAAGTGTAACTACACAAATCTCTTGATGAATCCAGATTGTTTTCATTTAAAAGAAGGGGCGGTTCCCCTTCAAGTCATTGAAGATTTTGGACCAGAAGATGCCATTGCGTTTTTTTCAAGAGCTTGGTGTGGAGCCATTTTCAAGGGATGGCTATATTTATCCAAAGTCAGAGCAGGCCGTGGCCATTGCACAGGCTCTGGAGGTAGGAGTTAGGCGATGGGGGGGAGAAATCGTGACAGAGGTCTCCATTGCCAAGATTAAAAGGGAAAAAAATGGTTGGAATGTCATTGCACAAGATAGACAGTGGAATGTGGATCGCATCATTATTGCAACAGGATTAAAAGCTTCCCCGACTACAGGGTCGGATGGAAGTTTTTTGACGCTCATAGAGCAAATGGGCTATCAAGTCAAGTCACCACTTCCTGCTCTTTGTGCACTCTATGCTCAGGAAAAGAATTTTTTTAAAAAGGTCGCTGGTGTGCGCATCAAATGTGGATTGGATGTGAGCGTCGATCAAAACATTGTGGCCAGTGAATATGGAGAGTTGCAGTTGACAGATTACGGTTTGTCAGGAATTCTATTTTTTTCAAGTCAGTGGAAGAGTGGCCAGGGCAATTTTTTTGAAAAAAAGAAAGTGGAGATTATTGTTCATTTTTGTGGAGGACAAATCTTTTTTGTTGGAAAGAAAAGAGCGTTTTGCGGAGGAAAGTATGGGCTTTTTTGGCAATGGAATACTAAATAATAAGTTGTGGAAGGCATTCCTTTCTCAGTTTGCTATTGCCGAAGAAGAAAAGGTGATGAAGGTTTCAAAAACAAAATTGAACAAGTTATTTGATTTTTTATTATCGGCAAATTTTGTCATTGAAAAGAGTGCGACTTTTGACAAGGCTCAAGTTTGTAGCGGCGGCATTTGCTGTAAGGAAATTAATTTTTCTGATATGAGTAGCAAAAGAGATAGGGCATTATTTTTTGTTGGAGAAATCATTGATGTCGATGGTATCTGTGGTGGCTATAATCTACATTGGGCCTGGGCAAGTGGAATTCGAGCAGGTAGAAGTGCATGAAAGGATAAATATGATTAGAATCAGTGGTCTTTCATTGTCTGTGCGTCACGATCAACAGGCAATGATGAAAAAAATTGCAAGTAAATTGCATATAAAACCAGCACAATTAGGAAAGATAGAAATTGTGCGTCGCTCCATTGATGCGAGAAAAAAGCAGGACATTCTCTATAATTACACTTTGGATGTCGAAGTGGAGGGCGAAAATCAAGTACTTGCTCGACTAAAAAAAGAAAAAAATATCGAGCAGACAAAAAGGACGGTTTATGAATTGCCCAAGATGGGAGAGGAGAAGTTAAAATATCGTCCTGTTGTTGTGGGATTTGGACCAGCGGGAATTTTTGCAGCACTTTCCTTAGCTAGAAAGGGTTATCGACCAATTGTCATCGAGCGAGGAGAAGAGGTTGAGGCTAGAAGTAAGACCGTAGAAGAATTTTGGAAGAGTGGAAAACTCAATGAGGAGTCCAATGTCAGCTTTGGCGAAGGTGGTGCAGGCACATTTAGTGATGGAAAATTAAACACCTTAGTTAAAGATCACATTGGAAGAAATACCTTTGTGATGCGAACCTTAGTTGAGTTTGGAGCGGATAAGGAGATTATTTATGACCACAAGCCACATATTGGTACAGACCGATTAAAAGAGGTGATTGCCGGCATAAGAAAGGAAATTATTCGCTGTGGTGGCGAGGTGCATTTTCGTACAAAGCTCTGTGACATTAAGGAAGAAAATGGAAAAATTTGTGGCATTGAGGTAGAGTGTGGAAAGGAAAGAGCTTATTGGAATACTCAGGTACTTATCCTGGCTATAGGGCACAGTGCAAGGGATACTTTTTTTATGCTCAAAGAAAGGAATTTGAGCATGGAGGCGAAAGCCTTTGCCATTGGCGTTCGAATGCAACATCCACAGGAAATGATTGATATTTCGCAATATGGAGAAAAGGAAGCAAAGTTTTTACATCCTGCTCCATATAAATTGACAGCGAAGACAAGTGGTGGCAGGGGTGTGTATTCTTTTTGTATGTGCCCAGGTGGATATGTGGTCAATGCCTCGACACAGAAAAATAGATTAGCGATTAATGGAATGAGTTATCACGATCGAGATTCAGCATCAGCAAACTCGGCAATTATTGTCACTGTAGGTGTGGAAGATTTTGGATTTGATGGACCACTTGCAGGAATGTACTATCAGCAGGAGTTAGAACAGAGGGCATTTTTGGCGGCCAATGGAAAAATTCCAGTACAACTTTATGGAGATTTCCAGAGAGGAAAAGTGAGCAAAGAATATGGTCAGGTCAAACCTTGCTTCTGTGGGCAGGAAGAATTTGCACCTGTACACCAAATTCTTCCAGAGACGGTGTATCAATCTATTGTAGAGGTTATGCCAGAATTTGACCGAAAAATTAAGGGATTTGCAAGAGAAGATGCCATTGTTGCTGGAATTGAGTCAAGGACATCATCACCCGTGCGTATTCATCGAAATGAGGAGTTGCAGACCAATATTTTGGGTATCTATCCATGTGGGGAAGGTGCAGGCTATGCAGGTGGCATTACCAGTGCAGCAATGGACGGACTAAAAGTAGCGGAGGCGATTATTAGAAAATATCACCATATGGGGAGATAAAGTGGAAAAGAGAAGCGAATTAAGAAAGAGAAAAAAGATTGTCATTAAAGTGGGATCATCGACCATCACTCACGAAAAGACAGGACAGATTAATATCGAAAAGATTGAAAAGATGGCAAGACGAATTGCCGACTTAAAGGGAATGGGAAAGGATGTCATCTTAGTTTCTTCAGGAGCTATTGCTGCAGGTCGACAAGCTCTTGGCAATGGAGAAAAACCAAAGACTTTGTCGCAAAAGCAGGCCTTTTCAGCCGTTGGTCAGGCAAGGCTGATGATGATTTACCAAAAGATTTTTTCAGAGTACAATATTACGACAGCACAGGTCTTGATGACCAAGTCGACTATGATTGAAGATGATGCTCGGTATAATGCCCAGAATACTTTTGACGAGTTATTGGCCTTGGGGGCGGTTCCGATTGTCAATGAAAATGATACAATTTCTACTTATGAGGTGCAATTTGGTGACAATGACCGACTTTCCGCCATTGTGGCTGCACTGGTCAATGCAGATTTATTGATTCTATTGTCAGATATTGACGGGCTCTATTCCGATGATCCAAGGAGAAATCAGAATGCAAAGTTTATTACTGTTGTGCCAGAGATGAATGAAGAGTTCATGAAAATGGGCAAGGGAACAAACTCCAATGTTGGCACAGGTGGAATGCAGACGAAGTTGATTGCCGCAAAGATTGCGACAGCTGCGGGAGCAGATATGGTGATTGCCAATGGAAAAAATATGGACATCATCAGTGAAGTGATGAAGGGAAGAGTGGTGGGAACCCTCTTTATGGCACATAAGAGCAAAGTTTTTGACTTAGTAAAAGTGATTGAAGAAGAGATTTAGAAAAAGATTTCGTGGAGGGGAAAATGAAACAGGAAAAAATTGATCGCATCAATGAATTAGCGATTAAGCAAAAGTCCATTGGATTGACAGAAGAAGAAAAAAAGGAGCAGGCTGACCTTCGAAAGGAATACCTTGAAGCCATCCGTGAAAGTATGCGTGCAAATTTAAATAATATCTCCATTGTAGAAAAGGATGGAAGTGTAACAGATCTTGGCAAAAAGTTTGGTGGAGAAAAGGATGAGTAGACAAGAAAAGCAAGAGATTCGAGAGCGTCTGGCCAATCAAAGGGCAAAGATGGATGAAAAAAGTGTAAGAGAACTGAGCAGTCGCATTGTCGATGTGTTGTATCGCCAGATTGAAAATTATATTTTGGAGCTCGGCACAGAAAAAAATATTATTTTTGCCTATGCAGCTAAGGGAAATGAAGTGGATTTATCTTCATTGTTTGAATTGCTTTTGGAAGAGAAATGAAGGATCCAGTCAAAAGGTAAGTATTGTCTCCCAAGAGTGCATGGAAAGCACATGGATTTTTATGTAATTGAGTCAATGGACGATCTAGAAGATGGAATTTTTGGTGTGAGAGAGCCAAAATTAAAGTGCAAAAAGGTTGAGGCGGTCAATGCCATTGTCATTACACCAGCCATTGCCTATGGCATGGATGGAACGAGAATTGGCTATGGTGCGGGCTACTATGACCGCTACTTTAAGCAAGATCGTGCCAATTTTTTTGATTGGTGCAAAAGATATGAGTTTCAGACAGATGTCGACTTTACAGGAGAAAGTTATGATATCTGTGTGGATGCCGTGGCAACAGAAAATGGCATAAGATATATTTAGGAAAGGATTTTATTCATGGAAAAGGCAAGACAAGAGGAAATAGATCAGATGATTGACGCAATTGATTTAAGTATGCAAGAGCCAGAGGTGGAACCCTATCGCCAATATTACTTTATCAAGAAATGTCGCCAGATGATTGCCCAGTTGACAGATAAACTTGGCAGAAGGCCAACCGCCAATGTGGTGACCTTTGGCTGTCAGATGAATTCAAGAGATTCTGAAAAATTGGAGGGCATATTGGCAGATATTGGTTATACCTTTGCAGACAGCGAAGATGCCGACCTTGTCCTCTTTAACACCTGTACAGTGCGCGAAAATGCCAATGATAAGCTCTATGGTCGATTGGGACAATTAAAGCGCTATAAGGAAAAAAATCCAGATATGCTCATTGGTATCTGTGGTTGTATGATGCAAGAGGCCGAAGAGGTGGAGCGAATTAAAAAGAGCTACCGCTATGTCGATATCGTCTTTGGAACCCACAATATCTATAAGCTTGCAGAGATTTTTAAATGAACGCTTGAGGAAATCGCTGGTGGTCGATGTGGTGGAAAAAGGCCGATGAAATTGTAGAACAATTGCCAAATAAGAGACTCTATTCCTTTAAATCGGGAGTAAATATTATGTTTGGTTGCAATAATTTCTGCACCTATTGTATTGTTCCCTATGTCAGGGGAAGGGAGCGTTCGAGAGAACCAGAAGACATTATTCGTGAGATTCAAAACCCTAGTTGCCGATGGTGTGGTAGAGGTGATGCTTCTGGACAAAAATGTCAATTCCTACGGAAAAAAACTTAGAAAATCCCATTTCCTTTGCCCAGCTTTTTGGAGAAAGTTGTTGCGATTGACGGATTAAAGAGAGTGCGCTTTATGACCTCACATCCAAAGGATTTATCAGATGATTTAATTCGTGTGATCAAGGAAAATCAAAAGATTTGTCGACATTTGCATTTGCCACTTCAATCGGGGAGTACGGCCATTTTAAAGAAGATGAACCGAGGCTATACAAAGGAAAGTTATCTAGATTTAGCTCTAAAGATTCGAAGAGAAATTCCAGAGATGAGTTTGACTACAGACATTATTGTGGGATTTCTGGGAGAGTGAAGAGGATTTTGAGGATACCCTCGATGTGGTTAGAAAGGTAAAATATGATTCAGCATTTACCTTTATTTATTCAAAGCGATCGGGAACGCCAGCAGCAAAGTGGGAAAATCAAGTGAGTGATGAGGTAATCAAGGAAAGATTTGACCGCTTGCTAAAGGAAGTACAAAAAGATGCCGCCAATAGCACCAAAAAGTACGAAAAAGAGACGGTGGACATTTTAGTTGAAAATCTCAATGACCACATGGATGGATATGTGACTGGACGAATGAGCAACAACATGGTTGTCCATATTCCAGGACAAAAAAGCCTTATTGGAAAGATTGTTTCTGTTGTGCTCGATGAGGCCAAGGGATTTTACTACATGGGACATATGGTCGAAAGTGAGGTATAGTTTTGGCTTTATCACCGATGATGACACAATATTTAGAGACAAAGAAGGAAAATCCAGATTGTCTTTTATTTTATCGCCTGGGCGATTTTTATGAAATGTTTTTTGAAGATGCCAAGATTGTGTCGCAGGAATTGGAATTGACTTTGACAGGAAAAGATTGTGGTCTTGAGGAGAGGGCTCCAATGTGTGGCGTACCCTATCACGCAGTGGAAGGATATTTGACTAGATTGGTCAGCAAGGGCTATAAAGTGGCCATTGCTGAGCAAATGGAAGATCCAAAACTTGCCAAGGGATTAGTAAAGCGAGAGGTTGTTCGCATTGTCACGCCAGGAACCATCACAAGTGAGAGTGCCCTAAGTATTGACAAGAACAATTATCTGATGGGAATTGTTTATCTCTTTGACCGCTTTGGCATCGCCACCGTTGATATTAGTACAGGTGATTTTTATGTCACTGAGGTCAATGAGACGAGAGAGCTACTAGATGAAGTACATCGCTTTGCACCAGCAGAAATTATTTGTAATCCAAGTTTTTCAATGTCGGGCATTGGTGACTTTGGTGTTACCATTTCCACGCTTGACCATCAATACTTTAATGAGGTAGAGGACGAAAAGATCCTCAAGGAACATTTTCAAGTAAAGAGTATGGAAGAACTTGGGCTTTTAGAATATCCTGATGGCGTGGTGGCCGCCGGGGCTGTGATGCACTATCTATATAATACGCAAAAATCAAGTTGTGCCCAAATTGTAAATATAAAGACCTATCGCACGGGGCAATATATGATGATTGATGCGAGCTCAAGGAGAAATTTGGAGCTTGTAGAAACTATGCGGGATAAGAAAAAGCAGGGAAGCTTATTTGGTGTGCTCGATAAGACAAAGACGGCTATGGGTGCTAGGCTCTTAAGAAGTTATATTGAACAGCCACTGATTCAAAGAGATTTGATCTTGCGTCGTCAAGAAGCGATTGAGGAATTGCTCGGAAACTATATTGACCGAGAAGAATTGAGAGAATATCTAGGACCAGTCTATGATTTGGAAAGATTGATGGGAAAGATTAGCAGTGAAAGTGCCAATACAAGAGATTTGTTGGCCTTTGGAAGTTCGATTGATATGGTTGAGCCAATCAAGATGATTGTAAAAAACTTTCATTCTCCAATGCTTGTCCAGATCAATGAAGATCTGGATTCAATGCCTGACCTTTGTGATTTGATTAAAAGATCGCTCAATGACGAGGACACCCCCATCACTTTAAAGGAGGGCAATCTCTTAAAAGATGGCTATAATGAAGATGTCGATCAACTGCGAAGAGCAAAGACAGAGGGAAAGGATTGGCTTTCTGAGTTAGAGAGCAGGGAGAGAGAAAAGACACAGATTAAGGGGCTAAAGATTAAGTTTAATAAGGTCTTTGGCTATTACTTTGAAGTGACCAATAGCTATAAAAATTTGGTGCCAGAGTATTTTATTCGAAAGCAGACGCTGACCAATGCCGAGCGCTATACCAGTGAGGAACTAAAAAAATTAGAGGGCGTAATTTTGGGGGCAGAGGACAAGTTAAAAAATCTAGAATACAGTCTCTTTGTTGGGATTCGTCAACAGATTGCGGGGCAAGTAGAGAGAATCCAAAAGACGGCCAAGGCCCTGGCCATGCTCGATGTCTTTTTGTCTTTGGCAACGGTGGCAGAAAAAAATCAATATGTTCGCCCCAATATCAATGAAAAGGGATTAATTGATATTCGAGATGGTCGCCATCCTGTGGTTGAGGAGATGATGAAAGACCACGAATTTATCAGCAATGATACTTTGCTTGACCAAAACAAAAATCGGATGAGCATTATTACTGGCCCCAATATGGCAGGAAAGTCGACTTATATGCGACAGACAGCAATTATTGTCTTGATGGCACAGATGGGTTCATTTATTCCTGCAAGTGCAGGAAATATTGGGATTTGTGACCGCATCTTTACCAGAGTGGGTGCATCGGATGACTTAGCCAGTGGTCAATCGACCTTTATGGTGGAAATGATGGAGGTTGCCAACATTTTACAAAATGCCACCCGACAAAGCTTAATTATTTTGGACGAGATTGGCAGGGGAACTTCAACCTTTGATGGTCTTTCTATTGCGTGGGCTGTTGTTGAGCACATTGCCAACACAAGAATGATTGGAGCAAAGACTTTATTTGCGACACATTATCACGAGTTGTCCGAGTTAGAGGGAACCCTTTCGGGAGTCAATAACTACTGCGTCTCGGTAAAGGAGCAAGGAGAAGACATTGTGTTTCTTAGAAAGATTAGTGCGAGGCACGCTGATAAAAAGCTATGGCATTCAGGTTGCAAAGCTTGCTGGTGTGCCAGAGAGTGTCCTTCTTCGAGCAAAAGAATTAGTGGAGGAGCTTTCAGGGGCAGATATTGCCACAAAAGCTAGAGAAATTGCGGAACTTGGCATACCAAAAAAGAGCAGAAAGCCCGTTTCTAAGCCGGATGATGTGGAATCAGCACAGCTTTCTTTGATGGATGCGATGAATGATGGTGTAATAGTTACAGAGATTCGAGATATGGATTTGAACATGATGACGCCAATGGATGCGATGAACACCCTTTTGCGTTTGCAAAATAAAATCCGAAATCGAATTTAGAAAGGGTAGATATGATTGCAGTACTGGACAAGGATACCATTGATAAGATTGCTGCCGGTGAAGTAGTGGAACGGCCAGCATCGATTGTAAAGGAACTGTTAGAAAATGCCATTGATGCGGGGGCCACTTCGATTACTGTGGAGATTAAGGATGGTGGAAAGAGTTTAATTCGTGTCACTGACAATGGAAGTGGCATTGCAAAGAATGAAGTGCGCATCGCCTTTTTGCGTCACGCCACGAGCAAAATTCAAAGTGCAGATGACTTACAAAACATTACTAGTTTAGGATTTCGTGGCGAGGCTCTCTCAAGCATTGCTGCTGTGAGCAAAATGGAGATGATCACCAAAGTCAGATCGGAGATGGTCGGGCATTGGTATGTCATTGAAGGGGGAATTGAGCAAAGCTTTGAAGAGGTTGGGGCTGTAGATGGAACGAGTATCATTGTCAGAGATCTCTTTTTTAATACCCCTGCTAGAAGAAAATTTTTAAAGTCAAATCAAACAGAGGCGGCACATATTGCTGAGCTAGTGGAAAAGATTGCACTCTCTCATCAAGATGTGTCGATTCGCTTAATTGCCAACAATCAGGCAAAATTGCAGACATCAGGAAATGGAAATCTAAAGGATTCAATTTATCGTCTCTATGGGCGAGAAGTGGCTATGGCCCTTTTACCTGTGGAGTACCGTGCTCAGGGAATAGAAATCACAGGTGTTATTGCAAAGCCAGAGGTTTCAAGAGCCAGTCGAAGTATGGAAATGTATTTTGTGAATGGAAGGTATATTAAGGCAAAAACCATTGCCAGTGCCATTGAAGAAGGCTATGGAAATCGTCTGATGCAACATCAATATCCATTTACTGTATTAAATTATCATATTCCGCCGGAGGTGATGGATGTCAATGTCCATCCGACCAAGATGGAAGTTCGCTTTTCAGAGGAAGTAAAGATCTATGAAGTCACAAGAGATGCCATTGTGTCTGCATTGATGGAAAAGGAGCTGATCAAAAGGGTCGAGGCTGATCGTGTGCAGCTAAAGAGAGTCTCCGATCTTCCAGTGAGCGATGTGAAACAGAAAGGAAAAATATCAGAAGCCTTTGAGACGAAGCCTCAGCATAATCAACGAAAAATTCAAGAAAAAATTGAAAATTATCAAGTACCGAACGATCCAGTGTCAAACCCAATTTTTTTAGATAGACCACAAGAAGAAAAAACAAATCAGGTCGTAGATAAGGTGTGGAATAGCACGGAAGAGGTACCTGTTGTTGGCGAGCAGTTAAAATTTTTAGACAAAAAAAATTTGCATTTGCATAAAATTGTGGGACAAATCTTTGGCACCTATTGGATTGTCGAATTTAATCAAAAGATGATTGTGATTGACCAGCATGCGGCACATGAAAAGGTACTCTATGAGCGATTGATGAAGCAGTATCAAAACACAGTGCCATCACAGATGGTCGTTCCTCCGATCCTGTTGACCCTCACGGCTATTGAGGCCGATGCCCTCAATCAAAATCAAAAGGTATTGTCTGACCTGGGCTTTCACATCGAAAACTTTGGTGGCAATGAATATCGCATTGATGGGGTGCCTTCAATTTTGCCAAGTGTTTCAAAGAAGGAGATGCTAAAGGAATTGATCGCTGAACTTGCCGATCACAATCAGCTAAAGACACCAGAGAGTATCATTGCAAAGACGGCCTCAATGGCGTGCAAGGCAGCCGTCAAGGGGAATCACACATTGTCACTTTTGGAGGCAAAAGCTTTGATTGATGAATTGATGAGCTTAGAGAATCCCTACAATTGTCCCCATGGAAGACCGACAATGTTTGAGATGAGTAAGTATGAAATAGAGAAGAAGTTTAAGAGGATTGTATGAGAAAATTAGTGATTATTGCAGGACCGACGGCGGTGGGAAAAACGGCCTCTTCTATTTTACTGGCAAAGAAAATTGGGGGAGAGATTATCAGTGCGGATTCGATGCAGGTTTACCGAGGAATGGATGTGGGCACGGCGAAAATTCGCAAAGAGGAGATGGAGGGAGTTCCTCATTTTCTTATTGATGCCTTTGATCCCGACGAAGAATTTAACATTGTCATCTTTCAGCAGTTAGCTAAGCAAGCGATGGAGGGAATTTATGCCCGTGGCCATATTCCAATGATTGTGGGCGGAACAGGATTTATATTCAATCCATTCTCTATGATATTGATTTTTCTCAAGGTGATGGGGAGAATGAAGCACTCAGAGAGCATTTAGAAAAGGAATATGACCTTCTTGGAGCGGATGCGATGCAGGAAAAACTTCGTCTACTTGATCCGATTTCTGCTGGAACCATTCACAAAAATAATAAAAAGAGAGTGGTGCGTGCCCTAGAATATGCTCTGACACAGAATGAACCAATTTCTGCACATAATGAGCGGGAGAAGCAGAAGAAAAGTCCATACGACTACAATTTTTTTGTGCTGAATATGGACAGAAAGATTCTTTATGATAGAATAGAACAACGTGTGGATAAGATGTTTGACGATGGCCTTGTGGAGGAAGTGAGAGATTTACAACATCGAGGATTTCATCAAAATTTAGTGTCAATGCAGGGAATTGGTTACAAGGAAGTTTTAGAATATCTCGATGGAAATTGTAGCTTAGAAGAGGCTATTGCTCAAGTTAAACAATCGACCAGACATTTTGCAAAGCGTCAAATTACCTGGTTTAAGCGAGAAAAGGGAGCACAATGGATTGATGTGACAAAGTTTCATTCGCCACAGGATTTGGCCGAATTTATGGCAGGAGAGGTAATAAAGTGAAAAATTTAATGCAAATGTATGCGAGTATGGGCATTGGAGCGAGGGCACTGGAAATTGGACAACAGATAGAGAACAAGTTGTCTGAGCGATTTGCACAGATTGACAGAGTGAGCGAATACAACCAATTAAAGGTGCTTCGTGCAATGCAAGAAAATCGTGTGAGTGCGGAGCACTTTAGTGTGACAACAGGATATGGCTATGACGATGCAGGTAGAGATACCTTAGAGAAGGTATATGCGAGTGTATTTTGTGGAGAGAGTGCCCTTGTGAGAGCACAGCTAGCCAGCGGAACCCATGCCTTGGCCGTCGCCTTATTTGGAAATTTGCGTCATGGAGATGAGTTGTTTTCCCCTGTGGGCAAGCCGTATGACACTTTAGAAGAAGTCATTGGCATTCGACCATCGAAGGGATCCCTTGCCGAATATGGAGTGACTTATCGCCAGGCCGATTTAAAGGAAGATGGGGCATTTGACTTTGATGCCATTCGTCAAAATATCACAGAAAAGACAAAACTAGTGACAATTCAAAGATCAAAGGGCTATGCGACAAGACCAACACTTTCGGTTGACCGCATTGGGGAATTGATTTCCTTCATTAAGGGAATCAAGCCCGATGTCATCTGTATGGTAGATAATTGTTATGGAGAGTTTGTCGAAGAAAAAGAGCCATTGGAAGTTGGAGCAGATATGATGGTTGGCTCATTGATTAAAAAAAATGCAGGAGGTGGACTCGCCCCTATTGGAGGATATATTAGGGAACGAAGGAGTGCATTGACAATGCCTCCTACCGCCTATTTGCCCCTGGGAGTTGGAAAGGAAATTGAGCAAACTTAGGGATCAATCGGAGCTTGTATCAGGGACTTTTTATGGCCCCTGACGGTAGTAGCCGCGACTCAAGGGAGCTATTTTTGTCGCCAACATCTATGAAAGCTTTTGGCTTTTTTTGTGCCATCCCAATGCCACGGAGAGTCGCCATGATATTATTCAAGCGATTACCTTTGAAAGGCACAGGGATTGCAGGCCTTTTGTGAGGGAATTCAAGTCGCCGCACCCTGTAGATAGTTATGTGCGCCCTGAGGCGTGGGATATGCTAGGTTATGATAGCCCAGTGATTATGGGTGCAGGGGCATTTATATCGGGTTCTTCCATTGAATTGAGTGCCGATGGACCGATGAAGGAACCCTATGTTGCTTATTTTCAGGGTGGATTGACTTGGCATCACGCAAAAGTTGGAATTTTATTCTCTTTGCAAAAACTTATAGATGCTAAACTGATTAAATAGTGGTAAACTATACTTGCGTGTATTGTATTGTCTGTCTGGAGAGCAGAAAGAGAGGCAAAATGCAAGAAAAAAAGAACATGAAACAAATCCCAAAGGAAGAAAGACCGATGGAAAGATGCCTTCGCTATGGGGCACAGAGCTTGACCGATGCAGAACTTTTGGCTGTTTTTTTACATTCGGGCACGAAGAAAAAGAATGTCCTTGGCGTAGCCAGAACAGTGCTTGAAGGGGCAAATGGAAGAAAAGGACTTCAAGCATTGTTTGAACTTTGTTATGAGGAACTCATTAAAATTGAGGGAATTGGGCAGGTTCGTGCCGTGCAACTTCTTTGTGTCGCAGAGATTTCCAAGCGACTTTGGCGAGTGGAAGAAAAAGAGAGGTTACAATTTCTTACGCCAAAGGCCTGTGCGATGCATTATATGCAACAGATGCGTCATTTACCGAGGGAGGAGCTTCGCGTCGCCTTTTTGGATACGCGACAATGTTTGATGAGCGATATGATTTTGAGTGTTGGCACAGTGAATGCCTCATTGATTTCCGTCCGTGAGGTGCTGATTGAAGCTCTGCGTCATCAGGCCGTGCATTTGATTTTTGGTTCACAATCATCCCAGTGGCAATCCCTATGCCAAGCAAAGAGGATATCTTTGTGACAAGACAGGTCAAAAAGTGGCTGTGAGAGCGTGGGCTTGGAGCTCAATGATCATATTATTATTGGCGACAATGTCTATTACAGTTTTAGAGAAAGAGGAAACTTCTACAATGGATCCAAAGAATAATCGATTGGTACTCACTGTGTTGAGTGCGATATGTGTTGTCTTGATTGGAGTGACATCCATCAAGAATACTTGGCTTGCACCATTGCGTGCAGGGGTGGGTTTTATCCTTACGCCGATTCAAGTTGGTGTCAATACAGCGGGGAAGTCGCTGTACAATAGTATTGAGCAACATGAAAAATTAAAGTCAGCACTGGAAGATAACAGTAAGCTACAGGAAAAGATTGAGGAATTAAGGAGCGAAAATACAAGACTTGAGGAGGCAACCTATGAGCTTTCTCGACTTCGAGAGCTCTATAAGCTCAACACAGAGTATGAGAAATACAATTTTGTCGGTGCAAGAATTATTGCCAAGGACTCTTCGGGTTGGTTTCGTGTATTTCGAATTGACAAAGGCTCAGCCGATGGCATTAAAGTTGATATGAATGTAATGGCCAGTGGCGGATTGGTTGGCATTGTGACCGATGTTGGTTCAAATTATGCGACCGTGCGCTCAATTATTGATGATTTGAGCCGTGTCAGTGCGATGGCCGTGCAATCTGGAGACAATTGCATTGTGGCAGGAGATTTAAAGCTCTATCAGGAGGGAAAGTTAAAACTTTCTGATATTCGTGCCAATGCAGATATCAAAGATGGGGATAAGATTGTCACCTCCAATATTAGTACAAAGTATGTTCCAGGGCTCTTAGTGGGCTATGCTACCGATATCACAGAGGACCGGAGCCGATTGACAAAGAGCGGATATATCGTTCCTGCCGCCTTTGACACTATGCAGGAAGTGTTGATTATTACCGATGTAAAAGAAAACACAGGATGAATAGTTGGGGAGAGAATGAGACGCAGAATTGCCAATATTGTATTGATGATTATATTTTTTTGCCATACAAAGTTGTATCTTCCCATTTATTCCATTTTTTGGCTGGCTCACCCAATTTTTATGGTGATTTTTAGTCTTTACCTATGGCTTTATCTATGGAGAGCGGGAGGGCATTTTTTTATGGCGTCTTTGCAGGAATATTGATGGATTTATTTTATAGCAATGCCTTTGGGATTTTTTTACCCTCATCTTTATTTGGATGGGATTTATCAATGGAAAGTTTTCTAGGTATTTCTACGAGGACTATATTATATTGCCAGTGTCACTATGTGCAATCAATGAAGTTGTCTACAATTTTGTTATCTATGTCGTGCGCTTTATATTCGAGGAAAGACAGATATCTTTTTTTATGTCAGAACCATTGTCCTTCCAGAGATGATTGCAACAATGCTTTGCACATTGCTGCTGTATCGCCTCTTATTAGAATACAATAGGCGATGGAAAGCAATTGATGATAAGCGAGGTAAGGAAAGTGCTTAGAGAGTTAAGAGAGAGGATTTTTTCCTCAAGAATATTAGTGGTCGGTGCGGTATATGTCGCTATGCTGGTCATTTTGATATCGAGGTTATTTCGGCTTCAGCTTGTTGATGGAGAAAAGTACCTCAATGACTATGTGATGTTGACGGAAAAGACAGTGACAGAGCCGGCGACAAGGGGAAATATTTATGATCGAAATGGTAAACTTTTGGCTTACAATGAATTGGCCTATGCGGTGACTGTGCAGGACAATGGAGAATATAAAAAGGCGACCGATAGAAATTATATGCTCTACCAATTGGTCAAAATTCTTGAGGCACACAAAGAGCCTGTGCTTGGAGAATTACAAATTGGGCTTGACCAAGATGGGAATTATTATTTTACCACGCCTTCAGAGCCAGCACGCCTTCGATTTTTGCGAGACTTTTACGGGAAAAAGAGTGTGGATGATTTAAATGATTCTTCGGGAAAGACACCGACAGATGTGACGGCTGCGGACTTAATTGATAAAAAGAGTAAGGAATATAAGCTCGATGAGCTTGGCAATCCTGAGGGAGAAAAGATTGAGTTGACGGCAAAGGAACGGCTTGACATGATCAATATCAAGTATACCATGAACTTTACCTCGTTTAAAAAGTATGAGGCAACGAAGGTGGCTTCTGGGATTTCGGATGAGACAAGGGCCGATATCTTAGAGAATGCCTCTCAGCTTTTGGGTGTAAATATTGAGGAGGAGACGCTGCGTCACTACAATGACGCAAAGTATATTGCCTCTGTGATCGGTTACACAGGAAAGATTCAGCCAGAGCAGTTAGATGAACTAAAGGCAACCATTCCCGATATTGATGAAAATGATATGGTTGGACGAAGTGGCATTGAGGCGTATATGGAATCAAAGCTACATGGAAAGAAGGGAGAAAAGACCATCTATGTCGATAAGGTTGGTCATATTATGAAGGAAACAAATTCTACACCTTCTCAGCCAGGCAATGATGTGTATTTGACCATTGACAGAGACTTACAAGTGGGTATCTATCATCAATTGGAACAGCAACTGGCAGGTATTTTGACGAAAAAGCTTTCTGCCCTTGACAGTCCAAATGGAGAGGGCGTGGATTCTACAGACCGAATGATTCCAATAAAAGATGCCTACTTCCAATTGATCAATAATAATGTCTTGTCTGTGGATAAATTCCATGCACAAGATGCCACCGAAAATGAAAAAGGAATCTATGCAAAGTATGTTGGCTACAAAGACAGTGCCATTGCTCAAATTCGTGCAGAGCTTGAGACCAGTCAGGCCAGACCACTAAAGGAGCTGTCAGAGGATCAAAAGGCCTATATGTATTACTTGTACAATAAGCTTTCCAGTGACCAAAATGGCATTATTAAAAAGAGTCTCATCGACACCAATGCTGACTACTATGTGCGATGGAAAAATGATGACATCAGTATGCGAGAGTTTTTGTATGATGGTATTGCGAGCAGCTGGATTGACACCACAAAATTAAATATTGATAGTAAGTATTCGGATGCCGATGACATCTATACCGCATTGGTCAATTTTGCACTTGATGGTCTTTCAGATGACAATGGATTTGAAAAGACCACCTATAAGTATTTGATTAAGAATAATATTGTCAGCGGAAGGGAGCTCTGTCTGGCTCTCTATGATCAAGGAATTTTAGCCAGAGATGACAATATGATCAATCAGCTCAATGCAGGATATGATCCCTATGCCTTTATGATTGATAAGATTTCGAGATTGGAGATTACACCAGCACAACTGGCACTTGATCCATGTACAGCTGGTGCGGTGGTGACAAATGTCAACACAGGAGAGGTTTTAGCCATTGTCTCTTACCCAGGATATGATAGCAATCGCCTCTCCAATGTGATGGATGTCGACTACTATAATCAACTTTTAAATGACCAATCTCTTCCACTCTATAACAATGCCACTCAGGCAAGAAAGGCACCAGGTTCGACCTTTAAGCCAATTTCTGCTGTGGCCAGTTTGGAAGAAGGGGTGATCAACAGCACCGATATTATTCGCTGTACAGGAATTTATGATGCCATCAAGCCAAGCATCAAGTGTTGGATTTATCCAAGTGCCCATGGTGCAGAAAATATTGAGACGGGAATCCAAAACTCCTGTAACTATTTCTTTGCTGAACTTGGACATCGCCTTTCTACCAATGCCAATGGAGAGTATTCGACATTGACCGGTATGGAAAAAGATTCGAAAGTATGCGACCATGTTTGGACTTGACCATAAGTCAGGCGTGGAAATTACAGAGAATGATCCGATGATTTCTGACCAAAGTCCAGAACAATCGGCAATGGGACAGGGTACCCATTCTTTTGCCAATGTCCAGCTTGCACGCTATGTGACGGCAATGGCAAATCGAGGCACTGTCTTTGAACTGAGTGTCATTGACAAGGTGACAGATAGTCAGGGAAATCTAGTGGAAGATTATACACCAAAGATTAGCTCTCACATCAATATTCAAGAGAGCACATGGAATACGGTGCAAAATGGTATGCGCCGAGTAATTCAATATGGTTCGGCCAATAAGCTATTTAGGGAATTAAAAGTGAATGTCGCAGGAAAGACAGGTACAGCTCAGGAGTCTAAGACGAGAGGTAACCATGCATTCTTTATTTCCTTTGCACCATTTGAGGCACCACAGGTTGCAGTGACGGTCAATATTCCTTTTGGTTATTCATCTTCCAATGCAAACCAGTGTCGCAAAGGAAATCTATAAACTCTACTTTTGGACAGGTGACTTTAGATGATGTATTGAAGTCGACTGCACAAAAGTCGACCGATGTTCGCATTGGAGACTAAAGTATTTGACGAAAGTTGTGAGATAATATAGAATTGAGGTAGAGAGATGTTTGACAATTACAAACTAAGGAATTATGATTTTCGCCTATTATTTTATGTCTTGGCACTCAATACCATTGGTATCCTGATTATTTCAAGTGCAAACCAATGGAAATATGAGCTATGTGAGCAAGCAATTGCTTGGTATGATGCTGGGCATTGGGGCGATGGTGATTTTTATCTGTGATTCTCTATCGAAGGGTGATGGAAAAGGCCATCCCCATCTATGGATTTTGTCTGATTTTTGTTGGCATGGTATTGGTCGTCGGACACAGTGCAAAAGGGAGCGTCGAGATGGTTAAAGTTACCGGGGATGAATTTACAGCCATCGGAGCTAGCAAAGATTGGAATGATTATCTTTCTTGCTTGGCTACTCGATAAGTATCAAGATAATATTGATGATTTTCTATTTTTTTAGTTATGTTTGCTGTATTGGCAGGTTCAGGTCTTTTTATTGGTCGTGCTTGAGCTCGACCTTTCCACAACCATTGTGTTTGTGGTGATGGTATTGAGTATGCTCTTTGTGGCGGGCATTAGTTATAAGTGGGTGATTGGAGCTATTGCGGTTGTTGTTCCCCTTGGAGCAGCGTTTATCTTCTTGATCTCTAAAAATGTAGTGCCATTTCTTCGGGGGTATCAGGCCAATCGAATTTTGGCTTGGATTAACCCAGGAAAGTATGCCGATGCGAGTCAACAGCAAAAAAACTCCATTATGGCGATTGGATCGGGGCTACTTGCAGGAAAGGGATTGAATAACAATACATTGACCTCTGTAAAAAATGGAAATTTTATTGCAGAGGATCAAACAGACTTTATCTTTGCTGTCATCGGAGAGGAGCTTGGATTTATCGGCTGCGTCGTGGTGATTGGTCTGTTTGCACTCATTGTATTTGAGTGTTTTCACTTGGCAGGGAAGGCAAGGGATTTACAGGGAAAGTTAGTCTGTGTAGGCTATGGCATGATGTTGGGATTTCAAAGTTTTGCCAATATTTCCGTGGCAACGGGAATTTTTCCAAACACAGGATTGACTTTGCCGTTTATCAGCTATGGTCTGAGTTCTTTGATCTGTATGTATCTGGGGCTTGGCATAGTACTAAATATCGGCTTGAGCCGAAGGCAATAAGCAATAAGAGGAAAGGAGATTCAGATGAATATTGGGCTGGTTGCACATAATGCAAAAAAGAAATTGATGCAAAATTTTTGCATTGCATACAGGGGCACGCTGTCAAAGCATAACCTGTTTGCAACAGGAACGACAGGAAGATTGGTAGAAGAGGTGACAAATTTGACCATACATAAGTACCTCGCTGGTCATTTAGGGCTACCAGCAAAGAGTTGGGTGCACAAATTGAAAAACAATGATATGGATTTAGTCATTTTTTTGAGAGACCCACTGTCGAGCAATCCGCATGAGCCAGATGTCAATACAGTCATCAGACTTTGTGACAAATGCAATATTCCATTGGCTACGAATTTGGCAACTGCAGAGCTAATGATTAAAGCAATGGACAACGGAGACTTTGAGTTTAGAGAAATCTACAGAAGATAAGGCGATGAAGAAGAAACAGAAAAAAATAGAAGAGGATACAAAGACCACTACTGGGCCTTTTTGGTCTAGTAGTGGTCGCTTTACTGATTTTTGGAAGAAATTTTGTACATCAAAATACAGTTTCAGAATACGATTTTGCACAGAAATTTAAGGATTTTTATGTCAACGATTCGGCCTATGTACAGCCATTTGCCAGTGACCTTGCGGTCATTAAGGAGACACAAGAAGATGGGCAATTTGCTCCAAAATCAGCCGTACTTCCCCACAAGATGGGGGCGATGTCATTTTTGCAAAGGATGCCAGAGCACATATGAATCCTGCGAGCACGACAAAAATTATGACTGCGATTTTGGCATTAAAGTATGGAAACCTATCCGATAGTGTCACGGTGGGCAATGAGGTGGTAATTACAGAGCCTGGGGCGAGTCTAGCAAAGATTAAGCCAGGTGATACACTGACGATGGAGCAATTAGTCTATGGCTTGATGCTCCCTTCGGGAAATGATGCCGCTAATGCCATTGCAATTCATATGGCCGGTAGCATCGATGCCTTTGTGGAGATGATGAATAAGGAAGCAAAAGAAATCGGGGCTGTGGACACGCACTTTGTCAATGCCAATGGACTGACCAATCCTGACCACTACACCAGTGCCTATGATTTGTATTTGATGTTTCACGAGGGACTAAAAATTCCAAAGTTTAAAAAGATTACAGGAACAAAGACCTATGTTGCCAACTACAAACAGGCCAATGGAAGTAGTAAATCAGTGACCTGGGCCAATGGAAATCAATTTATTAGCAACGAATCTCCACAGCCCAATGGCATCACTGTCTTTGCAGGAAAGACAGGCACAACTTTGGCTGCTGGCAACTGCCTTGTAGCGGCAGCAAAGAGTGACAATGGAAAAGAATATGTTGCAGTTGTGCTCAATGCAAAGACAAAACCGATATTGTATGACAATATGGCAAGATTATTTGAAAAAGCTATACAGTAGTGTTGCGATTTTTTTCTCCCTATCGTATAATAGGACTAGGAATTTTAGTAGAAGGGAGATCAAATATGGTTGAGATTATTGCAGGAAAAAGAGGCAAGGGAAAGACCAAGCAGCTCTTAGAAAGAGCCAATCAAGCGATTAAGACAGCAAGAGGAAATGTGGTGTATTTGGATAAATCATCCAAGCACATGTATGAACTTGGCAACAAGATTCGCTTGATTAATGTTGCAGAGTTTCCAATCGACTCTGCGGACGGATTTGTTGGATTTTTGTCAGGAATTATCTCACAAGATCACGACTTGGAGACCGTATTTCTTGACAGTTTCTTAAAGCTTGCTGGTCTAGAAGGTCAAGATATCACCGCAGTGATTGATCAATTAGAAAAGTTTGGTGAGAAATACAACATTACATTTGTACTCAGTGTTTCTATGGATGTTGAGGATCTTCCAGAGAATGCAAAGAATGATGTCGTCGTTGCATTATAGCCAAGAAATGGTACAATAGATGCCGGGCAGTGGATGAGCTGTCCGGTATTCTTGTTTATTAGGGGAAGAAAATTGAAAAGAAGAAGAAAAAAAAGAAAGCTGACCATTAAAAATTTTGCTCTCGTTGCGATTTTTTTATACTTTTTAGTGACGACCATCATCTATATTCGCAGGGACAAGCCAAAAATTTATGAAGTCAAATCTGGAAATTTAGTGAAGGATCAGAGTTTTTCTGGCATTATCTTGAGGGACGAAAGTGTGGTCAATGCTGAAAATGGGGGTTTTGTCAATTATTATGTGCAGGATGGAAAGCGGGTGCGAGTGGGAACAAAGGTCTGCTCTGTAGATACCAATGGCGAGATGGCAAAGTACATTGCAGACAATAAAAAGCCACAGGAAGGACTGAGCGAAGATGTCTATCGCACAATCAAACGACAATTGGAGTCCTTTACCCTTCGCTATGCCGACAATAACTTTAGTGAAGTCTACAACACCAAGTACCTGTTGAATTTGCGTCTTTCCGAGGCATTGGACTACAATCAGATTCCAGACCTTGAAAATATTATTAAAGTTCACAATATTCAGTACAAGGACATTCCATCGGATACGCCAGGAGTGGTCTCCTTGACCATGGACAGTATGATTGGAAAAAAAGTTGATGATATTGTGGCAGATGACTTTATTCAGGCAAATAATCGAAGCATACAACGCATCAGTGGCAATGAGGTCAAGAGTGGAGAGCCACTCTATAAATTGGTGAAATCTGACCCATGGAGTATTGTATTTCCGTTGACAGAGGCCCAGACAAAGGCGTATCAAAATGTGCAATCCGTCGATGTCTATATCAAGTCACAAGGAATTGAAGAAGTTGTGCCACTTCGCTTGATGACGGGAAGCGATGGAAAGTCCTATGGCGTATTAAGTTTTAGCGACTATATGGTGGAGATGATTGATGAACGTTATGTCGATTTTGAAATTAAAGGAAGTGACAAGGCGGGATTAAAAAGTGCCAAAGAGTGCGATTGTTGAACAGGAGTACTATGTGATTGGCAGTGATTATCTGACAAGACCAGAAAATGAAACCAATCGAGGCGTACAAAAACAAATCGCCACACAGGGAGATGCCCAGTGGCAATTTATTCCCCTCGACCGAACAATGTTAGTAAAGGACGAGGAAGGAAATAGTTTTTATTATTTTCGCTTGCCAAGTGATGGCAGTCTCTCCGAGGGAGATACCATCAAGCAGGACAATGGGCAGACCATGCAAATTTCAGAGAAAAAGACATTAAAGGGCGTGTACCGAATCAATAAAGGATATGTCGAGTTTATCCGAGTCAACATTCAATCGGAAGATGATGCCTACGAGATTGTGACTCCGAAAGAAGGTGGACTTGAAGAGTATGATCACATCTTGTTGGATGCGTCAAAGTATAAGGAGGGAGAGATTATTCATGATTAAGGAAAACTTAAGAGAAGTGGAAAGAGAAATTGAATTGGCTTGCAAAAAGGCAGGAAGAGACCAAAGCGAGGTGACCTTGGTGGCGGTGAGTAAGACAAAGCCAGTGGAGATGCTAAAAGAGGCCTATGAGGCGGGCATCAGAGACTTTGGCGAAAATCGAGTGCAGGAATTGGTCAGCAAGTACGAAGCTTTGCCAAAGGACATTCGTTGGCATATGATTGGTCATCTTCAAACCAATAAAGTAAAGGCTGTAATTGGAAAGGCGTATCTGATTCACTCGATTGACAGCATAAAGCTTTTAGAGGCCATTGAGCATGAGGCAGAGAAATTAGACATCGTGGTGAGAGGACTGTTGGAGGTCAATGTGGCGAGAGAAGAGTCAAAATTTGGCTTTTTGCCAGAGGAATTACTCTCTGATGCTGAGAACTTTACAAAGTATCCTCATGTCAAGATTTGTGGATTGATGACGGTGGCACCCAATGTCGAAGATGGACAAGAGAATCGAGCAGTTTTTTCAAAGTTAAAAGAATTGTCAGTTGACATAGAAAATAAAACCAACCATAATATAACCATGGAATATCTGTCTATGGGAATGTCAGGAGATTATCCTGTGGCCATCGAAGAGGGGGCAACCTTTGTTCGAGTGGGCACAAAGATTTTTGGAGGAAGATAGAGAAATGGAGGAATTATCGTGAGTTTTTTAAAAGGCGTTACAGATATATTTAGGGGCGATGACGACGACGATGATGTAGATGAGTCTGGGCTTGAGGAGCAAGAAGAGGAAGAGACAAGTAAGCCAAAGCGCTTGGGAGCCAAAGAAAGGTCGACGACGGAAGCGGGAAGGGGAAGTTATTCCATGTCAAAAAAGGATGATAATCTGGAAGTTCAGATGATTGAACCAAGTATATTTGATGATGGTGCCCTGGTGAGCGATGCTCTTGCAGCGGGCAAAGTGGTTGTGCTCAATTTGCAGGGCACACACGCACAGGAGTCCGCAAGAATTGTTGACTATGTTTCAGGTGTGACCTACAGCATGCATGGAAGTATGCAAAAAGTTTCCAATACCATCTATATTATTACACCAGTCAATGTCAAGTTTTCCGGTGGTCTTGATCCGATCAATAGACTATGATGGACAAGGAAGAGTTATTTTTAAAGAAGCGGTTGGCGGAGTTGGCAAGAAATTGTGAGTTTCGCCACAGACCGACGCATAGTGTATTTTTGAATTTATATGAGCAGACAGTCTTTCGCTCGATGACCGATACATTTTCAGGCGTTCAATGGAAACTGGACGGTGGATATGATGAGGCGGAGCGAAGGGTTGTTTGCTTTCTTCCGTTCTCTTGTGAGGAAGAAGATGTCCTTGACTATCTTCGCATTGAGCCGAGCAATGAAAAGTTTGCCCAAAACCTAAGCCACAGGGATTATCTTGGGGCATTGATGAATTTGGGACTTGAGCGACATATGATGGGGGACATTGTTGTAGATGGCTTTGTTGCCCATATCATTGTCTTAGCAAGTGTCAGCGAAGTCATTCTCCAAAACCTTGAATTTGTGGCAAAGATCAAGGTCAAAGTCAGCAAAGAAGAAAGAGAAGAGATTGCTCGCTCACAAAAAAGAGAAGTCAAAAGCATCAATGTCGCCTCACAGCGATTAGATGTGTTAATTGCAGGGGCATTTCATCTGTCAAGAAATGCCGTCAGTGAGTATCTGATGGCACAGAAAGTATTTGTCAATGCCAAGATGACCACCAATCATTCCTATATCGTTCAGGAGAAGGATTTGATTTCTGTGCGAGGAATGGGACGCTTTCGCTATCTTGGCGATGCCCATATCACAAGAAAGGGAAGAATGAGTGTACAAATTGAGTGCTTTTAGAGGAAAGGGATGAAATGGAACTTTTAGTAAAAAATCAAGGGACTGCCTATTCCATTGTGATTGAGGGAGACTTCCAAGGATTAGAAGAAAGACTGAGAGACATTCAAGTCGAGGGAAGAAAGATTTGCATTGTGACCGATACCAATGTCTCTCCACTCTACCTTTGTGAAGTGAAACAAAGAGTGGAAAAAGTGGCAAAGCAAGTTATCGCTGTGACCATTCCTGCGGGGGAGGAGCACAAGACTCTGGATACCGTGCGAGAGATCTACAAAGAATTAATAGAGCATAAGTTTGATCGAAAGGATCTTCTCCTTGCCCTTGGCGGCGGTGTGGTGGGAGACATTTGTGGTTTTGCAGCAGCGACCTATCTTCGAGGAGTTCGCTTTATCCAGATGCCAACGACCTTGCTATCACAGGTAGATTCTAGCATTGGCGGAAAGACAGGCGTTGACTTTGATGCCTACAAAAATATGGTGGGGGCCTTTCATATGCCCGCCCTCGTCTACATCAATGTGGCGACACTAAAGAGTTTGCCAAAGAAAGAGCTGGCTTCGGGAATGGGCGAAGTATTAAAACATGGACTCATTCGAAATCGGAAGTATTATGATTGGTTGATTGAAAATGCCAAAGCAATCGAGGATGTTGATGTCGATGTGTGCAGTCAAGTCGTCTTAGAAAGCGATAAGATTAAACGAGCGGTGGTCGAGGAAGATCCGACGGAGCAAGGCGTAAGGGGACATCTCAATTACGGGCACACCCTAGGTCATGCCATTGAAAAGCAGATGAACTTTTCACTAAGTCACGGAGCATGCGTGGCCCTTGGAATGCTTGCCGCCATGCAAATTCAAGTGGCCAGAGGAACCCTTGATCAACGGGAGTATGACAAATTAAAATCTGCCCTCAAGAAATTTTTTCTTCCAACGCATCTTGGTGAAATTGATATTCAGGCAGTACTTGAAAATACAAAGAATGATAAAAAAAGATGGAAGCTGGTCAGGTAAAATTTATCCTGCTAGAAGAAATCGGAAAGGCTGTAATTGATCGGACAGTGAGCTTAGATGAGATGGAAGTCGCCCTCAAAAAAATTCAATATGAAGAATAAGAAGATAAGAGCAATACTATTTTTGATTTTGGCGGCCGTTGGAATTTTCTTTGACCAGTGGACGAAGAGACTTGCTGTGCTTCATCTGATGAATCAGCCATCAAAGACAATCATTCCTGGTGTATTTGAACTAAGCTACCTAGAAAATCCAGGTGCTGCCTTTGGAATGATGCAGGGAAAGCAGTTTCTCTTTTTTGTCATTATGGCAGTGGTTGTTCTCACGATTTTGTGGTTGCTCGTTCGCCTTCCACTGACGAAAAGGTTTTTCCCATTGCTACTTTGTATGGTGTTGATTTTTTCAGGGGCCATTGGCAATAGCATTGACAGAATGAGTCAAGGATATGTGGTGGACTTTTTGTACTTTTCATTGATTGATTTTCCTGTCTTTAATGTGGCCGACATCTATGTCACCGTGGGAACCATTGTCCTTATAATTTTTGCTGTATTTTTCTACAAGGACGACGACTTTCGATTTGACAAGGAATAAGTGATGCAAGTATATGAGTTTTTGGCGGGGGAAGAGAGCAAAGATTTGCGACTAGATGTGTTTTTAAAGCAAAATATCGAAGAAATCTCCCGCACCTATATTCAAAAGTTAATTAAAGATGGCTATGCCAATGTCAATGGCACTGTGCCAAAGACAAATTACAAAGTTAATTCTGGTGACAAGGTGTGTCTTAATGTCCCAGAGACGGAGGAGCCCGACATTGTAGCACAAGAGATGCCACTGGATATTGTCTACGAAGATGACGATGTGATTCTTATTAATAAACCAAAGGGAATGGTCGTTCATCCTGCGGCAGGACACTACACAGGAACCTTAGTGAATGGCTTGATGCACCACTGCAAGGACAATCTTTCCGGTATCAACGGTGTTCTTCGCCCAGGCATTGTTCACCGCATTGATATGGATACAACGGGGATTTAATTGCCTGCAAAAATGATGTCGCCCATCAAAAGATTTCGGAACAATTAAAGGAGCACAGCATTACTCGGCGCTATCGAGCCTTGGTCTATGGTGTCATCAAGGAGGACGAGGGGGTGGTCAATGCTCCCATCGGTCGCCATCCCATCGACAGGAAAAAAATGGCAATCAATCCCAAAAATGGAAAGAATGCCATCACCCACTACCGAGTGCTTGAGCGATTTCGGGAGTACACCTATATTGAGTGTGAGCTAGAGACAGGAAGGACACATCAAATTCGAGTACATATGGCCAGCCTTCACCATCCACTTGTGGGGGACCAAGTCTATGGACCAGAAAAAAATCCTTTTCATCTCCAGGGGCAGTGTTTGCACGCCATGGTACTTGGTTTTGTCCACCCAAGGACGCACGAATATATGGAGTTTTATGCAGATTTACCGCAATATTTTTCAGAACTCTTAAAAAAATTGCCAAAATAGGCAGAATGAAGTATAATAAAAGAATAAATTGGCGAGGAGGAAGAAAAGATGGGGAATAATCTAGTCATTACCATTGGCCGCCAATGCGGGAGCGGCGGAAAATTAATTGGAGAAAAACTAGCAAAGGAATTGGGCGTTAAGTGCTATGACAAAGAGCTACTGACCAGGGCAGCCAAAGAAAGCGGAATGAGTGAGGCACTCTTTGAGTCTCATGATGAAAAACCAACCAACAGCTTTTTGTATTCTCTAGTGATGGATAGCTACTCTATGGGCTATGCCACATCATCCTATATGGATATGCCAATCAATCACAAAATTTTCCTTGCACAGTTTGAAACCATCAAAAAGATTGCACAGGAAGAAAGTTGTGTCATTGTCGGTCGCTGTGCCGACTATGCACTGGCGGACAATCCAAATCTAATTTCTGTTTATTGTGGCAGAGGATGAGGATAAGATTGCACGCATTATGGAGACGAATGACCTAAAGGCAGATAAGGCAAAGGACATTATGATTAAGACAGACAAGAGAAGGTCAGGATACTATAATTACTATTCAAGTAAGCGTTGGGGCGATGTCCGAAGCTATGACCTTTGCATCAATAGCTCAAAGCTTGGCGGAGTCGATGGATGTGTCGAAGCGATTAAAAGTTATATTGAGGTTCGCAAAAAGTTTCACCAAGCACCAGCGAAACAATAAAGAATTTGGAGAGAAAAGATGACAAGAGAAGAATTGATACAGGCAATCCCAAGCATCGATCAGTTGTATGTTCTCTATTCCGTACATACCAGATCGCCCTATGTGGTCTGTGAGGAAAAGACACAAGACGATGCGGCCGTTGTATATTTGGATGAAGTAGAGGCTGAGCAGGCGGCAAGAGCACTCACAGAGGAGAAAAAGGATGTGAACGCATTGAAGATGGACGATCCATCGAGAATCCTTTCGACATTTACTAGCTTTTTCCTCTTTGGCATCAACGCAGTGGAATTTCATACAGGAGATGGTGTGATTATCCTACAGCTCAATGAATTTATCCGAAGACATGACCTGAGCGATATTCCAGAAGATCGTCGCCCAGTGGAAAACCCAAGCCTTCAACTGACGATGCTTTACTTTATGCAAGAGTTTCGAAGAGGACTTGAAAATCCGGACAACGAAAAGCTTCGAGAGATGGAAGAGGAGATGGTCGTCAATGTCCTTCGAGGAAAATATTTATTGCCATTTCGCCCAGGGGAGGGAGAGATGAAGGATCAGGTGCAATTGTTGATGGTCAAGATGCAGGAGGACAAGTATATGATTCCTGTGTTTACAGACAACTTTGAATTTACAAAGTTTAGAGGACCAGACACCAGCATCAGCATCTCTGTGGCCACAATGGACAATCTTCTCGCACTTCCAATACCAGACAACAGTTTGGGTATTGTTGTGAATCCGGCGGGAGTGTCTCTTGCTCTTACCAAAGACTGGATGCAAAGGGTTCGTGATACCAAGGCCACAGAGAATGTGTAAATCATAGACTTCTTTGGGAAAGGGAAGTGTACTCTTTTTGTGATGTTGTTTCTGTTTGTTTTTTATTTTGACAGAGACAACTCACAAAAGGGGGAAGTTTTTGCAGATAAGCAACAAAACTTACAAAAAGTTTACAAATACAAAAACTATTTTTAAAAATTTAAAAAAATTTATAGTATAATCCAAAAGAGAATAAAGAAGGTCTACTTTGTGTTTGTTAGAGGACAGAAAGGAAGACAAGGAAATGATGTATACCAAAATACAGTTTTGTAAATGAGAGTATACAATAAAATCGACGCCACAATAGGATATACGAAAGCAGGGCGCATTAAAAAATTTGGAAACTCGATAGTCAATCGCAAGACGGGACGGTGGAGGGACCTAGGTTTTTATGCGCCTTTTCCCATCCTTGGCCGCCGTAATATGGGACGGTGCCTGACTACACAGGGAAAAGGTAGTGACGGCAGAGAAAGAACTGCTTAGAGGGGAATAAATTTGGTTTGGAAAGTACCAGACGACTGAACTGAGTTTATAAAAAACAAAGAAAGGGAGGTTTTGGAGATCGGGAAAAGCTTTGCGCAATGCGCATCCACCCACTTGGGTGTGCCACTCGATCAAAACAACAATAGATTTCGAGTGAGAAAAGGATGAAAGAGAGGTAAAGGATGAAAAAGAATTTCGTGGGTGTAGCCTTTGCTGCTGCACTTATGGCAGGTGCATTCGCCATGCCAACCCACGCCGCAACTGTTTCTAATGGACAGTGGCAGCAGGTAGATGGTTCTTGGACCTACAAGAATGCAGACGGAAGCCAAGCAACCAATGCTTGGGCCGCATCAAATGGTCAATGGTTTTATCTCGGAGATAATGGTAAGTTGGTTGTCAACACAGTAGTTAGTGATGACAACAACAATAAGTACTATGTGGACTCCGATGGAGCTATGGTGACCAATGGCTGGAGACAGCTCTCTACAGATGATGGAGATGCTGTTTGGTATTATTTCGGTGCAGATGGAAAGGCACTGACAGGAAGAAGCGATCGCCTTTCAAAGAAGGTGATTGACGGAAAGACATACGCATTTGATGAGAATGGTGCGATGCTCACAGGTTTTGTTAAGCAAAACGGCGAGACAGTCAATCCTGATTCAGAGGATACATTTGCTGAGGCAATGTACTACTTTGGTGCAGACGGCGCGATGTATCAAAATCAATGGTTAAGGTATGAGGATGTTGGCCTTAATGCTGGCTACAGCGATCTTGCACAGAGAAATTACTCTGAGTACGATGAGATGTGGTTATACTTTGATCAGAGAGGAAAGAAGGTAGCTGCAAGGGATATTACTGCTTCCAAGGTTCGTGAGATCAATGGCAAAAACTATGCCTTTGATGAGAATGGAATTATGATTCCAAGGCTTGCAAAGATTGATGCAACCTTAGTAGCCACGCGTTCTAATGCAGATATCCGCTATGGATCTGAGGACAAGGACGGAGAGGTAAAGGGCGATCATTGGGCATTTATGGTACCAAATGAGGATATGGATGCCGATGACTACAACTTGCAAGAGTATTCTTGGTTCCGTACAAACAACAAGGGTAAGGTTTACAAGGATCGCATTAAGGAAGTCAATGGCAGAAAGTATGCCTTTGATGAGATCGGAAGAATGCAGACACAGTTTGTTGTCATGTTTAGAAATGGTACATTTGCTAAGCAGTTCGACACCAGCGTGTTTGATTCAGAGGATTTCCTTGTGGACAATGCAGATTCGGATATCCCTGGAATCGACAGAGGTAACTTATATCTCTTCGGTGCAGATGAGTTAAACGACGGATCAATGAAGACAGGAACCGATATTCCTGTAGAGCTTGCAGATAAGTTGGTTTACTTTGGATTTAAGAACAGTGGCGTTGCCATTGGAAATAGAGGACGGTTGGAGAAGTATAAGAGTAAGTACTACTTCAATGGTTTGAGATTGGATGCGAAAGAGGACATTGGTTATGGACTCGTTAAGGATTCAAGATCAGGTGACTATATCGTTGTCGACAGAAACGGTAAGCAAGTCACAGGTGATAAGAGAGTGTTACAGGATGCAGAAGGTTATTGGATCGTAATTAAGAAGGGCAAATTCTTTGCTAGAGTAGATAGCGGTGACAAGCCAAGATTTAAGAATGGCGTTGCTTACCTCTATGATGGCTCCTTAGATAGTGCTCATCGCTATGTACGCCCACTTGCACAAAATGAGGGCGCAAACGATTCAGGATTCCTCTTGTTCGAATAGGAGGTTTTGAACATTGAAAATTAAAAAGAGAAAACGCGTAAAGCAGGCAACCGCCTTAGCCCTATCAGCGGTAATGGCGATGAGCGGCCTGCCGTATTTGGGAACAAATAGTGCGTATGCATGGACAGCGGGAACAACATTGTCTTCAGAGAGTGATGTTATTCATAATCAAAATGCTAGTATTGATAAATATGCAAAAGTAGATGGAGATACTTACTATAATTCTACAGAGAGTACAGCATTTAAGGTTGGTCCAGGATACAAAGGAACAAATGGCTATTCTGGTCGTTACGCAGAAGGAACACAGTTCAATATTTCGGCAGTAAAAAATGAAAGTGATAGAACTAATAGTCATGCAGGATATACAGGGATTCAGACAGCATATAGTAACAATTGGTGGGTAACAAGATATGCCTTTGGTACAGCTGCATCTGTTCGTCCGACTGTTAACTGGACTGGTGCAAATCATCAAATTCCAAAACAACCATCAAGTGGTGCAATGGCACCAGCTGCAACATTAAATGTATTAGGACCGTCAAATACACCCTCTGTTGAATCACTTTCATATAAGAATGGTGATTCAGTGGTAGCAACGGGACCAAATGGAGAACGAGTAGAAGCTAGAGTAAGCTTGAAAAAGGCAGAAGATGATGATAATGTTATCGTAGAGTATACAGCTTACAATCCAACTAATAATGTTGTGGATTTTTGGATGGGATCTGAAACAGATACCCAGATGGATAGATCAGATGATACTCCACTATTACAGACAGCACAGCCTTCAGATACAACACCGGCTTTGGCAAATAAGCCACGTGGTTTTGCTATGTTTGCGTCTCATGGTACAACAGGTCAATCAAGTGCTACAAGCACTCAATTTACAGATTTTATGTTATTGACACAATCAACAGATTCTAGTTTGAATTTGGGTATGCAAAAAAGAGATTCGACTGATCCAAGCAGTGTACAGAGTTGGATTGGACATTACTCAACGACAGCAGGTGTTTACCATGAATTATTTACTATGATGGAGAGTCCAGCAACTATGGCCAATGTAGGAGATTCGGCAGCAGCATTTTCAGCTCATTTTAATCTTTTACCAAGAGAGACTAAGACAGCAAGATTTGCTATTCGTATGCGAGTATCTGTTTATTATGTTGACCCTACATTTGTGCCACCATCAGGAAATCCCGATGATGCAAGTAATGGTTTCATTAGTAGACCGTTTACCAGTATTCAAGATGCTATTACTAAGATGAATAATGCTGGTGTAAAGAAGGGTTACATTGCACTTCATGGAGATGTTGAGCTAAATAATACTGTTGAGATTCCAGATGGAATGGATATTACATTTATATCATCAGATTTTGAACGTCCAATAGGTGTACCTAATACTTCAGGTGAAGATAACTATACAACAGGGGTTCCACAGACACATGATAATGGAACACAGTTTACTATTAAGAGAGCTGCAGGTTTTACAAATGGACCGATGTTTAAAATTAAGGATACTTCAAGTGATAGTACTGCGATATCAATTTCAAATGTCACTCTAGATGGTAATGGAGGGGCAGTAGCTGCTACAGATGCCATGATTGATGCACAGGCAGGTACAGTGAGAACAAGAAAAACAGCAATTTTGCAAAATGCAAAGATTTCTCCAGCTCAGACTACTCCAAAGGCATCAGCAATTAACATTGGTGGAAAAGCAAGGATAGATATGAGTAATGGTACTGTAGAAAATAATACATCTAATGTTGGGGGCTCGGCAATTATTGTAAATAGTAATTTTGGTGGAGTTACAGCTACACCTCAACAAATAGAGCAGCGTTTCATAGCTTCTAAGAATGTTAAAGTTACAGGAAACACTTCATCTGATGGATCCAAAGCTAATGTTCAACTTGGCAAAAATAACCATATTCATGTAGATAAGACAAGAGCTTTGAGTACTACAGCAAAGATTGGCTTAAATACAACCAATTCACCAACAAGCAACACAATGGGTACCACAGCGGTGGTGTCCGATGCAGTAACAGGGGAGATCCAGCCATTTTCAGCTTCTAATTTTGAAGCAGATAAGAATGGAAATAGTTCATTTACAGGTACAACTGTAAATCCAGTGACAGAAGGTGGTAGTCAAAATCCATTGAGGATTTACTTGGGTGCACAGATGTTTGCCTTGAATGTCTTCTATCAGGATGAGAATGGTGTTTCTATGGATGCACCAGTTCACCAGAACCCAGCACATGCAAATTATGATGTTGCAAAACCAAATCAGGCAGTTGCTTCAAATTTGGATATTGCTCCTCCGACTATAACAGGATATGTTTATGACCCAGCGGCAACAACAGCAGCAAACTCAAGTCTTGGTAGCATTACCATTGATTCTACAGGTAAAGTTACAGGTACAATGCCAGGACAAAATATGAATGTCATCATTCGTTTAAAGAAGAATGGAATATCCTATAAGTTTGATCCAACGAATGGTGCGGCTGTTATGGAAAGGTATGAGCCAGTGACAACAAACCCATCAGTTCTTGGAGCACTTCCGGTAGTATCAAGAGTTGGTTACAATTTTGCAGGTTGGTATGAGTTTACAGATAATAATGGAAATGGCGTGTATGATGCAGGTGAAGAAGTAGCAGGAGCAGGAACAACACAGCTTACTGGCTTCCCTAGTCCAGCAGTCCCAGATGTAAAGTATTATTATGCAAGGTGGAATCCAGGCACAGGTTTGTATCCATTGACCACAAGACATAAGAATACAACAGCATCACTTCCATTGACATTTGCAATGCAGAATGATAATTACACGATTACAACGGCTGTAAATAAGAATCCTGCAAATGTTCCTGGATATATGTACAATAGATCTTCTAGAACCCCAGGTTCACAAGGTGTATTGAATCTAGCTACAGGTAATTATACAGTGTCTATGCCACCACAGGGTATTTCTTTGGAGTATGTGTATAAGGTAGATCCTAGTCATCCAGGTTTCACATTGACAACAGAATATGTTGATGGAGCAGGCAATGTCTTAAAGCCAGCAGTGACCATAACAAGGAAGCCAGAGGCAAGACTTTCAATTACACCAGCAGCAATTGCAAATTATTCATTCCAGTCTGTTTCGATTACACAGGGTGCAAATGATAATTCAGCAAACTATGAAGTTGGTTTGAATACAGGCAATGGTCTTTTGACAAATCTCGATACAACGACAGGTGCAGTCATTGGTTATATGCCAAACCAGAATGTAACCATTCGTTATGTCTATGATGCAACGGGTGCTTCTGAAATTGCAAGAAGATTTATCGATGACAATATGAGAACACTCTATGGTGATCGCAATGGCGTAAGACCATCTAGTCCAGTCAATATGCAGATACCTACCGCAGGTCAGTTGTATGGATATGTTTATGATCCAAGCAGAGGTTCAAGAGTAGACATCACCCCTGCTGGTACAGCAATTACGGCAGATTCTGTTGGTACATTGACAGGTACAATGCCAATCTATGGTGGTGTTGCTGCAGACTATACTCTTAGCAAGGATATGACAAAGTGGCAGAATATTGGATTTGCATTGACATCAAATTCTTTGGCAAGTGCAACATTCTCCTTTACAACTTCACCAAATCCAGTATTGCTTGATGATGGTGTAAGTCCAGGTCATGAAATGCATCGAAGTTTAGCGAGATAAAGACAGAAGCACCTCTTCCAGTGGTAACACCAGACCGCTACTATATGGTAGAGGGATGGTATGCTGATCAGGCAGGTACACAGCCAATTGGAGACAATGATACATTGGCTATGCCAGCAGCAGGTACACAGAAGGTGATCTATGCAAAGATTGTTGAGGATCCTAGTCAGTGGGTTGATGTTAACTTTGCATCATCTGATTTGACAAAGGGTGTTCTTAACCCAACAGGTGTCAATGTTCCTGGTGGTACACCACAGCATCTGCACTATGATGAGGTATGGAGTAATCTTGTTAAGCCAGCAAGTACACCAATCGCAAACTATGAGTTAAAGAATTGGACATCACCAAGTGGACAGATTGTTCAGCCTGGAGATACCGTAGTTGCAGGTACATATCTTGCAAACTTTGGCAAGGTAGATGCAACATGGGGTCTTAACCCAGGTGCATTTGGTGCAAACGGAAGAATTGGGGACAATGGTCAGGGTACAATTACGATTACAGGTACAACACCAAATAATCGCTATGTTGTAACCGATCCAGATGGCAACATTATTGCCGTTGTTGATGGACCAGCAAATGGAAGCGATATTCAGATTCCAAATGTCATTCCAGGTAGAACTTATAATGTTGTTGAGGGCGGACCAGATACACAGGCAACCGTAGGTCAGCCAGGAACTTCTATGACAGGAAGTAACATCTCTAGTCCAAAGCCAGTAGTTATTCCAGCAATTGGTGATAACAGAAATGTCGGCGTGGACCCTAATGATACAGAGAGAGCACAGATTGTAGTTAATCCAGCAGATCCAGATGCAGATTACGCATTGATCGATTCCAATGGAAATGTTGTGCCATATCCAAATTCAGATAATGGTTGGTTGACACCAGTAGGATCTGGACCAGCAACAGTGACATTTAATAACTTAAATCCAGGTGAAACTTATACAGTTGTGGCACGTCGTCACGGCAATCCAAGTGAGACACCAACTGGAAATCTTCCAGCAGGTGTGCCAGTTGTAGCTAACCCTGGTGATATGGTTGATATTCAGAATTACACCATTAAGACAGTTACAAATGCTGTTGGTGGAAATGTAGGTATTACAAGCGTTGATTCAAATGCAGTAAGCACTACAGATTTTGGAACAGCAAAGGGAACTTCAACCTTTACACTTCATGCAGATCCTACAGATAGTGCAGGTCATGCATTTAAGTACTGGAGAATTGCTAATGGTAGAATTCCAGGCGTAACAGCAAAGATCACAAGCAACGATTATACAGGTACTTTGGATAGAAGCAATGTTATCTTTGAAGCTATCTATGATGTGCCAGCGACAGATGCTTTTGGCAATCCGATTGCACCAGCATCACAGGAGAATAGAGGTGGAGCTGCAGACGGCGAATTTGCTATGAGTGCAGACCAAATCTCTGATCTTCAAAACAACTTGACCAATCCTACAGACCAGAGCTTGATCAATGTTAACCATGCTGATGTTCGCTACAAGATTATCTTTGATAAGAGAAATGCAGAGAACAGTGAGGCACAGGCTGTAAAGAATGTACCATCTCAGGTATGGGTTGATCACCCAGGAGCATTTACTCCAGGATGGGCTCTTGATGTCAAGGAAGAAAGATATGTCGATGGAAGACTTGTACAAAATGCAACTCCATCCGATGCACAGGTCAATGTCAATGTTCAGTTGGCAAGTCAGGATACCGATATGCTGACTATGAGATTTGGGATCTTGGTCCTACAGTAGATTCTACATGGACAAAGATTACAAATCCTACCTACACATCACAGATCAGCGTGGTTGAAGATGTGGCCAATAATGGTGGACTTCTTTCCTTCGTTGGAAACCTCAACCATACTTATGTCCTTGTTTACTCAAAGACATTTAAGTTGAACTTTATCGATAACAATCCTACAAAGGATCATCGCTATCTCGGCGATACAACCAGAAACTTCTTTAAGAAGATTAAGGTGAGAAAGAAAGATGCGGTTGATGACAGCTGGTACACATCAGACTATGCAGTTGTTACAGGATATGCAGATGGTGCAACAGCCAACACTTTGGTAAGCCCATTTGATGATATTTATGGTACAACACATACCTATACAAACTGGTCAAAGAAGGATATGCCAAACAATATCTCTATCTTCGATCCATCAGAGGAAGTAACCAAGACAATGAATGTCTATGCTTACTACGACAACAACAGACCTCAGGTACAGCAGGCAAGAAGGATTTGACAAGCTTAATTGGTCAGGCCAATGACCTTGTTGGCGATCCATTCTTGAAAGAGGGCGAAGCAGCAAGATTGCAGGCAGCCATTGCTGAGGCACAGAATGTTCTTGATCGTATCCGTGGAAGACTAGAGAATGGTACAGATCCTCTTCGTATGGCAAATTATCCAGAGTTACAGGATGCTATTAATGCTCTTCGTGCAGTGATGGATGATCTCTATGGACATTCTAGCAGAAGAAGCGATCGCTTCAACCAGAGAAATAATGGTGCAGGCGGTGGCTCAGGTTCATCAGGACGTGGTGGCGGAAATGTTTCTGGTACACCACTTCAGGGAACAAGATATGTAAGTATGCCATTGCAGAACACACCACAGATTACATTTACACTTGGTGTAGATGGAGGCTGGAAGATCAATCCAACAACCAATCGTTGGGGATTCTACTTAAATGGTGGACTTCCATTGAACAACAGATGGGGAAGAATTGATTATGTCAATGCCAACGGACAGCCTGTTACCGATTGGTACAGATTCGATGAGCAGTCAAGCCTTGTTACTGGTTGGTACTATGACAAGGATGACAAGCAGTGGTATCTGTTAAATCCTAAGGAAGGTTCCGATCAGGGCAAGATGATCAGAGGATGGTACCTTGATACCACAAAGAATAAGTGGTACTTCTTGAACAGAGACAATGGTACTATGATGACTGGTTGGTATCATGATCCAAGTGATGGCAAGTGGTACTTCTTCGATCCAACAACTGGTGAGATGTACACAGGTTGGGCTAAGATCAACAACAAGTGGTATTTCTTTAATCAGTTTGCAAGTGAACCAACATGGAGATTAGAGAATGATGTTTGGGTATACAACAACAACAATGTTCGCCCATTTGGTTCTTTATATGTGAGTGAGACAACGCCAGATGGTTACACAGTTAATAGCAATGGTGAGTGGACCAACTAGGCATAAGGAGGAAACAATTGAAAAAAGCAAGATTTAAGAAAGGAATTTCTAATTTGCTTGTTGCTACCATGGTTACAACTGTGGTAGCACCGGCTCTGCCGGTTTACGCAAATTCAGGTGATATCCATTTTAATTTTTCAAAATTAAATGGTAGTGTGGGAAATAGTTATGATTTCACTCGAAGCCCAGGAAGTGAATCAAAAATTCCTGGGGATCCAATTTCTACAGGAAGAGCCCTTCCGTTTTGGGATAGTAATGCAACTGGTGATAAGTTTAATTCTACAATGGGTTTAGGGCAAAGTTGGAGTTTATCAGGTTACAAGATTATTGGATGGTATAGAAGCCCAGAAGATAAGGCAAATGGCATATTGAAGAATATAATGGATGGTACGGGGAATTATCCATATGGTGAAGAAACTTATTATGCACAATTAGGCACTGATAATACAACATATAATGTTCGAGTGGAGCATATTAATACATCAACAACCCTCTCGGCTGTGCCTGAAATAATTAGTGGAACAGGTGCTGGAGCACCAACTACTGTACCTAAGAAAACAGGTGATCCGATTAGTGAGACTGCGAGAAATGTTCCAGGATTTAGGGTGGCAGCCACTAATCCAGGAGTGGTTAAAGCGGGTACAACGGTATTGCCATCAACGACGACAGCCTCTCCACAAGTGAATCCACTTTTTCCACATTCAACACCCGGAAATTTGTTGTATAATACAGATACAAACAGTTTCAGGTATAATGATTAACCAACCATTGGATATTAAGTTTAGTTATGAAGTTGACCCAAGTCAGAAATTTGCAGTAAAGGTCATTCATGAGGTAACAACAAATGGACATATAGATTCATCAAAAACAGATACTACACAGAGAGAGTATATAGTAGGTACAGATCTTTCTACGCAAAGAATTGTTCCAGATAGTCAAATGATTACTGTGAGACCAGGTGAAGTGGCTGCACAATATGTGCTAGATTCTTCAACCCCAGTTACTATTACGCCTACAATTACAGCAACGGCTAGCCCATACCTATTGAGTTTAACTCAAGCAAATGTTCATGAAAGTGGTAATATTGGTAATCATAAAGTTGAGGGTATTATGCCCAATCAAGGTATTACTGTAAAGTATAATTATCACAAGAATCCAAATTACTACATGACTTTAAAGGTTAACTATGTAGATAGTATGGGTACAGATATTACGGATAGAGTGGTTGCGGCAACAAGAGGTACAATAACATATGCAACCAGTGTAGGTTCTTCAACATCAACAAGTCCAGCGTACATCACAACAGCAACAGGTGGTGACTTACAGTATAGGGTTAATGCTGCACCGGGGCAGACATTTCGCATTCCGACACCAATATTAAGTGGCTATAATGCAAATCCATCACTTTCAGCAAATGGTAATGAGTGGTCAAATGCAAACTTTGATCAACTTCCACCATCAGGTTATACCATCAGCACAGGTCATTCACCAAATGGTTCTGCAACAGTTACCGTAACTTATGAAGTAGATACAGAGAATGTGGCTATTGTCAGTGCAGATACTGATGGTAGGGGTGAATTGTGGGTAAATAATACACATGGATATGACCCAGGTCAAAATCCAACAGATGTGATCAATGTTATCAAGAGAAATCGTGTTGTCTCAGGTACAACGGCAACTTATGATTTGATAATTAATCCATCTGATCTCCCAACACCAAGGCCAGCAGATGGTTATAGATTTAAGGAATGGCAGTTTAAGGATCCTGTGACAGGTACATATTCTCCAATTACCCTGCCATTTACGAAGACAGGTCTTTCAGAGAATGTTGGAACACAGTCGGTAGTGAATCTGTTGGCTGTATTTGAGAAGGAGCCATCGATGTGGACAACCTACAACTTTGTGGCTGGCAACTCAGATGTGGACATTAGTAGAGTAACAACTCCGACAGAGATGCTCTCAAAGAGATGGGATTATTCTAATCCAGCAGCTCCAGTTGCTGTCGATATTAACAGAACTTGGGATGATGCGGATGTTCAAACCAATATGGCCAATGTTGCATCTGCAACAGTGACAGCGTCTGCACCAGCAGGTAGTGCGGTTAGATGGTTGGATAGCAATGGTACAGTAATGGGCACAGGTGTTCCTATGGCATTGGGAGGAACATTTACAGCTTATGCGCAAATAACACCAGTGGAGGTGTATATACACCACTGATCATTGATCCAGCGACAAATACAGCAGGTAATGTTGGTGGTGTTGATTCTCACGGTACACCATATATTGCCATTGACCGTATGTCACCTCAGGGTATTGATTCAACATTGAATTATGTCCTTACAGATGATGCAGGCAATGTGGTTGCCATCGTACCAGGAAACAGTGTAATGGCAAACAATGGACATATTATTGATCCAGCAATTGTACCAGGTTACAACTACAATGTGGCAACAGCAGATCCAACAGCAGCAGTAACTGTGGGCAGTCCATTGCCATCAGGTGTAGCAAATGTTTCTAGTCCAGCAGGACCTGTAAGAATTCCAGCTACAGCTTATGCTGATGATGATGACAACAATATTGGTAGAAAACAAATTGTTGTAAAGCCAACATCACCAAATACAGAGTATGCACTCTATGATGACAACGGAAATCTTGTGTCACCATTTACTTCAGATCCATCACAAGTGACCTTTGATAATCTTCCTGATGGAAGAAACTTCGTGGTTGTTCCAAGAAGAGTGGGCGATACAAATGTACCAAATCCAGCTACTTTTGGTACACCAGTAAATACAGGAAATGTAATCACAAGAACTGTACCTCATAGTGTAAGTATCTTGTTACCAAGTGGTCTTCCAGCAGATTCTGTAAAGATTAATGGTGTAGCACAGACAGTAAGTGATCGCATAACAAACATCAATGCAAATGATACCGTAGAAATCAAGGTTCCTTTGTCAGATGCAAATTACAACTTGTTCAATGGAAACTTTATTGTTACTGGTAATCCAAGTAATTTATCTACAACATCAGATACCGTTACATTCAAAATGCCAGACAATGATGTCACTGTACAGGCAGCATACTATGCACCAGGTGTAAATTGGAACAACAATAATGTACCAACACCAGGAACATCAACAGATCCAATTGTGTACACAGGTTCAGCAGATCCATCGAATACAGCAGTAACTGTACCACAGATTACAGCACCTGGTACATATCGTGTTGTAGTAGATCGTCAGCCACAGTCTTCAGCATTTAAGTCAACGATTCAAAGTGACTTTACTGATACTTACAACGATGAGTGGATGACCAATGTTCGTGTTGAGGTTTGGGATGCAACAACTTCAACATGGCTTCCATATTCAGGTGCAGTTTCTCCAATGAGAACAGTATTTACAACTGGATTATTGAGAAGAGGAACTAGAGAATACAGCCTCTACAGTTCACAGACAGCAACACCATCTAGTGCAACAAGAGAGCATGGTTCTTATGAATCTGAGTGGGCATCACCAAACTATTCAGGATCTTTTGAGACAAATGTAGACAACAATGCTTGGTATGCATTTGGTTACACAGCAAATCCTGGAATCACCGTTGTTGTTAAGTCAAACAGAAATGCATCCTATGTTTCTACAATCTCCTCAATCTATGGTTCACATAGTTTGTCAGACTATGCTTCTATGTATCAGAACGAGATTGCAGCAGAGAGAGCAACAACAGTAGATGTT